>Ga0209371_1000125_pt1 | contig 128900 bp, 114 predicted proteins | sample AgamicAtAmrz_FD_187165 | JGI IMG/M metagenome (GOLD analysis project Ga0209371, IMG submission 187165) | Agave microbial communities from Guanajuato, Mexico - At.Am.rz (SPAdes) (version 2) | ecosystem: Host-associated > Plants > Roots > Rhizosphere | place: Guanajato, Mexico | collected... | reverse complement strand
ATGGTGTGAGGCCCGAAGGTCCCCCACTTTGGTCTTGCGACGTTATGCGGTATTAGCTACCGTTTCCAGTAGTTATCCCCCTCCATCGGGCAGTTTCCCAGACATTACTCACCCGTCCGCCACTCGTCACCCAAGAGCAAGCTCTCTGTGCTACCGTTCGACTTGCATGTGTTAGGCCTGCCGCCAGCGTTCAATCTGAGCCATGATCAAACTCTTCAATTTAAGTTTGATTTGCTTAAACCAGTTAAGCGGTGCTCATCTGTAAAACGTCATAATGAATGTCATTATGTGTCCACTCGTGAGGCTTGATATTTTTTAAGCCCGGAGGCTTTGATATCTGCTCCCGAGTGCCCACACAGATTGTCTGATAAATTGTTAAAGAGCGGTGCAGTCAGCGGCCGAGCCTGCTGCTGCGAGGTGGCGTATATTACGCTACTCTCCTTCGGAGTCAACCCCTTTTTTTCAGGGATTTCATCCGGCGGCTCAGCTTCCCGAACCTTCTGAACACCGCCTTTCGTAAGCCGTTGTGCCGTGTCAGTGGAGGCGCATTATAGGGAGTTCTTCCGGGCTGACAAGCATTTCTTTAAAAATAATTGCCGGATGCCTTTTTTTTAATCGAACGGGTTAAAAGCAGACATTTCCGGGCGAAAAAGCGCACAGAAACAGCCTTGCACCGTGGAAAATTGCCAACCAGCCCTTTTAGGCCGATGCTATGCTGTCACTTCGGTTTCTTGCCAGCTACTGACACCTATATAGATAGAAGGATTTTCGATGATACGATCCGCGCGCAGTATGGCCGGTCTGCCATGGATAGCCGCCATGGCGTTTTTTATGCAGGCACTGGATGCCACCATTCTCAATACTGCGCTACCCGCTATCGCGACCAGCCTCGGCCGCTCTCCTCTGGCCATGCAGTCCGCCGTTATCAGCTACACCCTTACCGTCGCCATGTTAATTCCCGTAAGCGGCTGGCTTGCCGACCGCTTTGGCACGCGCAAAGTCTTTATTATCGCAGTATCGCTTTTTACCTTTGGCTCGCTGGCCTGCGCCTTATCGCAATCGCTGACAATGCTGGTGATCTCGCGCATCGTTCAGGGCGTAGGTGGCGCGATGATGATGCCGGTAGCGCGCCTGGCGTTGCTGCGCGCCTATCCGCGCAGCGAACTCCTGCCGGTGCTGAACTTCGTCACCATGCCCGGCCTGGTAGGGCCGATACTGGGTCCGCTACTCGGCGGACTGCTGGTTACCTACGCCACCTGGCACTGGATATTCCTGATTAACATTCCCGTCGGCATTCTTGGCATCGTCTATGCGCGCAAATATATGCCGGACTTCACTCTGCCCCGGCGTCGCTTCGATTTTCTCGGTTTCTTACTGTTCGGCGCGGGACTGGTTTTACTGTCGATCGGCATTGAGCTGTTCGGCGAGCGAATCGTCTCTGCCTGGCTGGCGTCAGGCGTGCTGGCAGCAGGCGTAGTATTATTGCTTCTTTATATCCTTCATGCGCGCCGCCACCCAGCGCCGCTAATCAGCCTGCCGCTGTTCAAGACCCGCACCTTTTCGGTCGGCATTATCGGTAATATCGCGTCGCGCCTCGGCACTGGCTGCGTCCCCTTCCTGATGCCGTTAATGCTGCAGGTAGGCTTTGGCTTTTCGGCAGTGGTAGCGGGCTGCATGATGGCGCCAACGGCCATCGGCTCGATCCTGGCCAAATCGACGGTGACTCAGGTGCTGCGCCTCTTCGGCTACCGCCGTACGCTGGTCGGCATTACCGTCGTCATCGGCATTCTGATTGCCAGCTTTGCGCTGCAGTCGCCGTCTGAAAGCATCATTCTGCTGCTGCTGCCGCTGTTTATTCTCGGCATGGCGATGTCAACGCAGTTCACCGCGATGAACACCATCACGCTGGCGGATTTGAATGATGATAATGCGAGCGGTGGCAACAGCGTGCTGGCGGTGACGCAGCAGCTGTCGATTAGCTTTGGCGTGGCGGTTAGCGCGGCGGTACTGCGCTTTTATCAGGCGTTCGAAACCGGCACCGTCGAGCAGTTCCATGCGACCTTCCTGACGATGGGTATCGTCACGGTGATTTCGGCCTTTACCTTTGCGCTGCTACGGCCGGGCGACGGCCGTCACCTGATCACCAATCGCGATAAAAAGAAGAAAAGCGCTTAAGTCGAGGCACGCACCACCAGCTCCGGCGTCAGCACCAGCGTTTGCTGGCTGGCGTCGGGATCGTTCAGGCGATGGAGTAAGGTATCGATCGCCAGCTGACCCAGCTCATCTTTCGGCTGGTGAATGGTCGTCAGCGGCGGCGTCAGATAGCGCGCCAGCTCAATATCGTCATATCCCATCACCGCCATATCTTGCGGAATACGCAATCCCGCCTCAAACAGCGCGTGATAAACGCCGACCGCCATCGCGTCGTTGCTGGTGAAAACCGCCTGTGGCGGCGACGCCAGCGCCAGCAGCGCTTTCATGGCGCTGTAGCCGCCCTGAAATTCGAAGTCGCTGTTAATTACATAGCCGGCGGGTATCGCCAGCCCGTTTTTCTCCATCGCGTGGTAATAGCCCTGTAGACGCATACGCCCCGGGGTTTTATCCAGCGGGCCGGAAATGCAGGCGATGCGGGTATAGCCGCTGTCAATCAGATGCTGCGTTGCCAGTTCGCCGCCCAGCAGCGCATTGTCCTGAATAATATCGCCGCGCCCTTCAAACGGCGCCCAGTCCATCATTACGGCAGGAATAGAAGGATAGCGATTAAGGATGGCTGCCGAGGGTAGATGACTTTCGGTGCACATGATCAGCAGGCCGTCGACGCGCTTTTGCAGCAGCGTTTCCAGGCTGCGGTTCATGCGCTCTTCATCACCCGCCGTATTGCAGAGGATCAGGCTGTAACCGCGCTCGTAACAGCTGTCTTCGACACCGCGCACCACTTCGGCGTAAAAGGGGTTACTGCTGGCCGTCAGCAGCATACCGATAGTGTGCGTCTGGTTAAGCTTGAGGCTGCGCGCCAGCGCCGAAGGCGCGTAGTTCAGCGTGCTGATCGCCCGATCGACCTTCTCGCGCACCGCTTCGCTGACAAAGCGGTTGTTGTTGATAACGTGCGAAACGGTGGAGGTGGAGACGCCCGCCATGCGGGCGACATCTTTCATGGTCGCCAAGGCTTAACCCTGCTGAAGTAGAAAATCGTCGATTTCCGCGCGCCAGGGCACGGAGGGCTGCGCGCCCGGACGCGTGACGGCGATGGCTGCCGCCGCGTGAGCGAAGCGTACCGCGTCATGCAGGCTTTTGCCTTCCAGTCGCGCCGTGATAAATGCGCCGTTAAAGGTGTCACCTGCCGCAATGGTATCGACAGCTTTCACCGTAAAGCCGGCAATGCGCCCGCCTTTTTCACCCTGCTCGCTCAGCCAGACGCCGCGACGTCCCAGGGTGATCAGCACGGTGCCGATACCTTTAGCGTGCAGCGCCTCTGCCGCGCGCGCGGCGTCCTCATCGCTGGAAATGGCGATGCCGGTCAGGCTTTCCGCTTCGGTTTCATTAGGCGTGATGATATCCACCAGCGCCAGCAGCTCATCGTCGAGCGGCGTCGCCGGCGCGGGGTTGAGGATCACCTGCGTCTGATGGGCGCGCGCGATCTTCGCCGCAGCCAGCACGCTCTCCAGCGGCGACTCCAGCTGCATCAGCAGCGCCGAGGCATCGACAATGACCTGCTGATGACGCGCCACGCAGTCAGGCGTCAACGCCGCATTGGCACCCGCGCAGATGCCGATGCTGTTTTCGCCTTCGCCGTTGACGAAAATCATCGCCACGCCGGTGGGTTCGCCGCTCACGGTCTCAACCGCGGCGGTATCGACGCTGTCTCGTGCCAGCTGCGCGCGTATACGCTCGCCGATGGCGTCATCGCCAAGACAGGCGATAAAGGCGATATCTGCGCCAGCTCGCCCGGCGGCGACCGCCTGGTTCGCCCCTTTGCCGCCAAACGCAACGGTATACTGCTCCCCGATCACCGTTTCGCCGGGACGAGGAAAATGCGTCAGGTTAAGAATGTGGTCAGCATTAATGCTGCCGAGAACGGCCAGTTTTGCGCTTTTGCTCATAGGGTGTGATCCAGAAAGAGTGCGCCACCGGTTTAAGGGTGGCGCATTGCCCTGCTTTTCTTTGAGTTATTTGGTGACCAGTTTCAGGTCAACGGGATTGATGGCCTGCACTTTTTCACCTTTCAGCACTTTATCAGCGGTATCAACGCCAATCATGCCGATCTTATCGGGCATCTGAGCGACCGTCGCCGCCAGCTTGCCGCCTTCGACCGCTTTCACGCCGTCGGCGGTGCCGTCAAAGCCGACGACCACGACATCAGATTTCCCGGCAGTTTGCAATGCGCGTAACGCGCCAAGCGCCATTTCATCATTTTGCGCAAAGACCGCCTGCACGTCCGGATGCGCCTGCAGCAGGTTCTGCATCACGTTCAGGCCTTTAGTGCGATCGAAGTCCGCTGGCTGGCTCGCCAGCACCTGGAATTTATGTGCGTCCGACGCCTGTTTAAAGCCTTCGCCGCGCTCACGCGCCGCAGAAGTGCCGGCAATGCCCTGCAGTTCAATAATTTTGGCGCTGTCGCCCAGACGCTTAGCGATATAGTCGCCCGCCATTTTACCGCCGAAGCGGTTGTCGGAGGCGACATGGCTCACGACTTTGCCCTGCGCTGCAACGCGGTCCAGCGTGATCACCGGGATATTGGCCTGGTTGGCCATTTTCACCGCGTTACCGACCGCATCGGAATCGGTTGGGTTGATCAGCAGCAGTTTAGCGCCGCGCACGGTCAGATCCTGTACGTTAGCCAGCTCTTTCGCCGGGTTGTTCTGCGAATCCAGCACCACCAGGTTGTAGCCCAGTTTGTCTGCTTCTTTCTGCGCGCCCTCTTTCAGCGAGACAAAGAAGGGGTTATTCAGCGTCGACACCACCAGCGCGATGGTATCTTTCGCCACTGCGCTGGCGCTTAATGTCGCGCCGAGGATCACAGCCAGTGCGGTCAACTTTTTCATCATTTCATCCTGTGTAAAGGTCAGAGTTATTTACTGCTTTTGTTATCCACCAGTACCGCCAGCAGGATTACCACCGCTTTTACGATCATCTGGTAGTAGGAAGAGACGCCCATCAGGTTCAGGCCGTTATTCAGGAAGCCCAGGATCAGCGCGCCGATCAGGGTGCCCATAATGCGCCCTTTGCCGCCCGCCAGGCTGGTGCCGCCCAGCACCACCGCCGCGATGGCGTCCAGCTCGTAGCCGGTGCCCGCCGTCGGCTGCGCCGACGAGAGACGCGCGACTTCGATGGTGCCCGCCAGCGCCGCCAGCATGCCGCTCAAGGCGTAGACAATCACTTTTACGCGGTTAACGTTGATGCCAGAGAGGCGCGTCGCCGCTTCGTTGCCGCCCAGCGCGTAGATGTAACGGCCGAGGCGCGTGTGGTGCAGCATGTACCAGGCAAGCAGGAAGACGACGGCCATCAGCCACACTGGCGTCGGAATCCCCAGCGGACGGCCAATGCCGAACCAGCCGAAGAGATCGGCGTTGTCGTTGAAGCCGGTATTAATCGGGCTGCCGTCGGTGTAAACCATGGTGACGCCGCGCAGCAGCAGCATCATCACCAGCGTAGCGATAAAGGCCTGCACCTTGCCGCGCGCCACGATAGTGCCGGTGACGGCGCCGATCGCCGCTCCAAGCGCCAGCGCGCCCGCGACCGCCACCAGCGCGTTAACTTCCATGCCCACCAGCGAGGCGGCCACCGCGCCCGTCAGCGCCAGCAGCGATCCCACCGAAAGATCGATGCCGGAGGTGAGGATCACCAGCGTCATGCCGACCGCCATAATGGCGTTGACCGAGGTCTGCTGCAGAATATTGAACAGGTTCGCTACGGTGAAAAAGTTAGGGCTCTGGCTCGCCACCACCGCGATCAGCACGATGAGCGCAATCAGCGATTTTTGCTCCATCAGCCAGGCTTTGCTGAACCAGCGACGGCTGGACGGTAAGGTTTGGGTGCTCATACAACTAAATCCTCGCTGTGTTGCTTGCCTACGGCTGCCGCCATTAAAGATTCCTGCGTCGCCTGCTCGCGGGTAAATTCGCCGCCGGAGCGGCCTTCATGCATCACCAGGATGCGGTCGCTCATGCCGAGCACCTCCGGCATCTCCGATGAGACGAGAATGATGCTTAGCCCTTCGGCCTTGAACTGATTGATAAGCTGGTAAATCTCTTTCTTCGCCCCGACGTCGACGCCGCGCGTGGGTTCGTCCAGGATCAGCACGTTGGGACGCGTCATCAGCCCGCGCGCGATAGCCACTTTCTGCTGATTGCCGCCGGAAAGCAGGCCGATTGCCTGCTCCATTGACGGCGTTTTGATATTGAAAAGGCGGATAAAATCGCCCACCGCCAGCTGCTCGGCGGCATGTTTCAGCGTGCCGCTGCCGTTGCTGAAATAACGCAGCGCCGTCAGCGACATGTTCTCTTTTACCGACATGCCCAGCACCAGCCCGTCGCGCTTGCGATCCTCGGAGATATAGACGATGCCGCTGGCCAGACCGTCCTGCGGCGCGCGCGTTACCACTTCGCGGCCGTCGAGCCAGACGCGGCCTTTGCTGCGCGGCAGGGCGCCGTAAAGCAGCTTCATCAGCTCGGTGCGACCGGCGCCCATCAGCCCGGAGACGCCAAGGATCTCGCCTTTGCGCAGCGTAAAGCTGACGTCATGCACGCCCGGTCCGCTAAGGTTCTCGACCTTGAGACGAATCTCTCCCGGCGCCTGCTCGAGGCGCGGGTATTGATCTTCCAGCTTGCGACCAACCATCATCTCGATCAGGCTCTCTTCGCTGAGCGCGCTCACCGGACGTTCGGCAATAAACTGGCCGTCGCGGAAAACCGTCACGTCGTCGCAAATCTCGAAGATCTCTTTCATGCGGTGGGAGATATAGACAATGCCGCAGCCCTGCGCCTTCAGCTCGTTGATCACGCGAAACAGCGACAGCGTTTCGGTATCGGTCAGCGCGTCGGTCGGCTCATCCATAATGATCACCTGCGACTTAAAGCTCAGGACTTTGGCGATCTCCACCATCTGCTGATCGCCGATCGACAGATCGCCCACCAGCTTGTGGCTGTTGAAACGCAGATTAAGACGCTTCAGCAGCGCGTCCGCCTCGGCGTACATCCGCTTCCAGTCGATACGGCCGAAACGGTTAACGAACTCGCGCCCCAGGAAAATGTTTTCCGCCACGGTCAGCTGCGGAATCAGGTTCAGTTCCTGGTGAATAATGCCGATACCCGCTTCCTGCGACGCTTTCGGGCCGCTGAAGGTGGTCTCTTCGCCCAGCCAGCGCAGCGAACCCGCGTCGCGGCTGTAGATGCCGGTCAGCACCTTCATCATGGTGGATTTGCCGGCGCCGTTCTCGCCTACCAGCGCCATCACGCGTCCTGGATAGACCGCCAGCGACGCGCTCTTTAACGCCTTTACGCCGGGAAAGGATTTCTCAATCCCCTGGAGCTGTAATAAGGGTTGCATAACGGCCTCAGAAGGTGACGCCAGCGCTCAGGATGACATTCGCAAACGGAGAGCACTCTCCGCTGCGAATGACCGCCTGACTACGTTGAGTCTGTTGTTTGAACTGTTCATGACTGGTGTAACGCACGGCAATCTTGTTTCCCTGGTGCTGTTGCAAGGCTTCGAGCACGGCGAGAAGTTCGCTATGGCGCTGCGGATTGTGCTGCTTAATCTCTTCCGCAATCAGGGCGCTTTCCACCTGCATCTCCAGCGTGACGGCTTCTACCACCTGCATAAAATCGGGCGTGCCCGGCGTCAGCGCCAGATCGATGCGCTGCGGTCCTGCCGGGATCGGCAAGCCGGCATCGGCAATGGTCAGCGTATCCGTATGGCCCAGGCGGGCAATCACGTAAGAGAGTTCAGCGTTTAACAGGCGACCTTTTTTCATTTTCTGCTCCAGAGCGAAACGTTTCGCTAGCGGCAGTGTATGAAATGGCGGCGGTAACTCAACGGGGGAAATCGAGAAGTGTGATCGTTATCGAAACGTTTCGCTCGCGCGCAGGCGAATTTGGCTTAGGCGATAAAAAGGGCCGCTGAAGCGGCCCGGCAGGGAAGGCATTACGGCGCTTTGCGTACCTGCTTAACGTCAAGTTCGATGCTGTTGAAATCTTTGTCCAGCTCACCCGTCAGCTCAACGCGATCTTTCGGCGTAATGGTCAAACCGTCCCAGCGCTTGTGGTCGATCTCGACTTTCATGGTACCGGTGGCGTCGCGAAACAGATAATCCTCGTCGCCTATTTGCTTCTCCAGCTGGCCGCGCACGGTGATCCAGCTGTCGTCTTTCATCTCTTCCGCCTGCTTAACGGTCACCACGCTGCTCTGGTCGTTTTGAAAACCTCCCTGTTTCGCCTGAACGGCAGGCGCATTCGCATCGACAAATCCGCCCTGCGTCGCGGCAAAGACCGGCGCAGTGGTCAGCGTCAGAATAGCTAAAAGTGCGGCATGCTTTTTCATATAGTCACCTCGTTTCCATGAATGTGTGTTTGGTACGGCTCCTATTAAAACAGCGAGTTCTTAACAGGATCTTAAGAGGTAAAAATAAGCGAAAAGTGGCGATATCGCCTGTACAAGCGCCGTTCTCCTTCGTATAAAGCCTTTGCGGACACAGGAGGGAAGATGCGCATTTTACTGATTGAGGATGACCGGCTGATTGGCGACGGCATCAAGGCTGGCCTGGGCAAATTAGGTTTCAGCGTCGACTGGTTTGTTTCCGGCGATGAGGGGTTCGCCGCGCTGCACGCGGCGCCTTGGGATGCGGTGATCCTCGATCTTTCGCTGCCGCAGCGCGACGGGCTGGAGATTCTGCGCGACTGGCGACAGCAGGGCGCGGACGTGCCGGTGCTGATCCTGACCGCGCGCGACGCCCTCGATCAGCGCGTGGAGGGTTTGCAGCTGGGCGCGGACGACTATCTCTGCAAACCTTTCGCCCTGACGGAAGTCGCCGCACGCCTACAGGCGCTTATCCGACGTCGCCACGGCCAGCTGCAGCCAGAGCTGCGTCACGGTAACGTCATTATGCAGCCCGCCAGCCACAGCGTGACGCGCGATGGCGAGCTGGTGCCGCTTAAAAGCCGGGAGCTGGCGCTGCTGGAACTGTTTTTACGCCATCCCGGCCGCGTGCTGACGCGCGCGCAGCTGGAAGAGAAGCTCTACAGCTGGGATGCCGACGTCTCCAGCAACGCGGTAGAAGTGCATATTCATCACCTGCGTAAAAAGCTCGGCGCGACCTTTATCCGCACCGTACACGGCGTCGGCTATATGCTGGGAGAGCCGCAATGAGCCTGTTTCTCCGGCTCGGCGTCGGCTTCGTGCTGCTGCTCGGCCTCTGCTGGGGCAGCGCCAGCCTGAGCGCCTGGCTACAGACGCGCGACACCATCAACGAGCTGTTTGACACCCAGCAGCTGCTGTTCGCCAAACGCCTGATGGCGCTTGACCTCGCCGCACCCGCTGACGCCACGCTGCCCAAAAACAAGGCGCTGCTGCGCCACCATCGCGGCGATCAGGATGACGACGCGCTCGCCTTTGCTATTTTCACCCGAGACGGCAGACCTGTGCTGAACGACGGCGAAAACGGCAGAATGCTGCCGTTCGACGCTGAGGCGCAGGGATTTCACGACGGACGATTAATCGACGACGACGATGCCTGGCGGTTTGTCTGGCTGACGACGCCGGACGGCCAGCACCGCATCGTGGTGGGCCAGGAGTGGGAATACCGCGACGATATGGCGAAAGCGCTGGTGCAAAGCAGCATTCTGCCCTGGCTTATCGCGCTGCCGCTGATGCTGTTGCTGCTGCTCGGCCTGGTGTGGCGCGAGCTGCGCCCGCTCAAGCGCATCACGCAGCTGCTGGCGCAGCGCGCGCCGGACGACGACAGGCCGCTGGACGCCGGGCGCGTGCCGCTGGAGGTCAGACCGCTGACGGAAGCGTTGAACGGGCTGTTCAGCCGCATCAGCGCCATGGTGCAGCGCGAGCGCCGCTTTACCTCCGACGCCGCCCATGAGCTGCGCAGTCCGCTGGCGGCGCTGCGCGTGCAGAGCGAAGTGGTGCAGCTTGCCGCTGACGACGAGGTGATGCGCCAGCACGCGTTACGCCAGCTGGACGCCGGCATTCAGCGCGCCACGCGGCTGGTGGATCAGCTGCTGACGCTGTCGCGCGCCGAAGCCGAGGACGCGCGCGAGGCGTTTCAGCCTGTCGACCTCCATAGCCTGCTGCAGGAGGCGCTGGCCGAGCAGCTGCCGCACGCCGATCGCGCCGGCGTCGCGCTGCGTCTGGAAAGTCTTGCCGAGCCGGTTATTCAGGGTCATCCGCTGCTGCTGTCGCTGCTGGCGCGCAACCTGCTGGACAACGCCATCCGCTACACGCCGGAAGGCAGCGACGTCAGGGTCGTGCTGGAGAGCCGCGGGTTGCGCGTCGAGGATAATGGCGCGGGCCTGAGCGAGGCGGAGCTGCAGCGTCTGGGCGAGCGCTTCTGGCGGCCGCCGGGACAGGAGAAGAGCGGCAGCGGGCTGGGATTGTCAATCGTGCGGAACGTCGCGCAGCTGCACGGCATGCAGCTGCGTTTCAGCCAGCGCGAGGGCGGCGGACTCTGCGTCGCCCTGCGCTGGTAACCATCAGATCTCCACCTGGGTGCCGAGTTCGATGACCCGGTTCGGTGGGATCTCAAACTGGTCAGGCGCGCGCAGCGCGTTGCGCTGCAGCGCCAGGAAGAGCTTGCCGCGCAGGCGCAGATACCAGGGACGTTTGCCCATAATCAGCGACTCGTGCGACATAAAGAATGACGTCTCCATCATCCGGCAGTTAAGCCCTTCCAGCCCGCAGCGGTGGAAGATCTCTTCCACATTGGGCGTTTCGCGCCAGCCGTAGCTGGCCACCACGCGCCAGAAGGTCGGCGACAGCTGTTCGATGGCGACGCGGCGCACGTTATGCACGTAAGGCGCATCTTCGGTGCGCAGCGTCAAAAAGACCACGCGCTCGTGCAGCACCTTGTTGTGCTTGAGGTTGTGCAGCAGCGCAAAGGGAATGACATTCAGCGCGCGCGACATATAGACGGCGGTGCCCGGCACGCGTACCGGCGGCGATTTCTCCAGCGAGGCGATCATCGCCTCCAGCGAGTTGCCGTGCTCATGCATCCGGCGCAGCAGGCGAAAGCGCTCGCTCTTCCAGGTCGTCATAATCAGGAACATGATCAGGCCCAGACAGATCGGCAGCCAGCCGCCGGAGAAGAGCTTAATCAGGTTGGCGGAGAAGAGCGGCACGTCGATGCAGAGAAACAGCGTCAGGATCAGGCCGACCGCCAGCCGGTTCCAGTGCCAGTTTTTCACCGCGACGGTACAGGAGAGAATCGAGGTCAGCACCATGGTGCCGGTGACCGCGATGCCATAGGCCGCCGCCAGGTTGCTGGAGTGCTCAAAGCTGATAATCACGATCAGCACGGCGAAATAGAGCACCCAGTTGATCATCGGCACGTAGATCTGACCGGACTCCATCTCCGAGGTATGGATAATGCGCATGCCTGGCAGATAGCCCAGACGCACCGCCTGGCGCGTCAGCGAGAAGACGCCGGAGATCACCGCCTGAGAGGCGATCACCGTTGCCAGCGTCGCCAGAATCAGCAGCGGGATCAGCGCCCATTCCGGCGCCAGCAGGAAGAAGGGGTTTTTAATCGCTTTTGGGTCGCTGAGCAGCAGCGCGCCCTGGCCGAAATAGTTCAGCACCAGCGAGGGCAGCACCACGATAAACCAGGCGATGCGAATCGGCATTTTGCCGAAGTGCCCCATATCCGCATAGAGCGCTTCCACGCCGGTAATCGCCAGCACCACCGCGCCCAGCGCAAAGAACGAGATGGTTTTGTAGTGCACGAAGAAGCTGACCGCCCAGGAGGGGTTCAGTGCCTGCAGCACTTCCGGGTTTTTCATGATGCCGGTGACGCCCAGTACCGCCAGCGTGGCGAACCAGATCAGCATCACCGGGGCGAAGAGTTTGCCCACCATGCCGGTGCCGTGCTTCTGGATCATAAACAGCAGCGTCAGCACCGCGATAGAGAGCGGGACGATAAAGGGATCGAGCGAGGGCGCGGCGATCTCCAGCCCTTCAATCGCCGACATCACGGAAATGGCGGGCGTAATCACCACCTCGCCATAAAAAAAGCTGCCGCCGATTAGGCCCATAATCACCAGCACCGCGGTGGCGCGCGCGCCGGTATTGCGGCCCGCCAGCGACATCAGGGTTAAAATGCCGCCCTCGCCAGCGTTGTCCGCGCGCATGACGTAGCTGATATATTTCAGCGACACCACCAGCAGCAGCAGCCAGAAAATCAGCGACAGAAAGCCGAAAACCGCTTCGCGCTCCACGCCGAAACCAAACTGTCCGGAGAGGCATTCACGCAAGGTATAGAGCGGGCTGGTGCCGATATCGCCATACACTACGCCAATCGCGGCCAGCGTTAACGCACTAAGTGATTGCTTGTTATCCGAGCTCATAGAGTTATCTTTTGTTGGAGCAGAGAGGCGCAACCCCCCATCGCTCTTGCTGTCAAAAAGCGCACAGTATGCACCTGTTTTCTAAAAAACCCATCCCGCACTTTCATCAATGCTATCAGCGCTGACGATTTTTCTGGCGGCATTATGCGATGATTGGATTTTGTGACACAAAAAAAGCGGACGGCAATCAACGCTTTCACGCATCATAATCAGTAGAGTAGTGCGCCTGCCATAATAAGACGGCAGCAGTAACAGAAGGACAATGAAGTGATTATGGCTCAACCCCATCTTTTGGCAGAAAGAATTTCTCGTCTCAGCAATGCCCTTGAGAAGGGCCTGTATGAACGCCACGACGCTATTCGCCTCTGTCTGCTGGCGGCGCTGAGCGGTGAAAGCGTGTTTTTGCTTGGCCCGCCGGGCATCGCCAAGAGCCTGATCGCTCGCCGCCTGAAATACGCGTTTCAGAACGCCCGCGCGTTTGAATACCTGATGACGCGCTTCTCGACGCCGGAAGAGGTGTTCGGCCCGCTGTCGATTCAGGCGTTAAAAGATGAAGGCCGCTATCAGCGCCTGACGAAAGGCTATCTGCCCGACGCGGAGATCGTGTTTCTTGACGAAATCTGGAAAGCGGGCCCCGCCATCCTCAATACCCTGCTGACCGCCATTAACGAGCGCCGCTTCCGCAATGGCGACAGCGAAGAAAAAATTCCGATGCGCCTGCTGGTCACCGCCTCGAACGAACTGCCGGAAGCTGACAGCGGGCTGGAAGCGCTCTACGACCGCATGCTGATCCGTCTCTGGCTCGACAACGTGCATGAGAAGCAAAACTTTCGCAGCATGCTGATCCACCAGCAGGATGAAAACGCCAATCCGGTCGCGGAATCGCTGCGCATCAGCGACGAGGAGTATCATCAGTGGCAGCAGAGCATTAGCCAGGTCAGCCTGCCGGATAACGTCTTCGAGCTGATCTATCAGCTGCGCCAGCAGCTGGAAACCCTGCCCGACGCGCCCTATATTTCCGATCGCCGCTGGAAAAAAGCGATTCACCTGCTGCAGGCGAGCGCCTTCTACAGCGGCCGCAGCGCCATCGCGCCAATCGACCTTATCCTGTTGAAAGATTGCCTGTGGCACGACGTCGCCTCTATGCAGGTGCTGGAGCGCGCCATTGATCAGCTGATGACGCAGCAGGCGTGGCAGCAGCAGACGCTGCTGCTCAGACTGCAGCAGCTCAAGGCGCGACGCCTGGCGCTGCAGCAGCAGAGGAGCGTGGCGCAGGCGATCACGCTGGAAAAACACAGCGGCATGTTCAGCCGCAAGCCGCACTATGAACTGCCCGCCAGCCTGGCGGAGCCGCAGCTGACCCTGATGCTGCAGCAGCCGCTGACGCTGCACGATATGCAGGTTACCCATGTGGTGATCGCCCGCGAGGCGCTGGAGCAGTGGTTGCTGAAGGGCGGCGACGTGCGCGGCAAGCTGAACGGCATCGGTTTCGCCCAGACGCTCGATCTGCTGGTGGACGCGCAGCACTGCCTGGCGCTGCGCGACGTCAGCCTGCAAACGGCGCGCCTGAAGCTGCCCGGCGCCGAAGCGCACAGCGAACTGCCGGCTGAAATCAGCGAGGCGCTGGACGAGCTGGATACCCAGCTGCGCGCGCAGCGCCATCAGTTCAGCCAGCACCAGCGCTGTCTGTTTATCAGCGACGACTGGCTGGCGCGCATCGAAACCAGCCTGCAGGACGTGGCCGATCAGCTGAAACAGGCGCGTAAATGATCTCGCTGGAGACGCTCAGCGCGCTGCTCTCCATCGGCGAAGCCGAACTGATCGAAGAGCTGATCCTCGCGCTGCTCGCCTCTCCCCAGCTGGCGATCTTCTTTGAAAAATTCCCTGGCCTGAAGCAGGCGATGCTGCGCGACGTGCCGCGCTGGAAAGCGGAGATCAACGCCGAGCTGAAAGCGACGCCGGTACCGGAAACGCTGGCCGACGAGTTTCAGCTGTTTCAGCGCGCGCAGCTGCTCAGCCATCACGACTTCAGCCAGCAGCTGCCCGAGATACTCGAGGCGCTAACGCTGCTGCCTTCGCCCTTCCTGGAAGAGGCGCAGCGCCTGTTGCAGCATACCGACGCGCATCAGCTAAGCGGCGCGCAGCATACGCTGTTTTTGCAGCGCTGGCGTCTCAGCCTGACGCTGCAGACGCTGACGCTTAACGAACAGCTGCTGGAGCAGCAGCGCGAACGCCTGATGGCCGAGCTACAGCAGCGTATGGCGCTGAGCGGCCAGCTGGCGCCCCTGCTGAGCGACAACGACGAGGCCGCAGCCGGTCGCTTATGGGATATGAGCAAAGCCCCGCTGCAGCACGGCGACTATCAGCTGATGCTGGAGTATGGCGACTTTCTGGCGCAGCAGCCGGAACTGCTGGCGCTGGCGCAGCAGCTGGGCCGCAGCCGCGAAGCGAAATCGGTGCCGTCTCAGGATGCGCCGCTGGAGGCTTTCCATCAGCTGGTGCGCGAGCCGGACGCGGTCCCCGAAGAGGTGAGCGGCATCCACCAGAGCGACGACGTGCTGCGTCTGCTGCCGCCGGAGCTGGCGACCATCAGCATCAGCGAGCTGGAGCTGGAATTTTATCGTCGCCTGGTGGAAAAACGGCTGCTGACTTACAAACTGCAGGGCGACGCCTGGCATGAAAAAGTCACGCTGCGCCCGGTCAGCCACCAGCAGCACGAAGAGCAGCCGCGCGGCCCCTTTATCGTCTGCGTTGATACCTCCGGATCGATGGGCGGCTTCAACGAGCGCTGCGCCAAAGCGTTCTGCCTGGCGCTGCTGAAGGTGGCGCTGGCCGATCGCCGCCGCTGCTACATCATGCTGTTTGCCCACGATGTTATCGGCTACGAGCTTACCGGCGACGACGGGCTGGAGCAGGCGATCCGCTTTCTCAGCCAGCGCTTTCGCGGCGGCACCGACCTCGCCGCCTGTCTGGCAGCGGTGGCAAAGCGTATGGAAGGCGCGCTGTGGCAGGATGCCGACGCCGTGGTCGTCTCCGATTTTATCGCCCAGCGCCTGCCCGACGAGATCGTCAGCCTGATTAAGCTGCGCCAGCTGCAACAGCAGCAGCGCTTTCATGCCGTAGCGATGTCGGCGCACGGCAAACCCGGCATTCTGCGCATCTTCGATCACATCTGGCGTTTCGATACCGGCATGAAAAGCCGCCTGCTGCGCCGCTGGCGGCGTTAGTCACAGGGCAGAAATCCCTATTTGCTATAGTGAATGACCCGCTGTGTTTATTCAGCTAACGGAGTTCACTGTGACCATCGAACAACAACATCAGGCATTACCGGCGCCGACCCGTACGGTACGCCTTTCCGGCAGCAGCGTTGCAGAGAAACGCGCCGAGCTGCTGGCTTACTACACGCAAACCTGGGAACTGTATGAAAGCCTGTTCGATTGTCTTGCCGACGATCGCGCCTGGTTTACCAAAGCCATCTCGCTGCGCCACCCTTTAATTTTCTATTTCGGCCACACCGCCTCTTTCTATATCAATAAGCTGATGGCGGGCCGCTACATCGACGCGCGCGTCGACGATCGTATTGAGGCGATGATGGCGATCGGCGTGGATGAAATGAGCTGGGACGATCTTGATGAGAGCCACTACGCCTGGCCCAGCGTGCAGGAGGTGCGGGACTACCGCGGCAAAGTGAAAAGCCTGGTGACGCGCTTTATCGAAACCATGCCGCTGACGCTGCCGATCGACTGGGAAAGCCCGGCGTGGGTGATCCTGATGGGTATTGAGCATGAACGTATTCATCTGGAAACCTCCAGCGTGCTGATGCGCCAGCTGCCCATCGAATGGGTTAAGCCGCAGCCGCAGTGGCCAGCCTGTCAGGAGGCGCGTCACGTACGCGACGCGGTGCCGGCCAACAGCCTGATCGCCATGCCCGGCGGCGTCGTGACGCAGGGGAAAAACGACGATACCTACGGCTGGGACAACGAATACGGCAGCCAGACCACCGAACTCCAGCCGTTCAAGGCCAGCAAAATGCTGGTCAGCAATGCCGAGTTTTTCGCATTCGTCGCGGCGGGCGGCTACCAGCAGCGCCACTACTGGGACGACGAAGGCTGGGGCTGGCGCAGCTTCGCCGAGGCGCAGATGCCAACCTTCTGGGTTGGCGACGCGCAGCAGCCGGACGCGTTAAAACTGCGCCTGATGACCGAAGAGGTCGCGATGCCCTGGGACTGGCCGGCGGAAGTCAATCAGCTGGAAGCCGCCGCGTTTTGCCGCTGGAAAGCAGAGCAGACCGGCGCTGCCGTGCAGCTGCCGTGCGAGGCGGAATGGATGCAGCTGCGCGAGCAGGTCGAGGGCGATCAGCCGGAGTGGCAGCAGGCGCCGGGCAACCTTAATCTGGCCTACTGGGCCTCATCCTGCGCCGTCGATCGCTTCGCCCAGGGTGACTTTTTCGACATCGTGGGCAATGTCTGGCAGTGGACCACCACGCCGATCAACGGCTTTGAAGGCTTCCGCGTGCATCCGCTCTACGATGACTTCTCTACGCCGACCTTCGACGGCAAGCATTCAATCATCAAGGGCGGCAGCTGGATTTCCACCGGCAACGAGGCGCTGAAATCGTCGCGCTACGCCTTTCGTCGCCACTTTTTCCAGCATGCCGGCTTTCGCTACGTCATCTCCTCCCATAAAGAATCGATGACGTCCAACCCCTACGAAACCGACGAGATGGTGTCGCAGTATCTCGACTTTCAGTACGGCCCGCGCTATTTCGGCGTCGACAACTACGCTGAATCGCTGGTGGCGCTGGCGCTGCCCCACTGCGCGTCGCGCGGCAGCGCGCTTGATATCGGCTGCGCCACCGGCCGCGCCAGCTTCGAACTGGCGCGCCATTTCGAACGGGTGATCGGGATGGATTATTCGGCGCGTTTTATCGACGTGGCGCTGCAGCTCGCTTCGGGCGAAGATTTCCGCTACGTGGTGCCGGAAGAGGGCGATCTGGTGGGCTATCGCCAGCTGCGCCTGAAAGATTTCGGTCTCGACCTCGAACAGGCGCGCCGCATCCAGTTTGTGCAGGGCGACGCCTGCAACCTGAAACCGCAGCCCGCGCAGTACGATCTGGTGCTGGCCGCGAACCTGATCGATCGCCTGCGTCAGCCGCAGCGTTTTCTACAGGATATCGCGCCGATGATACGCTCGGGTGGTCTGCTGCTGCTCTCCTCACCTTATACCTGGCTGGAAGCCTTCACGCCGAAAGAGAACTGGCTGGGCGGCATTCGCGAAAACGGCGAGGCGCTCACCACTCTGCAGGCGCTGCAACGACTGCTGGCAGCGGAGTTTGAGCCGCTTGGCGCGCCGCAGGACCAGCCTTTCGTGATCCGCGAAACCGCGCGCAAGTATCAGCATTCTCTGGCGCAGGTCACGCTGTGGCGTAAGCGCTAACCCTAACGGCAGCGGCAAACGCCGCTGCCGGAGATTGCCTGCCGCCACTTTTTGCTGCACATTCTCCTCTGTTCAAAGAAGAAGAGCTGACATGAGGATGATATGGCCGAATCACTGCAACTGGACAACCTGGATCGCGGGATCCTGAATGCGCTGCTGGATAATGCCCGCACCGCTTACGCCGAGCTGGCGAAACAGTTCAACGTCAGTCCGGGCACCATCCATGTTCGCGTGGAGAAGATGAAACAGGCCGGCATTATTCTCGGCACCCGCGTGGAAATCGATCCGCGCCAGCTGGGATTCGACGTCTGCTGCTTCATCGGTATCATCCTGAAGAGCGCGCGCGACTACCCTGCCGCGCTGAGCAAGCTGGAGGCGCTCGACGAGGTGGTCGAGGCCTGGTACACCACCGGACACTACAGCATCTTTATTAAGGTGATGTGCCGATCCATCGACGCGCTGCAGCAGGTGCTGATCAACAAGATCCAGACCATTGACGAAATCCAGTCCACTGAAACGCTGATCTCGCTGCAAAACCCGATCATGCGCACCATCAAACCCTGATCTTTTTTTTCTGTGCACAACCTTATCCCCTGCGATCGCCGCCAGCGCCAACGGCTGCGTTCGCATCTTCATTTCTATTAACCCTGTTTTCCACAGGTGGATCACGGCTTGATCACAGCGTACAATGCTCGCCTTTATTCCGGGAGAGCATCATGGCCGACATTACTTTAATCAGTGGCAGCACGCTGGGCAGCGCCGAATATGTGGCCGAACATCTGGAAGAGAAACTGCAGGAAGCGGGTTTTTCCACGCAGCTGCTGCACGGTCCGGCGCTGGACGAGCTGCCGCAGCAGGGGATCTGGCTGGTGGTGAGTTCTACCCACGGCGCAGGCGAACTGCCGGATAATCTGCAGCCTTTATATGAAGCGATTGCCGATACCCAGCCCGATCTGTCGGCGTTGCGCTTCGGGGCGGTCGGCCTTGGCAACCATGAATACGATCTCTTCTGCGGGGCGATTCGTTCGCTGGATGCGCTGTTGATCGCTCGCAGCGCGCAGCGCATCGGCGATCGACTGGAAATCGACGTGCTGGAGCATGAGATCCCTGAAGATCCGGCTGAGGCCTGGCTAAGCGGCTGGATGGCCCATCTCTGAGCGGATCCTTTGCCACAGGGGATCGGGAATTGCGCCAGACCCCCAGTTAAAAACTCTGTTTTTTTCCGATCTCATTACGATCGTTTGTGGATAACTAGGCTTGAATACTGCGTAAAACCGGTAGTTATCCCAAGAACAACCGCTGATGCTTTTGTGAGCTGTGCATAACTCGCTATTTTGATCCCAGCTTATACGGATCAGGATCACCGATCATTCACAGCAAAGGATCCTCGCTATCTGCCTGATAATTTCCAGCTTTTGATGCTTATCCACAGGCAGTCGCGATCCTAATAAAGAGATCTAACAGAAAGATCATATACAGAATAAAGATCCTTTCTTTTAAATCCGCAGATCCCGCCGCTTTCACCCTCGGCGGAATTTCAGTAGAATCCACCGCCCAGGGCAACGATCCCTGCCAGTTCATCAACGAGGTACCACTTCATGTTTTATCCAGATCCTTTTGACGTCATCGTAATCGGTGGTGGTCATGCGGGCACAGAAGCCGCGATGGCCGCTGCCCGAATGGGTCAGCAAACTCTGTTACTCACCCATAACATTGATACGCTTGGACAAATGTCCTGTAATCCGGCGATCGGTGGCATTGGAAAAGGACATCTGGTTAAGGAAGTGGATGCCTTAGGCGGCCTGATGGCCACGGCCATCGACAAGGCGGGCATTCAGTTTAGGATACTAAACAGCAGCAAAGGCCCGGCAGTGCGTGCGACCCGTGCGCAGGCGGATCGCGTGCTGTATCGCCAGGCGGTACGCACCGCGCTGGAGAACCAGCCCAACCTGATGATCTTCCAGCAGGCGGTAGACGATCTTATCGTTGAAAACGATCGCGTCGTGGGTGCCGTCACGCAGATGGGGCTGAAGTTCCGCGCCAAAGCCGTGGTGCTCACCGTGGGAACCTTCCTCGACGGCAAAATTCATATCGGGCTGGATAACTACAGCGGCGGCCGCGCAGGCGATCCGCCGTCTATTCCGCTGGCGAAGCGCCTGCGTGCGCTGCCGCTGCGCGTCAGCCGTCTGAAGACTGGTACGCCGCCGCGCATCGACGCGCGCACTATCGATTTTTCCGTGCTCAGCCCGCAGCATGGCGACAACCCGATGCCGGTCTTCTCGTTCATGGGCGATGCCTCGCAGCATCCGCAGCAGGTTCCCTGCTGGATCACCTATACCAACGAGCAGACCCACGAAGTGATCCGCAATAACCTCGATCGCAGCCCGATGTATGCCGGGATCATCGAGGGGATCGGTCCGCGCTACTGCCCGTCGATTGAAGACAAGGTGATGCGCTTCGCCGACCGCAACGCGCACCAGATCTTCCTGGAGCCTGAAGGGCTGACCAGCAACGAAATTTACCCGAACGGCATCTCTACCAGCCTGCCGTTCGACGTACAGATGCAGATCGTGCGCTCGATGAAAGGGCTGGAGAACGCGAAAATAGTTCGTCCCGGCTACGCGATCGAGTATGACTTTTTCGATCCGCGCGATCTCAAGCCGACGCTGGAGAGCAAATATATTCACGGGCTGTTCTTCGCCGGCCAGATCAACGGCACCACCGGCTACGAAGAGGCGGCGGCGCAGGGGCTGCTGGCGGGGCTTAACGCCGGACGCCACTCCGCCGACAAAGAGGGCTGGGCGCCGCGTCGCGATCAGGCCTACCTCGGCGTACTGGTGGACGACCTCTGCACGCTCGGCACCAAAGAGCCGTACCGCATGTTCACCTCGCGCGCGGAATATCGTCTGATGCTGCGCGAAGATAACGCCGATCTCCGTCTGACCGAAACCGGCCGCGAGCTGGGTCTGGTAGACGACGCCCGCTGGGCGCGCTTCAACCAGAAGCTGGAGGCGATTGAGCAGGAGCGTCAGCGTCTGCGTGATATGTGGGTCCATCCGAAGTCGGAAAACGTCGCGGAAGTGAATACGCTGCTCAATAGCGCGCTCACCAAAGAGGCAAGCGGAGAAGATCTGCTGCGTCGTCCAGAACTGACCTACGCTCAGCTTACCGCGCTGCCGAGCTTCGGCCCGTCGCTGCCTGACGCGCAGGCGGCCGAACAGGTTGAAATCCAGGTGAAGTACGAAGGCTACATCGCGCGCCAGCAGGAAGAGATCGATCGTCAACTGCGCAATGAAAATACGCTGCTGCCGGCCGAGCTGGATTATCGCCAGGTTAACGGCCTGTCGAACGAAGTCATCGCCAAGCTCAACGATCATAAGCCGTCTTCGATCGGGCAGGCGTCGCGCATCTCCGGCATCACGCCGGCGGCAATTTCGATTTTGTTGATTTACCTGAAAAAACAAGGGCTGCTGCGCAAAAGCGCCTGACCTGAAACGGGGCGAGGCCGCTCGCCCCCGCTGACTGGATTTATGCTGTGATCACAAAACTCGCTTCGCTGCTAAAGGCAGCCGGAATTTCCCTCTCCGATCAACAAAAAGAGCAGCTGGTCGCCTATGTCGGCCTGCTGGATAAGTGGAACAAAGCCTATAACCTGACGTCGGTGCGCGATCCGCAGCAGATGCTGGTGCGCCATATTCTCGACAGCATCGTGGTCGCGCCTCATCTGAAGGGCGAACGCTTCATCGACGTCGGCACCGGACCGGGCCTGCCGGGCATTCCGCTCGCAATCGTACTGCCGCAGGCGCACTTTACGCTGCTCGACAGCCTGGGCAAGCGCGTGCGTTTCCTGCGCCAGGTTCAGCATGAGCTGGGCTTGTCTAACATCACGCCGGTGCAGAGCAGGGTAGAGGCGTTTCCCTCCGAGCCGCCGTTCGACGGCGTTATCAGCCGTGCGTTCGCCTCGCTGCAGGATATGGTGAACTGGTGTCATCATCTGCCCTCCGCGCAGGGACAATTTTATGCGCTGAAAGGGGTGCGCCCCGACGATGAAATCGCCAGCCTGCCAGCCGGTTTCCGTCTGGTTTCTGTCAAAGCGCTACAGGTTCCGGAGCTGGACGGCGAGCGCCACCTGGTGATCATCGGACGCGAATAACCCTTGATAGCGCAAGGATTAAGGCATTCCAGCACATTTGCCTTATTCAGTGCGCTGCTCATAAAAGCGGCAGTTGATTTCTTAGCACGGCGCGATTTCAAACGCGACGGCAGTAAAATAACGTTAACAGACTTGCCGGAAATTATCCGAAAAGCTCTGTTACATTTAACGATTAATTCACATTTATTTATCAGGAAGATCACTTCCACCGCATACGCAGGGCGGGCAGATAATCACGCTGGAAAATATATCAGGGTAATAACTCCGCGTGCGTAATATCAATTTTGTGTTCTTGCCACACTCTGTGATGTCAATCAGCTGTTTTTATCGAAAATAAGGGCAGCTTGAGGTGACGAAAATATTATCACCCTGTTTTTAAAGGTTTTAACGACGAATTAATAGACGTCACTATTGCTCGTCAGCAAATTTGAATAGTGGGGCAGTGTTTAGAATGTGATCTAAAGCACGCTTTAAACGCAAGCAGGAAGCCAAATTAGCGCGGCGCAGGTCCATAATTTCGCCTGGCAATCTTTGGAAAAATAGCCGTTCGGAAAGAAATTTAAATAATTGTTCACCTTTTGGCTACTTACGGATTGAAATCGCAGGTGCGGCCCGTATAATTTGCACGGCTTTTGCTGCTTGACTCGAGTGAGTAAAGGCAGTCTTATACGACACGCGACATACCCCTTATGGGGCAGGGGAGTAACAGCGCCATGTCAGTGTCTCTTTACAGTGTAAAATTCGCCCGAACCGTGCTGGTTATCCAGCTGGTGACTGTTGTCATCATCGGCGCTCTCTTTGCCCTGAAAGATGTCACCTGGGGCGTCTCTGCGCTGGCTGGCGGAGCGGCAGCCTGGCTGCCGAACGTGTTGTTCATGTTTTTAGCCTGGCGCCTGCAAGGGCAATCCCCGGCTTCCGGACGGGTTGCGTGGAGTTTCGCTCTCGGCGAAATCGGCAAGGTCATCGCAACCATCGTGTTGCTCATTGTGGCGTTGGGTGTTTTCAGGGTGGTTTTCTGGCCGCTCGGGATAACCTGGTTATCGGTGCTGGTGGTTCAGATGTTGGCACCGGCGGTAATTAACAACAAAGGGTAAAAGGCATCATGGCTGCAGGAGAAACTCAAACTCCTCAAGAGTACATCGGTCACCATCTGACGCATCTTCAGTTGGACCTGCGTACCTTCGAGTTAGTGAATGCTCACGACGCTCCCGCGACGTTCTGGGCATTAAATATCGATTCTATGTTTTTCTCTCTGGTGCTGGGATTCATCTTCCTGGTGTTGTTCCGCAAAGTGGCGAAGAGCGCTACCAGCGGCGTGCCAGGGAAAATGCAGGCTGCTATCGAACTGGTTGTCGGCTTCGTTGATGGCAACGTGCGCGACATGTACCACGGTAAAAGCAAACTTATCGCCCCGCTGGCTCTGACGATTTTCGTCTGGGTCTTCCTGATGAACTTCATGGATCTGCTGCCTATCGACCTGCTGCCGTACATCGGCGAGCATTGGTTGGGCCTGCCGGCGCTGCGCGTCGTGCCGTCCGCAGACGTGAACATCACGCTGTCTATGGCGTTGGGCGTATTTATTTTGATTCTGTTCTACAGCATCAAAATGAAAGGTGTAGGCGGCTTCGCGAAAGAGCTGACGCTGCAGCCTTTTAATCACCCGATCTTCATCCCCATCAACCTGATTCTTGAAGGTGTTAGCCTGCTGTCCAAACCGGTTTCACTCGGTCTGCGACTGTTCGGCAACATGTATGCGGGTGAGCTGATCTTTATCCTTATTGCCGGTCTGTTGCCGTGGTGGTCGCAGTGGGTGCTGAATGTGCCGTGGGCCATTTTCCACATCCTGATCATCTCGTTGCAGGCTTTCATTTTCATGGTCCTCACGATTGTCTATCTGTCGATGGCATCTGAAGAACATTGATTTTTTTCTCAACACTAAGCGTTTAACTGAAACAAACTGGAGACTGTCATGGAAAACCTGAATATGGATCTGCTGTACATGGCTGCCGCTGTGATGATGGGCCTGGCGGCAATCGGTGCTGCGATCGGTATCGGCATCCTCGGAGGTAAATTCCTGGAAGGCGCCGCGCGCCAGCCGGATCTGATTCCTCTGCTGCGTACGCAGTTCTTTGTTGTAATGGGTCTGGTGGATGCAATCCCGATGATCGCTGTTGGTCTGGGTCTCTATGTGATGTTTGCTGTCGCCTAAAGCCTGTCGCTCCTGGTTCATCATGGCACCGGGTGCGATGATGAACGGTTCTGCCGCTTATCGTTAAGATATCGGCAGAAAAGTTAACAACTTAATTAGAGGCATTGTGCTGTGAACATTAACGCAACAATCCTCGGCCAGGCCATCGCGTTTATCCTGTTCGTCGCGTTCTGCATGAAGTACGTATGGCCGCCGATTATGGCTGCCATCGAAAAGCGCCAGAAAGAAATTGCTGAAGGCCTTGCTTCTGCTGAGCGCGCGAAGAAAGATTTGGATCTCGCGCAGGCCAATGTGACCGACCAGCTGAAAAAAGCTAAAGAAGAAGCTCAGGTCATTATCGAGCAGGCGAACAAACGCCGTACTCAGATTCTGGACGAAGCGAAAACTGAAGCCGAGAACGAACGTAACCGCATCGTGGCGCAGGCGCAGGCTGAAATCGACGCCGAGCGTAAACGTGCCCGCGAAGAGCTGCGTAAGCAAGTCGCGTTGCTGGCAATGGCTGGCGCCGAGAAGATCATCGAACGTTCCGTGGATGAAGCTGCTAACAGCGACATCGTTGATAAACTGGTCGCTGAACTGTAAGGAGGGAGGGGCTGATGTCTGAACTGATTACTGTAGCTCGCCCCTACGCCAAAGCAGCTTTTGACTTTGCTGTTGAGCATCAAAGCATCGAGCGCTGGCAAAATATGCTGGCGTTTGCCGCGACCGTAGCACGCAATGAGCAAATGGCCGATCTTCTCTCTGGCGCGCTGGCGCCGGAAGCGTTATCGGCTTCTTTCATTGCCGTCTGCGGCGATCAATTAGATGAACACGGCCAGAACCTGATTAAGGTTATGGCAGAGAACGGACGTTTGACCGCGCTTCCAGCTGTACTCGAGCAGTTCATTCACCTGCGCGACGCCTATGAGGCGACTGCGGAGGTGGAGGTGATTTCTGCCGGTACGCTGAGTGACAGCCAGCTGACTAAAATCAGCGCCGCGATGGAAAAACGTCTGTCACGCAAAGTTAAGCTGAATTGCAAAATTGATAAGTCTGTCATGGCAGGCGTGATCATCCGTGCGGGTGATCTGGTGATTGATGGCAGCGTGCGCGGCCGTCTCGAGCGTCTGGCAGACGCCTTGCAGTCTTAAGGGGACTGGAGCATATGCAACTGAATTCCACCGAAATCAGCGAACTGATCAAGCAGCGCATTGCTCAGTTCAATGTCGTGAGCGAAGCTCACAACGAAGGTACAATCGTTTCTGTAAGCGACGGTATCATCCGCGTACACGGCCTGGCCGATGTGATGCAGGGTGAGATGATCGCCTTGCCGGGCAACCGTTATGCTATCGCCCTGAACCTCGAGCGCGACTCTGTCGGCGCCGTGGTCATGGGCCCGTACGCTGACCTCGCCGAAGGCATGAAGGTTAAGTGTACCGGTCGTATTCTGGAAGTGCCGGTCGGTCGTGGCCTGCTGGGCCGCGTGGTGAACACCCTGGGTGCGCCAATCGACGGCAAAGGCGCGATCGACAACGACGGCTTCTCGCCGGTTGAAGTGATCGCACCGGGCGTTATCGACCGTCAGTCAGTCGACGAGCCGGTTCAGACCGGTTACAAATCTGTCGATGCGATGATTCCAATCGGTCGTGGCCAGCGTGAGCTGATCATCGGCGACCGTCAGACCGGTAAAACCGCACTGGCGATCGACGCGATCATCAACCAGCGCGACTCCGGCATCAAGTGCGTGTACGTCGCAATCGGCCAGAAAGCCTCTACCATCGCTAACGTGGTGCGTAAGCTGGAAGAGCACGGCGCGCTGTCGAACACCATCGTGGTGGTTGCGTCCGCATCTGAATCTGCTGCACTGCAGTATCTGGCGCCCTACTCCGGCTGCGCCATGGGCGAATACTTCCGCGACCGCGGCGAAGATGCGCTGATCGTATACGATGACCTGTCCAAGCAGGCTGTCGCTTACCGTCAGATTTCTCTGCTGCTGCGCCGTCCGCCGGGCCGTGAAGCGTTCCCGGGCGACGTGTTCTATCTCCACTCTCGTCTGCTGGAGCGTGCGTCACGCGTTAGCGCTGACTACGTTGAGCGTTTCACCAACGGCGAAGTTAAAGGTAAAACCGGTTCACTGACCGCGCTGCCGATCATCGAAACCCAGGCGGGTGACGTTTCCGCGTTCGTTCCGACCAACGTAATCTCGATTACCGATGGTCAGATCTTCCTGGAATCGAACCTGTTCAACTCCGGTATTCGTCCGGCGGTTAACCCAGGTATCTCTGTATCGCGTGTTGGTGGTGCTGCTCAGACCAAGATCATCAAGAAACTGTCCGGCGGCATCCGTACCGCGCTGGCACAGTATCGTGAGCTGGCGGCGTTCTCGCAGTTCGCTTCCGATCTGGATGACGCGACCCGCAAACAGCTGAGCCACGGTCAGAAAGTGACCGAGCTGCTGAAACAGAAACAGTATGCGCCGATGTCTGTCGCGCAGCAGGGTCTGGTGCTGTTTGCTGCCGAGCGCGGCTACCTGAACGACGTTGAACTGGCGAAAATCCTTAGCTTCGAAGCTGCACTGCTGGCGTTCGCAGACCGCGACCACGCCGAGCTGATGCAGGAAATCAACCAAACTGGTAACTACAACAACGACATCGAAGCGAAGCTGAAAGGCCTGCTCGATACGTTTAAAGCAACCCAGTCCTGGTAATGTCTGGCGGCTTGTCTGAAAAGGCAGGCCGCAAGGCTTTGAGGAGAAGCTAATGGCCGGCGCAAAAGAGATACGTAACAAGATTGGAAGCGTGAAAAACACGCAGAAGATCACCAAAGCGATGGAAATGGTCGCCGCCTCCAAAATGCGTAAAACGCAGGAACGCATGGCGGCCAGCCGTCCGTATGCAGATACCATGCGCAAAGTGATTGGTCACCTTGCGTTAGGGAATCTGGAATACAAGCACCCTTACCTGGAAGAGCGCGACGTTAAGCGCGTCGGCTACCTGGTCGTTTCGACTGACCGCGGGCTTTGTGGTGGTTTGAACATTAACCTGTTCAAAAAATTGCTGGCAGATATGAAGGCCTGGTCCGATAAAGGCGTACAGAGCGATCTGTCGATCATCGGTTCCAAAGGTCTGGCGTTCTTCGGCTCCGTAGGCGGCAACATCGTGGCTCAGGTCACCGGCATGGGCGATAAACCTGCCCTGTCCGATCTGATCGGCCCGGTAAAAGTGATGCTGCAGGCTTACGACGAAGGTCGCATCGACAAGCTGTATGTCGTCAGCAACAAGTTCAATAACACCATGTCTCAGACTCCGACCATTACCCAACTGCTGCCGTTACCGCCAGCGGAAGGTGAAGAAGAGATGAAGGCGAAGACCTGGGATTACCTGTACGAGCCCGATCCGAAAGCGCTGCTGGATACCCTGCTGCGTCGTTATGTCGAATCGCAGGTTTATCAGGGTGTGGTGGAAAACCTGGCCAGCGAACAGGCCGCGCGTATGGTGGCGATGAAAGCCGCAACCGACAACGGCGGAAATCTGATCAAAGAGCTGCAGTTGGTTTACAACAAAGCTCGTCAGGCCAGCATCACCCAGGAACTCACCGAGATCGTCTCGGGAGCCTCCGCGGTTTAACCAGGTAAGAATTAGGTAGAGGATTCAAGATGGCAGCTGGAAAGATTGTCCAGATTATCGGCGCCGTAGTTGACGTCGAATTCCCTCAGGACGCGGTACCGCAAGTGTACAACGCCCTTGAGGTTCAGAATGGTGATGCTCGTCTGGTGCTGGAAGTTCAGCAGCAGCTGGGCGGCGGCGTGGTTCGTACCATCGCCATGGGTTCTTCTGACGGCCTGAAGCGCGGTCTGGAAGTTGCTGACCTGAAAAAACCGATCCAGGTTCCGGTGGGTAAAGCCACCCTCGGCCGTATCATGAACGTGCTGGGCGAGCCGATCGACATGAAAGGCGACATCAAAGAAGAAGACGGCAGTGCAGTAGAGATCTCCTCTATTCACCGCGCGGCGCCTTCTTATGAAGACCAGTCTAACTCGCAGGAACTGCTGGAAACCGGCATCAAGGTTATCGACCTGATGTGTCCGTTCGCCAAGGGCGGTAAAGTCGGCCTGTTCGGCGGCGCGGGCGTAGGTAAAACCGTAAACATGATGGAGCTGATCCGTAACATCGCGGCTGAGCACTCAGGTTACTCGGTATTTGCTGGCGTGGGTGAGCGTACTCGTGAGGGTAACGACTTCTACCACGAAATGACTGACTCCAACGTAATCGACAAAGTTGCGCTGGTGTATGGCCAGATGAACGAGCCGCCGGGCAACCGTCTGCGCGTGGCACTGACCGGTCTGACCATGGCGGAAAAATTCCGTGACGAAGGCCGCGATGTTCTGCTGTTCATCGACAACATCTATCGTTACACCCTGGCCGGTACGGAAGTTTCCGCACTGCTGGGTCGTATGCCGTCAGCGGTAGGCTACCAGCCGACCCTGGCTGAAGAGATGGGCGTGCTGCAGGAGCGTATTACCTCCACCAAGACTGGTTCAATCACCTCCGTACAGGCCGTTTACGTCCCTGCGGATGACTTGACTGACCCGTCTCCGGCGACCACCTTCGCCCACCTGGACTCAACCGTTACCCTGAGCCGTCAGATCGCGTCTCTGGGTATCTACCCGGCCGTTGACCCGCTGGATTCCACCAGCCGTCAGCTGGATCCGCTGGTGGTTGGCCAGGAGCACTACGACGTTGCGCGCGGCGTGCAGTCTCTGCTGCAGCGTTACCAGGAACTGAAAGACATCATCGCCATCCTCGGTATGGACGAGCTGTCTGAAGACGACAAACTGCTGGTGGCTCGCGCGCGTAAGATTCAGCGCTTCCTGTCTCAGCCGTTCTTCGTTGCTGAAGTCTTCACCGGTGCGCCAGGTAAATACGTTACGCTGAAAGACACTATCCGTGGCTTTAAAGGCATTATGGACGGCGAGTTCGACCATCTGCCGGAGCAGGCTTTCTACATGGTCGGCGCTATCGAAGAAGCCGTGGAAAAAGCGAAGAAACTGTAATAACGGTTTCCCGGGAGGACAGATATGGCTATGACTTATCACCTGGACGTCGTCAGCGCAGAGAAACAGCTGTTCTCTGGCCTGGTGCAGAAAATTCAGGTGTCAGGTAGCGAAGGCGAGCTGGGTATTTTCCCTGGCCACGCGCCGCTGCTGACTGCCATCAAGCCTGGAATGATCCGTATCGTGAAGCAGCACGGCGAAGAGGAGTTTATCTACCTCTCTGGCGGCGTGCTGGAAGTGCAGCCGGGCAGCACCACCGTTCTGGCCGATACCGCTATCCGCGGTACTGACCTGGACGAGGCGCGTGCGCTGGAAGCAAAACGCAAAGCAGAAGAGCATATGAACAGCAGCCACGGCGACGTGGACTACGCTCAGGCCTCTGCAGAGCTGGCGAAAGCCATTGCTAAACTGCGCGTGATCGAGCTGACCAAAAAAGCGATGTAATCAGGCTTTATGCGTCACGAAATGCCAGCCCTAAGGGCTGGCATTTTTTTTGCGCGCGCTCTAACCTGCGCGCGCCTAATTTCGACCTGAGAAAAATGTAGTAATCTCAGGGGGAAACCGTTTAACTTTCGCATGTCAAAAACTCTGTCAGGATGGTTATGTCTAACAGCGCAATGAGCGTGGTGATCCTTGCTGCCGGCAAGGGAACCCGTATGTATTCCGATCTGCCCAAAGTTCTGCATACCCTTGCAGGCAAACCCATGGTTCAGCACGTGATCGACGCCGCAACTGGCCTCGGCGCGCAGCATATTCATTTGGTCTACGGCCACGGCGGCGACCGGCTGAAGGCGACGCTGACCGAGCCGTCGCTCAACTGGGTGCTGCAGGCGGAACAGCTCGGTACCGGCCACGCCATGCAGCAGGCCGCTCCCGCGTTCGCTGACGACGAAGATATCCTGATGCTTTACGGCGACGTGCCGCTGATCTCTCAGGAGACGCTGCAGCGTCTGAGCGACGCCAAACCTGAAGGCGGCATCGGCCTGCTGACGGTAGTGCTGGAGAATCCCAGCGGCTATGGGCGCATCGTGCGCGAAAACGGCGCCATCGTCGGCATTATCGAGCAGAAAGACGCCACGCCCGACCAGCTGAAGATCACCGAAATCAATACCGGCATTCTGATCGCCAACGGCGGCGATCTAAAGCGCTGGCTGGCGCAGCTCACCAATAACAATGCGCAGGGCGAATACTACATCACCGATATCATTGCGCTGGCGCACCAGGAAGGGCGACTGATCAACGCGGTGCACCCGGCGCGCGTCAGCGAAACCGACGGCGTTAACAACCGCCTGCAGCTGGCGACGCTGGAGCGCGTTTATCAGAGCGAACAGGCGGAAAAACTGCTGCTGGCGGGCGTGATGCTGCGCGATCCGGCGCGCTTCGATCTGCGCGGCACGCTGCGCCACGGCCGCGACGTCGAGATCGACGTCAATGTCATTATCGAAGGCGAGGTCACGCTGGGCGACCGCGTGAAAATCGGCGCGGGCTGCATCATTAAAAACAGTGTCATTGGCGACGATTGCGAAATCAGCCCCTGTTCGGTGATCGAGGAGGCGAACCTCGCCGCCGACTGTACCGTCGGGCCTTTCGCCCGCCTGCGTCCAGGCAGCGAGCTGGCGCAGGCCGCTCACGTCGGAAATTTCGTCGAAATGAAGAAGGCGACGCTGGGTAAAGGGTCGAAGGCCGGACATCTGAGCTATCTCGGCGACGCGGAGATAGGCGCCAACGTCAACATCGGCGCGGGCACCATTACCTGCAACTACGATGGCGCGAACAAATCCAAAACCCTTATCGGCGACAATGTCTTCGTCGGCTCCGATACGCAGCTGGTGGCGCCGGTCAGCGTGGCGGCGGGCGCAACAATCGCGGCGGGCACCACGGTAATGAAAGACGTTACCGAGGCGTCGCTGGTCTACAACCGCAAAGAGCAGAACAGCAAAGCGAGCTGGCAGCGTCCGGCGAAGAAAAAGTAATTTTTAGCGGCCAGCCACGTGCTGGCCGCCGCAGTAACACAATAATAATCCCCACTCTCTACAAGGCTCGGGGAGCCCGGCAAAGCCGGTTATCAGGTCGTATGACAACGAAAGATGGTCGAAAGCCATCAGGTCAGGAATAACATTTATGTGTGGAATTGTAGGTGCAGTAGCGCAGCGCGATATCGCAGAGATCCTGCTGGAAGGCCTGCGTCGCCTCGAGTATCGCGGGTATGATTCGGCCGGTCTGGCCGTCGTTGATCGTCAGGGCCACGTGACGCGGCTGCGTCGCGTCGGCAAAGTGCAGATGCTGGCGGAGGCTGCTGAGCAGCAGCCGCTGATCGGCGGCACCGGCATCGCGCATACGCGCTGGGCAACGCACGGCGAACCGTCAGAGGCCAATGCGCATCCGCATGTCTCCGGGCAGATTATCGTGGTGCATAACGGCATTATCGAAAACCATGAGCCGCTGCGTGAAGCGCTGATCGCACGCGGTTATCGCTTCGCATCCGAAACCGACACCGAAGTGGTGGCGCATCTGGTGCACTGGGAGCAGAAACAGGGCGGCACGCTGCGCGACGTCGTGCTGCGCGTCATTCCTCAGCTGCGCGGCGCCTATGGCATGGTGATCATGGACAGCCGCGATCCGTCGCTGCTGGTGGCCGCACGTTCGGGCAGCCCGCTGGTGATTGGCCGCGGCGTCGGCGAGAACTTCATCGCCTCCGATCAGCTGGCGCTGCTGCCGGTGACGCGCCGCTTTATCTATCTGGAAGAGGGCGACATCGCCGAGATTAGCCGTCGCGACGTCACTATCGTCGATCGTGCGGGCAACGCAGTGCAGCGCGCCGAGATCGAATCGAGCGTGCAGTATGATGCGGGCGATAAAGGCGTGTATCGCCACTATATGCAGAAAGAGATTTACGAACAGCCGATGGCGATTAAAAACACCTTAACCGGTCGTTTCAGCCATGGCGAAGTCGATCTCAGCGAGCTGGGTCCGCACGCCGAAGCCCTGCTAAGCCAGGTCGAGCATATTCAGATCATCGCCTGCGGCACCTCGTACAACTCCGGTATGGTGGCGCGCTACTGGTTCGAGTCGCTGGCGAATATTCCCTGCGACGTCGAGATCGCCTCTGAATTCCGCTACCGTAAATCCGCCGTGCGCAAAAACAGCCTGCTGATTACCCTTTCGCAGTCCGGCGAAACCGCCGATACGCTGGCGGCGCTGCGTCTGACTAAAGAGCTGGGCTACCTCGGCTCGCTGGCAATCTGCAACGTCGCGGGCTCTTCGCTGGTGCGCGAGTCGGATCTGGCGCTGATGACCAAAGCGGGCACCGAAATCGGCGTCGCCTCCACCAAGGCTTTCACCACACAGCTGACCGTGCTGCTGATGCTGGTGGCGAAAGTGGGCCGCCTGCGCGGCATGTCGGCGGAAACCGAGCATGAGATCGTGCACGGCCTGCAGGCGCTGCCGAGCCGCATCGAACAGATGCTGGCGCAGGACAAGCGTATCGAACTGCTGGCGGAAGATTTCTCCGACAAGCACCATGCGCTGTTCCTCGGCCGCGGCGATCAGTATCCGATCGCCATGGAAGGGGCGCTCAAGCTGAAAGAGATCTCCTACATCCATGCGGAAGCCTACGCCGCTGGCGAGCTGAAGCACGGTCCGCTGGCGCTGATCGACGCCGATATGCCGGTGATCGTGGTGGCGCCTAACAACGAGCTGCTGGAGAAGCTGAAGTCCAATATTGAAGAGGTGCGCGCGCGCGGCGGTCTGCTGTACGTGTTTGCCGATCAGGACGCCGGCTTCAGCGACAGCGACGGCATGAAGATTATCTCCTTGCCGCACGTGGAAGAGGTGATCGCGCCTATTTTCTACACCGTGCCGCTGCAGCTGCTCTCTTATCACGTCGCGCTGATTAAAGGCACCGACGTGGATCAGCCGCGTAACCTGGCGAAGTCAGTGACGGTAGAGTAACCGCTAACGAGCCGCTCTCTTGCTGGAGCGGCTCTTTTTTATCAGTGGACTTTGCGATTAAGGTCGTCAACCGTGCGCTGTAGTTCGCTTATTTGCCGATCTTTATCTTCAAGCTGCTTTGTCAGGCTCTGCTGCTCTCTTTTCAGCTCTTCAACATCTTTTTGCATAGTGTCGAGATCGTTGGTTGAAAAATTACTTACCCTCAGCAACCCCGCGCTGGAAAGGGTAACAACCTTCTCAAAAGGGTATGACGAGCGCATAGTATTATCGAAACGAGCGGCAGATCCTTCCTGTGCCGCCTGAACATTTACGGCTGCGCATAGCAACAGGTTGCAAGCCGCTATTTTTATCATCTTTCTCATTTAGTCTTTTCCTTAGATAGATTTCAGCTTCGCTGTGTATGTCATAAATCTGTCATATTTCCTACATTTCACTGTCATCAAACTGTCCTATTTTCCCTCCTGCAGCAATCACTGACTCCAACTACAACGGCTCTGAGCCTGAGATTAACTCCCCTGGAGGGAACATGACACTGATGCGTAGCACCGTAGCCCGAATCCTTACCGCCACTCTCGCCGTAAGCGCGGTTTCTGCCTTTGCAGCCACCGATCTGACGGGCGCGGGCGGTACTTTCCCGGCGCCGGTTTATGCCAAGTGGGCAGCAGAATATCAGCAAGCCACCGGTAGCAAAATTAACTACCAGGGCATTGGTTCATCCGGCGGCGTGAAGCAGATCATCGCGAAAACCGTGGATTTTGGCGCGTCAGATGCGCCGATGAAAGATGAAGACCTGCAGAAAAACGGCCTGTTTCAGTTCCCGACCGTTATTGGCGGCGTCGTGCTGGCCGTTAACATTCCGGGCGTGAAGTCAGGTGACCTGACGCTCGACGGCCAAACCGTCGGCGACATCTACCTGGGCAAAATTAAAAAGTGGAACGACGCGGCCATCACTAAGCTGAACCCGGGCGTGAAACTGCCAGATACCAACATCAACGTGGTGCGCCGCGCGGATGGTTCCGGCACCTCATTCGTCTTCACCAGCTACCTGGCGAAAGTTAACGAAGAGTGGAACAGCAAAATCGGCAAAGGCAACACCGTTAACTGGCCGGCAGGTCTGGGCGGTAAAGGCAACGACGGCGTCGCGGCGTTCGTACAGCGTCTGCCGGGTTCAATCGGCTATGTCGAATACGCCTATGCCAAGCAGAACAACCTGACCTACACCAAACTGGTTGATGCCGATGGCAAGCCGGTCGCGCCAAGCGAAACCAGCTTCTCCAATGCGGCGAAAGGCGCAGACTGGAGCAAGTCCTTTGCGCAGGATCTGACCTTCCAGAAAGGCAACGACGCCTGGCCGATCACCTCTACTACCTTCATTCTGGTCTATAAAGATCAGGCGAATGCCGAGAAGGGTAGCGAAGTGCTGAAGTTCTTCGACTGGGCGTACAAAAACGGCGATAAAACCGCGACCAGCCTGGATTACGCCACCCTGCCGGACAGCGTAACCCAGCAGATCCGCGACGCCTGGAAAGCCAATATCAAAGACAGTTCTGGCAAAGCGCTGTACCAGTAAGCGAACAACTCCGGCCGGACGCGCGTCCGGTCAGATCGAGAAGGGCGGCCTCGCGCCGCCTTGACAACCTCTGAAGAATGAGACTTCTATGGCTGCAACGAAGCCGGCATTCAAAGCCCCCGGTAAGCAAGGTGACATGATTTTCGGCGCGCTGGTTAAACTGGCTGCGTTGATTGTCCTGTTGCTGTTGGGCGGCATTATCGTCTCCCTGATTTTCTCCTCCTGGCCAAGCATCCAGAAATTTGGGTTTTCCTTCCTGTGGAACAAAACCTGGGATGCGCCGAACGAAGAATTTGGCGCGCTGGTGCCGATCTACGGGACCCTCGTGACCTCGCTGATTGCGCTGATTATCGCCGTGCCGGTGAGCTTCGGCATCGCCCTGTTTCTGACAGAGCTGTCGCCTGGCTGGCTGCGCCGTCCGCTCGGCACCGCCATTGAGCTGCTGGCGGCGATCCCCAGCATCGTTTACGGCATGTGGGGCCTGTTTATCTTCGCGCCGCTGTTTGCCGAATATTTTCAGACGCCGGTCGGCGAAATCATGTCGAACATTCCCTTTGTCGGTGCGCTCTTTTCCGGTCCGGCTTTCGGCATCGGCATCCTGGCGGCGGGCGTCATTCTGGCGATCATGATCATCCCTTACATCGCCTCGGTGATGCGCGACGTGTTCGAGCAGACGCCGGTGATGATGAAAGAGTCCGCCTACGGCATCGGCTGCACCACCTGGGAAGTGATCTGGCGCATCGTGCTGCCGTTCACCAAAAACGGCGTGATTGGCGGCGTGATGCTCGGTCTGGGACGCGCGCTGGGCGAAACCATGGCGGTCACCTTTATCATCGGCAACACCTACCAGCTCGACAGCCCTTCGCTGTTTATGCCGGGTAACAGCATTACCTCTGCGCTGGCGAACGAGTTCGCCGAAGCCGAGTCGGGCGTGCATGTCGCCGCGCTGATGGAGCTGGGGCTGATCCTGTTCGTTATCACCTTTATCGTGCTGGCCATTTCCAAATTAATGATCCTGCGCCTTGCGAAAAGTGAAGGAGCGCGCTCATGACGACGATTGAACTGCAGGCTCGCGCCGAACTGGACGCGTCGCGCCGCAAAATGCAGGCCTGGCGCAGCACCAAGAATAAGATCGCGCTGGCGCTGTCGCTGCTGACCATGGCCTTCGGCCTGTTCTGGCTGGTGTGGATCCTGTTTACCACCGTAACGCGCGGCGTGGACGGGCTGAGCTGGGCGCTGTTTACCGAATCGACGCCGCCGCCGAATACCGCCGGCGGCGGTCTGGCCAACGCCCTGGCGGGCAGCGGCCTGCTGATTCTGTGGTCGACGGTGATCGGCACGCCGTTGGGCATCCTGGCGGGCGTCTATCTGGCGGAATATGGCCGCAAGTCGGCGCTGGCGGAAGTGATCCGCTTTATCAACGATATTTTGCTCTCGGCGCCGTCGATCGTGGTGGGCCTGTTCGTTTACACCATCGTGGTGGCGCAGATGCATCACTTCTCCGGCTGGGCGGGCGTGATTGCGCTGGCGCTGCTGCAGATCCCCATCGTTATCCGCACCACCGAAAATATGCTGCGGCTGGTGCCGGACAGCATGCGTGAAGCGGCCTACGCCCTCGGCACGCCGAAGTGGAAGATGATCTCCGCGATTACGCTGAAGGCGTCGGTATCCGGCATCCTGACCGGCGTGCTGCTGGCGATCGCCCGTATTGCGGGCGAAACCGCGCCGCTGCTGTTTACCGCGCTGTCGAACCAGTTCTGGTCCACCGACATGATGCAGCCGCTGGCGAACCTGCCGGTCACCATCTTTAAGTTCGCGATGAGCCCCTTTGCTGAGTGGCAGAGTCTGGCCTGGGCGGGCGTGCTGATTATCACGCTCTGCGTGCTGCTGCTGAATATCCTGGCGCGCGTGGTCTTCACCAAGAGCAAAAACGGTTAACCTTCGGCGCTGCCTGGCGCGGCGCCGTTTAAGAGAGACGAGCAATGAGTATCGCGACTTCTAACAGCGGTAAAATTCAGGTGCGTAACCTGAACTTCTACTACGGCAAATTTCACGCGCTGAAGAACATCAACCTGGATATCGCGAAGAACCAGGTCACCGCGTTTATCGGTCCGTCAGGCTGCGGCAAATCCACTCTGCTGCGCACCTTTAACAAGATGTACTCGCTCTATCCCGATCAGCGCGCCGAAGGCGATATTTTGCTGGATGGCGACAACATTCTGGCCTCCAGCCAGGATATCGCCCTGCTGCGCGCGCGCGTCGGCATGGTGTTCCAGAAGCCGACGCCGTTCCCGATGTCGATCTACGACAATATCGCCTTTGGCGTGCGTCTGTTTGAAAAGCTGTCGCGTGCCGATATGGATGAACGCGTGCAGTGGGCGCTGAGCAAAGCGGCGTTGTGGAATGAAACCAAAGACAAGCTGCATCAGAGCGGATACAGTCTCTCGGGCGGCCAGCAACAGCGCCTGTGCATTGCGCGCGGCATTGCGATTCGCCCGGAAGTGCTGCTGCTGGACGAGCCCTGCTCGGCGCTGGACCCGATTTCGACCGGCCGTATCGAGGAGCTGATCACCGAGCTGAAGCAGGACTACACCGTGGTCATCGTGACGCATAATATGCAGCAGGCGGCGCGCTGTTCCGACCATACCGCCTTTATGTATCTGGGCGAGTTAATTGAGTTCAGCGATACCGACCGGCTGTTCACCAAACCGGCGCAGAAACAGACCGAAGATTACATTACCGGCCGCTACGGCTGATTTCAGGAGATAAACATGGATAACCTCAATCTGAACAAGCATATCTCCGGTCAGTTCAATGCGGAGCTGGAACACATTCGCACCCAGGTGATGATTATGGGCGGCATGGTGGAGCAGCAGCTCACCGACGCCATCACCGCGATGCACAATCTGGACGGCGAGCTGGCGCAGCGCGTGATCGACGGCGACCAGAAGGTCAACATGATGGAAGTGGAGATTGATGAAGCCTGCGTGCGCATCATCGCCAAACGCCAGCCCACCGCCAGCGACCTGCGCCTGGTGATGGCGATCATCAAAACCATCTCTGAGCTGGAGCGCATCGGCGACGTGGCGGAAAAAATCAGTCGCACCGCGCTGGAAAAATTCGGCCAGCAGCATATGCCGCTGCTGGTGAGCCTGGAGTCGCTGGGCCGTCACACCGTGGAGATGCTGCACGACGTGCTGGACGCCTTCGCGCGCATGGATCTGACCGAAGCGATCCAGATCTACCGCGAAGACAAAAAGGTCGACAAAGAGTACGAAGGCATCGTGCGTCAGCTGATGACCTATATGATGGAAGATCCGCGCACCATCCCGAGCGTGCTGACCGCGCTGTTCTGCGCCCGCGCTATTGAGCGTATCGGCGACCGCTGTCAGAACATCTGCGAAATCATCTTCTACTTCGTAAAAGGTCAGGATTTCCGCCACGTCGGCGGCGATAAGCTGGATGAGCTGCTCTCCGGCGACGACGGCTCCAATAAACCCTCCTGATGATTCTCCGCCGTGCGCTGGCTGGCGCACGGCGCGCCGCTTTTTCTGTCCCACGCAACCGTTTCCTTTATATACTTGGCGCACTTTTTCTCTATCAAGGTGCTGATTCATGTCTCTTTCCCGCAGTAAGCAGAGCGTGACGCCTGCAAAGGCGATGCTGGCCGCGGTCAGCGGTTACGCGATGGATGGATTCGATCTGCTGATCCTGGGGTTTATGCTGCCGGCGATTAGCCTGTCGCTGGCGCTGGATCCGTCGCAGGCGGGCTCGCTGGTTACCTGGACGCTGATTGGCGCGGTGGTGGGCGGTATTCTGTTCGGCCATCTCAGCGATCGTTTTGGCCGCATTCGCATCCTCACCGTCACCATTCTGATGTTCTCGATTTTCACCGGACTGTGCGCGGTGGCGCAGGGCTACTGGGATCTGCTGGCGTACCGCACGCTGGCGGGCATGGGGCTGGGCGGCGAGTTCGGCATCGGCATGGCGCTGATTGCCGAAGCCTGGCCGGCGGAAAAGCGTAACCGCGCCTCGGCGTGGGTCGGCATCGGCTGGCAGCTTGGCGTGCTGCTGGCGGCCTTTATCACGCCGCCGCTGCTGGGCATCATCGGCTGGCGCGGCATGTTTCTGGTCGGTCTGCTGCCCGCGCTCTTCTCGTTTGTGCTGCGCCGCAGCATGGGCGAGCCGGAGGCCTTTACCCGCCAGGCGACGCTGACGCCGTCGCTGTCTTTCGCCGCGCGCCTGAAAATGCTGGTGCAGGATCGCGCCACCGCGAAAGCGAGCCTCGGCATCTTTATCCTGACGTCGGTGCAGAACTTCGGCTATTACGGGCTGATGATCTGGATGCCGAGCTATCTCTCCGCTAACTTCGGCTTCAGCCTGACCAAATCGGGATTATGGACCGCGGTCACCGTGGTCGGGATGACCTTCGGCATCTGGGTGTTCGGCGTGCTCGCGGACCGCTTTGCGCGCTGGAAAATTTTCCTGCTTTATCAGTTCGGCGCCGTGGCGATGGTGGTGATCTACGCGCAGCTGCGCGATCCCACCGTGATGCTGTTTACCGGCGCCCTGATGGGCATGTTCGTCAACGGCATGATTGGCGGCTACGGCGCACTCATCTCCGACACTTTCCCGCCGCAGGCGCGCGCCACGGCGCAGAACGTCTTGTTCAACCTCGGGCGCGGCGTCGGCGGTTTCGGCCCGCTGGTGATTGGCCTGCTGGCGACGAAAATTTCGTTTACCGCGGCGATCACGCTGCTGGCGCTGATCTACCTGCTGGATATCGTCGCCACGCTCTTTTTGCTGCCGAAAAAGCAGGGCAACGACGATTCGCTGGGCGCGATTGGTTAAAGCGCGGGGGAGGCGTCGGCGACCAGCTGCCAGCCGCGCGCACGCCAGAGCGCGGGCAGCTCGGCCATATCGGTAAAGCGCGTCACCAGCGGGTGATCGATTTCAGGGTTGTGCGCGTCCGCGCAGTAGTAAAACACCGGGATGCCCGCCGCGATGCCGGCGCGGGCGCCCGCTTCAGAATCGTCCACCAGAATGCAGCGCTCGACAGGCACCTGCATCTGTTCGGCGGCGTAATGCATCAGCGCGGGATCGGGCTTCCAGCGTGAGATGTCGTAGCCGCTGTAAAGGCGATCGCGAAACCAGGGCAGCATGCCGGTCAGCCCCAGCGAGTGCTGCATCTTCTTTACCGTGCCGTTGGAGACGACGCACATCGGCACGGTTAGCTTCTCCACCAGCGCTTTCGCGCCGGGAATTTCCGTCAGCGACGCGTCGAACAGACGCGCCACCTCGGCGCGGTAGTCGGCCTCAAACGTCGCCTGCGGCAGCGTGGCGTGATGCGTTTCTCCGACATCACGGATAATGTCGTAGAGCTGGACGCCTTTGTACCTTTCGAACATCTCCTGTAACGAGCAGCGAATTCCGTAGCGGGCGAAGGTGTTGACGTACGCCTGGGTGCAGAGCAATTCGCTGTCTACCAGGGTGCCGTCGCAGTCAAAAAACACGCACTCTACTGCCATCTGTCGCACTCCTTCTGTTTTCGAGAGAGCACACACTTTACCCTAATCGACGCCGATTGCGATCCCGGAAACGGTTGCGAAAAATCATTGTATTGCCGCTGCAAAGCGGTCAGGATACGCGCCGAGTTCTTTTCATCAGGATCGTTGGCATGAGTAAACAAGGTCTTTTGCAGCGCGTCTTTAAGCTGCAGGAACATGGCACGACGGTGCGCACCGAGGTTATCGCCGGTGTCACCACTTTCCTGACGATGGTCTACATCGTCTTTGTTAACCCGCAGATTCTTGGCGTGGCAGGCATGGATACCCAGGCGGTATTCGTTACAACCTGCCTTATCGCCGCGTTCGGCAGTATTCTGATGGGCCTGTTCGCCAATCTGCCGGTGGCGCTGGCGCCGGCGATGGGGCTCAACGCCTTTTTCGCCTTCGTGGTGGTCGGCGCGATGGGCTACTCGTGGCAGGTGGGTATGGGCGCGATTTTCTGGGGTGCGCTGGGGCTGCTGATCCTGACGCTGCTGCGCGTGCGCTACTGGATGATCGCCAATATCCCGCTGAGCCTGCGCGTCGGCATCACCGCCGGTATCGGTTTGTTTATTGCCATGATGGGGCTGAAGAACGCCGGCATCATCGTTGCGAATCCCGATACCATCGCCGCGGTCGGCAACCTGACCTCGCACAGCGTACTGCTCGGCGCGCTCGGCTTCTTTATCATCGCCATTCTGGCGTCGCGCAATATCCACGCGGCGGTACTGATCTCGATGGTGATCACCACGGCTATCGGCTGGGCGCTGGGCGATGTGAAGTTTGTCGGCCTCTTCTCTGCGCCGCCTGCGATCGGCAGCGTGGTCGGGCAGGTGGATATCAAAGGCGCGTTCAATATCGGCATGGCGGGCGTTATCTTCTCCTTTATGCTGGTTAACCTGTTCGACTCTTCCGGCACCCTGATCGGCGTCACCGACAAAGCGGGCCTGACCGATGAGACGGGCACCTTTCCGCGTATGAAGCAGGCGCTGTTTGTCGATAGCTTCAGCTCCGTGACTGGCGCGCTGGCGGGTACCTCGTCAGTGACCGCTTACATCGAGAGTTCGTCCGGCGTGGCGATCGGCGGCCGCACCGGCCTGATGGCGGTGGTGACCGGCGTGCTTTTTCTGCTGGTGATGTTCCTGTCGCCGCTGGCGGCGATGGTGCCGGGCTATGCGGCTGCAGGGGCGCTGATCTACGTTGGCGTGCTGATGACCGCCAGCCTGTCACGCGTGCGCTGGGACGATCTCACCGAAGCGGTGCCGGCTTTCGTGACCGCGGCGATGATGCCGTTCAGCTTTTCGATTACCGAAGGTATCGCACTGGGCTTTATCGCCTACTGCGTGATGAAGCTGGGCACCGGCCGCTGGCGCGAGATCAGCCCCTGCGTGGTGGCCGTGGCGCTGCTGTTCGTGTTGAAAATCGCCTTTATCGACGCGCATTAAGAAGAAGGTCGCTTACGCGACCTTTGAGTTGATGGGGCAGAGTGCTAACGCGGGTGAGACGGACCGATCGCAAAGACGCAAAAAGCGGCATCCCTGCCAGCTCGGCCCGCGCCATCCATGGCGCGGGACGCTTTGCTCCTCGGTCCGTCTCACCCGCTTGTCGGCTTTGTTAGCCGTCTGAAGGGCCGCTTAAGCGGCTTTTTTTACACCTCTGGATGGAGGCTGCGCTCCCGCGGCGAGCTGGTCAGACGCAGCGTGCGCGGTCCGATATTGGGCTTGCTCATCTCGACGTCGCGCAGCGCATGCCACTCGCGCGAGGCGTCAATTTCCCACAGGTGCAAACGCTGGGTCGCGGGCGACAGGGCGCATGACCACACCAGCGTCGGCTCGGCGTCGCACACCGCCTGAATATCGGGATAGCTCGTCGAACGCAGACGGCCGGCCGCGGGCTGCAGCCGCAGCGAGGCCATATTATCGTTACCTTCGCCGGTCAGCTTGAGAATGCTCTGGCGCAGCGTCCAGATTTGCGTCACCGCTTCCATAAAATCCTGTTGCGCATTGATCCAGGCGCGCTCGCCCGACGTAAGCGACTGCATCAGCTGCTCCTGCGTCTGGCGGCTATGGGCGCGTACAATCTCCATATCCAGCCCGGCGCGTCCGCCCTCTTCGGCCAGCAGCACGCCGACCATATTGCCGGCATAGGCGATGCTGAAATCGGGCAAATCGCTATCGGCAAAGGCGGGGCGGCCGTTGCTGTGGGTAACGAGAGCAGGAAGGGTGCTGATACCGTAAACGCGTAGCATCAGCTGCGCCAGCATCAGACGAGCAAGCAAAAAACGGCCACGGTATTTGTCAGGCAGCTGTCGCGCCTGATCGATGACATCCTGCGGCATGCGCATGGCGTCGGCGACAATGCCGCGATCGCCCATCCAACGTACAAAATGACCCGCCATCTGTCGCTCCGTGAAAATGGTCACTTAATCATCAGGGCGCATTGTAAGAATTTTCTGAGCACATTGCATCTGGCATGCAACAGAATGACGCATATTCAGAATCGGCTGATAAAAAAGCAGAGGGAAAAGAGAGGCCGCTACGCGTTTGCGCAGCGGCGGATTACCGTCAGGCCAGTTTGCACGCCTGGTCAAAACGCAGACGCGGCAGGCGAGGATGCAGCTTCTCGTTATCGCCATAGCCGAGGTTAATTAACATATTCACCTGCCAGCTGCTGCCGGCGAAGAACGCCTCGTTCACTTTCGCGGGGTCGAAACCGGACATCGGGCCGGCATCCAGCCCGAGCGAGCGCGCGGCCAGGATCAGATAGCCCGCCTGCAGGCTGCTGTTGCGAAAGGCGGTCTCTTTCACCAGTTCCGGGCTGCCGGTAAACCAGCTGCGCGCATCGGCGTGCGGAAACAGCTGCGGCAGCCGATCGTAAAACGCCATATCGTGGGCGACGATGACCGTTACCGGCGCGGTCATCGTCTTTTCCACATTGCCGGATGAGAGCGCCGGCTTCAGCTTCTCTTTGCCTTCCTGCGAGGTGACAAACACAAAGCGGCCTGGCGAGCAGTTGGCCGAAGTCGGGCCAAGTGCGGTCAGCGCGTAGAGCTGCTCCAGCATGCCGGCTTCAAGGGGTTTGTCCTGCCAGTAGCTATGGGTGCGGGCTTCGTTAAACAGTTGGTCGAGCGCGGTGTTGTCGAGCGGTGTATGCATTCTACTCTCCTTGGTCAGGCGGAAGCAGCCGCCTGAGACATGCCATTGTGAAGGCGTATCCGGGAAAACCGGTGCTTATCGTTTATACCCCAACGGCGGTTCGTCGCCAAATAACAAAGGCGCAAACCGGCCGGGGTTGACTGAAGAGCAGGGCGAAAGCGCAGACGTTGACGCTGCTGCCGATCATTTCCCAATGCAGAAACTGGAAAATATCCGTCCCAGCAAATCGTCAGAGGTAAACTCGCCGGTGATCTCGCTCAGCGCCTGCTGCGCCAGCCGCAGCTCTTCCGCCAGCAGTTCGCCCGCCCATGCGCCCAGCAGCTGCGCCTTGCCCTGCTGTAAGTGAGTAGCTGCTAACTCCAGCGCCTGAAGATGACGTCGACGCGCGAGGAAGCCGCCTTCCATATTGCCGGAAAAGCCCATCGACTGTTTCAGATGGTCGCGCAGCGCATCCACGCCCGCGCCGGTGCGCGCCGAAAGACGAATAAGTGAGTGATGATTTACTTCTGTCAGACCCAGGGTTTCACCAGTGACGTCCGCCTTATTGCGCACGACGGTAATCGGCAACGCCGCAGGCAGGCGTGAAACAAAGTCGGGCCAGATCTGCGCCGCTTCCGTGGCGTCGGTGGTGGTGCCGTCTACCATAAACAGCACGCGATCCGCCTGCTCGATCTCCTGCCAGGCGCGCTCGATGCCGATACGTTCGACCTCGTCGCTGGCCTCGCGCAGTCCGGCGGTGTCGATGATATGCAGCGGCATGCCGTCGATATGAATATGTTCGCGCAGCACGTCGCGCGTGGTGCCGGCGATATCGGTCACGATCGCCGCTTCGCGTCCCGCCAGCGCATTCAACAGGCTTGATTTACCCGCGTTTGGCCGGCCCGCGATCACCACTTTCATGCCTTCGCGCAGGAGGCTGCCCTGACGCGCTTCGGCGCGTACGGCGTCGAGATCGACGATCACCTCATCCAGCTGCGCTTCGATTTTACCGTCGGAAAGAAAATCGATCTCTTCATCGGGGAAGTCGATCGCCGCTTCGACGTAGATGCGCAGATGGGTCAGCGCCTCCACCAGCTGGTTGATGCGGGTAGAAAAGGCGCCCTGCAGCGAATTGACCGCCGAACGCGCCGCCTGCTCGGAGCTGGCGTCAATCAGATCGGCGATCGCCTCGGCCTGCGCCAGGTCGAGCTTGTCGTTGAGAAAGGCGCGCTCGGAAAACTCGCCCGGCTGGGCGATGCGCACGCCGGGCAGCGCCACGATGCGCTTCAGCAGCAGATCGAGGATCACCGGGCCGCCGTGGCCCTGCAGCTCCAGCACATCTTCGCCGGTAAAGGAGTTCGGGCCGGGAAACCACAGCGCAATGCCCTGATCCAGCACGCTGCCGTCGGCGTCTTTAAACGGCAGATAATCGGCGTAGCGCGCCTTCGGCAGCTTGCCGAGCACCTGCTGCGCCACCTCGGCGGCGCGCGCGCCGGAGATACGCAAAATACCGACGCCGCCGCGTCCGGGAGGCGTCGCCTGGGCGACGATAGTATCGCTGTGGCTCATGGAATTTTCTCTCGCTAAAAAATAAGGCGGTCTTATTGACCGCCTCAGGGTAAACCAGATTGTCAGACGGGCGTAAGCGCGTTACGCCTTCTTCTTGTCGCGGCTGTGGAGACCGCGTTTTTCCAGCCCGCGATAAATCAGCTGCTGCTGGAGAATGGTTACCAGGTTGCTGACGATGTAGTACAGCACCAGACCTGACGGGAACCACAGGAAGAACACGGTAAAGATAACCGGCATATAGGTCATGATCTTCTGCTGCATCGGATCGGTCACGGTGGTCGGTGACATCTTCTGAATGAAGAACATGGTGATGCCCATCAGAATCGGCAGGATGTAGTAGGGGTCCTGCGCCGACAGGTCATGGATCCAGAGGATAAACGGCGCGTGGCGCAGCTCCACCGAACCAGACAGCATGTAGTAAAGCGCAAGGAAGATCGGCATCTGAATGACCAGCGGCAGACAGCCGCCCAGCGGGTTGACCTTCTCCGCTTTATAGAGCGCCATCATCTCCTGGCTCTGCTTCTGCTTGTCGTCGCCCAGGCGCTCACGCATCGCCTGAATCTTCGGCTGCAGCATGCGCATTTTCGCCATCGAGGTGTACTGCGCCTTCGTCAGCGGGTACATGATGCCGCGCACGATAAAGGTGATGACGATGATGGAGAAGCCCCAGTTGCCGATAAAGCTGTGGATAAACTTCAGCAGCTTAAACAGCGGCTGAGAGATAAACCACAGCCAGCCGTAGTCGACGGTCAGGTCGAGATGCGGCGCCACGGCAGCCATCTTGTCCTGAATTTCCGGTCCGACCCACAGCGTTGCGCCCAGATCCTGCTGCTGACCCGCAGCCACGGTGACCGGCGCGGATTTGTAGCCGATCGCCGCAATGCCGTTGCCCAGGTTGCTGGTATAGAGCGAATTGTTGCCAGCGGTACGCGGCACCCATGCGGTAGCGAAGTACTGCTGCAGCATCGCAACCCAGCCGTTGCTGGTGGTGGCGTTGAGGTTCTCGTTATCCGCGATGGTGTCGAATTTGTACTTTTCGTACTTCTCTTCGCTGGTGGAGTAGGCCGCGCCGCGGAAGGTGTGCAACGCAAAGTTGTTGCTGCCGGTATCGCGGTGCTTAGGCAGATCGATGGTCTGCTTCAGCTGGCCGAACAGCGACACTTCCAGCGGCTGCTGCGTGGTGTTATTGACGTTATAGTTCACGTCCACCGCGAATTCGCCGCGTTTGAAAACGAAGGTTTTGGTGTAAACCACGCCGTTTTCCGCGGTGTAGGTCATCGGCACGCGCAGTTCGGTCTGGCCGTCGGCCATTTCGAAGTGATCCTGTGCGGCGGTGAACAGCGGACGCGCGCCGTTGTTCGGGTTATCCGGACCGTTGCGGCCAGTGAGCCCGCTCTGTGCCTGATAAACGAAGGATGGCGTGGTCTCCAGTAGCTGGAACGGCTGGTCGGAACCCAGTTTGTCCGGGTAGGTCAGCAGCTGAGCTTGCTCGACATCGCCACCGCGGGTGTTGATATTCAATGACAGGACATCAGTCTTAACGGTGATCGTTTTGCCCTGGCCGCTGGCCGGTACGCCCTGGCTGGCGGCATCACCTGCTGCGCTGTTGGTGTTTTGCGTGGTCTGAGTCTGCTGCGGCTGCGGAGCGTGGTCCGTCTGCCAGGCTTGCCAGATCATGAAAGACACGAACAGAAAAGCGATGAGAAAAAGATTGCGTTGCGAATCCATCGTTAATGTTCTCTGGTATCAAAGGTTTTTTGGCGGCACAGGATCGTCACCACCCGGGTTCAAAGGGTGGCATTTTAATACGCGTTTGAATGTCAACCAACTGCCTTTTATCAGGCCAAACCTGCGTAACGCCTCAATTCCATAATGAGAGCAGGTTGGCTGAAACCGACAGTGTGGTCCCAGCAAGGGGCTGATGCCGCGCTGATAGACGCGGATCAGGACGATCAGGAGCCGCGCGCCAGGCGACAGTGACGACGCCATAACTTCTCCAACGCTTCCGCCAACATACGGTTGTCGAGATCGGCAATCCCCTTTTTCGCCACAACGACGAAATCCATCGCCGGCAGTTCATGCTGCAGCAGACGAAAGCTTTCGCGGGTCAAACGTTTGATCCGGTTGCGTTCGTGCGCGCGCTTGACGTGCTTTTTAGCGACGGTAAGACCGATGCGGGGATGCCCCAGCGAATTAAGGCGGCCGAGGATGGTGATTTGCGGCGTGCCAGCCCGTTGTGGCTGCTGGAAGACGAAAGTGAAATGAGTGGGAGTTAACAAACGTAACTCCCTGGGAAATGCGAGCTTAACCACGAGGGTTAGCTTTTATTACTTAGAAACGGTCAGACGAGAACGGCCTTTAGCACGACGACGTGCCAGAACCTGACGACCATTTTTGGTTGCCATACGAGCACGGAAGCCGTGAGAACGGTTGCGCTTCAGTACGGACGGTTGAAAAGTGCGTTTCATGGCGATTTCTACCTAAACTTGAAAAATTTCACTGGGTGACGCGTTTTTGGGCCAGTAAAACGACCGACGCCTCAATGTGTCTTTAATAAAGAGGCGGGATTGTAATAATTGTACAGTCCGGAGTCAATTTACTTCGCTGGTCGCGGTACCTGGAAGCCCGGATACAGCCCGCTGAGTCCGGGCATTGGGCATAACGCGACAACGCCGGGGGAAGAATTATACGGTCTCCGCTTTAAAGCGCAAGGATCCCGCGGGATCTTCTTACGATCGGGCCGATGAAAATTACCGCAAAAACGAGAGGCCGCCTGAAAAACCGTCTCTTTTCCGACGATCCCCGCAGCTTTTTTCGCCAGCAGGCGTAAACTGTTTTACCTGTCCACGGCCTGTGGATAAAAAGGATCAAAACTGTGTAGAAAGTGAAGATCTCTGCCTCGCTTTGCGCTATGATCCGCCCTTCCGCTGACGATCCGGTCGCGATCCCAGGGACGGAAACCGCTGATAGCGGTCGCAGGCGCTTTCTACCGTCTGTGTCAAAAATGAACGTTTCTTTATTAGCGCCTACTATTTCTTATCGATTTTGTACAAGTGGAGTCCGCCGTGTCACTTACGCTCTGGCAACAGTGTCTTGCCCGTTTGCAGGATGAGCTTCCTGCCACCGAATTCAGCATGTGGATTCGACCGCTGCAGGCGGAGTTAAACGACAATACGCTGGCCTTGTATGCACCAAATCGGTTTGTGCTCGACTGGGTACGAGATAAATACATTAATAACATCAACGGGCTGCTGAACGAATTCTGCGGTGTGGACGTGCCTTTGCTGCGTTTCGAAGTCGGGACGCGTTCCGTGCAGCAGCAGCCTGCGGCGATGAGCCAGCCGGCGATGGCGAGCGTCAGCGCGCCCGCCCCGGTCGAGAGCCGTCCCGCGCCTGCGCAGATCCTGCGCCCAAGCTGGGACAACGTCCCGGCGCCGGCCGATGTGACCTACCGCTCTAATGTGAATAACCGCCACAACTTCGATAACTTCGTTGAGGGTAAATCCAACCAGCTGGCGCGCGCGGCGGCGCGTCAGGTGGCGGACAATCCCGGCGGCGCCTATAACCCGCTTTTCCTTTATGGTGGCACCGGCCTGGGCAAAACCCACCTGCTGCACGCGGTCGGCAACGGCATCATCGCGCGCAAGCCGAATGCCAAAGTGGTCTACATGCACTCCGAGCGCTTTGTGCAGGATATGGTGAAGGCGCTGCAAAATAACGCCATTGAAGAGTTCAAGCGCTACTATCGCTCCGTCGACGCGCTGCTTATCGATGACATTCAGTTCTTCGCCAATAAAGAGCGCTCGCAGGAGGAGTTTTTCCACACCTTCAACGCGCTGCTGGAAGGCAATCAGCAGATCATTTTGACCTCAGACCGTTATCCTAAAGAGATCAACGGCGTGGAAGATCGGCTGAAGTCGCGCTTCGGCTGGGGCCTGACGGTCGCCATCGAGCCGCCGGAGCTGGAAACGCGCGTGGCGATTCTGATGAAAAAAGCGGATGAGAACGATATTCGTCTGCCGGGCGAGGTCGCCTTTTTTATCGCCAAACGTCTGCGCTCCAACGTGCGTGAGCTGGAAGGGGCGCTGAACCGCGTGATCGCCAACGCCAATTTTACCGGCCGCGCCATCACTATCGACTTTGTGCGCGAAGCGCTGCGCGATCTGCTGGCGCTGCAGGAAAAGCTGGTCACCATCGACAATATCCAGAAGACGGTGGCCGAGTATTACAAAATTAAGGTCGCGGATCTGCTGTCCAAGCGCCGTTCGCGCTCGGTCGCGCGCCCACGCCAGATGGCGATGGCGATGGCGAAAGAGTTGACGAACCACAGTCTGCCGGAGATCGGCGACGCGTTCGGCGGCCGCGACCATACCACGGTGCTTCACGCCTGCCGTAAAATCGAGCAGCTGCGCGAAGAGAGCCACGACATAAAAGAAGATTTCTCTAATCTCATCCGAACTTTATCCTCCTGACGCTATGAAATTTATTGTTGAACGTGAGCAGTTGCTAAAGCCGCTGCAGCAAGTCAGCGGCCCGTTAGGCGGGCGCCCGACGCTGCCGATCCTGGGAAATCTGCTGATGCAGGTCAACGACGGCACGCTGTTGCTGACCGGCACCGATCTGGAAATGGAGATGGTGGCGCGCGTGGCGCTGACCCAGCCGCACGAGCCGGGCGCCACCACCGTCCCGGCGCGTAAATTCCTCGACATCTGTCGCGGACTGCCCGAGGGCGCGGAGATTAACGTCACGCTGGAAGGCGAACGCATGCTGGTGCGCTCCGGGCGCAGCCGCTTTTCGCTCTCGACCCTGCCGGCCAGCGATTTCCCTAATCTGGACGACTGGCAGAGCGAAGTCGAGTTCACGCTGCCGCAGGCGACGCTGAAGCGTCTGATCGAGGCGACGCAGTTCTCGATGGCGCATCAGGACGTACGCTACTACCTTAACGGCATGCTGTTTGAGACCGAAGGCGAAGAGCTGCGCACCGTCGCCACCGACGGCCACCGTCTGGCGGTCTGCTCAATGCCGATTGGTCAGGCGCTGCCGAACCATTCGGTGATCGTGCCGCGTAAAGGGGTCATTGAGCTGGTGCGTCTGCTGGACGGCGGCGAAACGCCGCTGCAGTTGCAGATCGGCAGCAGCAATATCCGTGCGCACGTCGGCGACTTTATCTTTACGTCGAAGCTGGTGGATGGCCGCTTCCCTGACTATCGCCGCGTCCTGCCGAAAAACCCGGACAAATCGCTGGAAGCGGGCTGCGATATCCTCAAGCAGGCCTTCGCGCGCGCCGCGATTCTCTCGAATGAGAAATTCCGCGGCGTTCGCCTCTATATCACCGAGAATCAGCTGAAGATCACCGCTAACAACCCTGAACAGGAAGAGGCGGAAGAGATGCTGGACGTGACCTATGGCGGCAGCGAGCTGGAGATCGGCTTTAACGTCAGCTACGTGCTGGACGTGCTGAACGCGCTGAAGTGCGAAAATGTGCGTCTGCTGCTGACCGATTCGGTGTCGAGCGTGCAGATAGAAGATCTCGCCAGCCCGGCAGCCGCCTATGTCGTGATGCCCATGCGGTTATAGAATATATCGGCCTGGCTTACTTGCTACTTTACGTCCGGGCAGTGCTCGTCCCTGGTCACATACTTTAGTATGCTCCCAGGGCCTGAGCGCTGGCCGGACGCAAATTAGCGGCGACGCCGACGGCCTGGTGATGGTGAGGCTGTCGGCGTCGCCGTTTACGGTCTGGATCGCCTACACGGCGACACTTCTTAAATGCCTTCACGCTGGACTGATTCATGGCTTTAACCCGCCTCCTTATCAAAGACTTTCGTAATATCGAGCAGGCCGATCTGGCGCTGGCGCCGGGGTTTAATTTCCTGGTCGGCGCGAACGGCAGCGGCAAAACCAGCGTGCTGGAGGCGATCTACACGCTTGGTCATGGCCGCGCGTTTCGCAGCCTGCAGGCGGGGCGCGTGATCCGCCACGACGAAGCCGCCTTTGTGCTGCACGGCCGCATTGAGGGCAGCGAGCGGGAGATTTCGGTCGGCCTGACGAAAAACCGCGCGGGCGACAGCAAGGTGCGTATCGACGGCAGCGATGGCCATAAAGTCGCGGAGCTGGCGCAGCTGCTGCCGATGCAGTTAATTACCCCCGAGGGGTTTACTTTGCTCAACGGCGGCCCCAAATACCGTAGAGCCTATGTCGACTGGGGCTGTTTTCACAACACGCCCGGTTTCTTCAACGCCTGGAGCAATTTGCGGCGCCTGCTGAAGCAGCGCAACGCCGCGCTGCGCCAGGTCACGCGCTATAGCCAAATCCGCGCCTGGGATCAGGAGCTGGTGCCGCTGGCGGAACAGATCAGCCAGTGGCGCGCGGAATACAGCGACGCCATTTCGGCGGAGATCGTCGCCACCTGCGGGCAGTTTTTGCCGGAATTCGCGCTGAACTTCTCTTTCCAGCGCGGCTGGGACAAAGAGAGCGCCTACGGCGAGCTGCTGGAGCGCAATTTCGAGCGCGACCGCGCGCTGACCTACACCGCCAGCGGCCCGCATAAAGCGGATTTCCGCATTCGCGCCGACGGCACGCCGGTCGAAGATCTGCTGTCGCGCGGCCAGTTAAAACTATTGATGTGTGCATTGCGTCTGGCGCAGGGCGAGTTCCTGACGCGCCAGAGCGGACGCCGCTGTCTTTACCTGATTGATGACTTCGCCTCCGAGCTGGATGACAGCCGTCGGCGCCTACTGGCGCAACGACTGAAAGCCACGCAGGCTCAGGTGTTTGTCAGCGCTATCGCCACCGATCATGTCATCGATATGAGTGACGAAAAGGGCAAGATGTTCCGCGTGGAACAGGGTAAAATAGCGGTTCAACCTGAAGATTAAATGAGCGAGAAACGTTGATGTCGAATTCTTATGACTCCTCAAGTATCAAAGTTCTGAAAGGGCTGGATGCGGTACGCAAACGTCCGGGTATGTATATCGGCGATACGGATGACGGCACCGGTCTGCACCACATGGTATTCGAGGTCGTGGATAACGCAATCGACGAAGCGCTCGCCGGTCACTGTAGTGATATCGTCGTGACCATTCACGCCGATAATTCCGTTTCCGTTCAGGATGATGGCCGTGGGATTCCCACCGGCATTCACGAAGAAGAGGGCGTTTCCGCTGCGGAAGTGATCATGACCGTGCTGCACGCAGGCGGCAAGTTCGACGACAACTCCTATAAAGTCTCGGGCGGTCTGCACGGCGTGGGCGTCTCGGTGGTTAACGCCCTGTCGCAGAAGCTGGAGCTGACCATTCGTCGCGAAGGCAAAGTGCACCAGCAAACTTACGTGCACGGCGTGCCTGAAGCGCCGCTGAACGTCACCGGCGAAACCGATCTGACCGGCACCCGCGTGCGTTTCTGGCCGAGCCATGAAACCTTCACCAACGTTGTCGAGTTCGAATACGACATCCTGGCGAAGCGCCTGCGCGAACTCTCGTTCCTGAACTCTGGCGTATCGATTCGTCTGGAAGACAAGCGTGACGGCAAAGCCGATCATTTCCACTATGAAGGCGGCATCAAGGCGTTTGTCGAGTACCTGAATAAAAACAAAACCCCTATCCATCCGAATGTGTTCTATTTCTCTACCGAGAAAGACGGCATTGGCGTGGAAGTGGCGCTGCAGTGGAATGACGGCTTCCAGGAAAACATCTACTGCTTCACCAACAACATTCCGCAGCGCGACGGCGGTACGCACCTCGCGGGCTTCCGCGCGGCGATGACGCGTACCCTGAACGCCTATATGGACAAAGAAGGCTACAGCAAGAAAGCGAAAGTCAGCGCCACCGGCGACGACGCCCGCGAAGGCCTGGTGGCGGTGGTATCGGTTAAAGTGCCGGATCCGAAGTTCTCTTCGCAGACCAAAGACAAGCTGGTGTCGTCCGAAGTGAAATCGGCGGTGGAACAGCAGATGAACGAACTGCTGAGCGAATACCTGCTGGAAAACCCGAGCGACGCTAAAATCGTCGTCGGCAAGATCATCGACGCCGCCCGCGCCCGTGAAGCGGCCCGTCGCGCTCGCGAAATGACGCGCCGTAAAGGTGCGCTCGATCTGGCGGGTCTGCCGGGCAAGCTGGCGGATTGCCAGGAGCGCGATCCGGCGCTCTCTGAAATCTACCTGGTGGAGGGTGACTCCGCAGGCGGTTCGGCCAAACAGGGCCGTAACCGTAAGAACCAGGCGATTCTGCCGCTGAAGGGTAAAATCCTTAACGTAGAGAAAGCGCGCTTCGACAAAATGCTCTCTTCGCAGGAAGTGGCGACGCTGATCACCGCGCTGGGCTGCGGCATCGGCCGCGATGAATACAACCCGGACAAGCTGCGCTATCACAGCATTATCATCATGACCGATGCTGACGTCGACGGCTCGCACATCCGTACGCTGCTGTTGACCTTCTTCTATCGTCAGATGCCGGAAATCATCGAGCGTGGCCACGTTTATATCGCGCAGCCGCCGCTCTACAAGGTGAAGAAAGGCAAGCAGGAGCAGTACATCAAAGACGATGAGGCGATGGATCAGTATCAGATCGCCATCGCGCTCGACGGCGCGACGCTGCACACCAACGCCAGCGCGCCGGCGCTGGGCGGCGAGCCGCTGGAGAATCTGGTCGCGGAGTTCAACAGCACGCAGAAGATGATCAAGCGTATGGAGCGCCGCTATCCGGTCGCGCTGCTGCGCGCGCTGGTTTATCACCCAACGCTGAGCGATCTGAGCAATGAGGCTGAGGTTCAGGCCTGGCTGGACAAGCTGGTGGCCTTCCTGGGCGAACGCGAAACGCACGGCAGCAGCTATGTTGCTCAGGTACGCGAAAACCGCGAGCAGAACATCTTCGAACCGGTTCTGCGCGTGCGCACGCACGGCGTCGACACCGATTATACGCTGGACGCCGAGTTCATTCAGGGACCGGAGTACCGTAAAATCAACGCGCTGGGCGAGAAGCTGCGCGGCCTGATTGAGGAAGACGCCTACATCGAGCGCGGCGAGCGCCGTCAGCCGGTCGCCAGCTTTGAGCAGGCTATCGAATGGCTGGTGAAAGAGTCGCGTCGCGGTCTGTCGGTACAGCGTTATAAAGGTCTGGGCGAGATGAACGCCGAGCAGCTGTGGGAAACCACGATGGATCCGGACAGCCGTCGCATGCTGCGCGTCACCATCAAGGACGCCATTGCCGCCGATCAGCTCTTCACCACGCTGATGGGCGATGCGGTTGAGCCGCGCCGCGCCTTTATCGAAGAGAACGCCCTGAAAGCGGCGAATATAGATATTTAAGCCAACAGACGACGACTAAAGCTAAAGCGTGGGTGACTGGAACCGAAGAGCAAAGCGTCCCGCGACAGCGACAAAAATGCCGGGAGCGTTTTTGAACAACGCAGCGCGTTGGCCCGTTTACGGGCGCGCCTCAGGAAGAGGCGCGTATTTGCGCGGCCGAGCGGTCAGGGATGACGAACAGCGACTTTGCGATCGGTTCCAGTCACCCACGCCGGCTCCAGCTTGCAAACCCTTCCCATCCGGAAGGGTTTTTTTATGCCTGAAATGCCGCGAAACTGGTCATAGTGAGCTGAATCGCGCTAGCATTTAAGCCAAACCCTGACTCAACGAGGAAGCTATGGCGATTAAACTGGTTGCAATTGATATGGACGGCACGCTGCTTAACCCGCAGCACGAGATCACCGCTGGCGTTAAATCGGCTATCGATCGCGCGCATAAAAAAGGCGTTGCCGTGGTGCTGGCGACCGGTCGTCCATACGTAGGGATCCAGCGCTACCTGATGGAGCTTGGCCTGGTCGACGACGGTCAGTACTGCATCAGCTACAACGGCGCGCTGGTGCAGCAGGCGAAAGATGGCGAGTGCGTGGCGGAAATCACGCTGGGTTTTGACGACTATCTCTACATTGAACAACTGTCGCGCGAGCTGGGCGTGCATTTCCAGGCGTTCGACAAATCTTCGCTCTATACGCCGAACAGAGATCTCAGCGAATACACCATTCATGAGGCGAGCCTGACCGGCATTCCTGTGCGCTATCGCGCCGTGGAAGAGATGGACCGCGCCACGCGTTTTCCCAAGCTGATGATGATCGACAAACCCGATCTGCTGGATAGCGCGATTCAGCGTCTGCCCGTCAAAGCGCAGCAGAACTACACCATTCTCAAGAGCGCGCCTTATTACCTGGAGATCCTCGATCGCCGCGTCAATAAAGGTCAGGGCGTTAAAATGCTGGCGGAGAAGCTGGGCCTGGCGCGCGACGAGGTGATGGCGATTGGCGACCAGGAGAATGACCTGGCGATGATCGAGTACGCCGGCACGGGCGTCGCAATGGGCAACGCCATCGACTCCGTTAAGCAGATCGCGCAGTTCGTGACCAAAACCAACATGGAAGATGGCGTCGCGCACGCTATTGAAGAGCTGGTGCTTTAATCCTTCCAGGACGGCATTCCGCCGTCCTGTGTCGCACTTTTCACTTTCAAGGCGGGCCAGTCGGCTCGCATTGTCTGTTTTGTGATCTTCATTGTAGTACACATTTCTTTTTGGGTACTACAATCAGCCTCACTCCTGTCAGCTGAAATCAATTCGCTAGTAAAGGTCGGTCGCGCAGCGTCGCAGCGCTGATGATCGAACGCAGCCGTAAGGCGATGCCCTGTTGCCACAGGCTGCGGCATGACAGCTTAATTTTTTTAATCAAAGGGTTAATTGCTGCTGCTACGCTATCCGAACTGAGGACCTTGCGATGAACAACTCTCTTCACCTCAGCACCATTAAGAAAATGAACCTGCGCATCATGCCTTTTATCATGGTGCTGTATCTCATTGCCTATATCGACCGCGCCAATATCTCGGTCGCCGCGCTGCAAATGAACGCCGATCTGGCGATGACCGCCGAAATGTATGGCATCGCCGCCGGTATCTTCTATGTCACCTATATCATCTTCGAAGTGCCGAGCAACGTGCTGTTAACGCGCGTCGGCGCGCGGCGCTGGATCGCGCGCATCATGGTGAGCTGGGGCATCATCGCCGCGGGCATGAGCCTGGTGCAGACGCCGACGCAGCTCTACGTGATGCGCTTTTTGCTCGGCGCGGCGGAAGCGGGCTTTACGCCCGGCATTATTTTCTACCTGAGCTGCTGGTATCCGCGCAGCGACCGCGCGCGCGCCATGTCGCTGTTTTATATCGGCGCGGCGCTGGCGTCGGTGATTGGCCTGCCGCTCTCCGGCAGCCTGCTGAATCTGCACGGCATGCTGGGCGTCGAAGGCTGGCGCTGGCTCTTCCTGCTGGAAGGCATCCCGGCGTTCGCGCTGGGCATCGTCACCTGGTTCTATCTCGACGATGCGCCCGCCAACGCGCGCTGGCTCACGGCGGAGCAGCGCAGCTACCTGCAACAGACGCTGGCGCGCGACGAACAGCACGCGGCGATACGCGATCATAACTGGCGCGTGGCGCTAACAAGCCGGCGCGTCTGGATGCTCAGCCTGCTGTGGCTGCTGCAGGCTTTCGGCACCATCGGCATTACGCTGTTTCTGCCGATGATCGTTAAAGCGGTCGCGGCGGAGCGCAGCAACCTGACGGTTAGCCTGCTGTCGGCGGTGCCTTTTCTCTTCGCCTGCATTTTTATGTACCTTAACGGCCGCCATTCCGATCGCACCGGCGAGCGGGCGCGCCATCTCGGCCTGCCGCTAATGGCAGCGGGCCTGCTGCTGCTGGCGGCGCTGGCGGCGCCACAACAGTGGATGGCTTATCTGCTGCTGGTGCTGATGGTCGGGCTGAACTGGGCCATCACGCCGGTATTCTGGGCGGTGACCACCGAAACGGTCTCCGGCGTGGCGGGCGCCGCGTCGGTGGCGCTGATTAATGCGGTGGCGAATATCGCCGGGCTGGCTTTTCCGCCGGTCATGGGGCGTATCAAAGACGCTACCAACAGCTATAACGACGGCCTGCTGATCGTGGCAGCCGCGCTCATCCTCGGCGGCATGCTTGGGCTAGTGGTTGGGCGTAGACGGGCGATCGAGGGCGCCGCCGCGCCGCAGCCGAAATCAGGGCTGCATCTTTAACGCTTTTGGCGTAGCGTGTGGGGCAACATTTTTAGTCAGGTTGCCCTATGCGCGAAAAACAGATCACCTTTAGCCTGCGACATCACCAGCTGACCAACAGTAACGTCTGGACCGCCGACAGCCAGTGGCTGGCCTTCGACGTGCGCCCCTCGGGCGCCTCTTTTACCAGCGACACCATCGAGCGCGTCAATGTGCAGACCGGCGAGGTCGAGGTGCTTTATCGCGCGACCGACGGCGCGCACGTGGGCGTGGTAACCGTCAGTCCGGATCTGCCGCCGCGCTATCTCTGCATTCACGGCCCGGAACAGCCTGACGAGAGCTGGCGCTACGATTTTCATCACCGGCGCGGCGTTATCGTGCAAAACGGCCGCGCGCAAAACCTCGACGCCTGCGACATCACGCCGCCCTTTACGCCCGGCGCGCTGCGCGGCGGCTCGCATGTGCATCTCTACAGCCCGGACGGCACGCGCGTCAGCTTCACCTATAACGACCATGTGATGCACGAGAGGGACCCGAAAGAGGATCTGCGCAACGTCGGCATCGCGCTGCCGCTGCGCGCGGTCGTGCCGATCAAACAGCATCCGCGCGAATACAGCGGCAGCCATTTCTGCGTGCTGGTGAGCCGCACCACCGCGACGCCGCGTCCGGGCAGCGACGAAATTAACCGCGCGTATGAAGAGGGCTGGATCGGCACGCGCGGCTATCAAAAGCCTGACGGCCGCTGGCAGCGCTGGGCTATCGCCTTTATCGGCGACACGCTCTCCGCCGCGGGCGACAAACAGCCGGAGGTTTTTGTGGTCGATCTGCCGGAGGCGCTGGAGGCGTACGCCATGCCGGGCGACGAACCGCTGGAGGGGACAGAGAGCAGCCTGCCTGCGCCGCCTGCCGGCGTGCGACAGCGCCGGCTGACCTTTACGCCGCGCGGCCTTGCCCAGCAGCCGCGCCACTGGCTGCGCAGCGCGCCAGACGGCAGCGCCATCGCCTTTTTAATGGCGGACGAGCAGGAGGTGGTGCAGCTCTGGACGGTGTCGCCCAACGGCGGCGCACCGCGTCAGGTGACGCGGCTGGCACAGTCGGTGCAGTCAGCCTTTAGCTGGCATCCACAGGGCGCGGCCGTCGCCTTTATCAGCGATAATCAGGTGATGCGCTGCGATATCGAGAGCGGCGTCTGTCAGACGCTCACCGAACGCAGCGAACAGCCGCCGAGTGGCGACGCGGTCGTCTGGTCGCCGGACGGGCAGCTGATCGCCTTTATGCGTGAGGTCGACGGCTGGCGACAGCTTTTTACTGTGTCGGCGTAGCCACAGGATAAGGCGCGGCCTGCGCCAGATTCTCCTGCGTGTGGTTCAGCCTTTCGCTCTGAAGAATGCGCTCACGCGGGGAGTCGATCGATTTATCGTCGTCGCTGCGCGCATAGTCCCACGGCAGCAGCAGCGTATCCAGCACGGCGGAAAAGGGCAGATCGATCAGCGCCAGCGGCTTAAGCGCCCAGCTGCTGTTACCGTCGGCTAGGATATCGGCGCTGGCGCGCGTGCCCGGATAGTAGCCCTGATTCGGACCGGTATGCGACATAACGCTGGAACATCCTGCAAGCGTAAAGGTGCAGCAGGCCAGCGCGCCTGCCAGAGGAAATGCCTTCAATAATTTCATCTTCATCATCCCTTCAACTGTGGCGTTCGCCCCGGCTGAGTTAGCTTGTCCGCTTACGTCCTCACTCTACGGCGAGGTGCGCTATGTCAGACGAAAGGTCCCCTGAGTGTATGCCACTTCAGCTGATTGGCGAAAAAAATTGCGTTTCGCCTCTTGAAACCGGTCTGGGCATACCCATTTTTAAGCTACGGACGCGCTCGCTGTCGCCGACAGGGGCATCGGGGCGCCGCACAACCTGTCCATGGTGGAAGGTTGCCAAAACTTGCTGAATATCAGGAGTCATTCCATGCGTAATTTTGATCTTGCTCCACTTTATCGCTCTGCTATCGGTTTCGATCGCCTGTTTAACCTGCTCGAGTCCAACCAGAACCAGAGCAACGGCGGCTATCCTCCGTACAACGTCGAACTGGTCAGCGAAAACCACTATCGCATTACCATCGCGGTGGCGGGCTTTGCCCAGAACGAGCTGGATATTACCGCTCACGATAACGTCCTGATCGTGCGTGGCGCGCATCCTGAAGAGCAGACCGAGCGCAAATATCTCTACCAGGGTATTGCCGAACGCAACTTCGAGCGCAAATTCCAGCTGGCGGACCACATTGTGGTACGCGACGCGCGACTGGAAAATGGCCTGTTGAGCATCGATCTGGAACGCATCGTCCCTGAAGAGGCGAAACCGCGCCGGATTGAAATTCTGAACTAATCAGAATCAACGAGAAAAAAACGCCGCCTTCGCGGCGTTTTTTTATGTCTGAGCCGCACGCCGCGCCGTTAAGGATGCGTGCGCATCGCCAGGCGCTGGCTCACCAGGCCGCCGAAGACATTCACCAGCAGGCCGAAGATAATCACCGCCGCGCCCAGCATCTGCTGCGCCGAGAGGCGTTCGCCAAGCACGATCGCGGCGCTGAGAATGCCGATCACCGGCACCAGCAGCGACAGCGGCGCGATACGCCAGGTTTCATAGCGGCTAAGCAGATTGCCCCAGATGGCGTAGCCGACGATGGTGGCGATAAAGGCGAGATAGATCAGCGCCAGCACCGTTTGCAGCGAGATATGCGTCAGGCTGAACACAATCGCCTCCTCTCCTTCGAACAGCCAGGAGCAGGCGAAGAAGGGCAGCACCGGCACCAGCGCGCTCCACACCACCAGCGACATTACCGGCACCTTGCGATTGCGCAGGATGATCTTGTTGGTGATATTGCCCAGTCCCCACGACAGCGCCGCCGCCAGCGTCAGCATCATGGTCGTCAGCGTAATGCCGGCGGCCGACTGACCCTCCATGCCCGCCGTCGCCAGCATAAACATCCCCAGCGTCGCGATCAGCACGCCGGCGATATGGTTCCAGCGCAGCTTTTCCGCCAGCAGTAGCGCGCCCAGCAGCAGCGTGAAAAACGCCTGCGCCTGCAGCACCAGCGAGGCGAGCCCGGCGGGCATGCCAAGCTTGATGGCGAGAAACAGAAAGGCGAACTGGCCAAAGCTGATGGTCATGCCGTAGACCACCAGCCAGCGCAGCGGAATCGCTGGGCGAGAGACAAAAAAGATTGCCGGAAACGCCACCAGGGAAAAGCGCAGGCCCGCCAGTAAAAAGGGCGGCATGCCCTGCAAGCCGAGTTTGATCACCACGAAATTAACGCCCCACGCCACCACGACGCAGAGCGCCAGCAACATATCTTTAGCTGACATAACCTTTCCTCTGCCGTCAGGCGCTCACCGCCACGGGCGTGGCGATATCGGCATAACAGGCTTCGCCTACGATACGGCGATAGTCCTCTGCGTTAAGAGCAATCGATTTTTCCAGCGCGCCGGCGTTGAACCACAGCGTGCCGACGTCGCGCAGGCGCGCATCGACGCGCAGCGCCAGCCGGTCATCAAAACTAAAGGGCGGCACCGCGCCCATCACGCACCCGGTCAGCGACTGCGCCATCTCGGGCGCGGCGAAGCTCGACTTTTTGCCGCCGATGGCGCGCGCGGCGCTTTTAAAATTGATTTTGCAGTCACCCGGCACGATCGCCAGCAGAAAGCGCGATGCGGCGCCGTCCGGCATCGCGACCTCCAGCACCATCGCCTTCGCCGCCTGGCTCAGCGCATTGCCGCGCAGCGCGCTGATGGCGTCGGTCTGGCCGATGGGCTCGTGCTCTACCACGCGATAATCCGCGTCGTGCCGATCCAGCAGTTCGGTAATCTTTGCAAATGTCGTCATCTCGTCTCCTCATCTTGCAAGGCTGCGCGCAGGGCGTCAGCTCCACGCAATCGCGTGTTTCATTTTTTTATCGGTCAGGCCAAAAAAGAAGCCCATCGTGATGCGGGTATCGCCTTCAACCCGATCAATCTCGTGGTAAAAGGCGGGATTAAACAGGTAGATATCGCCGCTGCGCGGCGCAAATTCGCAGGTTTCGCTCTGCATCACCACGCCGCTCTGGTAGCCCAGCTCGCCTGGCGTTTTGAAACGCTCATCGTCCGGCGCCCATTTTTTGTTGAAAATGCGCAGCCCACCGCCCGCGTTGCACTCCTGCAGGCAGACCACGCAGCTCAGCTGATGCAGGATCTGCGTCACCGCCAGGCCGGTTCCGGCCGCGTCGCGGACGATATTGTCGTTATGCAGCGGATTGGCGACGCCGTCGGCATGAAAACGCACGATCGAACCGGCGTAGTCGCCCAGCCCCGGCTCATGGGCAGTTTGCAGGCTCTCCAGCTTTAGCGCGTGGCGCACCCACTCATAGATCTGCAGCCGCAGCGCCGCGAGCGACGGCGGCAGCGCCGACGCGATATCGCGCCATTCGGTAAAGTAGTTTTCCGGCGCAGCGGTATGTTTCGCCAGGTAGGGCCCGAGCGTGGTGAGCGCGCCGTTGGGATAGTGCGACACGCGGATCTGCTCGCGGCAGCGCTGCAAATCGGTCACTACCTCCTGGCGATCTTCATCGGTGAGGAAGTTGCGCAGCACCAGCAGCGGCACGCGCGCCGTGACGATATCGTCCAGCCAGGTGCGCTCTACATACATGTTGGGATTGATCACGCGTATCTGATTAAAAATGGCCATGATGTTTACTCCCCCAAAGGAATTTCGCGTAGTTCATGGTTAGCCATGCGTCGCCAGCTGGCGGCGTCGCCCAGGGTTGGAACAGGTTCAGACGAAATGTACGTACAGCGCGCCTGCTGCAAAACGTGCAGCGTGAAGTAGTGCGGATAAGGCGTATCCTGCGGATGCCATTGCCAGGCCCATGCCCGGTCGCGCGTGACGAAAATCGCGTTGCCCGCGCTGCCGCCCGGCTCGACCTGCGCCAGCTTGTCGCGCAGGTAGTCGCGCGTGAAGTCGGCGGGCGTGATGCGATCCACCAGATATTCCAGGTACTCCGCCGAGTCGAAGCGGGAGGCCGCCATGCCGAGACGGGCGTAGACCTTCGGCATAAAGCCGTTGTGCATCATGTACCAGCGCGTGCCTGCGCTGTCGCGCAGTAGCGGATGGGCGAACTCCAGCCCCTGGTTTTTACTCAGCGTGGCATGACGCACATGCACCGCCAGAAAGCGGCCTTTGATTCGTTCGATATCAATATCGGGCAGCGCCTCGGCAAAGGGACCGCTGCCGCGCAGCGTGCGGATCTCGCTGCCATCCAGCCACAAGCATCCCCAGCCGTTTGGGTGCTCTTTAATCGGGCCGTCATGACAGGCGGTTTCCCCGCAGCTCATGGCGCGCGCCGCCTCCAGCACCTGCGCCGCGTCGAATTCGCCCTGCGCCAGAATCATTCTGCACACAATAAATGTCCTTCTGAGAAGCGAGATGCCGTGCGCACCACGCTGTTAAAAACGGCCAGAATGTCGTCGCGACCGCCAGCCGACAGGCGCAGCGTGCCGAGTATGCCCGCATGGCGCGTTAGATCGGCATAGAGCGACGAGCGCCGCGACACCTGTAAGCCAGCAAAGGTCAGCGGCGGCAGCAGCGCGCCCTGACGATGTTCGGCAATCCAGCTTTCTGCCTGGCGCAGCTGGGCAGGCTGGCGCAGACGCAGCTGGCCGACGGCGCGCGGCGGCGCGGCGAAGCGCAGCGCGGGCATCTCGCCGCCCGCTTCAAGCCGAAACGCGACGGCTACCCAGTCGATGCCGGTCGCCTCTTCGACCAGGCCAGGCACGCCCATACCGGAAAGGCGGAAACCCATTTCAAGGAAGTGCGGTACGCCATCCACCACGATAAAATCGATATGAAAGGCGCCGAGCCGGTAGCCGAAGGTTTCGCAGCAGAACTTCATCAGGCTGGCGAAGGCGGGCGGCAGCGTCTCGGCGGCGACGGCGACGTGGCCGGATTCGTAAAAACTGACGCCGCCCTGGGCGTCGCGATGTTGCTCGATCACCTTCTGGCAGCAGGTCAGGGCGTGCGGATGACCCTCATGCACCACGCCCTGAAGCGAATATTCATCGCCGTCCAGCCAGCTTTCGACAATAAACCCGCTAAAGCTGCGCCCGCCATAGTTCATGGTCTCTTCCAGCATCTGCACCACGCCCGCCAGACGTTCGGGCGCTTCCACCAGCCAGATCCCCAGGCCACCGCCGCTGTCTACCGGCTTGATCACGCAGGGATAAATCAGCGCCTGATGGGCGTCGAGAATGCTGAGCGGCGAGGCGAAAAAACGAAACTCCGGCTGTGGAAAGCGCGGCCAGGCTTTTTTCAGCGCCATCCGCTGGGCATATTTATCCAGCGGAATGAAGGTGCGCGGCGCATCGGGTCCGGCCAGTATTTCCCGCACGCGGCCGGCGCTGGCGTTGTAGGCTTCAAACCCGGCCAGCACCACGCGCGGATGCTCCAGCAGCCCGGCGTGCAGGCAGGCCTGCAGCACTTCCCAGGGATTTTCCGGTCGATCGAGGCGAACGATCAGATCAAACGGCAGCGTCAGGCTGAGCGACTGGTAGTCGATGAAATCGCTCATCTCCGCCAGCACGGTAAAGTAGCCGTCGCGCTTCGCCACCTCGCAGTAGGGGTTCTGGCCGTCGCGCGTTGCGCCTATTTGCAGAAAAATTTTTCTCATCGCTTCGCCTTACCGGGATCAGCGCCCGGAGATCACTTCGGTCACGGTATCCTGCAGGACGCCGTGGTTTACCTGAATTACCGCCTTATGCGGATCGAAGCGCAGCACGCGCGACAGCGGATCGGCGCTTTTGCCCTCCAGCAGCGAACTCACCTGGCGGCTTTGCCAGCAGTGGCATAGCTGATCGATATCCAGACCGGAAAGCTGGCTGAGCTGCCGCGCCAGCGCCGCGTCGTCGCGCTCGCCGGCGAGCAGCTGGCGAATCGCCGCTTCATCCAGCCCGATTCGCTGCTGCGTCAGCCAGCTGTGCAGCTGGCTGCCCTGGGCGATAAAGGGCGAGTAGATCATGCAAATCAGCTGGGTTTCGTCGAGGCCGAACGCCTCCTCGGCAAAGCGCGCCGCGCGCTGGCGCTGCTGTTCGATAGCGGCCTCGTCCTGATAGCGCGCCGCCATCTCGGCGATCAGCGGAGGCGGGAAATCTTTCTGCGCCATCAGCCCTAGCGCAAAGCGGACATATTCACGGATGCCTTCGGCGTAGCTGCGCTGCAGCAGGGTTTCCGCGCGCAGGCCGCGTATATGCGCCATTAACGTCGGGTTGCCGCAGTCCGATTCGGAAAAGCTGAACATCAGCGGGTCGAAGCGGAAACGCATAAAGTCGTTGAGCAGCGCCCAGTGCGCGCCAGCTTCGTAGGCGGTGTCCTGATAAATATTGAAGAACAGCGGATCGCGCGTCAGCTGATGCATGATGCGGCGTGCGGGCGTGACCGCCGCCTCGCCGTGGATCGCGGCCGAATAGCGATGGGCCACGCCGTCGAGCGTCTGCAAAAAGCCGCGAAAGCCCCGATCTTTCTCTGCCGTCGGCGCATCGAACAGGCGCGAGAGATGCCGCGCCCAGGCGACATAGGCGGTCTGCTCCTGCGGCGAATCGCCGGTGATAATCATGTCCACGCCGCCGTTATAGTGCGCCGCCAGGCCGAACGAGTTGACCATGCTGAGATTACAGGCATTGCAAAAGGTCGAGCGCGCGTCGGCGCGAAAGCGGTGGCCGTTCATCAGCACGTCGCTGCGGTTTTGCTGGCGCACCGACTCGGGCAGGGGAAGATGGCGTTCAAAAGGGCGGATCTGCTGGCCGTCGACGATCAGGCTCTCTACGAAGGCGTCATGGTGAATAGCCAGCGCGCGGTAAACGCGGTCGATATTCTCCATCACGCTGTCGCTCATGGCGGCGTGGCGGTTGGTGCTGATGCGCAGCAGAAAGGTGTCGCCGCGCTGCCGCCAGATTAACCCCTGAATGTAACGCACATAGGCCACCATATAGCTGCTGTCTTTGCCGCCGCCGTAGGCGAGCAGGACGCGGTTGCGCGACAGCTGCTCGCTATCCGGCAGCGCGGCAAGCAGACGATGAGAGCACCGTTTAGCGGAATCGATGATTGCTGGCGTCAGATAGCCTTCGATTTCTCTCATCATGGTGGACAGGTTATTCATTTTTCGCGTTTTCCTTTGGCTGATAAATTCGTTTAAATGCATGGAACCTACTGATTCCATGAAAAACAGGCCATTAAGCGGTGTAGCAATGAATGCCGGAACGCAGGCAGACGACAGGGTGCCGGACGCAGAAAGCGGAGCGGCCGCGCGTCATAAATAATTAAGAGATGCAGCCTAAAGTACTTTGAATGTACTCTCTTGAATACGCACAGATCAGTACGATATGGGGTGGAACAGATGCCCGGTGAAACGGACGAGCAGGAGAGTCAGAGCAGTCGTTACCGCCAGATAGCCGAACAGATTAAGCAGGCTATCCGCAGCGGATCGCTGCTGCCCGACAGCCGGTTGCCCTCGGTGCGCACGCTGGCGACGCAGTACAGCGTCAGCCTGACGACCGCGCTGAAAACGCTGCGCACGCTGGAGGATGAGCGCTTTGCGGTGGCAAAGCCGAAGTCGGGCTTTTTCGTCGCGCCGCGTCTGGCGCACAAAGAGGTCGCGCCAACGCCGCTGGCGCAGCCGCGGCTGGTGGCGCCGCTGGATGAACAGACAGAGATGCACCTGGCTATCCTCGGCTCGGAGTGTCGCGTTCGTCTCGACCTGGCGAACGGCGACAGCTCGCTCTATCCGGTGAAAAAGATCGGGCTGCTGATGCGCCAGATGGGATACAGCAAACCGGCGCTGTTGGGCAACACCGTTAAAGGCACCGGCTATCTGCCGCTGAAGCATGAAATTGCGCGTCGCGCGGTAGAGTATGGCTGCACTATCAGCGCCGACGATATTCTCATCACCAACGGCTGCATTGAGGCGGTGTCGCTGTCGCTGCGCGCCACGCTCAGGCCCGGCGACGTGGTGGCGGTGGAGTCGCCCTGCTACTTCGTGCTGCTGCAGATGCTGCATAATCTCAACCTGCGCGTGATTGAGGTCGACGCCGGGCCGGAAGGCTATGTCGACGTCGAAAAGCTCACCGCGCTGTTCCGCCGCAGGGCGGTGCAGGCCTTTCTTACCATCAGCAACGTCAACAATCCGCTCGGCAAATCAATCCCTAACGAACAGAAAGCCTATATCGCCCGTCAGGCCGATGAGAATGACGTGGTGATCGTCGAAGATGATATTTTCGGCGATACCGCGTTCGGCGAGCGGCGGCCTTTTCCGATGCGCGCCTTTAGCCCTAACGCCATTCTGTGCAGCGGCTTTTCCAAAACCGTGGCGCCCGGCATCCGCATCGGCTGGGTGCACAGCGTCAACTACATGCGCAAGATCGCGTCGCTGAAATACACCTCGACCATGGGCACCTCGACGCTGTCGCAGGCGGCGATCGCCGAGCTGCTGCGCAGCGGCGGCTATGACGCCCATCTGCGTAAGCTGCGGCGCGAGCTGGCCGGACAGATTCAGCAGATGCGTCAGTCGCTGCTGCGCGAGTTTCCGGCGGGCACGCGCGTTTCGGAGCCGGAAGGCGGTTATGTGCTATGGGTCGAGATGCCACACCGGGCGCTCAACGTGCGCGCGCTGTTTCTTAAGGCGCGCAACGCCGGCATCGGCATCGCGCCGGGCCATATTTTCGCCACCGACGATCGCTACGACCACTGTTTTCGGCTGAATGCCGGCTTCGGCTGGAATGAAGAGGTCGAGCAGGCGATCCGCCAGCTGGCGCAGTGGTGTCGGGAGTCGCTGCTGGAGGCGAAAGAGGAGTGAGAACTAAAGCAGGCGATCCGTTTTACGTTTTTTAGCGCGCTTCACATTGGTTTTGGTAAATACGTTGTTAGTCGCAGCGCTGCGCGTGAGCGACGCGCTGATGGCGGCGCGCAGTTCAGGATAATCGCCAAACAGTGTCCGATCGGCGAGTCGATCATTAATGATGTCTGCGAATTCGTCGATTATTGCGCCGGGTTTAACGATTTTAAGCTGCCGGCCAAATTTAATCAGGCCATCTCTGTCCGGAAAGCTTTTGCTTTTATTCATTTTCAGGGCAAGGTCATTGTCCGTGGTGGGGTAGATATGCGTATTGACCACATCGTACAGAGGAGAGAGAAAGGGAGAGGTCGATATTTCCGCATCGTACATAAGCGAAAAGTTTTTTAGATGAGCATCGCCATTGCCGACCATGCAGCTAAACAAAACGTACCGCCAGTAGCGCTCAACCTGCGCCTGATCGCGGGTAAACAGACTAACGATTTTTCCGCCAGCCTCATAGGAGCCGCAATATTTTTGCTCGGATGAACGATCTGATAGTACGCAAAAATCTTCCATGGCAATACGCTGCTCTCGGGCGATATCAAACCGCTCCATAATAAAAAGTTCTTTATTATTTGAAAGCCAAAAGTCGGCGACGGGCAAACCACAGGCCTTTGCCAGCGACATGCAAATAAATTCATTTTCAGCCAGTCTGGGATACTCTTCATCGCCGGTTTTGGCGATGAGATTAGGGTACAGCAGCGTGCCGCGGTTTTCCGTTCCGATCATCACCTTTGGCTGCACGCCGGAAAGCGAAGTGTGTAACAGATATTTATTCAGTAGATAGGTAAACGCGCTCTCTTTATGATCCCACTTTAATAAATCTTCCAGCTTTTCGGGCGTAGGGCGGGGCAGATTAATATCGCTCACGTAGGAAAGCGCGCCGATGCCTGTGTCCTGCTGAAGCGCCAGAAAAAGCATCTCGGACACGTTTCCCACATAGCGACGCAAACGCTCCGCAATATGGTAGCGCACGTATCCTTCAGGGATATTCATCTCAAAAATAGTAAACAGGCGGCTTCGGTTATAGCTTAAGCGCTGCCCGGGTTGCATGGTCAGCGAGACAGAGCGGCTGTCTGAGGTAGAGTAGGTAAAGTTATAACTGCCGTATTCGTGGGTCAGCTTCCCGACATATTGGTTTCCGCTATACACCTCAATCTGGCGGAGAGGACGCGAGAGCTGGCGTAAGTCAGTCATCGTCAAATAATCCATTAAGCTCATCTAGCTGCGGCACGTTTAATGACTGGACGGTCAACACAAGGTCGAGCGCGGTCAGGTAAAGCGTCAACGCCTTCAACGATCCGGTATAGCCGCCGTTCTCAATGGCGGAGATCACGCTGCGATGCACGCCAGCACGCTCGGCGGCGACCTGCTGCGTCCAGGCGCGGGCCTTACGCCGTTCAAGACATTTCAGGCCAATAGCATGCATACCATTTAGCATAGAACCTCTTTTGTCGCTATATAATGACAAAGCGCATATAAAAGCCAATTTGTCATTATATAGCGACAATTTCAAGCGACAGGCTGCAGAGGCACGCCGGTCAAACCGGCGCGCCTCTAAAACCGCGAATCAAAGCTGCTCCGCAAACGCCTTTTCAACCTCCTCCGCCAGAATCTGCACCGCGTGCTCAATATTCTCGGCGTCCGGCACATAGTTCATGCGCATGCACTGGTGCGTGTGCGGCCACGCCTGCTCAAGGCCGGGGAAGAAAAAGTGGCCCGGCACCATCAGAACGCCGCGCGCCTTAAGCCGCTGGTAGAGCGCCTCGGTGCTGATCGGCAGATCGCGGAACCACAGCCAGAGGAAAATCGCGCCTTCCGGTTTGTGGATCAGGCAGCGATCCGCCGACAGATAGCGGCGAAGAATGGCGAGGGTTTCGGTCACTTTGGCCTGATAGAACGGCTTAATCACCGTTTCCGACAGCCGCAGCAGATCGCCGCGCTGGATCATCTCGGCGGCAATGGCGGGGCCAATGCTGCCAGGTGCCAGGCTAATAATGCCGTTCATATTGCTGATGGCGCCGATAGTCTTTTCGTCGGCGACGATAATGCCGCAGCGCGCGCCAGGCAGGCCGAGCTTCGACAGGCTCATGCAGAGAATAATATTGGGATTCCACAGCGGGCGCGCGTCGCTGAAAATAATGCCGGGGAAAGGCACGCCGTAGGCGTTGTCGATCAGCAGCGGCACGTCGTGCTGCTGCGCCAGTGCGTCGAGCTGCATCAGTTCGTCGTCAGTCACCACGTTGCCGGTCGGGTTGGTAGGGCGCGACACGCAGATCAGGCCGATATCGTCATGCATCGGCAGATGTTCGAAATCGACGTGATACTTAAACTGGCCTTCCGGCAGCAGTTCGATATTGGGCTTCGCGGAAACGAACAGCCCTTCGTCCAGTCCGGCATCGGCATAGCCCAGGTATTCCGGCGCCAGCGGAAAGAGCACGCGCTTTTTACTGCCGTCGGCGCGGCGGCCGGCGAACAGGTTAAACAGATAGAAAAAGGCGCTCTGGCTGCCGTTGGTCAGGGCGATATTGCTGGCGGTCACCGGCCAGCCCAGCTCGCTGCTGAGCAGTGTCGCCAGCGCGTTCAGCAGCGTGGCCTTGCCGCGTGGGCCGTCATAGTTGCAGAGCGCTTCGCTCAGCTTGCCCTCGTCATGCATCTGCTGCAGCAGCTGCTGAAAATAGTCATTCATCGCCGGGATCTGCGCCGGATTGCCGCCGCCGAGCATAATGGTGCCGGGCGTGCGCAGGCCTGCGCCCATATCTTCCATCAGACGTGAAATGCCGGTGTGCTGGGTAAATTTGTCGCCGAACTGAGAAAAAGACATATATAGACGTTAAAAACATGTGACGAATGGGGAAGCAACGATAACGCCCGCCAGCGGCGGGCGCAATGGGAAGGGCGGATTACTTGAGAATGTCTGGATTAACGCAGTTCTTCTCCACCTTGCCGGTCAGCGCGGCGATCAGGTTCTCCACCGCATCCTGCGCCATGCCGTAGCGCGTCTCATGCGTGGCGGATCCGATGTGCGGCAGCGCCACCACGTTAGGCAGTGAGAAGAGCGGCGATGCGGTCAGCGGCTCCTGCTCGAAGACATCCAGGCCCGCCGCGTGGATGGTGCCCGCTTTCAGCGCGGCGATCAGCGCCTCTTCGTCCACCACCGGACCGCGTCCGGCGTTGATCAGGATGGCGCTCGGCTTCATCAGCTTCAGCTGTGCCGCGCTGATCATATGGTGCGTCTGCTCGGTCAGCGGCAGGCTGATGCAGACAAAGTCGCTCTCTTTTAGCAGCGTTTCCAGATCGCAGCGCTGCGCGCTAAAGCGCGACTGCGCCTCTTCATGTTCGCGGCGCGCGTTGTAGAGCACCTTCATGCCAAAGCCGAGGTGCGCGCGCTGCGCCAGCGCCATGCCGATGCGGCCCATGCCGAGAATGCCGAGCGTTTTATGGTGCACGTCGATGCCAAATTTGTCCGGCCCGATACTTTTGTTCCACTGGCCCGCTTTCACCCATGCGTCCAGCTCGGTCACGCGGCGCGCGCTGCTCAGCACCAGCGCCATCATGGTGTCGGCCACCGTTTCGGTCAGCACCGTCGGCGTATGCATCAGCAGCACATGACGCTGGTTGAGCGCCGCGACGTCGAAGTTGTCGTAACCTACCGATACGGTCGAACAGGCGCGCAGCTTCGGCATTTTCGCCAGCAGTTCGCCGTCGACCTTGCCGCCGGAGCCGATCAGCCCTTCGGCCTGCGCCAGCGCGTCGGCGTGCTGCTGCTGGCTTTCCGGCGACAGATCTTTGATTTCGGTTACGCTGAAATGGGCGTCGAGCCGGGCGCGCAGATCGTCCGGCAGGCTTTTATACAGAATCACGGATGGTTTCATCGTTCGCTCCCTGTAAAACGTGTGACGGGCGACACGCAGGTCGCCCGGAGAAGAGGGTCAGCGCTTACGCTTTCAGGCGTGTTTCGCGCCGTGCAGCGGCGGCGTTTTGTTTTCGGCAGGCTTGACGATCAGCGTCAGCCACACCGAGACCAGCAGCGCTGCGCCCATAAAGATATAGGAGGCCGCCGGACTACCCGTCGCTCCATTAAGATAGCCGACAATCCAGGAACCGACGAACGAACCCAGCGCGCCCATGCTGTTGATCAGCGCCATTGCGCCGCCTGAAACGTTGCGCGGCAGCATTTCCGGAATAATGGCGAAGAAGGGACCGTAAGGCGCATACATGGCGCCGCCCGCAATCACCAGCAGACCATAGGAGAGCCAGAAATTGTCGGAGCCGACCAGATAAGAGCCGAGGAAGGCCAGCGCGCCGATCAGCAGCAGCGGCCAGACAAAGAGCTTGCGATTCTGCATCTTGTCCGACGCCCAGGAGACCACGATCATGGCGATGGTCGCCACCAGATAGGGCACCGCCGACAGCCAGCCCGCTTCCACCATACCCATCTGCGTGCCATTACGCAGAATTGACGGCAGCCACAGCACGAAGCCGTAAACGCCGATGCTCCAGGCGAAATATTGCATGCAGAGCAGAATAACGTTGCGGTTGCGGAACGCCTCGCTGTAGTTGCGCACCGCCTTGATGTTCTCCTGCTCTTTTTTCAGCTGGGCAGCCAGCGCGGCTTTCTCTTCGTCGCTCATCCAGCGCGACTGCTCTGGCTTGTCCTGCACCATAAACCACCAGGCGATCGCCCAAATCACCGCCGGAAACCCTTCGATGATAAACATCTCGCGCCAGCCAAAAGAGTCGATCAGATAACCGGAGACCACCGACATCCAGAGCACCGTCACCGGGTTGCCGAGGATCAGAAAGGTGTTGGCGCGCGAACGCTCCGACTTGGTGAACCAGTTGCTGATATAGATCAGCATCGCCGGCATGACCGCCGCTTCCACCACCCCGAGCGCGAAGCGGATCGCCGCCAGCATCGGGATATTGCTGACTATGCCAGTCAGGGAGGCACAGACGCCCCATAAAATCAGACACCAGAAAATCAGTTTTTTCACGCTGCGGCGTTCGGCGTAGACCGCGCCGGGGATCTGAAAAAAGAAGTAGCCGAGAAAGAAGAGCGCGCCCAGCAGCGAAGACATGCCCTTGGTGATGCCCAGGTCGTCGTTGATGCCGGCGGCAGAGGCGAAGCTAAAGTTTGCGCGATCCAGATAGGCCAGACTGTAGGTGATAAACACGATGGGCATGATATACCACCAGCGTTTCGGCGCGATTGTCTGCGTTTTCATGCGGTTCTCCTCTGATATTGCGGTTCGGATGCAGGCTAGAAGTCGCCTAACTCGCTGCGCGTTGGCAGCCCTTCGCTGTCGCCGATCACCTGAATCGCCAGCGAACCGATTCTGTTGCCGCGCTTAATTGCCTGCGGCAGGGTTTTACCTTCCAGCAGCGCGCTGATCACGCCGACGGCGAAACCGTCGCCCGCGCCAACGGTGTCCACCACGTTATCGACGCGGATCGCCTCGACCTGGCCCTGCTCGCCCTGGGCGGTTTTATACCAGGCGCCGTCGCAGCCGGTTTTAATCACCACCGCTTTTACCCCTTTATCGAGGTAGAAATCGGCGATCGCTTCCGGCTGGCGGTATCCGGTCAGGATATAGCCCTCTTTTTCGCCCGGCAGCACCCAGTCGGCGTACTCCGCCAGGTGGTTAAGCTGCTGGCGCATCTCCTCTTCGCTGCGCCACAGCACCGGCCGCAAATTAGGATCGAAAGAGATAGTTTTGCCGCGCGCGCGCATCTCTTTCGCGCTGTGCTTCAGCAGCGCCAGCGAGCTGGCGGAGAGCGCCGCCGCGACGCCGCTCAGATGCAGATGGCGTGCGCCGCCGAAGTAGTCGCTATTGAAATCCTCGACGGAGAGATGGCTGGCGGCGGAGCCTTTACGGAAATACTCCACCAGCGGATCGGAGCCGTCGTCGACCTTGGATTTCAGCTGAAAACCGGTGGGGTAGCGCGCATCTTTCGTCACCTGGCGGCGGTCCACGCCTTCGCTCTCCAGCACCTGGCAGATAAAACGGCCGAAGCTGTCGTCGCCGACGCGGCTCACCCAGCCGACCTTCAGACCGAGACGCGCCAGACCGATGGCGACGTTAAGCTCCGCGCCCGCCGCGCGCTTGATAAAGGTTTCAGCGGCGGCGAGATCGCCGGTTTCACGCGCCACAAACATCGCCATCGCTTCGCCGATGGTGACGACGTCCAGCGCGCCGTTATGCAGAGTAGTCATCTTCTCTCCTTACAGAGTGCGCAGCAGCGACACGTAGCGGCGGGTGACCGCCAGCAGATCCTCGCCTTCCAGCGGGAATTCGATGCCGCGCGGCGCATTGTCTGGCAGCTGGCGCAGCAGGTCGCGCCAGTCCGCTTTCGCCTCGTCCAGCGCCACTGCGCGATAGCTGTCGCCGTGCGGTTCGGCCGCCTTGACGTGAATATAACGCACGAAGCGCCCAAGCTGCGTCGCCGCCGCCTGCGCATTCTCCTGCGTCCACAGCCAGTTGCCCATATCGAATGTCATCGTCACCGGCAGGTCCGCCTGCTCCGCCGCCTGGAAAAAACGCAGCGAAGGGGCGAGCTTGCCGTTATCGGTTTGATCGTTTTCCACCGCCAGCTCCACCGGGTAGCGCTCGGCAAGCGCGCGCAAATCCGCGCCGTGCAGCTCGCCGTTAAATCCGCCCAGCGCCAGCTTGAGGCGCTGCGCGTTCAGCTGCTGGGCTTCTTTAAGGTAGTTCTCCAGCTGGGGATTTAACGCGCCGTCGTCACAAAACAGCGTGTCGGGTACTGAGTAGCTGGCGCGCAGCTGATGTTGCTGAATGGCCTGGGCCAGCGCGGGCAGACTGGCGAGCGTCGCATTGTCGAAGAGTTCGCGGCGGATTTCGACGCCGTCGGCGCCGGCCTGCTGGATCAGCGGCAGCAGTGCCTGCTGACCGCCCAGCGCGGCGACCTGTTGCTGTCCGTAGGCGGCGGTCACCACAATAATTTCAGCGTTCATCGTTACCCCTGGAATGCGCGTTAAGCAAAAGTTACAGGGAAAACGTTAATTGGAACCGGTTCCAAAGCAAAGGAGCAGAGGCTGAAACTATGATCGTGCTCACGAAGCGAGCACGAGAGAGGAGAAAGAAGCGGAGATCAGGCAAGGGGCTGGCTGGAACCGCGCACCACCAGCTCGCCGGAGAATACCTGCTCGGCGGTGGGGCCGGCGCTGCCGTCAATGCGGGCGATCAGCCGCTCCAGCGCCGCATAGCCGATTTGCCAGGTAGGCTGCCGCAGCGTGGTGATGCCGACGCCGGCCAGCGCGGCCCACTCCAGCTCGTCGAAGCCGAGCAGGCCGATATTTTCGCCCCAGCGCAGGCCGACGCGCTGCATCGCGCGCGCCACCTGCAGCGTCATGGCGCCGTTCGCCACCATCACCGCCGCGCGTTTCCCGCGCTGACGCCGCGTATAGTCCAGCAGCAGCGCATCCAGCGCCGCAGGCTGATGCAGCGGTACCTCGGCATTCTCATGCGCAATTTGCGGCCAGGCGGCAAGCCGCTGGCGGAACGCCTGCAGACGTTCGCGGCGCGTGTTGACGCTGCCCAGCGGCTCGCTCAAAAACAGCAGCGCTTCATAGCCGTTATCAAGCAGATGCTGCGTGGCGATCTCCGTGGCTTCAGCGTTGTTCAGGCCGACGACATCGCAGGCGAAATCGGGAATTTTTCGGTCGATCAGCACCATCGGCAGCAGCGACTGCTGCAGGCGGCTCAGCGCCTCTTCGCGCATGCCGACGGCATTCACCACGACGCCTTCCACCTGATAGCTGCTCAGCAGCTGCAGGTAGTGCTGCTCCAGATCCACCTCATTGTTGGTGTTGCACATCAGCAGCGTAAAGCCGCGCTCGCGGCAGGCGGCTTCGATGCCGCACATTACGTCGACGGAATAGGGATTGGTGATGTCTGCGATAATCAGTCCGATCAGCCGCGTGCGGCCGCGCTTCAGCCCGCGCGCCATCTGGCTGGGGCGATAGTCGAGCTCGGCGATCGCCTGTTCGATGCGCGCTTTTAAATCGGCGGAAAGAAGATGCTGCTCGCCGTTGAGATAGCGAGACACGCTGGTTTTACCGGTTCGCGCGCTGCGAGCGACATCGCTAATGGTGGCGCGAGGCGGTCTGTTCTTCATGTCGGTACCTGCAAAAAGAGAAACAGGCAGAGACTAGCACAGGCGCGGTCTGTCGCAAAAAGCGCGATCAATGCGGCGCGCTATCCAGCCAGGGCTGACGCAACAGCTGAAGCGCTTCCAGCGGCGCGCCGTCAAGCATCTGCACCACCAGATCGGCAAGCTGATCGCCGGTTTCGCGATCCGAGGCCTGACGGATGGCGATCGCCGGCGCCTCGACGATCGCCTCGCGCGGTAAGCCTTCCCAGGCATAGAGACGAATCGCCTCACTGCCGTGAAGCCGGTTCGCCTGCTGCACCGCCAGCGCCGCGCCCTCCGCCAGCGCGCTGCTGTCGGCGATAATCGCCTGCAGCGACGGATCCTGCGCCAGCCAGGCGGCGGTTTGCTGATGGCCGACGCGACGCGACGGCGGCACGGCGACGATATCGAACGGCGCGACGGCGCCCATCGCGTCGAGGAAACCCTGACGGCGGTCGCGTACAAAGGTGGTGCCTTCGTCGCTGCCCAGCCAGGCGATGCGCGTTACGCCCTGCTGCAGACAGGCTTCTACCGCCAGGCGCGAGCCGTGGTGGTGATCGACGTCGAGCCAGGCGTAGGGCTGCGGCAGGTCGCTGCGGCCGAGCGTGATAAAGCGGAAGTTTTTTTGCTGCAGGCTCAGCAGGCGTTCATCCTGCGGCAGGGTATGGGTGACGATGAGCGCATCCAGCACCCGGCTACGCAACAGGCGCGTCAGGGGGCGCGGCCCGTCATAAGGCTTATCCACCAGCAGCATCAGGTCAATCTCTCTCTGCGCCAGGCGCTGATCGAGCGTCAGCAGCATCTCGCTGAAGCGGCAGTCGCTAATGGGCGAGGTGCTGACGGGAAAAACTAAACCTACCGCATTGGCGCGGCCGGTTTTCAGACGGCGCGCGGCGGCGTTGGGGCGATAGCTGCGGCGCTGCGCTTCTGCTTCGACGCGTTTGCGGGTCTCCTCCGCCACATCCTCATAGCCGTTTAACGCCCGGCTAACCGTGGTAACGGACAACCCTAATTCGCTGGCAATGGCTTTTAGTGACATGCTGGACAACTCGCTGAACACGTTTTTTTCACGCTAACATAAAGTCTGTTTTGGCACTACAGGTTGCATGTCATCCGCCCTTTTTTGTTGAAAAAAGCGCGCAAAAATGCCAAAAAAACCGCATTGTGACGAAAAACGCCCCGTTCAGGGGCGCTTTCACATCAGCCGATCGGGCTAAGCGTGATTTCCACGCGGCGGTTTTGCGCCTTGCCTGCTTCGGTGCTGTTGGTGGCGACCGGATTGTCTGGACCCAGGCCCTGGGTGCGCAGACGATCCGCCGCAACCCCTTGGGTAATCAGCGCAGCGGCGACACTCTCGGCGCGCTGCTGCGACAGACGCATATTCAGCGCGCGCGAGCCGGTGCTGTCGGTGTAGCCCACGACGTTTACCGCGGTTTTCGGATACTCTTTCAACACCATGGCGACGCCGGTCAGGGTGTTGGCGCCCGCCGCTTTCAGGCTGCTGCTGCTGGAGTCGAAGGTGACGTTATTCGGCATATTCAACACGATGTTGTCGCCCTGACGCGTCACGCTGACGCCGGTGCCGCGCATTTTTTCACGCAGCTTGGCTTCCTGCACATCCATGTAGTAGCCGATGCCGCCGCCCAGCGCCGCGCCAGACGCCGCGCCAATCAGCGCGCCTTTGCCGCGGTCTTTCTTCGATGAGGAGAGAACGCCGACGCCAGCGCCCATCAGTGCGCCAAGGCCCGCGCCGATGCCGGATTTACCGGCCTGGGATTCATTGGTGTATGGATTAACGGTACAACCCGACAGGACCAGACTGCCGCTCAGTAACAGGCAAAGCGAAAACGATTTTTTATACATGCTCATTCCCTAAATCAAACAAAGACATTACGTCTTAAAAGCGGCGAGATTATGCCGCTTAAACAGAGAGAAGGGGTGAGGGAAACTCTTATTTTGCCTGGTTTGCGCGTAAAAGGTTGTCAGGATGGCAAAAACAGTCTGTCTGATGATCGCTAATCAGCCCGCAGGCCTGCATAAAGGAGTAGCAAATTGTCGGGCCGACGAATTTAAAACCACGCTGCTTTAAGGCCTTCGACAGCGCGATAGCCTGCGCTGAGGTGGTCGGCGCCTCTTTGTAGTAGGCAAAGCGATGCACAACCGGCTGGTTATCGACAAAACTCCACACGAAGCGCGCGAAATCTTCGCCTTTCGCCTCCATCGCCAGGTAAGCGCGCGCGTTGCCGATAATGGCGGCGAGTTTGCCGCGATGGCGTATCAGGCCGCTGTTCTGCATCAGGCGCGCCAGATCCTCTTCATCCATTAAGCCCACTGCCTGAGGGTCAAAATCGTGAAAGGCGTGGCGATAATGCTCTCGCTTCTTCAGTACGGTGATCCAGGAGAGCCCCGCCTGCTGACCTTCCAGACAGAGCATCTCAAATAACGCCTGCTTATCGTTTTGCGCAATGCCCCACTCCCGATCGTGGTAGGCCAGGTAAAGCGGGTCCTGAGTGACCCAGCCGCATCGTTGCATGTTCTTTATCCTGATAAAGAGAAAATTTTGTGACGTCGCTTGATCTTACGATTAGCCGGTTAATAGTTAAACAGCAGGCGTGATAAAACAGTTTCTCACATAGCGCCGATCGTTCTCTTCAGCATCGTCTGGAGTTTTGCATGTTGCAGAAAAGTCAGTGTGCCAGCCAGCGCCTTGCGGCGCTGGGGCTGAGTAGTGCGTTGCTTTTTTGTTCTGCGACGCCTCTGTTTGCCTGGAGCGGCGAGACCCTGTCATCGCCGGACGATCGCGTGCGCGATCGGCCCGATTACGACACTATCCTTGCGGAAAAAATTTCCCGAAATCATCTGATCGTCGGCAGCGACGCGCGGATGACTTTTCTGGACGCGGCGCTCAATTCGCCCCCATCCCTCTTCACGCTGCGCGCCGAGCCGGTACCGACCGGCACACGCTACAGCGCCGGCTGGGAGTTGCCGCTGGGCGCGTCGCTGACGACCGGGCCGGTGGCGCAGTATGCGCCCGCGACCGCGCCGCTCAGCTGTCCGCAGTGTGATTTCAGCCGCGACGGCGTCGCCACCCTAGGCTGGCGGGTCGATACCCGGCTGGGCGAAATCGCGCCTTACGCGCAGCTTAGCTATAGCTATCAGCCCGGCGATAGCCTGACCGGCGAGTCGCGCGATCGTTCGCCGGACGATCCGGCCGCACGCGAAGCGGGTTGGGTCGACGTCAGCGTTGGGGCGCATATTCCCCTGAATCACAGCGTTGCGGCATTCGCGGCATTTTCGCAAAACGACGCGCTAAACAGCGGCGAGCAGTTTATTTACAGCCTCGGCGTTAGCGCCAGTTTTTAACATGGGGCATAAAATGAGAAAGGGTGGGTGAGTAACGCCATATAATAAGCGCGCTAATCATAATATCGGTAATAATATGCGCGAACAAATTTCCATCCTCGGCCGTGAATGCGCGGCTTTTTTATTTGCAACACTGTTCCTTGTACTGATGATGTCGGGCATCTATATCGACGTAAACTGGATGAACAACGCCATGCATGAAACCTCCATTACGGAGACGCTGCAGGAGGTGATGCTCGCCTCCGTCGCGGTAATGTTTTTCTGGTCGGCGTATCGGCGTCCCACGCAGCGCGGCGCGCTGATCCTCATTGGCGGCTTCTACAGCTGCATGCTGATCCGCGAGCTGGACTTTATATTCGACGTCGTCGAGCACGGCAGCTGGGTGTGGTTCGCGCTGGCGACCGCTGCGGCCTGTCTGGCGATGGCGCTGCGGTCGCCACGCAGCACGCTGGACGGGCTGGTCGCCTTCGTGACGGATCGCTGCTGGCTGATGACCGTCAGCGGCATGCTGATCGTGCTGGTGTTCTCCCGCCTGTTCGGTATGCATCAGCTGTGGCAGCATCTGATGCTGGACGGCTACAACCGCGTAGTGAAAAACATCGCCGAAGAGGGCACCGAGCTGCTGGGCTACAGCATCTGCTGGCTCGCCTCAACGCGTTACCTGTGGCAAACCCGCCCGGCGCGCGTCAGGGCAGAAGCCGGCGAACCGGTTCAAACGGCCCTTTCCGCAGAGTCCGCCTCCTGGTCCTCCTGACAGTCGCCTTTTTTGGCGATCCAGGACGCTAAAAAAGGTACAATAAAGACTTGTGCGCCGGCGCTCTGCCGGCGCAGCGTGCAGGTCAACGTCAGGTTTCATCATGTCAGTCAAAATTCTTACTTCTACGCTTATTGGTCTGGACGCCTTCCGCCAGGATCCGCGTCAGGCGCTGCAGCAGGCGGAAAACGGCACGCTGGCGGTGCTGGATAATTACGCGCCGGCGTTCTACGCCGTAACGCCCGAGCGGCTGGCGCATCTGCTGGCGCTGGAGGCGGCGGCGGCGCATCCCAGCGACGTGACGCTGGACGACAGCTTATATGACGACCTGCCAGCCTCTCTGCCGACGCCGGCGGGCAAGTTCGCGATGTATGCCGGCTGGCAGCCCGACGCCGATTTTCAGCGCCAGGCCGCTATCTGGGGCGTGGCCCTCAGCGAGCCGGTCACGCCTGCCGAGCTGGCTGCTTTCGTCGCCTACTGGCAGGCGGAAGGCCGTCTGTTCCACCATGTGCAGTGGCAGCAAAAGCTGGCGCGCAGCGTGCAAATGAACCGCGCGGCCAGCGGCGGCCAGCCCAAACGCGATATTACGCAAATCAGCAATACTGATTACAACATTCCCGATGGGTTTCGAGGTGAGTAATGAAAACGCCGACCGATCTGTTCAGCCGTCTGAAAAAAATGATGCCCGCCAACGTCCAGCCGAAGTTCACCAGCGGTGAAGAGCTGCTGGCCTGGAACCAGGAGCAGGGCCGCCTGCGTTCGGAGTCCATCGTGCGTGAGAACCGCGCCATGAAAATGCAGCGCGTGATGGGACGCTCCGGCATTCGCGAGCTGCATATGAACTGCTCGTTCGATAACTATCGCGTCGAGAATGAAGGGCAGCGCAGAGCGCTGACGATGGCGCGCCAGTATGCGGACGATTTTGAGGGCAGCATCGCCAGCTTCGTCTTTTCCGGCCGTCCCGGCACCGGCAAAAACCATCTGGCGGCGGCTATCGGCAACGATCTGATCCTGCGCGGCAAAAGCGTGCTGATCGTCACCGTCGCCGATCTGATGTCGAGCATGAAAGGCACTTTCAGCGGCGGCAGCGACATCACCGAAGAGCGACTGCTGCAGGATCTCAGCAGCGTCGATCTGCTGGTGATTGACGAGATCGGCATGCAGAGCGAGTCGCGCTACGAAAAGGTGATTATCAACCAGATCGTCGATCGGCGCTCCTCTTCCAAGCGTCCCACCGGGATGCTCTCTAACCTCGATCCCGCCGGTATGAATACCCTGCTGGGCGAGCGCGTGATGGACCGCATGCGTCTCGGCAACAGCATGTGGGTGCGCTTCGACTGGGAAAGCTACCGCAGCCGCGTGCGCGGCGACGAATATTAATGTTCTCTTCCCTGCAAAAAACCGGGCGCGACCCGGTTTTTTTACGCCTCTTTGCGCTGCGCCGCCCTCTGCTGCGACTTGTGTGAAACAGCGCGCAAAAGTGCCAGATAAGAGGCGTCTCGCCGCTGTTACACTGAAAGATACGTTGCCCGTCAGATGAGCGCTGTAATGAATATGGGTAAAGGCCCTGCACTACTCAGACTTAACAACCAGAAGCGCGTGATGACGCAGCTTCGCCGGTTGCGCGTAACGTCGCGTCAGGATTTAGCCCACATCTTGTCGCTGAGCAAAAATACGGTGTCGCTGATCGTAGACGAACTGCTGGAAAGGTCGCTGCTTCAGGAACTGGGGACAATCAGCGTAGGCGCCGCCGGGCGCCCGAAGATTGAAATCGCCCTGCGCCCCGAACAGTTGAAAAGCGCGGGCGTGATGGTGGAGCGCAACGCCATTTACTGGCGCGTCTGCGATTACTTTTCGCAGGTAATGGTGGAGCAGACGCGCCGCGTCGATACCGCTAACCCTAAAAAGCTGCTGGATGAAGTGGCGAGCCTGTGCGGCGAACTGGCGGAGAAGCATCCACAGCTGCTGGGCATCGGGCTGGGTTTTCCCGGCATCGTCGATCCCGATCGCGGCTGGATGCACCTTTCAACCCATCTCGGCTGGCAGGATGTCGATCTGCTAACGCCGGTCAGACAAAAGGTCAATGTGCCGCTGCGCGTGATGAATAACGTCAAGGCCTCGGCGCTGCTGGCGGTGCATCAGCTTGGGCTGAGAGCGGCGGGCAGCCACTTCTACCTGCGGATTGCCGAAGGTATGGGCGGTGCGCTGGTGCAGCAGGGCGAAGTGGTGACCGGCAACAGCTGGACCGCGGGCGAAGCGGGGCATCTCAGCGTGCAGCCGGACGGCCCGCGCTGTCGCTGCGGCCGTCAGGGATGCGCCGAAGCGCTGCTCAGCAAACCGGCGATAGCGCAGCAGCTGGCCCAGCGCCGTCCCGGCTTAAGCTGGCAGACGCGCGACGAGGCGCCGAAGGTGGTGGATGAGGTGATGCAGCAGGCGGGCGGTTTTCTCGCTAAGGCGATGAGCCAAATTATCCTGCTGCTCAATCCCGCCACGATTATTATCGACGCGCCCTGGAATGTGCACCCGGTGTTTTGCGACACGGTGCGCAAAAGGATCGCGTCCAGTACGCCAGCCTTCACCTTTCAGAACACGACGCTGCATTTTTTACAGACGCGTCTCGATCCGGCGGTAGGGCTGTCGCTGGCGGTGATTGAGCAGTATGAGCAACGTCAGGGATAAAGAGAGGCGGCTTTATCACGCCGCCAGCATTTTACATCAGGCTTTCGCCGTGATGCTGTCGGTACTCTTTTGGCGTGCTGGCATAGCTTTTCTTAAATACCGAATAAAAATATTGCAGCGAAGGGTAGCCGCACATCTGGGAAATCTCATTAATGTTCAGCGAGGAAGAGGCCAGCAGCTCGCGTGCTTTTTCCAGTTTCTCGCGGTGGATCATGGCGTGAATCGTATCGCCGGTTTCATCGCGAAAGCGTTTCTCCAGATTAGAGCGCGACAGGCCGATCGCATCCAGCACCTGTTCTACTTTGATGCCTTTGCAGGCGTTGAAGCGAATGTAGTGCATGGCCTGAATCACCGCCGGATCGCGCAGCGAGCGGAAATCGGTCGAGCGTCGGGCGATCACTTTCATCGGCGGTACCAGAATGCGCTGCAGCGGCAGCGGCTGTTTGTCCAGCAGGCGATGCAGCAGTTTGGCGGCCTGATAGCCCATCTGCCGCGTGCCCTGCGCCACCGACGAGAGCGCGACGCGCGACAGATAGCGCGTCAGCTCTTCGTTGTCGATGCCGATCACGCTCAGCTTTTCCGGCACCGGAATTTTGAGATATTCGCAGGCCTGTAGCAGGTGACGCGCGCGGGCGTCGGTGACGGCGATAATGCCGGTCTGCTGCGGCAGGGTTTGCAGCCAGTCGGCCAGCCGGTTCTGCGCATGCTGCCAGTTTTCCGGCGCGGTATTCATGCCCTGATAGACCACGCCCTGATAGCGTTCGCGCTGCACCAGCTGACGAAAGGCGTGTTCGCGCTCCTGCGCCCAGCGCTTGCCGCTGGACGGGGGCAGACCGTAAAAGGCGAAGCGGTTGATGCCCTTCTCTTTGAGATGAAGAAAGGCGCTCTCCACCAGCGCCGCGTTGTTGGTGGCGATATAGTGTACCGGCGGATAATCTTGCTGGCGGTGGTAAGAACCGCCGACGCCGACAATCGGCACCTCGACGTTCGCCAGCAGCTGCTCGATCGAGCTATCGTCATAGTCGGCGATCACGCCATCGCCCAGCCATTCGCGGATATTGTCGATGCGGCAGCGGAAATCCTCCTCGATAAAAATATCCCAGTCGGTCTGCGACGCCTGTAAATACTCGCCGACACCCTCTACCACCTGGCGGTCGTAGACCTTATTGGCATTGAACAGCAACGTAATGCGATAGCGTTTTTCATGCATAGTGGCGCGCTCTCCTGAATCCCAGCGCAATGCATAGCACGGCCGGATGAACAGCAGAAATTGTTTGCGCCAGGTTGTGATCCCCGACGCGATTAGACCCGGCGACGCGTGGCGGTATCCATCCATACCGCCAGCAGCAGAATTGCCCCTTTGACGATGTACTGCCAGAAGGTGGGCACGTCCATCATGCTCATGCCGTTATCCAGCGAGGCCATAATAAAAGCGCCCATGACTGCGCCCGCGACCGACCCCACGCCGCCCGCCAGGCTGGTACCGCCGATGACGCAGGCGGCGATGGCGTCCAGCTCGGCGATATTGCCCGCCGACGGCGAGCCGGCGCCGAGGCGCGAGCTGAGGATCAGCCCAGCGATCGCCACCATTACGCCGTTGATGGCGAACACCGCCAGCTTGGTGCGCGCCACGTTAATGCCCGAAAGCCGCGCGGCGTCCAGATTGCCGCCGATGGCGTAGATGCGGCGGCCAAAGGCGGTGCGCGTCGCCATAAACATGCCGCCCAGCAGCAGCAGCGCCAGCAGCAGCACCGGCGTCGGCACGCCGCGGTAGTCATTCAATAGCCAGATCGCGCCCAGCACAAGCACTGCGGTAAGCGCCTGACGCGCCACGGTGCCGCCGGCGGCGGACTGCGTCAGTCCGAGCTGCTGACGGCGCAGCCGCAGCCGCCACTGCCACAGCATAAACAGCGCCAGACCGGCGATGCCGAAGCCAAAGCCGACGCCGTCCGAAAGATAGCTCTGCCCGATCTGCGACATGGCCGGTGTGGTCGGCGCCACCGTGGTGCCGTTGGTGATCCCCACCAGAATGCCGCGGAACGCCAGCATGCCGGCCAGCGTAACGATAAACGACGGCACTTTGCGGTAGGCGACCCACCAGCCGTTCCAGGTGCCCAGCAGCAGCCCCATCAGCAGCGTCACCGCTATGGTCAACGGCAGCGGCCAGCCGAGCCAGACGTCGAAAATCGCCGCCGCGCCGCCCAGCAGGCCCATCATCGAGCCCACCGACAGATCGATCTCCGCCGAAATAATGACGAACACCATGCCGACCGCCAGAATGCCGGTGATCGCGGTCTGCCGCAGCAGGTTCGAGACGTTGCGCGGGCTGAGCCATGCGCCGTCGGTGGTCCAGGTGAAGAACAGAGCGATGACCAGAATGGCGCCCAGCATCACCAGCACCTGCAGGTTGGGCAGCGAGAATTTGCCCGGCGACGGCGCACCCGGCAGCGCGCCCTGACGACTTTCGGTTTTAAGCATAATGTTCACTCCGCAGGGCCGCTTCCATCACTTGCTCCTGAGTCAGGTTGTTGTTTATCAGATCGGCTTTGATCCGCCCTTCGTGCATCACCAGAACGCGATCGCTCAGGCCCAGCACTTCAGGCAGTTCGGACGAGATAACGATCACGGCGATCCCCTGCTGCACCAGACTGTTGATCAGCTGGTAGATCTCCTGCCGCGCGCCGACGTCGATACCGCGCGTCGGCTCATCGAGGATCAGGATCTGCGGGTTCAGCAGCAGACATTTGGCGATAATCGCCTTCTGTTGGTTGCCGCCGCTCAGACGGCCGATGGGCAGCTCCGGCGATGAGGTTTTAACCCGCAGCCGCGCGATAGCGTCATTAATGACGTGCTGCTCGCGCGTCTCGTCCAGCGGCGCGAAGCGGCGGCTGAACTGATCCAGCGCCGCGAGGGTAATGTTTTTGCCGACGCCCATCAGCGGCACGATGCCATCTTTTTTGCGATCCTCCGGCACCATAGCGATGCCCTGGGCCATCGCCTGCTGACAGTCGCGAATCTGCACTTTCTTCTCATTAATCCAGATGTCGCCCTGCCAGCGTCCCGGCCAGACGCCGAACAGGCACTGAACCGTTTCGGTGCGGCCGGCGCCGACCAGCCCGGCGATGCCGAGGATTTCGCCGCGCTTCAGGGTAAAGGAGACGTCGTTGACGCGGCATATGTGCCGGTTAACCGGATGCCAGGCGGTAAGGTGTTCAACGCGCAGCACCGTGTCGCCGATGGCGTGCCGCTGATGCGGATAGAGCGCGGTCAGCTCGCGTCCCACCATCATGGTAATGATGTCATCCTCGCTGAGTCCGGCCGCTGGCCGCGTGGCGATGGGCTTGCCGTCGCGGATGACGCAGATGGTATCGGAGATCGCTTTCACCTCGTTCAGCTTGTGGGAGATGTAGATGCAGGCGATGCCATGATCGCGCAGGTTGTTGATAATGCTCAGCAGCACCTCGGTTTCCCGCTCGGTCAGCGACGAGGTCGGCTCATCGAGGATCAGCAGCCGCACCTGCTTATTCAGCGCGCGGGCGATCTCCACCAGCTGCTGCTGCCCCAGGCCCAGATCGCCGACCCGAGCGTCGGGCGAGACGTCAAGCCTGACCCGCGCCAGCAGCTGCTGGCAGCGCAGCGTCATGGTTTCGTCGTCGACAATGCCGAAGCGGCCCAGCTCCGCGCCGAGAAAGATGTTCTCCATGACCGTCAGCTGCCGCACCAGCGCCAGCTCCTGATGAATAATCACAATGCCCCTGCGTTCGGTATCGCGGATGGTCTGCGCCTGAATCTTGTCTCCGGCAAAATGAATCTCTCCGTCGAACTCGCCGTGCGGGTAGAGCCCGCACAGGATTTTCATCAGCGTGGATTTGCCCGAGCCGTTTTCGCCGCACAGCGACATCACTTCGCCGCTGTCCAGCCGCAGGCTGACGTTATCCAGCGCCTTCACCGCGCCGAAACGCTTGGTGATATTGTTCATTTCCAGCAGCATCGATCTCTCCTCTTCGCGGCCGCGCGCGCTCAGAGCTCGCTCTTTTTATGGAAACCGTCTTTCACCACGGTGCTGTCGATGTTCTCTTTATTGACCGGAATCGGCGTCAGCAGGCGCGAAGGCACCTCTTTCAGGCCGTTATTCAGCTTGCCGTTGCTGGCGGGCGTTTTGTCGTTGCCCAGCTCGATGGCGATGTTGGCGGCTTCGGTCGCGAGCTGGGTGATCGGCTTATACACCGTCATGGTTTGCGTGCCGTTGATGATGCGCTTGATGGCGGCGAGATCGGCGTCCTGGCCGGAGATGGCGACTTTGCCTGCCAGCCCCTGCGCGCTGAGCGCCTGGATCGCGCCGCCGGCGGTGGCGTCGTTGGAGGCGACGACGGCGTCGATGTGATTGCTGTTGGCGGTCAGGGCGTTTTCCATGATTTTCAGCGCGTTTTCCGGCAGCCAGGCATCGACCCACTGGTCGCCGACGACTTTAATGCTGCCGTTGTCGATATAGGGTTTTAACACCTTCATCTGACCAGCGCGAAACAGATGCGCGTTATTATCCACCGGCGAACCGCCCATCAGAAAATAATTTCCCTTCGGCACCTGCTTAACAATGCTTTCCGCCTGCAGTTCGCCGACTTTTTCATTATCAAACGAAATATAAAAATCGATATCCGCGTTATTTATCATACGGTCATAGGCCAGCACTTTAATGCCTTCGCGTTTCGCTTCGGCGACGACGTTGCTTAATACCTGGCCGTTATAGGGAATGATCACCAGCACGTCGACGCCGCGGTTGATCATATTTTCTATTTGCGACATTTGCGTCTCTTCATTGCCGTTGGCCGACTGCACGAACACTTTCGCGCCCTGCGATTCCGCCTGCTTAACGAAGATGTCGCGATCTTTTTGCCAGCGCTCAAGGCGCAGGTCGTCAATCGCCATGCCGATCTTCACTTCTTTCGCTGCGCCGGTGTGGCTGAAAAGCGCCAGCGCGGCGCAGGCGGCTAACAGCGTAAGTTTCATTTTCATGATGTTCATCCTGTCTGTAGGTTGAGGCTGTTGTCGTTATCGCATGAGTCCAGGCGGTTGAATTGTTGACCTGGCTTTCCGGCAACATCAATTACTGATTTTTATCCGGCGATTACGTTTTTTGGTTTATTTCTGTTTTTATGAGCGGGATCGAGATTTAACGCTTTTAAGAGCAGCGGAGGGCGAATGCGCGCGGCTTAATTATTAATTTGCGAACGGGCGCACAAATATTAATTATCTTAAGTGTGGTGTGAAATATCGTAATTGAGCCAGCGGAAAAGGGGCAAGCAATATAAAGGCTCACGGCCGACTGTCCGGATTTTCACGCTGAGGAGCGAAACATGCACGCCTATTTCGACCAGATCGAACGCGTTCGTTTTGAAGGGGTAAAGAGCACTAATCCACTGGCTTTCCGCCATTACAATCCTGACGAGGTGATCCTCGGCAAAACCATGGCAGAACACCTGCGTTTCGCCGCCTGCTACTGGCATACCTTCTGCTGGAACGGCGCGGATATGTTCGGCGTCGGCGCATTCGACCGCCCGTGGCAAAAGAGCGGCGACGCGCTGCAGCTGGCGAAGCTGAAGGCGGACGTGGCGTTTGAGTTTTTTCACAAGCTGAACGTGCCTTACTACTGCTTCCACGACGTCGATGTCGCGCCGGAAGGGGACTCGCTGCGCAGCTATCAGGAAAATTTCGCGGTGATGACCGACAAGCTGCTGGAAAAACAGCAGGAGAGCGGCGTGAAGCTGCTGTGGGGCACCGCTAACTGCTTTACCCATCCGCGCTACGGCGCCGGCGCGGCGACCAGCCCCGATCCGGAAATCTTCGCCTGGGCGGCGAGCCAGGTGTGCAGTGCCATGCAGGCGACGCAGACGCTGGGCGGCGAAAACTACGTGCTGTGGGGCGGCCGCGAGGGCTATGAAACCCTGCTGAATACCGATCTGCGTCAGGAGCGCGAGCAGATTGGCCGCTTTATGCAGATGGTGGTGGAGCATAAGCATAAAATCGGCTTCCAGGGCATGCTGCTGATCGAGCCGAAGCCGCAGGAACCAACCAAACATCAATATGATTACGACGTGGCAACGGTGTACGGCTTCCTGAAGCAGTTCGGGCTGGAGAAAGAGATCAAGGTTAACGTTGAGGCGAACCACGCTACGCTGGCGGGCCATTCGTTTCATCATGAGATCGCCACCGCTATCGCGCTGGGTATTTTCGGCTCGGTGGACGCCAACCGCGGCGACGTGCAGTGCGGCTGGGATACCGACCAGTTCCCGATCAGCGTCGAAGAGAACGCGCTGGTGCTCTATGAGATTATTAAAGCGGGCGGCTTCACCACCGGCGGCCTCAACTTCGACGCCAAAGTGCGTCGCCAGAGCACCGACAAATATGACCTTTTTTACGGCCATATCGGCGCCATGGATACCATGGCGCTGGCGCTGAAAGCGGCGGCGCGCATGGTGGAAGCGGGCGAACTCGATAAGCGCGTGGCGCAGCGCTACAGCGGCTGGAATGGTGAGTTCGGCCAGCAAATCCTGAAGGGAGAGTTTTCCCTTGCCTCGCTGGCGGCGCATGCTCAGCAGCAGCAGTTCAATCCGCAGCATCACAGCGGCCGCCAGGAGCAGCTGGAAAACCTGGTGAACCACTATCTTTATGATTTCTGAGATAAGCGGGAGTAAGGCATGTATATCGGGATCGATTTAGGCACGTCCGGGGTCAAGGTGGCGCTGCTGGATGCGCAGGGACAGGTGGCGGCAACCAGCAGCGCGCCGCTGCAGGTGTCGCGTCCGCAGGCGCTCTGGAGCGAGCAGGATCCCGAAAGCTGGTGGCTGGCGACCGATCAGGCGATGCAGGCGCTGGCGCGGCAGCATGCGCTCAGCGAGGTGAAGGCTATCGGCCTGAGCGGTCAGATGCACGGCGCGACGCTGCTGGACAGCGCGCATCGCGTGCTGCGTCCGGCCATTTTATGGAACGACGGGCGCAGCGGCGAACAGTGCCGCGAGCTGGAGCAGCGCGTGCCCGCGTCGCGCCAGATCACCGGCAATCTGATGATGCCCGGCTTTACCGCGCCCAAACTGCTGTGGGTGCGGCAGCATGAGCCCGCTATTTTTCAGCAGGTGGCGAAGGTGCTGCTGCCGAAAGATTACCTGCGCTGGCGGCTGAGCGGTGACTTCGCCAGCGATATGTCCGATGCGGCAGGCACGATGTGGCTGGACGTGGCGCGCCGCGACTGGAGCGATCGGATGCTCGACGCCTGCGGCCTGACGCGCGACCAGATGCCGCGGCTGTTCGAAGGCAACGCCGTTACCGGTTCGCTGAGCGACGCGATCGCGGCGCGCTGGGGCATGTCGGCGGTGCCGCTGGTGGCGGGCGGCGGCGACAACGCCGCGGGCGCGGTGGGGGTCGGCATGACCGAGCCGGGGCAGGGCATGCTGTCGCTCGGCACCTCCGGCGTCTACTTTGTGGTCAGCGACGGCTACCTCAGCAATCCGCAGCGCGCGGTGCACAGCTTCTGCCATGCGCTGCCGCAGCGCTGGCATCTGATGTCGGTTATTCTCAGCGCCGCCGCCTGTCTCGACTGGGCGGCGGCACTGACCGGCTGCGCCGACGTGCCGCAGCTGCTGGCGGAAGCGGAACGCGCCGATGAAAACGCGGCGCCGCTGTGGTTTCTGCCTTATCTCTCCGGCGAGCGCACGCCGCACAACAACCCGCAGGCGACAGGCGTCTTTTTCGGCCTGACGCACCAGCACGGTCGGCCGGAGCTGGCGCGCGCGGTGCTGGAAGGTGTCGGCTACGCGCTGGCGCAGGGCATGGACGCGGTGCACGAGTGCGGCGTCGCGCCTTCCAGCATTATGCTGATCGGCGGCGGCGCACGCAGCGCGCTGTGGCGGCAGATGCTGGCGGATATCAGCGGCCAGACGCTCGATTACTGTCAGGGCGGCGAGGTGGGTCCAGCGCTGGGCGCAGCGCGGCTGGCACAGCTGGCGATCGACCCGCAAACGACGCTGCCCGCCTTAACGCGGGTGCAGCGCCATCAGCCTGATGCGGCGCGCCATCAGCGCTATCAGCCGCTGCGTGACACCTTTGCCCGCCTCTACGCTCAGCTGGCGCCGCTAATGCGGTAAGCGTGTCCCGCACTGTCGCCATCTTGTCCCGATTTGGCCTTCTTCCTGCGCGTCAGGCCCGTCATGATGGGCCTGAATTCATTTCTCAGGAGGCCGAAAATGGCACAGGCAGCGCTGTTGGTTATAGACGTTCAGCAATCTTTTTTACATCGCGACTTCTGGCAGGAAACGGATGTTCCGGCGTTTCAGCGCAATATCAGCGCGCTGATCGAAGGCTGTCAGGCGAAAGGGATGCCGGTGGTGGACGTGTTTCACGTCGCGCCGCAGGGCCCCTTCTCGCTGGCGTCCGGCTGGGTGAAGCGGATGGACTTTTTGCGGCACGAGGCGACGTTCAGCGTGCAGAAGCGGGTGCATAACGCGCTGACCGAATCGGGACTGCTCTCCTGGCTGCAGGAACGCTCAATCGATACCCTGATTATCAGCGGCATCCGCACCGAGCAGTGCTGCGAAACCACCGCGCGCGTGGCGTCCGATCTCGGTTTTAAGGTACTGTTTGTCTCTGAGGCGACGCTGACCTTCCCGATGACGCACAACGGCGTCACCCTCAGCAGCGCCGAACTGGTTCACCGCACCGAAACCGTACTGGTTAACCGCTTTGCCGAGGTGGTGAGCGTGGAAGCGTGCCTGGTGCGCGTTTAATCACAAGGAGTGGCGCGATGCCGCAAACCGTCCTGTTTCTTACCTTGCCTGGCGTGATGGCGCTTGATTTGACCGGACCGGCGGAGACGCTGCGGCTGGCGGGAGATCGTTTCGCGCTGCGCTATATCGGCCCGCAGGAATCGGTTATAAGCTCCACGCAGATGACCATCGCCGGCATTGAGCCGCTGCCGGAAACCCTGCCGCCCGACTGCCTACTGGTGGTGCCGGGCGTCTGCGATTCTGCCATCTGGTTCGCTACGCCGCAGGCGGAAGCGGCACGTCGCTGGCTGCAATGCCAGCAGCCGCTGCTGCGTGCGCGGCAGCTCTCCTTGATCTGCGTCTGTTCCGGCGCGCTGCTGGCGGCGCAGGCCGGGTTGCTCGACGGCGTGCAGTGCACCACCCATCACGAGGTAGTGTCGCGCCTGAAAGCCGCCGCGCCCGCTGCGCTGGTAAAGGAGAACCGCGTCTTCGTCGACGACGACAATATCTGGACCAGCGCAGGCATCACCGCCGGAATCGACCTCTCGCTGCACCTGATTAACCGGCTGTGCGGCGCGCAGACCGCGCTGGAGGTGGCGCGCGAAATGGTGGTGTGGTTCCGCCGCTCCGGCGACGATCCGCAGCTGTCGCCCTGGCTGCGCTACCGCAATCATCTGCATCCGGCGATCCACCGCGCGCAGGACGCGATGATCGCTCACCCCGAGCACGGCTGGTCGCTGGAGGATCTCGCCGCGCGCGTCCACGTCAGCGGCCGCCACCTGGCGCGGCTGTTTCGTCAGCATCTGGGCATCAGCGTGCGCGACTATCACGAGCAGCTGCGGCTGGGCATCGCGCGCCAGCGCCAGCAGCAGGGCGAAGGCGCGGAAAAAGCGGCGCTGGCGGCGGGATTCTCTTCGGCGCGCCAGCTGCGGCGCGCGCGCGATCGCTGGCGCGATCAGCTTACCCAGTGACGCCGATCGAGACGCTGCAGGCCCACCGCCAGCAGCAGGCTGCCCGCCAGCGTCACGCCGAACACCCAGGGCATATCGAGCAGTGGCCGCGACATATCGTCATAGTGGCGGGTACGCAGGAAGTGAATAAAGAGCGCGTGAAAGCCGTAGATCGGCAGCGAGTAACGTGAAAGGGTGCCGAGCACCGGCAGCGTGCGGGCGTTCAGGGCGTTCTTGAACAGCACCAGCAGGCTGATGGCGGCGATAAACACCAGCGGGCCGCAGTAGAGATACCAGCGATCGTTGAAGGCGCCGTTAGCAATCAGCGCCTGTTTCGTGCCGAAGGTAATGCCGATAACGCAGGCGGCAAACAGCCCCGCCGCCAGCGGCGTCACGCCGCGTTTTGCCGTCTCCATAGTGCCGATGGCGCGCCCCAGCAGGGCATAGAGCAGATAATAGATACTGTCGCCGCTGACGTAGAGATTTACCGGCAGCCAGTGAAACGGCCCCACCGCCTGATCCACCGTGTTCGGGTTCGCCAGCACCGCCAGCACAATGACCAGCAGCGCCACATAGCGCGCCTGCACCGCTTTCACCTGAATCAGCGGCGACAGCAGATAGATGCCGATCAGCGCAAAGAAAAACCACAGGTGATAAAACACCGGCTTCTGCAGCATTTTCAGCAGCGAGCGCCCTTCGCTGATGGGCGTCAGCCAGGTGATGTAGGCCAGCGCCACCGCGCTGTAAAACAGCAGGCAGAGCACCAGCCGCAGCAGATGGCGCGGCTGCGCGCTGCGTTCGCCGAAGAACAGGTAGCCGGAGATCATAAAAAAGAGCGGCACGCAGACGCGCGACGCAGAATTAAGCAGGTTGGCGATATCCCACCAGTGTCCGGTCACCGCCATCGGGCCGGTGATATACCAGGTGGTGGTATGGATCACGATCACCATCAAACAGGCGACCGCGCGTAAATTGTCGATCCAGCAAATCTTGTGCGACATCGGGTCCTCTTGCGCATCACGATAGTGCGAAGAAGGGTAGACAGTCGTGATGCGCGCGACAACTTTTCGCGGCAGGATTCGGAGCCGTCTGGGGCGCCCGCGCCCGGCAGGATTTCCGGCTGCACATCGCGCGGTCAAAGGGTATACTGGCGCACTCTTTTTTCATCTACCCGAATCGCGTGCGAAATCATCATGCAAAAGTTTGATACCAAAACCTTTCAGGGCCTGATCCTGACATTGCAGGATTACTGGGCGCGTCAGGGCTGCACCATCGTTCAGCCGCTGGACATGGAAGTGGGCGCTGGCACTTCACACCCTATGACCTGCCTGCGCGCACTCGGACCTGAGCCGATTGCCGCAGCCTACGTGCAACCGTCGCGCCGTCCGACCGACGGGCGCTACGGCGAAAACCCGAACCGCCTACAGCACTACTACCAGTTCCAGGTGATCATCAAGCCGTCGCCGGACAACATTCAGGAGCTGTATCTCGGATCGCTGAAAGAGTTGGGCATCGATCCTACCGTGCATGATATCCGCTTCGTGGAAGATAACTGGGAAAACCCGACGCTTGGCGCGTGGGGCCTCGGCTGGGAAGTGTGGCTCAACGGCATGGAAGTGACGCAGTTTACCTACTTCCAGCAGGTGGGCGGCCTGGAGTGCAAGCCGGTGACCGGCGAGATCACCTACGGCCTTGAGCGCCTGGCGATGTATATCCAGGGCGTCGACAGCGTTTACGATCTGGTCTGGAGCGACGGCCCGCTGGGTAAAACCACCTATGGCGACGTCTTCCATCAGAATGAAGTCGAGCAGTCTACCTATAACTTCGAATACGCCGACGTCGACTTCCTCTTTACCTGCTTCGAGCATTATGAGAAAGAGGCGCAGCAGCTGCTGGCGCTGGAAAAACCGCTGCCGCTGCCGGCCTATGAGCGCATCCTGAAAGCGGCGCACAGCTTTAACCTGCTGGACGCGCGCAAGGCGATCTCCGTGACCGAGCGCCAGCGCTATATTCTGCGCATCCGCACCCTGACCAAAGCCGTGGCTGAAGCCTACTACGCCTCCCGCGAGGCGCTGGGCTTCCCGATGTGCAATAACAACAAGTAAGAGGCAGCCATGACTGAAAAAACGTTTCTGGTGGAAATCGGCACCGAAGAGCTGCCGCCGAAAGCATTGCGCAGCCTGGCCGAAGCCTTTGCTGCCCAGGTTACCGCCGAGCTGGACAGCGCTGGCCTGGCGCACGGCGAAGTGCGCTGGTACGCTGCGCCGCGCCGTCTGGCGCTGAAAGTGGCAGGCTTAAGCGCCGCACAGCCCGACCGCGAAGTCGAAAAACGCGGCCCGGCGGTCTCCGCCGCCTTTGACGCCGACGGCAAACCGACCAAAGCGGCGGAAGGCTGGGCGCGCGGCAACGGCATCACTGTCGATCAGGCCGAGCGCCTGAGCACCGACAAAGGCGAATGGCTGGTTTACCGCGCGCAGGTGAAAGGCGAATCCGCCCAGTCGCTGCTGCCCGGTATGATCGCCACCGCGCTCGGCAAGCTGCCGATCCCAAAACTGATGCGCTGGGGCGCGAGCGACGTGCAGTTTGTCCGTCCAGTGCACACCGTGACGCTGCTGCTGGGCGACGAGCTGATCCCGGCGACCATCCTCGGCATTGCGTCAGGACGCACGATCCGCGGCCACCGTTTTATGGGCGAGCCTGAATTCACCATCGACCATGCCGATCAGTATCCGGATATTCTGGAAACGCGCGGCAAAGTTATCGCCGACTACGCCGTGCGCAAGGCGCAGATCAAAGCCGATGCCGAAGCGGCGGCGCGCCAGCTGGGCGGCAACGCCGACCTGAGCGACAGCCTGCTGGAAGAGGTGACTTCGCTGGTGGAGTGGCCGGTGGTGCTGACGGCGACCTTCGAAGAGAAATTCCTCAAGGTGCCGGCGGAAGCGCTGGTCTACACCATGAAGGGCGATCAGAAATATTTCCCGGTCTATGACGACGCGGGCAAGCTGCTGCCGAACTTCATTTTCGTTACCAATATCGAATCGAGCGATCCGCAGCAGATTATCGCCGGTAACGAGAAGGTGGTGCGTCCGCGTCTGGCGGATGCGGAATTCTTCTTTAATACTGACCGCAAAAAACGTCTGGAAGATCATCTGCCGCGCCTTGAAACCGTGCTGTTCCAGAAAGAGCTTGGCACGCTGCGCGACAAAACCGATCGCATCCAGGCGCTGGCGGGCTGGGTCGCCGCGCAGATCGGTGCGGACGTAAATCACGCGACGCGCGCCGGCCTGCTCTCCAAGTGCGACCTGATGACCAATATGGTGTTTGAATTCACCGACACCCAGGGCGTGATGGGCATGCACTACGCGCGTCACGACGGCGAAGCCGAAGATGTGGCGGTGGCGCTCAACGAGCAGTATCAGCCGCGCTACGCCGGCGACGATCTGCCTTCTAACCCGGTGGCCTGCGCGCTGGCGATCGCCGACAAGATGGATACCCTTGCGGGCATCTTCGGCATCGGTCAGCATCCGAAAGGCGACAAAGATCCGTTTGCGCTGCGCCGCGCCGCGCTGGGCGTGCTGCGCATCATCGTTGAGAAGAACCTGCCGCTCGATCTGCAGACCCTGACGGAAGAAGCGGTGCGCCTGTACGGCAGCAAGCTGAGCAACGGCAAAGTGGTCGATGATGTTATCGACTTTATGCTGGGCCGCTTCCGCAGCTGGTATCAGGAAGAGGGTCACAGCGTCGATACGCTGCAGGCGGTGCTGGCGCGTCGTCCGACCCGTCCGGCGGACTTCGACGCGCGTATGAAGGCGGTATCGCACTTCCGCACGCTCGACGAAGCGGCGGCGCTGGCAGCGGCGAACAAGCGCGTTTCCAACATCCTGGCGAAATCGACCGAAACGCTGAACGACAGCGTGCAGGCTTCGCTGCTGAAAGAGAACGAAGAGATTCAGCTGGCGACCTTCGTGACCGCGCTCGGCGATAAACTGCAGCCGTACTTCGCTGAAGGCCGCTATCAGGATGCGCTGATCGAACTGGCGCAGCTGCGCGAGGCAGTTGATAACTTCTTCGACAAGGTGATGGTTAACGCCGACGACGCTGAAGTGCGCGTTAACCGCCTGACGCTGCTGGCGAAGCTGCGCGAGCTGTTCCTGCAGGTTGCGGATATTTCGCTGCTGCAGTAATGGACAAAGATTAAAACAGCAAAGGGCGACGTGATGTCGCCCTTTTTACAGACAGGCTGCGCAAGGCGATTAAATTAAAATATCAGGTCCTTTACGGTTAATCGCATTTAATAAAAGTAGTGCTGCGCCGTTAGGCTTTTTCTCGTCGCGCTCCCATTTTGATATCGTAACCACAGACATATTGATGTAAGCGGCCAGCATGGCCTGGCTGAGATTAAATCTGGCTCGCAGGGTTTTAATCGCTTGTCCGTTCATCTCTTCAACCGCAGGCAATTTGTTGCGCAGCTCGCGTAGCCTGAGACGTGCATTAAGCTGTTCCACTGTTTCATCAGAAACAACGCCAATCTGGTTAAAGTCGTGGGCAATTTCCTGCAGGTCTTTCAAATGATCAATCATTGCACTTTAACTCCCGCATAATTCCAGCGGCTAATGCCATATCTACCTCTGCTTTGGACATAGCGAGCAGCTGTTTCGCTAAAATTCGGTACGCTGCAAGATCGTCTGCGGCGATCTCTTTACCGCCATGTTTTTTTATATCGCTTTTACTCCAGCCATTAACAAAAAAGAGGTTTCTGCCATATTTAAAGATGATAACGCTGCGAGCGTCGCCGCTTTTACCTGCGTCCAGCGCTATTCGTTTTTTGAATACACCTCCGCCCAGGTCAGCTTCATACTGACCAGCCATTATCTCTCGCGCTGCGTTAAACAGCTTATCTTCAGGGATGCTGTATCGCTTAAGATTTCGGTCAAAGGGTTTCAAAACAAAGATCGACATAACCAACTCCCTCTGGTTGTTCGCTTCTCCTGATATTGCTTAAAACTCAAACATAACTATAGTCCTGAGTATGGCAGATGACAACAGCGCTAGCCCTGTCATGCACGTCAGCCAGCCGGCGGTGCGGTGCGCGCAAAACTCTCGCGCTGAAACAGGTATTCCGCCAGCTTGACCAGCGCCGGGCGATCCACGCACCAGTTCGGCACCACGTGACGAAAGTTGATATAGCCGATAGTGCAGCCCACGGCGATATCGGCAAGATTCAGCGTGCCGTTATTCAGCAAACGGCCTTCCGCCGCAATCGCTTCCAGCTTATCCAGGCCGCGTAGGATCTTTTCCCGGTTGCGCGTCAGCACCTCAGCGGACTGCTGTTCCGGCGCGCGCAGTTTCTCGCGCACGATAATGCTCGCGCAGTCGCTGACGCCGTCCGCCAGCCGCTCGGTCTGCCGAATATGCAGCGCCAGCCAGGCATCCTCCGGTAGCAGCGCGGGCGCGTCGCCGCGCAGCTCCAGGTACTGCGCGATAATTGAGGAGTCGAACCAGGCCTGCTGGCTATCGTCAATCAGCGTCGGCACTTTGCCCAGCGGATTGTGGAGCGCGACGTGGCTGTCGGGGCTGTAGGGCGCATCGTTAACAAATTCGAACACGATGCCTTTTTCCAGCAGGATGACAGATATTTTCCGTACAAAAGGGCTGGTATAGCTGCCGATCAGTTTCATCGCACTCCTCCGCCGTTAAAGGGGGTGTTTAGCTCTCATCCGGGAAAAGAAAAGGGTTCAGGCTGCTGCGTGAGAAGCCTTCCTGCTCCATGCGCGCATCCAGCACCAGCGAGGCGAGATCGTCCGCCACAGGCTCTAGCGCCGGATCCTTTTCCTGATAGAGCATCTTCAGATAGGTGCCGCAGTCGCCGCAGCTCTCCGCTTTGACCGCCGCCTGCTCGCTGTCCAGCGACCAGTAGTGGAGATCGCGCGTCTGCTCGCAGTTGCTGCACTTGCTGCGCGCTACATACCATTCGCTTTCGCACAGGTTGCAGTGCAGATAGCGCAGGCCCTGCTGCGTGCCGAGATGCACCACGCTCGCTACCGGCATGCTGGCGCACACCGGGCAGAACTGGCGCTGCTCGCCATATTCGGCGCGCGCTTTGCCAGGGATCAGCGCCGCCATCTGCGCCCAGTAAACCGACAGCGCCGCCCAGATAAAGGGCGCTTTGTCGCTGCTGACCAGCGCGAACTCGCCCGCCAGCAGCGCGCTGGCGAGAGTTTCCAGTTCGCCCGCGGCGGTTTTTTCCAGGTTTTCCAGCACCGCCAGCGCCTGGCCGGTCATCTCCGGCTTCAGCTCGGCGATTAGCGAGTGCAGCAGACGCTGCCAGTGCGCGTCGCGCGGCAGGCTGTGAATATCGAGCGGCGGTTTGCCCTCGGCGGCGCTCTGCACCAGGCGATCGTAGAGATCGCGATGCAGCGGATGGTCGTACAGGACGATCTCCTGCGCCTGCGCGATTTTGGCGGCGAAACGCAGATAGTCGCCCAGCGGATTTTTCGCCGCCAGCTCGCGCAGTCGCGCGGCGCGGCGGCTATAGAGGTTCTTCAGCCGTGGAAAAAGTAACGGCGGAATAGTATCCGCCGTGTTTTTTTCGCTCTTCTCCAGCTGGTCTTGCGGGATGATGCGAATACTCATCAGGGGCGTTTTTCCTGTTGTGTTGAGCGGTTACGCTGCTCGCGATACCAGCGAGGATGGTGCTTTTCCGCCCATGCGGGGCTGACCCAGCCTTCGACCATCGCCGTAATAGTGCCTTTAACCCACAGCGCCGCATAGATGTGCACCATAATCACCACGATCAGGCCCACGGCGGAGAGGGAGTGCACCAGCAGCGCCACGCGGATCAGCGGAATGCTGAAGGCGCCGGCGAACCAGGGACGCCAGATCACCACGCCGCTGAGCAGAAGCAGCACTAAGCTGATGATAGCAGCCCAGAACACACACTTCTGGCCAAAATTATAGCGGCCAGTATCGCCGACCTCTTCATTGAGGGCAATTTTGTGGATATTTCGCGCCCACAGCAGGTCCTCTTTATTCACCAGATTGTGATGCCAGTAGCGGAAAAACATCAGCAGAAAGGCAGCGAACATGGTGACGCCGATAAAGGGATGCAGGATGCGCGCCAGCTGCGGCGTGCCCAGCACATTCATCAGCCAGTTGAATGAGGGGAACAGAAAGCCCAGTCCGCTCAGCGCCAGCAGCACGAAACAGATGGCGACAATCCAGTGATTGATACGCTCCGCCGCGCGGTAGCGTATGATGCGCTCGCCTTTTTTCATTCTTCCTCCTCTTTATGCTGCTCCTCGTCGACCCGATTCGGGCCTACGCCGACATAGTGGAATACCGATGCGGCGAAGGTGGCGGCGAAGCCTATCGCCGCCAGCGGTTTCCAGACGCCTTTCCAGAACGTCACGGTCGGGCTGATGCCTGGGTTCTCCGGCAGCCCGTGGTAGAGCTGCGGCTTATTGGCGTGATGCAGCACATACATCACATGGGTGCCGCCCACGCCTGCCGGATCGTACAGGCCGGCGTTTTCAAAGCCGCGCGATTTAAGATCGGCGACGCGCTCCGCCGCCAGCTGCTGCATCTCTTCTTTGCTACCGAAGTGGATCGCGCCGGTCGGACAGGTTTTGACGCAGGCGGGTTCCTGCCCGACATTGACCCGATCGACGCAGAGCGTGCACTTATAGGCGCGGTTGTCCTCCGGGCTGATGCGCGGCACGTTAAACGGGCATCCCGCGATGCAGTAGCCGCAGCCGATGCAGTGGTCAGACTGAAAGTCGACGATACCGTTGGCGTACTGCACGATGGCGCCCGCCGACGGGCAGGCTTTCAAACAGCCGGGATCGGCGCAGTGCATACAGCCATCCTTGCGGATCAGCCACTCCAGTCGGCCGTTCTCCTCAACCTCCGAGAAGCGCATCACCGTCCAGGCTTTGGCGTCGAGATCGGTCGGATTGTCATAAACGCCGATATTGTGACCAACTTCGGCGCGAATATCGTTCCACTCTGAGCAGGCGACCTGACAGCCTTTACAGCCGATACAGGTGGTAACGTCGATCAGCTTGGCGACCTGCTGCCGGTGATCGCGCGCCTGCGGCGCGGGCGTGAGCGAGCTGGTCGCGGAGCGACGAATAATGTCCTGTGTGGGGTAAGCCATGTTCGTTCTCCGTTACGCCTTTTCCACTTTCACTAAAAATCCTTTGTATTCAGGTGTTTGCGAATTAGCGTCGCCCACTGACGGCGTCAGCGTGTTGGCAAGGAAGCCTTTGCGCGTCGCGCCCTCGAAGCCCCAGTGACAGGGAATGCCGACGGTATCCACCGGTTTGCCGTCAATGTGCAGACGCTGCAGGCGGCGCGTCACTACCGCTTTGGCTTTGATATAGCCGCGGCGGGAAGAGACCTTAACGCTGTCGCCCGCCTTGATGCCTTTCTCCGCCGCCAGCTCCGCGCCGATCTCCACAAACTGCTCCGGCTGTGCGATGGCGTTCAGCAGGGCGTGTTTCGTCCAGTGGCGGAACAGCTCGGTAATGGAGTAGGTGGTGGCGACACAGGGATACTCGGCCGCTTCGCCCATCTGGGCGGCGTCGCGCGCAAAGAGGCGCGCCACCGGGCTGTGGCTCTGCTGCGGATGCAGCGGATTGGCCGCCAGCGGGCTCTCCATCGGCTCGTAGTGCTCGGGGAACGGACCGTCGGCCATTTTATCGAGCGCGAAAAGATGACCCAGACCGTCCGGCTGCATGATAAAGGGGCCCGCCTGCTGCTGCGGCGCCAGCGTCAGCGGATAGTCCGGCACGTCGATGCCCTGCCAGCGCTGGCCGTCCCACTCGATCAGTCGACGATTCGGGTCCCAGGCTTTGCCCTGTTCGTCGGCGGAGGCGCGGTTATAGAGAATGCGGCGGTTAGCCGGCCACGCCCAGGCCCAGCCGGAAACGGCGCCCAGCCCGGAGGGATCGGCGTTGTCGCGACGCGCCATCTGGTTGCCCTGCGGCGTCCAGCTGCCCGTATAGATCCAGCAGCCGCTGGCGGTGCTGCCATCGTTGCGCAGTTCGGCGAAGGAGTTAAGCTGCTGGCCTTTTTTCAGCAGCAGCTTGCCGCTGGCGTCGTAAACGTCCTGCAGCGCGCGGCCGTTGCTCTCCTGCGCCACCTCTTCCGGCGACGGATCGGCGGGGTTGCTGTAGTCCCAGCGCATCGCCATCAGCGGCTCCGGCGCGACGCCGCCTTCCTGACGGTAGAGTTCGCGCAGACGCAAAAAGAGATTGCCGAGGATTTTTCCGTCGTGCAGCGCCTCGCCCGGCGGCTCGGCCGCCGCCCAGTGCCACTGCAGCCAGCGCGACGAGTTGGCGACCGAGCCATCCTCTTCGGCAAAGCAGGAAGAGGGCAGACGGAATACCTCCGTTGCGATCTGCGCGGGATCGACGTCGTTGAATTCGCCGTGAGGCTGCCAGAAGCTGGCGGTTTCGGTGCTGAGCGGATCGATCACCACCATATACTTCAGGCGCGAAAGCGCGCGACAGGCTTTGTTTTTGTCGGGGAAGGCGGCAAGCAGGTTAAAGCCCTGAATAAGCGCGCCGTTTATTTCGCCCTGCTCCATCATCTCCGCCTGCGCCATGCAGTCGTAGCTTTTATCCCACTTGGGCAGCCAGTCGTAGCCCCACTGGTTGTCCGCCGTGGCAGCGTCGCCGTAAAAACTCTTCATCAGGCTGATAAAGAATTTATCGGTGTTTTGCCAGTAGTTGACCTGGCCCGGCAGCGACGCGGCAGGCGTCGCTTTTTGCAGGTAGTCCGCCAGCGTCGCCATCTTTTCCGACGGCAGCGGCAGATAGCCCGGTAAACTTTGCGACAGCAGGCCGAGATCGGTGTAGCCCTGCACGTTGGAGTGGCCGCGCAGCGCGTTGATGCCGCCGCCGGGCATGCCGATATTGCCCAGCAGCAGCTGGATCATCGCCGCGGTGCGGATAATCTGCGAGCCGTTGGTGTGGTGCGTCCAGCCCAGCGCGTAGAGGATAGTGGCGGTACGGTTGGGCGCGCTGGTGGTCGCCAGCTGGCGGCAGATGGCGAGAAAGGTCTCATGGGGCGTGCCGCACAGGCGCGTCACCATCTCCGGGGTGTAGCGGCTGGCGTGCGCCTTGAGCAGATTCAGCACGCAGCGCGGATGGCTAAAGCTGTCGTCGCGGCGCGCGTGGCCGTTTTCATCCAGCTCATAGCGCCAGCTGGCACGTTCGTACTGGCGCGTCTCCGCGTCGTAGCCGCTGAACAGCCCCTCTTCGAAGCGATAGCCCTCGCTGACGATCAGCGCGGCGTTGGTAAAGGCGCGCACATACGGCTGCTGAATCTGATTGTGCTGCAGCAGATAGTTGATGACGCCCATCAAAAACACCACGTCGCTGCCCGCGCGCACCGGCGCATAGAGATCCGCCACCGACGCCGAGCGGTTGAAGCGCGGATCCACAACGATGACCTGCGCGTTGTTGCGCGTCTTCGCCTCGATCACCCACTTAAAGCCGACCGGATGCGCTTCCGCCGGGTTGCCGCCCATGATCAGCACCACGTTGGCGTTTTTGATGTCGTTCCAGTTGTTGGTCATCGCGCCGCGGCCGAAGCTGGGCGCCAGCGCGGCGACCGTCGGGCCGTGGCACAGCCGCGCCTGATTCTCCAGCGCGACGATGCCGAGTGCGCGCGCGAATTTATGGTCGAGCAGGCCGGTTTCATTGCTGGCGGCCGACGAGCAGAACATGGCGGTGGTAGGCCAGCGGTTGACCGTGACGCCGGCGGCGTTGGTTTGCTGGAAGTGGGCGTCGCGATCCTGCTTCATCAGCCGGGCGATGCGCTCAAAGGCCTCCTGCCAGCTGATGCGCTGCCACTTGTCGCTGCCCGGCGCGCGATACTCCGGATATTTCAGCCGCTGGTCGCTGTGAATATAGTCGAGCACGCCCGCGCCTTTCGGGCAGAGCGAGCCGCGGCTGACCGGATGATCGGGATCGCCTTCGATATGGTAGATAGCGGCGCTGGCGTTTTTGGCGCCGTCGCCGAGGCTGTAGATCAGCATGCCGCAGCCGACGGAACAGTAGGTGCAGTTATTGCGCGTCTCTCTGGCGCGTACAAGCTTATATTCTCTGACGCCAGCTAGCGCGGATTCCGGGGCGAAACCCAGCAGCGCCGCGCTGGTTCCCGCCATTCCGCCAGCGCAGATTTTGAAAAAACTCCGTCTGGTAATTTGCATTTATCTTTCTTCTTCATTGGCTCCATTGCGAAGCTATGCAAAATAACAAGCCTGTCTGCGTCTTATTTGATGAAGGTCAATAAGTTAGTCTTTAGTAATGCTTTTTTTAAATTCTGTTTAAATTTGTTTAGCGTGCGGGCAGCAGAGCGCGACTTTTTTCAAGGGCCGGTGAAAATAGTATTCCTTTATTAAAATCGATGTTAAAGCGCAACGGAAAATGATTCTCATTTATCGCGCAGAGGCGCGTCGCAGCGCTATTGGCTATCTTTTCGCCGCATAATTTGTATAGCGGTTTTTTTGCGCTGTCGGTGACAACAGGGCAAACTTAGGGGCGCGGCAGGCCGCCCTTGCGGCCGCAAAAATTTAATTTCTTGTTAATAACAGGTCGTACTCCTTGAACGTTATCCCGCAACCCCCCGGCGAAAATTTAACAACCCAGAGCGGCGCCAGCGAAATGCCGGTGTGGCAGCGTGCCGATCTGACCGTGGCGCAGCCCGACTGGCTGGCGGATGAAGTGCCGGTCGCCCTGGTCTATAACGGCATCTCTCACGTGGTGATGATGACCACGCCGAAAGATCTGGAGGCGTTCGCCATCGGCTTTTCCCTGTCGGAAGGCATTATCGACGTGCCGGGCGATATTTTTGGTCTGGACGTGGTGCCGGGCTGCAACGGCATTGAGGTGCAGATCGAACTTTCCAGCCGACGTTTTATGGCGCTGAAAGAGCAGCGTCGCGCGCTGGCGGGACGCACTGGCTGCGGCGTATGCGGCGTCGAGCAGCTGGATCAGATCGGCAAGCCGGTGCAGCCGCTGCCTTTTACCCAGACCTTCGATCTGGCGCAGCTGGATCGCGGCCTGAGCCAGCTGAAGACTTTTCAGCCGGTCGGCCAGCAAACCGGCTGCACCCATGCGGCGGCCTGGCTACGTCCAGACGGCGAACTGGCAGGCGGCTGCGAGGATGTGGGGCGTCACGTCGCGCTGGATAAGCTGCTCGGCTACCGCAGCCGCGCGGCGTGGGGCGATGGTGCCGTGCTGGTCTCCAGCCGCGCCAGCTATGAGATGGTGCAGAAATCCGCGATGTGCGGCGTCGAGATCCTGTTCGCTGTCTCGGCGGCGACGCGTCTGGCAGTTGAGGTTGCCGACCGCTGCAACCTGACGCTGGTGGGCTTCAGCAAGCCGGGCCGCGCCACGGTTTATACCCACCCGCAGCGCCTGCGTTAAAGGGTATTCAGCGGCGGCAGGCTGTAAAAACAACAGTTTGTTTATATCAGATTTGTAAATTCCTTATGTTTAATGGGGCATTGATTACCCTTTTCCGGATCATGAATTTAACTATAATGGTTCGACTGCTTACGCGGCACGCCATCAGGCGGCGCCGCTCAAATATGAAATGGAGAGGAAGAACATGAGTTATTCACTGCCATCCCTGCCTTACGCCTACGACGCACTGGAACCGCACTTCGACAAGCAGACGATGGAAATCCATCACACCAAACACCACCAGACCTACGTTAACAACGCTAACGCAGCGCTGGAAGGAACCGAATTCGCTGACCTGCCGGTTGACGAGCTGATCACCAAACTGGATCAGGTTCCGGCAGACAAAAAAACCGTGCTGCGCAACAACGCTGGCGGCCACGCTAACCACAGCCTGTTCTGGAAAGGCCTGAAAACCGGCACCACGCTGCAGGGCGACCTGAAAGCGGCTATCGAAAAAGATTTCGGCAGCGTTGAAAAATTCCAGGAAGAGTTTGAGAAAGCCGCTGCGACCCGCTTTGGTTCAGGCTGGGCGTGGCTGGTGAAAAAAGGCGACAAACTGGCCGTGGTCTCTACCGCTAACCAGGATAACCCGCTGATGGGCGAAGCGATTTCCGGCGCATCAGGCTACCCGATTCTGGGCCTGGATGTCTGGGAGCACGCCTACTACCTGAAGTATCAGAACAAACGTCCTGACTACATCAAGGCGTTCTGGAACGTGGTGAACTGGGACGAAGCCGCCGCGCGTTTCGCCTCTGCTAAATAAGTTCGTCCGTTAAAAAGCAAAAACCGGTGAAGCGATTCGCCGGTTTTTTTATGGCATAAACAGCACTATTTAAACCGAGGCTAAACATCCTCACAGTAGGCTTTTAACTTTTTAGCACATTAACCTTTCGTTGAATTTTACCCAAGTAGGCTAAATAACATTCCACCAGAGAATGTTACATCATGTCTATTATAACTACGTCTGCGCCGACCACTGAGTCGTCCGCTTCGCTGTTTTTTCAGTTAATCAGCGGAAAATATATCCCCAATAAACTGTGGTTGAGTAAACAATTCCGCCTGAAGTTCGCGCTGCGAACGGTGGTGTTTCCCGTGACGACGCTGCGCTATTTACACCAGCTGTCGCGCCTGCCTGATTTGCCTCAGGTGATGAGCGTGCAGGGGTTATTACCTGCAAAGCCGCATCGTCCCTATCTCCGCGCCGGGTTCAGCGTGGCGGCGCGCGCGCAGGCGATCCTGGACCACTATCAGCTGGTCGCCGCGTTGCAAAACGGCAGGCTACGTCAGCTGCTGCAAAGCCCCGGCGATAATTTACTGGCGACGCTGAGCGGGAAAAATGGCGAAATGTTCGAGCTCTTCTCTTGCCCAGGACGTTTCGATCGTGAAGGGGAGATAACGCTGGTGCTGCGCTACCAGCAGGAGGCTATCGCCTCGCTCTCTTTTTCACTCATTCAGGAGGCTGGGCTGCGCACTCTGCTGATCGGCGGCCTGCAGGGGCCGCGCAAACATGTTTCTAACGAGGTCATCCGCGAGGCGACGAAAGCGGCGCACGGGCTGTTTCCCAAACGCATTGTTATGGAAGTGGTCTGTATGCTGGCGCAGTGCTGCGCGGCGGAGAAGATTATCGCCGTCGGCGATACCACGCATGTGTTCCGCAGCCTGCGCTATCGTCACAGCAAAAGCGATTACTTCTTCGCCAGCTACAGCGAGTTCTGGACATCGCTGGGCGGCGAGGCGCGCAAAGACGGGCTTTATCAGCTGCCGCTCAGTCTGCCACGTAAAGCGCTGGAGGAGATTGCCAGTAAGAAGCGCGCAGAGTATCGGCGACGTTATGAACTGCTGGATGCGCTGGCGCAGCAGGTGTCAGCTGCTGTCGGCCAGCGCGGAGAGGATCAGGCGGCTGCCTGATCCCGAACTCAGAACGGCTTCTTCGCGAAGCCGGTCATGACCTTCAGGCCCATTTCGCGGCCCAGCGCGGTCATCGGATGCACGACCACCAGACCGCGCACGCTTTTCTTCAGCGTGCCCATATCGGCCTGCTCTTTCTTCGTGATCTCGCGACTGAACGGTAGATCCATCAGTTTTTGCGCTTCTTTGCTCAGTTTGTCGTCGCGCTTGTCGCGCAGACGTTCAATCTCGGTCACCAGCTTCTCTTTTTCTTTCAGCAGCGCGCCCAGCTTCTCGGCGTCGCCCGCTTCCAGCAGCTGCGGCTCTTTACGATTCAGGGCGTCCAGCTGATCGCTCAGACGTTTAATCTCGGCTTTTTCTTGCTCTTTCATGGCGAAAACTCGTTGTGGAAAACAGGCAAAGGATACACGAAAAGCGGCGCAAATTCGCGCGCGGCGAGAGACCAGGGCGCCTGAACATCAGGCGCCGGGACGTTTGAACGCCTGTTTCAGGCTAATACGCGAGATCAGTTCGGTCAGAGAGAGCACCATGGTCGAGCGCACCATTTGCAGATAGCGCTGTTGCTGCATGGCGCGCAGCTCGGCGTCATCGGGATGAAAGTCAGGTTTCGGCGGCCAGGCGGCCACGCAGTGCAGTTCGCCGAACGGGCCAAGGATCTCATCGTCGGTAAAACGGTAGTCGTTTCGATCGTGGTTCAGCTCTTCGCGCAGCGCCAGCAGCAGCTCGCAATCTTCATACTCATGGCGGCTGATCACCCCCAGCCCGTAGATAAGCTTAAGGCGCACCGGCAGCTCGCCGAGCGGGCCGTCGCCCAGCAGCAGCGGCTCGACCGCATACTTCACCGCGTAATCGTCCTTGCGAAACACCTGCAGCACCAGCAGATTAACTGCTTCGGCCAACAGTTCGACGGCGGCGATCAGGAAGCTTCTCACCGAACGTCCGGCGTTCAGGCGCTCAAGCACCCGGTTTTCAAAAGCTTGCTTCTCTTCCATTGTCGCCTGCAGAATTCTGATACCGTCAACGGGCGCCGCATCGCCGCGCCCGTACCGCTTGTGCGTGACTGACACGCGCCTGTCAGGCCATCGCGTTGTACGCGCTGACCGCCGCGGCCACCACTTCGCTGTCGGCATCCAGACCGGATACCTGCGCCAGCGTCGCCTGCGGGCCTTTCTCGTTAATCAGCGCTTCCAGCTCCTGCGCCTGCGGATCCTGCGCGCTGCGATAGTGCATCGCGGCGGCAATGCCCTGCACCAGATGCGCATTCGGCAGCTGATACTCCAGCGTGCCCAGCGTCGGCTTGATCAGGCGATCGCCCGCGCTCAGCTTACGCAGCGGCTGACGGCCTACGCGCTCTACGTCATCTTTCAGGTACGGATTCTCGAAGCGGCCGAGAATTTTTTCGATATAGGCGGCGTGCTTGTCGGCGTCGAAACCGTAGCGCTTGATCAGCACCGCGCCGCTCTCTTCCATCGCCCCTTTGACCACCGCGCGGATTTTCTCATCCAGGATGGCGTCGCGAATGGTCTGATGCCCGGCGAGCTGGCCGAGGTAGGCGGTGATGGCGTGGCCGGTGTTAAGAGTAAACAGTTTGCGCTCGACGAACGCCATCAGGTTGTCGGTCAGCTCCATGCCCGCAATGGCAGGCAGCTCGCCTTTAAACTGGGTTTTGTCGACAATCCACTCGCTAAAGGTTTCCACGGTAACTTCCAGCGGATCGTTGCTGCCCGCTTCCGACGGCGGCACGATACGGTCCACGGCGGAGTCGACAAAGCCAACGTGCTGCTCGACCCAGGCGTGATGCTGCTCCGGCAGCGCTTTCAGCACGTGCTGCTTCAGCTGGCTGGTGCCGCGCACCATGTTTTCGCAGGCGATAATATTCAGCGGGCGATCGTTGCCCTCGTCATGGCGTTTCGCCAGGCCTTTCGCCACGCTGCCCGCGATGCGCTCCAGGATTTGCGGTCCGACGGCAGTGGTCACCAGATCGACCTCTGCCACCAGCGCGATAATGTCGTCGCTGGTGCTATTAACGGCGCTGACGCCCTTCACGATTTCCACTTTCGCCTGCTCGCCAACCACATGTACTGGATATTCATGACGCGCGTTCAGTGCATCCAGCACCACCTGGTTAACATCGGCGAACACCAGTTCAATGCCTGCATCCGCCAGCAGCTTGCCAATAAAGCCGCGACCGATATTACCTGCTCCAAAATGTAACGCTTTCATAATATTGACCCATATCAAATGACGATGGGGCGGGCACGCCCGCCCCGGAAATCGGGACGGGCTTACCCGCCCCAGGGAAATTCACGCAGGACGTTTAAGCGGTCGCCGGGCTGCCCGACAGCAGATCCAGCACTTCCTGCACGCTGGTGGTGTGCGCCAGCTTCTCAATCACGCTTTCGTCGTCCAGCGCGTTGGTGAGGCTGGTGATCACCTGGATGTGCTCGTTGTTGCGCGCCGCGATGCCGATAACCAGGCGGGCCACGTCATCTGCATCGTCGCCGAACAGCACGCCCTGCGGATACTGACAGAACACCACGCCGGTTTTCAATACGCGATCTTTCGCTTCCACCGTACCGTGCGGCACGGCGATCGACTCGCCGAGATAGGTCGGGGTGAGTTTTTCACGCGCCAGCATCGCTTCAACATATTCCGGCTGAACGTAGCCACCCTTCACCAGCTGCTCGCCGGCAAAGCGGATCGCCTGCTCTTTGTTGCTGGCGCTCAGGCCGAGGAAGACGTTGTCCGCGCCCAGCTTAAACAGATGCGGGTTGCTGGTATCGTAGCTGTCCGCCAGCGTGGTCTGTACCACTTCGCGGTGCGCTTCGCTGCGGTTTGCCGCCACCAGACGATCGGTCAGGTTGGTGTAGAGCGCGCTGTCGAGGAAGTTGTTCAGCGAGATATGCTGCGCCTGCGGGGCCTGGCGCATCGCGCGCTCGGTGAGGTCGCGGTGGGTAATCACCAGATCGACGTCGCCCGGCAGCGAGTTAATCGCGCTGTTGGTGACGGACACGTTCGTGAGTCCCGCATCCTGCACTTTCTTACGCAGCACGCCTGCACCCATCGCGCTGGAACCCATGCCGGCGTCACAGGCGACGATGATTTTACGCACGTGGCTGACGTCAACGCTGCTGGCGTCGGCGACGACCGGCGCGCCCGCGACGGCCTGGCCTTTCGACTGCGCTTTCATGTCATGCATGCGTTGGGTCGCCGCTTCGATATCGTCTTCCTCTTTGGCTTTGCTGGTTTTCAGCAGGATAGAGGAGACCACGAAGGAGACCGCAAAGGCCGCGATAATCGCCGCGATATTGGCGAAGTAGGCGCCTTTCGGCGTCATCGCCAGCACCGCCAGGATAGAGCCCGGAGAGGCCGGAGAAACCAGGCCGCCATTGAGCAGCGTCAGGGTGAAGACGCCGGTCATGCCGCCCAGAATCACCGCCAGCAGCAGACGCGGCGCCATCAGCACGTACGGGAAGTAGATTTCGTGAATGCCGCCCAGGAAGTGGATGATCGCTGCGCCGCCCGCAGACTGTTTAGCGCTGCCGCGGCCAAAAATCATATAGGCCACCAGCACGCCCATGCCTGGGCCCGGGTTCGCCTCGATCAGGAAGAAGATCGACTTGCCCGCCTCGCTTGCCTGCTGGATGCCCAGCGGCGAGAAGATGCCGTGGTTAATAGCGTTGTTGAGGAACAGGATTTTCGCCGGTTCAACGAAAATCGAGGTCAGCGGCAGCAGGTTATTCTGCACCATCAGGTTGACGCCTGCGGCGAGGATATGCGACAGACCTTCCACCAGCGGACCGATAGCCAGAAACGCCAGCAGCGCCAGCAACATACCGATAATGCCGGCGGAGAAGTTGTTGACCAGCATTTCGAAGCCGCTTTTAATTTTACCGTCAACGGCGCGGTCGAAAGATTTGATCGCCCAGCCGCCCAGCGGACCGGCAATCATCGAGCCAAGGAACATCGGCATATCGGCGCCGACGATGACGCCCATGGTGGTGATCGCGCCGACCACGCCGCCGCGATCGCCGCCGACCAGACGTCCGCCGGTGAAACCGATCAGCAGTGGCAGCAGGTAGGTGATCATCGGGCCGACCAGCTTCGCCAGCGTCTCGTTAGGAATCCATCCGGTCGGGATGAACAGCGCGGTGATGATACCCCAGGCGATAAACGCACCGATGTTAGGCATCACCATATTACTCAGAAAGCGACCAAAGCTTTGAACCTTGACCTTGACTGATGAGGACATAAAGCCACCCCTTATCGAGACGCGCTGCAATAAGAGAGCGCGTTTGTTTTTGTTAAGCCAGCACGGCGTCGAGCCGCTGCTATTACTGTATGCAGGCGGACTCTAGCACGCGAATATGACGCTGCGTAGCGGGTGGCTTAAGTGTGATCCAGATCACCGAATCAAGGTGGGGGCAGGGGCTGTTTTAGTGAGTCAGATCACATAATAACGGTGTAAAAAAGCCAAAAAGGCTATTTTTTCGCCGCAAAACAGGGGTTAATGTGATTGATATCACATTTAGATCGGTTCTGTTTGTTTCATATATGTGACTGCGATCACAAAGTATTTTCGGTCGAAAATGCGCCAGATCACACTCTCCACGGCGCGTTTCTCCGGGTGGCGATCGTCTGAAAGGAAGCAACAGCGGAAAGGCCGAGACAAGCGCGGCGGCTTGTCTCGGAAGAAGGATTACTGCAAGCCGTTCTGAACGGCGGTCTGTGCCTGAGTTAACGCCTGCGCGTTGGCGGAGATCGTGCTCATTAGCGCGTTATATTGCGTGACCTGATCGGGGGTCGGGAACTGAACGGCGTTATTGTTGAAGCTGACGCGCGGTCCCTGCTGCTGCAGGAAGTCGCCCGCCTGCGCCGCGCCCTGGCTCAGCGCCTGTAGCTTCGGCAGCAGCGGCACCAGCTGGTTCGCCGGCTGCGTGACCACTTTGTCGTAAGCGGTGTCGTAAACTTTCTTCAGATCTTCTTCCTGCTTAAGCGAGGCTTTGCTGCTGTCCGCCTGCATTTTGGCGCTCTCCAGCTGCTGCGTGACAATCACCAGCGCGCCGTTCGCCTGACGCAGCGCGTCGCGGCGCGTCAGGTAGTCCTGCGGCACGCGGATCGCCGACAGCTCATCGACCACCGGACGCATGCCCTGATCGATCGCCTTATTCACCTGCTGGGAAAAGCCGTAAAGAATGGCGTAGTCGCCCGCATATTTACCAAAATTCTGCTTCTGGCTTTCGCTCAGGCTCGGCAGATGTTCACCGCTGCGCATGACGGTGTTTTGCAGAAAATCGATAAAGGCCTTGCGCTGATCGCCCTCTTTGTCGCCGCACGCGGTGAGGTTAAGCACCAGTAACGCGGCGCCGAGCAACATGCCGGTACGCATCCAGATGCGAGAAATTCCTGATGCCATAAGGGCAACTCCTGTAAATGAGAATGTAGATAACTGAGGAATGGTCCTAAAGAATAGAGCAAAGTAGCGCTCAGGCACAACGCCGGCAAGCGCGAAACGCGCAGCGGCAGAGAGGTATCCGGGCAGCGGCCTGCCCGGAAGAGTCGGAAAGATTAACCGGTGTTGCGCATGCCTGCCGCGACGCCCGCGATGGTCACCATCAGCGCCTGCTCGACGCGCGGATCGGCCTCTTCGCCGCGCGCTTCCTGCGCGCGCGAACGCTGCAGCAGCTCCGCCTGCAGCACGTTGAGCGGATCGGTGTAGACGTTGCGCAGCGCGATCGACTCGGCTATCCACGGCTGATCCGCCATCAGATGCGCGTCGTTGGCGATGGTCAGCACCGCTTTAATGTCGGCATCAAGCTGGTCGCGCAGCTGTTTGCCCAGCGGCCACAGCGTGGTGTCTACCAGACGCTGATCGTAATATTCCGCCAGCCACAGGTCGGCTTTGGCGAATACCATCTCCAGCATGCCGAGCCGCGTCGAGAAGAACGGCCAGTCGCGGCACATCGCTTCAAGCTGATCCTGATGGCCTTCGTCCATCGCCTTTTGCAGCGCCGCGCCCGCGCCGAGCCAGGCGGGCAGCATCAGGCGGTTCTGCGTCCAGGCGAAAATCCAGGGAATGGCGCGCAGCGACTCAACGCCGCCGGTCGGGCGACGTTTCGCCGGACGCGAGCCGAGCGGCAGCTTGCCCAGCTCCTGTTCCGGCGTGGCGGAGCGGAAGTAGGGCACGAAGTCCGGGTTTTCACGCACGTAGCCGCGATACATGGCGCAGGAGTGCTGTGAGAGCTGATCCATAATGCTGTGCCACTCTTTTTTCGGTTCCGGCGGCGGCAGCAGGTTCGCTTCCAGGATCGCGCCGGTGTAAAGCGACAGGCTGGCGATGGTGACTTCCGGCAGGCCGTATTTAAAGCGGATCATCTCGCCCTGTTCGGTCACGCGCAGGCCGCCTTTCAGGCTGCCCGGCGGCTGAGAGAGCAGCGCCGCGTGCGCAGGCGCGCCGCCGCGGCCGATGCTGCCGCCGCGTCCGTGGAACAGCGTCAGGGCGATGCCGGCTTTCTCGCAGGTTTTGATCAGCGCGTCCTGCGCCTGATACTGCGCCCAGCTGGCGGCCATCACGCCGGCGTCTTTCGCCGAGTCGGAGTAGCCGATCATTACCATCTGCTTGCCCTGAATAAAGCCGCGATACCAGTCGATATTCAGCAGCTGACTCATGACGTCATTAGCGTTGTTAAGGTCGTCGAGGGTTTCAAATAGCGGCGCCACCGGCATCGCGAAGGTGATGCCCGCCTCTTTCAGCAGCAGATGCACCGCCAGCACGTCGGACGGCGTCTTCGCCATCGAGATCACGTAGGCGGCGATGGAGCCCTGCGGCGCCTCGGCGGCGACGCGGCAGGTTTCCAGCACTTCGCGCGTTTCGTCGCTCGGTTCCCAGTGGCGCGGCAGCAGCGGACGCTTGGAGTTCAGCTCGCGCACCAGGAAGGCCTGCTTGTCCGCTTCTGACCAGCTTTCATAGTCGCCAAGGCCGAGATAGCGGGTCACTTCGGCGATCGCTTCGGTATGGCGCGTGCTCTCCTGACGCAGATCGATGCGCACCAGCGGCACGCCGAAGCACTTCACGCGGCGCAGCGTATCCAGCAGCTGGCCGTTAGCGATAATGCCCATGTCGCACTGCTGCAGCGACTGATAAATAGCGTAAAGCGGCGTCCAGAGCTGATCGTTGGAGACCAGCAGATCGGCGGGTCGCGGCAGACGCTCGCCCTTCAGGCGGCGCTCAAGGTAAGCCTGAGTATTCAGCAGCTGGCTGCGCATGCGCTTCAGGATGACGCGGTAGGGCTCAATGGCTTCAGGATCGCCGCACAGCTCGCGCACCTCTTCGCTGCATTCGGACATCGAGAGTTCGGAGATCAGCACGCCGATATCGCGCAGAAAGAGGTCGGCGGCTTTCCAGCGGCTGAGTTGCATGGCGTGGCGCGTTACCGTGGCGGTCACGTTCGGGTTGCCGTCGCGGTCGCCGCCCATCCAGGAGGTGAATTTCACCGGCACGAAGTCCACCGGCAGCTTCACGCCGAACGCCTCTTCAACCTGTTCGTTCAACTCGCGCAGAAAGGCGGGCACGCCTTCCCACAGGCTGTTCTCCACCACGGCGAAGCCCCATTTCGCCTCGTCGATCGGCGTCGGGCGGTATTTGCGGATCTCGTCGGTGTGCCACGCCTGCGCCACCAGCTGACGCAGGCGACGCATAATCTGGTTGCGCTCGTAGTCGGAGATATCGCTGTGATCGAGCTGCTTCAGGCAGCTATTCACCTCGACCAGCTTGTGGATCAGCGTACGGCGGGTGATCTCGGTCGGGTGCGCCGTCAGCACCAGCTCCAGCGACAGCGATTCGATGGCTTCACGGATCGCGCTTTCGCTAACGTCGGGCTGCTGTTTAAGACGATCAAAGGTGGTTTTCAACAGTTCGGGGTGATTTGCACCGTCGCCGCTGCGTGAAATGGTCTGATACTGTTCGGCGACGTTGGTCAGGTTAAGAAACTGGCTAAAAGCGCGCGCCACCGGCAGCAGCTCGTCGTTCGACAGGTTTTGCAGCGTGTTAAGCAGTTCCTTGCGATGCGTGTCATTTCCCGCGCGGGATGACTTTGAGAGTTTGCGGATGGTCTCTACCCGGTCGAGGATGTTCTCTCCTAGTGCATCCTTGATCGTATCCCCGAGCAGTTTGCCGAGCATACTGACATTACTTCGCATTGCGGAATATTGTTCGTTCATGTGACCCTGACACCCTTATCGTCTTTGTAAACTTCTACACCCACAGTTCGCGGCAAGGCCGAAACTGCATGAGTAATCACCCACCGGGCATAACATCGTCTTTTATCTAGCCACGTAAACCCTGCGGCGTCAATGCGCATAAGCGCCCGGTAACATGCGGCTAACTGCTGGAAATTCAAAGATTTTAACTGGAGAGGAGCGGGATAAGTTATTCTTATCAACAAATCCCGCGCAGAGATCAGGAAATTTACTTTCTTAACAGTGAATTGACCTGTTTATTGCGAATCAGTGGCAAAAGTGCTGCACAACCTGAGCGATCAGGTCGCGAGTCGGCTTAATAAATGCGGTATCGATAAATTCATCCGGCTGGTGCGCCTGGTTGATCGATCCTGGCCCCAGCACCAGCGTCGGGCAGAGTTCCTGAATAAACGGCGCTTCAGTGCAGTAGTTCACCACTTCGGTCGGCGTGCCGAGCAGTTTTTCCACCACGGCGACCAGTTCGTGGTTAGCCGGACATTCGTAGCCGGGAATCGGCGGATGCAGCTCACCGACCGTCAGCCGGCCCGGCCAGCGCGCGCTGACCGGCGCCAGCGAGTCGTTCAGCAGCCCTTCCAGATCATTTAGCGACAGGCCCGGCAGCGGACGAATATCCATGTGCAGCTCACAGCAGGCGCAGATGCGGTTCGCCGCGTCGCCGCCGTGAATATGGCCGAAGTTCATGGTCGGATAGGGAATGGCGAAGCCGTCGTGGTGATAGCGCTCTTTCAGAGTATTGCGCAGCTGCATCAGGTGACCGATCGCGTCGTGCATCAGTTCGATGGCGTTCACGCCGCGCGCCGGATCGCTGGAGTGGCCCGACTGGCCCTGCACGCGAATCACGTGGGAAAGATGGCCTTTGTGCGCGCGCACCGGCTTCAGCGAGGTCGGCTCGCCAATAATGGCGCAGTCCGGGCGAATGCTCGCCGTTTCAGAGAAGTATTTGGCGCCCGCCATGGTGGTCTCTTCATCCGCTGTCGCGAGGATATAGAGCGGCTTACTCAGTTTGCTGACCTCCACGTCGCGCAGCGTGTCGAGAATAAAGGCGAAGAAGCCTTTCATATCGGCAGTGCCCAGCCCGTAGAGCTTGTTGTTGTGCTCCGTCAGGGTAAAGGGATCGCGCGTCCAGCGCCCGTCGTCGAACGGCACCGTGTCGGTGTGACCCGCCAGCAGCAGGCCGCCGGCGCCCTCGCCGGTGCGCGCCAGCATATTGAATTTATGGCGCGTGCCGGGCACGGGCTGCACTTCGACGCTGAAGCCCAGATCGCGAAACCAGCCTGCCAGCAAATTGATTAAAGTTTCATTGCTCTGATCGAGCGCCGCATCCGTCGCGCTGATGGTCGGAGTGGCAATCAGCTGGCGGTAGAGTTCGATAAAAGGCGGTAATTTTGTCTTCACTGTTGACGGTCCTTGAGTTAGGATGTATCAATATTCATGCATTAATAGTGAATAAAAATACATTAACGCCGCTTGGCTGGGAAGCAGAAATCCTTCGCAAACGGCATCGTGGGCAACGGGGCAAAGCCGCGACCCGGAACGTGTGACTGTAAAAAGGGTTACAGCCTGATGTTGAATACGCTGATCGTTGGTGCCAGTGGTTACGCTGGCGTAGAGCTCGCCACCTTCATTCATCGCCATCCACATATGAACATAACCGCTTTGGCGGTTTCAGCGCAAAGCCCGGATGCCGGAAAGCCTCTGTCGGATCTGCATCCGCAGCTGAAAGGCGTGGTGGATCTGCCGCTGCAGCCGCTGAGCAGCGCGGCCGAGTGGGCGGATAAGGTGGACGTGGTGTTCCTGGCGACGGCGCACGAAGTCAGTCACGATCTGGCGCCGGAATTCCTGAAAGCCGGCTGCGTGGTGTTCGATCTCTCTGGCGCGTTCCGCGTTAACGATGGCGAATTTTATCAGCGCTATTACGGCTTTACCCATCAGCACGGCGACTGGCTCGATAAAGCGGTCTACGGCCTGGCGGAGTGGAACCACGCGCAGGTCAAAGAGGCGCAGCTGGTGGCGGTGCCGGGTTGCTATCCCACCGCGGCGCAGCTGGCGCTGAAGCCGCTGATCGCAGGGGATCTGCTTAACGCCGACCAGTGGCCAGTGATCAACGCCACCAGCGGCGTGAGCGGCGCAGGCCGGAAAGCGAGCGTTGGCACCAGCTTCTGCGAAGTGAGCCTGCAGCCTTACGGCCTGTTTAATCATCGTCATCATCCGGAGATCGTTGCGCACCTCGGCGCGCCGGTGATTTTTACGCCGCACCTCGGCAACTTCCCGCGCGGCATTCTGGCGACGATCACCTGCCGCCTGAAGCCGGGCGTCAGCCACGATGACGTGGCGGCGGCGTTCCATCGCGCCTACCACGACAAGCCGCTGGTGCGCGTCTATGATCAGGGCGTGCCGGCGCTGAAGGCGGTTATCGGCCAGCCGTTCTGCGACATCGGCTTCGCGGTGCAGGGCGAGCATCTGATTGTCGTCGCGGCGGAAGACAACCTGCTGAAAGGCGCCGCGTCGCAGGCGGTACAGTGTATGAATATTCGCTTCGGCTTCCCTGAAACGCAGTCGCTGATTTAACGGACAAGGACGCACATGACAACTCCATTAATTATCAAACTGGGCGGCGTGCTGCTCGACAGCGAAGAGGCGCTGGCGCGCCTGTTCGACGCGCTGCTGGCCTATCGCAGCGCCCATCAGCGTCCGCTGCTGATTGTTCACGGCGGCGGCTGCGTGGTTGACGAGCTGATGAAAAAGCTGTCGCTGCCGGTGAAGAAGAAGAACGGCCTGCGCGTGACGCCTGCCGATCAGATCGACATTATCACCGGCGCGCTGGCGGGCACCGCCAACAAAACCCTGCTCGCCTGGGCGAAAAAGCACGGCATTAAGGCGGTCGGGCTGAGCCTGGGCGACGCCGACCTGGTGAAAGTGGCTCAGTTCGATGAAGAGCTGGGACACGTTGGCCACGCCGAGCCAGGCGATCCGGCGCTGGTTAACACGCTGCTGGCCGCAGGCTATATGCCGATCGTCAGCTCTATCGGCATCACCGATGACGGCGCGCTGATGAACGTCAACGCCGATCAGGCGGCGACCGCGCTGGCGGCGACGCTGGGCGCCGATCTGGTGCTGCTCTCCGACGTGAGCGGCATCCTCGACGGCAAAGGCCAGCGCATCGAAGAGATGACGGCCGCCAAAGCCGAGCAGCTGATCGCACAAGGCATCATTACCGATGGCATGATTGTAAAAGTGCACGCGGCGCTCGACGCGGCGCGCACGCTGGGCCGCCCGGTGGATATCGCCAGCTGGCGCCACGCGGAGCAACTGCCCGACCTGTTTAACGGCGTGTCGATCGGCACCCGGATCCTCGCTTAACGACTTAGATTTAGGATGACGACATGAGCACGCAAAATATCAAAAAAATCGTACTGGCCTATTCCGGCGGCCTGGATACTTCCGCCATCATTCCGTGGCTGAAAGAGAACTACGGCGGCTGCGAAGTCGTGGCGTTCGTGGCGGATATCGGCCAGGAGCGTAGCGATCTGGAAGGCGTAGAGAAAAAAGCGCTGCAGTCCGGCGCCTCTGAATGCCACGTGGTCGATCTGCGTGAAGAATTTATTAGCGATTACGTTTATCCGGTGCTGCAAACCGGCGCGCTCTATGAAGGCACCTATCTGCTGGGTACCTCAATGGCGCGTCCGATCATCGCCAAAGCGCAGGTCGAACTGGCGCTGAAAGTGGGCGCTGACGCGCTGTGCCACGGCGCGACCGGCAAGGGTAACGATCAGGTGCGTTTCGAAACCACCTACACCGCGCTGGCGCCGCAGCTGAAAGTAGTGGCGCCGTGGCGCGAGTGGAACCTGCGTTCGCGCGAAGCGCTGCTGGACTACCTGAAAGAGCGCAATATCCCAACCACCGCGTCGCTGGAAAAAATCTACAGCCGCGATGAGAACGCCTGGCACATTTCGACCGAAGGCGGCGTGCTGGAAAGCCCGGCTAACGCACCGAACAAAGATTGCTGGGTGTGGACCGTGGATCCGCTGGAAGCGCCGGATCAGCCGGAAAACGTCACCGTTACCGTGGAAAAAGGCCGCGTGGTTGCCGTCAACGGCGAAAGACTGAGCCCGTTCCAGTGTCTGGAAGCGCTGAACGCCATCGGCGCGAAGCACGGCGTAGGTCGTATCGACATCGTGGAAAACCGGCTGGTCGGCATTAAGTCGCGCGGCTGCTACGAAACCCCCGGCGGCACCATCATGGTGAACGCGCTGCGCGCGGTTGAGCAGCTGGTGCTGGATCGCGACAGCTTCAAATGGCGCGAGCAGCTGGGCCATGAGATGTCTTACGTGGTTTACGACGGTCGCTGGTTCGCGCCGCTGCGTAAGTCCATCCAGGCCGCTGCCGAGTCGCTGGCTGAAGAGGTCAACGGCGAGGTAGTGCTGCAGCTCTATAAAGGGCAGGCGACAGCGATCCAGAAGCGCTCTTCCAACAGCCTCTACTCGGAAGAGTTCGCCACCTTCGGCGAAGACGAGGTTTACGATCACCGTCACGCAGGTGGCTTTATCCGTCTGTTCTCGCTCTCCTCGCGCATTCGCGCCCTGAACGAGCAGAAGAAGTAATAACCGGCGAGGCGCACGCCTCGCCCAACCAGATTTCGCAGAGGCGGCTTCGGGCCGCCTCTGTTTTAAGGATTGAAGGAGTTTCACATGGCACTTTGGGGCGGACGTTTTACCCAGGCAGCAGACCAACGGTTCAAACAGTTCAACGATTCGCTGCGCTTCGACTATCGTCTGGCGGAGCAGGATATTGTCGGCTCTATCGCCTGGTCCAAAGCGCTGGTGACGGTCAACGTGCTGAGCGCCGACGAGCAGCAGCAGCTGGAGCAGGCGCTGAATGCGCTGCTGGCCGAGGTGCAGGCGGATCCGGAACAGATTCTGCAAAGCGATGCCGAAGATATTCACAGCTGGGTTGAAGGCCAGCTGATCGAGAAGGTCGGCGCGCTGGGCAAAAAGCTGCATACCGGCCGTAGCCGCAACGATCAGGTTGCGACCGATTTAAAACTCTGGTGCAAAGCGCAGGTCGAGGCGCTGCTGGGCGCGACGCGCGAACTGCAGCAGGCGCTGACGGCGACCGCCGAAGCGAATCAGGATGCGGTAATGCCGGGTTATACCCATCTGCAGCGCGCGCAGCCGGTGACCTTCGCGCACTGGTGTCTGGCCTATGTGGAAATGCTGGCGCGCGATGAAAGCCGTCTGCAAGATACGCTGAAGCGTCTCGACGTCAGCCCGCTCGGCTGCGGCGCGCTGGCGGGCACCGCCTACGCCATCGATCGCGACCAGCTGGCCGGCTGGCTGGGCTTCGCCTCCGCCACGCGCAACAGCCTCGACACCGTGTCCGATCGCGACCACGTGCTGGAGCTGCTGGCTGATGCCTCTATCGGCATGGTGCATCTGTCGCGTTTCGCGGAAGACTTAATCTTTTTCAACACCGGCGAAGCGGGCTTCGTTGAGCTGTCCGACAAGGTGACGTCTGGCTCGTCGCTGATGCCGCAAAAGAAAAACCCGGATGCGCTGGAGCTGATCCGCGGCAAGTGCGGCCGCGTGCAGGGCGCGCTGACCGGCATGATGATGACGCTGAAAGGGCTGCCGCTCGCCTACAACAAAGATATGCAGGAAGACAAAGAGGGCCTGTTCGACGCGCTCGACACCTGGCTCGACTGCCTGCATATGTCGGCGCTGGTGCTGGACGGCATTCAGGTGAAACGCCCGCGCTGCCAGGAAGCGGCGGAGCAGGGCTATGCCAACTCGACCGAGCTGGCTGACTATTTGGTGGCGAAGGGCGTGCCGTTCCGTGAGGCGCACCATATCGTCGGCGAGGCAGTGGTGGAAGCGATCAGGCAGGGCGTGGCGCTGGAAGCGCTGTCGCTGGCACAGCTCAGGCAGTTTAGCGCGGCGATCGAAGAGGATGTCTATCCGATTCTGGCGCTGCAGTCCTGTCTCGATAAACGTAACGCCAAAGGCGGGGTCGCGCCGCAGCAGGTGGCGTTCGCCATCGCCGAGGCGAAAAAGCGTCTCGGCTGATCGACAGGCAAAAAAAAGGCGGGCAATAATTGCCCGCTAACCTCTAGCTTCGGAATTTCATTTTTATTTTAGGCACATCATCAGAGGGCCAGCGCTCCGGCTGACACAGTGATTCTTTTAGGCTGACAGCAGGGGCTCATCAACATCTGTTTTGCTTTACTGCAGAACGGACAGCCTTGCCTTATAAACAGCGAGACTGGCGTCTTGGCGATCGTTCCTGGTACGATTAGATACACCCTTCAGAACTGGCTTAGCTTCCTGAGTTACAAACCTATTTTCTATGTAAGAGCAAATCGCCAGAATTTGATGCGTGCATTATTCTGATCATTGCTTGATAGGGCTAATCGTTCATTGCTATCCTATCTATCGCCACGGGCTATCGTGGTCTGGAGGATAACAATGAACATTCGCGATCTTGAATACCTGGTTTCGCTTGCCGAGCATCGCCACTTCCGCCGGGCGGCGGACGCGTGCCACGTCAGCCAGCCGACGCTTAGCGGACAGATCCGCAAGCTGGAGGATGAGCTGGGCGTGATGCTGCTGGAACGAACCAGCCGTAAAGTGTTGTTCACCCAGGCGGGCATGCTGCTGGTCGATCAGGCGCGCACCGTGCTGCGGGAAGTGAAAGTATTAAAGGAGATGGCGAGCCAGCAGGGCGAAGCGATGTCCGGCCCGCTGCATATCGGGCTGATCCCCACCACCGGCCCCTACCTGCTGCCGCAAATTATTCCTATGCTGCATCGCACCTTTCCCAAGCTTGAGATGTATCTGCACGAGGCGCAGACGCAGCAGCTGCTGGCGCAGCTCGACAGCGGCAAGCTCGACTGTGCGATTCTGGCGCTGGTGAAAGAGAGCGAAGCCTTTATTGAGGTACCGCTGTTTGACGAGCCGATGAAGCTGGCGGTTTATCAGGATCACCCGTGGCGCGATCGCGATCGCGTGCCGATGTCCGATCTGGCGGGCGAAAAGCTGCTGATGCTGGAAGATGGCCACTGTCTGCGCGATCAGGCGATGGGTTTCTGTTTTGAAGCGGGCGCTGACGAAGATACGCATTTCCGCGCCACCAGCCTGGAGACGCTGCGCAATATGGTGGCGGCCGGAAGCGGCATCACGCTGCTGCCTGCGCTGGCGGTGCCGCAGGAGCGCGTGCGCGACGGCGTCTGCTATCTGCCGTGCTATAAGCCTGTGCCGCAGCGCACCATCGCGCTGGTCTATCGTCCCGGTTCGCCTCTGCGCAGCCGCTATGAGCAGCTGGCAGAAGCGATTCGCACGCACATGCAGGGCTATCTCAACACCACGTTAAAACAGGCGGTTTAAGCCGTTCAGCGCGGCCACGCGATAGGCTTCGGCCATGGTGGGGTAGTTAAAGGTGGTATTCACGAAGTACTCGATGGTATTGCCGCCGTTTTTCTGCTCCATAATCGCCTGGCCGATATGAATGATTTCCGCCGCGCGCTCGCCAAAGCAGTGAATGCCCAGGATCTCTTTGGTTTCGCGGTGGAACAGAATCTTCAGGCTGCCCACGTTCATGCCGACAATTTGCGCGCGCGCCAGATGCTTAAACTGCGCGCGGCCCACCTCATAAGGCACCTTCATCGCCGTCAGCTGCTGCTCAGTTTTGCCGACAGAGCTGATTTCCGGAATGGTATAGATACCGGTCGGAATATCTTCTACCAGGTGCGCGCTGGCTTCGCCTTTAATAATTGCCTGCGCGGCGATGCGGCCCTGATCGTAGGCGGCTGAGGCCAGACTCGGGTAGCCGATGACGTCGCCTACCGCATAGATGTGCGGCTGTGCGGTCTGATACATGCTGTTTACCTTCAGCAAGCCGCGTCCGTCCGCCTCCAGCCCGACATTTTCCAGCGCCAGCGAATCGGTGTTGCCGGTTCGGCCGTTGGCGTAGAGCAGGCAGTCGGCTTTCACCTTTTTGCCCGACTTCAGGTGCATAATCACGCCATCTTCAACGCCTTCGATTTTCTCGAACTCTTCGTTGTGGCGGATAACGACGCCGCTGTTCCAGAAGTGATAGGAGAGCGAATCGGACATCTCCTGATCGAGAAACGCCAGCAAACGGTCGCGGGTGTTGATCAGATCGACCTTGACGTTCAGGCCGCGGAAAATCGACGCATACTCGCAGCCGATGACGCCTGCGCCATAGATAATGACGTGGCCAGGCTCATGGTGCAGGTTAAGAATAGAGTCGGAGTCGTAAATGCGCGGGTGGGTAAAATCGACATCCGCCGGGTGGTAAGGACGGGAACCGCAGGCGATAACGAATTTTTCCGCCGTCAGGCGCTCGCGCGTGCCGTCGTAATGCTCAACTTCGATGGTGTTGGCATCGATAAAGTGCGCGTTGCCCTGAAACAGTTCGCAGCGGTTGCGCTCGTAAAAGCCCTGACGCATCGCAGTCTGCTGACTGATGACGTTCTCCGTGTGGTTCAGGATGTCGGCGAACGAGGAGCGCAGCAGGCGAGTATGATCGCTGTAAAGCGGGTTTTGGTTGAATTCAATAATGCGACTGACTGCATGGCGAAGCGCTTTGGAGGGAATGGTGCCCCAGTGGGTACAACCGCCGCCGATGTTATGGTAGCGTTCGATCACTGCGATGCGCGCTCCCTGCTTCACCAGGCCCATGGCTGCACCTTCACCTCCAGGACCGGAGCCAATCACGATGGCATCGTAATCGTAAGACTTTTGCATACCAGTACGTCCTATTTTCTATACATTTTTACAACGAGATTCTAACATCTCGCCGCGCACATCTGAATTCTAACAGTGAAATTCCCCACGGTTTGACAAAGCGTGAGGTTCACAGGCAGTCACAAACTTTGACCTGTGTACGCTGAAAAGTTTGTTATAGTGCCCTCTTAACTCGTCACAAGGCAGAGATAATGGGCGTCAGAGCGCAACAAAAAGAACGTACAAGACGTACGCTGATAGAGGCGGCATTTAGCCAGCTCAGCGCCGAGCGCAGCTTCACCAGTTTGAGTTTGCGTGAGGTCGCCAGGGAGGCAGGTATCGCGCCCACCTCTTTTTATCGTCATTTTAAAGACGTTGATGAGCTTGGTCTGACCATGGTCGATGAGAGCGGCCTGATGCTGCGTCAGCTGATGCGTCAGGCGCGTCAGCGCATCGCCAAAGGCGGCAGCATCATCAAAACGTCGGTCTCCACCTTTATGGAGTTCATCGGCAATAATCCCAACGCGTTTCGGCTGCTGCTGCGCGAACGTTCCGGCACCTCCGCCGCATTTCGCGCCGCCGTGGCGCGTGAAATCCAGCATTTTATCGCCGAGCTGGCGGACTACCTTGAAGTCGAAAACCGCATGCCGCGCAGCTTTACCGAAGCGCAGGCGGAAGCGATGGTGACGATTGTCTTTAGCGCAGGCGCGGAAGCGCTGGATGTGGATATCGAGCAGCGTCGCAAGCTTGAAGATCGCCTGGTGCTGCAGCTGCGCATGATCGCCAAAGGCGCCTATTACTGGTATCGCCGCGAGCAGGAGCGTCTGGCGGTCACCTTAGAAAAACCCGAAGAGTAAACGATAAGGATAATGCCATGACACAACCGACTTCCCGCGACAGAGGCACGCTGCTGCTGGCTTTTATTACCGGTTTAGCGATTAACGGCTCATTTTCCGTGCTGTTCAGCGCCTTTGTGCCTTTTTCTATCTTCCCGATTATCGCGCTGGGGCTTGCGGTCTGGAGCCTGCATCAGCGCTATTTAAACCGCAATATGCCGGATGGCATGCCGGGCCTGGCGGCGGCGTTTTTCCTGCTGGGCATTCTGGTGTATAGCGCGCTGGTGCGCGCCGAGTATCCCGACATCGGCTCCAACTTTATTCCGACGCTGCTGATGGTGGCGCTGGTGTTCTGGATCGGCGTGAAGATAAAGCGTCGTAAGAACAACGACTGACAAATAAAAACGGGAACCTGAGGTTCCCGTTTTTATTTCTGTGCGGGACGCTTTGCTCTTCCGTCCACGCCACCTGCGTTTTACGTTATTCTGCGGCCTGCTTACGCGTCAGCCAGACGCCGCACTCCATATGGTGCGTATAGGGAAACTGATCGAACAGCGCCAGGCGTGAAACCTCATGCGTCTGCGCCAGCGTTTGCAGATTGTTGCACAGCGTCTCGGGGTTGCAGGAGATGTAAAGGATGCGCGGATAGGCCTGCACCATCTTCACCGTCTCGTCATCCAGCCCACTGCGCGGCGGATCGACAAAAATGGTTTCGCACTCATAGCTCTTCAGATCGATGCCCTGTAAGCGGTTAAAGCTGCGCACGCCGTTCATCGCCTGGGTAAACTCTTCCGCCGCCATACGGATAATCTGCACGTTATCGATCTGGTTGGCGTCGATATTGAACTGCGCCGCCGCCACCGACGGTTTGGCGATTTCGGTTGCCAGCACGCGGCGGAAATTGCGCGCCAGCGCCAGCGAAAAGTTGCCGTTGCCGCAGTAGAGCTCCAGCAAGTCGCCGTGCGATCCGCTGGTGACGTCCAGCGCCCACTCCAGCATCTGAATGTTCATCGCCGCGTTAGGCTGGGTAAAGCTGTTCTCTACCTGACGGTAGATCATCTCACGGCCCGCCACCGGCAGGCGCTCGTCGATAAAATCGCGATCGAGGCAAATCTTGGTTTTTGTGGCACGACCAATAAGCTGCGCCTTATACCCCTTCGCGCGCAGCGCGTCGCGCAGGGCGCTCGCCGCCTCCACCCAGTCCGCTTCCAGCTTGCGATGGTAGAGCAGCGAGATAACGATCTCATTGCTCATCGTCGAGAGATAGTCGATCTGAAACAGCTTATGGCGCAGCACGCGGTTATCGCGGATCGCCGCGATCATTTCCGGCATCACCGCGTTGATCAGTTCGCTGGCGGCGGGAAAGCGATCGACGCGAATGCGCTCGCGCGTCGCCTGATCGAAAATGATGTGGTAGAGATCGTCGCCATCGTGCCAGAGACGAAACTCCGCGCGCATCCGGTAGTGGCTGACCGGCGAGCGAAACACCTCCGCTTCAGGCGCGGCGAACGGCGTCATCATCGTTTGTAAACGGCTGACTTTCTCGGCCAGTTGCGCGTCGTACTGTTCAGTCGGGAGATGTTCGGGTGTCATGTGCGATCCTGGTTAATAGCAAACTTGCCGGGCGATTGTAGGCATTCACCTGGCATTGTCCAGTCCTGCGCGCGCTGGGCGGTATGGCAGTCTGGACTTCCATTATCACTCCTGTAGACTGCCTGCGCCGGCCTCAGCCTGAGTTAATAGGGAATCCAGTGCGAATCTGGAGCTGACGCGCAGCGGTAAGGAATGTCGTGGCGATCGCCTTGCAGACACTGTCCAGTTGGATGGGAAGTCTTCGCCACTTATGGTTCCCAGCCCGAAGACCTGCCGGCGTGACGTCGCAACTCGTACGGTCATCGCGTGCTATCGATCGTATACCTGCGGCATCCTGTTTCGTCTTTTGGATGCTCATAACAATGAAAAAACACTCCGCTTCGCTGTTCGCGTTTAGCGCAACGGCGCTTGCTCTCTGGGCGCAACCTGGTTTCGCTCAGGATAATGATGATACGCAAGTTGTTACCGCCAACCGTTTCGCTCAACCAGCCTCCTCGGTACTGGCGCCCACCACGGTGGTGACGCGCGCCGAGATCGACCGCTGGCAGACGAAAAGCCTGACTGATGTAATGCGTCGTCTGCCCGGCGTCGACGTGGCGCAGAACGGCGGCCTCGGACAGAGCAGCTCGCTGTTTATTCGCGGCACCAATTCCAGCCACGTGCTGATCCTGATTGACGGCATTCGCCTTAATCAGGCAGGCATCTCTGGATCGTCAGACCTCAGCCAGATCCCGCTTTCGCTGGTGCAGCGCATCGAATATATCCGCGGCGCACGCTCGGCGGTTTATGGATCGGACGCTATTGGCGGTGTAGTGAATATTATTACCGGCCGTGCGCAGCCCGGCACCACGCTCACCGCAGGCGTTGGTTCGAAAGGCTATCAGTCCTACGACGGTTCGACGCAGCAGATGCTGGGTGACGCCACAAAACTGACGCTGGCCGGCAACTACACCTATACCCGTGGCTTCGACGTTGGCGCAGGTTATCCTAACGACTATGGTCCGGCGCAGGGCGACAGAGACGGGTTTATGAGCAAGACCCTCTATGGCAACCTCGAACACCAGTTCAGCGATGAGCTTAGCGGATTTGTGCGCGGCTACGGTTTCGATAACCGCACCGCCTATGATGGATCCTGGACCTACGACAAGGATTTTAACGTCATTGGCCTGGCGGATACGCGTCAGCTCTATAGCCAGACCTGGGATAGCGGCCTGCGCTTCAATCGCGACATCTATTCGACGCAGCTGATCGCCAGCTACAGCCGCACTAAAGATATCAACTACGATCCGCGCAACGGGCGCTATGGCGCCGCATCCACTTTTGATGACGTCACCCAGTACAATCTACAGTGGGGCAACACCGTGCAGGTTGGTCAGGGCGCGATTAGCGGCGGCATCGACTGGCAGAAAGAGACCACCGAACCGGGCACCAACTACCTGGCGGAAGGATATGAGCAGCGCAATACCGGCCTCTATCTCACCGGGCAGCAGCAGTTCGGCAGCGTGACGCTGGAAGGTGCGCTGCGCGGCGACGACAATAACCAGTTCGGCTGGCACAATACCTGGCAAACCGCTGCGTCCTGGGAGTTTATTTCAGGCTATCGGGCCTTCGCCTCGTACGGCACCGCCTTTAAGGCGCCGAACCTGTCCCAGATTTATAGCCCGGGCTATGGCAATCCCGACCTCGATCCTGAAAAGAGCAAGCAGTGGGAAGGGGGCTTTGAAGGGCTGACCGGAGCGGTTAACTGGCGCGTATCCGGTTATCGTAACGACATTGATAACCTGATTGATAGCGATCCGAATACCTATCGCTACTACAACATCAGCAAGGCGCGTATTAAAGGCGTCGAGGCGACCGCTTCATTTGATACCGGTCCATTGGGTCATCAGATCTCCTATGACTACGTCGACGCGCGCGACGGCGACACGGATCAACAGCTGGTGCGGCGCGCTAAGCAGCAGGTGAAGTATCAGCTCGACTGGACGATTTATAACCTTGACTGGTCAGTGACGTATCACTATCTCGGCGATCGCTTTGATAACGACTTCAACAGCTATCCTGCCCGTCGCGTGAAACTGGGCGGCGTCAGTCTGTGGGATCTCGCAGCGTCGTATCCGGTCACATCTCAGCTGACGGTTCGTGGTAGAATTGCCAACCTGTTTGATAAAGACTACGAGACAGCGTATGGCTATCGAACTCCAGGAACGGAGTATTACCTCAGCGCCAGCTACAGCTTCTGATCTGCGCCCCACCGTGCTGGTGTTTGACTCCGGCGTGGGTGGGCTCTCTGTCTATGATGAGGTCCGGCAGCTCCTGCCGGATCTGCACTATCTTTATGCGTTCGACAACGCCGGTTTTCCCTATGGGGAAAAGAGCGAAGAGTATATTGTCGAGCGCGTCGTCGATATCGTCGGCGCCATTGCCAGCCGTCATCCGCTTTCGCTTTGCATCATCGCCTGTAATACCGCCAGCACGGTCTCCTTGCCGGCGCTGCGCGCGCGCTTCGGCTTTCCCGTTGTGGGCGTTGTACCGGCGATTAAGCCTGCGGCGCGCCTGACGCGCAACGGCGTGGTGGGGCTGCTGGCGACGCGCGCGACGGTGCGGCGTCCTTATACGCACGATCTGGTGGCGCAGTTTGCCACCTCATGCCGGATTGCCATGCTGGGCTCGGCGGAGCTGGTGGAGCTGGCCGAACAGAAGTTGCATGGTCAGACTATCGCGCTGGAGGATGTGCGACGTACCGTCCAGCCCTGGCTGCGTATGGCCGAGCCGCCGGACACGGTGGTGCTGGGCTGCACGCACTTTCCTTTACTGCGTGAAGAGCTGCAGCAAGTCTTGCCTGAAGGCACGCGATTAATTGATTCGGGCGCGGCGATAGCGCGTCGTACCGCCTGGCTGCTGGAACATGAATCGCCTGGCGCACATTCATCTCAAGCGAACTGCGCGTTTTGCACCGATCTCAACGGCGAAGCGCTGCAATTGTCGCCGGTTTTACAGCGTTATGGCTTCCCGTCGCTGGAAAAAGTGGCAGTTTAGGGTGGTTTTGCTGAAAAAAACGGCACTCAGAAATTAATTTGAAATTAGCGCTTGTCAGCCCGGAAGAACTCCCTATAATGCGCCTCCACTGACACGGCACAACGGCTTACGGAATGCGGTGTTAAGTAAGGTTCGACAAGGTTCGAATCGTCAGGAAAGCAAAAATAAATGCTTGACTGATAAAGCGGAAAGCGTAATATACGCAGCCCGCGCCGCTGAATAATCGCGGCATGCTCTTTAACAATTTATCAGACAATCTGTGTGGGCACTCGG
>Ga0209371_1000124_pt1 | contig 131108 bp, 135 predicted proteins | sample AgamicAtAmrz_FD_187165 | JGI IMG/M metagenome (GOLD analysis project Ga0209371, IMG submission 187165) | Agave microbial communities from Guanajuato, Mexico - At.Am.rz (SPAdes) (version 2) | ecosystem: Host-associated > Plants > Roots > Rhizosphere | place: Guanajato, Mexico | collected... | reverse complement strand
CGCACTTGGTGCGCTCTAATGGACTCGAACCATCGACCCCCACCATGTCAAGGTGGTGCTCTAACCAACTGAGCTAAGAGCGCAACATGCTGTCAGGGCGACAGCGGGGACGAATATTAACGGCAGCGTGTAAGGCTGGCAAGGGGAAAATCGTATTTTCGCCACGACTGCGCAGCAACTGTGCTAACCGTCGGTTTTTTGGGCGCTGCGGGCCACGAATGGCCCGCATAAAGACGATTATCGCGCGGCGCGCGCCAGAATAACGTCGGCAGGGGATTGCTGTAACCGCCTGATGCGCCAGAGCATCATCACGGCAGCCGAAGTCAGGCCAATAATAAAGCCGCACCAGAAGCCAGCTGGCCCCATGCGCGGCACCAGCCAGTCGGTCAGCGCCAGCAGATAGCCTGCGGGCAGTCCCAGCAGCCAGTAGGCGATAAAGGTGATAAAGAAGATAGATCGCGTATCTTTATAACCACGCAGGATGCCGCTGCCGATAACCTGTATCGAATCGGAGAACTGGTAGATAGCGGCCAGCAGCATCAGTTGTGCGGCCAGCGTCACCACTTCGGGATTGTCATTATAGAGCAGGGCAATCTGGTGACGGAACGTGACGGTAAAGAGCGCCGTCAGGGCCGCCATGGTGATCCCCACGCCCTGAGCGGTCCAGGCGGCGACCCGTGCCTGCTCAGTGGAGCCCTGGCCCAGACGATAGCCGACACGGATAGTGGTCGCGACACCCAGCGAGAGCGGCAGCACAAACATCAGCGAACTGAAGTTCAGCGCAATCTGGTGGCCCGCCACGTTAACAATGCCCAGCGGCGAAACCAGCAGGGCGACGACCGCAAACAGCGTGACTTCGAAAAACAGTGCCAGAGCCACCGGCAAGCCCAGCGCGACCAGGCGACTCAGGATCACCCGTGACGGCGGCGACCAGCGGCTCGCCATACGGATGTCACGCATGCTTCCCATCCGGCGCATCCAGAAGCGCATACAGATAAACATCACCCAGCAGACCGACGCCGTCGCAACACCGCAGCCGACACCGCCTAAAGCGGGCATGCCGAAGTGACCGTAGATAAAGATATAGTTCAGCGGGATATTGAACATCAGCCCCAGGAAACCCAGCACCATGCCGGGCTTGGTTTTCGACAGCCCTTCACACTGGTTACGCAAGACCTGAAAGAAAAGGTATCCTGGTGCGCCAAACAACAAGGCGTGCAGATAGCTTTCGGCCTTCAGCGCCAGTTGCGGATCGATATCATGCATCGCCCGGAGCAGATAACCGGCATGCCACAGCAGTACCATAATCAGCAATGAGACGAAAAAGGCGAGCCAGTAGCCCTGGCGGATCTGTTCAGCGATGCGTTCGCGGCGGCCTGAACCGTTGAGTTGCGCAACGGTGGGCGTCAATGCAAGCAGAAGACCATGACCAAACAGGATGGCCGGGAGCCAGACAGAGGTGCCGACAGCGACGGCGGCCATATCCGTGGCGCTGACTGCGCCGGCCATAATGGTATCCACAAATCCCATTGCGGTCTGAGCCACCTGAGCCAGGATGACAGGAATCGCAAGGGCCAGCAATTGACGCGCTTCTGTTAAATACTTCTGCACGTTAACACCTGACAAGTTAATGAAATTAAAAGGGCAGAGACGCCCGGAAAATTGCGCGAGTAAGTGTAACTGGCGCAACCGCATTCGCCAATCTTTGTCACACGATGCGTTTTATGACTGTGCTGGCGGGTGCGTAGGGGCTGAAATCCAACAGCGAACCTGAGCTGTGATAGAATAGCCCAAACTTCGCAGAGGCAAAGACTATGTTTACCGGTATTGTGCAGGGCACCGCTGAAATCGTGTCCATTGAAGAAAAAGAGCTGTTTCGTACCCATACTGTCCGCCTGCCGGAGGAACTCCTGCCGGGACTGGCGCTGGGGGCATCTGTTGCGCATAACGGCTGCTGCCTGACTGTAACGGCCATCAATGGCGACCTCGTCAGTTTCGATCTGATTAAAGAGACACTGCGCGTCACTAATCTTGGCGATCTGCGTCAGGGCGACGTGGTCAACATTGAGCGTGCCGCGAAGTTCGGCGATGAAATTGGTGGCCACCTGATGTCGGGTCATATTATGACCACGGCGGAAATCTGCAAGATTATCCAGTCGGAACATAACCGTGAAGTCTGGTTTAAAATTCAGGATCCGCTGCAGATGAAATATATCCTGCATAAAGGCTTTGTCGGTATTGATGGCATCAGCCTGACAGTGGGTGACGTCACTAAAACTAAATTCTGTGTTTATCTGATTCCGGAAACGCTGGAACGTACCACGCTGGGCGCGAAAACCTTTGGTCAGCGGGTTAATATTGAGATCGATCCTCATACTCAGGCAATAGTCGAGACCGTTGAGCGCGTCTTAGCCCAGCGCGATGCCGAAGCGGCGATGAACGTGCTGACCGGCCAGCCTGCCGCAGAAAGTGAATAAAAGGCGCTTATGCGCCTTAATCCGCGATGATAAAACTGTGTCCTGTTTGCCGTGATACTGCAACGTCGCAGAGAACGGGAGCAGGCCTGAAAGAGGCTAAATTCACGCTGTAACAGGCCCCGCCGGATCCGCATACTGGCGCCCTTCATCCCCGGAGGTGTGCACCTTTCCAGGCTGACACAGAGCGTTTATCAGGCCCGCCTGCATGTTTTCCGGACGGCGGGGCCCTTTCTTTTCTGCGCCTGTTTCCTGCGCATTAAGCCTGTTCGCAGCGGTAAGACCCAGGCAGCATCGCCATGCCAGCCGGACGCTAGCGCGCGACCCGCAATCCGCCCTCCACACCCCGACTGAAGACGATCTGCCACAGCTGGATATCGCGCGCGCGGAAGGCCCCGGCGCAGGCGTTAAGATAGTAGATGAACATCCGTTTAAAACGTTCACCGTAGCTGTCGGCCAGTTCTGGCCAGGCCTGTAAGAAACGCTCATGCCAGGCCATCAGGGTTTTGTCGTAATCGGCTCCGAAGTTGTGCCAGTCTTCCAGAATGAAATGGGGTTCGCTGGCATCCGCGATGTGACGCACCGAAGGCAGGCAGCCATTGGGGAAAATATATTTGTCGATCCAGGGGTCAACACGCATATCCGTCTTGATCGCGCCAATCGTGTGTAAAAGAAAAAGCCCGTCTGGCTTCAGGTTGCGATCGACGACGTCAAAGTAGGTGGCGTAGTTTTTCGGGCCGACATGCTCAAACATCCCCACCGAAACGATGCGATCAAACTGCTCGTTAAGATCGCGATAATCCTGCAACAGAATAGTGACATCTAAGCCGCTGCAGCGCTGCTGCGCCAGCTTTTGTTGTTCGGCGGAAATAGTCACGCCCTGCACGCTGACACCATAATGACGTGCGGCAAATTCCGCCAGCCCGCCCCAGCCACAGCCGATATCCAGCAGCGACATCCCTGGCTTCAGCGCCAGCTTACGGCAGATCATATCCAGCTTGGCTTCCTGAGCGGCTGCCAGCGTCGTGGCCTCTTTCCAGTAGCCGCAGGAGTATTGCATGCAGGGGTCGAGCATCAGTGAGAAGAGGTCGTTACCCAGGTCGTAATGCTCTTTGCCGACAATCCAGGCCCGTTTTTTTGATTGCAGATTAGTTAAGCGCGCGGCGGCGATACGCAGCGTGTCTTTGAAGTGATGCGGAAGCTGCTGATCAAGTCTGTGCTTAAGCACGCGATGGAAGAACATATCCAGTCGATCACACGTCCACCAGCCATCCATATAGCTCTCACCAAGCCCGAGCGACCCCTCCTGCAGGACACGCTTAAAAAAACCGGGATGAGTCACCTGAATATCCCAGGGACGTGAGCCGTTAATCCCGATATCCGCTTTTTCCAGCAGTTCATGAACGATGTGAAACCAGGGATTCTCTTCAGGGCTTACTGCTTCTGCATAAGATGAACTCATAGCTTTTCCACCACCTGTCCAGTCTGTGCCTGTACAAAGAGTAGCCAATTTGTCAGGCGTTGAGAAACGTAACGGATGACTCCGCACACCGGTTATCTGTGTGGTACAGAGGACTGGAATGGCCTGCTAGAGGGCGGAAGGCAGGAATAACGCGTGCAGATACCGTCCCGGCAACAGGCTGCCAATCAAGTTACTACGTTATTATGTTTTTGAATTGCTACAGATTAGTTGACCCGCATGAGTGTATGCTCACGCGGGTCAATATTCAATGGCTTATTGTTAGGAGTCTAACTAAAAGTCACTGTATTACTGATTATCCTGGCAGGCAGGCTGAGAGGAGGCAACAACCGTTTGTGCGCTTGCGGCACGCTGCATGGCATAACCGATCAGCGCGAGCAGAATCGTCACCGTCATGATCAGCGTAGTGGTAAACAGGGGCTGGGTTAAGCCAGCCGACACGGCCAGACTGGCGATGAAGCAGAGTCCCAGCTGCAGCGTGTTCTGCAGCGCGGCCGCTTTACCGGTGGCATGCGGGAACGGCATCAGCGCACTGGCAACCACAATCGGGTAGATTGCGCCGTTTGCCAGCGCCATGCCGCAGAAGGGCACCATCAGGCCAGCCAGGGTGCTGCTACCTGAAAGCGCCACGGCGAACAGTGCCAGAATGCTCAGGCTGTAAATCCCCAGCAGCGCGGGCAGGAGCTGTACGCCATTAAAGCGGTTGAGCAGGGCACGACAGCCAAACCCCCCAATCAGAAAGGCGAGCGTCTGCGGCACGTAGCTCAGGCCGATATCGGCGGGCGTCAGACCCAGATCCGCCAGAATAAAGGGGGAGCCGGTCAGCCACGCAAAAAAGCTGGCAGAGCAGGCAGAGTAGATCAGCACATTGCCGCTGTAGAGACGTGATTTCAGCAGGGTAAAGAAGCCAGGCTGCGAGCCTTTCTCTTCTGCAGCCTTACGCACGCTGGGCAGACGCAGGGTCACAAGGATTAGCGCGACCGCAATCAGCGTCAGCACCAGAAAAATGGACCGCCAGTGGAAGTGACCGATAAGCCAGGCACCCAGCAACGGAGCAAGGGCCGGGGAAAGGGCAACCAGCGGCATGATTGTGGCAAAAACTTTGCTGGCGCGGGCGGCAGGATAGCGGTCTACCACCAGCGCCTGCCAGCTCACGGCAGCGGCACAGACACCTATCGCCTGAACGAAACGCAGTACCAGCATCAGAGAGATATCGCTGACCCACAGCATGCCGGCGCAGCCAACGGCAAACAGCGCGAGGCCAGCCAGCAAGACCGGCTTGCGGCCAATCCGATCCGAGAGAGGACCCCAGAAAAGCTGACCACAGGCGAAGCCCGCCAGAAAGAGGCTCATACTGGCGCTGATCAGCCCGGGCGAGGTATTAAAGGTCTGCTGCATCGCACCGAATGCGGGCAGGTACATATCCGTGGCCAGAAAGCCCAGCATACTCAGCAGGGCAAGATAGGGCATAAATCCTTTGTTCGATAACATCTGATTCTCATGGTTGCAGGATAAACGCGGCAGAGTGTAAAAGGTGCGTTCGCTGCTGTGAAACGGTAATATTTGCCGATTGCTGTTAAAATTTTTGAAGGCAGATTATGTGGTCAGAATATGCATTAGAAGTGGTGGACGCGGTGGCCCGCGGAGGCAGCTTCAGCGCGGCAGCCCAGGAGTTGCATCGGGTGCCCTCTGCCATCAGCTATACCGTGCGCCAGCTTGAGCACTGGCTGGCAGTCCCGCTGTTTGAACGTCAGCATCGGGAAGTGGTGCTGACCCCGGCAGGTGAGCATTTTGTCCGCGAAGGGCGCAGCGTCATCAAAAAAATGCTCGCCACCCGCAGACAGTGTCAGCAGCTGGCAAATGGCTGGCGCGGCCAGCTGAGTATTGCTGTTGACTGTATCGCCAAGCCTCAGCGTACCCGCCAGCTGGTCAAAGATTTCTATCGCCACTTTCCGGACATGGAGCTGAGCATCAGTTATGAAGTGTTCAATGGCGTCTGGGATGCACTGGCTGATGGGCGGGTGGAGATTGCGATTGGCGCAACCCAGGCGATACCGGTAGGCGGCCGCTTTGCCTTTCGCGATATGGGTACGCTGAACTGGCGCTGCGTGGTCGCGCCCGACCATCCCCTGACCCAGGCGAGCCAGATAGATGATGACACGCTGCGCAGCTGGCCGTCACTGGTGCTGGAAGACACCTCACGGGCACTGCCACGCCGCATGACGTGGACGCTGGATAATCAGCGCAGGCTGGTCGTGCCGGAGTGGCAGACCGGGCTGGAGTGTGTGCAGGCAGGATTGTGTGTGGCGATGGTGCCCGGTCATCTGGCCAGGCCGCTGCTCGACAGCGGCGATCTGGCCGAGCTGACGCTGCCGGTTCCCTTTCCGGACAGTCCCTGCTGCGTCAGCTGGGCAGAAGATCGTGCATCACCCGCGACAGGCTGGTTGCTCAGTTATCTGGGCGATGCGCAGACGCTTAATCAGGAGTGGTTGAGCGAAGATTAACGTCGGTAGTCACGGAACGGGCCATCGGCCACGGAACGACGTTCGATCAGCGTCGGGTGAACCTCGATGGTTTGCGACACTTCACGTTTGCTGGTGATGCGGTCAAGCAGCATATCCAGCGCTTTTTCACCCAGTTGGGCTTTGGGCTGATGAACCGTGGTCAGGGCGGGTGCGAAATAGCGCGCGTTGCGCACATTGTCATACCCGATCACCGAAATATCCTGCGGAACGCGCAGCCCCATCTCGTCGGCGGCGCAAATCGCGCCCATCGCCATGATGTCGCCGCCACAGAACACCGCTGTGGGGCGCTGTTTCTGCGACAGGATCTGCTGCATCGCCTGATAGCCTGACTCCGGCTCAAAGTCGCCCTGAACAATCCATTCGTTCCGTGGCTGAATACCCGCTTCTTCCAGCGCCTTCAGGAAACCGGCATGACGGCCGCCACCGGTATTACGCTCCATCTGGCCGGGAATAGCCCCGATATCACGGTGTCCGCGTTCAATCAGATAGCGGCCGGCCAGATAACCGCCCTGGAAGGCGTTGTCCAGCACTGTGTCGGTGAAGTCGGCGCGGGATTCGCCCCAGTCCATTACCACCATCGGGATATTACGGTTCTCTTCCAGCATCTGCAGCAGGTCGTCCGGGTATTCAGAGCACATCACCAGCAGACCATCTACGCGCTTCTGCGCCATCATACTAAGATAGGCGCGCTGCTTTTGCAGATCGTTATGCGCATTACCCAGGATCAGCGTGTAGCCTTTATCAAAGCAGTGATTCTCGACGGCTTCGATAATTTCTGCGAAGTAGGGCGCTTCGCTGGAAGTGGCCAGCAGCCCCAGCGTGCGGGTGTGGTTCACTTTCAGGCTGCGTGCCACGGCGCTTGGTGAGTAGTGCAGTTCCTTAATCGCCTGCCAGACCGCATCACGTGTCTCTTCAGCGACAAAGCGGGTTTTATTAATGACGTGCGAAACGGTGGTGGTGGAGACGCCAGCGCGTTTTGCCACATCTTTTATTGTTGCCATGAAAATCGGACTCCGGTGCTTATCTAACTGTATGATAAGCGTAGTGTTAAACGTTTGCGTCTGCTCAGGGTCTTTTTCGCAGAAATGCAGCGATTCTGGCGACGTAATCAGCCGCTGGCGGAAGAAAACACGCCTGAAAAGATGCGCAAACGGAATCAGCGTTACGCGTGTTGCGCAACAAAGGCGGGATTCTAACAAGGCTGGAGGGATAAAACGAGATTTTTACCCTGTCATGTGGGAAAATGGAGTAACCCTGCAAACGGTAAGGTTAAGGAGCGAACTATGAGTCCCGATCTTAAACTGGCGTTAATGACTACTGTCGGCTGTCTGCTGATGATTGTGGCCTTTAGTTTTACCGCCATTCTGCACTAAAAAAAAAGCCGGGGCTTTCCCGGCTTTTTTCTGGCTGTCATACGGCTCAGCGGATAGTTTTCGGCGTCATCACCCGACGGGCGCCGATGTAGTGGCGCTGCCAGTAATCCTCCCCCAAGGCGCTGATCTGAATATCTTTGCCGGTACGTGGCGACTGAATAAACTTGCCGTTACCCAGGTAAACGCCGACATGGTCGGCGGTGCCGCGGCCATTGATGCGGAAGAAGACCAGATCGCCTTTCTCCAGCGACTCACGTTTGATCGGCGCAGCATCACGCAGGTGGTACATCTCGTTCGCGGTACGTGGAATCTTAAACTTCACCAGATCTTTATAGGCGTACCAGACCAGGCCACTGCAGTCGAAACCCGTATGCGGGGACGTTCCGCCCCACTGATAGGGTTTACCCAGCTGGCCCATCAGCTTAGTCATCGCCGTTTCACGTGCTTTCTGGTAACGCTGACGGTGAGATTTACTCATTTTAATCGTGCCGGTTTCGCGGGCGTCCGCGTCGGCGGTTTTCAGCGTACGCTGATAACCATAACGTTTCTTTTCATGAAGCTTGCTGATACGGGCAGTTTTAAGCGAGGTCTTTTTAGCAGGTGTCTGTGTCGCGGTGAGTTCAGCTTTTTTCTGTTTCTTTGTTTTGAGTTTCTGAACTGGCGTCACGCGCGGTTTTTTTGTGGCCGTTTTAACCGTGCGACGCTTGCGACGCTCATCGTCGCGCGCACTCTTTTTCTCTGCTTTATGCGTACTGACGTTCACCGGCGCGTGAGGCGACGCAGCGGCGGTGTTGAAAAACAGTTGCGCAAAAGCCAGCATGAAAAGCGTAATGATTAAACGCATAGTCCGTGAGTAAGTTAAGTTGTCATGGCCACTACGCACCGTGACAAAGTTGAGATTAATCTGATCGAAGATCAGCGCCCAGGCCATTCTAGTCCAGTTCTTTTAAAAACTGTAAGGCCTTTTATTATTAATCTTTGTAACCAGCGAAATTGCGTCGAAAATGAACATTTTCAGCGTCTTATATCAGCAAAACTATTACGAATTATTAATCTGTTATCCGCTGTTAACCATCAGGAAATGTGATGCATTGCGACATAACTTAACCATGGTGGCTATTCAGGCGGGCAGCAGGCAAAATCTCGTTTTCAGTCACGCTGCGAAGTCGCTACAATAAACAAACACGAAGTCGCGAATTAAGGAAGGCAATTATGAGTACTGTAGAAAAAATTCAGCGCCAGATCGCAGAAAACCCGATCCTGCTGTATATGAAAGGTTCCCCGAAACTGCCAAGCTGCGGTTTCTCTGCACAGGCGGTGCAGGCGCTGTCAGCCTGTGGTGAGCGTTTTGCTTACGTGGATATTCTGCAGAATCCGGACATTCGTGCCGAGCTGCCGAAATACGCTAACTGGCCAACGTTCCCGCAGCTGTGGGTAGATGGCGAGCTGGTCGGCGGATGCGACATCATTGTTGAGATGTTGCAGCGTGGCGAACTGCAGCCGCTGATCAAAGAGACCGCAGAAAAATTTAAAGAAGCAGAATAACGAAAAGGCCGACATCACGTCGGCCTTTTTCATTGTGCAGGATTACGCCGGTTCCCCGGCTTCGGCAGCATCGCCGGCAAAGGGCAGCGGCCAGCCGCCCAAGCGTTTCCAGCGGTTAACCAGCTCGCAAAACAGGGTTGCCGTCTGCTGAGTATCATAGAGCGCAGAATGCGCCTGCGAACTGTCAAATTCCATTCCGGCAGCAATACAGGCTTTCGCCAGCACGGTCTGCCCCAGCACCAGTCCGCTCAGGGCTGCGGTGTCAAAAGTGGCAAACGGATGAAACGGATTACGTTTCAGGCTGGCACGTTCCGCTGCGGCAGACATAAAGTTCAGGTCGAACGTGGCGTTGTGCGCCACCATAATGGCGCGGTTACAGCCGCTGTCCTTAATCCCTTTACGTACCATTTTGAAGATAGCGTGCAGCGCTTCATACTCGCTGACTGCGCCCCGCAGGGGATTGCTGGGGTCGATGCCGGTAAAGGCCAGCGCTTCCGGATGCAGCAGCGATCCGGCAAAGGGTTCGACGTTGAAATGCAGCGTCTGATCAATCCCAATCCAGCCCTCTTCATCCATTTTCAGCGTAATAGCGGCAATTTCCAGTAACGCATCGGTCTGCGCATTGAAACCCGCGGTTTCGACGTCGATCACCACCGGGTAGAAGCCACGGAAACGTTGATTGAGTGCATTAGGGGAATTCGATTCAGACATCAGGATCTCACTGCAGAAAAAGGGCAGCGCGCATTATGGCAAAAAACAGGGCCGGGTGCAGCAGATAGAGCGCAGAGAAGGGGATTCAGCCTGCCCGGGCGGGCAGGCTGAGAGGTCAATTAGTTGCCAAGGCCTTTACCGGCATCTTTGTTTTCGATCAGCTCGATTTTGTAACCATCGGGATCTTCAACAAAGGCGATAATGGTCGAGCCACCTTTAACCGGGCCAGCTTCACGCGTGACCTTGCCGCCATCCTTGCGGATGCGTTCGCAGGCTGCTGCCGCGTCATCCACGCCCAGGGCAATGTGTCCATAGGCATTGCCCAGATCATAGCTGTCGACACCCCAGTTGTAGGTCAGCTCAATGACAGCCCCTTCGCTTTCATCGGTGTAGCCCACAAAAGCCAGGGTGTATTTGTATTCGGTGTTTTCGCTCTGACGCAGCACGCGCATGCCCAGCACACGGGTGTAGAAATCGATTGAACGTTGCAGATCGCCAACGCGCAGCATGGTATGAAGTAAACGCATAACATCCTCTTTAAAATAAAAACGCCATCGCCGGATGACCCAGCGCTAAGTATAGCGATGAAAATCGCCGGTGAATAATGGCTGCCGTCATCGTCCCGGACGACAGCCGGACCCGCTTAAAGTGTCGGGTAATCGATATAACCTTCAGCGCCGCCGCCGTAAAAGCTTTCCGGGCGCTGCGGGTTAAGTGGGGCATCCTGCTGCAGACGTTCAACCAGATCCGGGTTCGCGATGTAATCACGGCCAAAAGCGACCGCATCGATCAGACCGCGACCAATCAAATCATCCGCTTTCTCAACGGTATAGGCACCGGCCCCAATGATGGCACCCGGGAAGAGATCGCGCACTTTCTGACGGAAAGCGTCAGTGTAAGGTTTGCCGCCCGCCCAGTCTGGTTCTGAAAGATGCAGATAGGCGATATTACGTTTTGCCAGCTCGCCGATGTACCACAGCGCCGCCTCTTCTTCATCCGGGCCGTTATCCAGATTCTGGAAACTGCCAATAGGTGATACGCGAATACCGATGCGATCGGCTGACCAGTTGGCGATGACCGCGTCAACGACTTCCAGTGCAAAGCGACCACGTTTTTCGATGCTGCCGCCATACTCATCGGTACGCTGGTTTGAATCAGGGGCCAGGAACTGATGGATCAGATACCCATGCGCCGAGTGCAGTTCAAGCAGGTCAAAATCCGCCTCGCGCGCGTTAGCGGCAGCCTGACCAAAATCGGCCACGATTTGCTGAATTTCCGCCACCGTCAGTTCGCGCGGTACAGACGTCTCTTCGCGATAAACGCTGCCATCTTCCGCACGCAGAGAGGTGCGGGTCCCTGCAGGCAGGGCCGAAGGCGCGACAGGCGCTTTGCCTTCCGGCTGCACGCTGTGATGCGAGATACGGCCGGTATGCCATAACTGTACGGCAGTGTGGCCGCCCGCCTGATGCACGCCGTCGTTAATGTCTTTCCACGCCGCGATCTGCTGCTGGGTGTGCAGGCCTGGCGCACCGGCATAGCCTTTCGCCTGGAAGGAGATCTGGGTCGCTTCAGTGATGATCAGACCGGCGCTGGCGCGCTGGCGATAATATTCTGCCATCATTGGCGTCGGGATGTCGCCTGGCTCAATGCTGCGCAGACGGGTCAGCGGTGCCATAAAGACGCGATTCGGGACGGTAATTGCGCCGACTTTCAGCGGACGAAACAGCTGGGTACTCGCCATAATAGCTCCTGATTAGTAGACCAGTCGTCTACAAATATGTTTTTTAAAAATCAGCGGCGTTCGAGCCACTGTTCGATGGTACTCAATGCCAGACGCAGTGGCTGCGCCTCGCGGGAAATTTTGCTCTGCAGGCTGGCGCCGAGCCATAGCAGCGACAGCAGCTCTGCCATCTGCGCCGGAGGCTGTGGAAGCTTAATTGGCTCCTGCTCCGCTGCGGCGACCAGAATCCGTGCGTAGAGGGCCGTGATTTTGGCTGCGCCCTGCTGCAGGGCCACGCGCATCGGCTCAGAGAGGTCGCAGACTTCGGCTGAAACTTTAACGCCCAGGCAGCCCACGATATGCCCCTGCTGAACGAACAGCTCAACCGCGGCACGGAAGTGATTAAGCAGACGCTCTGTCGGTGTACCGCAGGTCTGATTGAGCTGAAGTTCCACATCCTGCAGGTAACGCGCAAAGTAGCGTTCCAGCAGCGCCACGCCAAACGCCTCTTTAGAACGGAAATAGTAGTAGAAGGAGCCTTTCGGCACCGCGGCCTGAGTCAGCAGCTCACTCAGCCCCATACCGGTAAAGCCGCGCTGCAGACAGAGCTGCTCACCTGTCTGCAGCAGGTGTTCACGGGTTTCATTACGCTGTAGCCTCTTATTCATGGCAAAGAGGTTAGTAGACCGGTCGGTCGGATGCAATGCTACAGGCTACGTTTCGCACAGAGTGTTCACCTGAACGGTCGGAAACGGAATAATTCTGGCCGCGCGGGGCGGACTTCCTGCCTGACCAGGCTACGCTTTTAATTGACTGTATATTCTGTGAAACGGGAGGCGTGGTGGCCGAGCAGCTTGAGTTTTTCCCGGTTCCCAGCCCCTGTCGCGGTATCTGCCAGACGGATGCACGCGGCTACTGTCTGGGATGTCTACGCAGCCGCGATGAACGGTTCAACTGGCTGCGCTTCAGTGATGCGCAAAAGCGTGAAGTTATTCGCCTGTGCCAGCAGCGCCGTTTGCGCATGCAGCGGCAGCAGAAAGGTGAGGAGCCGCCCGAACCCCAGCAGCCAGAGTTGTTCTGACGACGCTGTATTCTGCTTTCCGTTATACTCTCTGACACGCTAATTTCAGCCAATGCGCAACAGGGAGAACGTCATGTCAGAACCGCAGGCCATTGCTTTACAGGGCCCCGTATTTTCACCGCTGGTGATGGGGTACTGGCGCCTGATGGAGTGGGGCATGTCGCCTCAGGAGCGGGTCGCGTTTATTGAGCACCATCTGAATCTGGGGATCACCACCGTCGACCATGCGGACATCTACGGGGATTACCAGTGCGAAGCTGCATTCGGTGAGGCGCTGAAGCTGGCGCCAGGCCTGCGCGATCGGCTGCAGATTGTGACCAAATGCGGTATTGCCACGCGCGCCCGGCCCGAAAATCAGATTGGTCACTACATCACCGATAAAGCGCATATCATGCAGAGTGCGGAAAATTCGCTGCGCCATTTCCACACCGATCGTCTCGACCTGCTGCTGATCCACCGGCCCGATCCGCTGATGGCGGCGGACGAGGTTGCAGATGCCTTCATGGCGCTGCATCAAAGCGGCAAGGTGCTGCACTTTGGCGTTTCTAACTTCACGCCTGCCCAGTTCTCACTGCTGCAATCCCGGCTGCCGTTCTCGCTGGTCACGAATCAGCTGGAGATCTCTCCGGTGCAGCAAAGCGTCCTGCTGGACGGATCGCTGGATCAGTGCCAGCAATTGCGCATCCGGCCGATGGCCTGGTCCTGTCTGGGTGGCGGCCGCCTGTTTACCGATCCTCATTTCCAGCCTCTGCGTGATGAACTGGACGCGGTCCGACAGGAAACCGGCGCAACCAGCCTGGATCAGGTGGTTTACGCCTGGATACTGATGCTGCCTTCACGACCACTGCCGATTATCGGTTCAGGTAAAGCGGCGCGGGTGAGTGAGGTTGCCGGATCGCTTGACCTGACGCTGACGCGTCAGCAGTGGTTCCGCATTCGCAAGGCAGCCCTGGGATTTGATGTACCCTGAAGCGTAAAACTGCGTCAATTTCCGGCAAAATAGCGCAACTGCAACCAGACTTACCGGACACCCTGGTCTGCAAACGGAGTTACCATGAAACTGAAAGCAGTTGCGCTATGCGCGTTGATCGCCTGCGGCTCAGCTCAGGCTGCCAGCGAAGAGGTCACAATCCATCAGGTTACCGCCGAAGGCGTCGGGCAGTCGCTGGGCACTGTCAGGATCGACGAGACGCAGTATGGTCTGCAGTTCACACCGGAACTGCAGGGGCTTAAACCAGGCATTCATGGCTTCCATGTTCACGCAAAAGGAAGCTGTGAACCAGGCGACTCTGAGGGCAAAGTCGTCGCCGCGGGTGCGGCTGGCGGCCATCTTGACCCGGCTAACAGCGGCAAACATCTGGGACCTTATGGCGAAGGGCACCTGGGGGATTTACCCGCGATCTATGTGGATGACGCGGGCAAGGCCACTTATCCGGTGCTGGCACCGCGGCTGAAATCGCTGCAGGCGATCAAAGGCAAGGCGCTGATGGTCCATGCTGGTGGGGATAATCACGCCGACCATCCCAAACCGCTGGGTGGCGGTGGGGCGCGCTATGCCTGCGGCGTTATCTGACTTTACCGGGCGGCTGACACCCGCCGCCCGCATTTCATCCGTCTGTTTAGTAATTGTTGTACCATCCCCGGCCTTTCCCCCCTATGATATTGATTCAGGTAAGAAAGCGTGACGGGGAAGGAGCAGGAAAAATGAGAGTGAAGGGCACATTACTGCTGTGTCTGCTGCTGGTGGGATGCGATAAACCCAATGATACGCAACTGGTGACTGAAACCGGTCGTGAGCTTCAGCGCACTATCGACACCAGTCCGATGCGTGTCACCTGCGAAAAGATTGCCAAAGGGCGTGAATGGCTGAGCCGCAACATGGTGCGAAAGCTGGAGAAACAGGGGTGCGATCAGGTCTTTCGCAGCGCGACTGAAACCAATTTTACCGAAACCACCATCTATCGTCACGCTATGACAATGGTCTGTGGCGGAATTCAGGGTCAGAGTTTCACCGGCAGCGAACTGACGCGCCGGTTTATCTTTTCACCGGATGAGAAGGCGCTGGTGATCGAGCCGATGACTGGCATGGACAAAACCCGCTTTGAAGGCCAAAAAACATTGCAACAGTTGCAGGAGGACTTCAACCGCCAGCAGCAGCAATATTGTCACTGATCAGGCAGGCACCGCCTGCTTCAGCTGGGCCAGCGAACAGCGCAAACGCCAGAGAATCCCCGCCAGTTCGCTGGCCTCATTGCTTTCCAGCGCCAGTAACGCGGCGAGGGTTGCCTCCAGTTCCGCCAGCGTCCGATCCAGTGAGCTGTGCTGCACGCCGCGGCTGCTCATAATCTGTTGCAGATGGCGCAGACTCTCTTCGCGAAACGCCAGCAGGGTCGCCGAACCGGTACGCCACTCCCGCAGCTGCCAGACAATGTGCGAACAGTTAAGCAGCACCACGCCCCAGCGCAGCAGCCAGACACGCGCCTGCTCATCCCGGCTGTGGCTGAGCTGACTGATTCGGTGATAAATCTGCGACTCGAAGCGGCTCTCACTAAGCCGGGGATGCTGACGCAACTGATCGAGAAACGCCAGCCTCAGCGCGCGAATATGGCGACGGCTGCGTCGTGCGTCGGAGCTTGGCCGTAAGATCTGAAATGCCAGCCAGGCCAGCAGCACACCACAGACTTTAGCGATGTTGTCATTGAAGAAAGCCTGGTAATCCCAGTCCGGGGGGTTGGTCACCGCGATAAATGAGCCCATAAAGACGATAAATTGTCCCCACATCCCGGCTCGCTGTTTCTGCTGCAGTTTGAAAAGCTGTAGCGTCACCAGCAGCGGAAAGAGTAGCAGCAGAAAAGGCCACAGCTGACTGATTTGCACCATCAGGCCAAATTTCATCACAAAACTAAAGATAAACAACCAGAGCAGCGTCTTCAGCAGCAGAGTAACGCTACCGCCGGGTGAGGGCGATGAGGCGTAGAGCACGCAGGCGATGGCCGTCAGGGTGAGCGCGGCGGCACCGGACGACCATTGGGTGTTGATCCAGAAAGCGCAGCCGAGCACGATAACGCAGAAGGTACGCAGGGCGCTCCAGCCCGCTTCGGCGCTGTCACTGTCCCGGGCCAGCGCCGGAACGGGCGGCGGCTGAAAGCGGGTATCTGCATCAGCCTGATCCAGCAGGCGGATCCAGCGCTGCACATTAAGATACATCCAGCAGAAATAGCGCAGTCGCTGGCAAAAGGCGCGCTGCCGGTAATCACTATCCACCGCAGGCGTCACGCTGCGCAGGATCTGCGCCAGCCGGTACTTGTCACACGCGGGTTTCGCCAGCTCCGCCAGCAGCTGCTGCAGTGCCGCGAAAAGTGCCTCTGGCGCATCCGGCCAGTTCAGCAACATGCGGCGCAGGCTCGACAGCACGCTGGTGAGCCGCAGCTGCTGATGCAGCACATAGTTCAGCACGTTATTCTGGCGGCGAAAGCGATAGTGACTCCAGAACGCCTGGATCCGCAGCAGGTTCATGGTCAGGATCTGGCTGATTACATTCTCATGCGCAACGCGAATAGTGTCGCTGGCCGAGGGCAGCAGCAGCAGCACGGCATGCTCCAGCAGGCGGTCGTGCATCTGCTTCAGTGACGTAATCAGCGTCTCTCCATCTGAGGTACTCGGCAGCACCATCATCATCAGTCCGGCGCACAAAATGCCCGAGATGACCTCACAGACACGGGCCTGGGCGATCGTCCAGAGCGAGGTAATATCGGTGATATTGACGCTGCTGAACGCAATAATCGCCGCGGTATAGCCCGCCAGTGAAAAGGCATAGGCGACGTTGTTCTGGAAGTGACTGGCGATGCCGGTGCAGAGTGCCAGCCAGCCGGCAATCGCAAAAGTAAACAGCCAGGGCTCATTCAGCGTATGCCCGGCGATGAGCAGCGCGGCACTGGCCCCCAGCAGACTGCCGACAATACGCCCGAGGCTTTTGCTGATCGCACCGCCGACCGTGGGAAAACTGATCACGGCAGCAGAGGTCATCGCCCAGTAGGGCTCATCGAGATCGAGTCCATAGGCGATGCTGAGGGCCAGACACATGGCGATAGCGTTGCGCAACGCATAGCGCCACTGTCCGCCGCTGGCCTTAATCCACGGCAGCTGATCCCAGGCCAGCCACTGAATATTCATGGCTGAATCGTAATTGTGCAGCTGGTACCCGCGACCAGGTCGGCGCTGGCGGGTAACGGATTGAGGCGAATGCGCACCGGCACGCGCTGCGCCAGCCTCACCCAGGGAACGTTGGGTTTGATGTCAGGCACCAGTCCGCTATCGGTCTCGATACTCTGGTCATAGATGGCCCGGCCAATGCTGTCGACCTTGCCCTGCAGCTGCATCCCGTTGCTATAGAGCACCACCTGCGCGGCCGCACCGGCCTGAATGTGGCGCAGTTTCGTCTCTTCAAAATAGCCCATCACATACCAGGAGTGACCATCGACAAGGGCGAACAGTGGCGTTCCCGCTGAGGCATAATTGCCCGGCCGCAGCGTCAGGTTGGTAACCCAGCCATCTACCGGCGCGGTCAATGTCGTCTGCTGCAGATTCCAGCGCGCCCGCTCCCACTCTGCCTGTGCTGCTTTGGCACTGGCGGCTGCAGCCCCGGCACTCAGTCGTGCCGCATCAAGATCCTCGGCGGAAATCACATTGCGCGGCAGGCCGTTACGGCGGTTAAATTCATGCTGCGCCTTTGCCAGATCGGCCTGCGCTTTGCTGAGCTGGGCGGCGGCATTGTCGAGGGCGATCTGCCACGGCACGGGATCCAGCGTCAGCAGGGGATCGCCACGATGGACGAACTGATTGTCCCGCACCTGAAGCCGGGTGATCCGGCCAGAAACCTCAGGCGTGATATCGACCAGTTCCGCCCGAACTTTGCCATCGCGTGTCCACGGTGACTGCATGTAGTAGTTCCACAGCCAGCCACCCGCCAGCAGCGCCAGCCCAAAGACGATCAGCGTGGAGAAATATTTTAACGCGTTAAATTTCATCCCGATTATCCATGACCGATGAGCCAGAGTGCGGCGGTAACGCACAGCACAAACAGAGAGAGATCGAACAGGGTGGGATGCCAGACATCACCTGAATAGATCCAGCCGCGTACCAGCGGGTGGATCAGCAGCCAGAAAAAGAAGCCGAGCATCACCGCTTTGAACATCGGCGGGAAAAAGAGTGAGGCTCCCACGACCAGATCGGTCAGCGGTTTCGCCCCTGAAAGCGCAGGAGTGAGCACGTGATAACATCCTTCGTTAACCCAGACGGCAGATTCCGCGCGTGGTCGCGTTATTGGGGCTGGTCCGGGATTTGTAATTTGTCCTGTAAACTCGCAGAATAGTGTAAAATCTGGCTTGATAGCTAGCAAGCTAATTATAAGGAGATGAAATGGATACGCCACTCGGAACGGATTTATCTCGCCTTGTGCGCATCTGGCGCGCGTTGATTGATCAGCGGCTGAAGCCGCTTGAGCTGACTCAGACTCACTGGGTAACGTTGCACAATATTCATCAACTGCCGCCTGAACAGTCACAGATCCAGTTAGCTAAGGCGATCGGGATTGAACAGCCGTCGCTGGTGCGCACGCTGGATCAGCTGGAGGAGAAAGGGCTGATTACCCGTTCGACCTGCGCCAGCGATCGACGCGCCAAACGTATTAAGCTGACGCAGCAGGCGGAGCCGATCATCGAACAGGTCGAGAGCGTCATTGATGAAACGCGCGATGATATCCTTTCTGGCATCAGTCAGGAGGAGATCGGTCAGATGGTGACGCTGATCGCCCGGCTGGAGAAAAACATCCTCGAACTTCAGCATAAAGAGAAATAAAAAAACCGACGCCCGGGCGTCGGTTTTTTTTTAACGGCGTTAGCGCGGTGAAACGGTCACCTGGCTTCCGTTAGACGCCATCACAACACGCTGGCCGACAGAGTAACGGGATGCATCCTGTTTCTGCACGACCATGATGGTGTTGCCATCATCCTTGCGGATTTCCAGCTCGACGCCATCCGCTTTGTTGAGTGCGCCCTGAACGCCCTGACCAGCTACGCCACCCAGTACCGCACCACCGGCGGTCGCCAGGCTGCGACCGGTACCGCCACCAATGGTGTTACCCAGGAAGCCACCCAGCACGGCACCGCCAATGGCACCAATGACGTTGCTCTCACTGCCGCCCTGAATCTTCACCGGACGAACAGAGACTAACGTACCGTATGAAACGCTCTGCACCTGCTTGGCTTCACTGGCACTGTAGGTGTCACCCGACAGCGTACTGGTATTGCTACAACCAGCCAGCATCATACCTGTCAGAGCGACCACAATTACACGCTTAATCATTTGAAACTCCTTTAGTCGAGAAGGCGCCACGTTTATCGCTGTATCCTGCTTTCAGTATAAGACACAAACCTGGCAAATTAATCCCTGTCCAAACAAAACACGGTTGGACGAAGCATAGACTCTGCAGAAACAACAATAATTCAATCAGACGTGAAAAAATGTCGCGTCATGTTATCGGTCAGCACGATCGGATTAAAATAAATTAGTCATAGAATTAGCGATCGTTATTTGTCAGGCTAACTGCAGACGAATCGCACCTTCCGCCGGGAGACAGGAAAAGCTATGAAATCAGGACGCTATATCGGGGTAATGTCAGGTACCAGCCTGGATGGAGTCGACGTGGTGCTGGCCGCTATCGATGAAAATATGGTGGCGCAGCAGGCGAGCTATTGCCATCCGATGCCACCCGCGCTGCGCCAGGCGATTCTGGCGATTTGCCAGGGCCAGCCGCTGACGCTGTCACAGCTTGGTCAGCTCGATACCCGCCTCGGTCAGCTGTTTGCAGAGGCGGTGGTAACACTGATGAAGCGCGAGTCGCTCGAGGCCAGCGATATTACGGCGATTGGCTGCCACGGTCAGACCGTCTGGCATGAACCTCAGAGCGAGGCCCCCAGCACGCTGCAGATTGGTGATGCGAATCAGATTGTGGCGGCGACGGGGGTCACGGTAGTCGGCGACTTCCGCCGTCGCGACATGGCACTGGGCGGGCAGGGCGCGCCGCTGGTTCCCGCTTTTCATCAGGCACTGTTAATGGATGCCACGGAACGCCGGATGGTGCTGAATATTGGCGGTATTGCTAATCTCTCGCTGCTGATCCCGGGTCAGCCGGTGCGCGGTTTCGACACTGGCCCGGGCAACATGTTACTGGACGCCTGGATCTGGCGGAATCAGGCACAGCCCTATGATCGGGACGCGCTGTGGGCCCGCAGCGGGACGGTGATCCCGGCGCTGCTGGAGACGCTGTTACGTGAGCCCTGGTTCGCGCTGCCACCGCCGAAGAGCACCGGCCGTGAACACTTCAATCTGGGCTGGCTGGAGCAGCATCTGCGCTACTTCCCCGGACTGGCGCCGCAGGATGTGCAGGCCACACTGGTCGAGCTGACGGCCATCACCATTACCCGCCAGGTCTTACTGAATGATGGCTGCGATCGGTTGCTGGTGTGCGGCGGCGGTAGCCGCAATCCGCTGCTGATGGCGCGACTGGCGGCGCATCTTCCGGGAACCGAAGTGACCACCACCGACAGCGCGGGCGTGAGCGGCGATGATATGGAGGCACTGGCGTTCGCCTGGCTGGCGTTCCGCACGCTCTCCGGACTGCCGGGCAATCTGCCTGCCGTCACCGGCGCACGGGAGAAAAGCGTGCTTGGCGCCGTCTACCCGGCGAATTCACTCTACCGGCGATAGGCGGGAACAGGGGGCGATCTGCCCCCTGCAGGTTCAGATCGGTCAGGCGGCACCAGAAAGATGCGACAGTTTGCGCACCCCGGTGATGACCGTGGCAACCATGGTTTCCCGACGGGTAATCACCTCAACCTGATAGAAGCGGCTGCGGTAGGCAATGGAGTAGATAATGGGATGGTACTTATTTCCTTCCCCGTAGCGGGCGTAATGCGCTTCGAGCGCACGGGTTGCTGCCAGGATATGGGCGGGTTCTTTATCACCACGGATAATCTGCTTCATTCAGTTCCTCAAATGCTGTCCCTGGAGTCACGTCGCACGCATGGCGCGTTGCGCTGGCCTAAACACTGAACATCTGACTGCTAAACATTTAATCACTGATGGGGTAATAGCTGACTCTGCCGCGGGAAGATGACAGAAAGATGATCTTCCGGCGCTGTTAATTATTTAGCAGCGGCCGGATGATCGGGCAAGGCGGGTGATGACAAATTCATCCAAATCGCAGGGGGTTAGTTCAGCTCCGGCCAGGCCACCGCACCGATGCCGTTCAGTTCAGGTTTTGAGAACAGAAAGCCCTGGAACTGCGTCACACCCGCTGCTTCCAGCCACATCCACTCTTCCGGCTGTTCGATGCCCTCGGCGATAACGCCAATTTCCAGCGAGGCACAGCATTTCAGAATGGCATGAATGATCGCCTGCTTAGGACCGCTTTTATGCACATCTGAGATGATAGCGCGGTCGATCTTGATCTTGTCAGGCTGAATGCGGGTCAGAAGCGACAGCCCGGCAAAACCGGCACCGAAGTCATCCAGCGCGAGGCTGATGCCGGCGGCTTTCAGCTGCCTGATGGCGGCTTCAAAGGCTTCAGGCTGGGAGATGATTTCGTTTTCGGTGAACTCCACCATGATCTGCTCCGGCACCAGGTCGTGCGCCGCGATCTCTTTCAGTAAAAAGGCGACGGCATTGGGCACGGTAACCAGGGTCATCGGCAGCAGATTGATTGACAGGGTCATGCCCTCAATCCCCAGCTGTTTTGCCTGGGCGAAAGCGTCTCTTTTTGACCTCAGATCGATCTGATAGAGCTGATCGCGGGACAGCCCGGCAAAATAGTCGAGCGGAGATTCTCCCTGTGGACCACGCAACAGGGCCTCCAGCGAAACAATTTTACAGGCAAGCGGGTCGACGATGGGCTGGAAGGCAAAGGTGATCTCATCTGTGGCCATCAGCGCGGCGTCGCCTGTTCGCTCTTCTGACGCATCACGAATAAACTGCCAGTTGCTGGCTGCGGGGATCTCAAAATAGTTCTCTTTTTCCCGTGCCTCGACAAAGGTACGCAGGAACTGCAGCGCCCGGTCGGCATAGGTCATCTGAAACTTACTGGTACATTTTTCCAGAATGGCTTCCAGCACCCGCTCTTTTTCATGCTGCCGCAGATCGAACAGTTCCATGCCGACGTGACCAAAGCGTCGTGACGGTGCGTAATCACGCAGCAATTCGACCAGATTATGGTGGCGCGGATCCTGGCAAATCCGGCTGTAAACCGCTTTGACCGCTGTCTCCGGGCCTTCAAGCAGCTGGAAGAAATGCGTGCCATTGAACAGTAAAATGCCAGTGACGCTTGATGAGCGGTTGATATGGTTCGCTTTACGCGCCAGTTCAGCCAGAGTATCAAGCTTCACATGTTCAGTAATGTGGCTGCGATAGATGATTGTCGACAACATAACGGTTTCCGGGCTTTTTTATTTTTTGTTGACACACCTTACCAGAAGGTTCTCCTGCGGAGAACGAGGTCCGGTGCGTCTTTCAGATTAAAGTGGCGTTTCGCTGCCTGTTGGCAGCGCGGAATTGCCTAATCCCAGCGCGCGCTGCATAAAAACGGTATCCAGCCAGCGTCCCTGTTTAAATCCTACCGCGCGCAGGATGCCGGTGGTCTCAAAACCCGCAGCATGGTGTACGGCGATCGAACCACGATTCTCGCTGTCGCCAACATTGGCGATCAGCTGGCGATATCCGGCCTGCTCAGCCCACCGGATAGCGTGTTTCAGCAGGCCCGAACCAATGCCGCGCTGCTGAAAGCCAGGATCGATATAGATCGAGTCCTCCAGCGTATGCCGGTAGGCATGGCGAGGACGGTAGGGTGCCAGATAGCAGAAGCCGCACACCACGCCGTCGCTGACGGCGATAAACCAGGGCAGGCCCGCCTGCTGAATCTTATGCATCCGTTCACCGATTTCGGTGACGTCGGGCGGAACAGTCTCAAAGGAGCCGGTACCGTTCAGAACATGCCATGCATAAATCTGCTGAATCGCCACGATGTGGCGACTCTCTGCATCAAAAATTTCCACTTTTGGATGGGGTCCCGACACGCTGTACAGGGTTGAAAAGCAACGTTATAGCGGGTGAGCGGAGGACGCAATACAAATATGACAGTCTGCGGCCTTTTTCTGACAGCCGCGCCAGCCGGGATGAGGGCTGGCGATCACCGGGAAACGACCGGGCGGAATAAACAGCATGAATGAATCAGTGATAAGCCTATTCTGAAAACAACGGCCGCCGGATGATCCCGGTTCGGGTTGCGGCTATTATCTCTGCGGTTCCGATCAAGCGACGATATTATAAGGAGGCGCAGCGTGTTGCGATTCGTTGATTTTCTGAATAGCCAGCAGGGGCTGCGTGCGGCCAGAAATCATTGCTTCGAATTAAATGGCGTCGTGCTGGGTCATTTCACGGCGTTATTCCTGCATGATAACCAGATTATATTTACCAAAGATGGCCGGCAGTGTGCGGTGCCTTATTATCTGGGTCCTGATGAAGATCTCCTTCAGCAGAAGATGAATCCGCGGGTTAAAAATATCCGGGCGATCTGATTCAGGCCATTTATCTCTTTATCGGAACAGATAGCGCGCCAGAATCATTCCTCTTCCCTCATCGGCCAGATATATCTGATGCGGCCAGGCGAGCTGAATCGCTGACAATCTGTCGCGCGATATTAACGCGTTTACTGACACTGCATTATTTATCTGACGCACGGCTCTCCCGGTCGGGGAGCATAAACAGCAACAGCAGGCCGCTGACCGCGAACAGCGTGAGTGCCGTGGCGGCACCCAGCGAGGCGTAGAGCTGACCAAAGAGCGACCCCACAACCTGACCCACTGCCAGCATAAAAAACAGCAGGCCGACACCCGTCGCCGGGTCTTCAGCGACGGCGCGTGCGCCCCATACCAGCAGCACTCCCGACAGCGTAACGTATCCCGCGCCGCAGCAGGCCACCGCAATCAGTAACCCGCTGGATTCACCCTGGCTGAAGGCCAGAACCAGCAGCGGCAGTGTCATCCCGCACAGTGACAGTCGGTAAACGCCGTTCAGCCCGATACGGGCCACGATCGGGCCGGTTGCAACGCCCAGAATGCCCGCGCCGCCGGCCACCAGCCAGAGCAAACGCGCGGCCTCTGCATTGACACTCACATGCTGACGCAGCAGCGCCGGGCCAAAGCTCCACCAGGCCGCGCTGACCAGACCAGACACTAGCGCAATGCCCATTAGTCGGCGCATAGCACGACGATACAGTTGCCCGTATCCGTGACGCACGCTGGCGGCGCGACCCGAAGCATGAACGGGCAGTACGCGCATCACCGGCAGCAGACAGACCAGTGACAACAGGGCGAACAGCAGGCAGGCACTCCGCCAGCCGCCGGGCAGTACACTGAGAACGACCACGGTCAGGATAATGCCTGCACTGGTCCCGGCATTGATCAGCATATTGATGCGCGGCTGAGTGACAGACGGGATCCGCCTGCTGACAGCTGCGGCCAGCGCGGGTGAAGCCAGACCGGAACTTAACCCGGCAATAAAGAGTCCTGCCGCCAGGAGTAGCGGTGAAGAGACACAGGCGAGCAGCAGCAGACCTGACGTGGCACAGAGGGCGGCCAGCAGCGCCGCCAGCCGGACACCCTGGCGATTTGCCAGTGTGGCGGCGGTCAGAATGGTGAGGCAGTACGCCACAAAACTGCAGGCGGACAGCCACCCTGCCTGTTGCGGGCTGAGCGGCATATCTGCTGCGACATCGGGCAGCATCACTCCCCATGAAAAGCGGGCCATGCCATAGGTTACTGCAATCAGACTGAAGCCGGTCAGGGCGAGGGCGGTGGTGGCCGGTTTCATCTGGCCGCGCCGCTCTGCAGCAACTGACGGGCGACCTGCGCCGCCTGTCGGGCAGCGTCAGGGCCGATAATCAGCGCCGTGGTCATCGCACCTTCAAACAGCATCCAGATGGCATCACTCAGCGGCTGACTGGCCTGACCGCGCCGATGCGTCACGCATTGCGTAATGTAAGTGCGCAGCGTCGTGCGTAAGGCCAGCGTCTGCGACGCCAGTTCGCGATCCCGCCCGGCATATTCGCCCCAGGCCTTGAGAAAAAAGCAGCCTCGTGCGCCGTTGGTCGCCGTCCACGTTTCCAGCACCGCAAACAGATGGGCGATGGCCTCGGGCTGGTGCGCGGGCAGCAGGTCGGCCATAAAGCGCTGCTCCCGGGCGTCAAGCACCGCAGCGGTGAGGGCTTCGCGGGAGGCGAAGTGATGATAAAGCGTGCGCGTTGAGACGCCCGCTTCGCAACAGAGCTGATCGGTACTGGTGGCATGGAAGCCGTGGGTATAGAAGAGCCGCTCGGCGGCCTGCAGGATATCCTCTCTCTTTTTCATCCTTTAAAAGTAAACCGATCGTTTTACTTTTCAAGCCAGCCACGTTTGAATGCGTCCGCCTGTTTTAATAAGCCGCTGACGTAGCCGCCTTTTGGGCTGCATTGAGCAGTACCATGCCGGTCTGTTTTGCCATTTTCAGCCTCAGTTTATCAATACTCATAAATCCCCCTGCGGAGCCGCTTTTTATCGCCACGCCTGCTAATCAGATGTGAGCTATGTCGCAAAAATTACCTCACTGTTATCTTTTCAACTCATTGTTTTTATTGATTTAAAGAAATATGCGCCTGCTTATTGATCGATTAGAAGATCAAATGAAAGCAGGCCAGTAAAGCGAATCGGTGAATTTCAGGGCGTTGAATGGCTGAAGCGATAGCGGCGGCAAAAAAGGGCATATTCTCAAAGTCGGTTCTGCGCATCTAATAAAGTGGTTTTAAGGATAATTCTCAGTTAGTTTAATAATGCTTCAGATTACAAAAAAAACTCTTACCAATTCTGGTTCGTTTTTTACGACACATACAGCAACTATCAGGATGAATTGCCATGCTCAAAGCCAGCTATTATTATCTGTGCCCGCGTCCCATGGGTGGATGGATTTTACACAAAGAAGGTTGCGTTAATCTGTCCAAAAACGACAAGCGCGTATTTATTGGTTCGCTTTATACCCGACAGCAGGCGCTGACGGTGGCAAAAATACATCATCCGAATGCCATATTATGTAATGCCTGTCTGAGCACCTTTATTTGCCCGACCAGCAGCAGCACGGCAATTAAGCCAGCGCGCGCGGCAACGCCTACCCGTCATACACCCCGTCATTAATCGGGCGGAATAACCTGCCGGTGGCAGAGCGAAATCAGCGGAAATAAAAGAAATAAGCGGGCGGGCGGTTCAGAATAAAAATGGCAGCGTAAAAACGCTGCCCGGAAAATCATGCCTGTTTAGGCTGGCCATTTGAGGCAGTCAGGCCGCCATCGACCGGAAGATTGACGCCGGTAATATAACTGGCTTCTTCGCTGGCAATAAACACTATGGCACGGGCAATATCGTCCGCTTCACCTGCGCGACGCAGCGGGATGCGATCGTAAAAACGCTCCAGCAGGGCCTGGTCGTTTTTGGCCTCTTCGGTCAGGTCCGTAAAGGTAAAACCGGGGCAAATCGCGTTGACCCGCACGCCATCCGCGCCATAGTCCATCGCCAGTGCGCGCGTGAAGTTGGTAATCGCCCCTTTCGCCGCATTGTAGATGCTCATGCCCCAGTCGCCGCCCAGGCCTGACACCGAGGAGATGTTGACGACATTACCTTTGCTTTTCAGCAGGGCAGGCATGAAGTAGTGCACGCCGTAGAACACTCCATCAAGGTCAGTCTTCATCAGGGTTTTCCAGGCGTCGAGCCCGACTTCATGTATGCGACCCTGCACGATAACTCCGGCGTTGTTGACCAGCACGTCGACCCGGCCATACTTCGCCAGCACCTTTTCTGACAGCTGTTTAACCTGCTCAGCGTCTGAGACATCGCAGGCTGCCACCAGATGGTCGCCTGACGTCATCTCTGCCAGCGTCTCTTCCAGTTTCTGCGCGGTGCGGCCTACCAGCACCACGGATGCACCTTCCTCAGCGAAGCGCTTTGCGCTGGCCTCACCAATGCCGGATCCGGCACCTGTCACAACCACAACTTTCTGCGTAAATCTGGACATTATGCCTCCTTGTCAGCATTAATTTTTACGATTAACAACCGCTTAAGCCTGGCAGCGATTGCCAGAAATTCAAGCGCAGCGCAGGATCCGCTGCGCCTGACGCGCGGTTATTAACCCGATTCAGCCCCTACGGACGTCTGAACAGCGCAAAACTGCGGCCTTCCAGCTCGAAGTCTTTCTCTTTGGTGATCACCAGCCCCCGTTTCGTCACGTCGCTGGTGGTCAGCTCCAGCACCCAGCCGCCTTCGCCAAACTGCGGGATGCGGAAGGGCACATTGCCTTCAAACGGATTGAGCAGCATCAGGACGTCATGCCAGATGCCCTCTTCGGTCTGCAGATCCGGCCGTCCGATATAGACGCCCAGCGTAGAGCCTTCATCCCACTGCTCGCTCTGCTGGAACCCGCCCCCGGCGTTGAACCATTTGATGTCCATGCCGTCGCGCCAGTTTTCGCGCCGCAGTAACGGCTGCTGCGCGCGTAACTGCAGGATCTGGCGGGTGAACGCACGCAGCGCCTCTGCAGACTCCGGCAGGTTCTCCCAGTGTACCCAGGAGATTTCGCTATCCTGACAGTAGCCGTTGTTGTTACCCATCTGGCTGCGGCCAAACTCATCGCCCGCCAGCAGCATCGGCGTGCCGTGAGAGAAGATCAGCGTGGCCAAGAAATTACGCTTCTGACGTTCGCGCACCGCGTTGATCGCGTCATCGTCGGTCGGGCCTTCGGCGCCGTAGTTATACGAGCGGTTGTCGCTGTGCCCGTCGTTGTTGTCTTCACCATTCTCCGCGTTGTGCTTGTCGTTATAGGACACCAGATCGTTGAGAGTGAAACCGTCGTGCGCAGTAATAAAGTTGACGCTGGCCCAGGGGCGGCGACCGTGCTGGTCGTAGAGATCGCCGGAGCCGAGCAGGCGGGCCGCAAAATCCGTTGAGACGTTGTTGCCTTTCCAGTAGTCGCGCACGGTGTCGCGGTACTGGTCGTTCCACTCGGCCCAGCCGGGCGGGAAGCTGCCCACCTGATAGCCGCCGGGTCCGATATCCCAGGGTTCTCCAATCAGCTTTTTCTGCGACAGGATCGGGTCCTGCATCACGGCATCAAAGAAGCCACCGCGCGGGTCGAAGCCATCCGGTTCGCGGCCAAGAATAGTGCCGAGGTCGAAACGGAAACCGTCGATATGCATCGACTCTGACCAGTAACGCAGCGAATCGAGCACCATCTGCAGCACACGCGGATGCGACGTGTTGACAGTGTTGCCGGTGCCGGTGTCGTTAATGTAATAACGATGCTGATCGGGCATCGTGCGGTAATAGGAGAAGTTATCGATGCCTTTGAATGACAGTGTCGGCCCCAGCTCATTCCCTTCAGCGGTGTGGTTATAGACCACATCCAGGATCACCTCGATCCCGGCATCGTGGAAGGCGCGCACCATGTCGCGGAAGCCCTGAATGCCACGCGGTCCGAAATAGCGGGTCGCAGGCGCAAAGAAGCCCAGAGTGTTATAGCCCCAGAAGTTTTTCAGCCCCTTGTCCAGCAGGTGCTGATCGTCCGGGAACCAGTGCACCGGCAGCAGTTCGACCGAAGTAATCCCTAAACTTTTAATGTAGTCGACGCTGGCTTTGTGGCCCATACCGTCGAAGGTGCCGCGCAGTTCGGGTGGCAGTGCAGGGTTGAGCTGGGTGAAACCCTTGACGTGGGTTTCATAAATCACCGTTTTTGGCCAGGGCACCGTCGGACGGTTATTATCCTGCCAGTCAAACTCATTCGGGTCGATAACCCGGCACTTAGGCGTAAACGGCGCGCTGTCGCGGCTGTCAAATGTCAGATCTTTATCCTCGTGATAGAGATCGTAAGCAAAGTGCGCTTCATTCCATGCGATGTCGCCTGCCAGTTCGCGGGCGTAGGGATCGAGCAGAAGCTTATTAGGGTTAAAGCGATGCCCGTTTTCCGGATCGTAAGGGCCGTAAACACGGTAGCCATAGAGCGCCCCCGGCTTCAGTCCGGGGACATAGCCGTGCCAGACTTCATGGGTATATTCCGGCAGTTCCAGACGGGCAATTTCCGTCCTGCCGCTGGGATCGTACAGACAGAGTTCAACCCGCTCGGCGTGGGCGCTGAACAGGGCAAAGTTCACGCCCTGACCGTCAAAGTTGGCCCCCAGCAAATGGCTGTAACCCGCCGTAATTTCAAAACGCTGACTGTTTGACATTGATGCCTCGTTATTCAGTGAACAGAGTGACGCGTAATAAAGGGGTTCAGGCCGGATTTATTCCGCCACCAGTACGGCGCACCACTGCGACGCCAGCGCTGAAAGTGGTAACTGATCCGTCACGGCAAGGGTTTTACCGGTCAGCCGATCGCGATAGGTGCGCTGGCTCAGGGCGGCCGGCAGGGCGAGATGCGTCTCAGCCCAGCGTTCGGCCGGCGGCTGATCGAGATTGTCCGGCAGCAGGTCAAAGACCCGGCGCGACACGACGACAATCACCGCCTGTTGCTGACCGATGCGGGCAAAGGCGAGCACCTTATCCTGCTGCTCGCCCTCTGCGGAGAGCGGCAGATAGTCACCGCGGCGGAACAGCTCCGGCTGCGCCTGACGCAGCGTCAGCAGTCTGACTATCGCCTGCTGATTGACCTGACCGCGCAGCCAGTGCGCTTCGCCTTCGTCGTGCTGTGGCGTCTCAAGCATCGCCGCCAGTGCGTTGAAATCGGGCTCGCGACGGTTATCGGGATCGACGAGGCTGAAATCCAGCGCCTCGCTGCCCTGATAGATATCGGGCACGCCCGGTGCTGTGAGTTTCACCACCGTCTGCGTCAGGCTGTTGACCAGTCCGGCACGCATAAAGGGCTGCAGCGATGCACAGAAGTCATCCAGGAAGGTACGGTTGGCCGGGGCGAGCAGGTGACGCGCATAATCCAGCACCGCCTCTTCGTAGGCGTCGTTGTTGTCGGCCCAGTCGGTGCGCAGTTTGGCTTCACGCAGCGCTTTCTCCACGTAGACGACAAAGCGCGCTTCCAGTGCCGCCAGACCTTCCGCATCCTGCGGCTGCAGGTCGGTCGGCCAGACACCGGCCAGCGCCTCATACAGCATCCACTCCACGGCGGGTTCGGGCGCCGGGCCATCTTTCAGACGGAGCACCTTATCCTCGTTCATGGCGCGCCAGCGGCTTACGCAGTCGGCCCAGCGCTGTGGCGCTTCGGTCAGGGTATAGAGGCGCGCACGGGCATCCTCACCGCGTTTGGTGTCATGCGTAGAGGTGCCGGACAACGCATCGGGCTGATGGTCGCGTCGCGCCTGCATTTCGGCATGAAACTGATCCAGCGAGAAGTGACGTGCCAGCGGCTCAGCGCCGACCTCATTCAGTGCCAGCGCCATGTGCTGACGGAAGAAGAGGGTATCTTCTACCGATTTCGCCATCAGCGGCCCGGTCAGCTGCTGGAAGCGGGTCCGGAACTGGCTGGCATCGTCGCGGGTCGCGGCGGCCGTTTCCGCCCGCAGGATAGCGGTGAGGAAGTCGAGCGCCTGGTTGTCGGGCGCCTGCGCGCTGGCTTTAACCTGACTGACCACCTGCTCCAGCAGCGCGGTGTCGGCTGGCGTCAGCCCCTCCGGCGTGCCGTAGGTGCGGTAGACCGGGAACGCCACCAGCAGTTCGCGCAGCGCATTTTTCAGTTCCGCTTCCGGCTGGGGCGTGCCGCCAGTGTCGGCAATCTTCAGAGCCAGCTGCAGCAGACGGTTAAACTCACCGGCAAAATTGCGGTCAGCCATCAGCAGCTTGGCCGCGCGCAGTTCCGCTTTCATATCTACGGTTTTGCCGATTACTGCCTGATACGCCTTGCGCAGTCCGCTCAGCCGCTCGCTGTCGACCAGCAGGTTGGCGAGGGCGGCCATAAACTCATAGCCGGTGGTACCGGAAACCGGCCATGCGTCCGGTAACTGCTCGCCGTCGCCCAGGATCTTCTCTACGGTCAGATAGCAGTCGGGACCTGCCGCCTGGCGTAACTGCTTCAGATAACCGTACGGATCGGCCAGGCCATCCACATGGTCCACGCGTAATCCCTGCACCGCGCCGCTGTGAACCAGTTCAAGGATCAGCTGGTGGGCGGCATCAAAGACGGCGGGATCTTCCACGCGCACGCCCACCAGTCCGGTCACTTCAAAAAAGCGGCGGTAGGAGAGGTCACTGGGGGCATCGCGCCATGACATCAGCCGCCACGGTTGCTGGTCATGCAGGGCGGCGATGTCGCTGGCGTCGCGCAGGGCCAGCACCGCCTCTTCGCGATCCTGCCAGGTGTGCGGTGCCAGCGGATAGAAATTGTCGAAGTAGGCCAGCGCCGGTTTTCCTGTCTGTGGATCGCGCTGCACGCGGATGTCGCCCTTTTCCAGCTCTGCTTCAAAAGTGTCGCCGAGGAAGGGCAGCGTCAGGCGACGTGACCAGTCGATGTCAAAGTAGTGCGCGTAACGGCTCTGTTCGCCATGCTCGATCACATCGCGCCACCAGGGGTTCTCCAGCGAGGCGGCCATGTGGTTAGGCACAATGTCGAGGATCAGCCCCAGCCCGGCGGCCTGCAGGGCGGTAACCATGCGATTAAAGCCTTCACGGCCGCCGATTGACGGCTCGATCTGGTTAACGTCCGTCACGTCATAGCCGTGGGTTGACTCTGCGGTCGCGCTGAAAATCGGCGAGGCATACAGATGGCTGATCCCCAGGGTTTTCAGGTAGGGCACCAGCGCCGCTGCGCGGTCAAACGTCATGCCGTTACGGAACTGGATGCGATAGGTCGCGGTTGGAATAGTCATTCTGCTTCTCTCTTAGCCAGACGCACCACAATAGCGTTGGGAGTCAGTTCGGTGCCGGCCTGCGGCCAGGCAAACAGGGTATCGCCCGGCAGATCCGGGATCGGTTGCGCGTGGCTGCCGACGTTCAGCGCCAGTGACAGCGTGCCCTGCGGGAAGTCCCAGCGCACAGCAAGGAAACCTTCTGCGGTGTTCACCACCTGACCGGCATCGCCGCCCGCGTCACGCAGCAGCGGCACAATATGTTCCTGACGCAGGGCCAGCAGCTGGCGCGTCAGCGTCAGCCACTCCTGACCTTCCGGCGTATCGGTGTGCGACCAGTTCAGTTTTGACTGTTCAAAGGTAGTGATAGCGTTGGGATCCGGCACGCTTTCGCCGTGACCGGCATGACCTTCAAATTCTCTGGCGCGTCCTTCACGTACCGCTTTCGCCAGATCGCCGTGGAAATCGGTAAAGAAGAGGAATGGCCGGGTTTCGCCATACTCTTCGCCCATAAACAGCAGCGGGATATGAGGCGACACCAGCAGCGTGGCCAGCAGGACCTGGGTGCGCGCTGCACCTGCCAGCGTAATCAGGCGATCGCCCTGTGCGCGGTTCCCGGTCTGGTCATGGTTCTGAATGAAGTCGACAAAGGCGACCGGCGGCTGGCTGCTGCTTTTCACGCCGCGCGGCTCACCCGACTGCTGCGACACTTCGCCCTGATAGACAAAGCCCTCGGCCAGCGCCCGTGCGACCCGCTGTTCCGGCCTGTCGGCAAAATCCTGGTAGTAGGCGTGATCTTCTCCGGTCGCCAGCACGTGCACAGCGTTATGAAAGTCATCGTTCCATTCGCCGGTAAAGAGGGGGGCATGGCCGTTTTCATCGCGCGGGTGCAGGAAGGTGACGTTGCGGCAATCTTCGGTGGTGAGGTGGACAGGACGATCGGTAATATCGGCACGGATGCGCTCGGCAATCTCCACCAGCACATGCTTTTCACTGGGATCGTCAATCTGGTCGATCGCATCGAAACGCAGACCATCCAGATGGTACTCCTGAAGCCAGTAGAGCGGGGCTTCTGCGATATAGCGGCGAACCGCATCGACGTCATAGGCGATTCCGGCGCCCCAGGGCGTCTGGCGCGCCTTGTGGAAGAAGTCGGGCGAGAGCAGCGGCAGATAGTTGCCCTCCGGCCCGAAGTGGTTCAGGACAATATCCAGCACCACCGACAGCCCATGACCATGGGCGGCATCGATAAAGGCTTTGAAATCGTCGGGTGTGCCGTAGGCGGCATGTGGCGCATAGAGCAGGACGCCATCGTAGCCCCAGCCGCGGTTGCCGCCAAACTGCGACACCGGCAGCACCTCGATCATGGTGATGCCGGTGTCGGCCAGCATCGGCAGTTTGTCGATGGCCGCCCGGAACGTGCCCTCGGGGGTAAAGGTGCCGATGTGCAGTTCATACACCACCGACTCCTCCCAGGGGCGTCCCTGCCACTGGCTGTTCTGCCAGCGATAGGCTTCCGGGTCGATCACCAGTGACGGGCCGTTAACCCCGGCTTTTTGCGCGCGGGCGGCCGGATCGGGCACGGCGGTGCCATCCGCCAGCACAAAGTCATACTCTGCGTTGGCGGCGACCCCGGCAACCCGGGTTTCAAACCAGCCATCCGCCTGCGGTGTCATCTCAATATCCTGACCCGAGAGCCGCAGCGTGACGCGCTGCTGGCCGGTTGCCCAGAGGCGAAAGCGCACCTCATCGCTGGCAACCCGTTCTGCGCCCCAACTTTTAAAAAAAGATCTGGATTCCATTCAGTTGCCTCATTTAGCCTGAAAATGCACGATGACAGCCATCGCACGAAAAGGATGTTGATGACACAAGCGTCGAAAAACCGTAAAGCGATCAGCGAGACCAGGATGCCAGGTGGGCTGGCGCGTCTCTTCAGCCAGGAGGCTGGACTGGTATTCAGCGTGATACCGTGGGAAAACAGCGTTGAGACCGTTTCCACAGGGTATACAGACAGTAAGCATAGACTAAGATATTGCAGTCGCAGGGCGGCGCGGCGTGGCGTGGCATGAATTTGTGTTAATTGCTCTGAATTGACCGTAGCCAGCCGCACAGACACCTCGGCTGGCGCAGAAAACGCTGCCGGATGACACAGACTCACTCTGCGCTTAACTGTGAGGGCGCGGGTCACACCCTAAGGGCGGTGTCGCTGAACATAAAAAAAGGATATGACGTGAGGAAATGTGTTTTGTTAGCTGTGGTACTGCTGCTCTCAGCCTGTTCCAACCGGGTCGGACACCGGCTGGACAGCGGTAATCTGCAGCATATTCATGCCGGTCAGACCACCCGTTCACAGCTGATCGCGCTGTTTGGTCAGCCAGACAGTGAAACGCCTTACACCGATGGGCAGCGGCTGCTGAAGTGGACTTACAGCGAGGCTCGCACCCTGAACACCACCGAGGGGCAGACGCTGACCGTACAGATGAAAAATGACAGAGTGCTGAATTATGCGTTGAGTAAGAGCTAACCGGCCCGGTTGTCGGGCTGCACGGTGGTGTCTGATGACCACCGTGCGTGACCCGTTAGATCCCGCCGTTTTGCTGAACCTCCCGACTGTCGGCGCGCGGCTGCGCCAGCCGGGCAAAATCGGAGCCCGCCGGATGCTGGTAAATCTGCAGAGAAAAGAAACGGGTCATCGCCGTGATATACTCAAAAATCGCGGCCTGCGTATTTTCATAGTCGGCCCAGTAAATTGACGAGGTAAAGCAGTAGACCTCTACCGGCAAACCGTCCGGTGACGGCTTCAGCGGCCGCACCACGATATACATCTCTTTCTGAATATCATCACGCTGCGCCAGCCAGGCGGTCAGGAATTTTCGGAACACCATCAGATTGGTGATGTTGTTTTCAATAAACCAGCGGTCGCCAACGGCGCTGATATCGCGCCCATCCAGCAACTGCGTGATCGCTTCACCGGCCAGACGGATCTGGCTCATCGCCTGCAGCATCTCCTGAGTCACAAAGGTAATCGACTTCTGATCGAGCCAGAAGCTGCGCATAATGCGCCGGGCACCCGAGGAGAACATCGCCTGCCAGTTGGTGTAGGTTTCGGTCAGAAAATTTTTGGTGGGGATGCGCGACAGGGTGTTGTCCCAGTTGCGGATAGTAATGGTGTGCAGCGCGATATCAATCACCTCGCCACTGATGTTTCTGTCCGGCATCTCAATCCAGTCACCCAGCTGCAGCACGTCGTTGGAGGAGAGCTGAACATTGGCCACCAGCGACAGCAGCGTATGCTGGAAGATCAGCATCAGCACTGCGGCCACCGCACCCAGCGAGGAGATGATAATCGCCGGTGATTTATTGGACATAATCGCCAGAATCATGATCGCAGCAATGATGTGCACCAGGATTTTACCAATCTGGATATAGCCTTTGATCGAGTGATTTTTGCGTTTGGACTTGCGCGAATAAGAGTTGTTAACGATCTCCAGCACTTCATTGAAGAAGATCGACAGATAGATAAAGAACAGGATGCCGCAGATGGTCTGAATCGCCACTTTCAGATTTTCAGGCAGGCCCGGCATAAACTGCAGGAAATTATAGACCACAATGACCGGCACAAAATTCGACAGTTTCTGAGAGAGGCGGATATCTTTATCCAGCGGCACGCCTTTTTTATGGCTGCTGAAAAAGACCTTCCTGATCACTTTGACGATGAAGAATTTACAGATCAGGTGCGTAACCATGCCCGCCATTACCAGCAGCAACAGGCTGAAGCTGATCGACAGCACCCGGTTTCCCTCAATAAAACTCATCAGACTCTGAATGTAATGCATGATAACCACGTGCGAAAAAGAGAAGGAGCGAATTCAACCACAGCAGGGGTGCGGTTGTTAAGCGCCGAATGCGCTCAGGTTCCGCCGCCGCGCTTTTTTCTGTCGCAGGCCACGCGCACGGCCGCGGCATTGCTCCCGGCGCGGAGCAATACCTGCGCGCGACGCTCAGATAAATGGTGCACTGGCCGATAACGATCTTATCTCCTCTGACATGAGCCTCTGGATATGCTAAAAAATCTTAAAATTACGCACGGTATTGTGGCAGTTCTGGCCATTTTTATCACGTTACTGACCCTGACTGGCTTTCTGTTTTACAACGGTGTTGCTAAGGCCGATAAAAACTTCGTGGCGGCCGAACAGCTGACGCTGCAGCAGCAGCATCTCAGCGATGCGGTGAAAACCTTGATTAAAACCCGCGTCACCATCAACCGCGTGGCGATCCGTTTCCTGAAAAATCAGCAGGACCCCAAATCACTGGCGGCGATGGCGGCGCTGCTGGAGCAGGCGGGACAGTCAGCGGAAAACGCCGATGCGAATTTTAACGCGTGGCAGGCGATGCCGCGCAAAGCCGGGCAGGGTGAGGCGCAATCGGCACAGGTTGAGAGCGCCTATAAGCAGATGCGTGACACCATGCTGGCCTCTATTACCTTCCTGAAACAGGGTAACTATCCGGCCTACGGCAATCTGGAGGCGCAGGCGGCACAGGATCAGCTCGACAGCGCCTATGAAGCCTGGCGGGCGGTAAATATCCAGCTGATGAAAGATACCTCTCTGCAGAATCAGCGCAGCCTGACCGATGCACTCTGGGCACTGCTGACCATCGGCCTGATTACTGGCGTGGTCGGCGCGGCGGTCTGGATTGGACTTCAGAAGCTGCTGATTGGCCCGCTGGCCAGGCTGACCGGTTATATGCGTGCCATCTCTGCAGGCGATCTTACTGCAACGATCCCGCAGGAAGGCCGCAATGAAATGGGCCTGCTGACGCAGGAGCTGCAGCAGATGCGCGACGCGCTGGTGGTGACCATTACTTCGGTGGATGAGGCAACCCGCTCTATCTTTACCGGTGCGGCGGAAATTTCAGCCGGCAGCACCGATCTCTCCTCCCGCACCGAGCAGCAGGCGGCCGCGCTGGAACAGACCGCTGCCAGTATGGAACAGCTTACCTCGACGGTGAAGCTCAATGCGGATAATGCGCAGCAGGCCACCACGGTATCGAAAGAGGCGTCGGCCACGGCGCAGCAGGGCGGTGAAACCGTCGCCCGGGTTATCGCGAATATGGATCAGATTAGCGAAAGTTCCAGTCAGATCGCCGGGATCACCGCTATCATCGACAGCATTGCTTTTCAGACGAATATCCTGGCGCTTAACGCCGCCGTTGAAGCCGCGCGGGCCGGGGAGCAGGGCCGGGGATTTGCGGTGGTGGCGGGTGAGGTCCGTTCGCTGGCCGGACGTAGCGCCAGTGCGGCGCAGGAGATCCGTGGGCTGATCGAGCGATCCGCCGAGCGCATTAAAACCGGCGCCGATCATGCTTCTCAGGCGGGCGTGGCGATGGAGAGTATCGTTAAGTCGGTCAGTCGGGTGACGCAGCTGATCGAAGAGATCGCGGCCTCCTCCACCGAGCAGACCCGCGGCATTGAGCAGGTCTGCATTGCGGTTTCGGAAATGGATGGGGTGACGCAGCAGAATGCCGCGCTGGTGGAAGAGTCTGCCACGGCCGCCGCCTCACTGGAGGATCAGGCGAGCACGCTGCGTAAAACGGTTTCGGTCTTCAAAACCGGCAGCCTGCAAACGGCGTTCTCCGCCGCGCCGGTGGCGAAGGCGCTGACCGTGCCAGCACGTCAGCCTGTTGCCGTAACGGACAATGATAACTGGCAGAGCTTCTGAAAACGGCGGTAACGCCGCTATGACATAAAAAAACCGCCCGGGGGGCGGTTTTTTTATTAACGCAATGCATCAGGCCGGAACGGACTGCGCCTTCTGGCTGCGTGACCAGACGCGGTGCGCCTTCATCGCCTGTGTAAACGCAGACATCAGCGCGCTCTCCGCTGAATCACCCTGCACGATACCCTCTTCCTGATCGCCATCGTTCAGGCCGAACTGCGCTTTAAAGCGACGCGCGTCGCCCACCAGGCCGATCACCTTGAGATGCTTGTAGGCTTCCAGCAGGAAGTACCGGGCATCGCCGCTTAACAGCAGGGCGTCGATATTACCATTCGGCACAATCGCGGCATCGAAAGTCAGGGAAGGCAGACCGGCGAAGGTTGCATCTACCGGCAGCACCGACCCATCATCGGCCCTTACCTGGCCCATGTGTGGTGCCAGCAGTTTAGCGTGAACGCCTTCCGCCTTCAGCGCCTGCAGAATCGCCAGCACATCTGCGGCTTTCACACCGTCGCTGAGCAGCAGCGCCACCTGACGGCCTTTGATCTCCCCACCCGGCACGGCGTAGAGGCTCAGGCTCTCATCCTGCGTCAGACCGTTCACTGCGGCGGGTGGCTGAATATTGCGTTGCTCGTCCGTCAGCGCGATACCCAGGTTATCCGCCACGCCCTGCGCCAGTTTCAGGTCGATGCGTGCCAGATGATCTACCACACGTTCACGAATATAGGCGCGGCCCACTTTACTCAGCTCAAACGAGTAGGCACCAATGATGTGCTGCTGCTCGAACGCTGTCTGGCTGTTCCAGAACAGGCGCGGCTGGGCATAGTATTCGCCAAACGACGGGCTGCGCTCACGCACCTTATGGCCTTCCACGCGCTCCTGATAGCTTTCGAAGCCACCCCCTTTCGCCGCCGGTGGGGTTTCACGCGGCCAGTTATCGTTGATGGAATTTGGCTCGTAGTTAGCCGGATTGGTATCGATATCCTGACGATGCATCCCCTGACGCTGGAAATTGTGATAAGGGCAGGTTGGACGGTTGATCGGGATCTCATGGAAGTTCGGCCCGCCCAGGCGACTGATCTGCGTGTCGGTATAGGAGAAGAGACGGCCCTGCAGCAGCGGATCGTTGGAGAAATCCAGACCCGGAACGATATGGCCAGGATGGAACGCCACCTGCTCGGTTTCCGCAAAGAAGTTATCCGGGTTGCGGTTAAGCACCATCTTGCCGACGATCTCTACCGGCACCAGCGCTTCCGGGATCAGTTTGGTGGCATCGAGAATATCGAAGTCATATTTGAACTCATCCTCTTCCGGGATCAGCTGCAGGCCCAGCTCATATTCCGGGAAATCACCGGCTTCGATCGCTTCCCAGAGGTCGCGACGGTGGAAGTCGGGATCGCGACCGGTCAGTTTCTGTGACTCGTCCCACAGCAGCGAGGCTTTACCGGCCACCGGCTTCCAGTGGAAGCGGACAAAAGTCGCTTTGCCTTCGGCGTTGACCAGACGGAAGGTATGGATGCCAAAACCTTCCATGGTGCGGTAGCTGCGCGGGATCCCGCGGTCAGACATCGCCCAGATCACATTGTGCATGGTTTCCGGCTGCAGAGAGACGTAGTCCCAGAAGGTGTCGTGGGCGCTCTGGCCCTGCGGGATCTCGTTGTGCGGCTCGGGTTTAACGGCATGCACGAAGTCAGGGAATTTATGCGCATCCTGAATAAAGAACACTGGCGTGTTGTTGCCGACCAGGTCGAAGACACCCTCTTCGGTATAAAACTTGGCGGCGAAACCGCGAATGTCGCGCACGGTATCCGCTGAACCGGCACCGCCCTGAACCGTGGAGAAACGGACAAAGACTGGCGTGGTCTGCTCCGGGTCGCTCAGGAACTGCGCTTTGGTCAGATCTTTCAGTGAGCGGTAAGGCTGGAAATAGCCATGTGCGGCCGATCCACGGGCGTGGACAATACGCTCCGGGATACGTTCGTGGTCAAAGTGCGTGATCTTTTCACGCAGGATAAAGTCTTCCAGCAGCGTCGGACCGCGCGACCCGGCGGTCAGTGAGTTCTGGTCGTTGGCGATACGCGTGCCCTGATTGGTAGTCAGAGCCTGGTGGGTGCCGTTTTTCCGGCTGGCTTCAAGCTGGTCAAGTTTGGCGTTGTGTGTCTGCGGAGCTTTCAGGCTACCTGGTGCGGTAGGCTGTTTGCCGGGAGGGGTCGGTTCAGCGGGGGGCTGATGCGAACCATCTTTGGGTGCCAGCGATCCCAGGCCGGGTTCAGAGGATTCGGGACCGGTGGTGGGCGCACGTTCGCTCAGGGGTTTCTTCTCTGTATCTTTCGACATTAATCCATGCTCCAGCGGTTATTTAACTTTCGACGACACTAAATATAGAACAACCTGAACAATACTGAGGATTAAGCGGCCATTTAACTGCGGCGGCGTTCCTTTTTTATCCGGACAGAAACCGCGGCTTATCTCTGACGCTCTCCTGTCGCTACGCTTATCGACGCCGCTTGCCGTCTGGATCAGCGGTGAGCCAGACCACGCCCGCCTTACGCAAAACCCGCTGAAGGCGCGCCCGGGCGTCGTCCGCCAGCGGGCCAGAGCAGGGGCCAGAAGCGGTCGCCGATCGATAAGAAAAATTAACGTCACAGCCGGAAACTTTTCGTTGAATTAAGAAATGTTATATCATAACATTTTGCGCAACTGTAACGGCGAGTGAGGATAAGGTTTTGGCAAATCAGGCAGGTAAGTGGATTGGGTTGATTGGGGCGCTATTAATCAGCCAGCAGGCGCTGGCGCACGGCACGCACGCGCATGGAAAACCGCTGTCTGCGATGGAGCAGAAGGCGGCAGAAGGGATTTTTGCTGACAGCGATGTGAAAGATCGCCCGCTCTCAGACTGGGACGGACTGTGGCAGTCCGTCTATCCGCTGCTGCAAAGCGGTGAGTTGGATCCGGTCTGGCAGAAGAAGGCGCAGCAGACCCCGGATAAAACGGCAGAAGAGATTAAAGCCTATTACCGCAAAGGCTACGCCACCGATGTCGCGACCATCGGCATCGAAAACGGCGTTATGGAGTTTCACGTCGGTGAGCAGGTCAACGCCTGTCACTACCGCTACGCGGGCCATAAGATCCTGACCTATACGTCAGGCAAAAAAGGGGTGCGTTACCTGTTTGAGTGCCAGGATGCCGGCAGCAAAGCGCCTAAATATGTGCAGTTCAGCGATCACACCATCGGCCCGCGCAAGTCTGCGCATTTCCATATCTTTATGGGCAACGAGTCGCAGCAGGCCCTGCTGGCGGAAATGGAGAACTGGCCGACCTATTACCCTTATCAGATGACGAATCCGCAGGTCGTGGATGAGATGCTGCACCACTGAGGCAGTCTGCAGGATAACCCGCGGAGCAGGGCGGGTTGTTAAGCGTGGCGGAGGGGGATCCTGCCCAGGTCGGATGGCGGGAAGCCGGAATAGCCTGTCCCCTCCGCTGATAAGGTGCCTCCACCTGCTGTTTAATCAGCCAGGGTGAGGGGCTCCCCGGACAAAGCCGTTATCCGGCGACGCATGTTCATGTGCTGTCCGGCGCTGATCGAGGCATTGGTCAGCCGATGCCGTCTCGCCTGCAGCGGTTCGTACTTCAGCGTAATCATCGACACACCGCGCACTCCTGTCAGCATTGAAAACACGTTTCCTCACATTTTTCAGATCCGATCTTCTGGCCCGAATGGATAGCTGCACGCCGCCGCGCAGCCGCGTCAATAGCGACGTGCTGAATAATCTCCCCTGACATAACTGCGCGCCCTGACGTTATTCCGCTCAACGCCGTGGCGCACGACTGGCTGGCCGCCAGCGGCCTGTTACACTTCTGATAAGCATAAATCAGGAGCAGACATGAAATTAGGCTTTGCATGTAAGTATCTTAACGCCGAGGGTAAACAATTTTTCCCGTTTCGCGCGACCACCCGTAAACGCTTCCTGAGTCTGTCGCACGACGAGCGCTACCAGCTGCTGTATGAGATCACCGTGAACAATCTCAATCATCTCTTTCTGACGCTGGAGCAGCTGGCGACCTTACCGCCGTCACTCAGGATGATGCGTATCGGCAGCGATCTGCTGCCTCTCTATACGGTGCCCGAAGCCGCACCGCTGTTTGCTGAATTTCTGCCGGCGCTCCATTCACAGTTTGCCCGCTGCGGCGAACTGGCGCGGACGCATCAGATCCGGCTCTCATTCCATCCGGGGCAGTATACCGTGCTGGCCTCCGACAACCCTGATGTGGTGACGCGCGCGCTGGAAGATGTGGAGTATCACACGCTCTGCGCCTGCCTGATGGGCTACGGCAAAACCTTCCAGGATTTTAAAATCAACATCCACATGAACGGCAAGGCGGGCTTCGACGGCTTTAAGCAGTCATTTAACCGGCTCAGCCCGGAAGCGCGGCGGATGCTGACGGTGGAGAATGACGAGATCTCCTGCTCGCTGGATGATGTGTTGCAGGCAGCACCGCTCTGTCCGGTGGTGCTGGATATCCATCATCACTGGGTAAAAGAGAGTGAGTTTATCCAGCCCGATGATGCGCGTGTGGCCAGAGTGATTGACTCCTGGCGCGGCGTGCGTCCGGTGCTGCACTATTCGATTTCGCAGGAGGGGATTATTCCGGCAGAGGGCTGGCCCGATCAGCAGCAGCTGGGGGTAAGCAAAAGCAAACTGCGTGCGCACTCCGACTATTTCTTTAATCCGACGCTGAATGGATGGGCGCTGTCGTTCCAGGCTTTCGACATCATGTGTGAAGTGAAAATGAAAAATCTGGCGCGGGAGCCGCTCTACTGGTGGGGCATCGCGCAGCAGCGGGTGGCCGATCCCCAGGCGGAATCGGCCGGGGAACAGCCGGTTAAATAATGGCGACACCGCCGGTCACGGCAATGGTCGCCCCTGAAATGTAGCTGGACTCATCGCTGGCCAGCATCACGTAGGTGGGCGCCAGCTCCGCAGGCTGACCGGCACGCTGCAGCGGCACTTCGCTGCCGAAATTCTTCACCTGCTCAACCGGCATGGTCGAGGGGATCAGCGGCGTCCAGATCGGACCGGGTGCGACCACATTGGCCCGGATGCCTTTTTCAGCCAGCAGGGCCGCCAGGCCGCCGGAGAAGTTCACGATGGCGGCCTTGGTGGCGGAGTAGGCGAGCAGCTTCGGTTTCGGCTGGTCGGCATTGATCGAGGCGGTATTGATGATTGACCCGCCCGCCGGCATGTGTCGTGTGGCCGCTTTGCTGAGGTAGAACATGGCGTACAGGTTGGTTTTCATTGTCCGGTCAAACTCATCATCGCTGATCTCATCCAGCGACTCGCGCGTCATCTGATAGGCCGCGTTGTTCACCAGAATATGAATTTCGCCAAACGCCTCGACGGCCTGGTCGACCAGCGCGTTGCAGTGTGACGCTTCGGTAATGTCGCCGGGCACCAGCAGCGCCTTCTGGCCCGCCGCTTCAACCAGCCGGGCGGTATCCTGTGCATCCTCATGCTCATCAAGATAGGAAATCAGCACGTCGGCGCCTTCACGGGCAAACGCAATGGCGACCGCCCGGCCGATACCGGAGTCGCCGCCGGTAATAATCGCCTTTTTACCCGCCAGACGGCCTGAACCCTGATAGCTCTCTTCACCGTGATCGGGCTGAGGCTGCATTGCGGTGGTGCTGCCAGGCCAGCTCTGCTGCTGTTCTGCGAAAGGGGGCTGTGGACGCTGAGTGGATGACATGACGATTCCTCCATAAAAAACAGGGTAATCCGGTCCGGGCATCAGGCCCGGGCCGGTGAGCGATCAGGGTTTCGGTGGGGTGATGCCGTCAATCTGCTCTGACTGGGCGCCGGAACCAGGACGGGCGTTGCCGAGCAATGGCTCATCGCCCAGAATATCGGGCTGCTGTTTCGCGCTGAACTGCCCCCGGCCATCGTAAGCCGGACCGCTGCTCCAGCGGCCTTCCGGCAGCGGCTTATCCAGCGAGGTATTCAGGCAGTAGTAGGCGTGCTCCTGCGCTTCATGCTCCTGCGGGAAGCTGTTCGGGATCGGCAGCGAGGCGTTCAGGCCACCCATCTCTTCGATGACGGCCAGCCACTGCTGCTGGTGCAGGGTGTCACGGGCGATCAGGAAGGAGAGGAAATCTTTCATGCCTTTATCTTCGGTCATGTTGTAGAGCCGGGTCGCCAGTACACGGCCCGTCGCTTCTGCGGTGACGTTCGCCAGCATATCGGCGGCCACGTTGCCAGAGGCGTAGATATGGCTCATATCAAACGGCATGCCGTTGGCGTTCACCGGCATCGCCGCCAGTCCCGAAGAGAGGATATGGCGCGGATTCATACCGCCCAGAATGGCGTTGACCACCGGATCCTTCGCCGAGGCTTCCTGGTAAGAGAGCGGGGCGCCTTCAAGGTTGAGGGCCACGGCGTACCCCAGCATTTCAATATGGCTCAGCTCTTCAGTCGCGGTCGAGATCAGCAAATCGCGGATCCGGACATCTCCCCGCGCGCCCATCGCCTGGAAAAAATATTGCATCGCTACACGAATCTCACCTTCGATGCCACCGATAGCCTGCTGGAGCAGCATGGCAAACTCAGGATCGGGCTTTTCGACACGAACCGGGAATTGAAGTTTTGATGAATGATGAAACATGATTATTTCCTCGTCTGTGTTTGCAGGAGATGCAGAAAAAGCCTGGACACAGATAACGGATAAATAAAGCGTAACGAGAGCAATTAACCGGGATTAGCGGTGAAATCGGCGGCAAAAAAGCCGTTAAGCGGAGCGATAGAGAGTTATGCGTGCGGTGTCAGCGCGGTGCCGGAAAGGGGGGCGGCACTGCAAGGGGAAGACATAAAAAAGCCCCAAAAACTGGGGCCGATTCCGGTCGGGAAATGCATCCATGCTAATTCGCGTTCCCTCATAACAGACACAGGTAATCAGCTGTCGCTGGTCACCGACGCGCGCTGGAGAACGTGCTCAAGCGCCTGACGGTAAATATCCTGCTTCATCACGTCACGCTCGCTCTCCAGGTGGTGAATCAGGCCCAGTACGATATCTTTATCGGATACGTGGGCTTTTGCGCGAGCGAGTTCGGCATGGACGGCAGTAATCACCTGCTGTTCCGTGCTCAGCGCGGTACCAGAGTTCATGAAGTAATCAGAAATCTGAGACTCTGTATTCATCGTTGTTTGCATGGTCAGGCCTCATAAGAAATTGGGGGAGACAGGTTGAGTGCAATCCGCTAAGCGGCTGCGGCAAAAAAAATTGCATCTGAAGGTGGAAATCCACAACACCTTCAGATGCGGTGCAATGCACCTTTCGTTACAAGTGATTTAACATCACGAGGTAAAGTTATACAAGAAAGGCAAAGTTGTACAATGAAATTTGACAAAAACTATCTGGTCGGTGGTGTATTTAAAATGCATCTTTGTTGTAATGCGCAGGGTTTTCTTATTAAATCTTCTAAAACAATGCGTTATGATTTATTTTCGGCAGGGGAAAATTTTGGGTTAAAAATAGCAAAGCATTTTTTTCGTTATGACAGGGTGCTCAACAGTTTTCCTGACGGCGGATATCAGCAAAACCTGTACAGGTTTCAGGGCGAAAACCAGACAGCGTTGCATCAGGCTGTTGCAATTCTGTCCGACTGAGAAGCCACGCAGCATAATTCACTTCACACCTCCGGTTCAGACCGCTAAGGTTGACCTCCTATTCACTACAAGGAAATGAGCATGGTCCACGACTATTTTGCACTCCCTCCGACAGGTATCACTCAGGAACAACATAAACGCGCGATCGCTGTTGCCGCTGCGCTCTCTGTCGCAAAAGAGTCTGTCAGCGCCTCCACGTCCGCAACCGGCTCGAAGACATCCTGGGATCTGCAGGCTGTGGCAAATGAAATAGCGAATCTGGCTGATGCGATTCAGGATGCGCTGGAGAGTGACAGCGGCGTGTAAATCCGGGATGTGCGCCTGGCGCGTTTACGATGGGCCGGAGCAGGGTTCAGCCGCGCCAGTAAAATCCGGCAGGCGGACGCTGCCGGAAGTGCATTTATTCCATGCCTGGCGGCTCATACTTAATATATTGTCTCAGGGCATCATGGATGGCCCGATTATTCCCCTCTTCCAGTCCGCGTTCGGCATATTCCTTCGCCAGTGCCGCCAGCACATCGTCAAATTTTCCTTTGTAATTGAGATTATTCAGCGCTATTTGCTGGCCCAGTATCGCCTTTAATACAGTCGTCTCAACCGTTAACTGTGCAACCGTCTCTTCCAGCTTTCTGATGCGATCGTCGTCTGCCATAACTCCTCCATGCCTGAAAAAAAAGGCAGAATAACGCGCTCACCCGTCATATTCAAACGTCTGTCTGAACCGGAAAGCGGATGTCAGATTTTCCTTAAGTCAGAATAATCCACGGCTGAATTTATAAGAGGCGTTACTGTAAGCAGCGTATGGCACTATTTTTACGCTGCGCTGAAAGTAACCTGTTTTTGTTTACTATCCCGGCAGTGAAAAACCGGTGATTAAAAAAAAGTGTCGGGTCATCAGACGTTTTACTTAAAAAAGGGGCCGGGCACTTGATTAAAAGGGGGAATAGCTATTACTGTATTTATATACAGTAATATGGAAAAAGGAGAAAATTTGTGGAATTCATTAAACCTGCGGACATTCGCGCTATCCTGCCGCTGCCGCTCTATATCGAACGTGTTCCCTGCGGCTTTCCCTCTCCGGCGCAGGATTATGTTGAACAGCGCATCGATCTGAATGCGCTGATGGTCCAGCATCCCAGTGCCACCTATTTTGTCCGCGTCAGCGGCGAATCGATGATTGAGGCGGGCATCAACGATGGCGATATGCTGGTCGTCGACAGTTCCCTTACCGCCGCCCATGGCGATATCGTGGTCGCCGCCGTCGACGGCGAATTCACCGTTAAGCGTCTGCAGCTTCACCCCTGCCTGCAACTGATGCCGATGAATACCAAATTCAAACCCATCGCTATCCAAACCGAAGATGTGCTGGAGGTGTTTGGTGTTGTCACCTTTGTGATTAAAGCGACGCACTGATCATGTTCGCGCTGGTCGATGTGAACTGCTTTTATGCATCGTGTGAAACCGTTTTTCGCCCCGATCTGAAAGGCAGGCCAGTCGTTGTACTGTCAAACAATGATGGTTGCGTCATTGCCCGTAGCGCAGAAGCAAAAAAGCTCGGCATTAAGATGGGGGCCCCCTATTTTCAAATGCGCGAAGAGCTGACGCGTCACGCGGTGCAGGTTTTCAGTTCAAATTATGCGCTTTACGCCGATATGAGCCATCGCGTTATGACCATACTCGAAGAAATGGCCCCGTCGGTGGAGATCTACTCTATTGATGAGGCGTTCATGGATCTTACCGGTGTGCAAAACTGCATGGCGCTGGAGATTTTTGGTCACCAGGTCAGAGGGCGTATACGCAAAGAAACCCATCTCACGGTAGGTGTTGGCATTGCGCAGACGAAAACGCTGGCCAAAATGGCAAATTTTGCGGCCAAAAAGTGGAGCAAAACGGGCGGCATTGTGGACCTGTCAAACCCCGAGCGACAGAGAAAGCTGCTGCCACTGATTGCGGTGGCTGACGTCTGGGGGGTGGGCCATCGCATGGCTAAACGGCTTAACGCAATGGGCGTTATGACGGCGAAAGATCTGGCTGACCAACGTCCCGAAACCATACGTAAACAGTTCAGCGTGGTGATGGAGCGCACAGTCAGAGAGTTACGTGGCGAATCCTGCCTGGAACTGGAGTCATTGGCACCTGTGAAGCAGCAAATCATGTGCTCGCGTTCGTTTGGCAGCCGTCTTTCTGATTATGATCAAATGCGCGAAGCCGTCTGCGCTTATGCGGAACGCGCAGCAGAAAAACTACGTCGTGAGAATCAATATTGTCGCCAGATAGGGGTGTTTATCCGTACCAGCCCGCACGCGCAGGATGAACCCTTTTATGGCAATCAATCCACCGGCCAGTTGCTGATCCCGACGCAGGACACCCGTGACATTATTAATCTCGCAGTACGGTGTCTGGATAACATCTGGATTGAGGGACATCGCTATATCAAAGCCGGCATTGTCCTGGGCGATTTTTTCACTGATGGCGTGGCTCAGCTCGATCTGTTTGACGAACAACAGCCGCGCCGTAATAGTACAGAGCTGATGCAGCTGATTGACAAAATAAACAAAACGGGCTGCGGAAAACTCTGGTTTGCCGGGCAGGGAATAAACAAAGCCTGGGCGATGAAACGTGAGCTGTTATCACCTGCTTATACCACCCGAATAACGGATCTGCCGGTGGCGGCACTGAAGTAGAAAGGTGCCGGTGTATTCATATCGCCCGCCCGCGCAAAAAGCTTTTTTTAACACGCGTGAAAGGAGCCAGAAGGTTATGCTTTTCCTGGTCCGATGAGTGGTTTTTCATCGGGTTGTTAAGCATCATAACCAGGCAGATATAATGAATTTCACGCAATTCGAAGCCAGAATAAAGCAGTGGCCCGCGATCACTTTTACCACCATCATCCTGTCCCGCCATTGCCACGACTATGAGATCTACGCGATTGACGATAACAGTACGGTAAATACCCGGCTTTTTTTATGCCAGGCGGAAAACGAAAATCATGCCAGCCTGTTAATTAAGCAGTTCACCTTATGGCTGATGAAATTCAATGCCGGGCAGCGCCCTGCAAGGGGACAAAGAGCGCATAACGATACCGTTATTATCTGAATAAGCATTGCCCGGCCTGCGTCTGAGATGATACCGGGTGCCGCCCGGAACCGGCTGACAGGGGGGCCTGCAGGCCGTGCGGCCTGTGGCGCGTCAGCTGCAGATGACGCGCTGTCGCGCAGACCATCTATACTTGTTGCCCATGCCTGAGATAGAATCGCTGTCGATTTTGACAGACATGCACGACCTCAGACCGGTAACGATGATTACGACAGCCACAGCGCATAAAAACAGGGAGCGGGGACGTCCAAGAGAGTTCGATATTGAACAGGCTCTGGACCACGCCATGACCGTTTTCAGGCAAAAAGGGTATCACGCAGCCTCAATAACCGATTTGGGTGAGGCGATGAACCTCTCTGCAGGCAGCATCTATAAAGCCTTCAAAGACAAACGTTCGCTGTTTCTGCTGGTGTTCGAGCGCTACCTGGCTCTGCGCAACGCCGATCTGCGTCGTCGTCTGGCACCCTGCGTCAGCGGGCGGGAAAAAGTCACCGAACTCTTACAGTTCTATCTGGACTCAGCCCGTGCGACAGAAGGACGGTGCGGCTGCCTGGTCGTCGGCAGTGCGATTGCGCTGCAGACTCTGGATGCGGAGCTGGCGCAGCGCATTGACGATGTGGTTCAGCGTAACCAGCGCTTTCTGGTCACGCTGCTGGCGCTGGGTCAGAAGGATGGCTCAATCGATAATACACTGGACAGTGAAGCGGCAGCCGGTCTGATCCTCTGCATCGCCTTTGGTATGCGGGTGGTAGGTAAGGTCGGTGATGTCACGAATGAGCAGGAGACGCTGGCACTGGCACTGAAAGTGCTGGGATAGGCGTTCTGCGGTCAGGCAGACAGCCTGCCGTCTTCAGCACCCCGTATTCAGCCCGTCATTTTCGCAACGGGCTTTTCCTCCGGCCTTTATGCTCATCAATACCTTATTGCGGGCAAAAAGGCGTCTCAACGCCCCAATCCGTGAGCGGGCAGCTGCTCAGACATGCCGCATGGAAGGGGTCACGCCACAAATCATGACGGTGAAAAAAGGGCAGAGCAGTGGCGCGGTCGCTTAACGCCCGAACAGCAGGCTGATGAGCGTGCGATAATGGCGCTCTTCCTCTTCCGTGGATGCGGTTTCGAGTCGCAGCAGAAGTTTAGTGCAAATCGACTTACGGTTTACGTTCAGTCCGGCATGCAGAATTTCAACCACCACCTGTCCCAGCGTCTCTTGCTGTGAAGGCAGGCTTGCCGCATTAAAATAACGGGCAATATCGTCTGCCGTCCGCGGCAGTCTCTGGTTAGGGTACATGGTTTATTTCCCGACAGGTGATGTAAAAGTGTTCATTCAGGCGCGAAGTTATACAAAATAAATGAATCTGTACAGCTATTTCAGCGATGGACGGATAATTTTTTTATCCCTGCCAGGATGTCGGGCCAGCGAGACGGCAAAACCGGCAAGCGAAACGTGAAAAAGGGGGCGCTGAGCCGGGCTGGTGCCCGGATCTGACCCGGATATCACGAACGATAATCGTCAAGAAAGGCGGGTGCCTGACCGGATTCGACCAGCCATTTAAGTTCAGCGCGGTCATGCGAAGCGGCTTCAGCAAGACCTTTGAGCCAGTTACGTGCGTCAGCGATTTGTGCGACGCGCTCATCGTTTTTTTCATTTTCAGCCATCACCCCCAGCTGCTGAATCAGCGATGCCAGGGAAATTTCCTGCCCCTCAAAGGCCAGGTTAATCGTGGCTTCACCAAGAATGATGTGACCGACATTTTTTTCATAATAAATCATCTGCTACCTCCCGATTAAATAGCGACATATAAGTTTAGTAAACGAAGCGCCGGACTAAAAGCCCCTGAAAACCGGTCGGAAAAAGCAGAATGGCTGAAAATCAGATGGAACCTTTGAGCATTATGGTAAACAGTTAAATGCAAAGCATAAAATAAAAGGTTAATTTGCTGGCGAAAGAAGGGTGAACAATTATGCTGGTTAAAAAAATGAAAATAGCCTGAAATTCAGATAAGTAAAATTCCCGGATTCCCTGCTTTTATCAAATAGCTGGCAGTACGCAGCTCGGTGACTGACTGACATACCGGATAAAAGGGCGCTGCTGTAAAGTCCGTTTTGCCCGACAGTTGCAGCCTGTGCGGGAAAAATAAAGCCGCTAATAAGCGGCTTTATTTAACAGACGGCAGCCGTGGGATCATTTATGGGGAACTTCAGAAACCGCTTTAACGTCTGCTTTATTAATCTGCTGCTTCACACCGTTCGCATCGGTGTAGGCCAGCAGGCCAGCATCAGACTCAGAAGGCTTACCGTCACTGATGATCGTCCGGCCATCATTCGTCTGAATCGCATAGCTGGTACGGGTGCAGCCGGTTAATACGGTCATACCGATCAACGCGGCAAGAGGCAGAATCAGCGCTTTTTTCATCTTATTCACCTTATATTAGTTATCGAGTTCACTCATATTACTAATCTCATTGCGATTAATTTGCTCAGTTTTTCCGGTCTGAGCATCGCGATAAGAAACCAGACCCGTATCTGAATCAATCTGGGGTTTTCCATCAGTAACAATCGTACGGCCATCGGTGGTCTTAATCGATTGATTCGAGGCGCAACCCGCCAGCGTACCTAAAGACAGAGCCAGCAAAGCAATAGCTGACAGGGATTTCATTTTCATTTTTTCAACTCCGTGAATTTTATCCAGACATTTACAGCATAGACGGCTTTATCGGGTTTGCCGGACCTGCCACGCTACGATGGCGGCTTTTTAAACAAAAAAGTGCAGGTAAAGGGGAAATGAGCAGGTGCAGCGAAAAAAATCGCATTTATTGCAAAGAGAACCGCGGTTAATAGCCGCACAGCGTACAGCGCTGACCAGCGGAACAGAAGAAAAGGCGGCGGCAAATAAACAGGGTAGCTCAGAAAGTTATTCAGGCGGAGGGCCGGCATCGCTACAGGGTAGAAGCCAGCCTTTGCATGGCTGAGGAGCAGCCAGCCCGGGACAATCCACCGCTCGTCGTCCCGGGCAACTGCATCAGAGCAGGGAGTCTTCGCCCGCTTTGGCGGCCGCTTTTTCCGCTTTCATCGCACTGACCGGATCGGATGCGCTCAGCCAGCGGTCAAATTTCTGGTAGGTGTCGATAAAGGTTTTAAAATAGCTGCTGGCGATAGTGGCATTCTCTTTGTGGTTCATAAAGGCTACGGCCAGCTTAAATGCATCTTCGTTATCAAATTTCATCTCTGTTTCCCCTTGCATAAGATGTATAGAGCGTAGCCTGAGAATAGAGGCTGTGCATTCGGACAACCACCTGAAAAAGCGCAATAATTCATGCAGGCTGACCTCATCAGCCCGATTGGTGTCGATTCTCACTTACTTCGCGCCCAATCCTTCTTATAATGCCCGCTCCACCTGCAAAGGAGACACGCTTATGTTGAAAGGATTAACCCTCGCTGCAGGAGTGCTGCTGTCGGGCTGCAGCCTGATGCATAAAGAGCCACCGGCAGCGCAGACCCTGCACTATCGCTGCGGAACCCTGCCTCTGACCGTAACGCTGGATGAGGCGAAAGAACAGGTCAGTTTCATCATGGATGGCCAGCCGCTGACGCTGAAGCAGACGGTATCTGCGTCCGGAGCCCGCTACAGCGACGGCACCTATGTTTTCTGGTCCAAAGGGAACGGCGCGTTTATCGAACGTAACGATAAAATTGTCGTCAACGATTGTGAGCTGCAACCTGCCAGCTGACCTTTTATCTGAATAGGCGAGCATCATGAGTGACAGCGAAACGCTACACACCATTGCCCATCTGCGGCGTGAATATACCCGGGGCGGCCTGCGTCGTAAGGATCTGCCGGAAAATCCGCTCGCGCTGTTTGAACAGTGGCTGAGCCAGGCCTGTGAGGCAAAACTGCCCGATCCCACGGCCATGACCGTGGCCACAGTGGATGAAACGGGCCAGCCCTGGCAGCGTATTGTGCTGCTGAAACATTTCGACGCCCAGGGCATGGTGTTTTACACCAACCTCGGCAGCCGCAAAGCGCTGCAGCTGGCGCAGAACCCGCGCATCTGTCTGCACTTCCCCTGGCACTTTCTGGAGCGTCAGGTGATGGTGCTGGGCGAAGTGGAAAAACTGTCGCCGCTGGAGGTGCTGAAATATTTCCACAGCCGTCCGCGCGACAGTCAGATCGGTGCCTGGGTGTCGAAGCAGTCGAGCCGGATTTCGGCGCGTGGGATTCTGGAAGGGAAGTTCCTTGAGCTTAAACAGAAGTTTCAGCAGGGCGATGTGCCGCTGCCGAGTTTCTGGGGAGGGTATCGGGTGAAATTTCATACGATGGAGTTCTGGCAGGGCGGCGAACATCGCCTTCACGATCGCTTTATTTATCAGCGTGATCACGACGGCTGGAAAATCGACCGTCTGGCACCCTGAATCTGCATGATTCCCCCCTATCAGCGCTGGCACAGAGAGCGTCGGCGCTTTATGCTATAGCCCTCATTTTTTTGGTTCCGCAACTCAGCGGAAAGCTGTGTACCAGCATAGGTGCAGTCTGATCAATTTGGAGTCAGTAATGACCAGCAGTAACCTGATACAACAATTGCAGGAGAGGGGCCTTATCGCCCAGGTGACGGACGAAGACGCGTTAACAGAGAAACTGGCGCAGGGGCCAATTTCGCTCTATTGCGGCTTTGACCCCACTGCTGACAGCTTGCATTTGGGCCATCTGGTACCGCTGCTCTGCCTGAAGCGTTTTCAGGATGCCGGACATAAGCCGGTGGCACTGGTCGGGGGCGCAACCGGCCTGATTGGCGACCCGAGCTTCAAAGCCGCAGAGCGTAAACTTAATACCAGTGAAACCGTCGGTGAATGGGTTGAAAAGATCCGCCAGCAGGTGGCCCCGTTCCTCGACTTCGATTGTGGCAGCAACAGCGCCATCGCCGCCAACAACTACGACTGGTTTGGCAGCATGAACGTGCTGACCTTCCTGCGTGACATCGGTAAGCACTTCTCCGTTAACCAGATGATCAATAAAGAAGCGGTGAAGCAGCGTCTGAACCGTGACGACCAGGGCATCTCCTTTACCGAGTTCTCCTACAATCTGCTGCAGGGTTATGACTTTGCCTGCCTGAACGAGCGTCACGGCGTCTCCCTGCAGATCGGTGGTTCTGACCAGTGGGGCAACATCACTTCCGGTATCGATCTGACCCGCCGCCTGCATCAGAATCAGGTCTTCGGCCTGACCGTTCCGCTGATCACCAAGTCGGACGGCACCAAATTCGGTAAAACCGAAGGTGGCGCAGTCTGGCTGGATGCGAAGAAAACCAGTCCCTACAAGTTTTATCAGTTCTGGATCAACACCGCCGATGCGGATGTCTATCGCTTCCTGAAGTTCTTCACTTTTATGAGCATTGACGAGATCAATGCGCTGGAAGAAGAGGATAAAAACAGCGGCACCGCGCCACGTGCGCAATATGTGCTGGCTGAGCAGGTGACGCGTCTGGTGCATGGTGAAGCGGGCCTGTCAGCGGCAAAACGTATTACCGCCAGCCTCTTCTCCGGCTCCGTCAGCGACATGACCGAAGCGGACTTCGAGCAGCTGGCGCAGGATGGCATGCCAACCATCGCGCTGAGCGCAGAAGACGACCTGCAGCAGGCGCTGGTGAAAGCCGAACTCGTGCCATCCCGGGGTCAGGCTCGTACCATGATCGGCTCTAATGCCGTCTCTCTGAACGGTGAAAAGCAGTCCGATGCGGAGTACCGCTTCAGCGACAGCGACAAACTGTTCAACCGCTTTACGCTACTGCGTCGCGGTAAAAAACACTACTGCCTGATTAACTGGCAGTAAGCGTTCAGGGCCGGTTTCCGGCCCTTTTTTATGGCAAGGCAGACAGGGCAAATACGTGAAAAATATTTTAGCGATTCAGTCGCATGTTGTTTTTGGTCATGCCGGTAACGCGGCGGCTGAGTTTCCGATGCGCCGCATGGGTGCAAACGTCTGGCCGCTGAATACCGTACAGTTTTCCAACCATACGCAATATGGCCACTGGACCGGCACGGTGATGCCCGCAACGCATTTGACCGACATCGTCAAAGGTATCGCTGACATCGATCGCCTTAAGACCTGTGACGCGGTGCTGAGCGGCTATCTGGGATCGGCGGAGCAGGGCGAACAGATTCTGCAGATTGTTCGTCAGGTAAAAGCGGCGAATCCCAATGCCTGGTACTTTTGTGATCCGGTCATGGGCCATCCTGAGAAAGGCTGTATTGTGGCACCGGGCGTAGCGGAGTTTCACTGCAAAATGGCGATGCCTGCCAGCGACATTATCGCGCCGAACCTGCTTGAGCTGGAGATGCTGAGCGAACGCACCGTGACGGATGTCGACGCGGCAGTGGATGCTGCCCGGGCACTGATTGCCCAGGGACCACGCGTCGTGCTGGTGAAACACCTTGCGCGCGCGGGTCGCCGCAGCGATCGCTTTGAGATGCTGCTGGTGACGGCTGACGACGCCTGGCACATCAGCCGTCCACTGGTCGATTTCGGTGTGCGTCAGCCGGTCGGCGTCGGCGATCTCACCAGCGGCCTGCTGCTGGTGAATCTGCTGCATGGCAAATCACTGCAGGATGCACTGGAGCACGTCACGGCGGCCGTTTATGAGGTGATGCTGAAAACCCATCAGATGGGCGAGTATGAGCTGCAACTGGTCGCAGCACAGGATGCCATCGCCAGTCCCACGCAGCACTTCGCGGCAGAAAAACTGTAATGCATCAGGGCCGGTTGACCGGCCCTGATCGCCTAAACTAACCCTTCCGCCTCTAGCGCCGCCTGCACCGCAGGCCGTTCCGCCACGCGTTCAAACCAGGTCTCCAGCGTCGTCAGACCGGATAAATCCAGCCCCAGCGCTTTGGCCCAGCGCGTCACCACAAACAGATACGCATCCGCCACGCTGAAATGCAGCCCCATCAGCCACTGTCTGTCACGCAATGACTCATCCACATAGCGAAACTTCGCTTCCAGCTGGCTGCGGATTTGCGCCTTTACCTCATCGGGGTAGCCGGGACGGAACAGCGGGCCGAAGCTTTTGTGCAACTCACTGCCAATGTAGCTGAGCCATTCCACGGTGTGATAGCGGGTCAGACTGCCGACCGGCGCCAGCAGATGGCGATCGGGCTTGAGGTCCGCCAGATACTGCACAATCGCCACGCCTTCGGTCAGCACGCTGCCGTCGCTGAACTGCAGCGCGGGCACCTGACCTTTGGGATTGATCTGGCGAAAATCGTCGCCCTGTTCGGTGAGTCTGGTGGCCAGATCGACATTAACCTGCGTAAAGTCGAGCCCGCATTCGCGCATAACAATGTGGGGAGAAAGAGAGCAGGCACCTGCTTTGCAAAACAGTTTCATGACCATGTACTCCTTGTGCAATGGGATCACAGCATAGTAAAGGCTCAGGCTGGAATTACCAGTGATAAGGATCAGGGATCTGCGTCGCGGGGCCATCGTTCACAAAAAAGCCGGGCAGAGCCCGGCTGAGTCGTGACAGGTGACCAGGTCTGCGCGTTATTTTTTCGCGTCAGTATCCAGGGTCATCCGGTTCAGCAGCGGGGCTGTGATCAGCATCAGCAACGCAATGACCGCCGTGACGATGCCGATTTGCTGGAATACGCGGCTGTAGGTCGCCAGAGAGATCAGCGGATCGGTCACGTTTTCCGGCACCGCCATCAGGTTAGCCACTTTACCGGCAATCACCGCCGCGCCAGCGGTAGTCAGGAACCAGGAGCCCATGATGAAGCCCATCAGACGCTGAGGTACCAGCTGCGCCACCATCGCCAGGCCAAGACCGGAGATCATCAGCTCACCGATACTCTGCAGCGCATAGCTCAGGATCAGCCAGTTAACGGAAACGATACCGGCGTCGCTGGCAAATTTTGCGCCTACCGGCAGCACCAGGAAGGCACCGGAGCAGAGCACCATACCGAGAGCAAACTTATGCGGCATCGGCAGCTTATCGCCCAGCTTGTTATAAAGCGCCGCCAGCAGCGGACTGGCCAGCATGATCCAGAACGGGTTCAGCGCCTGGAACTGCTCTGGCGCAAACGTAATGCCGAAAATCGTGTGCTCAACGTTGCGGATAGCAAAGAAGTTGAGTGAGGTTGGCATCTGCATATAGAGCACGAAGAACAGGATCGCTTCGACCATCAGCAGGAAAGCCACGATCATCTTACGGCGCGCCGCGCCCTGCAGCGCAAAGGCTTCTTTGGCAAAGACCAGCAGAATGCCCAGCGCAATCACCGCCAGCACCAGACGGGCGATAGCCTGATGATGCAGCATCCAGTTTGCCAGGGCGATCAGCACGACCACGCCGACCAGCGTCATCAGCAGTTTTCCTATCTGCAGCGGGGCGAAGTCTGGCTTAGAGCCATAATCCTTCACCATGTGTTTGCAGAACAGGAAGTTAAGCAGGGTGATGACCAGACCAATGACGCAGAGCGAGAAGGCCACGCTGTAACCATACTTTGCTGCCAGCCACGGTGTCAGCATCATTGAAAAGAGCGAACCGATGTTGATCGACATATAGAACATGGTGAAGGCACCGTCGATACGTGGGTCATCTTTTTCATAGCAGGTTGAAAGCAGCGAGGAGGGGTTCGCCTTGAACAGGCCGCTACCGACGGCGATCGTCGCCATACCGGTATAGACGATGCTGACGTTATGGCCGGAGAAGGCCACCTGCGCATACCCCAGCGCCAGCACTATCACGCCCAGCACAATCACGCGCTTGGTGCCCAGCACCTTATCGCCCAGCCAGCCGCCGATGGCGACCAGTCCATAAACCAGCGCACTGAATGAAGAGAACAGGGTAATAGAGTCTGATTCAGACAACCCCAGCTGCTTCACCAGGTAGACCGCCATAATGGCCTGCAGGCCATAGAAGCCAAAACGTTCCCATAACTCAATCGAGAAGATTAAATAAAACGCTTTTGGCTGTTTAAACGCATTGAGGCTGACAGCCTCATCAGTGTGTTTGTTTGCAGTTGACACATGTACCTCAGTTTTTCATACCCTGTTTCGGGACAGCAATTAAGTCTGCGTCGTGTGAGTTTTCCACGCGCCAGATTGTTATTAGAAGGGAAAAGGGGCGACTAATTTGGCTGATTAAGGGCGACAGGGCAAGAATTTTCTGACAACCAGCCTGAGCTGATAATGTAGTGTTAAAAACCGTAAAATAAGCCGTTGATTAGATTTAAATTTCGGCGAGAAGGGCTGATTCAGTACAATCCAGCTGAATCTCAGTTCGGTGCTGGATGAAATTGAAATTAACTGCTAACGAAAGATTTTGTGGATGATTCGTTTATAGGAGCGCAGATCACCAGCACGGACGGACTGTCACCGAACTTTTTTCCAGCGATATGAATAAAGAGTAACCATTATGCGGTCCGGGTTGTTGAAAAAATAGACGATGCGCGATCAAACCCACAATCTGAGGATTTAATTCAGAAAGTAAAAAAAGAAACCGATTGCATCGCGTCGGAAAGGCAGAAAACCGCAGGATCAATACGCAGAACGGGGGTGAGTTCTTCTGTGATAAACCGCATTGTGGCAGACGCCGCCATTCGGTCGCAGCTTCGCCAGCGCGCCAGGAGGGGAACAGGCAGTAAATGACAAAAAATTAACATTCGTGTAACCTACTGTTTTCCCTGAAAAGGATCTGCCCATGTCATTACTGCGTCTTTTTCTGGTGGGAGACTACCGTGCCAGCGCGGTCGCTCACCAGGCCATCCCCCTTGCTATCGAGCGTGCTGCCCGCAGCCTGAACATCACCGTTGAAACCACCTGGGTCGCCACCGGGCGACTCGACGAGACCGATCTGACACAGTGCGATGCGCTCTGGGTGGTGCCGGGCAGCCCCTATCACAACGACAGCGGCGTCTATGACGCTATCCGCTGGGCGCGGGAGAGCGGCAAGCCTTTTCTGGGCTCCTGTGGCGGGTTTCAGTACGCGGTGATTGAATATGCCCGCCATGTCCTGGGCTGGCAGGATGCCGCACATGCCGAAACCGACACTGGCGGACGCAGCGTCATCGCGCCGTTGAGCTGTTCGCTGGTAGAGCAGCGCGGTACGGTGAGATTCGAACCAGGCGCGCGTATCGCTACCGCCTACGGCGCGCTGGAGAGCGATGAGGGCTATCACTGCAACTTTGGCGTTAACCCGGCGTTCAGCGCGGCGCTGGGCGAGAAGACGCTGCAGATAACGGCCTGGGATGAGGCGGGTGACGTCCGCGGCGTGGAGTTGCCGGGGCATCCCTTTTTCGTGGCAACGCTGTTCCAGTCAGAACGGGCGGCGCTGCAGCAAAAAATCTCACCGCTGGTGGTGGCCTGGATGCAGGCCGCGCTGACGCAGCGGTAAGGGCGGGCCAGCGCCTTACCTTTAGTGACAGCGTCACAAAATAGAGATACGTTTCGCAACGGCTGACAGGCTGTCAGCCGGTTTTTCAACCGAACTGGCGACGCTGAGCGATCTCCTCCGCGCGCAGCAGCAGCGCCTGCAAATCATCCTCGTCGATATCCAGCAGCTCACCGCCCTGTAGCGCCTGATGCAGGTCGTCACGCGTCAGCGGAACGGGCATCATGACAGGTTCAGGCTTCACCTCTTCGGGTGCCAGCGGATGCGGATAACGCCGTCCCGCCAGATTGTTAAACAGCAGTGCCAGCAGCGCCAGGATCAGAGAATTGAGCAGAACGGGCGTCAGCACAAAGTGATAGCCGAGTTGCTGCACCGACGGGCCGCCCAGAATGGCGGTCAGCGCTACCGCGCCGCCGGGCGGGTGAAGACAGCGTAGCTGAAACATCAGGAGTATGGCGACGCAGGCCGCGACGCCGCAGGCGATAGCCGGATCGGGAATAAGCTGACAGACCACAATGCCTGTCAGCGCAGAGAGGCTGTTACCGCCGACAATGGCCCATGGCTGAGCCAGCGGACTGGCCGGTACGCCAAACAGCAGCACGGCCGAGGCGCCGACCGGCGCGATAAACCACAGGTTCAGTTCGCCCAGCATCCAGTGGCTCAGCAGGCTGGTGAGCATCAGCCCGGTGCCGGCGCCCAGTCCGGCGATAACGATATGCTTTTTGCTCACCGCCAGCGGATGCGGCCAGAGTCGCGCCAGAAACAGTCGCAGCGCGTGCTTCCCGGCAGAAGGGTGTTTGTTCATAACATTACTCACTGAGGCATAACATTTTCTTATAATCAGGGGCGGCGATTTTCCATTATCGCGCTCTATGTAACAACCCGAAAAATTGTGTTGTCTTTCAGGCTGGTGTTACGCAGAGGCAAAGGCGGGGAAGCCGGGCAGAAAAGCAGAAACCCGCCGAAGCGGGTCTGGGATCGAGGCCGTTACTCCGTTTTATCAGGAAACTCGCAGAGATCTTCGATCAGGCATGAGCCGCAGCGGGGCTTGCGCGCCACGCAGGTGTAGCGACCATGCAGGATCAGCCAGTGATGGCAGTCAACCTTATAGGCCGCAGGCACCACCTTCAGCAGCTTCTGCTCCACCTCTTCGACGTTTCTGCCCGGCGCAAACTTCGTGCGGTTGCTGACGCGGAAGATATGGGTATCGACGGCAATGGTCGGCCAGCCAAAGGCGGTATTGAGCACCACGTTAGCGGTTTTTCGGCCCACGCCTGGCAGGGCCTCCAGCGCGGCGCGATCTTCCGGCACCTCACCGTTATGCTTCTCAAGCAGGATGCGGCAGGTCTTAATGACATTCTCCGCTTTGCTGTTAAACAGGCCGATGGTTTTGATGTATGACTTCACGCCTTCCACGCCCAGCGCCAGCATCGCGGCAGGCGTATTCGCCACCGGGTAGAGCTTCGCGGTGGCCTTGTTGACGCTGACATCGGTTGCCTGCGCCGAGAGCAGCACCGCGATCAGCAACTCAAAGGGTGAGCTGAAAGCGAGTTCGGTGGTCGGATGCGGATTGTTCTGCTGCAGCCGGCGCAGAATCTCAGTACGTTTGGTCTGATTCACATGGCTTTCCCGACGGCGTTTTGTGGCGCAGCGGTTTCGGCTGCCTGAGCCCGCAGAGCAGCCCGCTGTTTCATTTTCTGATCGATTACGTATTTGCCCGCCAGCATCATGCCGAGGCCGATAAAGGCACCCGGCGGCAGCATGGCCAGCAGCATGGGTGAGTCGAAATGCACCACTTCGATGCGCAGCGATTTCGCCCACGGGCCAAGCAGCTGATCGGCCCCGTTAAACAGCGTGCCGCTGCCGATAATTTCACGCAGTGAGCCCAGAACCACCATGGCGCAGGTGGCCCCCATGCCAATGGCGAAGCCATCCAGCGCCGCAAGCGGAATCGAGCTTTTCGAGGCGACGGCTTCCGCACGGCCTACCACAATACAGTTGGTAACAATCAGCGGGATAAAGATCCCCAGCGACTGGTAAAGTCCGTAAGCATAGGCATTGATCAGCATCTGTACGCAGCTCACCACCGAGGCGATGATCATCACATAAATCGGGATACGGATTTCAGACGGCACCCAGCGCCGGGAAGCGGAGATAAAGCTGTTGGTCAGCGTCAGCACCAGCGTAGTCGCCAGGCCTAACCCCAGGGCGTTAGTGGCGGTGGCGGTGACCGCCAGCAGCGGACAGAGTCCCAGTAGCTGAACCAGCGCGGAGTTATTTTTCCACAATCCGCCGACCAGCAGACTTTTTGCTTCACTCATTTGCGTCTCCACATGCGGGTAACGAAGAGAGTCTCTCCGGAAGGGTTTTCATCAATAGCGCGGTACGTTTCGTTGCATTGACCACCGCGCGAGGGGTAATAGTAGCACCGGTAAACTGGTCAAATTCGCCACCATCTTTTTTTACGGCAAAGGCTTTGTCTGCCGGGCCATGAACGACTTTTCCATTGAAACTGTTGATCCAGTCGGAGATGCGCAGTTCGATTTTGTCGCCCAGGCCTGGCGTTTCATGGTGTTCGATGACCCGCACGCCCAGCACTTTACCCTGGAAATCGGCGCCGACCAGCATCTGTATGGCACCCGAGTAGCCGTCGGGTGCGGTCGTTTCCAGCGCCGCCGCGACAGGCTGGCCGCCTTTACGCGCCACAAAGAGATGGTGTGGGGCGCCATTACCCAGCGCACTGTCCGTGACAACGTAACAATCCTGTTGAATGTTATTGTCATACCTGTCGGCGGGCACCACCTGGTCCAGCAGGTTTTTCTGCTGCAGCAGGGTCTGATGCGCCACGGTCGGTTTCGTCACCGTGTTCACGACTGCGGTGGCGGCGGTTGTAATCGCCGCGAAAACCGCCAGCGTCACCCCATTTTTGCGAATCGTCTCCAGCATCGCTTAATCCCTCTGATGGCCGTAAACGCGCGGCTGGGTGTAATAGTCAATCAGCGGCACGCAGATGTTTGCCAGCAGCACGGCAAAGGCGACGCCATCGGGATAGCCGCCGAAGCTGCGGATCAGCCAGATCAGCAGGCCAATCAGCGCGCCGTAGAGCAGGCGACCACGATTGGTGGTTGAGGCGGTGACGGGATCGGTGGCGATAAAGAACGCTCCCAGCATAGTCGCGCCCGAGAAAAGGTGAATCAGCGGACTGTTGAGCGAGCCAGGGGAGAAGATCCAGCCCAGCGTGGCACAGCAGGCCAGTGACAGCAGCATGGCCACAGGAATATGCCAGCGAATCGCCTTTTTCCACAGCAGGAACAGGCCACCGGCCAGATAGCCCACATTGACCCACTGCCAGCCGAGGCCTGCCAGCACACCGCTGTAGATCGGCTGCGCCAGCAGCTGTCCGGCGCTGTGTCCGGCGCGCAGGCCGGTTTTAAAAGTATCAAGCGGCGTGGCCTGGCTGATGCCATCAACACCCAACTGCAACTGCTGCATGGTGTCACCCGCCAGCGTATGGCCATAGAACACCATGCTCAGTGTATCCATCAGAGTAGGCCGGATGGCCTGCAGCGTGTCAGGCGGGAGCCAGCTGGTCATCTGCACCGGAAAAGAGATCAGCAGCACCACGTAGCCGACCATCGCCGGATTGAACGGGTTCTGGCCCAGTCCGCCATAGAGCTGTTTCGCAATCACCACCGCAAACAAGGTGCCGACGACAACCAGCCACCAGGGCGCCAGCGGCGGCAGACTGATACCGATCAGAACGGCCGTCAGCAGGGCAGAGTTGTCCGCCAGCGTAGAGGCAACAGGGGCGTTGCGCAGTCGCAGAATGGCCGCCTCGGTCAGCCAGGCAGTCAGCGTCGCCAGGATAACCTGAATAAAGGTGCCGTAACCAAAGAAGTAACACTGTGCAGCGAAACCCGGCACCGCAGCCAGTACCACCAGCAGCATGATATTGCCGGTGCTGCGGCGGTTATGGGTATAAGGAGAACTTGCGATACGAAAAGCCATTTAATCCTCAAGCGTCGTAGACGACTGCGCTTTACGCGCTTTGGCACGGGCGATGGCGGCAGCAATTGCAGCTTTACGCGCATCGTCGGGTTGATTCAGTTCAGGTGCCTGTTCCGGTTCAGCGTTCGCGTTATTGGCCTGCTCCTGAGCCTGTTCTGCGTTTTCCACTGCAAAATGCGCGGCGGTCGCCAGGGCAGCGGCATCGCGTGAGGCAGCGTCCGCTTCACGTTCCGCCTGCGCGGCCTTCTTCGCCTTAGCGCGGGCGATAGCGGCCTGGATAGCGGCCTTACGCGGATCGGTGTCGGCGTCTGGTACGGCTGCGTTGTTGGCATCTGGCGCGACTTCGGCTGCATTATCGGAAGCCGGTGCAGTATCTGCGCTTTCCGCCTGCGCGGCTTTCTTCGCCTTAGCACGGGCGATAGCGGCCTCGATGGCGGCCTTACGCGGATCGGGGTCGGCGTCTGGTACGGCTGCGTTGTCGGTAGCCGATGCAGCATCTGCGCTTTCCGCCTGTGCAGCCTTCTTCGCTTTGGCACGGGCGATAGCGGCCTCGACGGCGGCCTTACGCGGATCGGCAGCGGCCTCTGGTGCGGCTGCGTTGTCGGTAGCCGATGCAGCATCTGCACTTTCCGCCTGCGCAGCTTTCTTCGCTTTGGCACGGGCGATAGCGGCCTCAACGGCGGCTCTGCGCGGATCGGCAGCGGCCTCCGGCGCGGCTGCGTTGTCGGTAGCTGATGCAGCATCCGCACTTTCCGCCTGCGCAGCTTTCTTCGCCTTAGCACGGGCGATAGCGGCCTCGACGGCGGCCTTACGCGGATCGGCAGCGGCCTCCGGCGCGGCTGCGTTGTCGGTAGCTGATGCAGCATCCGCACTTTCCGCCTGCGCAGCTTTCTTCGCTTTGGCACGGGCGATAGCGGCCTCAACGGCGGCTCTGCGCGGATCGGCAGCGGCCTCCGGCGCGGCAGCGGCATCTGACGCAACTTCGGCGGGTTTCTCCACCATTTTCTTCGCTTTGGCACGGGCAATCGCAGCTTCAACCGCAGCTTTGCGCGGATCAACCGACTGACGGGTCACCGGCTGGGTTTCAGCCTGCGCCTCTGCCTGACGCAAACGCGCCTGAGCATGACGAGCCTCGCGCTGTGCTTCCAGCGTGGCTTCATCCGGCTCGGCCGTCTGACGGGCGTTCACCCGCGCTTTCGCAGCGGCCAGTTCACCGCTGTCGGAACGGGCAACCCGCTGCTTCGCCTCTTCATGACGCGCTTCACGCGCCTGCTTTTCGCGTTCCAGTCGTGCCTGACGGGCTTCAAAGCGGGCTTTCGCTTCCAGCGTACGTTTCGCTTCCAGATCGATAGCGCGCAGTTCGGCTTTTTCCTGACGGTAATATTGCACCAGCGGAATATTGCTCGGGCAGACATAGGCGCAGGCACCACATTCGATGCAGTCATCGATATGGTGCGCGCGGGCTTTATCGTGGTCGCCACCCTTGCTGTACCAGTAGAGCTGCTGCGGCAGCAGTTTGGCCGGACAGGCGTCGGCACAGGCCGAACAACGGATGCAGGACTGTTCTTCCTCGTTGTTTCCCATCTCAGTGGCAGATGGCGCAAGAATACAGTTGGTGATCTTCACCACCGGCACATCCAGCGATGGCAGGGTGAAGCCCATCAGTGGCCCGCCCATGATGACCATCTGTCGGGGCGCAGCGGTAAAGCCGACATGATGCAGCAGATGACTGATTGGCGTACCCAGACGACTCCAGACGTTTCGCGGCTGGGCGATCGCCTCGCCGGTCAGCGTCACCACCCGTTCGGTAATGGGTTCACCGTTGACGATTGCCCGCTTCACGGCCCAGGCCGTACCGACGTTCTGCATCAGTACGCCGATATCGGTCGAGCGTCCGCCGTGCGGCACTTCTTTGCCGGTCAGAATGCGGGTCAGCTGTTTGGCACCGCCAGAGGGGTATTTGGTCGGGATAACCCGAATCTGCAGGTCGCGCTCGCTGCCCAGCGCTTGCTTCAGCGCAGCGATCGCTTCAGGTTTATTATCCTCAATGCCGATCAGCACCCGCTCAGCCTGCAGTACCCAGGCAAGGATGCGGCAGCCCTCCAGCACCTCAGCGGCGTAATCCTGCATCAGGCGATCGTCGGCGGTGATATAAGGCTCGCACTCCGCCGCGTTAATAATCAGGGTGTTAACCCCGCGCAGGCCACCCTTCAGTTTGGTGGCGGTGGGGAAGCCCGCACCGCCCAGGCCCGCCACGCCCGCATCGTGAATACGCTGCACAATGTCGGCACGGGGATGCTGGCGGTAGTCAGGCAGCGGGTCGCGTGGTATCCAGCGATCCTCACCATCGGGCGTCAGAAAAATGCAGAGTTCTGACAGTCCCGATGGATGGGCGGTCATGTGGTGACCAATCGCGTCAATGACGCCGGACGTGGGCGCATGGATGGGCAGCATTCGGCCCGTGCCAAAGGTCAGCGGCTGACCGCGCAGCACCTGGTCGCCGGGTGCCACGCAGATCTCGCCTTCGTGTCCGATATGCTGTTTGAGTGGAATAATAAAACGGTGCGGTAAGGGCAGTTCGCTGAGCGGCGTGCCGTTAGACTGGGTTTTCATTTCCGGCGGATGAATACCCCCCTCGAAATCCCAGACCTTCTCTTTTTTCAGGAAGTTAAACAGATTAAGCATGAGTTTCTACCGGGATCACCCGTACAGGAATGGTCTCTAAATCCCACTTCCAGTTAGCTGGTGTGGTGGCAACCGGCCGCATTTCAATACAGTCAGTCGGGCAGGGAGCGACGCAGAGATCGCAGCCGGTGCAGACATCGCTCAGCACGGTATGCATGGCGCGGGTTGCCCCGACAATCGCATCCACTGGACAGGCCTGAATACATTTCGTGCAGCCGATACAGTTGGCTTCATCGATAAACGCCACAGTGCGAACCGGCTCTTTCGCCGCTTCATCGCCGTCAATCGGCTGCGGCTCCACATTCAGCAGCGCGGCCAGCTTGAGCATGGTCTGTTCGCCGCCGGGCGCACATTTGTTGATCGCCTCACCGTTATTACCAACCGCATCTGCGTAAGGGCGGCAGCCCGGATAGCCACACTGACCACACTGGCTCTGCGGCAGAACGGCATCTATCTGCTCAACGATAGGATCTTCTTCCACTTCAAAGCGGCGCGAGGCGTAACCCAGCAGGGCACCGAACACCAGACTCAGCGCACTTAATACAGCAACAGCAATCCAGATCGCGGTCATCAGAATTTCACCAGCCCGCTGAAGCCCATAAACGCCAGTGCCATCAGGCCGGCGGTAATCAGGGCAATAGAGTTGCCTTTAAACGGCGCAGGTACATTGGCCAGCACCAGCCGCTCGCGCATACCGGCGAACAGCACCATCACCAGCGAGAAGCCAATGGAGGCACTGAAGCCATAGAGGGCCGCCTGCAGAAAAGTATGGTTCAGATTGACGCTCAGCAGGGGCACGCCCAGCACCGCGCAGTTGGTGGTAATCAGCGGCAGAAAAATCCCCAGCAGACGATAGAGTGACGGACTGGTTTTACGCACGACCATTTCGGTGAACTGTACAACGACGGCAATCACCAGGATATAGGCCATGGTGCGCAGATAAACCAGGTCCAGCGGCAACAGGATCAGATGGTTGACCAGCCAGGCACAGATCGAGGCCAGCGTAATCACAAATGTTGTAGCAAGGCCCATGCCAATCGCCGTTTCCAGTTTTTTGGAAACGCCCATAAAGGGACACAAGCCGAGAAACTTCACTAAAACGAAGTTATTCACCAGCACGGTGCCAACAAAAAGAAGCAGATAATCGGTCATTTTTTCGCCTGGGAGCCGGAAAGCGGCTTATTATCGTGGATAGCGCGGCGTATCTCAACACCTGTACTCTCTGCCAGGCGGCAGACCGCACTCAGAATTAAATTCCTGGCATGACTCACGACGTCAGGGCGCAATGAAGGTCGCTTTTACCCGTGCAGAACGCTTGAAATAGGGCGCAAAGATCGCTGCGGCGAGCAGCGACAACAGCAATGTCTGAAGGGCACGGCCATCGGCTACCGGCGTAAAAGCAAAGGTTTTCAGTGCCAGCAGGACGGTAATCAGCAGCCAGAGCAGATAGTGGCGTGGCAGACGACGGGAGCGTTTAAAGAACAGCCAGCTGATCCAGAGGCTGTACGCCCAGACGGCGACGGCGGTAAGCAGAGAAATGGCCCAGTAAGAGAGCAGCGTACTGCCATGAGAAAACAGCGCCACACGCCATTCCGGATTAAACAGGGGGGTCAGATACATCGCCAGCACCAGAACGGTGGTTAACAGGGTCATTATCAGCCAGGCCAGCGGTAGCAGAAGCCAGCCACCAATACGCGGCGCAGCAACCTGTTCATTCATCGTCGTTATTCCTATTCCGGAGAGGTGAAGCGCAGCAGAATAACATGTCCAGAAGGGCGCGCCCATCCGGACAGAATCAGAGGCAAAAACAGTGAAAAATCAGTCAGACATTACACCACGTAGCGCCATACCGTTTTCGGAACGCAGCCCAGATCATATAGCCGACCGCCTGAGGCAAGTTCCGCGCGTCGATGATCGGCAGCCCGGTACATATTAATGATGTCCATATCATTGGTCAGAGAGTAGTTGAGGTGATCAAAAAGTTTTTCCAGACTGTCTGAGTTATTTACTTTGCGGAATTTAAGCAGGTAATCGTGCGCAGTCATCATTGCCATTACAGAGAGAAGTAACAAAGGTGTGCTCAGTATAGGGGGCAGGCTTTAGCTGTCCAGATACCAGATGTGAAAAAGACAAAAATCAGACAAAAACACATTATCGGTCATTAACCTCTCCTGTCTGCCTGTTTATCTGGCTGAAAGCTTTTGATTGTGCGCCTGATCCTGGGAGTGACCTTTGAAATCCACTATTTTTGTCAGATAACCGAAGCGATTAACTGTGATATAAAATACCCTTTTTATTTACTTCACACTCTTTCGCAGGTTAGTTCCCTATTTTTCACCCTTTTGAATCCGGCCTGATGCGTCAGGTGCCCTCAGTTACCATAGAAACGTTTCGCGCCAGAAGCGGGCCAGACGGGGAGTGTGCGGCCAGTCACAAAACCCATTTTTTGTTAATGGCCAGCGTCATAACCCATTTTGTACGCCTCTCTGTAATCGCTTCCAGCGGCCTGAATCATAAGCGCCTCTGTTTATTACAATTATTTAACGGCTACATTTACGTTTTTCAGCCATTTCATCCATAACGGCACACGCAGCGAGGCCGTCGTCATGCACGTAACCCCTTTAAATTGCTCTGATTTGTGAAGTGTGTCGCCATTATGCACCCTTTTTTAGTCCAGTCTAAGCAGGCTCTCTACCCTAAACAGCAATCGCCTTTCAGAGGATAAAAACTATGTGGAAACGTTTACTTCTGACCACGCTGGTCAGTGCTGCGTTAACCGGCCCGGTGCTCGCTGCAGATATGACGGTGGGCTTCTCGCAGGTCGGTTCTGAATCTGGCTGGCGCTCGGCGGAAACCAATGTCGCGAAAAGTGAAGCCAAAAAACGGGGCATTACCCTGAAAATCGCCGATGGTCAGCAGAAACAGGAGAATCAGATCAAGGCTGTCCGCTCATTCATCGCTCAGGGCGTGGATGCCATTTTCATCGCCCCGGTGGTACAGACTGGCTGGGAACCGGTACTGGAAGAAGCAAAAGATGCCAAAATTCCGGTCTATCTGCTGGACCGCGCGATTGTGGTGAAAGACAAATCGCTTTACCAGGCGGTAGTGACGGCGGACAACGTGCTGGAAGGCAAGTTGATCGGCGACTGGCTGGTAAAAACAGTGGGCGATAAGCAGTGTAACGTGGTTGAACTGCAGGGCACCGTGGGCGCCAGTGTGGCGATTGATCGTAAGAAAGGCTTTGCAGAAGCCATCAGCAATCATCCAAACATTAAAGTGATCCGTTCGCAGTCAGGTGACTTTACCCGCAGCAAGGGTAAAGAGGTCATGGAGAGCTTTATCAAGGCGGAGAACAACGGCAAAAACATCTGTATGGTTTATGCGCACAACGATGATATGGCGATTGGAGCCATTCAGGCGATTAAAGAAGCGGGCCTGAAGCCAGGCAAGGATATTCTGACCGGCTCGATTGATGGTGTTCCGGATATCTACAAAGCCATGCTGGCAGGAGAGGCGAATGCCAACGTGGAGCTGACCCCGAACATGGCAGGTCCGGCCTTTGATGCGCTGGAGAAGTTTAAAAAAGATGGCACGCTACCGCCAAAAGTGATCAAGACCGAGTCGAAGCTGTTCCTGCCTGCCGACGCGCAGAAGGAGCTGGAAACCAAAAAAGACATGGGTTACTGATTCACCCGTCAGCTTCAGAACGGCCGCAGACCGCCCTACGGGGCGGTTTTTTCCTGACGTAAGGCGGAGTGCGCAGAATGACTACGCAAAGTGAAACACCGCTGTTATCCATCCAGGGCATCAGCAAAAGTTTTCCCGGCGTTAAGGCCCTGAATAATGTCTCCTTTGATATTCGTAAAGGCGAAATTATGGCACTGCTGGGTGAAAACGGCGCCGGCAAATCGACCCTGATTAAAGTGCTGACCGGCGTTTACAGCCGCGATGCCGGTACTACTATCCTGAACGGTCAGCCGATCACGCCGCACAATACGGCGCAGGCGCAGGAGATGGGCATTGGCACCGTCTATCAGGAAGTCAATATGCTGCCGAACATGTCGGTGGCGGATAACCTTTACATTGGCCGTGAGCCGCGTCGCTTTGGCCTGATTGACCGTCGCCGAATGGTGCGGGATGCCGATGCCCTGATGCGGAATTATGGCTTTGCCCTGGATGTTACCCGCCCGCTGGGTCACTACTCGGTGGCGATGCAGCAGATTATTGCTATCTGTCGCGCGGTGGCCCTGTCGGCGCAGGTGTTGATCCTCGATGAGCCGACCGCCAGCCTTGACGCCAGTGAAGTCGAGATGCTGTTTACCCTGATGGCGCAGTTAAAAGCCCGCGGGATGAGCCTGATTTTCGTCACCCACTTTCTTGACCAGGTATACCGGATTACCGATCGGATTACTGTGCTGCGGAACGGGCAATATATCGCCACCCACGACACGGCCACGCTGCCACAGATTGAGCTGATCAAGCTGATGCTGGGGCGTGAACTGCTGGAGACGGCACTGCAGCGTCAGGGCAGCACGCTGCGCAGCAATCAGCCGGTGGTATCGTTTGAAGATTATGGCCGGAAAGGCACCATCGAACCCTTCAACCTGGCAGTGCGTCCCGGCGAAGTGGTGGGTCTGGCGGGACTGCTGGGGTCGGGCCGCACCGAAACCGCTGAGGTGCTGTTTGGGATTCGCCGTGCCGATCGCGGAACGGCGAAGATCAAGGGCAAAGTGCAGCGCATTACCAACCCGGCCAAAGCCTCTCAGCTGGGGATGGGGTTTTGTCCGGAAGATCGCAAGACGGACGGGATCATTGGCGCGGCGTCGGTGCGGGAAAATATTATTCTCGCGCTGCAGGCGCAGCGAGGCTGGTTGCGGCCGATTAAGCGACGCGAGCAGCAGGCGATTGCCGACCGTTTTATCAAAAGTCTGGGCATCCGTACGCCGCACGCCGAGCAGCCGGTGGAGCTGTTATCAGGCGGCAATCAGCAGAAAGTGCTGCTGTCGCGCTGGCTCGTCACGAAGCCGCAGTTTCTGATCCTCGATGAACCGACGCGCGGTATTGATGTGGGCGCGCACGCTGAGATTATTCGTCTGATTGAATCCCTGTGCGCCGATGGTCTGGCGCTGCTGGTCATCTCCTCTGAACTCGAAGAGCTGGTGGGTTATGCCGACCGGGTGTTGATTATGCGCGATCTGAAGCAGGTAGCTGAGGTTCCGCTGGAGCAGCTTTCAGTGGCGTCAATCGTCAATGCTATCGCGGACGGAGGGGTACAACATGCTTGAGTCGCCTATGTCATCTGAAAAAACGCCACGTCGTAAGCTGAAGTTCCCAGCCGGAATGCCACAGATTGCCGCGCTGTTGCTGGTGCTGTTGATAGACAGCCTGGTCGCCAGTAACTTTTTTGCCGTGCATCTGCAGGATGGGCGTCTGTTCGGCAGTCCGATCGATATTCTTAACCGTGCGGCACCGGTGGCGCTGCTGGCGATCGGGATGACGCTGGTGATCGCCACGGGCGGTATCGATCTCTCCGTAGGCGCGGTGATGGCCATCGCGGGGGCGACTGCCGCCACGCTGACGGTGGCCGGCCACGGCGTGCCCTTTATCATCCTTGCGACGCTGGGTACCGGTTTACTCTGTGGGTTGTGGAACGGGGTGCTGGTGGCGCTGCTGCGGATCCAGCCGTTTGTGGCCACGCTGATCCTGATGGTGGCCGGGCGCGGAATCGCGCAGCTGATCACCCAGGGGCAGATTGTAACCTTCGACAGCGACAGTCTTGGCTGGTTTGGTAACGGCTCGCTGTGGATGTTGCCGGTGCCGGTCTGGATCACGCTGGTGGTGGCGCTGGCGGTCTGGCTGCTGACCCGCAAGACCGCGCTGGGCCTGTTTATTGAAGCGGTGGGCATTAATCTGCGTGCCGCCCGCAACGCGGGGGTGACTGGCTGGCTGGTGGTGATGTCCACTTACGCGATAAGCGGCGTCTGTGCCGCTGTTGCCGGGCTGATTGTGGCGGCGGATATTCGTGGTGCAGATGCTAATAATGCCGGTTTGTGGCTGGAGCTGGATGCGATTCTGGCCGTCGTTATTGGGGGGGCGTCGCTAATGGGCGGTCGCTTCAATCTGGTGCTGTCGCTGATTGGTGCACTGATTATCCAGTCGATGAATACCGGGATTCTGCTCTCTGGCTTCCCGCCTGAGCTGAATCAGGTGGTAAAAGCGGTGGTGGTGATGTGCGTGCTGTTACTGCAGTCACCGCGGTTTATTGCGATGCTGAAACGGAGACGTCCGACATGATTAAACGTCATCTTCCGCTGATGATTACGCTGCTGGTGTTTGTGGCGGGTTATCTGTTCTGTCTGAGTCAGTTTCCGGGCTTCGCTTCTACCCGGGTTATCTGCAACATTCTGACCGACAACGCTTTCCTGGGCATTATCGCTGTCGGCATGACCTTTGTGATTTTATCCGGCGGGATTGATCTGTCGGTTGGCGCGGTGATCGCGTTTACCGGCGTGTTTCTGGCGCGGGCGATTGGCGATTTCCATCTCAATCCGCTGCTGGCGTTTGCGCTGATTCTGTCAATGGGGGCACTGTTCGGGGCGATGATGGGCTGGCTGATTGATGCACTGAAGATCCCCGCCTTTATCATTACGCTGGCGGGGATGTTTTTCCTGCGCGGCTGCAGCTATCTGGTGTCGGAGAATTCGATTCCTATCGATCATCCGTTCTATACCATGCTTTCCAGTCTGGCGTGGAAGGTGCCGGGCGGCGGGCGCCTCAGCCTGCTGGCGGTCATTATGCTGGTCGTGGTGGTCGGCGGTATTATGCTGGCGCACCGTACGCGCTTTGGTAATCGGGTTTATGCCATCGGCGGCAACCTGACGTCGGCGCAGTTGATGGGCGTATCAACCCGCGCCACCACCATCAAAATCTATATGCTCTCTACCACGCTGGCGACGCTGGCCGGAATCGTATTTTCGATTTATACCTCGGCGGGTTATGCGCTGGCTGGGCTGGGTGTGGAACTGGATGCGATTGCCTCGGTGGTGATTGGAGGGACGCTGCTGTCGGGTGGGGTCGGTACGGTGCTGGGAACACTGTTTGGTGTGCTGATTCAGGGGCTGATTCAGACCTGGATCAATTTCGACGGCACGCTGAGTTCGTGGTGGACCAAGATCGCTATCGGGATTCTGCTGTTTGCGTTTATCGCCCTGCAGCGGTTACTGACGGTGATCTGGGATCGTCAGCAGAACGCCCCGGTTAAGCGACTCACTTCCTGATTATTCAGTATCAGGATAAGAGGCGGCTCTCAGGAGCCGCCTTTTTTTTGCGTCAGATAAAGCACGCTCACCGTGACCTTTTCACCCATGATGTGCCGCTGTTCCATTGCCCGCCATCCAGCATGCGGGTAGCAGGTCTTCTGTTCGGGCAGGAATCTGTTCGCATGGTGTGAGAAAACAACGCATCGCGGGGGGCAGAGACGCAGAGTCAGGAAAGGCGTGCCCGATCGCAAAGGGTTCCCGCATCCCTGCGGATCGGCCACGCCATCCCCTGGCGCGGACGCTTTGCTCTTCAGGCATACCGTTCCTGCCCGGTCGGGCTCTGGCGCGGCTTTAAGGGCTGAATTGGCTTTCCTGACAGTCGGGAGGGATAGCCTGAGCGGGGCGTTCGGGCAGAAGTCTGCTCACGTGGTGTGAGAAAACAACGCATCGCGGATGGCTGAGGCGCAGGGTCAGGAAAGGCATGCCCGATCGCAAAGGATGCCCGCATCCCTGCGGATCGGCCGCGCCCTCCCTGGCGCGGACGCTTTGCTCTTCAGGCATACCATTCCTGCCCGGTCGGGCTTTGGTGTGGCTTTAAGAGGTGAGGCGGCGTTCCTGAAAGCCGGGAGGGGGAGCCTGAGCGGGGTATTCGTGAAGCGCTGTTTTTGTATTGCGTGGTAAAGAAAACCCTCGCGGGTGGCTGGGGTGCAGGGTCAGGAAAGGCATGCCCGATCGCAAAGGGTTCCCGCATCCCTGCGGATCGTCCGCGCCCTCCCTGGCGCGGACGCTTTGCTCTCCGGGCATGCCTTTCCTTCCCGGTCGGGCGTTGGTGCTGCTTTAAGGGCTGAAGTGGCTTTCCTGAACGTCGGAAGGGTTGGCCTGAGCGGGGCGTCCGGGAAGATGTCTGTTCACGTGGTGTCAGAAAACAACGCATCGCGGGGGCTGAGGCGCAGGGTCAGGAAAGGCATGCCCGATCGCAAAGGGTTCCCGCATCCCTGCGGATCGTCCGCGCCATCCCTGGCGCGGACGCTTTACTCTTCGCGCATGCCTTTCCTGCCCGGGTCGGGCTTTGGTGCGGCTTTAAGGGCTGAGGTGGAGTTTCTTTCCCGATCGGGCTTGGGTGCTGCTTTATGAGCAGAAGTAGCGTTACTGAACGTGAGGGTGGCGGGCCTGAGGAAGGAATTAACCGCGACTTTACGGCACGCCGCTGTTCCGGAACGCATGGCATTAGGGTTGAAACAGGGCGCCTTTCAACCCCTGCACTTCGCGTGTCGCAGAGGCGAAAGGCACCGCTAATCCCTGATTAACGTTTCAACCGGTAATACGCTTCATTCCAGCGCAGTGCATCTTTAAACGCGGGCAACCGGGTGTGCTCATCAATCACCAGCACTTCGATGTCGTTCATCTCACCATACAGATACATATCCTCCAGCGTCAGCGCCTGGCTGAATACCGTATGGTGTGCGCCGCCGCCCAGAATCCACGCTTCGGAAGCGGTCGCCAGTGATGGCTGGGCTTTCCACAGAGCGCGTGCCACTGGCAGCTTCGGCAGCGGTTTCGGCTGTTCAATTGCGTCAACGACGTTTACCAGCAGACGGAAACGATCGCCCATATCGATCACGCTGGCGTTAATCGCCCGGCCCGCCGGGGTGGAGAAGATCATACGCGCCGGATCGGCTTTATCACCGATGCCCAGGAACTGCACATCAATTAATGGCTTCTCTTCGATGGCAATCGACGGACAGACTTCCAGCATGTGCGAGCCGAGTACCAGATCGTTGCCTGGTGAGAAGTGATAGGTGTAATCCTCCATAAATGAGGTGCCACCTTTACGATCCCCGGCCATGACTTTGAAAATGCGCAGCAGGGCAGCGGTTTTCCAGTCACCTTCGCCTGCAAACCCATAACCCTTCGCCATCAGGCGCTGAACCGCCAGGCCAGGCAGCTGCGTCATGCCGTGCAGCGTCTGGAAGTTGGTGGTAAAGGCGTGGCAGCCTTCCGCTTCCAGAAAACGGGTCAGGCCGAGTTCGATACGCGCCGCATCCAGCACGTTCTGGCGTTTTTCACCGCCGGACGCAGCGACATCCGTAAAGCGGTAGAGGCTCTCATATTCGTCAATCAGCGCATTCACGTCACCGTCGCTGACGCCGTTAATAACCTCAACCAGATCGCCGACGCCCCAGCCATTTACCGCATAGCCAAACTGGATCTGGGCGGCCACTTTATCACCTTCAGTGACGGCGACTTCACGCATGTTGTCGCCAAAACGGGCCACTTTCAGCTGCTGGCTTTCCTGTTTCGCCAGGGCTGCCCGCATCCAGTTTCCCAGACGCTGCTGACTGGCGCTGTCCTGCCAGTGACCCGTGACCACGCTGTGTTGCAGGCCCATGCGCGCGCCAATGAAACCGAACTCGCGGCCGCCGTGTGCCGTCTGGTTCAGGTTCATAAAGTCCATGTCCATGCTGTCCCACGGGATCTCTGCGTTGAACTGGGTATGAAACTGCAGCAGTGGCTTGTTAAGAATGCTCAGGCCACTGATCCACATTTTGGCCGGTGAGAAAGTGTGCAGCCAGGTAATGATACCGACGCATTGCTGGTCGAAATTGGCGTCCCGGCACAGGGCCAGCGCTTCATCCGGCGATTTCACCAGCGGTTTCAGCTCCAGGCGAAGCGGTAAGCCGGTCTGATTGAGACCGTCAACGACCTGACGGGCATGTTGTTCAACCTGGCGCAAGGTTTCCGCCCCGTAGAGGTGCTGTGTGCCGATGACGAACCACACGCTGTAGCTGTTTGACTGTTCCATACATCACTCCTTTACTTTGCGCCTATCCCAATAGGCTGTTTAATTTGTCTGCCGGAATCCGGGCAGCGCACACAGGCTGCTTTAACAACCTGAACGTCCGTCAGGGTGGCCCTGAAGGGGCGAGCGCAGCGAGTCATCCTCACGTACGCTGTGTGCGCCTGCCCGTGTCCGGACTGTCTTTAACCCTTACGCCTACCGGGACAGGCTGGTCGCGGAAGCGGGGCGGGCGGCATATTGCGGTTCAGCCGTTACGCTCCACTGTTGATAGCGTTGATAAAGTTGTTGATAGCGGGCAACGCGGGCCGGATCGGGCTGCAGGGTGACGGCAATCGGGCTGGCCATGACCTGCTGTGCCTCCGGAACGCTGGCGTGAACCCCGGCGGCGACAGCGGCAAAGATCGCCGCCCCCAGCGCACAGCATTCGTCGGAAGCGACAATATCCAGCGGCCGGTTCATCACGTCGCAACAGGCCTGCATGATGGCAGGGGATTTGCGGGCGATGCCGCCCAGCGTCAGAATGTTCTCCACCGGAATCTGCTGCTGTTCGAAACACTCCATGATGGCGCGTGCGCCAAAGGCGGTCGCCGCGACCAGGCCGCCAAACAGCGCCGGTGCGTCGGTTCCCAGATTGAGATCTGTGATGACTCCTTTCAGTCGCTGATTGGCATTCGGCGTGCGGCGACCGTTGAACCAGTCCAGCACCACCGGCAGATGGTCGAGCTGTGGGTTCGCCGCCCAGGCCTCAGTGAGATCTTTAATCAGGCTCTTTTGCATCTCCGCCAGCTGCGGCTTCAGCGCGGGATGCTGCTGCGCCGCCAGCTGCAGTGGCCAGCCCAGTAAACGGCTGAACCAGGCATAGATATCACCAAAGGCAGACTGACCCGCCTCCAGCCCAATCGCACCGGGCATGACGCTGCCATCGACCTGGCCGCAGATGCCTTTGATGTCGCGATCGCCGACCTGCGCTGCATCAGCAATCAGGATGTCGCAGGTTGAAGTGCCAATCACTTTCACCAGCGTATAAGGTTTCGCGCCGCCACCGACGGCACCCATGTGACAGTCAAACGCGCCACCGGAGATCGTGACGGTCTGCGTCAGACCCAGACGCTGTGCCCATTCCGGGCTGAGCGTGCCGACCGGCAGATCCGCCGTCCAGGTATCGGTAAAAAGCGGGAAGTCGAGCTGCTGCGTTAACAGCGGATCGAGCGCATTGAGAAACCCGGCATCGGGCAGACCGTTCCAGTCGCCATGCCACAGCGCCTTATGCCCGGCAGCACAGCGGCCGCGGCGCAGTTTATCCGGTGCGGTCGTGCCGCTTAGCAGGGCGGGCACCCAGTCGCACAGCTCGACCCAGGAAACTGCCGCCTCGCGCACGGCAGCATCTTCACGCGATACGTGCAGAATCTTTGCCCAGAACCACTCAGAGGAGTAGATGCCACCGATGTAACGGCTGTAGTCCTGAAAACGGCCGCTGTGACAGAGCTGATTGATCGCTTCCGCTTCTTCTATTGCGGTGTGATCTTTCCACAGGACGAACATCGCATTGGGGTTGTCGGCAAACTCCGGCCGCAGCGCCAGCACATGACCCTCGCGATCAATCGGCGCGGGGGTGGAGCCGGTGCTGTCCACGCCGATACCGACTACGGCACGGCGTTGCTCGTCGCTCAGCGCATTCAGCACGCCGAGCAGCGCCTGCTCCATGGCATCAATGTAATCCTGCGGATGGTGACGAAAACGGTTGGTGTGTGGATCGCTGTATAAGCCCTGTTGCCAGCGCGGATAGTCAGACACCGCACTCTGTAGCTCTTTGCCGCTGTGACAATCGACGGCCAGCGCACGCACCGAATCACTACCAAAATCCAGCCCAAGGGTGATGGCTCCAGCACGCATCGGAATCTCCTGTAATGAGTTAACTCCTGTATCCTGGGTTCGGCGCGCCGGAACAGTTAGTCATTGCTGGCTGACAATATGTACTTTTCTGTCATCGGCAGTAATTTTGTGATCCATTGCAAAAGTTAAGGTCCGGTTAAATTTGCTGAATATATGGATCATTTTGTCGTGATTTTAAGATGTGATACCGCTCTACATTTTTCTTCGCTAATCCCGCTAAAACTAGCCCAGCGTCTGCACAGGCTGACTACACAGAGCAGTCTAACGCACTGATTTATGGCTGTACCCACAAAACAAAACTAACTGGTAGCGTTTACACCAATTCGTTATTAGCAGCGAAAAATAACCTGGTACCGGAGAGCATCATGCATAAATTCACTAAAGCATTCGCGGCCATCGGCCTGGCAGCGGTTATGTCACAATCCGCTATCGCCGAGACCATGAAGCTGGGTTTTTTAGTCAAGCAACCAGAGGAACCCTGGTTCCAGACTGAATGGAAATTCGCCGACAAGGCGGGCAAAGATCTTGGCTTTGACGTGATCAAAATTGCCGTACCGGATGGGGAAAAAACCCTGAATGCCATCGACAGCCTGGCGGCCAACGGTGCAAAAGGTTTTGTAATCTGTACGCCCGATCCGAAACTTGGCTCCGCCATTATGGCGAAAGCGCGCGGCTACGGCCTGAAGGTCATCGCAGTCGACGACCAGTTCGTGACGGCCAAAGGCAAACCGATGGACACGGTGCCGCTGGTGATGATGGCCGCGACCAAAATTGGCGAGCGTCAGGGACAGGAACTCTATAAAGAGATGCAGAAACGCGGCTGGGATGTAAAAACCACCGGCGTGATGGCAATTACAGCCAATGAACTCGATACCGCACGTCGTCGTACCGGCGGCTCTATGGATGCACTCAAGGCAGCCGGTTTCCCTGCCGGACAGATCTACCAGGTTCCGACCAAATCCAACGATATTCCGGGCGCATTTGATGCCGGTAACTCCCTGCTGGTTCAGCATCCTGAAATCAAACACTGGCTGGTTGTCGGTATGAACGACAACACCGTGCTGGGTGGCGTTCGTGCCACAGAAGGTCAGGGCTTTAAGGCGGCTGACGTCATCGGTATCGGCATCAACGGTGTGGATGCGGTCAGCGAACTGTCGAAAGACAAAGCGACCGGCTTTTACGGCTCGCTGCTGCCAAGCCCGGACATTCACGGCTATAAAAGCAGCCAGATGCTCTACAACTGGGTCAGCAAAGGTGAAGAGCCGCCGAAATTCACCGAGGTTACTGATGTGGTGCTGATCACCCGTGACAACTTCAAAACCGAACTGGCGAAAAAAGGACTGATGTAACCCTGAGCCTGTCAGGTGTTTTGCACCTGACATCCTTCGTAGCCGATTTCGCGTCACCCGCGGCAACCGGCGGGTGGCGCGAAAGAGTGAGGATCCACATGAACACTGATTCAGCATTTCTGTCGTTTCATGGCATCAGTAAAACGTTTCCTGGCGTGAAAGCGTTGCAGGATATCTCTTTCGACTGCCGCGGCGGTGAAGTCCATGCACTGATGGGCGAAAACGGTGCGGGCAAATCGACGCTGTTAAAAATACTCAGCGGCAGTTATCAGCCGAGCGGCGGTGAGATTCGTATCAAAGGTCAGCCAGTGAACTTTCAGCGCACCACGGATGCGCTGGACGCGGGCGTGGCCATTATCTACCAGGAACTGCATCTGGTACCGGAAATGAGCGTGGCGGAAAATATCTACCTCGGTCAGATCCCCCATAAACACGGGCTGGTAAACCGTAAGCTGATGCGCTTTGAGGCGGGCCTGCAGCTGAAAAATCTCGGCATGGATATCGATCCGGATATGCCGCTGAAATACCTGTCGCTGGGGCAGTGGCAGATGGTGGAGATTGCCAAAGCACTGGCGCGTAACGCACGCATCATCGCCTTCGATGAGCCGACCAGCTCTCTGTCGGCACGTGAGATCGACAACCTGTTCCGCGTCATCCGCCAGCTCCGTCAGGAGGGCCGGGTGGTGCTCTACGTTTCGCACCGTATGGAAGAGATCTTCGCCCTCAGCGATGCCATTACCGTCTTCAAGGATGGCCGCTACGTGCGCACCTTTACCGACATGGCGAACACGCATCACGACGATCTGGTGCAGGCGATGGTGGGGCGTAACCTTGGTGACATCTATGGCTACACGCCGCGAGCCAAAGGCGCGGTGCGGCTGGAACTGGATAAGGTTGAGGCGAAGAGCGTCCGCACGCCAATTTCGCTGAAGGTTCATGCCGGTGAAATCGTCGGGCTGTTTGGCCTGGTGGGCGCCGGACGCAGTGAACTGCTGAAAGGGCTGTTTGGCGGCACCCGTCTGCGTGGCGGTCAGGTGATCCTGGATGGCAAGCCGCTGCCGCTGCGCGAGCCGATCGACGCCATCCGGGCGGGTATTATGCTCTGTCCGGAAGATCGCAAAGCCGAGGGGATTATTCCGGTGCATTCGGTGCGCGATAACATTAATATCAGCGCCCGCCGTCATAATCTCACCGCTGGCTGTCTGATTAAAAACGGCTGGGAAAATAAAAACGCCGACAGCCACATCCGCTCGCTGAAGATCAAGACGCCCAGCGCCGACCAGCTGATCATGAATCTCTCCGGTGGCAACCAGCAGAAGGCGATTCTGGGACGCTGGCTGTCGGAGGAGATGAAGGTGATCCTGCTGGATGAGCCGACGCGCGGCATTGATGTCGGGGCCAAACACGAGATCTATAACCTGATTTATCAGTTGGCGAACCGGGGCATCGCGGTGCTGTTCGCCTCCAGCGATTTACCGGAAGTGATGGGCCTGGCCGATCGCATCGTCGTGATGCGCGAAGGTGCCATCGCCGGTGAACTGCTGCACGACGACGCCACGGAGCAGCAGACGCTGAGCCTGGCGATGCCTAAAACCACTCAAGCGGCCGCCGTGGCCTGACAGGAGAGCATCATGGCTTCATCCACGACCTCAAATACGCCGCAGCCTGCATCACGCGGCGGACTGCAGTTCGGTCGCATCTGGGACAACTTCGGCATGCTGGTTGTTTTTGCGCTGCTGTTTATTGTCTGTGCGATTTTTGTGCCGAACTTCGGCTCCTTTATCAACATGAAAGGCCTGGGGCTGGCGATGTCGATGTCCGGCATGGTCGCCTGCGGCATGCTGTTCTGCCTGGCGTCCGGGGATTTTGACCTGTCTGTCGCCTCTGTCATCGCCTGTGCGGGTGTGGTTACCGCTGTCGTGATCAACATGACCGAAAGCCTGTGGATTGGCGTGGCGGCCGGTCTGGTGCTGGGTATGGTCACGGGTTTTATCAACGGTTTCGTGATTGCCCGGCTGAAGATCAACGCGCTGATCACCACGCTGGCGACCATGCAGATTGTGCGCGGTCTGGCCTACATTTTCTCCGACGGTAAAGCGGTCGGCATCGAAGATGAACGCTTTTTTGCGCTGGGCTTTGCTAACTGGCTTGGTGTACCGGCGCCGATCTGGCTGACCCTGGCGACCATGCTGATCTTCGGTTTCCTGCTCAACAAAACCACATTTGGCCGCAATACGCTGGCCATCGGCGGCAATGAAGAGGCGGCGCGACTGGCGGGCGTGCCGGTGGTGCGTACCCGCATCATCATCTTTATCCTCTCCGGTCTGGTGTCGGCGGCGGCGGGTATCATCCTGGCGTCACGCATGACCAGCGGCCAGCCGATGACCTCTATCGGCTATGAGCTGGTGGTGATCTCAGCCTGCGTGCTGGGCGGCGTTTCGCTGAAGGGCGGGATCGGCAAAATTTCTTATGTCGTGGCCGGGGTGCTCATTCTGGGTACGGTTGAGAATGCGATGAATTTATTGAATATCTCGCCATTCTCACAGTATGTCGTGCGCGGTCTGATACTGTTAGCTGCGGTGATATTTGACCGTTATAAACAGAAAAAAGCCTGATTGCACGCGTCGCTGGCCCGCAGGTGCAGCCGCTTCTGCGGGCTATCCGGACAATAACAGACTGAGTGAGGACGCTATGTATCACCGCGAATTACCGGCCGAACAGCAAAACCCCTTGCTGCCGGGCTATTCATTTAACGCCTGGCTGGTCGCGGGGCTGACCCCGATTACTGCCGATGGCCCGCTCGATTTCTTTATCGATCGTCCGCACGGCATGAAAGGTTATATTCTGAATCTCACCATCAAAGGTAAAGGACGGGTATTCGACGGCGAGCGGGCATTTGACTGCGAACCGGGCGAACTGCTGCTGTTCCAGCCAAAAACCGCCCACTATTATGGCCGCGCGCCAGACAGCCCGCAGTGGTTCCACCGCTGGGTTTATTTCCGCCCGCGTGCTTACTGGCAGGACTGGCTGCGCTGGCAGGATGAGCAGGAGGGGGTCGGACGCCTGCTGCTGCCGGAATCGCTGCGCGGCGAATTCGACCGGCTGTTTGCCAGTATCGAACAGACTCACAACTCCGGACGTCGCTTCGCGGAAGAGCTGGCGATGAACCTGCTGGAACGGCTGCTGCTGCGCGCCGTCGAAGAAGATCCCCGCAGTCATCAGCTGATCCGCGATCCGCGCGTTATTGAAGCCTGCCAGTATGTCACTAACCATCTCGCCAGCGAAGTCAGAATCGAAGAGGTGGCCCGCCACGTCTGCCTGTCACCGTCGCGACTGGCGCATCTGTTCCGCGAGCAGATGGGGGTCAACCTGTTGCGCTGGCGGGAAGATCAGCGCGTGATCCGCGCCAAGCTGCTGCTGCAGACGACTCAGGAACCGATTGCCTCGGTCGGGCGCGAAGTGGGTTACGACGATCAGCTCTATTTTTCCCGGGTCTTTCGTAAGCGGGTCGGCGTCAGCCCCAGCGACTTCCGCCGCCGTAATCAGGATGCACACGACAGCCTGGCGGCGCAGACTGCCTGGCCGTTGGCGCGTAGTGCTATCTCTTAGTTTTTTCGGTAAATTCCTCCTTGTCCCTATCAGGTTAATCGTCTTAAATCAGTCAGGTTAGCGACTAAATACCTGACCCAGCGGGCGGATCCTGACATCAGCCGGAAGCCGGGCAGTGTGATTGCGCCTTATGGACTGCACTGCCTGTACCCGCGCTGACTGTTAAGATTTCACCGGATGGGCTGGCTCTGAGAGGGAGTAAAATGAGCGATAAATTACGTGTTGGCCTCATCGGCTACGGTTTTGCCAGTAAAACGTTTCATGCCCCGCTGATTGCGGGAACGCCGGACGTGGAGCTGGCTGCGATTTCCAGTAGCGACGCCAGTAAAGTCCACGCCGACTGGCCTGGCGTTCAGGTCGTCACCGATCCTCAGGCACTGCTGGACGACCCGACACTGCAGCTGATCGTGATTCCGACACCCAACGATACCCACTTCCCACTGGCTAAAGCGGCGCTGAATGCCGGAAAGCATGTCGTGGTGGATAAGCCTTTTACCGTGACGTTGTCACAGGCGCGTGAGCTGGATGCCCTGGCCAAAGCGAAAGGACTGCTGCTTTCCGTCTTTCATAACCGTCGCTGGGATAGCGACTTCCTGACGCTGAAGTCGCTGCTTGAAGCCGGTACGCTGGGCGAAGTCCGTTATTTTGAGTCGCACTTTGACCGCTTCCGTCCGGAAGTCCGCAATCGCTGGCGCGAAATGAAGGGCGCAGGCAGCGGCATCTGGTACGACCTGGGGCCGCATCTGCTGGACCAGGCGCTGCAGCTGTTTGGCCCGCCGGTCGCCATCAATGTCGACCTGGCCGAGATGCGGCCGGGGGCGCAGACGACGGACTACTTCCATGCCACACTGACCTATCCACAGCGCCGCGTGGTGCTGCACGCCAGCATGCTGGTAGCGGCGGAGTCCGCCCGCTATACGGTGCATGGCACGCGCGGCAGCTACATCAAATATGGGCTGGACCCGCAGGAAGATCGTCTGAAATCAGGTGACTTCCCGCCGCAGGAAGACTGGGGTTACGACATGCGTGATGGCACCCTGACGCGGGTGGATGGCGATGCGCTGAACGAAACCACGCAGCTGACACAGCCGGGTAACTATCCGGCTTACTATGCAGCGGTGCGCGAGGCGATTGCCGGGCGGGGCAGTAACCCGGTTACGGCGGAAGAGGCCATTCAGGTCATGGAGCTGATCGAGCTGGGTCTGCAATCCGCCGAAAAGCGCCAGACAATGTCGCTGAAGCGCGTCTGATCGCCAGAGGGTAGTCCGAGAGCAGAACGGGCCGGCTAAGCCGGCCCGTTTTTTTTCGCGTCGGAATTACTGCACGCGGGCGCGAATGGCCGCTTTCTCTGCGTCGCTGAGGAAGGCGATCGTCAGCCCATTTTCCTGCGCCTGACGGATCTGCGCCGCGCTCAGACCCGCCGCAGGCGCGGCGTGATGGTATTCGTGGGCCAGCTCAATGCCCTGTACTGCCGGATCATCCGTGTTAATGGTCGCCAGAATGCCATGCTCAAGGAAGGTCTTCAGCGGATGCTGCGCCAGTGACGGCACGGTGCTGGTCTGAATGTTGGAGGTCAGACAGGATTCGATGCCGATGCGGTGCTCCGCCAGGAAGTCCATCAGCGCCCGATCCTCTATCGCTTTAACGCCGTGACCGATACGTTCCGCGCCCAGCTCACGAATCGCCTGCCAGATGCTCTCCGGACCCGCGGCTTCGCCCGCATGGACCGTCACGCGGAAGCCCGCATCGCGCGCGCGCGTAAAGTGGCTCAGGAATTCGCTGCCGGGAAAGCCCAGCTCATCGCCCGCCAGATCGACCGCGGTGATATGATCGCGATGTGCCAGCAATCCCTCCAGCTCGTTCAGGCAGGCTTCTTCACCGAAGGTGCGGCTCATAATGCCAATCAGGCGCACGTCAATGTCGTGCTGCTGACGGCCTGCGCGCACACCGTCGATGACCGCTTCCACCACACCGGCGATCGGCAGGTTGTGGGTCATCGCCATATAACCCGGGGAAAAACGGAGTTCCGCGTAGTGAATGCCCGCGCGGGCGGCATCTTCGATATTCTCCTGCGCGATGCGGCGGCAGGCATCCAGATCGCCCAGCACTTTTACGCCCCAGTCGAGTTTCTGCAGAAAGCTCACAAGATCGGGTTCATTCTGGCCCACCTGGACGTGCGGACGCAGCGTTTCCAGCGTGGAAGCGGGCAGAGCAAGGTTAAACTGGCGACCTAAATCAAGAATAGTCTGTGCACGGATGTTGCCATCAAGATGGCGATGAATATCAGTCAGGGGAAGTTTAGAATCAATCATAGTGCACTCGCTCAGTTGTCAGTGAAGTGCAGAGCATTATAAAAATATCATGCGCAACAGCGCCAGTTATTTGCGCAAACGGTGCCGCCGGATGCTGCATAATTACCCATAACCCCGCTGAAATGCCTGGTCAGGCCGTTGCGGCGAAAAAAAAGGCGACCCGAAGGCCGCCCTGATGCGATGAAACGACTTACTGTGGCATCCCTTCGCTGGTCGGCATCCCCAGCATGTAGCGGGACAGAAATTGCTCCAGCGTCATCTTGTCGCCGTTCATATTGACCTGGCCATTAGCGTACTGCAGGCTGGTCACAATGTTGTTGTCCTGCTGCTGCGTCAGGCGGAACATCTGGCCCATCGCCGCCAGTCCTTTCACCTGCTGATCGGCCAGTTTCTGCGCGTCATCAGCCTGATATCCTTCAGCCAGACCCACTTTTTGCATGGTTTCGGTCGCCATCGGCATATTGATCGTCAGCTTGCTGTCCAGCGACTTCAGAACCCGGTCCACCATGGCGCTCAGGCTCTGCGCCTCGCCGGTTACCAGAGAAGGATCGTTGAAATTAGCGGTCAGGTTGAAGGTGCTTTCCCCTTTGTCGTTTTTCCAGCTCAGCGGTGCAATGCTGAGAGAGGGGGCGCCTTTCAACAGCACGGGCAGGTTATTCATCAGGATCTGATGAAGGCCCGCCTGATAGCGGATTGGGTCATCGGCCAGGCCAGGCTGACTCTGCAGTGCCTGTATCTGCGCGTTATAGCGGTCGGAGAAGGCTTTTACCGCCTGCGCGTCAAACTGAGACAGTTTCATCTTCAGCGCCGCCCGACCAAAATCCTGCTTCTGCAGCTGAACGCTTTCGACCTGATAGTCGATATTACCGCCAATCTTACCGGCGCTGTTATCGAACGAGGAGGTGCCCTTCATTTTATGCAGCGTCAGCGCGTCCTGACCGTTGATGCTGGCATTGACCTTCTCAATATCGACCGACTGATCGCCAATTCGCACGCCTTCAGGGCTGAGGTGGCTGTTACCGCTCAGCTTCAGGCCGTTCAGGGTGAACAGCACCGGCTGACCCATCTCATTTTTACTGGTCAGCGCCAGGCTATCGACATCACTGTCGAGCGAGACTTTGTCGCCCTTGTTGTCCGCGCTGACGTTGAAGGTGCCGCCATTGGTCGCCAGACGTTCGCCGCTTTGTGCGTTCTGATAATCAATCGGCAGGATACGCAGCGCCGTATCGGTCGCGCCGCTGTAACCAATGCGGGTATCTGCATTGATCAGCGATTTATTTCCGGTCAGCTCAAACAGCTTTTTCACCGCATCGGTATTCGCCAGTTCGGTATGCACGGAGGCCATGCTCGGGATCAGGTTGAAATGCTTCAGCTGCGCAAACGGGAAGGGGCCATGGTCGATGGTTTCATTCAGTATGAGGCTCTGGCCAGGCTTGAGCAGGGGATTATCTTCGGTCTGTGAGCTGGCCTGAATCACCAGATTCACTTTGCTGCTGAACACACCGCGCTGATAATCCTGATAGCTGATTTTCAGTCGGCTGTTGGGGGCATAAGCATTCAGCTGCGCGTTAGCATTCTGGACCAGCTGATCCCTGTGACTTTCAATCTGTTTGCCCGTGAACCATGCCGCGCCAGTCCAGATTACACCCAGTGCGATGATGACACCTACGGCAACATTGGTCTTTTTCATTGCTGATTCGTCCTTATCCTTGAGTCCGCTAACGCCGCAGGTGTGCCCTGGCGACCGAAGAAAAACGCCCGCAGGCGTTTAAATGCTAATAGGTTGAAATAATAGCAGTTAAGCGACACTTCGTCAGCCGGTTCACCCTAAGTCGTTAAATACCCGCGCCAGACGGCCCGTCCCGGCCACCGACACGGGTGATTCACAGGCGGGAATAAAGCAGGACTCACCGGGTTTCAGCGTCAGTTGCTCATAGCCTCTGACAAGCGTTGCCTGACCCTCAATGCAAAACAGCAGGGCGGCGCTCTGTTGCGCCAGCGATTGCGGCGCGGCGCTCAGGGTGTGAATGGCGAAAGCAAAATCGTCGACCGGAACCGGAAAGCGCAGGGTGTGGCGCTGTTGAATGGGTGCAATCAGCAGGGCGCTGGCGGGTTTCTCTTCGAACGAGAGGTTCGCCATCAGCTCGGCAACATCGATATATTTCGGCGTCAATCCGGCCCGCAGCACATTGTCAGAGTTGGCCATCACCTCCAGCGCCACGCCTTTCAGGTAGGCGTGCGGCGTTTCAGCATAGAGAAACATCGCCTCGCCCGGCTGCAGCGTTATCACATTCAGTAACAGCGGTGAAAACAGGCCGCAGTCGTCGGGATAGTCCGCCGCGATAGCGTGGATAGTCTGCCACGGCTCACCCTGCTGCACCCGCAGCACCGATTTCAGGATATCCAGCGCCCGCGACTTCGGCTCACCCTCCAGCGAGAGCAGGGCAGAAAAGAGTGCAGCCAGCGCCGTCAGGTCAGGATGCTGCAGAAAGTGGGCGATCTGCGGATGGGCGCCTGCGACGGGTTCCAGAAGCGACACTATCTCCGTCAGCGTGCGGAAACCATTCATCGCCTGAAAGGGGGTCAGCGCGTAAAGCAGTTCTGGCTTGTGGTTGGGATCCTTGTAGTTGCGTTCAGCTGCCGTCAGGGGGATCCCTGCCGCATTTTCCCGGGCAAAGCCTGCCTCGGCGGCGGGTTTACTGGGGTGAACCTGAATGGAGAGTGGCCGATCGGCGGAGAGGACTTTGAAGAGAAAGGGCAGTTCACCAAAACGCTGTGCAACGGTTTCTCCCAGCATGGCGACAGGATCGGCTGCGATGACCTCATGCAGCGATCGCGGCTGGCCCCGATCAGACACGGTAGAGGGACTTTTCGGATGCGCCCCCATCCAGAGTTCTGCCATCGGCAGGCCCTGCGGGTTGGCAATTCCATAGAGGCGGGTGAATGCTGTCTGGCTGCCCCAGGCATAATTTTGCAGTGAGTTGTTCATTTTTTGCATCACGAACTCCCGGGGCACAAAAATTATGGTCGTTATTAAAGCAGAAACTGTCGTTAAAAATAGCGACCGGATCCCAAACGGCGCTAAGCTCTGATAATGTTAAATTATTGTGTATTGCTATCTGGTGTACCCTGGACGCGCGCCAGCACGGGTGCACATTCTTTTAAATACAAGGTGAAGGAGATGTATTCATGGCAGCCAACCGCATTGAAAAAGATTCAATGGGCCCCATCGACGTACCGGCAGACAAACTGTGGGGTGCGCAGACGCAGCGCTCACTGGAGCACTTCCGCATCTCAACCGAAAAAATGCCCACTGCGCTGGTGCATGCTCTGGCGCTGACCAAACGGGCGGCCGCCAGTGTTAACCGCGATCTGGGCCTGCTGCCTGCTGACCGGGCCGATGCGATTGTCCGCGCGGCAGATGAGGTACTGGCTGATAAACATGCCGATGCGTTTCCACTGGCAGTCTGGCAGACCGGATCCGGCACTCAGACCAATATGAACATGAATGAAGTGCTGGCCAACCGCGCCAGCGAACTGCTGGGCGGCGAGCGCGGTATGTCGCGGCTGGTGCATCCCAACGACGACGTGAATAAAAGCCAGAGTTCCAACGACGTTTTCCCGACCGCCATGCATGTGGCCGCCGTGATCGCCCTGCGTGAACAGCTGATCCCGCAGATCCACGTGCTGAAAGATACCCTGAGCCAGAAGTCCGACGCCTTTAAAGATATTGTTAAGATTGGCCGTACCCATCTGCAGGATGCCACGCCGCTGACCCTGGGGCAGGAGATCTCTGGCTGGGTAGCGATGCTGGAGCACAACCTGAAGCATATCGGGCAGAGCATTCCGCACGTAGCGGAGCTGGCACTGGGCGGCACCGCCGTCGGAACCGGTCTTAACACCCATCCGGAATATGCGGTGCGGGTGGCGGAGGCGCTGGCCGAACTGACGAAGCAGCCGTTTGTTACTGCGCCGAACAAGTTCGAGGCGCTGGCGACCTGTGATGCACTGGTTCACGCGCATGGTGCACTGAAAGGACTGGCCGCCTCGCTGATGAAAATCGCTAACGACGTGCGCTGGCTCTCGTCCGGCCCGCGCTGCGGCATCGGCGAAATTGCCATTCCGGAAAATGAACCGGGCAGCTCGATCATGCCAGGTAAGGTAAACCCCACCCAGTGCGAAGCGATGACGATGCTCTGCTGCCAGGTGATGGGGAATGATGTAGCGATCAACATGGGTGGTGCGTCCGGTAACTTCGAGCTTAACGTCTTCCGTCCGATGATCATCCATAACTTCCTGCAGTCGGTTCGCCTGCTGGCGGATGGCATGGACAGCTTTAATCACCACTGCGCGGTCGGCATCGAGCCGGTGCGCGAGCGTATCGATCAGCTGCTGTATGAGTCGCTGATGCTGGTGACGGCCCTGAATACCCACATTGGCTATGACAAAGCTGCCGAAATTGCCAAAAAGGCGCACAAAGAGGGGCTGACGCTGAAAGGTTCGGCGCTGAAGCTGGGCTACCTGAGCGAAGAGGAGTTCGATGCCTGGGTCAGGCCGGAAGAGATGGTCGGCAGCATGAAGTCGTAAGCGATGTCAGAGGCCAGCCTCCGCTGGCCTCTGCATTACAGCGGGCAATCCACCCACAAATGGAGTCGGGGGATGAGCAGATTCAGGGGTTCCGCGGCAGGCTTATGACGATGCTTAATATTGTCCGCATCATAGTTAAGCAACTCGCCCAGCACCGGCACCTGACTGCGATCGCGACAGATCACCAGAATCGGTGACGGGCAGGCCAGCTGCGTCTGTTTTTGCTCATCGGCACGCCAGACGCGCGCGACCGGCTGGACTTTCACCGGCCGTTTGATTTTAAGCCGTGCCGAGGCGGGCAGGGCGCGCACGCTGGCCAGCTCCTCCTGCACTTTTTCTGCCCACTGTTCGCGTGACCAGGGCGCCTGAGCGCGTCCTGCCTTCAGGCTTTTTTCCAGCTGGGCTATTACCTCTTCGCGTTTGAGATTCTTGATGATGTGTTTATTCGCCCAGCCAAAGCGCAGGCTGTCCGGTGCGCTGAGCAGGGTGATGGAGCGGTAGGCGTTGAGTGTAATTAACCCGCGCAGATGCTGGTGGACGAACTCAAAGCGCGCTTCACTCGGCAGGCCCGACTCCACCGTAATCAGCTTTTCCAGCCGCGCTTTCAGCTGATTAATGACTGTGACCAGCGCGCCGATCTCCGCTTCCTCCGCCGCATCGCACTCAATGCAGAGGGCGCCCGGCAAGCGCACGGCGGCCTTGGTGCTCAGCTGTTCCGACTGATGTTGCATAAACAGGCGGCAGTAGTGGTCCAGCGCCATCGTTAACGCGCGCTCACCGAGATGCTGCTCGACGGCAATCTGCGTAATTGCCTCGTGTTCGCGACCTTTCACGACAGGCGGCAGACTAAATACCCGGGCGATGAGCAGAGGCTGCGTTTCAATCTGCTGCCGCAGTTCGCCCAGCGCCTGTTCCAGGTCGTTTACACACTGATGCATATCAGCCACTAAGTCATAGCGCGTCATGGTCGATCCTCATAGTTACAACGTCCACAATGTGGCAGAAGCCTGTCGAAGATGCAAGTGCATTATAGTTACAACATACTTTTGATTGTACCCGATAAAACGTGCGGCCTGCCTGGCTCAGCAGCTAAAAGCGGTCGCGCATTTTGCCTTATCGCAGAACATGTTATAAAACGGTTCGCCTGCTAACCCTGAGATCGCCTGTGAATCTGACGAACAAACCCCGCATAGCCGCCATCATCACCCTGGGCTGGATACAGATCCTCTCATGGGGTGGATCCTTCTATCTGATGGCGGTAATGGCGTCACCGATTGCGGAGGAGACAGGCTGGTCACAGCAGTGGATTTACGGCGCGCTCTCTGTCGGACTTCTGGTGTCGGGCCTGCTGTCGCCGTTTGCAGGCAGGGTTATCGCCCGCACCGGCGGCCGCATGATGCTGGCGCTGAGCGGAGTGGTGATGGCAGCGGGGCTGACAATCATGGCCTGCAGCCATGCGCTGCCGCTGTTTATTGTCGCCTGGATCATCATCGGAATCGGGATGGCCATGGGTCTCTATGATGCGCTGTTTGCTACGCTTGGCACCTGTTATGGTGCGCAGGCGCGGTCAGCCATCACCGGCATTACGCTGATATCAGGTTTCTGCACCACGCTGGTCTGGCCGGGAACGGCTCTGCTCATTCACGGATTCGGCTGGCGCGACGCATCGCTAATCATCGCGGCCATGCTGGTGATCTGCGTCCTGCCTGCTTATCTGTTTGCTTTACCGGCGAGTCACGCTCAGCGACCGGTAAAACGGCGCGATCCCGTGTCCGCAGAGGCGGAGATTGCGCCAGTGCTCTTCTGGCTGCTGTGCGCCATCTTTACGCTGGCATCGGTGATCATGACCGCGATCTCCGTGCAGCTAATTACCTTGCTGCAGGCGAGTGGTCATACCCTGACCTCTGCACTGGCGATCAGCGCGGTGCCTGGCCCGTGTCAGGTCGCGTCCCGTCTCGTCGATATGGCCTTTAAGCGAAGCCATCCCATCCGCACTGCTTTCTTTTCTGTCGGACTGGTGGCGCTGGGGCTGCTGTTGCTGGCCTTGATGCCACAGATGGCACTGATGAGCATGTTGCTCTACGGGGCAGGAAATGGCCTGCGTGCCATTGTGCGGGGAACTTTACCGCTGGTGATGGTCAAACCAGAATCCTATGCCATCGTGGTGGGGAAAATGGCCCGCCCGGCGCTAATGGGGCAGGCGCTGACGCCGCTGGTCGGCGGATATGTCTTTGAAAAGATGGGCGCATCAGCCACGCTATGGTTGCTTTGCGCGCTGGCAATCATTAACGTGATGCTGGTGATGGCGCTGAAGCGGCGATTACCGGCGACCCCGGCCGCAGCCGTTTAAGGGGGTTCTGCGCCAGCCAGCCATTTTAAGGGCTGTTGGCAGGCTAAGCACCTTGTGCGGTCGGGCTTCTGCCTTTGGTGAATACGTGCCTTGTCAGCGTGGGTTGGCTTCAAAAAAGCAACTGTGTTTGTTATATTTATTGCTCATTGATTGTTCACTTATGCGGCAATAAAACAATAAGATGCACCGCAACTCAGGATAAAGAAATGCTTGATTACCGCTTCCCGACAGCTTTGCAAATGGTTCTGAGCGTAGCGATGGCGGAGCAAATGGATAAACGCTCTACCAGCGCGATTCTGGCCTACGGGCTGGAAGCGAATCCCAGTTTCATACGAAAATTGATGGTTCCGCTCACACGTGACGGCATCATTGTTTCGACGCTGGGGCGTACCGGTTCTATCCATCTGGGACGTCCTGCGGCGGAAATTACCCTGCGGGATATCTATGTCTCGGTGATTGAAGATAAAAAGATCTGGGCTGCACGCCCGGATGTCGCACCGCGCTGTCTGGTCAGCGCCAACCTCTGCTGGTACTTCAAGTCGATCGCCGACGAAGCCGAGCAGGCGTCGCTGGACGTGCTGGCAAAACGCACCGTGGCCGACGCGCTGAATGAGCTGAAAAAGCGCGACACCAGTAACTGCACCGCCGTGCCGGAACCTGAACCTGAAGAGAGTGAAGAACTCTGCAAAAAAAGCCGCTGATAAGCGGCTTTTTTTATGGGCGTGGATTCATGCTGCACGTTGCCTTTGGACCCTTCCTGCTTGCTTTCCAGCATTATCTCTCCTGCTCTCAATAAAGAAACATTTATGTTGCCTTAAGCATCATTAGTGTTAATCTTACTTTATACAGAGCGAGGGAACGCGATGAAGTACAGTGAATTCAGACGCTGACTCATTCAGCAAGGCGCTATTCTGGTTAAGCACCGCAGTGGAAGCAGCCATTTCAAAGTCTTCTTAGGCGACAGGCAGTCTGTCTTTCCAGATCATGGCGCGAAAGAAATGCCGGAAGGGACGCGCAAGAAAATTCTAAAAGATCTGGGCCTGTAAGCCTGATCAGTGAGGTCACCCTATGTTTAACTATGCCGTCAGATTAACGCATGACCTGAAAACCGATAGCTGGGAGGTATCATGTCGCGATTTACCATTATTGCATTCAGTTGGCGACACCGTTGAGGAAGCGCTGGCCGAGGCAGCAGATGGACTGGTAGCCGCTATCTCTCTGGAAATGGATGCCCGTCGTCCCATCCCGTTAGCGAGTGATGCGCAGCAGGGGGAGTACATCGTCTCTGTGCCTGTCCTGGTAGCAATGAAAGCGGCACTGTATAACGCTATGATTGAAACCGGTACCCGCAAGGCGGATTTGGCACGCCAGCTGGGCGTAAATGGTCCACAGGTTGACCGACTGCTTGACGTAGAGCACTCGTCAAAAGTTGAAAAAGTTGAACTGGCGCTGGCGCAACTGGGCCGTAAAGCCCGGGTTGAGATTCTCATCTGATGAGCCGCTTTCACGCAAAAGGGCGGTCAGGCGTGTCACAGACAAAAAAGGGGCGATCCTGCGATCGCCCCTTTCAGACATCAACGGTTTACGCCGTCGCTGACTCCGCCTGTTCTGCGCGGCGCGTCACCAGCTTGCGCAGCGCGACATAGAACACCGGCGTCAGGAACAGGCCGAACAGCGTCACACCGAGCATGCCGGAGAAGACCGTAATACCGGTCACGCCCCGCACTTCGGCTCCCGCGCCTTCACCCAGAATCAGCGGCACGGTGCCGGCGATAAAGGCGATGGAGGTCATCACGATGGGGCGCAGACGCAGGCGACACGCTTCCAGCGCCGCGTCCACAATCCCTTTGCCCTGAATCTCCAGCTCCCGCGCAAACTCGACGATCAGAATCGCGTTCTTACACGCCAGCCCCATCAGCACCACCAGTCCGACCTGCACGAAGACGTTGTTGTCCCCGCCGGTCAGCCAGACGCCAGACAGCGCAGAGAGCAGCGTCATCGGCACGATCAGGATCACCGCCAGCGGCAGCGTCCAGCTCTCATAAAGCGCGGCCAGCACCAGGAAGGCCAGCAGCACCGCCATCGGGAAGACGATCAGCGCGGTATTGCCCTGGGTTGACTGTTGATAACTCAGGTCGGTCCACTCGATATTCATGCCGTTGGGCAGGAGCTGACCGGACATCGTTTCCAGCTGGCTCATCGCCTGTGCGGAGGAGAGGATGCGCGGGTCGGCATCACCGATCAGATCCGCCGCCGGATAGCCGTTGTAGCGAATCACCGGATCGGGACCATAGGTGGTGGTAATGTTGACCATGCTGCCAATCGGCACCATTTCACCGCGATCGTTGCGGGTGCGCAGATTCGCAATATCCTCGACGCTGTCGCGGAACTCCCCATCCGCCTGCGCCATCACCCGCCAGGTGCGTCCAAACCGGTTGAAATCGTTTACGTAAGAGGAGCCGAGATAGGTCTGAAGCGTACTGAACAGGGCGGTCAGCGACACACCCTGCGCTTTCGCTTTATCCCGATCGACCTGAACATCCAGCTGTGGCACGTTGGCCTGATAGGAGGAGATAGGGAAGTGCATCCCCGGCGTCTGCATGATGCTGCCCGACAGCGTATTGATCGCCGTCTGCAATGCGCCATAGCCCAGACCGGCCCGATCCTGCACATAGAGCGAATAACCCGATCCCTGACCCAGTCCAAGGATAGGCGGTGGCATAATGGAGAAGCCAAAGCCCTGCTGGATCTTCGCGATCTTCGCATTGATCTCCGCGTTAATCTCGTCCGCCGTATGCTTACGCTCATTAAAGGGCTTCAGACCGAAGAAGACCGTGCCGCTGTTTGGCGTATTGGTGAACTGCAGGGCATTCAGGCCGGGGAAGGCGACCGCATAGGCGACACCATCCGTCTGCATACCGATTTCGCTCATCTTACGAATCACCTCATCGGTCCGCGCCAGCGAGGAGCCTTCCGGCATCTTCACGCCACCAATCAGATAGAGCTTATCCTGTGTCGGAATAAATCCGCCCGGCACGGTGTGGAACATAAACCCGGCCCCGGCCAGCAGCAGCAGATAGACAGCGAACACCGCACCACGACGACGCAGCGTGCGGCCAACCAGCGATTCATACCCATGCGCACTGCGCTGGAAGAAGCGGTTAAACGGACGGAAAAGCCAGCCGAACAGCGCATCGATAATCCGCGTCAGGCGATCTTTCGGCGCGTCATGGCCTTTCAGCAGCATCGCCGCGAGGGCAGGCGAGAGCGTCAGCGAGTTAATCGCTGAAATCACGGTTGAGATCGCGATGGTAGTGGCGAACTGCTTATAGAACTGTCCGGTCACGCCCGACAGAAATGCCATCGGCACGAACACCGCGCAGAGCACCAGCGCAATGGCGATGATGGGCCCTGAGACTTCGCGCATCGCCTGATGCGCAGCGGCACGCGGTGACAGCCCCATCTCAATGTTACGCTCGACGTTTTCCACCACCACAATCGCGTCATCCACCACGATCCCGATGGCCAGCACCAGCCCGAACAGGCTCAGGGTATTGAGCGAGAAACCGAGCAGATAGAGCACGCTGAAGGTGCCGACCACCGACACCGGCACCGCCAGCAGCGGAATAATCGAGGCCCGCCAGGTCTGCAGGAACAGGATCACCACCAGTACCACCAGAATCACCGCTTCCAGCAGCGTCTGCACTACGGCTTTGATCGAGTCACGTACAAACACCGTCGGATCATAAGGTGCCGCCCATTTCACATCGTTGGGGAAGCGGGTCGCCAGCTCATCCATTTTGGCGCGAACCGCATTGGAGAGATCGATGGCGTTGGCGCCGGGTGCCTGGAAGATACCGATACCGACCGCATCCTTGTTGTTGAGCTGAGAGCGCAGGGCGTAACTGCCCGAACCCATTTCAATGCGTGCCACATCGCGCAGCCGCACCAGCGAGCCGTCATCAGAGGTTTTCAGGATGATATCGCCGAACTGCTGCTCGTTCTCCAGTCGCCCCTGAGTGTTGATCGACAGCAGAAAATCACTCTGTTTCTTAAGCGGTTCCGCACCTAACTGACCGGCCGAAACCTGCACGTTCTGCTCCTGCATCGCGGTGATCACGTCCGAGGCGGTCAGGCCGCGCGCCGCCACTTTGTTGGGATCGAGCCAGACGCGCATCGCATATTCACCCGCGCCGAAAATCTGGATCTGACCAACGCCGGGCAGGCGCGCCAGCTCATCTTTCACCTTGAGCGTGGCGTAGTTACGCAGGTAGAGCGAATCGTAGGTATTGTCTGGCGAGAAGAGATGAACGACCAGCGTCAGGGTCGGTGACATCTTCTGGGTAGTAATTCCCAGACGACGTACATCTTCCGGCAGACGCGCTTCCGCCTGCGCGACGCGGTTCTGCACCTGCACCTGCGCCTGATCGGGATCGGTGCCCGGGCGGAAGGTCACCGTGGTAACCAGCACACCATCTGAACCGGCGACGGACTTCATATACATCATGTTTTCGACGCCGTTGATCGCCTCTTCCAGTGGCGTCGCCACCGAATCTGCGATCACTTTCGGGTTCGCACCGGGATATTCGGCACGCACCTGTACGCTGGGCGGGACAACGTCGGGATACTCACTGATCGGCAGCAGCGGGATAGCGATCATCCCGGTGACGAAGATCAGAATCGACAGCACCGCGGCAAAAATGGGCCGATCGATAAAAAAGCGGGAAAAGTCCATAGCGGCCTCGGATTAGTGAGCGGCTGTCGCGCGCATGGCGACCTGCTGAGCGGTAACGGGCATGCCCGGCATGAAGACTTTCTGCAGACCGGCGACGATCACCCGGTCTCCGGCTTGCAGACCCGATTTCACGATACGCAGGCCATCCACCATTGCGCCGGGCTGGATATCACGCCGCTGCGCCTTGCCTTCGCCATCCACCACATAAACATATTTGCGATCCTGATCGGTCAGTACTGCCTTGTCATCGATCAGCATCGCCTGGAACTGCGCGCTGCCGGGCAGCCGCACGCGGGCAAACAGGCCCGGGGTAAACTGACGCTGCTGGTTGTCGAGCAGGGCACGCATCCGGATAGTGCCGGTGCTGGCAGTCAGCTGGTTATCCAGGAAATCGACCTTACCCTGATGCGGAAAGCCCTGATCGCCGGCCAGCGCAATCTCAACCGGCAGGGCGTGGCGCTGCTGGCCCTGACGCGCCATCGCCTGATAGTGCAGGAAGGTGTTCTCATCGACATCAAAATAGACATACATCTGCTGCTGTGACACCAGCGTGGTCAGGACACTGGCGCTGTCGCCCGCGGTCACCAAATTACCGGCGGTAATCATCGCGCGGCTGGCGCGTCCATCGATAGGGGCGGTGACGCGGGTAAAGTCCAGGTTCAGCTGGGCCATATCGACCGCCGCCTCTGCCGCCAGCACCTCCGCCTGCGCCTGACTGGCCGCAGCGCGCCGCTGTTCCCAGGCTTCGCGGGAGATAGCCTGGGTGTCGATCAGCTTCTCGCTGCGGCCCGATTCGCTGCGGGCCAGACTCGCCTGACTGCGTGCCCGGGCCAGTTCCGCTCTGGCCTGCTCCAGCGCCGCACGGTAACTCCGGTCGTCGATGGTAAACAGCACCTGACCTTTGCGAACCTCATCGCCTTCGCGATAGTTCACGGAATCAATGTAGCCGGAAACGCGCGGACGCAGCTGTACGCTCTGCACCGCCTCTACACGGCCATTGAAGTTGTCCCACTGGCTGACCGGCTTAACCAGCACCGGCGCGGCGCTCACCTCCGGTGGGGCGGGTGGAGCGTTTTGCGCAACGCCTTTGTCGCAGCCGCTGAGCTGCGCGATAAGCAGTATCATCCCAAAGAGGGTCAAGCCCTGACGAACCCGGTTCGTAATCATTATTGTCTTTCCGCGATAAAGAGTAACAGGTGACCTGCTGGTCAATATTTGCAACTTTTAAGATTGCAATTAATCGCGGTGAGTGTAGGCTGGCGTCACTGGCAACTGCAAGAATAACAGATACACTTTATGTGCGGTTTGGGCCGGGTCGATGAAAGCCTGATCGACAGACGTTAAAGCCCCACAAAAAGTGCGGCATTTAATGTACTAATAAAACTTGCATTAAATGGCATAGTCAGCCACCCTTAAGTGTAACTGCAACTGATACTAATACTTTTCGCCGCGGCGACAGGAGAGACTGGAATGATGAGTGACGCCTTTATTCACGATTTAATCGACTGGATTGATAACAATATCGAAGCACGTCTGGATCTGGATACCGTTTCAGAGCGCGCGGGTTACTCCAAGTGGCACCTGCAGCGCATGTTCAAAGAGCACACGGGCTATCCGCTGGGTGAGTATATCCGCGTGAAGAAGCTGAAAAAATCAGCCGATCGCCTGACCAGCACCGATGAACCGATCCTGAACGTGGCGATCTCACTGGGCTTCGACTCCCAGCAATCCTTTAATCGCAGCTTCAAACGTCAGTATGGTGTCGCACCCGGTGCATGGCGTCGACACAGCGGGGATTCGCACGCCGCATAACCTCGCCAGGGCCAGCATGTCTGGCCCGCGCTTTTCTCTGCGCGCAAAACTGGTATCATCTGCATCCTGTCGTCACGGATGCCATTATGTCAAAAAAACTCTGGATTGGACTTTTCCTTGTCCTCGCGGTCTGTTTCTACGGCCTCAAACCCTGGCTGAATCGTCTTTCAGCACCCGCTCAGCCCGATATCGCCATCCTGACCGATGCCCGCACCGTTGCGCGCTGGGTCCTGCAACATCAGCATTTACCGGACTACTACCTGACGAAAAGCGACGCGCGCAAGCGTGGCTGGAACCCGGAGAAGGGCAATCTGTGTGATGTGTTGCCCGGCAAAGCCATCGGCGGCGATCGTTTTGCCAACCGTGAAAAACGGCTGCCCACACGAGCCGGTCGTCAGTGGTATGAGGCGGATGTGAACTACCGCTGTGGTCATCGCGATGCTGACAGGCTGGTCTACTCTTCAGACGGCCTGGTCTTTCTGTCGACCGACCACTACCGCAGTTTCAGACAGGTACCCTGAGCATGCCTGACCTGACTTTTGACCTGCGTCAACTCACCACGCGCGCCGCCTTTTATCAGCAGTTTGCTGAGCAGAGCGGCTGCCCGGAGAGTTTTGGTTATAATCTGGATGCGCTATGGGACTGGCTGACCGGCGGGATGGCGCTGCCTGCCACGGTGCGGTTGCAGCACGTTGCCGCACAGCAGGCCGATTTAGCCCCGGTGCTGGCGCTGCTGGAAGAGGCGGCGCAGTCGCTGGCGGGCGAACTGCGCCTGATTATGGATTAAGCGCGCAGCGGCTTAAGCAGGGAAATCAGTGCGTCACGCGCCGACGGCGGCAGATCACCGCCGCCGGTGTAACCGTTGTTTTCAATAATCACCTGATTCAGTCCGACCAGCCAGTCATAGATATAGTAGGCGGTGTGGTTGGCCGGCGCGGCAGAAAGCCGGGTGAGGCGCTGACCGGCACCGAAACTGACGCTGGGCGCGGGCGGGCGTGAGAAGATCACCTGACCGCGGTTAACCCGGCTGGCGGGCCGTTCGGTTTCAGGCCGCTGTAAAAAGCCGAGCCAGGCGACGAAATCACCCAGCACCGTCATCGCCCGCGTCACCTGACGGTCGGCACGGGATTCATGGCTGACGCTCTGCGTATCGGGCTCATGCAGCGCCTGCTGCAGCTTTTGCGCGATATCGGTGCGGAACCCCGCCGTAATCAGCTCCTCGACCAGCCACTCCATCGTCGCTTTATCCACGTTCAGCAATGCCAGCAGACTGCGATTCTCCGGCAGCTGACGCAGATGATCCAGCCACAGCAGCATCACCTGACGCGGAAACTGCTGCGCGCCCTGCAGACTCTGACGCGGCTGAACCGGCGCTTCAGCCGGACTTTCGCTGAACAGGTCAAATTCAAAGCCAATCCCGAACTGATTCTCCGGCGCCTGCAGACTGGCCGGTTTGCTGCCAGGCAGGGCGGACTGATTCAGCCACAGCTGACGCAGTGCCTCGCGGGGCGGCTGCAGGCGTTCCAGCAGCTCACCGTGCAGGCCGGTACGATGCTGCAAACATTTCAGCAGCGTGTCAGCGATGTTCTGTTTGCGGGCCGCCTGCTCCGGCGTGGCTTCCGCTTCGGTCCACGGCAGTAAGCGGCGCTCGACCACGGTATGCTGAATCTGCGCCAGCTGCGCCAGCAGCATGTCGCGACGGGCCTCCGGCTGCATCTCATCCTGTAACCAGCTCGCCATACGGTCAACGCCCGCGCGATCCAGGGCCAGCATCGACCCCCAGTGCTGACCGGGCTGGCCCATCTGACGCTGCACGGCTTCATCCACGTTCACCTGCTGATGACGGGCATCGAAAGGCGTAATCGCCCAGATGAGGCGCGGTTTCCCGGCGGACTCCTGTGCGGGCTGCTGACGCTGCCATTCACGCAGCGATTCGCTCACCAGGCTGGCATCCTGGCGATGGCTGGCGGCGGTGCAGACAATCAGCAGATCGATCGCCTGCCGGGTGGCGTAGAAGCCGGGCAACAGTGCGCGTTTCTGCTCCAGCAACTGCGCCCGCAATGGCTCCTGCTGACGCAGGCGCTGCCGGTCATCCTGCACGGTCGCGTCAGCGGGCTGACCTGGCGCGGGCAGCTCCAGCATGTCGGCATCGTCATAGAGTGCAGTGCGCGGTGTAGAGCAGAGCGGTACCAGCACTTCCAGCGTCAGCAGGGCCAGCAAGCCCAGCGGCACATGCTGCGCCTTGCCAATACGGTTGCCATTCAGCGGACAGACTTCCACCCGTTGCTGCTGATCCTGCTCGCTGGCGGGAACGATCAGCTGTTCAGCTGGTAGCAGTGACGCATCGGTGAGCAGGCTGAGAGGCGCGAGCAGGCGGCTGCTGTTACGCAACTGATGACGCAGATGCAGCAGGCTGCGCAGCATCTCACTAAGAGCCGGCTGCGATGGCCACAGCAGCGAAAAGAGCTGTACGCGATCGTCCACGCTTAGCCAGGGGGCCAGTTCAACTGCCTGCGACCAGAAGTGACGGTCGAGACGGGCATCGTAGTGCGGACGGCGACGGCACCAGGACCAGAGCGTGACCAGCGCATCACCCTCCAGACCCGCCAGCGGCGTCGCCAGGCGATGACGCTGCAGGCGCTGCAGTGCGCTGTCGATCTGCGCGGTGTCGGGCGTGCTCTCACCGGCAGAGGCGACCATCAGCCGCACAATCTCCGCCTCGCTCAGCAGCGCGAGTTCAACCGGCCACTCGCCAGAGAGCGGCTCACGCTGATGACTGAAACGGGTTGCCGTCGCAAAATCGAGGTTGCCGGGATTGATATGCTGGAACCAGCTCAGCAGCTTGTCACCCATGCGGGTCATCAGCTGGCCCTGGGCGTCAGCCACCATCTCATTCAGCAGCCAGGCTTTTCCGGCCTGCGACTGACCAAACAGCGCCAGCGTCACCGGACGCGCCACCTGCTGCGCCAGCGCCTGCGTCTGCACGCGCGCCTGACGCAGTTGCAGCGTCAGGGTTTCCGCTTCCAGCGCCAGACGCGGCGACTGTTCACGGCTCTCTTCAATCCAGGTCAGGCTCTGATTCAGGGCATCCTGCAGCAGGTTCAGGCGTTTTGCCAGCGTCTGCGGCTGGCGGGGTTTCAGGGCTTTCATCGTTTACATACGCTCCCGCTGTCAATCCAGTATTGCGCATTGGCATTGCCGGTGGCCGACAGGGTGTTCAGCTTCAGACTTAACTGCTCCAGCGGCACGCGGGTACCGTCATCCAGACGCGCATCGCTCAGCACCAGATTTTCCGGGCCGGTGGCACCCGGGCCGGCTTTTACCGCCAGGCGGATACGCAGCACGCTTTCCCCGGCCACTTTACGCGCCAGCGTGGCGTCGTTGAGCGTCAGGCTGTAGAGCGGCGAGGCGGGCCAGCGGTCGTTATCGAGCTGGCGGAAGCCCAGACAGACGTTGCCGCGAATACGGAAACTGCTCTTTTTGTCCAGTGCATAAGCGGGGTCGTCGAGGTCAATTTCGCTGTAACAGAGGTTCTCATCGGTCAGCGCCTGATTCTCATCAAGCATACCCAGGTAGCGAATCGTCGAGTAGGGCTCAAAGTCGCCCGCGCGGAACCAGAAGCTGCTGAGACGCAGATCCAGCGCCAGCAGGCAGAGCATCGCACCTACCGCCGCAGTAGACTTCGGGTTATCGATGCGGCCATGCTTGTTAAACGGATACCAGTCGCTGGTGTGATAGCCCTCCAGCGACAGAATGCGGCTGCCCGGCAGCGGCTGCAGATGGCGCACCAGCGCCTGAATGCCCGGGAAACGTGACGGCCGACCGGTCAGCAGCAGCACGTCGCACTGATAAAGTGACACCACTTCACACATCGAGCGCAGCGCCGGAATGATCGCCATGCGGTGCTGCATAAACTCGCCGTGCAGCTGCGACAGGCTGACCACCAGCGGCACCTGCAGCAGGTCGAAGCGGCTTTGTCCGCCCAGCTCGCGCTGAATCTCACCGTTCACAAACGCCAGCACCGCTTCGCCCGGCGCCTGTTCCACCAGCTCGCCAAACAGCGCATTGATCTCGGCGTGGCTCTCCAGCGGATCCCAGTTTTCGTAGCGCTCCAGCACGGCCTGCGCCAGCGGAATAAAGAGCTGTAACGTTACCTGCTGACGTAGCGTAGCCTGACCATCCATACGGCTGTCGTGGCCAAAGAGTTTGTTCATCAGCGGATCGGTCAGGGCCAGGCCCGCTTTCTGCAGGTGCTGTTGCAGCGCAGGAAGGATCCACAGCTGAATCACATCCAGCAGGATATCATCGCCCGCCACCTTGAATCCCTCGCGGAACAGCAGACGCGGTGTAATTTTGACGTTGTTACCCTGACCATCATCCAGGCGATACTGGGTGATCGCCAGATCGGTGGTGCCCCCGCCGATATCGATCGAGGCGATGCGCAGGCTCTTACCGGGCAGCTCATCGGCCTCGCGCGGACGATCCGGGCGCGCCATGCTGCTGAAAAAGTCTTCGGCGCGACCGGCAAAATTAACCTGTGTCTCGTTAAACAGCCAGACCATCTGCCCGCAGGTCGCCTCATCCCACTCCATCTGCACATCCGGCAGCGGTTTCGGGCTCTGACGCGGCAGTGCCGGGGCCAGCTCATCCGCTTCGTTCAGCCAGCCCTCGGCTTTCCAGACCAGCGCCAGCGCCTCCTGCATTCTGCGGCGGAAGATTTCACGCTCCGGTTTTGGCATCGCCGAGGGTAGCGTCAGGATGACATGGCGCAGCTGACGCGGCGCGTGGCTCTGTGGCATCCGCTGACGCTGAGCGGCACTGTTCATCTGCATCAGCGCCTGCGCCAGCAGCTCGCACAGCATAAAGGTCATCAGCGAGCTGCGGCTGTAGTGAGGTGAAAAGACCGGCAGGCGGTCATCCGGCGACAGCGTCGAAAGCGGCTGGCCTTCGTCATTCAGCAGGGTGGTAAACGGCGCGGCATAGGCCAGCGGCTCACTCTGCTCGCCCGGCGTATTAAAGCGCCAGCCTGGCTGATAGCGCGCTTCATCCCAGAGATAGCGGCGCGGGCTGGAGAGGCCGGTGCTGCCTTCCAGTCCTGCGCGCTGCAGTGCCAGACGGCTCGCTTCACGGCCGACGCGGGTCAGAGACGGCCACATAAAGGCCTGCTCGCGGCCGCTCTCCAGCGAGAAGTTCGCCTTGCCAAAGCGCGCTTCGGCAAATTCCAGGCGACTGTCGAACAGCTCGTTGTAAACCTGATGCGGCTGGGAGAGATCGCGCAGCTGCAGTTCATAGGTCTGCTTCAGACCGTTGCTCTCTTCCGGATGATCTTCCACCAGGATGCCGCAGGTGTGGGAGTTGCCGACGTCGAGAATGATGTCGACGCTGACGGCCGGGGTCTGCAGCGTGGCGGCCTGAATATGGATCTCGCTGAGATCGAGCTGTTCGCCCAGCAGCTCCAGCAGATTGAGATAGTGCGCCTGATATTCAAACTCGCGAAGCGCCTGATTGATCGCCTGTTCACGGCGGTCGGCAACGCGATCGATAAAGGTTTCCCGCAGCCAGCCGTCAACCCAGGTGAGATCGAGAAAGTCACCCAGTTCGTAGTTGTGCCAGGCGAGCGCAAAGGTGACGCCATTCTGCGCATCGGCAGGCGTCAGGCCGAGCTGTTCGCCGCCATCCTGTTCCGCGACACAGCGGGTGTCGAATGCCAGGCTGACGCGATGAGTATTGCCCGCCGCATCGGGCGCTGGCAGGGCGACCAGACGCATCCGCGCCCAGTTCTCCGGGCCGCCGATGAAACGGCGGCCACTGGCGCAGCGCAGCATGGGCAGCGGCAGCCAGCAGGCGGACAGGAGCGAGAGGGAGTCGGCCAGCGCGATATCGGACTCCGGACGCACCACTTCTGCGGCACCGCCATCTTCCGGGTAGAGCAGGAACTTACCGCTGTTGCCGTCAACGTTCAGGCGCAGCAGCGGGCCGTTGGCGGTCTGGCGCACAAACTGGCGGCGCGCCGGGGTGGCAGAGAGCTGCAGGCCGAAATCCAGAAACTGCACACCGCTGTTTTCAATCAGCGTAATTTTTTGTTTGTCATCGATCAGGGGAGCCAGCATCGTTATTTACTCTCACGCTTAATCGTCATCGGGAAGATCCGGTCTTCCGCATACTGCGCTTCACACACTGCGGCACCGATACTCGCGTGGCAGACCAGCAGCGGCATACGGTAGCGGGAACCATTCTGGCACTTCGCCGTATAACGGCTCTCGATTACCAGGTTACCGGCGCTGGTCATGGCCGCGCTGACATCCGCTTTGCAGCTGGTATTGCCCTGAGCAACCTGCACGCTGCCTTTGCCCTTTTTGAACTCGAAACGCATTACCGGCGGTTTACCGGTGGGCGTCGGCATCTGGTCGATGGTGACGCGCCAGCGGCCATCGATAACCTGCACCTGACCATCGCGCACCGCATCCGGCGTTACGATCAGGTCATCAGGCCGCGCCGGTACCGCAGGCGTCACCACACTGGCAAGGGTAGCAGATGAGTCGGGCGGTGCGGCTTCAGGCGCTGCGACGCTGGCCGGTTTCTGCGGCAGCGTCTCAGGAAGTTTCTCCGCGGCGGCCATCACGGCAGGGGGCGCAACGGCGGGCGCCGACGCGACCTGTGCTGGCGCAGCGGCCGGTGTCGGGGCAGCCGCAGCAGGCGTCGTCGCAGGTTCTGCACTGACTTTCGCGCTCTCAACCGGCGTCTCGGTCACGGGACGGTGCAGCAGCACCGCCACTGCGACGGCGGCCGCAATCGCCACCGGCGGCAGCAGATACCAGATACGGAAGCGGCGGCGGGCCGGTTCCTGTGTCTTCTGCACCGGTTCAGGCGCCATCACCGCTGGCTGCGGTTCAGTCACCTCTTCAGGTTCCGGTTCTGCCATCAGCACGGGTTCGGCGACCACGGGCGCGACAGGCAGCTCGGGCAGCGGCTCAACCAGCGCAACCGGCAGATTCTCCTCCAGGGTGTCGCGCAGACAGGCCAGCGCATCATCGCGGCTGCGCGCCTGGGCATCGACAAAGCCCCAGAACGTGATGACCGGTTTGCCATCCACCAGATAGACATATTGCTGATCGGGAAACTGCAGGGTTTTGCTCAGCAGCGCACCAAAGAGCCGCATGGCGGGGTTCTCCGCCGCGCGCGCGCGCGCGCTGAGATCCTGCATATCCTGCTGGCAGGCGGTGAGCTGTTGCAGGGCCGCGCGACGTTCATGATCGCTCGCGCCCAGCCAGGATTTTACCCGGCCACTGAAAGGGGCATACCAGTCGAGGCGGTCGCCCCGTTCATTGGCCTGCGGGATCGCCAGGCAATCTGCCAGTGCGCTCTGACGGCGCAGGCGCAGCGTTTCACGAATTTGCAGTGCTGAGGCGTAGACCGGCTGGCCGTTTTCACCTAGCGCCAGAACAGCATCTAATTTACCGCTGCGCAGAAAAGTTTTTGCCACCTGTTGGGCCCTTATCGGTCGTTGTCTGAGGCAGAAAATCGCGTGTTATCGACGATTAAATTGATTTTACGCCGGGCAATGACAAATCAAACGGCAGAAAAGGGGCTAAATCCACTGTTTTTTTCGCTGGCTGGCGTAAAAATAACCGAAATTTCAGAACAATGCGATCCTCAGCCCGTTTTGCGTACCAGCAGCAGGTGAGCGATAACGCCCCCGGTCAGCCCCCAGAAAGCGGGTCCGATGCCCAGCAGTGATACGCCCGAGGCGGTGATCAGAAAGGTAATCAGCGCGCTGTCACGTTCGGCTGGCTGCTCCAGTGCCCGCTGCAGGCTGCCGCCCAGGGTGGCCAGCAGCGCCAGACCGGCGAGCGCCTCGATCAGTACCGCAGGCAGGGCACTGAACAGCACGGCGATTAGCGCGCCAGACGCGCCCGCCAGCAGATAAAATACCCCGGCCAGCGCCGCCGCACGCCAGCGTTTCTGCGGGTCGGGATCGACCTCATCGCTCATGCAGATGGCGGCGGTGATCGCGGCAACGCAGACCGAAAAACCGCCAAACGGTGACAGCAGCAGCGCCGTCAGACCGGTGCGGGTCATCAGGGCAGAGACGGGCGGACGATAGCCGTGCGCCTGCAGGGTTGCGATGCCGGGGGCATTCTGCGACGCCATCGTGACCAGAAAATAGGGCAGGCCCGTGCCCAGCAGCAGGGTCAGGGTAAAGTGCGGCATGATCGGCTCCGGCAGCGCCAGGCTGACCGCCTGCGGTGGAAAGTGGATGGCGTGTTGTGCCAGAGCGACCCCAATGCCCGCCAGCAGCGTCACCAGAATAGCGTATCGGGCCAGCCAGCGGCGCGCGAGCAGCCAGGCCAGGCACATGCTGCCGCATAAAGCGAAGTTGCTCTGCAAATCGGCGAAGGTCTGCAGACCGAAGCGCAGCAGAATACCCGCCAGCATCGCCGCCGCCAGCGAGGCGGGGATGTGCTTCATCAGGCGAGCGAAGAGGCCGGTTACGCCGCAAAGCACGATCAGCAGGTTGGCAAAAACAAAAAACCCTACCGCCTCATTCAGCGTGACGCCGTGAAAACTGGTCGCCAGCAGCGCCGCGCCGGGCGTGGACCAGGCGGCGAGCAACGGCATCCGGTAGCGCAGCGACAGGCTCAGAGAGACGATCCCCTGCGCAAGACCCAGTACCGACAGCCAGCCGCCGATCTGCGCGGGCGTAGCGCCTGCCGCCTGAAACATCTGATAGATGATCGCGCCACTGCTGCTGTAGCCAACCAGCACCGCAACAAAGCCGGAGATCAACATCGGCAGGGTGAAAGGGGGGTGTTCCGCTCTTGTCATGCAGCCATTTCCGCCTGGGTTGTGCGTTATAGCGTACATGGTGGCATGGTGCGCTATAACGCACAAGTGTTACACTCTAAACCTGTTATTTTCAGGCTGTATGCAAACAACCGGGAGAAAAAATGGCGGATATTCAGCAACACCTGAGCGCGGCGCTCAGGCAGTTGCGTCAGGCCAACGGCTGGAGTCTGACGCTGACGGCGGAGCGAACCGGCGTCAGTAAAGCGATGCTGGGGCAGATTGAGCGCGGTGAATCGAGCCCGACCATCGCCACGCTGTGGAAGATCGCCACCGGTTTCAACGTTCCCTTTTCGTTTTTCATCGACGCCCGGGTGATCGCCTCCGGGACTGCGCCGGGATTCAGTCAGCCTGACGCCGGGATGGCCGTCCGGCCCCTGCTGTCATACGATCCGCAACTGCGGTTTGAGCTGCTGGCGGTGGAGCTGGCCGCGGGAGCACAGAGCCACTCGTCGCCCCATGAAGCGGGCTGCGTGGAGCAGGTGGTGGTTATCGAGGGCGAACTGCTGCTGGCGGTCGGAGAGGTCTGGCGGCGTCTGCTCGCGGGTGAGGCATTCCGCTTTGAGGCCGATATGCCGCACAGCTACCGCAACCCGCTCAGCACGCCGCTGCGCTTTCACAGCCTGATCCACTACCCGCAACGGCCTGACGTTACAAATTGATACGGGCGCAAACTACACAGTCTACCTTCGTATCTCTATACTTTTGCCGGTTCACAGAGAGGGACAATGAGCGATCTGACTGATTCTGCCGCCACACTACGGATGCTGGTGGGTAAGCTGGCACGACGGCTGCGCGAGTCGGCACCGCCAGGCGAGCTGACCTGGTCCCAGGTGGCGGTGCTGGGCCATCTGGTGCGCGACGGAGCGATGACGGTGACGCAACTGGCTGCGGCTGAGGGCGTACGGACCCAGTCGATGGGCGCGACCGTAGCCGGTTTGCTGGCGTCAGGCCTGGTGACAGGCGAGCCCGATCCCCATGATGGTCGCAAAACGCGTTATCTTCCGACGCCCCCGAGTCTGGCTGTCATCACGTCGAGCCGGGCGATGCGCGAGGACTGGCTGGTGCGGACGCTGGCGGCCCGGCTGAGCCCGGCAGAACAGCAGCAACTGACCGATGTTCTCCCTCTGCTGCAACGACTTGCTGACGATTAACCCTGAGGATCTAACATGGCTGTAACCACACTTGATGCAAAAACTGCGCTGATTGTTATCGACCTGCAACATGGCATCGTGGCGCTGCCGCTGGTGCATGCGCCAGAGCCGGTGATTGATCGTTGTGCCGCACTGGCAGATGCTTTCCGTGCGCACCAGCTGCCTGTGGTACTGGTGAATGTGGCTGGCGCTGCACCGGGCCGCAATGAGCAGGGACGCCACAGCGGCGAATTGCCTGCCGACTGGGCCACGCTGGTGCCGGCGATGACGCCTCAACAGGATGACCTGACCGTCACCAAGAAAACCTGGGGTGCGTTTCACGGCACGGCCCTGCATGAGGAGCTGCAGGCGCGCGGCGTCACGCAGGTGGTGATTTGCGGAATCGCGACCAGCATCGGCGTCGAGTCCACAGCCCGTCAGGCGTATGAGCTAGGTTACAACGTCACGTTAGCCACCGATGCGATGACCGATCTCAATGCCGATACCCATCACAACAGCATCAGTCTGATCTTCCCGCGCCTGGGCGAAACCGGCAGCAGTGAGGAGATCATGGCGTTAATCGGTAACACCCGCTGACAGAAAGTTCACCTGCCTTGTCCTGCCACAACCAGCAGGGCAAGGTGTAAGGCGGATTTTGCCAGATCAGAAACTAAACCGGTAACCTGCATTTATCCGGTGCTGGTTGAAGCGTTCTCCCCGTGTCAAATCCGCTTCCAGATAAAGATGATGCGTATTGCGGATACGCGCACTGATGCCCAGGCCGTTATTCCATCCATTTCCACTGTAATCTGCATTTTCAGCGGCGCCGTTAAGGGTGTAGTGCATTCTGGCTGAAAACTCGCGCTCCAGACCTGTTTTGATATAGGCATCATAATGGATACCTTCATGCGTCTGGCTGAATCCCGCAAGCGTGCTGATTCGCCCGTAAGCAGAATGATAGTGATCGAAATTGATGGCAAGGCCATTACTGGCCCGGGCTTGTGCACTTTTCTGGTGGGCTAACGTGATTTGTGCCTGAGGCTCCAGGTATAACCCCTGTTCGTCGGGCGAAAAGCTGAAACGCTGTCCCACTTCTGTTGAAACGGTGATGCCGGTGGATTTTGCCTGGCCGGACACCGGATTCTGCTGACTGTCCTTCACTTCGAACTGGTTGCTGATGCGGTTAATTTTCAGCACCTGATCTATATAAAAACCCGTTTCAGTCACCCAGGTCAGATAGCCACCGCCATATTCTGATCTGACAGTGCCCCTGCCGCCGCGATAGTCTGGCGAAGCGTGATTGACGCCCATAAACAGACCACCATATAGCTGTTTGCTCTCAGAGAGATTTTTGTCAGCACCAAACTGAAAACCGCTGTATTGCATTCTGAAACCATCGAGTTTCCCGGCAGAAGAGGCGTTCACTTTGCCGTCAATACCCCGCAGCCAGACGTTGCCGTGACTGCGGTTGGTGCGGATTTCACCCAGCCGCTGGAGGAGAGGCTGAGTTTCGGCGAGGTTCATCAGATAACTGACATGCAGGAAATTTCCGCCGGCATCAGCGGTGGTGGTGAGACGTTGAGCTTTTCGGCCCGAAGCGGGCGCTGTCGCCGGTCCGGCTTTTTGCTGCGCCGCAGGCGCGGGTACAGGTACAGGCTCAGCTTCCTGCTGAGTGATGGCTTCAGGGGCCTGTTTTTCTACAGGTGCAGGCTCAGACTCCTGCTGTGCTGTCGCTTTGGGTGCCTGTGATTCCACAGGTGCAGGCTCAGACTCCTGCTGTGCTGTCGCTTTGGGTGCCTGTGATTCCGCAGGTGCGGGTGCAGGTTCCTGCTGTGGCGTCGCTTCGGGTGCCTGTGTTTCCGCGGGTGCAGGTGCAGGCTCAGGTTCCTGCTGTGAAGGGGAAATCATCGCCGGTTCTGGCACAGAGCCTGAAGCAGCGAGTTTCCAGTCAGTCCCGGCTTTGCGTAACGAATAAAGATATCCGCCAAGTTCAATATCAGCGTTGGCCGTGAAGCTTGCCTTGCCATCGGGTGTTTCAATGACTGTAATCTGCTCATTGCCCGTTGCTGACAGCGATCCCTGGTTGACAAAAGAGACAGTATGGTTGCCTGCACTGCTATGCGTCACCACCAGCTTATCGCTTTTGTCATTCACGCCGTCGCCAGCCAGACCGACACGCATTAAAAAATCGCCGGTTCCCGTTAAGTCCGCGACGGTCAACGTGGTAAAACCACCGCGGGATGCCCCACGGTTGAAATCAATTCTGCTGTTTGTCAGGTTTAATGCATCAAGATTAGAGGTGTGACTTACATTCCATGTGCTGCTATTTAATGTGGCATTCAGATAACCATTATCGATATTATCACTGGATGCAGAACCCTCCCATTCGGAGCCCGGCTGCAGCGTTAAATCAATTTTACCACCGTTGGCGTATACAGAACCTTTTATATTCAGCCTGCCCTCTGCGTGTATATTCCCTGGCAGGTATTTTTCATTATATTGCGTAGCAATAGCCAGCTGTTCCGGTGAGGGTAGAGTAATGGCTACATCGCCCGTCAGATTGATTTTTCCACCGGCCATGGCGATAACTGCGGCATTTTTTGTGGCATCGTTATTAATTGTGATATTTTTTCCCGTCAGCTGGCCGGAAAGTAAAGCCAGTAGCGCAACGTCACCACTGGTAATATCTGTCTCTTCAATATTGACTTTCGACCCCGCTATCTGTGCAGAGGCTGCATAGGAAGTCGCTGCATTAATTGTGTTGCGTTTGTCGGCGGAGCCTTTGAAATTAATCGTGGTCGCCATGCCACTGGCAACGATACCCGCACCTTGTGAGGTTGTTACATGGCTGTCAGGACCAATATTGGCGACGCCGTTTAAACGGACCTCAAGACCGTTAGCCGCTTTGCCGGAGGTCGCGATGGTCAGATTCTCCGCCGTGAGATCACCAAAGTTCCAGATGCCCAATGAACCTTCGCCGGTCGTGGCAATACGGCTGCCTTTGCCTAAATTTACCCGGGTATGTTCCTGCATCTCCAGACCATTTGAAAAAGGGCCTGCTGTGGTAATGCTAAGCTGATCCGCATTCAGAAAAGTCTGCGTTGATGAGGGTTTACCATTGAGTGAATCAATTAAAATACCGGGACTTACCTCGCCGTTTGTCGAAATGGTCGTGCCACTGCCGAGTTCAGCGCTGCTGCCATGATTAGCAACAGCGAGACCGGTACCATATTTGCCAGAGGTGGTGATTGAGAGAGCATTGGCTTTCAGCGATGATCCATACGCCACTCTTACCCCACTGGCGAATAAGTTTTCGGTTCCGGTCACGTTAACCGTGGTTCCCGTACCCAGGTTAGCAGCCACCCTGTCAGCGTTAATGTTTATGCCTGACGCTCGCTGGCCCGTGACATTAAGGGTAAGCGCCTCCGCCATCAGCTGGCTTTCCTGACCCATGATTTCCACGCCGCGAGCATAGGAATCAGGATCGCTGACGAAAATAAACGCGTGACGACCCAGATTGATCACGCCTGTCTGGCCAAGGGTATTAAACACACCATAAATGCCTGTCTGATAAGTTTTATCGCCAGTCAGAATATCGCCATCATCCAGCGTGATATTGGCTCCTGACTGGCTACCGATATTTTTACCTGCCACCCCGCCGCTCAGGATGCATCCGGTGAACAACGCCAGTGGCGTAATGTGGCGCCTGCTTATTTTATTCATAAAACACTCCCTGTGTCGCATCTGTGCCTGTTCTGACTGTGATAAACGCAGACCAGTCGTATGACTGGCTGCATATACTGGAGAATAATTTATCAGGAAAGTGAGAGGGCTATTCTGGTTAAACCCGATGAGGGCTGATTTTTTTATTCTCAAAAGAGAACGTGTTTTGAAGTGATATAAAAAGGTATGGGCGTATTATGGTGGTTTTATTTAGTGATTTAATTAATTTCGGAGAGGTTTTTAAGCGGGTAAGAAGATATAAAAATAAAAGGGCGCTATTGCGCCCTTTTCTGGAGCAACAAATTAGTTAAAGGCGTAACTTAACGTGGCACCCACACTGTAGTTGCGGCCCGGCGCCGATTCAAAATAGCGTCCGTTGCTCTCATTCACGATCACCGATCCCACATAGTGGCGGTCAAACAGGTTATCGACCCGGCCAAATAGGTCCAGCGTCCAGTTCTCAATCTGCCATTTGTAACCACTGTTCAGCGCGGCGACAGTATAAGAAGGGCTGTTTACCCGGTTCTGATCTTCCGCGGCGATCTGACTCAGATAGCGTACCTCGCTGCCCGCGTAGAAACCCGTTTCCGGCAGATAACCCAGCCCGGCATAAACCATATTGCGGGCGATGCCCGGGATCCGGTTGCCGTCACAACTCTCGCTGCCACAGGCGTTGCTGCGATAGCGCGCATCCAGCAGGGTATAGGCCATCTTCAGCCGCCAGTCCCATGCAAACTGCTGATCCAGGCTTAACTCGAGGCCGCGACGACGGGTCTGGCCGGCATTCTTATAGGTGGTCCGCCCACCGCGGCTGGCCTCTGCCACAATCTCATCGCGGGTATCGGTCTGGAACAGTGCGGCACTGACCAGACCATTGCCGATGCGTTTTTTGCTGCCAATCTCCAGCGTGTCGCTGGTGGCGGGTTTCAGACCCAGATTGAGGCCCGTGGCGTTGTCTGATCGATAAGAAAGCTCGTTAATGGTCGGGGTTTCAAACCCGCGCCCGGCGGAGATCCATGCATTCCAGCTGGGATCAAACGCGTACTTCAGCGCCGCAGCAGGCAGCCACTTGTGATAGCGCGCTTCACCGCTGTCATCGCCGTTACCGGGCCGGATATAGAAGTCATCAGAGTCAAAATTCACGGTGCTGAAGCGTACACCGGCATCCAGCGACAGTTTATCCGTCAGCTGCCAGCCGGTCTGGAGATAGGGGTCCAGCGTCCACATCAGGTTGCGTTCGTTGCGGCGCAGGTTGCCCTGTTCGCCCAGCTGTGTTACCCCATTGCTGACGGTAAAGTTTTCATAGCCCTTGCGGCGTTCGCTCATGGTTTCGTAATCGAGTCCGGCGGTCACCGCTACCGGAACCGACAGCAGCGTATCGCGATGGGTCCAGCGGCTGTCGATCCCCTGATAGTGGCGGGTCAGGGCGATTACGCCACCGGGATGCGCGGCGTTGCGCTGAACGGCCGCGGGAATCGACTGAAATTGTGTGGTTTCGCGCATGCCCGCATAGAGCATCACGCTGAGGTCGTCGTTCTCGCTCATCTGACGCTGATAACGCAGGCCGCCCTGGGTCTGATCCACCGTTTTGCGGGTGTTGTAGAGCGAAACGTTACTGACCACCTGACGCGGGTTGTCACGCCACTGCGCCTCGGTTAATCCGCCCGGATCCTGCGCGTCGATGTGAACGCTGTTAAACAGCAGAGTCAGGGTGCTGACATCATCAATGCGCACGCCGAGCCGGGCGTTGCCGAGGTTCTTCTGCGCCGCACTATGATCCCGGTAGCCGTGCGTGGTAAAGCGCGAGGCCGACACCGTATAGTTCACGTCTCCGGCGTGAGTGCCATCGCCGGTTGCGCCGCTGGCTTTGACGCTGTTGCGCCAGCTGCCATAGCTGCCGTACCAGCTGCTGTATTCAAGAGTGGGGGGCTGCTGACCCTGCTGAGTCGTCACGTTGATGACGCCGCCAGAGGCGTTGCCATAGAGCGCCGAAAAGGGGCCGCGCAAAACGTCGACGTGATCGATCGAGCCGATGTCGATGTTGGAGGTCTGCGCCTGGCCATCCGGCATCGTGGCCGGGATGCCATCCACGTAGATGCGTAAACCGCGCACACCGTAGGTTGAACGCGAGCCAAAGCCGCGCATCGACAGCTGCAGATCCTGGGCGTAGTTCTGCCGTTTTCGAATATAATGTTCATCTAAAAACATTAGCGTTTAGTAATCACCAATAAATACCATATCTATCTGATTATAAATAAATTATTTTATCTATCGATTTCACTTTCCATCACTTCTGTACACATATACGCATCTGTGTACAATGCCATTTAAGTACAAATTGAGTCATAAAATTTCATGGTGAGTACATAATGGCTATAAGTGACACCAAGCTGCGCGGTTTACATGGCAAACCTTATAGTGGCCCAGCGGAGATAACGGATGCTGACGGGTTAGGTATAAGGATAACGCCAAAAGGAATAGTCAGCTTTCAATACCGGTACAGAATAAATGGCAGCCAGCACAGGCTCGGGATAGGTCGTTACCCGGCAGTATCTCTTCGTGATGCACGCATTAAGGTTGGTGAGTACAAAGCCCTTATCGCTGAAGGCATCGATCCTAAGCATCAACTTATTGTTGAAAAGAAGAAGCCTACCGTACATGAGTGCATCAAGTATTGGTATGACAATTATGTACTCCAGTCACTGAGGAAAAGCACTGCTGAAGTGTATGAGCGCATAGTGCTAAACGAAATGGAAAAGCATTTTGCGGATATACCAATAGAGCACATCCCAGTCAGTGCCTGGGTTGACTTTTTCACAGAGCAAGAACAGGCAAATCCACTGAAAGCTCGAAAGCTATTGGTGCATCTGCGCGGGGCAATAGCATGGTGCTCACGAAGACACTTTATTGAGGACTCATCGCTCCTGAAGTTGAATCCCAAAGAATTTGGCAGCAATCCTAAAACCGGTGACACGGTTCTGACCTATCGGCAGCTGGCAAAGATATGGGTTGAGAACGAAAAGTCCACAGCAACGCTTTCGAGCAAGATGCTCATCAAGTCGCTCATTTTGTATGGATCACGCAACAGCGAGTTGAGAGAGTCGCGTAAAGAGGAATTTGATTTTGAAGAGGGCATCTGGACATTGCCCTCAGAACGCAGCAAAACAAATAAAATCATCAGAAGGCCGATTTTTAAACAAGTCGAGCCACTGCTCAAACAGTCAATCGATAGTGGCAATGGCCTGTTGTTTCACGGCGCATTTGAAAGGAATATTCCGCTGAGCATCGGCTCTTCAACCAGGTATGTCCGATTGCTTCGTGATCAGCTTAGCTTTGGTGATTTTACCGCTCATGACTTCCGCAGAACGATGGCTACCCGCTTGGCAGAGGAAGGGATTGCGCCCCATGTCATTGAGAAAATGCTGGGGCATGATCTTGGAGGCGTGCTTGCAGTGTATAACAAGCACGATTGGTTAGCGGAACAGAAGGTTGCTTATGAACTCTACGCTGACAAGATTTTCGAGCAGATCAAGCTGATCTCTGATTAACGCCGCCATTCAAAATCCACTGCTCAACCTCAGCCAGTAAGTATTTTTTAGGGCGATTTCTTACTGGCTTGGGGAAAGAATGATGCAGTACATAAGTCCTCATTGTAGTTCGTGAGGTGACACCGATTTTTTGCATCGCTTCACTTTCAAAGATCATTTCAATATTAGCCATTTTGTTCTCCACACATTCCTGCTGCATCAGGTTTGTTTAGCCGTGACAAGTCACGGCGTATTGATGTTCAGTTTTAATCCATGCCAGCCGCTGGTGGCCCAGCACGCTGCTTCACCCTGGCAAGGGCAGGACTGCACCGGCAGCTGCTCTTTGCACTTACCGCACTGCTGGTTGCCCAGCACCTCAATCTGCTGCGCCAGCTCAGCGGCATCCTTCCGGATTAACAGCGCTATGTACTCGTTCAGCTCATACGGTTCACGACCGGGGCGGCGTGCGGCGCAGTTCTGCGCCAGCATCTCCAGTTCCTGACTATCCAGCGCCAGCTCCAGCTTTTTACCACCGGCAGCGGCCTGTCTGGCACGCTGCGCGGCTTTGCTTTCGGCGGAGGATTTAGGCATCAGCCGCCTCCTTATAAACCTCAAACCAGAATACCACAGGCTTTTCGACCACCTCGACCAGTCCAAACCGCTCCGCTGTGCGGAAATTCACACTGTACAGCCTTGCCCGCTCTGCCTGCGCTACTATCTGCTCTCTGAAACATTCTAGGTCGAAAGTAGCCTTAAAGAGATTGCATGGTGCGCACGCTGGAAATAGGTTTTCAATAACGTCATTCTCAGGACGCCAGTGTTCGCCTGTTGCTACTGTCCAGCGTTTTCCATCTTGGCGGCGAGGGCCAAACTGCCACTTTCGCAATGCAGCCTCAACATGATCCGCATGCCACCCCTTTTCAGGAAGATCACAGCCGCAGTACGCGCATTTGCCGCCGAATTTCATACGCAATTCGGCACGCTGCTTTTTACTCAGAGCCATCACTCCACCTCCGGCGCTGCTAGCATGTCAGCCCCGCGCTTCTCAATTTTGAGCATTATGGCGGCGCGGCAGGCTTTCCAGATGGTTTGCGCGTTTGCACTGCAATCCACAAATCCGCCGCACTCCTGATAGATAACCTCGTAAACATCTTTGGGAATATTATCCGGAACCAACTCCGCAAGGTTGATAGCGGGCGCGGCGCGGGGGAATACCGGGTATGGCTTTTCATTAGTCACGCGGAGGCGCGGCCTTTTTGTTCTGAATAAATGGTTTCCATTACCAGTAACAACAACCCATCCAATAGGGTCCTGCCTCTCCAGCTCTGCCAGCTTCGCCTCTGCTGCTTCTGCGCGCTGCGCCAGCGCCCGGAATGCTTCGGCAATGGCGAGGATGGTTTCTGGGTTTGCAGCTGCAATAAATGCTGCGTCATTCCAGTCAGAACCAGAACACGGCTCGGCGTTAAAGCGTTTGTGATTGTTTTGGTTCCCACTACAAACGACTCGCTTGTTCTCTGGGTAAGCGTCTGCGCTTATAGAGTAGACCGCGGCACGCTCCCAGTCTGTAGCCCATTTCCACGGTCCTGGAGTAGCACTCTTCGCCAGCTCAACTAACTCATTCAGCTTTTCCATCACTCACCATCCTTAACCCATGCATACCAGATAAAGCCCGCTGGCAATCAGACGGGCGCGGCGTTTAGCTGCTTCACAGTGGCGCTTCTTTGCCTCTTCAGAGCAGTCATTCCTGTGGTTTATCACCATTGGCTTGCGTGGTGGTCGAGCAACACGGCGCGGATTTCTGACCAGGGTGTAAGTGCGGTCAATAGAGCCGCCGCCCAGACAGACCTGATTCGTGCCTTCAACCTGCAGCGTTTCACCACCGTGGCGCATAATGTGAAGAACTAAACGGTTGAACTCACTGAGGGTCATACCGAGACGCTCTGCCAGCTCCCGGCCCGTTGCCGGGCCTTTTGATAACTGCCAGGCTAACTTTTCACTGAATCCGGCATTTGCCCCGTTGCTACGCCGGAACTGGGCGACCTTTTTCATGACACCACCTTCAGTGTTACCGTACGGGTGCGGAGTAAATCCATTTCCATCTGGGAAAGAATGTTGATCGCATGAGAGATGCCTGGCTGGTGGTGGTTACCCAGCGTTGTCACCGCCTGTCGTGCTTCTCCAAGGGCTTCACCACGTAATGTGCGAATCCACTGATCACAAGCAGGAGTAGCCAGAGCTAAATTGAGGTCATCAATCAGCGTAATGTCAGCGCCAGCAGCCTGAAGCGCGGTAATGGTGTCAGGCAGAACGCTATTGATCCGCAGAACTTCTGCAGCCATCAGATTGGCGCGAACGGTGGCAACGTCGAGACGGGTTGACAGCTCGATAATCAACTTCGCCATGTCCATCAGAGAGGTTTCTTTGCCGATGTTCTTAGCGAACTGGTGGCCGGCAGCGATGACTTCTTTGTTCGATTTAAAATGATGCATGTCATCGCCCTCAGTTAATGGTGATGTTGATGGTTTTATTAAGCCGCTCAGCTTCACGCTGCGCCTTAATGGGATTACTGATTACGGACCCATCAGGCATAACCCAGCCGTTGAGGATATGGCTGAAGGGCAGGGTAATAATGCCTACAGTGATATGGTCGGTTGGCTTTTCCATGAAACTCTCCACACACGATTTTTGGTTGCATGAATCCCTTGCCAGTGACGGCAATAAAAACTTTTGGGATTCGCTTAAGTTGGCTGGTGGGTTACTGCAATAACCCACAGCCCGATTACTCCACACACTTGAAAGGTTGTTGCGGTGCCGGGTGCCTCCCGGTGCTCTGGTCAGACTGACAGAAATCAGAGCGGAAACTCTCAGACTGTATGCAATTTTCGTCAGTCTTCCGCGTGCGCTGGCCGCATTCACCACAACGAAAAGGACACTTACTCCACGTCTCTAAAGCGTTCGAAAACACCCGCTTTGCAAATGTCCTTATCGTTGTGAAAAAGGGCGGTCAAATCAAACCATCATGAGTAACCGCCAACACAGCAATTCCGTACTATTAAAATGCTAAACCGTAAGCCAGGCTTTCATTGCCGCAACGCATAGTTACCACACCAGTATCTCCATCACAGATAAGATCTGCGTCTGGGAACAGGTATAGGAAAGTAATTAGGTCCCAAAATTTACTGTTAGCCATTTGTTTGGAGAAATTCATCTGCTATCCCATCGAAGTAACTGCTGATGAGACAAACAATAAAACTGATATGCATATAACGCAAGTGTTAAAATGCGCTAATTGCAAAATTTGGATGCTGCAGGCGCAAAAAAACCCGGTCAGGCCGGGTTTTGATGGGGTCAGTTGAGGACTAGCCGTGTCGCTTAAACGATTGCGATTGACTGATCATGACTTTGCCAAAGATGTAAAAGCGGTGCTCATTAGTTGCATCAATGAACCAGTCCCGATAGCGAGTATTATCAGAAATAACGACGATTTTGTCAGGAACTATCTGCAGGCGCTTGATGTGAATCTTCCCATCAAAGCCAAATACATAAATCCCATCACCATCGAACTGAGTCACTGAAACATCTACAAAAATCAGATCTCCAGGCTCAATGGTTCCTGACATACTGTCGCCGCGTACGTTGACCATCTTGACAGTGGATTGAGGCTTACCACCAAAGAAGTTCTTGGCATGCTCTGTGTTGTACTCAATAGAGCGTATGACATCAATAATGTCACTTCCCACATACGCCCCTGGGCCAGCACTCACATTTACATCAAGCAATTCCACACGATACACATCCCCCCCTTGTACGCCTTTGACTATATCCTTACTGTCATTATATACAGTATTTTCTGGATCGGAGGGAATAAATAATTCGCCGAGACTCACATTTAACGCATTTGCGATTTTATTAAGCGATTGCTCAGTAAAGGATTTTTGTTTTCCTGTCTCAAGACGTGAAATATTTGCCTGATCGACGCCGACGGCATCAGCCAGATCATTGATTCTCATCCCCCGCGCAAGGCGAAGCTCTCTGATTCGGTTTCCTATATTCATGTGCTTATTTAATGGCTGGTTTGCATGAAACGCAAATTAACTTGCGCAATCTTATTGCGTGAAATAATATGCACATTACGCAATTTAGGGGGCAAAAATGCATTCACCATTAAGATTATTGCGCAAGTCGCAAGGAAAAACCCTAAGTGAAGTTGCTGTAGCTATTCACTTGGATGTCGGAAACCTAAGCCGCATTGAGCGCGGCCTTCAGGTTGCATCACTGGATGTTGCTGAAAGATTAGCCGTGTTTTTTCACGGCGAAATCACTGAGCTGGAGATTCTTTATCCCCAGCGCTTTCAGACCGACCCTAAAACTTTATCAGCTACTACAACAGTAGCGAAACCACAGTAGAGAGGGTCTAGCCGTGGATCAAAAGCACTGGCAAGTAGAAAAGCAACCAGCCTGGCTGGTGGCAGCAATTAAAAAAAACATTTCAAGTCTTCCGGGTGGGTATACAGAAGCTGCCGAATGGCTAGGCGTGACAGAGGATGCTCTGTTCAACCGCCTGCGCACTAATGGCGATCAGATTTTCCCAATGGGTTGGGCGATGGTACTGCAACAGGCAAGTGGCACCAAAATTATCGCTGACGCCGTATCCAGCCAGTCAAATAGCGTCAATGTTCCGCTGGTGGATATTGAAGATGTTGATAACGCGGATATCAATCAGCGCCTGATGGAATCGGTTGAATGGATTGGTAAGCATTCAGCCTACATCCGCAAAGCAACCGCTGACGGTGTGATTGATGCGCAGGAGCGTGAGCAAATTGAAGAGAACAGCTATCAGGTTATGGCTAAGTGGCAGGAGCATCTGACGCTGCTTTATCGCGTCTTTTGTGCCCCGGAAAAGGTGAACGCCGCAGGATTGCAGCCCGCGGCGTTCGATGCGACTAAATCAACGTGTGTGGAGAACTAATCGCGTGATCAATTTAAACAGACTATTGGGATTACCGCAATTCCGTTGCCTTCCTTCTGCTGGTGGACGCTTCAGTAATGAGCCGCTGCGGTATGTGCTCAATATACCAGGCGTCAGCGAGGAAGTTAACCACAGCTTTGTTGTCTGGGCTGTGGGTGATGCTAACCAGCGAATGAAGGCGACCAAATGCGAGAACTTGACCGAATCTTCCGCGATAAACGCGGCATGCCTGTGCGGGTTATCCGCTGGGAGCCAGAGAACGACCGGGTTATCTACCTGCGTGACAACTACGAACATGGTGAGTGCTTCAGCTCCCTCGAACGATTTAAGCAGTATTTCAGGGAGGTCAGTGTAAATCATGAGCGTTAAATTATCTGCATTCGTCTGGGACGGCTGCGCATCATCCGGCATGAAGATCACTATGGTAGCCATTATGGCCCGCCTGGCTGACTTCTCAAGTGACGAAGGTGTTTGCTGGCCGTCAATCGCTACCATCGCCCGTCAGATTGGCGCTGGCCCGAGCACTGTTCGTACCTCAATCCGCAAGCTGGAAAGTGAGGGTTGGCTGACCAGCACGTCGCGCCGTAAAGGTAATCGCAACAACTCCAACATGTATCAGCTGAACGTCAGAAAGCTTCGCGAATCAGCCGCATCTCACCTGTCAGAATCTGAGGCATCAGAATCTGACACATCAAAATATGACTCATCAAAATCTGATGCACCGAATTTTGACGCATCAAATTTTCACCCGTCAGAATCCGACAAAAATAAGAGTTTTGACCCGCCAGAATCTGGCGACGATCCGTCAGTAAATTCAAAACATGATCCATCAGATAAAAAACCCTTTTGTCAGGTTGCCTCGCAACCAGACGATGAGTGGTCAATTATTAATCGCTCTCGTCAGGTTTTACGTCACCTGAACAAAGTTACCGGTGCTAAGCACACTGAGGCTCAGTCGTCGATGGGCCACATCAAATCACGGCTTAAAGAAAAATTCACGGTGGAAGAGCTTTGTCTGGTGGTGGATTACAAACATGCCCATTGGGAAGGTACTGAGGAATACCAGTACATGCGACCCAAGACGCTTTTCATTCCGGGCAATCTTCCTGGCTATCTACAGTCAGCCACCAAGTGGGATAAAGCTGGCCGCCCGCCGCGTTCTGAGTGGAGCGCACTGAAGCGCAACATGCAGCGGGATATCACAGTCATTCCGCAGCCTGACAGCTCTGTGCCTCACGGCTTTCGCGGATAACGGAAGATAAATCATGATCAACTACGAATCCAAAATTCTTGAACTGATTACCCGAAATGGACCGCTGAAGGTGCGCGAACTCTGCAAACTCACTGGCCTGCATGAGACATCAGTAAAGCGTTTTATTAAGCCGCTGTTCACTAAAGGTCTGCTGAAGCGGGCAAGCGACTGGAGCTACTCGATCAACACCGACCCGCTACCGGTCGAAAGCGAGAAATACAGCCGCATGGTGCAGCAGGCCACCGAACTGGAGAGCAAAGGGTTCTGGTTACGTGCAGCGCGGGTATGGCGTGAAGTGATGCTGGTGGCAAAGTTCGATGGATCACGTAACGCAGCCAAAGAGAACTGCGATCGTTGCGCGGTGAAGGGGTCACTCAACTGTGGCAACTACGGCGGTCTGGACACCGGGCGCATCATTTCAGCAAGTGTTAACAGGGATTTGCTATGAGAGCGCACCTGAAGAGTCACTACCAACGCAATGAGATTTTCTACCTGGCCATCCGTGACGTAACCGTGATGATTGCCGCCCTGATTATTGTCCTGACACTGGAGCTGACCACAGCATGAGTACTTTAGCGCGCATTTACGACGATAAGAAAAACAGCGATACCGATATCACCACCCGCAAAACCTATCTGCTGGGGGTTGATGAGCTGTATGTCGAAACTAATTACAACATCCGTGATATTGACCAGACCCATGTCGAGGAATTCCGCGACGCCTTTATCGCTGGTGAGCACGTGCCTCCTCTGGCTGTTAAGGTCACAGATAAGGGCATTAAGATCATCGACGGCCATCACCGCTACTACGGTGCGAAGCTGGCACAGGAAGCTGGCTACACGCTGCGCCTTGAGTGTAAGGACTTCGTGGGCAGTGAAGCTGACAGCGTGGCGTTCATGGTCACCAGCAGTCAGGGCCGCGCCCTTTTGCCACTGGAACGTGCAGCCGCCTATCAGCGCCTCGTTAATCAGGGCCTGGAACCCGGCGAGATTGCCGCAAAGGTGAAACGTTCAATCACCGATGTTGAGCAACACCTACAGCTGCTGACCGTTGGTGAACCACTGATTGAGATGGTGAAGTCAGGCGAGGTAGCCGCGACTACAGCAGTAGCCCTGCAGCGTGAGCATGGCGTGAAAGCCTCTTCGGTTGCTCAGCAGCAGATGGAAAAGGCTAAAGCCGCTGGCAAAAAGAAGCTGACCCGCTCAGCAGCCATCGTATCACCGGCAAAACTTCGTGAAAAAATCCGGGCGGAGCATGCGGTGTGGTCACAGGAAACTTTCGGTGATGTTGGTCCGGTCGGACCCCTGAAGCATCTGGCAAAAGAGGCAATGGAAGCAGCCGAAGCACCAGACGACCTGTCGGAATGGGCTGACCTTCAGTTCCTGATGTGGGATGCCATGCGCCGCGCCGGTATTAGCGAAGAAGAGCTTAACGCTGCGATGGAACTGAAGCTCAGCGTTAATAAGGCACGTAACTGGCCGGAACCTAAAGACGGTGAGCCGCGTGAGCACCTGAAAGCGGATAGCGCGGTCGCTGCTGAGTCTGACAAAGATTATGGCGAGGACCTGCCGATGCTGAAGCAGAAAATTCTTGAGCAGAGTGGCATTGAAGTCTGGGCCTGCGTTCAGGCCGCGTTCAAGATGAAAAACGAATACACCTACGCTGAGTCAAAATTTGCACATACCTGGGCGGCAGACTCAGTTGAGCATCCGCAGCACATCGTGGTGCCACCAGACACTATTGAGAGAGCTGTGAATCTCATTCGTCAGCGCCAGGACGAACTGGCTGTTAAGCAGTGGCTGACCGAGAAGCTCAACGATGCAGAAATGGTCTCTGAACATCTGCTGCGGTTCACAGGAGCGCTGTCTGATTTGCGCCAAAGCCAGCCATGCACCGTAGATGAGTTTACCGCGCTGGTGGCGCAGACAGACCGCAGTTGCTGGACGAATTACCGCATGCTGCGGCAGGCCGTCCGTGAGGTGATCGGACAAATGACAATCCCGGACATGGGAGAGACTGCATGAAGTTAACGCTCCCGTTCCCGCCAAGCGTTAACACGTACTGGCGTAACACCAGAAAGGGAGTATTGGTCAGCGCCTCCGGGCGCTGTTTCCGCTCCAACGCCTTAGCATCAGTCATGGAACAGCTAAAGCGGCGACCTGTGCCGATTACAGTAAACGTAGAGGTTAGCGTGCTGCTGTTCCCGCCAGACAAGCGCCAGCGTGACCTCGATAACTACCTAAAAGCATTATTCGATAGCCTTACACATGCGGGTGTATGGTGTGATGATAAACAAATTAAGCGATTCACTGTAGAGTGGGGAAAACAGGTGAAGCAGGGAAGGACAGAAATTACCATTCAACCTTTAACGCTTTTAGAAGATCAATATTTGCGAAGAGAAAAAACAACCTTGCACTTTTTAATTGATTTATTGCAAAGAGAATAGCATTCTTGGTTTGATTTTTAGATGTCAGCAGCATTGAGTTAAGTAAGCAAATCTTGCTGATTTGATGTTTCATTCAGGTTTTATATGAAAGGGAAACTTATAACGCCTGGTTTAAAATTCAGGTGTTATAAGTTCTATAACGCAGTATTGATAATCAAAAAATATCGTCAATGAGGTCGGGCTATCAGTTGCTATTCCTTCTTGTTTATTATGTTACCTATTATGTCAAAGGCTTTCTCATAAGCACTTTCTGGTGATTTTCCGATTGAAATAACTCTTGGGGAAAACTCCTTTGCAAATAAGATAGCCTTGTCTGCATTTCCTTCTGATACAACCAAAGCTAAAGCTTGGGATTCGTAAAGCTCTGCTAGTTGGGCATAATACCGCATGAACATTAATGATATTTGTACAAGAAATAAAAGTAGTATCATTGAGCACAGAGAAAATGCAATTGTTGCGACAGAGGTCGTAACACTGTTAATGAGACTTTGCTCGCCTGACCCCATTCTATAACGAACGCCTTTCCAGGCTGCATAGCTATCAAGCAATTTCGACCTAGCTTCTATGCTTTTAACCATACGCTCAAATTCGTCTTGCGATGCCTTTATTACAAGATTATTATTATCTTTTTTAATTGAATCATCGATTTTTGTTTTTGAATCGGAAGGTGTACTTTTATCTGGCGGGTTCATTTCTCTAAAAGTATTGTAAATAAACCTTTCATTTTCATTAGCTATTCTATCATTGTTGTTTGATGATAATTTCTTGTAAACTTCACTCATTCCTTTTGCAAGGCCGCTGGTTGTGTTTATATATATAATTCCAAAAATTATAAGGGAAAGAATGAACAACACTGATGCAATTATTGTTCTCGTCCTTCGAGCTGATGTTGCTCTCTTTTTTAAATTATCAATTGCAGCAGAAAAATAACTTTCATCCATTTTTGGTGCCTTTCTGAGGTGGAAAGCAGTAGGGGGTGAGTTTTTATCAAAATGGCTTTTTGCTAAGATAGGGAAGCTCAATGATACACTCTAATTTTAGAATATCATATCAATAGGTGCGTAAAAATTACACCCCCCAGCCAACAAAATCCTCACTTCAAACAAAAAAAGTAAGTAGTGGGTAAATAGACTAGGTAGACGAGAAAACCCTACCTCTCAACATGGAAGTGAAATGAATAAAAATAGCGTTTATAGTGAGAATACTTGGGGCATATTGCAGATGCTTTTGGTAAAGGTTGGTCCCGTTCATTTGCAGATGATGGGGCGGGGCCGGTTGACAACAGTGTGTGGAGAAGAAAGCATGAATCAGCTTTTAGTGATTGATGGGGTTTCCGTTCGTCAGGACAACTTTGACCGTTATTGCCTTAACGAACTTCATCGTGCAGCAGGAGGCAAACGCTGTTATAAGCCATCCTTTTTGCGTAAGCTTCAACAGACCAATGAACCCGTTCAACTTCTGAGCGATACAGAAATCCCTGTATCGGCTATTAAAAGCCAGCCTTATTTCTTGGGACCAAACTTTCTGAGCTCCTGCGTGTACTCGACACCGTGCATTGAGGTGGCCGCATGAGAGCATTACTTACACCAGAGGTGGCACCGCGCACAGGTATTGTACTGCTCAAGCCTGGTCCTGAGCTGTTAAGGTTTTTTCAGGGCAGGGTGGTGATCAGTACGCCGACACTGGATATGGCAGACATGCCATCAGGCCGCCTGAATGACGGCACACAGCCTTTACTGGATGAGCCCTCACTGATTCCCTTCTTCAGTCATGAACGGGTGGTTAAGGCCGCTGGTGGGCTGAATGCGCTGGCATCTTTCGTCCAGTCTTTTAGCAGCTGCCAGTGGGAGCAGTCCGGTACGTGGCATCATCATGAATTTACTGTGTCAGAAACTGAAAACGGCCTGGTGTCTCTTTGCTACAGCCACGATAATGAGTTCAGGGAAAATGGTGTACCCGGTAAGGTTGAGAGCATCGCAAAGGGCAACACCGCTCTCTGGATAATCCGGTCCGCTTGCCACCAGCTGGCATTACCAGTGGATCACCTTCTGACCCTTCCGGAGCTGTGCTGGTGGGCGACCCTGAATGATGTAATTGACCTGATACCAGAAGTACCGGCGCGGCGCATTCTGCGTATGCCTAAAGAGCCTATCCAGGCTGGTGAGCTGAAAGAGGCTCGCATTGTTCCGGCGAGACCGGCCCGCGAGGTGATTCAGGATGCAGCGCAGCTCGTCAAAAAGATAATCAGCCTCAACGCCGACCCGGAATCACCGGAATCTTTCATGAGACGGCCCAAGCGTAAGCGCTGGGAGAATGAGAAATACACACGATGGGTAAAGTCTCAGACGTGCGCATGTTGCGGCGTTCAGGCTGACGATCCTCATCACATCATAGGACATGGACAAGGGGGAATGGGAACGAAGGCGCATGATTTATTTGTGATACCGCTATGCAGAGCGCATCACGATGAACTGCACCGGGATATGAAAGCGTTTGAAGCGAATTACGGCAGTCAGATTGACCTGCTGTTCAGGTTCCTCGATCACGCGATTGCAGTCGGAGTGATTGGGACAGACAAAAAATAAAGTGTGTGGAGAGGATTAAATATGCGTGACATGTCACAGGTATTAGAGCGTTGGGCGGGATGGGCTAAATCAGACAGCAGCGGTGTCGATTACTCTGCAATCGCAGCTGGATTTAAAGGGCTGCTGCCGCAGGAATCAAAGTTAACGCTTACATGCAGCGATGGAGACGGCCTGATTATTGAAGGTTGTCTGTCAAGGCTTAAAGCTAAGCGCCCGGATGAGCATGCGATCATTGTGCTTCATTACTTTTTCAATATCTCAAAGCGCACCCTGGCTAAGCAGGCAAAGCGTGATGAAAAGATAGTCAGAATTGAAATTCAGATGGCCGAAGGCTTTATTGAGGGATGCCTGGCAATGCTCGATGTGCGGCTTGATATGGACGACGAACTGACGTTGAAAAAAAATATTAAAAAACCTCTAACGCGGTCCGCATTTTCCTTAGTAATCTGATAAGGTCGATTACCAAGCAGTGCAGCTTATCTGCTAAAAGTCAGTTCCAAATGTGGATGTCAAAGCGCCTCGGGCCTCACCAGCCTGGAGGCGTTTTTCATTTTAAAATATCCCCTGTAAGGGATAGACATATTCTTATCCCCTGTAGGGTATAGGAAGATTAACCCTGTTGCCGACGGGCAAGGCAGTTACCGCTTTCGCGTCAGGGCCCTATTCCATAAAAAAGCAATTATTTCGATCCTGAGTAAACAATAATGTTGACGTGGTAAGCATAAATGATTACTATAGTTCCATGTTCAACAGACAGGAGGAGTAGTGAAGCAGAGCGAGTTCAGGCGGTGGCTTGAATCTCAGGGAGTCGAAGTTTCAAACGGTACTAACCATCTGAAGCTGAGATATAACGGGAAGCGAAGTGTAATGCCGAGGCATCCCGGCGCTGAGTTAAAAGAACCACTGCGAAAGGCCATAATGAAGCAGTTAGGCCTGAAATAATTAACCAGCCCTCCGGGGCTGGTTCTCGCGAAGTTCACTAAGACGATATGCGATACCCGATTAATCTTGAGCCGTGTGACGGCGGATATGTGGTTTCGTTCCCGGATATACCGGAGGCGCATACTCAGGGCGATACGCGTGAGGAAGCGCTGGAAATGGGGCTGGATGCGCTGGTTACTTCATTTGATTTCTACTTTGAAGATAACCAGCCAGTCCCGGCACCCGGTCCGGTTACCGGCGATTTTGTAGAGGTTCCGGCGAGTGTGTCGGCAAAGGTGCTATTGCTGAATGCTTTTCTTGCTTCCGGCTTAACTCAGGTTGAGCTGGCTTCACGCATGGGAGTTAAAAAGCAGGAGGTGACGCGCATCTTCGATCTACACCACGCGACTAAAATTGATACCGTTCAAAAGGCGCTGAATGCGCTGGGTAAGCGGCTTGAATTAGTCGCTGCCTGACAGGCATCAAATAATGAATTCAAAGGCTCACTTCGGTGGGCTTTTTTCGTTTTTGCGCACGCCAATCAGTCTCCACACACACTTTTGACGCCGTGGCGTTGCGCAATTTTATTCTGACTACCGACAGCACCGCCCGTAATAACGGAGGTGATATGAGTATCGATATGAGCAAACTGGCATCAGGCGCAGCTTACGGCGCATCTGCCGGGACGATTGCCAATGGTCTGCTGACCCGGTTAAGTCCCGATGAATGGAGTGCTGTAGGCGTCCTGGCCGGTATTCTGGTCGCGCTGTTCACGCTCGGTATCAACTGGTACTACAAGCGCAAGGCAACCCTGGCGCAAATTAAAGCCCTTCAGCGCTGGCCCACCGCGCACGGCATCAACGAGGATTAATCCATGGCTATGTCAAACAGCCTGCGCAATAAGCTTATTGCTGCCGCGGGTGGCGGAGCCGTGGCTATCGCTACGGTATTTCTCGGTGGTAAAGACGGTGTAGAGGGCAGGGTTTACGAACCCTACAAAGATGTTGCAGGTGTCTGGACTGTCTGTGATGGACACACTGGCACCGGCATCATCAAAGGCAAAAAGTATACCGACCGCGAGTGTGACCGGTTTCTGTGGAACGATCTGCAGCCGGTCAAGAAGTCTGTAGACAGCCTGGTAAAGGTACCACTTGGTGAGTATCAGCGTGCCGCGCTCTACAGCTTCACCTACAACGTTGGCTCCAGCGCATTCTCCAAATCCACTCTGTTAAAGCGCCTGAACTCAGGTGATGTGAATGGAGCATGCGAAGAACTCCGCCGCTGGGTATATGCCGGTGGAATGAAATGGCGGGGCCTGATGAACCGGCGGGATATGGAGCGCTCATTGTGTCTGGCGGAGAGTGTCGATGACCTTAAAGGCTAAGCTGCTCATTGCGATCGCTCTGCTGACTCTGCTTGCGATCGCCACTTCGACTGCATTGGCGCTTTACTATCGTGGCAATGCCATTGACTACAAGGAGCAGCGTGACACTGCTATCGGTAGCCTGAAGCTGGCGAATGACACAATCACAGATATGCAGACACGCCAGCGTGATGTGGCTGCACTCGATGAGAAATACACGAAGGAATTAGCCGATGCTAAAGCGACTATCAATCAGCTGCATGATGATGTTGCTACTGGCAAGCGCCGGTTGCAGCTCAATGCCACCTGTGCGAAGCAACCCACCTCCGGCACCCCCGGCATGGATGATGCAGCCAGCGCCCGACTTACTGACGCCGCTCAGCGGGATTATTTTGCCCTTAGAGAGCGAATCGAAGTCGCAGGGAAGCAAATAGCTGGGTTGCAGCAGTATATCCTTGAGCAGTGTTATTGATGAGGGAATTTCCTAATCAGAAAAAATGGCTAATGCTGGCAACCTAATGGCTAGTAAATTTAGCTATTAAAATCAGCAGCATGGATAACATCTAACTTTTAAAAAAACATAAATGATGAAAAAAAATTGCAAGGAAACTATGATGTATTTCTGAAAGTCAATTGTTAAACTTGACTCTTTCACTCAATAAGAAAATCAGGCGGGGAGGGGGTTTTGCGAATATTTGAAAGGGAAGGTTATATATTAGCGGTGGCAACAGGTTTTTTATATTTAAGGGCTTACTTTAGTATTCTTGCTGCAGCGAAATTTTACGAGATTCCCATTCAGTTCATGAGCGTTGATTTACTACAGTTGACTCAATCTGCTATTGGGGGAATGGCTTCGCTATCTGGAATGGCTGCTATGCCATTAGTTATTTATGTGTGGTTGGCCTTTGGTGCTAAGAAACCAAAAATAATTTATTTTTTAATTGTCTCGTTTTTGATGGCTGCGGTAACATATTTTTCCTTAAGAAATGACGGTGATACTTCAGCGTTTGTTATGGCATTGGTCGCATTTGCATTAACGATGACTGCTTATGTTTTTCTCTGGTACTTCAGTAGAGATAGATCTTTTGCAAACCATCTTGTTCAAAATATTGATGGTGAAATGAAAAATTTATTTTCCATAGGTAAATTTAGAGTTGCCCTGTTTGTTTTTGTTTTTATATTCTCATTGGCAACAGCTTATTTTGCTGTTTACGTCGGTAGTTATTCTTTAAATAAATATAATGTTTTTTATAAAAACGGTTGCTATGCAATTATAAATTCATCTCAAGATAATATTGTTGCCAAAAAGGTTGTTAATGGAAAGCTGATGGATGGATATTATATCTTTAAAGTTGAAGCCCTTAATGATATTGAAGTGAAAAAAATGGATATACGTACTTTATCTTCATCTGAACGCGAAAGCTTTGAAGGAGGTTCTAATTTGAATGTTTTGCCTTCCAGTCGAATTTGAATTTTATTAGCTTATTAAGCCATGCTGTTTCGGAGATTGTATGGCCTCGAATTCACCTTGGCATAACCTTTATAACACTAAGCGCTGGTACCGCCTGCGCTATCACCAGCTCCAGAAGCAACCGCTGTGTGAGTTCCACCTTAGGCGCAATCAGGTTATCTCAGCATCTATTGTTGACCACATCACGCCACACAAAGGCGATGTTACGCTATTCCATGATCCCTACAATCTCCAATCACTTTGCAAGCGCTGCCATGACTCAGTGAAGCAGCGTATGGAGAACGGCGGAACAGTCACTGAGTTCGACGATGATGGCCGCGTTATCTGGTAATGGGAGTAATGAATGAAAGACCTTAAGATTGAATATAAAGATGGCAAGCTGATTGAGTTCAGTATCGACGGCATCCAGTTCAATTCGGTTACAGCTATTGGGTTCAGTCATGAAGTGGGTGAAACCATGCCATCGGTCACCATGTCGATCCCGATTGGTATCGGCAAGAGCCTAGTGCCTGCCAGCTTGTCACGCGAGAATCTACAAATCATCGAGAAGTGATAATCAATATCATTTGAAGTCAGCCGACGGCACCTATTCGGTGCATCGATACCCATTTGATAACTATTATCATTATCCTTATGGCAGGCGCGGGGGGGGGGAGTGGCAAAACTATGGCAGCAAAATCTTAAAGACCGCGCCCTCAGTTTCTTTTTTAAAAACGTCCAGAAAAAAAGGAAAAAGTAATGGCACAGCGAGGCAGAAAGTCTCTGGCTGCGACGTCTGCTGTCTCGCTGCCAGC
>Ga0209371_1000121_pt1 | contig 132565 bp, 111 predicted proteins | sample AgamicAtAmrz_FD_187165 | JGI IMG/M metagenome (GOLD analysis project Ga0209371, IMG submission 187165) | Agave microbial communities from Guanajuato, Mexico - At.Am.rz (SPAdes) (version 2) | ecosystem: Host-associated > Plants > Roots > Rhizosphere | place: Guanajato, Mexico | collected... | reverse complement strand
CCCGAAGCCGGTTCGCGCCGGCTTACTACTGGTTGTTAAGGAACACCGAATCATGTCAGGAAAACCGAAAACAGGAAGCGCGGGCCAGCTGCTGAAGCGCGTTCTCGTCGGGATCTGCTGTCTGCTGGTCGGCTACCTTCTGGTGCTGATGTATGCGCAGGGCGAATATCTGTTTGCCCTGCTGACGCTGATTGTCAGCGCGGCAGGCATCTGGATCTACGCTAACCGGCGCGCCTACGCCTGGCGCTACGTCTATCCCGGCCTCGCCGGGATGGCGCTGTTTGTGCTGTTTCCCCTCGCCTGTACCGTGGCGATCGCTTTCACCAACTACAGCAGCACTAACCAGCTGACCCAGGTGCGCGCGGAGCAGGTGCTGCTGAGCCGTCAGTATCAGGACGGCGCAGGCATGAACTTTGCGCTCTATCCGGCGGGCGAGCGCTGGCAGCTGGTGCTGAGCGCCGACAGTGAGAATTATGTCTCGCCGCCGTTCGCCTTTGGCGGCGAGCAGCAGCTCAGCATGACGCGTGCCGCGCCGCCGACGGGCCAGCGTGCGACGCTAAAGGTAGTGACCGGCAACCGTCAGGCGCTGAGTCAGATCCACGCCCGGTTACCGGACGGGCGTGAACTGGTGATGAGCTCACTGCGGCAGTTCTCCGGCACGCGGCCGCTTTATCAGCTTACCGCCGACCAGCGTCTGAAAAATCAGCAAAGCGGTGAAATCTATCAGGCGAATAATGAAACCGGCTTTTTCCAGCGCGTCAACGCCGACGGCAGCTGGGGCAGCGAGCAGCTCAGCCCCGGCTTTACGGTCAGTGCGGGCTGGAAGAACTTTGTGCGGGTCTTTACCGACGAGGGGATCCAGAAGCCGTTCCTGGCCATCTTCGGCTGGACGTTGCTTTTTTCGCTGCTGACCGTGCTGCTGACCGTCGCCGTTGGCATGGTGCTCGCCTGCCTGGTGCAATGGGAGGCGCTGAAGGGCAAAGCGGTCTATCGCGTGATGCTGATCCTGCCCTATGCCGTGCCAGCCTTTATCTCGATACTGATTTTCAAAGGGCTGTTCAACCAGAGCTTTGGCGAAATCAACGTGCTGCTCAACGCGCTGTTCGGCTTCCAGCCCGCCTGGTTCAGCGATCCGCTGCTGGCGCGCGCCATGCTCGTCATCGTCAATACCTGGCTGGGTTATCCCTATATGATGATCCTCTGCATGGGGCTGCTAAAGGCGATTCCAGATGACCTTTATGAAGCGTCAGCGATGGATGGCGCGGGGCCGCTGCAAAACTTCTTTTTGATTACCCTGCCGCTGCTGCTGAAGCCATTGACGCCGTTGATGATCGCCAGCTTTGCTTTTAATTTTAATAACTTCGTGCTGGTGCAGCTGCTGACGAACGGCGGACCTGACCGGCTCGGTACCACTACACCGGCGGGCTATACCGATCTGCTGGTGAACTATACGTGGCGCATCGCCTTTGAAGGCGGCGGCGGGCAGGACTTTGGCCTGGCGGCCGCGATTGCCACGCTGATCTTCCTGCTGGTGGGCGCGCTGGCGGTGATTAACCTGAAAGCCGTGCGGATGAAGTTCGACTAAGGAGGCGTTATGGCTATGGTACAACCTAAATCGCAGAAGCTGCGTCTGCTGCTGACCCATCTGCTGCTGCTGGCGTTTATCGCCGCGATTCTTTTCCCGCTGCTGATGGTAGTGGCCATCTCGCTGCGCGCAGGCAACTTTGCTACCGGCAGCCTGATCCCGGAGCAAATCTCCTGGGAGCACTGGCGGCTGGCGCTGGGCTTCAGCGTGACCCATGCCGATGGTCGCGTCACGCCGCCGCCGTTCCCGGTGCTGCTTTGGCTGTGGAACTCGGTGAAGATCGCCGGCATCAGCGCGCTCGGCATAGTGGCGCTTTCCACGACCTGCGCCTATGCTTTTGCTCGCATGCACTTCGCCGGACGCGCCAGCCTGTTGAAAGGGATGCTGATTTTTCAGATGTTCCCGGCTGTGCTTTCGCTGGTGGCGCTTTATGCTTTATTCGATCGGCTGGGGCAGTATCTGCCTTTCCTGGGGCTGAACACGCACGGCGGCGTGATTTTTGCCTACCTGGGCGGTATCGCGCTGCACGTCTGGACGATTAAAGGCTATTTCGAAACCATCGACGGCTCGCTGGAAGAGGCGGCCGCGCTGGACGGCGCGACGCCGTGGCAGGCGTTCCGACTGGTGCTCTTGCCGCTTTCGGTGCCGATCCTGGCGGTGGTGTTTATTCTGGCGTTTATCGCCGCGGTAACGGAAGTGCCGGTCGCTTCGCTGCTGCTGCGGGACGTCAACAGCTATACCCTGGCGGTGGGGATGCAGCAGTATCTCAACCCGCAGAACTATCTGTGGGGCGACTTCGCCGCCGCCGCCGTGCTCTCCGCCATCCCGATCACGCTGGTGTTCCTGCTGGCGCAGCGCTGGCTGGTCAGCGGCCTGACGGCGGGCGGCGTTAAGGGCTAATCTCTTCATCATTGCAGTGCCACTGCTTCCTCAATACTAACCATAATTGAGGGTTTTTGGCGGCCTTCGGGCCGCCGTTTTTATTTGTGGGGAAATAGGTGTTTACGACGCGAGGATAAGGGCTGACCACATCGCATGGCCAGCCTGCGGCTTATTTCTGCGCCTGATCTTTGCGTTCGTCGAGGGTCTGACGATACTCGTCCAGGAAGGGTTGTTCTGCCGGATCGATACGGTCCATGCCGCTGGTGAAGCGGTGCCAGTAGGGGTAGCGCGGCGCCGGACGCGTAACGCGCTCAATACGCTGACGCTGCTCATCGCTCAGGATGAGTTCGAAGGCGTTGAGATTTTCACGCAGATGCGTTTCGCTGCGGTTGCCGACGATCAGCGCGCTGACGCCAGGACGCTCCGCCAGCCAGGCCAGACAGACCTGCGCGATAGAGGCGTTAATCTCTTTGCCGACCTGCTCCAGCACCTCGATTACGTTATAGGCGTGCTCCATATCGTGCACGTAGGGTTCCGGCCAGCCGCTGCCCTGACGCGTGGACTCCGGCGCTTTGCCGTGGCGGCTGACCGCGCCGGTCAGCAGGCCTTCGCCCAGCGGACCCCAGATCAGCGTGCCGATCTGCTGGTCAATCGCCATCGGCAGCAGCTCGAACTCCGCTTCGCGCGATTCCGGCGTGTAGTAGATTTGCTGGCTGACCGGCTTGAGCAGCTGCTGCTCGCTGGCGCAGCCTAACGTCTTCATCATCTGCCAGGCTGTGTAGTTGGAGGTGCCGAAGTAGCGGATTTTGCCGCTTTTCACCAGATCTTCCAGCGCGCGCAGCGTCTCTTCAACCGAGGTGACGCCATCCCAGTTATGGATCTGATAAAGGTCGATATGGTCGGTTTTCAGGCGGCGCAGGCTAGCTTCGCACGCTTTAATGAGATGGAAACGACTGGCGCCGCTCTCGTTTGGACCCTCGCCGAGCGGGCTGCGCGCTTTGCTCGCCAGAATGACGTTGTCACGTTTATCGCCGAGCGCTTCGCCGACGACCTCTTCTGCGCCGCCCATAGAGTAGAGATCGGCGGTGTCGATCATGTTGACGCCATGCTCCAGGGCGATGTCGATAAAGCGGCGTGCCTCACGGGCGTTAACGTTGCCGGTTTTTTCAAATCCCGCTTTGCCGCCGAACGGCACGGTGCCCAGCACGAATTTCTAGACCAACAGGCCCGAGTGGCCCAGTTTCCGGTATTGCATTGACTTCTCTCCTTTACAGCTCAAAAAGGCGATCGTAGTCGCAACGGGGTAATAGTGATGTTTCGCATGTTCAGGGGGGAAAACGTAGGAGAGGATTGGATGAGGTGCAAATTGAGCTAAACCGTTCAGCGAAAAGTGCAATCTGTTTTATCGGTGCTACAGGTAAATTTAGCGGTGAAATAATGTGCCTGCGGGAAAGATAAATAGAAATCAGGCAGTTTTTCTGCATCCTGTTTTAATTCGGAATAAATAAGCGCAGGGACTATCTCTGTGGGTGACAGTTTCATTTGGCGGATCTTTATTTGGTTAATAAAAGAAAACATCTTTAGCCGCACAATTACGATGCGAGCTGCCACATTTTAGGGCATAAGTTTTGTCCTTTTATATTGTTGTGCCCGTAAAACAGGAATATCAGCGTTCCGGTTAAGTATGGCATGGTAAATGCTTAATGGAGTGACATGCGTTTAAGCCGGAGTGCGATGATGACAAGTTCAGTATTAGCAGAGGTAAGTGTTTCCCAGCATAAGAAGAAGTGGACACAGCTCCTTTTAGGGCTGGTCTGTATGATTTCCATCTCTAGCCCACAATATGTCTGGGCGCTTTTTACCCGACCTTTAATGGAGAAATTACACGCGCCACTGGCTGAAATTCAGATCACCTTTTCGCTTTTAATCATCCTTCAGACATTCTTCTCCCCGCTTCAGGGGAAATTAATCGACCGCTTTGGCCCCCGTGTGCTTATTACCATCGGGACGCTGATGGCCGGGATTAGCTGGATGCTCGTCTCACGGCTTGATTCGCTGTTTGAACTCTACCTTTATTATGGTGTAGTCGGTGGCCTTGGCACGGGGATTGTTTATATCGGTGTGGTCGGATTAATGGTGCGCTGGTTCCCCGAGAAAAGAGGATTTGCCACGGGCATGGTTGCAGCCGGTTACGGAATGGGCGCCATTTTAACCACCTTTCCCGTTACCGCCTCGCTCGCCACAGCAGGCCTGGAGCAGACTTTTTGGCAGTTCGGTATAATGATGGCCTGCGTCGGTTTTATAGCCAGCCAGGGACTGCGGATGCCTAAAAACAGCGTTGAGGAGAGTCCAGGGCAGCTACCCGTTAACGATCCTAAAAGCTTCAGCTCAAAAGAAATGCTACGGCAGCCTTTATTCTGGCTGATGTTTTTAATGATGACCATGATGTCTACGTCAGGATTAATGGTAACGTCACAGATGGCCATATTTGCTGAAGATTTTGGCATTACCTCAGTAACAATTCTGGGGATGGCGGCCTTACCCTTAGCCATGACTATAGACCGCTTTATGAATGGCCTGACACGGCCTGTCTGTGGTTATATTTCCGATCGCATTGGCCGGGAAAAAATGATGTTTTTTGCATTTGGCCTTGAAGGCATTGCCATGACATTATGGCTGTTATGCAAGAACGATCCTGTGTTATTCGTTTTGCTTTCTGGTGTGGTTTTCTTTGGCTGGGGTGAAATATTCTCTTTATTTCCGGCAACCTTAACGGACACCTTTGGCACCCGTTTTGCCACAGCGAATTACGGCTGGCTTTATATTTCTCAGGGTATTGGATCGGTATTTGGTGGCCCGGTAGCGGCATTGCTTTATCAGCATACGCATAACTGGAGTATAGTGTTTGGAAGTGCCATCAGTCTGGATATAGCCTGTGCCTTACTTGCCCTTTTGGTTCTTAAGCCCTGGCGGGCACGCTTTTTAGCAAACGTGTAAGGAAGTTTCCTGTTTCGCAGGTTTAATAATGGTTATTGAACCTGCGTTTCGGCTTTCCGTTTAATTTAACCATCTTTTTTATTATTTTATTGCTTTTTAACGCAATACAGGGATTTCGCTTTTCTAAAGCGAGTTTTATACCCAACTGCTTGCCAGTTCCTTTCCCTTCTCCAGCATTGTGGCAGCAAAACATCCTGACTTCATATAATAAGACTTATACAAATCCAGAGACAGGGCTCAGGAAACCCCGTATCATGCAAAACCGGCGCGGATCCTCTCCTGAGCGCACCGCTTACTACGATGCTTTAAAGGTTACAAATATGTCCGGGCACCAAATTATGGCCGTATGCCCGATAAAAAAATGGCGACGCTACGTAAAATCTGCACACCTCTATCCCTGCTTTTTTGTCAGATTTCACGTAGCGCGATCACCAGCAACTTTGCGGAAAAATTAAACAGATATGGATGGAATAGTCACCACAACTACCCTGTTGCCGATTTCCCAGTCAGACGACGAGCTGGCGCAGCGGCTGCGCGAATTTATCCAGGACAAAGATGCTTTTGCGCCTAATACCTGGCGACAGCTGATGAGCGTGATGCGCGTGTGTCATCGATGGACATCTGCAAACGGCCGCACTCTTTTGCCCATGTCTCCTGAAGATTTACGCGACTATCTCAGCTATCTACAGTCCATTGGCCGCGCCTCTTCCACCATTGGCACGCATCAGTCGCTCATCGCTATGTTACACCGTAACGCGGGATTGATTCCGCCATCGACTTCTCCGCTTGTCTCACGCGCGGTAAAGAAGATAAATCGTGTGGCGGTTGTTTCGGGCGAGCGCACTGGCCAGGCAGTACCCTTCAGGCTCAGCGATTTGCAGAAAGTTGAAGCTGCCTGGGCAGGCAACCAGAGTCTGCGCAGTCTGCGCGATCTTGCCTTCCTTCACGTCGCTTACAGCACGCTGATGCGCATCAGCGAAGTTGCCCGTTTTCGCGTAGGCGATGTGATGCGCGCAGAAGATGGACGGATTATCCTTGAAGGTTCCTGGACAAAAACCATTCTTGATACCGGTAGCCTGGTAAAGGCGCTGGGTTCCAGATCATCAGCAGTGTTAACACAATGGATTGTTGCATCAGGCCTCATCAACGAACCGGATGCTTTTCTGTTTTCTCCAGTCCATCGCTCGGGGAAAGTCACTATCGTCACTGACGAGCCAATGAGCACGCCAGCGTTAAAAAGCATTTTTACCCGCGCATGGGAAGCTGCCGGCCATGTGAATACCGCGAAGCCGAACAAGAATCGCTACCGTCGCTGGAGTGGCCACAGCGCGCGCGTTGGCGCGGCGCAAGATCTGGCACGTAAAGGCTATTCGGTGCCACAGATTATGCAGGAAGGTACCTGGAAGAAGCCTGAGACGCTGATGCGCTATATCCGTTACGTTGAGGCACACAAAGGCGCAATGGTTGATTTAATGGAAAATCATGAGGAGTAAGCGGCGTAGTTATCCACAGAAAAAGTGGACAGCCTGTGTGAAACTCAGGGAAAAGATGCGGCGAACTGCATAGTATTGCAGGAAACAGGGCAACTTCGGCTATGAATAAACGCGCAAATACATGGGGTTATACCTTCTCCCTTTAGTCATGCGTTTATGTCATATCTGGCGTGATGCAGCCAAAAGCCTTTGACCGTTTTTTCTCACGCTGGTTCAGCTGAATTCGCTTGAAGTCGCTGGTCCACCTCTTACCGATGGTCAGGCTTCCCTGTAGCGCAGCGCATTAATTACTTCATTCAGCGCCGGCATTATTTGACGACGACTGGCGTAATATAGATGGTATCCTGGAAAATGCGGCCACCATGCCTGCAGAACCGGCACTAATCTCCCCTTTTCGATATGCTGCTGCGCCAGATCCAGCGGAACATAAGCAAATCCCAGCCCGTCCAGCGCCGCCTGCAGCATCAGGCCGGTATTGTTAAAAATGGTCTGCCCCTGCACTAGTACCGATAACGCTTTGCCCTCTTTTTCAAAGTCCCAGGCGTAGATGCCGCCGCGCGTCGGCAGCCGCAGATTGATGCACTGATGCGTCGTCAACTCAGCTGGCGTTTCCGGTGCCTTTTTATCCTGCAGATAGTCCGGCGAGGCGACCACCGCCATATGAAAATCGGGGCCGATCCTGACGGCGATCATATCCTTATCGATCACGTTACCGATTCGCACGCCGGCATCGAACTGCTTCGCCACGATATCAGTCAGCGCATAGTCCACGCTTAACTCGAGCTGAATCTCCGGATAACGCTTCAGCAGCGGCCGCAGGCTCGGCCAGAGCACAGACTCGATGGCGTGATCGTGCGCGGTTATGCGCACGGTGCCCGCCGGCTTTTTGCCCAGCGCGCGCAGAGAGGCGAGCTCGCTGTCGAGTTCGCTCAGCATCGGCCGCAGCGTGTTATAAAGTCGCGTGCCGGCGTCGGTAAGGGAGACGCTGCGCGTGGTGCGCATCAGCAATCTGACGCCCAGCCTCGCCTCCAGCGCTGTAATCGCATGGCTCAATCCAGAGCGCGACATGCCAAGCTGCGCGGCCGCGCGGGTGAAGTTCTTCTCACGCGCCACAAGATGGAAAGCGCGCAGGTCGTTGAGATTTTCAGTCATCATTGTTGAATATTCTGCACATAGGTATTCATATTTGACCATCTTATCAAACAATCCCGCTAAGCCTACACTGAACTCATTATCCACCAGCGGGGCCAGCGCCTGACTTTGCTCCCCATACAGAGAATCGGAGCCGTATGAAGACCATTGCCGTTGCTGCGATATTTCTCGAGCTGGCCTGTTCAGCTGCTTACTCAAAGGAGAACACACCTGTGATTACCATCATGCAAAGTGGAGAAAAACCTTCGGTCCAGGGATCGCCAGACTATTTCACCGGAACGGTGCGCATTGACTCTCCGTTTCAGGGAACCGAGCCTGCACGTGTGGGTGGTGCAACCGTGACGTTTGAGCCTTCTGCCCGTACGGCCTGGCACACTCATCCGCTTGGTCAGACGCTGATCGTCACCGCAGGCCTTGGCGTTGTTCAGGAATGGGACGGTCCGGCGCGCGAGATTCGGCCTGGAGACATTGTCTGGATCCCGGCGGGCGTGAAGCACTGGCATGGTGCTGCGCCGGAGGCCAGCATGTCGCATATTGCCATTGCCGAGGCGCAGGAAGGCAAAGTGGTTGACTGGATGGAGCATGTCAGCGACGAGCAGTATGCATCCCGCGATAAATCGTGACGGCATGACGATTCGACGGCACATGACGAACCTGCTGGCGCTCTGCGCCGCTCTGGTATGCTCCGGCAGCGCCGCCGAAGATGCTTTCTCTCCCGCTTCGATAAGGAACAGAACCATGCTGACCCAACAGCAACATCCTCTTACCGCGCCGCAGAAGCAGACGGCGGCAATTGCCGCCAGCGCTGCGACTGGCGACATCCCCGCACTGAACGATGCTCTGCGGCAGGGGCTAGACGCCGGTCTCACCATCAGCGACTGCCGTGAGATCCTGGTCCAGCTTTACGCCTATACCGGTTTTCCCCGTAGCCTGAATGCGCTGGCTGAGCTGATAAAAGTCGTTGATGCGCGTCGGGAACAGGGCATAAAAGATGCGGAAGGCAACTCGCCAGGCCGGCTGCCGAAGCCCGAAGAGATGCTGGCGGCCGGCACGCAGAACCAGGAGACGCTTACTGGCGGCCCGGTCAAAGGCGCGCTTTTCGATTTCGCGCCAGCCATTGATTACTATCTGAAGGTCCATCTTTTCGGCGATATTTTTAGCCGCGACAATCTTGACTGGAAAAGCCGAGAGCTGGCGACTGTCGGCGTGCTGGCAGCCATGACCGGCGTGGAGCCCCAGCTAAAAGCGCACGTGAATATCAGCCGGAACGTAGGGCTGACTGATGCACATCTGGCCGAACTGGTACCACTGTTTGAGAGCCGGGGCGAGCAAAACACGGCGCAACGGCTGCAACGTGCGCTGGAGTCGGGAAGCCGCTGATTCAGGCTGTAAACCAGCCGCCAGAATATTGCTCGCAGATGAATGCTGCTAAGGTCCTGACTTAGGGCTTTATAGGCGGCGAGAGGCGTGCAGCACCCACAGTTCTGTCGTACTGCCAGCTTTTCCCTAGGCGAACAGCGCGCCTTCGTCCAGCTGACTATTGACAATCTATTGCGGCGGCATCGCCGCGCCGGCGCCCGCTGTAACGGCGTCGCACACGGTCAGCAGGGAAGAAAACTACGCCACCGACTGCGGGACGAATCAGCGTCGCCCGTTATCCAACGACCAGATCTCGTCTTCCCGGTGCGTGTGCATCACGACCGCAGCGACCGGAAGCGGACTGCAGCCGTCGCTGAGCGGCATCTCAAACCCGGGAGCGCCGACCAATATGAGCTTGTCTCTGGCAAAACATTTGCCCACCAGCGTGCTGTCCGTGGGCGGATTAATGCGGATTGCCACGTCAAAGTAATCATCAAACAGATTGCTAAGCCTGTCATCTGCGACAAACTCAATCTGGACGTCGGGATAACGCGCGCGGAATCTAGCTGCGAGCTGGCCCAGCGCCACCTGTGAAAACCGCATAGCCGCTCGACTGACGATCTGGTGAGCCCGGTTTCCGTTCGCCTTAACGATAGGCAGGGCAATTTAGCCGGCGGCGTGCTGGCCACCTTTCGGGTGGATTATTACAGCTATTTCGCCTTGGGCAATAGAGACACGCTGGGGCTGATTCTGGCGGACTCCTCTATCTTATATATTCGCCTGTTCCCTGATGCATTTATCGGCCGGATGCTGGCTTCCAGCCCGCTGTTCAAAACCGAGCTTAAGGCCGCCTCGAGCGGCAACGCCACCTGACGCTCAACGCTTAACGGCATGGTGCGTGTGTTCGGCTCTACCCGGCTGGAGCGCTATCTGCTCATCGTAAAGACTAGTTATACTCGCAACAGCATTCGCCGGGAATTAATGATCGAGAACCTGATTATTATGCTGCTCAACGTGGCTCTGTTCTGCGCTATCACCGACATGGGTAGCCTGCTGCTTCGCCAAGAGGGCACCAACGTCAGAAATCAGCTTGAATTAACCTAAGTGCGCGACGATCGGACCAATACATTGCAGGGCGACCAAGTAAATCGTTTTGGTGTATATAACGTAGTTTATGTTAAATTATGCATTCTTTCACATCTTAGTTCTCTGATTACTTTCATCCATGTTCGCTATCAGCTCACCTCATTTTCAGTCTGACTGAATATGTGAGTGGTTTTTATTACGCAGGTCATCAGCTGAATCTTCTGCTTTCGCGCGAATATCATCACTGTCACCACTGTGCCGAAGAACATGATCTGCATTTTGCACTTTGTAAAAAAGATGTCCGTTTGCTTTTGCAAAAAGCTGCCCTGAAAAAAGTGATATTAAAATTAATATAAATGCCAATGGATTACGCATTTTTTTACCAATGTTGTTTGCGGGATGTCACAGTTTATATGCGTTATTAATTTATTTTTTAAACAAAGAGCAAACGAAAATCATGCCGACCTACAGCCGATTTTAAATTAGCGTCACCCGTAACCGGGTACTGGAACTCGCTCAGACAGGGATTACAGTGAATGCGGTTGCGCCCGAGCCTACTAAAACGGCGCTGTTTCAGGCTAACAAGTCGCCAGGAAGAGCTGGTAAATAACAATATCGCAGGGGGCAATGAGACGATTTGGCACGCCAGAGGCATAACCGGTGCGTGAAAAGAGCTTACAGATCAACTGTCTTGACCGCTGATATGAATGTCGCCCTGTTATATCAGAAGTTTTCCCTTTCATGACCGTCCTGAGCGCGGACAGGCAGTCCGTAAGTATGATGGATTTACGTTGAACGGCAGTCTGAGGCTCAGGCGCTGGCTACTCCCTGTCACCTGAGCAGACATGACGATGATAGCGCGGGAGAGACCACCTTTACTGAATAAGCCCCTCCGGAATCCGGATAGTCCACTTTAGCCTTCCTGCTGGGTTCTGATGACTAAAGGCAGGCTCAGCCCTGCAGCTGGCTGGTGCCAGCCCACTAAATGACCACGCAAGGCCGTTCGGGGCCGGAGCGGAGACAAACACCTGTCTGAAGCGATGCCCCATACATATCCCGCCTTCATTTTGGTTTCACAATTCCGTCGCCGTGCAGAAACCTGCCACGCGAAAAGCCTCTTTGTCAGATTCACGGTTTAAATGAGTAACGTCCATTCAGCGCAACTGTCAGGGATTAAAATGGCACTGAATTTTTTAAGATAAATCTCACCAGGATGCGGGTGTTCAGTATCCTGAAAATTTCATCAGAAACAGTCTGCGGACATCATGCTGCACGGTGAAGAATTGCATCAAATCAGCCTTACGGACTGAAAGAAAAACCAGGCACTGCATGTTTTGCCGGGCCAAAAACAAGCTGAGCACTGGGCTAAAACCCACATAATCAGCAACAGGGGACATAATTCATATAAATAAATTACCGGGGAGTGAAACTTATGATGGCCAGTATTATTCGCCTGGCTTTAACTAATATTCCTCTGGTGGCGTTTATTCTTGCGCTGCTGCTGTCGGTAGTTTACACCCGAAAATCAGTCAGCCGCGCTGAGAATTTTCTTTCCTGGTTACTGCTGCTCTCAGTAGGTTTCACTTCTCTGTGGGCTGGACTTTATCACACGCTATGGCCGCAAACCGCAGCGGCATTCATAGGCTGGCAGAGCAGCCCGTTTCAGTTCGAAATGGGAATGTCGGATATTTCCCTGGGCATTGTGGCCATAGTGTCCTTCTGGCGCACCCTTGAGTTTAAATCAGCAGTAGTGATGTGGGTGGCGATTGAATTTGCCGGCCTCGCTTATGGGCACTTTCATCAAATTGCACGTGCCGGAGATTATCAGGCCGGGAATGCAGGGATCTTGCTGGGGTTAACGGTAATCCAGATGGTATTGCTGCCGCTGCTTCTTATTCTGGCTTTTAAGGCCAGGCACAACGCCCGGTAAGTGATATCACGACAGGTTTTGGCTGGAGAACATCATGAACCTTTTGTCCGGTTTTTTATCAGGCACCCCGCTCTGGGTTTACCTGCTGTTTATTTACCTGATGCTGCGCGGTATCAGGGCAAGGAAGCCTGGTGAGGTCACGCCGGGAAAACTGGCAATAGTGCCGTTGATTTTTACCCTTATGGGACTTGTCGAAATGCAGCGTCTGTATGGTTTCAGGCTGGAGTCGGTCTCTCTGTGGCTTTTGTCACTGATTGCAGGTATGGCCATCGGTGTGCGGTTCGTAAAACTGAAAGCCCTTACTGTCGACCGACGGCGCGGGATTATCAACCGCCCCGCTGATTTAACCGTACTGCCTGTCATGCTGATGGCGTTTGTCAGCAAATATGCTTTTGGAGTATTGCAGGCTACAGACTCCGGGCTGGTTACGCGTCCCTGGGTAATGGCTTCAGAGATTATCACGTACGGCCTGTTTGCTGGCATATTTGTCGGTAAATTCAGCCGGTACCTTCAGGCATACCGGGCTGCGCCTGGACATAAAGCTGGCTAAGCCAGAGCGAAGAAGTTCATCAACAAACCCCGCACAGTCACGTAACGGGCTTTCCGGCTGTGCTCTGATGGCAAACTGCAGGTTCGACTTATGCCGTTGGCTTAAAGTCCGTTATGAGCGAGAAGCGGACATTCCTAATAGCATTCTGTGTTAATTATCGGGGAGAGCTGGTCAAGCAGGAGATGCCATCTTATCGTTAGACTCTCGGAACGACTGATTAGCTCCCCCCTTTTTCTAATGGCGTGAAAACATTCAGCTGGAAATCTCGATGTTGCTGCATCTTATCTCTGTAAGCGCAGCAGCGTTATAATCAACGGAATGATCGACTCGTGATAAAGGGCTACCAAAAAATTCAACGCCCGACATAATCATATTGCCGATATTCTTTCGCTGTTTATCACTTAGGCTGTCCCACCAGTCAGGAGATGAGTATGTATTTTCAGCTTTTGTGAAGAAAAAATACAGGAGAGTGTTGAAGATCCTTTCTGCTGGAACCTTAATCAGTGACCGTATAAAACGTCTGATAATTGCTGAAGTTCCTAGCCAGCTGAACACTATATATCCCTTATCTTCGCTGGAAAAAGCATTGAAGCAGACCTGTTCCGCTGACACGGTAAGATCGTTCAAATCCTGAATCTCAGTGCCTTCGAAATCCCTCTCTGGTGACAGAATTGACGAAACCGCAATGGGTAATGGCTCTGAAAAAGTGAAGATTACACTTTCAATTTCTGAAAACTGTCTGCTAAGCAGAATGCGGTCGAGGCTAGCTTTAAGATTACTCAGTTCATTTATTGCTGCATTCAGACCGCTTTGATGCAAGCTGACATATTTCTGAATATAAAGCTGATCGGCCTGTGGCTTTCCTTTATCAGCATTTTTAGCAAAATCGGAAGACCGCCGCCCCCCCTCCTTGGCATAAATTTCTTTAGACAACGAACGAAACATTAGGGCAAAACATTGCTCATCTGTGCCTGTAAATTTTTCGTTCTCTAGGCATGAAAATAAGATTCTGTCGTGAGCTGCACAAAATCCGGTGAAGGTGGATGCCTGATTGATACCGATCTTCTCGGGAACTAATCTTCCTTTGTTTCTCATCAGGCTCGGAAGGTTCATTACCACCCCCATGACATGATTACTAGGATCTGCAATCGCTTTAAGGCTGCTGCTCTTAGACAGCGTGTGTGCCTGAACGATGCGTTTATCACAATCTTCATGCATGGATGCTGGCGCATAACACGCCTTCCTCTGCGAATTAGACTTTGAAAAATTCAGGGCTTCGGCTTTGGATACCGGAGTTTCACGCTCTCGATCTAGATGGCATTTTTTATACTTAAGTCCTGAATTGCACCAGCACTTATCATTTCTTCCTATCTTCACTTTATCGTTTTCCACGAAATTAATGCTCTGACAAAAACGTTCACTGAAAAAATGTGTAATTTACCACTACGGCAGATAAAAGATCACCTACTACATGCTTAGCAATAAATCTTCCTGGACCACTATTGCTATCTATTCCTAAATCAGGTGTTGCCTATGTGCGAAGAATTGGCGAAGTACAGCTGCCGAGATGTGTGGTCTTACCCACCAATAGTGAACACGCAACTAAAAATGAGTTCCCCCTCAACCTGCGGTTGATCACTCATGACAATACAACATCACCCTACATTAATGACCAATACCCGTATGTTAACTGTTACTCGATCAAATGACCGCTTCTGGCACAAAGCTGACTTGCGCGCTGCAAGGTCTGCAATGAGCGAGGAGCAGACATTGCTAACAACTTTAAGCGTGTTTCAAAGGGGATCGGGTCAGTTGTAGCAGTGTTAGCAAGCCAAGTCTTACTAAAAGGGTTCAATCTCCTCCTTCCAATCTTTACCGAGAGGATGCTTAAAATAATGTTCATTCAGAGCATCAACTATTGTATTTAGGCGGTCTTGACGGGCAATCTGAAGAATCTGCTGACCGTCTTTCCAGTCAACCGAAATGCGTTGATTTTTATCCCGAAAAGCTTTCAGTTTTTCTTCTGCTTCCAGGGTGAAGGTGGAAGAGGTCCAGTATTCAAATGTGAGTTTTCGTTCTCTGTAGGCTTCGCTGTTCTGATAAAACCGGCGTATGCGCTGTACTCGATCAAACCATTTCTCGACCATCTCAACAGTAATGTGTCTGCGAACCTCGTATCCCTTACACTCATAACATTTGATCTCAACCTCATGCCTGAAGCCGATTACGTCTATCTCTGCGCTCTCATTTTCATGAGTGACAACTTTATTCATATCAACGTTTGAAACGTTCTGAGTCTTCAGAACCACATGGCAGGCCAGCATCTCAAACATTACGCCGCGCAGGTTGATTGCTGCGCCTTCAATGCGATTAATACCTTTCAACAGTTCATTTATTTTCCCCGGATTTGCCGCAGCAACACGCGCTGCCCGAGCAAGAGTACTCAGAAGGCTGTCGAGAAGGTGCGCAATATCTGTTCCAAGAAAATTATTCACGGTTGTGAGCACTACTCCCGCATTTCGGGCCAAAAGAATGGATTCATTATCGAATGATGCTGCGATCAGCATTGCCATGAAAGGTCTGTTGTTTCGCAAACTACGGCATCGATTGACCTTGGCAATAAAGGCTTGAATGCCTTCTTCTGTAATATTAGCGTAAACAATATCTGCGACCACAAATCCGTTCTGAGTATCTTGGTTGGCAACAGTTGAGAGGGGACGGATATAAGAGGGGGCTGTTATATCCCAGTGATGGTGAGAAAAATCAGGCATTTTTTCCGGATTTCGCACCTGCACTTTATTAAAACTGGCCATACCATTCTTGCGCAGCCATTCGGACACCCCTTTTATAAGGATTTCTTCGATAAGTAACTGTCCGCGAACATCTCGCGGCGACTTATGGCCCTCATGCAAATGGACGTAAGAAATCAGGCACGCTCCAAGGGCATCATCTTTATCACGCCTTATGAGTTCCCCTCTTACCATCTGGTCTTCAAGCAGTTTGACGGGCACATGTTTGGTCAGTTTGACAGGCGCACCTGAAACTTTAGCAAGGAGATAAGCCGGTATTACGCCCTGATAGGCTCTTAAAGCGAAGAATGTATTTGCATAAACCGAACGGGCCTCACTATGGGCTGTTAACAGTGCATTCCAAAAGTTGCGAGTATTGTAATCTTTGTTCAAATACAGAAATGCCTCACGCTTTGGTAAGGGCATATGGGGAAAACGCATGATGTTTTCTCCAGCACGGGAGATACGCTGGCGTGCAGCTTCCTCGGATAGTCCCTTTTTGATCAGGATTTCTTTCATTTTCGAAGAAGCCATTGGGCCATACGTGTACAGCAGTCCTTCGATATCGACTTTCATAAGATGTCACACTGCGCTATTTATAATAATACTACTATAGCTGGTCTCCTTTTCAGGAGGAACCGATATCCATTCTTAACTATATGATTTAATTATCCCACACACTGCCAAGCGCTGTACAAAAAAAATACAAATGTCACAGTGCTTTTTTTGAACTGCTTTTTGCAGTGATCATTTACATCAATTTATGCTTTTATCTCTAAACTGATAGGTGGCTAATGACCATATAATTCATATGGCGAGCATGAACATTTCCTCTACTGCTAATCATTGCTACCGCCTGAATTACTACGTTTTTGTGTAGAGCTTTGTCCCAATAAATAATGCTGGATAGAGATAGCAATGTCCGCTTCTGGCACATAGCAGCCCACGGCAACGGCCAGGAGCGGCAATAAAGCGAAGTTCGCAATTGTTCCCACATTTGATGTCGGGTCCTAATTAATGGGGATCAGTTCAGCGTGTTTTTACAGGCTTTATTAGTTTCGGTTATGTCCAAATTCCCGCGAGAGCAGTATTTGTTTCCAGTGAGTTTCGCGGCGGTCAATTTCACCTTTTTCGGCATTAAGATCCATGATTTCCAGGATCGCGAAAGTGATATTCTGCAGTCGGTTTTCATCGCCTGTGCCGAAAGCTTCCTTAAGCCCTACATTGCCGCCATGCCCGGAACCAAAATAATATTCCCATCGGCCCCATATCCCCTCGATTCCATCGGCTTTTCCAACGTAGAGTTTTCCGCCGTCCCGATCAGTTAATACATAGATGCCTTTAACCACGGACAGTGCGGTACGCCAGGATTGCAGATTAAGTCTGAGGATCGAGCCAATGCTGTTCCGATCCAGCACGACGTTGCGGTAGCCTGGAAACTCGCCGAAGGTCAGACGTGCCGGGGTGATGGCGCTGATAACCAGTTCGCTCTGAATACTTTCACCGAGGCGAATGAAGTTGCGGACTGTATTTTTAAAGCTGATATACATCCTTCCAGCGTATTCTTCAATCTCTGGGATTTTCTGAAGGTGGTACTGATAATACAGTTCCTCACGATCAGGGTAGGCCTTCTTTCCCGCGTTACCTATTTGCTGAAATGCTCCCGCAAATAGCCAAGTTTCAGTCCCCGGGATCCTGATCAGTGAAACGACATATATGCGGCTAAACTCCAGTCGCTTCTGCCAGCACTGCCAGTCGTCGAAAGTCCCTTCACGAAATTTAACTAGCGGATCCTCTTTATAATCATTTAATTGCGCAAGATGGACTTTGGTGGCTTCAGGCGTTAGATCAGGAAACTCCATCTTAAGATAATCAAAAAGCTTCAATTTCTCTCCTTAATAGTCAGATGAGTCTGTTAACTATTTGCCGTGACTTCACGTTTCATACCCGCATTTCACTAAGCTGTTGCTCACAAATCAACACGATTCGATTTCAGCAACGTCCGCTTCTGGCACAAAGCGGACTGATGCAGTTCTTTAAGGTGTGCACGCGCAGTGGGCGCTAAAACTGACATGGTTTATAAAGAAGCGGCATGGGCACCCAGTAAACCGCTTTATTGCCTGTTCAACTGCTGTCCGGCGCAGAAGTGGCTAAGTTAATAAGGACAGCAACATCAGGTTCCTGTCGTTTAACGCCATGCCCACCAGGAATATTCTTAATCACTTCGAGGTAAATTGAGGCACGTCACTATTATTGATTTACATCAATTCTCCGGCAATCGTCGCAGGTCATTCTCTGTTCAATTATTAGACGCCGGAGATTATTATTTTGTTTACTTCAGCCACTGTCGTTTGCCGTATGTCCAAAATCCTGCCTGCTACTCTCAAATGCTGGCAGTCCGCATCACTGATTACTCCGCCTTCTCAGCAAGGGTACAGCGAATCACAGGTTGCCCAGATCAGGGTCATCTGCGTCCTGTCTTCATCAGGCGATACGCTCAGCGAAATCCGTACTCTGTTAAATGATTCCTGGCAGTACAGACACAGCGGCTGGGAATGTCGCAGACAGGAGTTTATTTTTCAGCTGGTCTCAGGAAGCGATGAGACGCGCGCCCGCTATCTTTGGCAGCTTTACACCAGCTACCGTCCTGAAGATGTCGTCACGTATTTGCTCATACCGGTGGCCGACTGGCTGCGCCGGGAAGAGAAAAATATTTTACGGGCGCGCTGTGTAAAATGTCTCATCGACCATACGCAACGGTTGCTGAAAACCCGGCAACGCGCAGAGAACATTAAACCGTTACTGAAAATAATAAAACTGATAAAGCGTGATAAGTCATTTACCTTCTGTCATCAGCCATCTGTTAATCGCAACGCTGTTGCCTCGGTTAACGCGTACCGGCATACCAGCCTGAATCACTAAAAGTGGCTGTTGTTCTGTCCCGGCCAGCTGAGGTTGGCCGGTAGCCGGAAAAGGCCGTCTGAATAACCCAGGGTACAGTAAAGAGAGCAGGGAAGATCAACCGCGATGGCTCGAACCCGCGCTGAATTTGTGCGCATCAGAGGGACTGGCTATGCTGTTAAATGACATGTCCATTATTTACATGTTCCCCACCAACACCCTGTGAAATCGAGCGTGCTGAGGGTCCTGAGCCTTGTGAATCCCGCTATTTTGCTGTTTCGCCTCCTTCCCGGCATGCCCTTTACGAGTTCTGGTAGCATCACTGAGTTGTAAACATGGGATCGGTCACATATGACTCTGTCGTCAGCGCCAGTGTGAGGCAAAATATGAATAATAAAATCCCTGTACCTGCTGTCACCCGTTCCGAAAAACCGGCATCAGATGAGGCAAGCATCAATGCGTTCCAGCATGATGTTGTCAGAAACCTTATCTGCCGACAGGCCCGCTATCCTGATATTGCCACAACCCAGGACTGGTATATGGCTCTGGCCTGGACAGTCCGGGACCGCATGCTTGCACGCTGGATGGCCTCGGTCCAAAACTATGCGCTCCATCATGTCAAAGTGGCCTGTTACTTCTCAGCGGAGTTTCTTATCGGCCCACAACTCGGTTGTAATTTAATAAGCCTGGATCTTGAAAACGAGGCGCGTGAGGCCATGCAGACGCTCGGCCAGGATCTTGATGTGCTGCTTGAAATTGAGGAAGAACCGGGCCTCGGTAATGGCGGACTGGGAAGGTTGGCAGCATGCTATCTCGACTCATTAGCGACAGTGCAAATCCCGGCGATAGGCTATGGCATCCGCTACGAGTTCGGTATTTTCGATCAGGAGATCGTTGACGGCTGGCAGATAGAACGCACTGATAAATGGTTGAAAATGGGCACCCCGTGGGAAATTTGCCGGCCTGATATCAGCTTCTATGTCTGCTTCGGCGGTTCCACGCAGATGCTGACCGATGAGCAGGGCAGGCTGCGCGTGCGCTGGATACCGGCAAGACAGGTAAAAGGCGTTGCGTACGATATGCCTGTTCAGGGTTATCGCGTAAATACCTGCAACGTGTTGCGGCTCTGGAAGAGTGAAGCGGTGGAATCCTTCGATTTTGAGGACTTCAACGCGGGCGACTATTATCAGGCGGTAGAAGAAAAAGTCATTTCTGAGACCCTTTCAAAAGTGCTCTACCCCAATGACGAACCGGACAGTGGCAAACGCCTGCGCCTCGCTCAGCAATACTTCTTCGTCTCATGCTCCTTGCAGGACATGCTACGCCTGATGGATGCCAGCAATTTACCGATTGGGCATTTTGCGGATCGTTTTGCTGCCCAGCTTAACGACACGCATCCCTCAATCGCGGTGGCTGAACTTATGCGGCTTCTTATTGACGAGCGTTTGCTGTCGTGGGAGGAAGCCTGGTCCATCACACAGCGTACGTTCGCTTATACCAATCATACGCTGTTGCCTGAAGCGCTGGAGACGTGGAGCCTGCCCCTGATGCAGAACATGCTGCCACGGCTGCTGGAGATCATTTACGAAATCAATAAACGCTTTCTGGACGATGTTCGCCGCGCGTTTCCCGGTGACGAGGCTCGCGTGGCGCGCATGTCGATAATCGACGAGTACGGCGATAAAAAGGTCCGTATGGCCCATCTCGCAATCGCTGGCAGTCATCACGTGAACGGCGTAGCGGCGCTCCATTCTGCGTTGCTCAGAGAGACCGTATTGCATGATTTTGCTGATATGTATCCTGAGCGTTTTCTGAACGTGACAAATGGGGTTACGCCGCGCCGCTTTATGATGCTGAGCAATCCGGGTCTTGCACGCCTGCTTGATGAAACGCTTGGGACAGCGTGGAGAGGCGATTTGACCCACCTTAATGCTTTGGCCGCGCATGCCGACGATGATGCCTTTCAGGAAACCTGGCGTGCGATCCGGCGTGACAGCAAGGCGACTCTGGCGGCGCGCATTCATAAAACGGTGGGGATAAGTATTCCACCGGACATGTTGTTTGATGTCCAGATAAAACGTATCCACGAATACAAGCGCCAGCATCTCAACGCCCTGCACATCATCAGCTTATATCGACGTTTGCGTGCCGATCCGTCGCTGGATATTGCGCCGCGCTGCTTTATCTTTGGCGGCAAGGCCGCGCCGGGGTACCACATGGCGAAGCTGATTATTCGTCTTATTTCGGGTATCGCGGAAGTGGTTAATAACGACCCGGTCATTGATAACCGCATTAAGGTCATTTTCTATCCCGACTTCAATGTCAAAAACGGCCACTACATCTATCCGGCGGCCGATCTGTCCGAGCAGATCTCCACGGCAGGCAAAGAGGCGTCTGGCACGGGCAACATGAAATTCATGATGAACGGCGCGCTGACTATTGGCACGCTTGATGGTGCTAATGTTGAGATCCGTGACCAGGCGGGCGCAGATAATTTCTTTCTGTTTGGCATGACCGCGCAGCAGGTGGAAGGGCTTAAACATGAGGGATATCGTCCTGCGCAGTATGTGGAGTCCAGTGAGGATTTGCGCGAAGCGCTCGACGAGATTGCTCAAGGCAGCTTCTCGCGTGGCGACAAAGAAGTGTTTCGCGGGCTGCTCGACAATCTGCTTCATTCCGACCCGTTTTTCGTACTCGCCGATTTTGCTGACTATATGGCATGCCAGGAGCAGGTAAATCAGGCCTGGCGCAATGAAAAGCGCTGGACGCGAATGTCTGTTATGAATACCGCCCGGTCAGGTATGTTCTCGTCGGACCGCGCAATCCAGGAATACTGTAAGCATATCTGGCAAACGGACCCCGTAAATATTGATCCAGTTGAGTTCTGAGGCGCGTATGGATAAAGAATTATGTTCATGACGACGATAAGCCAGTAACGGGTCCCTGGCGTTCCGGATTTTCATTCCAGGAGGCCAGGAACTTGCCAGGCGCAAGCGTAAAGCAGCAGATGCCCGACTGCCGGAGTGATCCACCCTGATACTTTGACAGGCAGCACGCAGTCAGCCCCTCTCGCTGTCTCGTCAGGCACAGGATACCTTTCTTCAGGTCGGTATTGCGCCGTATGAAATCGCCCGTAATGCCGATAACGTTTTCAGTCAGCCTGACGCTTACAATGTCCACCGGGGATTACTTGCCGTACAGTCTGTTCCACTGCCACAGCTGGCTGGTCTGTTGATATACGACCGCACCTTTTAAAAGACTGCATGCACAGGCCGCAAGAGTGATATGTGAAAGCAACCAATGCGCCAGCTGGTGCCCCGCATTCCTCCGCAGCAGAACGGCACCGGTAGCGCGGCGCAGCCGCCCTTATCTCCTATAACGCAACGACCCCACCGCGCCCTGCCAGACGCTGTTCAAGCAGCGACCTTTCAGGCGCACTGAAGCCAGACGGTCGGAGACGAAAGCCCCCCCCGCCGCACCACATACAGCCATACCCAAGCCATTAGTTACAGCACCCATCAACCCGCCACAAAGATACCGGCCCTGCGGGCCGGGCGGCGGCGGCTGGTCAGGGGGGGGCAACCAAGCCTCAAGTCCGGCGCCGGGGGGTTGGGGTTTGCCGGAGAGGGGCGCGGGGGTTCAGGTTCCGCTCGAACAGATGTTAAAGGGAGTATTTATGCATGATGTAACTACTGTGCATTACCCGCCACCTGCTGCCGGGAGCTACTTCAGATTCTGAGCGGCGCGGCCTCTGCAAGCAGAGTAATTACATGCACGGAGTACGCTCAGCTGTAAGGCTGGTCATTATTCACCTTTCCACAGGACAGAGGGTGAACAGGTTTTATATTTTAGGGAAATAAATTTTTTTATAAGCAGTTAGCAGCGTTGGCCAGAGTTCTCAGACAATGAGTATGAGATGAAGTGAGTTCAGTAAGCAGAATGCCAGTCTGTGCGCCCCTCCCGGAGTAACTGCCAGTGATCAAGATAGGCGCTAGTGCTGGCACGTCTCGTACGGCCAGCGCAATCTCTGAGAGGGTCTTCGCGGCGCAGCGGGTTTAATTGAACGAGCCAGGCTCGACGCTCTGGCCATCAGTGATAATGTCTTTGATGGTTCGCGCCCACAGAATAGAAGCAAACGTTTGTAGATTGCTCAGGCGTGAGAGCAGAAAAAAACTTGCACAATGGAGCCATGGCAGCCTCCTGGCAAGGTTGTTATGGTTAGCTGGTTGTACAGGGGTCCAGCCTGTGCAATCAGCGACTGAGCACCTCTGTTTGAGTTATGTCTTTCGTTTTAATCTCCTCACGGTCGGGGTAAATCTCTGTGAACAGGACGCATGCTCTGATCGTCCTTGTACTGAGGTTCAGCCTGTTTAAGCTCAGGCTGAGCGACGCTGTTCCGCAGACTTTGCTCAGTCGCCTGTACGCTGGCCATCAGTTTAGGATCGCTGACCTTAAAGGTGTGTTCATCACGTTTAGTGATGTTACGTACCGCACCTGAATAAAGTACGCGGTTAATCGCTTTTGGCTCTCCGGTGAGTATTGTGTTGTCTCCACTTCGCCACGCGGTGAGCTCGGCGGCCAGGTCATTGTTGTAACGATCAGACCTGCTGTCAGGCGCAGCGTAAATCTCAACTCTGTCACCAAAGTCGGTAACGGCCGGTTTTCCGTCGCGCAGGTAGCTGACCGTGCCATCACGCATCAGACGCGTCTGATGCTCACTGGATTTAAATGTCGGCACGTCTTCGCCCGTGCCAAAATGGATCACGGCATTGGGTTCCGGCCATGCAGGATTTTGCTGACGGGCTTTACGTTTTTCACGGTAAGCCCATCCGCGCAGCTGACTGACTGCCGCGACATTACCCTGCAGTGCTTCACGTTCCACCCATGACTTCCAGCTCATCGGCCGGCTGTTACCGCTGTCTTTTAACTGCTGACGCTCTTCACGCAGCTGCAGACGCAGTTCGGCCATAGCTTTCAACTTTTCAAACTCGGCCACGCGGTACATGAGCCTGCGCATCAGCGGATCGCGGACGCTTTCGCGCACGCGCGCTTTGGCCATCACGCAGTGCGAAGCAATCTGTTGGAACCGTTCGCCGGCGCGCAGGTCTGGTTTCTCCCACCCGGTGCGGTATGCGTCATAGCGTGCGCGCAGAATGTCGCGAGCGACCGCGCGGGCTTCACGGCGTTCGCGGCGCGCTTCCTGATCGCGCACGTGCAGCTGCGGCATGTAACAAGTGTCCATCCCGAGCATCCCGTCTTCAGGGCGATCTGGATTGTAAACCGGCGGCGCGAGCTGATATTCACCGCAGCGACGAGTCATTTCCGGCAGGCTGATGGCAGGATGCACGTCAGAAGCTTTGACGCTGACGCCCTCAGAACTGAAGAGATCGTAAATCGCCAGACCGCCGCCCTGCTCGCGCAAACCGAGGCCGCGCGTGTAGAGCACATTGTGGAGCATGTTCCAGCTGAGATTACCCTGCTCCACAACGGTTGTGATCTTCTTACGCGTCTCCCGAACGGCATAGCCGTGCAGGCTTTCCTTGTCGGAAAAAATTTCACGCTTCACAGCACCGTGAGGCGCAGCGGGCATGTCCCGATTCGTGCGATGAAGATCGCCGTACTCGTCCATGTGCCAGCTGCCGTTATCGACTTTGAAGCCGAACTCACGTTCCAGGACGCGACAGCTCTTTTGTAGCGTGTCGGCGTCATTCCACATGTTCTGTGCGCGGAACGTTGCCGGGTGCACGCGGTTAGCCGACACATGGCAGTGCACATTATCAGTGTCGAGATGAATGGCGGCGACGTACTGATGTTCTTCCATACCCAGCTGCTTCAGGCTGTAGCGTACAGATTGAAAAATCGCGTCTGGAGAAGGATCTTCTTCGCTCTGCCAGGAAAGAATAAAGTGATAGACAGCATCCTTACAGCGGCGGTTCTGCATAGCGGTCATATTCATCTCTGACGCGGCAGACTCAAGCGAAAAGCAGTTGGTTTCGCACAGCACTTCACCGGAAAGCACGCGCTGAATGCCCTTCGGTGAAATGCTGACAATCTCTGATGCCGGCGAAGAGTTTTTTCGACCAACGTAGTCAACCAGCTGGCCAAATCCGGGTGTCGATACGTAATCAGAAGCAGACGTATGCGCTTCAGCTGTGGGCGCTAAAGACTCAGAGCTTTTCTTTTCATCACGTGTGCTCACGTAGCTGACCAGCTTCCTGAAGCTTGTTTTCTTATCGCGGCGCTTTGGCGGAATGATGACATTCATCAGTCTTTAATTTCCTTTGCATCAACTGGCGTCATATCCAGTGCATTAAGTGCTCCTGCAATCTCAACAAGCACATCCGAGAACTGGCGACTCAGCTCAGTCGTCATGCCTTCCTGCATCTGCGTATACAGATGCTTCTGCAGGCCACCCAGGCGTTTAATTTCGTTCATCATTCTGATGTCAGTGCGGACCTGAATACGACGGCTGAGAGCGGTACGCCTGAGATATTCAGAAATCGTAAGACCGGCCACGATCGCTTTGCTTTTGATGGCTTCTGCTTCAGCTTCTGTGCAGCGAAGCTGAATGAATGTGTTCTTCTGGCGCTTTTCACTTTTCGACATAACTCAGCCTTGGCACATTACCCGGGTCTCGGGGCGGAGCCCTGAGCAGGTCGTTTTGGCGATACCGTCTGCGTGCAGGCGGTAGTGACAAAACATTTCCTGCCCAAATTTTTGTAACATGGGTTTATGTTGCCACTTAGCTGTTTGGGAGTAAACCGGCGTCATGCAGAGTTGCAGGGTGGAAATTTCTCTGGAACACGAGCAGGATCATGGCTTCCCGCTCAGGACGGCATTTATAAATGACAGCATGTAATGTTTTCACGCAGCAGGAACCTGACGCGGCCCACAGTAAACTGGAACAACTACCAGATGTGACACTACAGCGCATTACCAGAGCGGCAGCACTGAAAAATCTGAAGGAAACCATTTTGATGCTGGCGAAAGAGAAAGGTTATACTGCTGCTGGTATTAAGTCTGCGTTAGATGCTAACGAGTTCAAATTCAGTGACAAAACTATTGCAGCGGTAATCAACGAAGAAAAAACCGTATTCGCAAAGCAGGAGCGGCACAATCCAGGAATCAGCATAGCGATAGCCAGAAGGTCTGATGAAAAAAGACGGCGAATCAAGATTCCAGCCTGCCGCCAGTATGTTCTTACCAGTCGTGTACAGGGAACTCTGTCAGTACGTCTGCATCTTGGTCAAAATGAATCAGCGAAACGCGCATTTTCTCAGCCAGTATCGTGAGTATGTTACAGAAATCTTCTGAAAGGCCTTGCGCCTTAAGCCCTGCTGGTGAATCAGGGCGAGCGGTCAGACGTATAAGGTAGCCGCCTGAAGTTTGTTGAGTCCATGTCCACGAATTGTCTGGTCCACCGATATGATCGCAAAGCGACAGTAAAAACTCATCATCCATGTATCGCTTATGAAGGGTACTCGGCATGACGCAGCGACAGATTTCTGGCTCACTGGTAACGCTCATTGCTGATTTTGTAGTATCCATATTTGAAGCCGCCCCGCAGGGCGCCCCTCCTTGTCAGGTGTTAATTCTGCTGACATGGGGGTCATTAACTGCTGCCACAGATGAAACGGCATTACCGGCACATGCGCACGAGTCCCGCGTTTACAAACGCTCTTGCCTGTGCGACGTTTTGTGGGTCAAATTTCATATTGAGTCCTCACTCATGATGTTTGATGATCGCCGGAGAACTGCAATTCTCAGCCCGTGTGACGGGCGGATTTGTTTCGCCCTGTTGCTCTCTTCTTTCACCTCCTTAACGCTCTGTAGCGGGCATTTCATGCCACAAAATCCATGCTGTGTTGCCCTTTTATACCAGGAAGCAGATGCATCAGATTTAACGACGGTCACATCAACCTCAGATTCAAAAACCATTTTCTCTGACGCGGGTTTGCTTTTTCCCGTCGTGGCCTTCGCGGCAAGGGCAAAGGAGCAACGGCAGACGATCGGAGCATGGGCATCACCGGAGGCCGCAGCGCAAGCGAGCCATATTATCGGCGAGTGCGAACGGGCGAGGAACGGCGAAGCGTACCTATGCGGAGGACGAATTAAGGTACTACGACCAGCCCTCCGCGCAGGGGCGCGGGCGGAAATGCAGAAGCGCGTCAGAAGGAAAGTTTCAGACCGCCTCGCGGGCTGGCCTTTTTGCCGGTTAGCGAAGTGAGGCTCGACGTTGACCCGTCTCTCAGGCTTTGATTCAGCCAGACTGCCTTACTTTCATTAGCAATTCCTCAGGACTGGACAAGTCTGAGCTGGCCTTTGCCGGACGCAGACGGTTTGATAACGATCTCAATGTCGCAACCAAGCAGGTTGAGACATTCCATCATTTTTCGCTCGGAGAGGATGGTAAAGTTGCCGCGCAGCAGGTTAGAGACTTTAGCCTGGCTGATCCCCATACGCTCACCGGCCTCGGTCTGGGTGAGTTCCAGACGACGGACTGACCTGATAATCTCAGCGGCCAGGCCGCTTTTAACTTTCAGTTTGTCTGCGTCATTAAGGCCAAGATCCGCGAACACATTGCCGTCGCTGTACTCCACGGCAATGCCGTTAATGGTTTTGCTTTTCATTGCGTATCTCCTGGGCTACTGCTGCAGCCACTTTCAGACGACTTTTGATGATGTCGTTGTCTTCTTTCAGGGTCGCGATCACGCGCTTACTTTTTTCTGCAAGGTGTGAAGCACGAACACTGCTTCAGCAAAGCGGATAGTAGACAGCGCGATATGTACTACCTGCATCATCTTCAACCATTTCCAGCACGCCAGCACCACCGAACCCGAACCCCCTCAGCACCTTTGCGTCATCGTGTTTTTCTCCGCGCCGGGCAAAATCCAGGACGAAGCCGAAGAACCGCTGCACCTCTTTTGGCAGCGCCAGCGATTACCCGGACGTTGGGATCGTCGAAGGATACCTGCTGGTTGTCGACCGCGCCCTGACGCCTCACGGGAATATCATCATTATCAGCGTTGACGACGAACTGGTGATGCGTCGGCTGTTGCTGTTGCCCTCCCCTGCGCTTCAGCAACTGAACGGCGACGGCACGCTGACGCCAGTAACCGTTGACCAGGACATGCCGGTCTGGGGTGTCGTGTCGTATGCTGTGACCGATCTGGAGCTCAATCACTGGTCGCAGGAATAAAAAAGCCCACACGCGGTGGGCTTCACGTATCGCTGTCAGTATAGTTGCGTCACGCGGCAGTCGTAGATGCGAGCCAGCTTTTCGAGCGTTGCCTTTTGAGGCTTCGCCCTTTTCTCCATATTTGTTACGCCCGCCTGGGTAATGCCCAGCGTCTCAGCGACATACTCTTGCGAGTAGCCGCGATGTATGCGCCATGCGACGTGCAGCGGCACGTTGTTATCCTGGCGAATATTCACTACCGCGCCGGGGAGCGTTTCATCATCGTTGTCGTCAGCCTCATAGGGCACTGGCTCGAAAAACTCTGCCAGTTCGCTTTCTGTCTCCAGCTTTCGGCGTTGCTCTTTGTCGTCTGTCAATTTCTTATCTCAGTTCTGGTGTGCCCACCAGCGACGCCAGCGGGATATTAAACATATTATGCAGGTTGCGGATCATGGGCAGCGTCAGTGCGCGCTTATTGTTCAACACCTCGTAAACACGGTTCTGACGGCCAATCGCTGGCACCAGGTCTTTCGCCGTCAGCCCCATCTGCTCCATACGAAATTTAATTGCTTCTACCGGATCAGGTGCCTCAATCGGGTAGTGTTCCTGCTCGTATTTTTCGATAAGCAGTATCATTACTTCCAGAAAATCCCCTGCTTCACTTCCCGGCTCCGGCTCATTGTCGAACAGTGGAGATACGGCGGCCAGAGCTGCCTCATAATCTGCTTCGTTGTGAATCGGTTTGATTTTGTAAGTCATCACATATCCACCGTATTTGCGTCTGTTTTGTCGTATTCAGCGTGCGTTCCAGCAAACCTGATGTAGACCGCCTGAAACCTGTAAGCCACTGCGACCATCAGGCGGTAGTGGTTGCCCTTAATATCAAACACCACCCGATTGTTACTCAGATAGTCAGCTGTTCTGTACTTGTCTTTAATGTCCTGGGGCGTTTTCCACTGGGCCTTACTGACTTCATCTACCCACGCTCGCAGGGGTTGCTCCGCCTGATTATGTGTCTCCCAGAACCGTTTGAGTGACGATTCGCACTGACTTTCCTTGGAGTCCCATAATGGGACTATAATGGCAATCCCATTATGGGACTTCAAGGGCTTAGCCGCTTTTTTATTTTCGGGTAATCTGTATGTATAAACGGTTATCAATCTGGGAGAATTTGTTATGTTCGCGCTGGCTAACGCTAATAACTTTTATGCATCCTGCGTAACCATATTTAGGCCCGATTTGCGAGGCAAGTCCATCGTTGTCGTATCAAATAACGATCTGAGTGATCGATACTGCTAGTTGGAGATGAGGGGCGCGGCGAATTAGACTGCCACCGCATTTAAAAAAGATTAATAAGATAAGTGTTTGTAATTAACTAGCCTGTGCGGACGGTATAAATCTTCTGAGTGTTGCATACAAGTCGCGGGCACTTGTCTCATCTCTAAGTATCCGATTAAGCCATGCCTCAAAGGCAGAATCTTTGCTGCTTTAAGAGCTGAGCTGCAAGGGCAAGTAACTCTTTATTCTCATAAATGGTTAATAAGGTGGACAAATCTCTATTTTCCAAAACACTTAGGATCTTTTGATTCGCGACTGCTGCAATACTGTTGATATCCAAAGCAGAGGTTTGGGTCGCGTACTCTGAAATTATTTCGTTTATGGTTTTGGTATCGGAAAGATCGACCTCCTTCAACACACGATCTATTCGTCGGCGACAATACCTAGTGACCACATCATCAATGGCAGTTTGAGAGCTTAAACTGTTAAATATTACGACCTGAATATTCGATAATTTCTGTTCGAGCTCAACACCTGCGTAGCCTTCAGTTTGAGCAATAGCACGGCTGACTTCTGGCAGAAGAGTAAGATTTTTCAATCTCAGATACCGGTAATGGAAAGACGCTTAAACTATTCAAATGCTGGATCTCGTCCGTCGTGTAGTCATCGGCGTCAGTAATTCCCGCACAGGTTACACGAGTAAGTTGTGCGTTCGCACGCATAGTAACGACTGCGTGAACGGCGTGCTCACATGACCACCTTGGAATTACAGTTTATTCAGGATAGCAGTACCGATAAATCGTTAAAGCCGGCATCATGCTGAGCGAACTTCGGCCAAAGAGCGTCGCTCAGCTCATTCCGTTCGACGATGAAGCGCCTCGCGCCAGCAGTGAAGCTCTAATGAGCCTGATGGATACGATGAACCGGTCCTATCGGCTTAGCAGTCAAAGGTATTGATCCTGACTGGCAGATGAAGCAGAAGATACTGAGTAAGGTATGGACGATGAACTGGAAAGGAATTCCTGTCGTAAAGGTCTGTTAGCGCAGGATAAATATGATTTTGTTTTTATAGACAGAATTTTATATCGAGAATCTGTTCTCTTTAGTTCGGCTTTAATGCTGTTTATTGAACAGCGTTTGAAGCGCACTGCTGTCATTTTCCTCTATAACTTTCAGGTTCCCCAGGCTCAGCTGATAGCTTAACTTGATGCGTATATCGCGATATACAAAACGTTGGGACCACGGTCCCAATATGCAGTTTGATGAACTCTCGTAAGCTGAAATCTTCCCTGCGAAGAGCTAACAGCAAATCAGATGATAATCAGATTGGACAAATTTGTTTCCGTTGGGACTATGGTCTTAGCTTACCAAAGGAGTCATAGGCTCGGTCATAGCTAATAATTTATGCAGGGTCTGGGACCATGGTCCCAATAAATAGTGTAATGAACTCTTATGAGCTGAAGTTGTTCCAGCTTAGAGCTCAACGCATATCAGATGAAGATGGCATTAGACAATCTGGTTTTCCGTTGGGACCATGGTCCCTGCAAATAATTCAGATAGCTGCATTGAACTGGGACCATGGTCCCAGTTCAAAACATTAAGGATGGCGTTTTGTAAGAAGCTCTTCAAGTTGACTAATAAGAGACTGAGGAACTTTGGTTCTGTCCAGACTGAACAACACTTTATTACCCTTATACTGTGCCGTCGCGCCCGGGCCAAAATCTTTCTTCATTGCCGGTTCACGAGTTGGAGCCTCAGGTTTGGTTAATGCCGTATATAGTTTCTGGATGATGACATCTGGCTCGTATAACAAGCCATTTTTACGGTCTTCCGCAAGGGACTGTGCTTTTTCAGCCAGTAATGCTTCCTTTCCGTCAAATGCCCTTAAAAGCTGTTCACCTGCTCTGGCCGAGAGTTCGCCTGGATGTGAAAAGAGAGAAATCACATCGTGAGGCAGTTTTGATGTATTAACGCATCGAGTTATGATCTTTCGGGAAATACCTTCAGCGTCGGCCAATGCAGAGATGTTGTTAGCAAACTCATCTTCCAGCCTCAGCGCATATCGTCTGCCACGCTCATAAGCGCTGGTCGGTCGGTAATCATTGCCAAGCTTACATAGCGCATTCATCTGCTCATCATCAAGATCGCCCACTAAAACTCGATAATCTGAAGATGTCAGGATAGCCGTCATACGACGGCGGCTGCCATCGGCAACTTCAATACCGCCTTTAACCAGGCGACCGAAAGCAGGCGTCTGCTGTCCGTTTAGAAGAAAAGAAGGGATCAAATCATCCAGTGAGTTTTCCGTCAGGAATTCTTGTACGCGTTCATTGCCTGCCCAGACACTTGTGGTTTTTTCTACCTGCTCCGCAGACACGGTTTCAAGTGTGAATTTAACATCCCGGCCGGACACGGGTAAGACGATAGTATTCCCTTTTGCCATGGCTCCCACACGTGAAATCAGGGAGTCCACCATCGGCGCCGCAGGTGCAGCAGAAGGAGCAGCAGCAGGGGAGGAAAGGGACGATTTTGGAATGATCGGAGCACGTTTCATTAGCGGATCTCCCAGCGAGGCTTAATCAGACGGTCGAAAATTTCGCTGCACACTGGTTCCCAGATAGCCAGCGCATTACGCCATGCACCGGTCGAAGAACGCTGATCAATAGCCTGTTCGAATACAGTTCGCATTCTTATCTGGCCTTTCCCCACTTCATCCGTTTCGCGGACAACATTTTTAAGAACCATACCGCCCCATGCGTCGCGGATCTGTTCTTCCATCCACGGAGATTGCGAGCCGTTATTATTGCTGTATTTAGTAAGCAGAATTCTTACATCGGGTTCAAATCCCTGAAGATCGACGTTCTTCAACAGATCACGGAGCATATCAAAGAACTGAAGGGCCGAGGTGTAGTCAAATAGCTCCGCCGGCGTCGGCACAATCAGCACGTCTGCCGCACACACAACGTTGATAGTGCCGATACCCAGATTCGGCGCACTGTCGATGACAACTACGTCGTAGTCTTGCGCTACGGACTCAATAGCGAGCCTTAGCATCATATGAGGCTCGGTTGGTAGTTTTCCCTCGTCGTAACGTCCCATGAGCTCGGTTTCAATGCGATGTAAAGCCAGACAGGAAGGAATAATATCGAGGCCAGGCCAGCAGGTCTTTCTGATGGCATAGAATGCGTCATCGCGCTCGCCGAGGTAGAAGGGTAATAGGGTATCATCGGCGTGAATATGCAGGTCAGGTACCCATCCGTGATACATGGAAGCAGTTCCCTGTGGATCGTTTCCTTCGACCAGTAGCACCCGCAGACCTTTGAGGGCGAGATCTTGCGCCAGATGTACTGAGACGGAGGTTTTATATACGCCTCCTTTGTGAGCGGCAACGCCAATCACGGGAGGGATACTCTTATCGGGCCTACGCAGGCGGGTCCCGAAAACATCCCTCATGTGATTAATCTGTTCAATGGTATAGCCCACTCGTTGCTCTACCCGACCACGCATCTCTAGATCTGGATAGGGCAGTCGTCCAGCCTTTTCCGCATCCCGGATTGCCTGAGGAGAAACGCCGATAAGATCAGCTGCTTCGCCAACACGCCATCTGCGAGTAATTTTCCGTGCCTCAGGGCTATCGTCATTAAACTGTGCCACAGCAATAGCCCGAGTCATCTCATGTCCAGCGGCGATACACTGATCAAGCGTATTCATCAGTCCCACAAACCTTCTCCTTTATCAACTTTGCATGTAAGCATTAAATCTTGATGTTCAGTGCAAAGCAACACCAAATTTGCAAATGGCGCTCATTATTGCAAAGTTTAGAATGAAAGCTACTTGGCGTGTGGGATGAACCACATTCTTAAAAGCACAGCGTCACTGCTGGCTATCACGTTGAATGACCGCCTGGCTCTTGAAGCATGGTGCCGGTATCAGGGCTAAACTGCCTCTGCCGGTCATTGACTATGGCCAGCACGAACACTTTTTATACACCTCGGTGACTCGTCATTCTCGTGGCCAGGCAGCGGCTGAAGCGTATTTGGGTGCGCATGGTGGTAAAACATGTACGTAGCCGAGTTAAGGCCGAAGGTGTGCAGTGGAATTTCGATGCTGAGCCTGTCGTCGTCATCCGCCCGTGCCAGTCAGTTGAGCATAGTGTGGTTGGACGCGGTCGAGAAGGGCACAGCACTTGCCAGTGTTCTTGTCTATCTCAAACTCTTACCTAGTGAGCGCAAACATTCGTCTTATCGTTTTGACTGAGCTGACAATGACGCAGCCATATTGTTTGACACCATGTTAAGGGGTTTTTTGATCTAGGGTTGTACATCCTGGCTTTGTGAGATAGGGGACCTATTTCCTTATTCAAACTTCTTAAAAACTGGGGCGTGATTAATCAGCAATCTCCGCAGCGCTTTGTTAATCTCAGTCACCACATATGCCTGTGCTGAGGTGTAGGTGCGCGATCGATAGTCTGGACGAAACTCTGCATAATGCTGTTTTCAGAACACTGACTATGCTGCGTGCAAGAAAGGTCGAGCAAGGCGAAAATCTGACCAGATCGTTCTGGCTAAGCTGCTGTTTGTAAAATTCTGCGTCGGATTTTGATATGCCTTTTACTAATCTGTCGGTAAACAATGTTTGAAATGATGATGTGGTTTTTTGACAACTGTTCAGAGATCAACAAAATATTTGCGGATCCCTGAACAGTTGAATAAGCCGCATGCGCGTAACCCGCTGCAGGGAGCCTTGGACTGGCTGTGTTTGCAGTTATCCACAAATTCACAAGTCCGATCCAATATATTATCCATATAGATCCTTATAGTACCAGAAAGATCCCTGCAGGCTGCAGGCCGCGTCACGTCTGGGCTAAGGCCTGATTCAGATGTGCGCTGGCGGGAAGATAATGTGCGCTGGAGGGAAAGTAATGTGTGCTGGCGGGGTGGTAATGTGTGCTGGAGGGATGTATTGTGTGTGCTGACGGGATCAGGATCCTTTTAATCCACATTTCAGATCGATGGCTCAAAAGTGAGATAAACTCATGACGGATAAGTCATTTATCGCTGATGCGCTTTACAGCGATATGATCACTAAAGAAAAACAACTCACTGTTAATTCGAATAATACCGTTCAGCCAGTTGCTCTAATGAGGCTTGGCGTTTTTGTCCCAAAGCCCACCAAATCTCAAGGTGAAAATAATATTGTCGATGCTTCGGAGCTGTTCTCTCAGCTGGAGATAGCTAAAGCCGAAGGGTATGACAATATCAACATCTCCGGACCGCGGCTTGATATGGACTGCGATTTCAAAGTCTGGATCGGCGTCATCTATGCATTCAGCAAATATGGTTTAAATTCCAATAAAATAGAGCTTAAGTTTACAGAGTTCGCTAAAGGCTGCGGCTTTGCTTCCAAACGTATTGATGCCCGCCTACGCAGCTCTATCCATGAGTCTTTGGGCAAGCTGCGCAACAAGTCTGTTTCGTTCAAGCGCGGTGCTGATGTCCGCGGCAGCTATCAGACAGGCCTGCTTAAAACCGGCTATTTTGATGCAGATAAAGACATTGTCCGGCTTGAGGCTGATGAAAAACTGTGGGAGCTTTTTCAGCTGGACTATCGCGTGCTGCTGCAGCAGCACGCGATAAAAGCCCTACCCAAGAAGGAAGCCGCCCAGGCTATATATACCTTCATCGAAAGCCTGCCTGCTAACCCCGTTCCTGTCGGGTTTTCACGCCTGCGCGAGCGTCTTTCCCTGAGCAGTTCAGTAAGCGAACAAAACCGCACTATCAAAAAAGCGTTGGAGCAACTGCAGAAAATTGGTTATCTGGAATTTTCTTTGGTGAGAAAAGAGCGCGAGAACTATCTGATTATTCACAAGAGAAACCCCAAGCTTAAGCCTCCGGGTTTATAAAAATGTGTGCTGGCAGGATGTCAGGTGTAGGCAAGATGTGCGCTGACAGGCTACAAGCCAAATCTTCTGCAAAAGCCACCTCCCTAAATGCTTGTTTGGCTCTTCAAACTCCCGTCGGATGTGCGCTGTGAGGGAATCATTCCCTTTTGCCCTCCAGCACACATGCTTATGCCGTTATTACCCGCCAGCACCCACTGACTGTGCCTGAACTTCAGCCTTATCCTGCCAGCACACATGTATATGCTGCTTCATATTCTGTCTTTCCCGACAGCACACATGGATATGCTGCTCTAAATTCTATGTGTTCCCGACAGCGCACATGTAGATGCTGCTCTGAGTTCTCTTTTCCCCGTCAGCACACATCAGCCAGTTTCTTCCAGTGACCTAACCGGCAATTTACAGACGCAGGCTAGATTCATCTGTTATTCCTGTCAGCACACATGTTTTATGCTGTAGGCCTTTAAGGCGCCTTGTTTCTGCAGTAGGGAAATCATATTTGTAACGCCTCGTTCCGAGATCAGGCTTAAGTGATCAGGGTCACCCAAGAGAAGATCAATAAACTTACCGATAAAAGAACAACGTGCTGATTGAACAAGTTATAACTAACCGTCGGCGTGCTACCTGCTACCACGTTGAAGCAAGGTGTCAATGCTGGGAGCGTTTTCATGAGGAAAGCTTTAGCAGCGGAAAGCCCCCTTAATATCCGACTGAACGAGATGAAATCGATTACTGAAGGTGTGGTTCCCGTGCCCCCGCTGGATCAGTCAGAACTGGAAGCAAAAGTCATTGTCTATATGGGGGCTGCAGACGCAGTTGACGCAAACAGCCGAGGGCACTCTGCAGATCAGCGGTAAATTTCGGTAGCAAGGTATTGAGCAGGGCATTGCGGACGTGCTCGCAAAATTCCCGGCTATAAGCGGGAAATCCAGCAGGCGCAGCTCAAGAGGAACCAAATCCAGCACCGCATTAAGCATGCGTCAATGACGTCTGCCAGCGGGGAAGCCTGTCGGAGGCTTATGCCCATCAGCTTCTGGAGCAGAAAACGGCGATTGCCGCCTGATTGGCCGCACAGGCTGAAAAACTACATCTCACGGCTGACCAGCAAAAGCTAAAAAAGGAAATTGTGGCCAGGTTCTGCAGTCACGGACAGCCTCACTCTGACGTCACGGTTTTCATAACAGAATACTTGAGCGGCTCGACCGCGTATCGTCCGTACTGCAGGCATGCAGTACGGCACAGAAATCTCACTCAGGTTCCTGGTGTCATGAATACGCGACGCGTTTCCAGTTTCAGAACAGGTCTTTTGTAACTGGTTTCTGTAGACAATATAACTCACGTCCCTAGCGCTAACGCAGTCAGATGAACATCTGGTTCTGCCCTTTTCCTGCTCCAAATCAAGGAGGGAGGCATACCAGCAATATGTCTGCCCGCACAGCGCCTTAACTGTCGTGGTACTATGTCCGTGTCATTTAGAGAGCCAGCATGGATGAAAAAGAAAAACAGCACCCCAACCCCTCACGATGCCACCTTCAGGCAGTTTCTCACGCAGCCAGAAATTGCCCGGGACTTTATGGAGCTCCATCTTCCGGCAGAGCTGCGTGCGCTCTGCGACCTCAGCACCCTGAAGCTGGAGTCCGGATCCTTCGTTGAAGATGACCTTCGCCAGTACTTCAGCGACGTCCTTTACAGCCTGAAAACCACCGCCGGGGACGGTTACGTTCACGTACTCATCGAGCACCAGTCTTCTCCCGACCGGCATATGGCCTTTCGCCTGCTGCGCTACGCCGTGGTGGCCATGCAGCGCCATCTTGAGGCGGGTCACAGGACGCTGCCGCTGGTGATACCCGTGCTTTTCTATACGGGCAAGCGCAGCCCTTACCCGTATTCCACCCGCTGGCTGGATGAATTCGATGACCCGGTAGTGGCAGAGAAACTCTACGGCGGCGCCTTTCCCCTGACAGACATCACCGTTATCCCGGACGATGACATCATGGATCACCGCAGCATGGCGGCGCTCACGCTGCTGCAGAAGCACATTCACCAACGTGACGTGGCTGCGCTGACCGACCGGCTGGCCACCCTGCTGATGGCAGACTATCTTTCTTCACCCCAGGTGACGGCGCTGATACACTATTTACTGCAGGCGGGGGAGTCGGCCGACTCCGAAGCCTTTGTTCGCGAACTGGCACAGCGTGTGCCGCAACACGGAGACGCACTCATGACCATCGCACAGCAGCTTGAACAGAAAGGCATTGAGAAAGGACGCCAGGAGGGTATTCAGCTTGGAGAGCAGCGGGGCATTGAAAAGGGCGAGCGCGAAGCCACCCTGAAAATTGCGCGTACCATGCTGCAGAATGGCCTTGACCAGAATATTGTCATGCAGATGACCGGCCTGACGGAAGATGAGCTGGCGCAAATTCACCACTGAGTAGCCCGGCCATTTTCCCGGGTCCTCTTCCGGGCATCCAGATACACCTTCTGATGCACCCTGTTCCTTTTGGGGACGGGGTGTCCGCAGTAAAGCCGGCCAATATAAGTTTTTTCTGAATGCGTCCTCAGCATTTCGACTGGATAATTCGTCAGCACACCTCTGAGTCAAATAAACGCAGTTTTCCCGTTCAACCCACCTTTATCACCGGTATCAGCATGCTTCCGTCCGTCGCCTGTGCTGATTCTTTCTGAAGAAAGTGTCCAGGGTTTATGGTGCAATATCCTTCTGTGCTTCAGCCGGAAACAGCCGAGCGTGCGCTCTTTTACCAGACGCGACCAGTTATGCTCAGGATTTGATCAGGAGACTTTTATTTCGCACAGGCGGCGTGGCATGATGATAACCGCAGCGAGATGCTCTGCAATTTTTTGGCACTGTCGAAAGCCGTTTCATCGAGCGACAGGGTTCCAAAATTGCCAGAGGTTCAGCCAGCAGAGAAAGACCCGCCCCGGGTTTTCCGGCCGCACAATTCAGGGAAGAAACAATGCCCGTCATAACGCACCTGATGCTCAAAAATTTCAGAAAGTTTTCTTCGCTGTCTCTTTCTTTCCAGCCTGGCAGAAATGTGATCATCGGGGACAATGAGTCCGGTAAAAGCAGCATCCTGCTGGCGCTGGATCTTGTACTCAGCGACAGCCGGCACAGGGTCGAAACGCTGGGCATTGAGTCGCTGCTTTCACTGAATGCCGTTGAGGCCTTTCAGACCGGGGAGCGGCGTGCTGATCTTCTGCCTGAGCTGGTGGTCGACGTGTTTCTCAGTAATGGCGGAAATCCCGATCTGAACGGCCGGCAAAACCTGACCGACAGAGAGGCCGACGGGCTCAGAATGTGCATTGCCCCGATGGTGGATGAGTACAGCCGGGATATCTGCCACGTCCTGGAGCAGGACCCGTCAAATTTTCCCTATGAGTATTATGCAGTAAAGTTCACCACATTTTCCGGCAGCCATTGTGCAGGTTTCCGGCGCTACCTTCGTCATCTGCTGCTTGACAGCGCCCGTATAGACAGCGATCACGCCGCACAGGAGTATATCCGCGCTGTCTATGGCGTAAACGTTCCCCTGCCGGACCGGTACAGGCTGGAAAATACCTGGCGGCAGCAGAAAAATCTCTTTCGGGAACAGCATCTTTCTGGTGTGAATAACGGGCTGGAAGCGTATCAGTTCAGTGTCCGGTCTGGCGCTCGGACCTGCCTTGAAGCCAATCTCGACATTACCGAAGAGGGCGTTCCGATCCGAAACCGGGGCAAGGGCAGGCAGTGCTTTATCAAAACCGAGTTTGCGCTGCGCCGGCGTGAGCAGCATGGCGAACTGCACGCGCTGCTGCTTGAAGAGCCGGAAAATCACCTCAGCCACGTCAGCATGAAAAAACTGGTCAGTCAGCTGGCGGCAGAGCGGCACACACAGCTGTTTATCGCCACGCACAGCAGCCACATCTCATCCCGTCTGGATCTGCGTAATGCCATCCTGCTCGGGGAAAGCGGTCCTGTGCTGCTGCAGGAGTTGTCGGAAGACACGGCCAGCTTTTTCATCAAGGCGCCGGACAATAACGTGCTGGAGTTCGCGCTCGCACGACGGGTTATTCTGGTTGAAGGGGATGCGGAATTTATCCTTATTGAGGCGTTTTACCGCATCCTGACCGGGCGCGCTCCGGAAGACGACGGGATACACGTTATAGCCATCGGCGGGACAAGTTTCTGGCGCTACCTTGAGCTGGCGCGGCTGTTGGGTAATCGGGTAGCCGCAATCCGCGACAATGATGGAAACTATCAACAAAACTGCGTTGAACGCTATGAGTCTGTGCTCTGCGCGGGTACGCGGGTATTTGCTGATATGGATAGCAGCCGGTCCACCTTCGAAATCAGCCTCTATCAGGACAACGCAGCGCTGTGTGAGGCCACCTTTTACACGCCCCGGCGCCGACTGACGGTGCAGCAGTATATGCTGTCAAACAAGACTGAGGCCGCCTTCAGGCTGCTGAGGGAGCACGGGGAAGACCTGACTGTACCAGCCTATATTTGCGAGGCCATCGCATGGATAAGCGCGTAGTCTTTGCCGTTGCCGGCTCCGGTAAAACCACCCTGCTGGTAGAGCGTCTCCGGGAAGACAGCCGCGCTCTTGTTCTGACACATACGGTGAATAATGAAACGCATTTGCGTGCCGGAATTATTCACCGCTTCGGCTTCCTACCGGACGGTATCCGGGTAATGACCTGGTTTGAGTTTCTGCACGGATTCTGCTGTCGGCCACTGCTGCCGCAGCAGATGGGGAGCCGGGGCCTGAGCTTCAATCAGCCGCCGCAAAAAATCTGCCGGTCAGACCGACTTCATTTTCAGGATCGAACAGGACGTATCTACCACTGCCGACTTTCCCTGCTGCTGATGTACCGTGAAATGATGCCGGAGATCCGCGCCCGGCTTGAACGTTATTATGATGAGTTACTGGTTGATGAAGTGCAGGACTTCGCCGGACATGACTTCAATTTTTTACTGGAGCTGTGTGCGGCAAGGGTGTCAGTGATGCTTGCAGGCGATTTTTATCAGCATACGTTCGACACGAGCCGGGATGGTGCTACCAACGCGACTCTGCACGATGACATTTACCGCTATGAAAGCCGCTTTCGCGCGGCGGGTATCATGCCCGATCGGGAAACGCTCGGTAAGACGTGGCGATGTTCACAAACGGTCTGCACATTCATTTCCGGATATCTGAACATAGGCATTGAGGCCCACGGCCCGCATACGACCCTGATTGAGCATGTCAGCGATCCGGCACGTGCCGCCGCTCTGCATGCGGATGGAAGCATTATCAAGCTGTTCTACCGCGAACACCATCGATACGGATGCTTTTCGATGAACTGGGGCGCCAGTAAAGGACTCGATCACTTTCATGACGTCTGCATTGTGATGGGTGCAGAGCACTGGCGTAAACTGACCCGTCGGACGCTGCAGGCGCTGCCGCCTTCCTCACGAAACCGCCTTTACGTGGCCTGCTCTCGCGCCCGGGGAAATATCTGGTTCGTCCCGGAAACCCTTCTTCGTCCGTTCAGGTCCTGACCGTTAATACCGTACTGTCAGGCAGCATGGGCGGGCAGCGTTCAGTTCTGAGGATGAGACCGCCTTCTCCCAGCCGCTGCCGCCCGAGCCGAGGCGCCTTTCGGGTGCATAAAAGAAAGTAAGTGGCTGGTAAAAGGGGGTTATGAAAAAAAAGCATTGGCACGTTCGTACCAGGTACTCTTGGCTGAATACCTGGTAAGGCTGAGAAAAGAAGAATGGCAGAGCAAAATGGCTAGCCATGTTGGGTGAGTTCTGTCATGGAGCTTAAGCGGAAAACTGGAAGACGCAGGGTGCAGCACACCAGGGAGGGTGTACCTGCGCCATCAGGAAATACAATTATAATACGCTCTGCTAAACTGTTCACCAGTACTGGGCCTAAAGATCGCCTTTAAATGTATCAGTCATATATTCTGGGATCTGTGCCGGGTACGCATAACAATAAGTTTATTAGCGCAATTAATTAACAGAAAAATGACATGTTTTACTGCAGAAACACAGACTTTCAAGCCGCGCCTTCCTGCTGACATGGCGAAAGTTTAAGCCTTAGAACTTTTAAATTAATTTGTGGCTATCGAATTCCAGCAAAATCAGCCTTTAAAATAAATCTAAGTATTAACTTTATATAATGTTATAATTTAAAGTGGTAAAGTTATTTATCAACTTAAAACGCGGATCTAATATATTTATTAATATAAAATATTCACTTTATAAATATGATGCAATCAAAAATACACACCATCCAAATTTTATTTTTCTGGATGCCTCTTTTAAAATGCAAGTGAATGCTTTAACTGGTTAACTGACTGGAATTATTGCATTTACGCTATGGGGAGAATTTTAATGCCTAAAAAATGCCTATATCTTTAAGAATAAGTAAGAGGAATCCATTGATACAGTTATGCGAAGTACACACATAAAAGGCTGTGTGTACTTTTTATACAAATTTACTTGATTATTTCAGCATAAGGCTGTAATGAATCATGCAGTTTTTTAAGGCCTGTCGCATTACCTTCAGTATAATACTGAGAATTAATCAAACCGGCTTGCTCGAGATTAGATAGCGATTTATATACATGATGTGGCAAGCTACGATTTTTGAAGATATCATCTTTTGTTGTGCCAGCGAGATAACGTTCTTCAAGAAGTCGCGTTAACTCATGTATAGTTTTTTCATTTTCTTTATAGGTTAAAATCATTCTTTGTTGATTAACATTTTGCGGTGGTGACGAAGGCTGAACGATAGGAAGTTCCAGCGCCCCCAAATCTGAGACTAATTTGGGCGTGGAATTACTGCAAGCGCTAATGAAAATAACAGTAACAAAAATGAGGCTAGACTTTAAATTAACCATAAATATACCTTTGCGAAGAACCTTATAGTAACTTTGGGTTGTTGGGTACGAAGTAATGAAAAATCACCCCATTAAGGAATATGATTCATCTTTTTCTAATGCGTTATTTTTGAAATAAGTTCTCAGAAAGTATTTTGTTTCTCTCAAAGGTGAAAATTTAAAAGTTTGCGCTAATTAATTATTCTTATATGAATTTATAGGTAACGATAATCCAACAAGTCATATAGTGAAGCTTTGAAATTTATCATTAATATCTTTGGTGACGTTGTCAAGCAGATCATAACGTCGGCGATATTCGGATCGCTTTTTACTTGCAATAGATTCAATATCTTTTCTTAGGCTATAACAAGGAAGCCTATAGTTACCATCATTTAATTTAACACTACCAAGCGTCTCCCAGAAGCTGCTGTAATCAGCATGCATTAACTTTTTACGATTAAGATATCTTAAAGAATGGAATACATGCGTTTCATTAGAAACCGCAAATAAGCATTCTATGTTATATATTCTTGCTACACTAAGCACAGATTCGTAGACCATTTTTTTAGGAAAAATACCGAAAAAATCTTTCGTGGCGAAATGTATTTTTTCCTGAGCGTCGTCTCCTCGGGGACCTTGTAAGCCACCTATTATCAATACTCTTTTTTCGTCTCGTTCACAAATAGTGAACGTCATTTCGCATAGCATATCCCCGTTTTGATTTTTAAGTATCAGGCTGGCTTCGCCTTCTCTGTCAAGTTTATGTGTAGAGATAAAAGTTAGAGAGTAGGTATTCTGACTTTTCCCTTCAAATTCAGCAATACAAAGGCCTTTGTCCAGATGACGAACGAACGCATCTGCGCCTGTCATGGCATGAATAATTTGATAATGATAAACAATGGCTTCTGCGCCTTCACGTCGCGTTAAGCTCGTAGAAAGATAAGGACGGTGCAGCCTGCAAGGGAGTCGTGGCTGCGCAAGCAGCAGCTGTTCATAATGTGGATGGCTGGTTAGAAACTTCAGGATTTTTCGTGTGGATAAAGGCATAACAATACTTCGCAGCATGAACTTAAACCTGAACTTTTTATCCGCCCAGAGTGCATGAGGAGCATAAATCCCCTTGAAAAGAGAGATGCAAAGTTTCCAGGGCGTTGAAGGTGGCATTGTCATTTGACTGTTAATTATGTGACTCATCTTTTCCCCTGTATTTATAAAAGAAAATGGCGCTTGCGAGAGAGGAATTATGCATGATGACAATCAACGTTCAGTCAAGATAGCATTGAGATCCAGTTAACTTTATTAGTGATTTAGGCGGCTAATTAAACGTAACCTAAACAAGCCAAAATGTTTGCTACATCTTAACAGTTTCTTGACCGTCATACGTTATGTATAGGAAATCTGGCTTACATAATAAATATGGTTGCATAATGGGAAGGTTGAAAAGAAAACTCTTTGGCTGGAAAGAAACTGATGCAGAAGCATACCGTCGTTGTTACTGGATACATGGCGGCAGCATCAACGTTAACCCAGATATTCTCAATTTTGTTGAAAAACGAACTGGAAGGAAAGTAGCATATTATTGCCAGTGTAAAAGGCACAGTGAACTTACTGGCGCTTACCCTCTAATTGATAATAAACATGTCGGAGCAAAGGTTTGGAGTGAATATCCTGTTTCATATGACGATGTACTTTTCCCAATATCGGAAAAAAGCCGGGCAATGTTTCCTGAAGGCTGTAACCGAATCTCCCCCCTTTTGAAAAGCAAACTTATAAACGTTAATTATAAAATAGCGCGAAAGGGTAATATCTGCTTCATAAAAGACAAGTTTTCGGCTAAAAGCGAAAAGAACCGGAGAAATGAATACAGAAAATTTATTGATGCAGGCGGGCGCTGTATCGATCAGAGTGAGTTCACTGCAGCAGAACTCGCCAGATTATATATCAAGCTTTTCAATGCCCGTTTTGCGGGGGAAGTACGTTGTTATGATGAAAAAAAACTGATTGACATCATTACTGAGTTAAGGCACCTAGTTTTCGGCAATGTTCTGTTTGTTAATGATAATCCCTGCGCATTTGACCTGATTTTTTACGCAGAAAGCAAAAAAATGATTTATTTTGACGTGCCAAATGGCGGTTTAGACCCTTTGTATTCCCATTTAAGCCCAGGTAGCTTAATCATGTGGAAAAACATTCATTCTGCCAAAGCTCTTTGTGAAGAAAAAAATAAAAAGATGGTTTTCTCAATTGGCTCATACACAGAAAAATGGTCATATAAATCTCGCTGGAGCGATATAAAAAAAACAGGAAAACCTTTTTTCTAACAACTTTTTGTGTCTGGCCTTCCAGCCAGACACAAACACTTCACCCATCATTCTAATGGTGGTTTATGGGGTAAGGTGACTTTGAAAGTAAGCCCGCCACTGTCATTTTTAGAGACGGTAATAGTGCCATGATGAGCGTGGCAGATAGCTTCTGCAATTGACAGCCCTAAGCCTGACCCCCCTTTATTCCGAGAACGAGAATTATCAGCTCGGGAAAAACGAGCAAATATTTCGTTTAAATACTCATCCGGTACGCCACGTCCATAATCTTTTACCTCAATGCATACATCTTCATTTGCACTGTAGCAAAATATATCTATTTTTTTTCCTTCTGCAGCGTATCGTAATGCATTGTCCAGTAGGATTAATATTACCTGGCCTATTCTAAAGTGGTCTGCAAAACAGAAGAGTCTACTCTTTCCATTCACAGAGACTATTACGCCAGTTTTCAATAATTTTGGTTTAAGCCAGGCTACTTTCTCTTTTATAACGTCATCGACAGCAAGCTCCTGGAAGTTCAAATGTAGCTGACTTGCTTCCGCAAGCGAGAGCAAATGTAAGTCTTCAACCAGACGATTAAGGTGCTGCAACTGCCGCATAACCAGAGCATGTTGATCCGGCGAAGATGGAAATACGCCGTCCATCATACCTTGTAAACGTCCAATAGCGGCGGTGAGAGGCGAGCGAAGCTCATGGGCAAGCGCTATGTGCGATACCTTAAGATCCTTATCAAAGCGGGCAAGCTGCGTTGACATTAAATTTATATCTTTTGTTAATTCGTTTAGTTCAGCCGGCACCGGAAGCGGATTTTCAACCTTTTTACCAAAATCCCCCTTTGATACCGAACGCGCGACCTGTGCAAGATGTGTGATATGTAACGAAATGGGACGAACGGTACGTAACGTTACAAAAATAATGACAGAGACCGCAGCCATAATTAACAGTAAAAACATTATCCAGTCTGAGGCTGCAAAAGTAGGATCAGAAAATTCAATACCATACCATTTATCAATAAGTTCATGATATCGGGTGATGTTCGCGTAAGGATTGTCAAGTAAGGTATTAAGCTCTGCCTTTTCATTTGGAGGAATTTTATCTGACAGCCACATAGAAGGGAGATAGTAGCGTAGCCAGACAATAGAAATAATAGATACGAAGCTGCCAATAGCCAGTGAAAGCAGTCTGGTACAAATCCATCGCCATAGAGACAGACGTTTCAGTTTGCTTTTTTTTGTTTTAGATTTCATAAATCACTGAACCTGTAGCCTATCCCTCTGACGTTAATCAGCACATTACTCTGACCTGCCATTTCGAGTTTTCTGCGTAGATTGTAGATATGCGTATCTACTACGCGTTCAAGCGCATCACTTTCAGGATGACAGGCCTCAAGCAGCGCCTGGCGCGAAAATGCTTTCTGCGGGTAAGACATAAATAATATCAACAGTGACAATTCGGTTGGGGTAAGCTCCAGACGAGACTCTTCGCCATTGCCGTCGACTAAAAACGCCCGGTGAGCTTCTGTATCCACACGGATTTTCGCAAACTGAAGATACTGTACCTTTCGTACGCCCAACGTGCGGCGGAGTACCGCATGAACGCGTGCGACGACCTCTCCAGGGTTGTAAGGCTTTACCACATAATCATCAGCACCATAGCGGAGAGCACTGATAGTATCCGCTCCTTCGCCAATTGCCGTAACCATAATCACAGGTGTTTCGCTTTTGCGTCTGAGTTCAAGCAAGACTTCAGTACCGCTCAGTTCAGGCAACATTATGTCGAGTAGAATAAGATCCGGCTTCCAACTCAAAGCCAGATCAAGTCCTCTTTGCCCATCGCTGGCAATCATCGTCTGAAAATGATCCTTTTTAAGATAGGCCTCAAGGACATTTGCCGCGTCCAAATCATCCTCAACGATTAATACTTTTTTCATCTTGATAAAACCTTGACAAATTATTGAATAGACATTGATTTTCTTCGGGGATAATCATCTTCTATAGAGTATATGTTAATTGAGGAATTTAAAGAAGATGGAAGTTAAAAAATTTCCCGCAAAAAGTTTTATGGCGCTTATCATATTAACAGGGTCAGTAAATGCCGCTAATGCCGCTGAAGAGAATGAATTTGTCAGTACTATTGGTTTAGGATACGGCAGCTCCATGAAATATAGTGGTTCAGATGAGAGAACCTCATCTGCCGTGCCCTATTTTAATATTCAGTATGGTAATTACTTTCTTGATTCAGCGGAAGGTTTAGGGTTTACGTTAAACTGGGATAATGGACTTTATTTTACACAGGCGTTCGGCTATTCATCAGGAAGGGTCGATAAAAATAGCGATTCCAGAGACGGATCGAAGAAACTTAAAGGCATGGGTACAATTAAAGAGTCGGCCGTATCATCATCTACATTAGGATGGGAGGTTGGGAAAGGCCTTGTAATTGAAGCCAATTTATCTGCACCTATTACTGATAGTCAGGGGGTTGCTTACCGGGCAGGCATTAAATATCGGCTCTGGGCAGACGACCGTGATACTCTCGTTTTCTCTACTAACGCCAATTTTGGTGATGCCCGATATAATAATACTTATTACGGGGTTTCACGTGAACAAAGTGAACGTAGCGGTTTCAAAAAGTATAAAGCAGGAGCGGGTTTATATAGTTTAGATGCCAGTCTTTCCTGGACACATGCTTTCAATGATAACTGGTGGAGTTACGCTGAAGTTGATTACACTCACTTAGATAAGAATGTAAGTAAGAGTGATATTGTATTCCGAAACAGCCAGACAGAGTATGTAGTTGGGGTCCTTTATTCTTTTTAAAAAAATTACTGTGGTTTAGAAAACAGGTCAGGCTGCGCGGTTTTACCGGGCGGCCTTTATTCCTTAATGCTCATTCCCGACTGGAACTGTATAATGCCGCATTTTTTTATTAACCGGCCAATATTCGCCTGGGTTGTTGCGCTCTTCATTGTTCTTTCTGGCCTTATTGCCATACCTCAGTTGCCGGTAGCTCAGTATCCCTCGGTTTCCCCCCCCAGCGTAACGATTTCCGTGACCTATCCTGGGGCAACCCCAGAAACCATGAATGAGTCGGTCATCTCGCTGTTGGAAAGAGAAATCTCAGGTGTGGATGAGATGCTCTACTTTGAGTCATCTGTAGATACATCTGGAACCGCCAGTATTAATGTCACATTCAAGCCCGGCACTGATATAAAAATGGCGCAGGTTGATGTGCAAAACAAACTTAAGGTCGTTGAATCACGTCTGCCACAGGCGGTAAGGCAAAATGGCATTGATGTAGAAGCGGCTGATACCGGCTTTCTCATGATCGTTGGGCTTAAGTCTTCAACTGGTGCCTATTCAGAACAAGATTTAAGCGATTATTTTGCCCGCAATGTTTCTGACGAACTGCAACGCGTTGATGGGGTGGGTAAAGTCCAACTTTTCGGCGCTGAGAAAGCGATGAGAATCTGGCTTAAACCAGATCAAATGATTAATTACAAGATTTCAGTAAGTGATATTACCAAAGCATTAAGCGAGCAAAATGCACAGGTAACACCTGGACGAGTGGGTGATGAACCGGCTCTTTCAAAGCAGTCCGTTACTTATCCTGTGATCGTCCGTGGACAACTTTCTTCTGTAGAAGCCTTTGGCAACATTACCCTCAAAGCTCTGCCAAATGGCGCGAGGGTCAGGCTGGCTGACGTTGCTCGTATTGAACAAGGTCTGCAAAGCTACGCCTTTGCTATCCGGGAAAATGGATACCCTTCCACTGCGGCGGCTATCCAGCTCACGCCGGGAGGAAATGCGGTTAAAACTGCGGAGGGTATACGGGCGCGCCTGGATGAATTGTCTAACGTACTACCAGAAGGAATGACCTTCTCAGTGCCCTTTGATACTGCGCCCTTTGTTAAACTCTCGATAGAAAAGGTCATACATACTTTTATCGAGGCCATGTTCCTCGTATTTGTTGTTATGCTCCTGTTTTTACAAAATCTTCGCTATACCTTTATCCCCGCGATCGTTGCGCCTGTAGCCTTGTTAGGCACTTTCACGGTGATGCTGCTCAGCGGCTTTTCAGTTAACGTGCTCACCATGTTTGGAATGGTGCTCGCCATAGGGATTATCGTTGATGATGCGATAGTGGTGGTCGAAAACGTTGAACGGCTGATGTCGGAGAAAAAATTATCGCCGAAGGAAGCGACGCGCGAGGCGATGCGGGAGATTACGCCAGCGGTCATCGGCATCACGCTGGTTCTCACAGCCGTATTTATCCCAATGGGATTTGCCAGTGGATCGGTTGGCATTATTTACCGTCAATTTACCTTGTCGATGGCTGTTTCAATTCTTTTTTCAGCCTTCCTTGCGCTGACTTTAACGCCGGCACTCTGCGCCTCTCTGCTAAAACCCGTTACGGAAAATGGTGCAGATAAAAAGGGGTTTGCGGGCTGGTTCAACCGCCGGTTTAATCAGTTAAGCTTACAGTATCAGTCCAGCTTGCAGACAGCCCTCAAGCGAAGCGGACGAATGATGGTAATTTATGCATTGCTTTGCGCCGTGGTGGTCGTTGCCTGGCGTAATTTGCCTTCCTCATTCTTGCCTGACGAAGATCAGGGTTATTTTATGACGTCTTTTCAGCTCCCTTCTGAATCTACTCAGCAGCGGACACGGGATGTTGTCAGTAAGTTTGAAGCATTAGTGAGTCAGCGTGACGGTGTTAAAGATAATATCTCTATCTTTGGATTTGGTTTTTCTGGTTCAGGCGCTAATACTGCTCTGGCTTTCACCACCCTGAAAGACTGGGACCGACGGAAGGGTGCCACCGCAGATGGAGAGGCGGAATTTGTGCAGGAAGCGATGGATAGCGAACCTGAAGCGACTGTCATGAGTCTTATGCCGCCGGCAATATCTGATATGGGCACCTCATCCGGTTTTACCCTCTATCTGGAAGATCGTGCTGGCCATGGGAATGAAGCACTGATGAAAGCCGCAACGCAACTTACAGATCTGGCTAATGAAAGCGGTGTTGCAGAGGATGTTTATATTGACGGTTTACCTGATGGGATAAGTGTTGTTCTTAATATTGACAGAGAAAAAGCCCAGGCGATGGGGGTCACTTTCGATGAAATTAATCAAACGCTCTCTGCAGCCACAGGTTCGTTTTATGTCAATGACTATACCGACAATGGACGTGTTCAACAGGTGATTGTGCAGGCCGATGCAGCATATCGTATGCAGCCAAACGATCTGCTCAACTTATATGTACGTAACAGTGAAGGCAAGATGGTGGCGCTTTCAACTTTCGCCAGCGCAGGATGGACGCAATCGCCTCAACAGCTGACTCGCTATCAGGGCTACCCGGCCGTCAAAATTTCCGGCAGCACCGGCGAAGGATATTCAAGCGGTACAGCCATGGCTGAAATGGAGGCGCTGGCATCCCAACTTCCTAAAGGTTACCTGGCTGAATGGACGGGTTCATCTATGCAGGAACGCTCTTCCGCGACGCAGATGCCAATTTTGTTGACGCTGTCGATATTAGTTGTATTTATGGTTCTGGCCGCACTGTATGAAAGCTGGTCCGTTCCAGTTTCAGTTATGCTGGTGGTCCCTCTGGGTCTGCTCGGTGCCTTATGCGCGGTGTTTATTGCCGGCATGACAAATGACGTCTTCTTTAAAGTTGGTATCATTACACTTATTGGTCTTTCGACTAAGAATGCAATTTTAATCGTTGAATTTGCTCGTCAGTTACACAAGCAAGGGCTATCTGTTCGGGAAGCTGCGTTACAGGCAGCACATTTACGGCTGCGCCCGATTATTATGACCTCACTGGCATTTACGCTGGGTGTTGTACCTTTAATGTTGGCCAGTGGCGCCAGCGAAAATACTCAACATGCTATTGGCACCGGCGTCTTTGGCGGCATGATTAGTGGAACGTTATTGGCAATATATTTCGTGCCTGTTTTCATTGTCGTTATATATAAAATTGTAGCCAGATTTAAATCATGGTTACCTGGCCCCCAACTAAAATAAAGTAAAGCTGCACGTGATCATACATGCCAGGGAAATGATCACGTGCATAATTTTTCAAGGCGAGAAAAGTGTCCTAGACACGTTAGAGGTCTTTTTAAGTTGAGGTTAGCTGCCTCAACTTCGCTGTCTGATATTTAGCGATACAGCGGTAGGGTGCCCAGCAGCACTGCGCCCGCCAGCATGCAGAGCACGGTCCCCACCGCCCATTTAAGACTGACGCGTTGATTCAGCCCGTAATCGAGATCCAGAATGCCCACCAGCAGATAGGTTGACGCGACGAGCGGACTCAAAAGATGAACGGGCTGACCGATCAGCGACGCAATCGCCATTTGCATAGGCGAAATGCCGTAGCTGGCCGCCGTCTGGGAGAGGATGGGTAGAACGCCAAAATAGAAGGCGTCGTTGGTCATAAAGAAGGTGAAGGGCATACTTATAAGCGCCGTAAGAATGCCAAGCCAGGGGCCTGCCGACGCGGGCAGCGATTCCACCAGACTCGTGGACATGGCATCCACCATGCCGGTGCCGGAAAGAATGCCGGTGAAAATGCCCGCCGCGAAGATAAGCGCAACGATGGCCAGCACGTTATCGGCGTGTTTAGCAATAAGCTCTTTTTGCCGCTTTAAATCGGGGAAATTCACCAGCATCGCCAGCGCAAACGCAATCATAAACAGGGTAGCCATAGGCAGTGCGCCTACGATCAACATAGCAAGCAGAGCAAGGGTCAGCGCTGAGTTGAACAGATACCGATAGTTGTCTGCAGCGCTGCGCGGCTTCTTCTCAGCCAGCATATTGACTTCCACCACGCCCAGGCGCCGCCGCTCGCGAATACCGAAGATAACCGATACCAGTAACACCCAGGCGAGACCAAAAAGCATAACGGGCAGCAGCAGCATAAAAAGATCGCCGACATCTACTTTCATGGCGCTGGCGGCGCGAGCCGTCGGCCCGCCCCACGGCAGCATATTCATTACGCCGATAGCCAGCAGCAGTATGGTCGCCATGTACTGCAACTTTATGCCCAGCCGACGATAGAGCGGAAGCAGGGCGGCCGTGCAGATAAGGTAGGTGGTCGCGCCGTCGCCATCCAGGGCGACGCTGATCCCCAAAATGGCTGTGCCAACCAGCACCTTCAAGGGATCGCCTTTCACGATGCGTACAATGAGCCGGATAAAAGGGTCAAACAGGCCCGCATCGGTCATCACGCAGAAATAGAGAATGGCGAACGTCAGCATCACGCCCGTCGGGGCAAGCAACTTCACGCCGTCCATCATCATTTTGCCCAGATCGGCATAAAATCCGGCCACCACTGCGAAAAACAGCGGGACAAGGATGAGCGCGAGCAAGGCTGATAGCCTGCGCGTCATGATCAGGAACATAAACACGCCTATCATGAGATAGCTTAGTAGGGTCACAGTGGCACCTTCTTCTTCAGCGATGGATGTTCTGTCAGTCAGAACTACGTTTTGTTTTTTATGATTTACTGTTGCGGTGAAAGTGGGAAGGCGTCAAGAAGGGATGTAAACAGAATGTAATAATATTGAACCAGATCGTATTTTTTGCTGACAGGCCAGCATGCCGCAAACGGCATGCCTGACGCCTTAGACGTGCGAAAACAGCGGGCGACCCGGTGCAATCGCGGGGAACATCTGAATCGTGCCGGTTGAGGAGTCGGTGACGAAAGCCGTTGCATTGTCCCGTCCGCCGAACGCGATGTTGGTCAGCGTCCTGCCGCCGGTGACGCTGTCATAGCGGAAGAGTGGCACGCCGTGACGGTTAAAAATCCATACGCAGCCGTGTCCCGCGTCGCAGACATAAACGTTACCTTCACTGTCCAGCGCCATGCCATCAGCGCCGCTGACGCCGCCCGCCATCGAGGTAAAAATGCCGACTTTTGTCGCCGGGCCATATTCTGACACCGGCAGTCGCCAGACGGCGTTGCCTCTGGTCATGGCGACCAGCAGCGCTTTTTCTTCGATGTCCAGAAGCAGGCCGTTCGGGCTGGGTCCGTTAGATAACAGGCACTCAATTCTGGCTGTTGGCGGATCGTAGCGGTAAACGCGCCCGGTGGGATCCTGCATCCCTGTCTGTCCCTGATCGGTAAAATAAAGCTGCCCGTTCATGGCAAAGAACAAGTCGTTTACCCCCTTAAAACTTTCACTGCGGATATGCGTCAGCACCGAAAGGGGAGCGGAGGATGACGGGCTGAGTGCCAAAATGCCCCGCCGGTAGTCAGCAATGAAAAGCCGTCCGTCACGATGGAATGCGAGTCCGTTAGGCCAACCGTCATATTCCGCTTGCAGAGACCAGACGCCGCGGCTATCGACACTGAAAATGCGACCATAGGGAATATCTGTCACAAACAGCCTACCGTTCCGGTCAAACGCCGGCCCTTCAATAAAAGAGGCTATCTGCTGGCCGGGCTTGTTTGCCCTGACCCAGTCGGAGTCGCCGGTGCGATGGAAGTGTGGCGGCATGCTGCTGAAAACCTCGCATTTGCGTGGAGCGGGCGCAGGGAACAGGCTCATGTGATATCTCTCCTGAATAAAAATATTGCTTAGCGCTGACAGCGGCTCAGCGCCAGTTGCTGAATGTGATTTAACTCCCAGTAATAAGGCGCAGAGCTAAACGTGTGTTGACTCCTTACCAAAATACAACAAAATTATAACAGAACAACATTTCGTCAGGCAGAACGGTCAAAATGTGACACCGCTTCTCCTGGCCGGTCTGGAGCAGAAAATGAGTCAGAACAGCGATATTGATATTCTCGTCAGTGAAGTGGGGCCGCGCGACGGCTTGCAGAGTGTCAAAACGGTAATGCCTACCGAGGCTAAAAAGCAGTGGATAGCGGATTTAGTAGCTGCTGGCGTGCGTGAGATTGAGGTCGGCTCTTTTGTTTCCCATAAGCTGCTGCCGCAAATGGCCGATACGGCCGAGGTAGTGCAGTTTGCCCGCCAGTATTCCGGTCTGTTTGTGACCGCGCTGGTGCCTAATCTGCGCGGTGCCGAAGATGCCTTCATAGCTGGGGTGCAAAAAATTACCCTTCCTGTCTCTGTCAGCGAGCCGCACTCGCTGGCCAACGTCAATAAAACCCACGCGCAGCTGTTTGATGAGGTACGTCAGATTGTTGAGCACCGCAATCACTTTTTTCCCGACGTCCAAATTGAGGCAGGCCTCTCTACGGCGTTTGGCTGCACCCTGCAGGGGGTAGTCGAGGAAGCGAGCGTGCTGCGAGTAGCGCGGAAGATGGCGGAGCTGGGCGTGGACGAGATCGGTCTTTCCGATACGGTGGGCTACGGCACGCCGGTGCAGGTCAGGCGTCTTTTCCAGCGTTTGCAGGAGGAGGTCGGAACGCTGGCAGGCAGCGCGCACTTTCACAACACGCGAGGGCAGGGGCTTGCCAACGTCATGGCTGCGCTGGAGGCCGGGGTTACCACCTTTGATGCCTCTCAGGGCGGTATTGGCGGATGTCCCTATGCACCCGGCGCGTCGGGCAACATCGTGACGGAAGATCTGGTCTATCTGCTGGAATCGATGGGGCTGCGCACTGGCATCGATATCGACGGGCTGCTGGAGGCGCGGGAAACCCTCCAGCGCGGTCTGCCCGGCGAGCAGCTTTACGGCTTTATCCCCGATGCTGGCGTCGGAAAAAACTTCCACTATGCAGGTGAAAAATAATGTCGCTTCAAGATGAAAAAAAGCTGCCGCTGGCAGGCGTTCGCGTTGTTGAGTTTGTTCATATGGTGATGGGGCCAACCTGCGGCCTGCTGCTGGCCGATCTCGGCGCTGAGGTAATCAAAATTGAGCCGGCGCCTCAGGGTGATAATACGCGCCGCCTGACGGGATCGGGCGCGGGCTACTGGATGACCTATAACCGCAATAAAAAGAGCCTGGCGATCGATATCAAAACCGACGAGGGCATTGAGGCGGTCAAAAAGCTGATTGCCACCGCCGATGTCTTTACCGAGAACTTTCGTCCTGGCGCGATGGAAAAAATTGGGCTTGGCTATGACGCGGTGAAAGCAATTAAACCCGATATCATTTACAGCTCGATGAAAGGTTTTCTGCCGGGTCCTTATGAGAACCGGACGGCACTGGATGAAGTTGTGCAGATGATGACCGGCCTTGCCTACATGACCGGCCCGGAGGGACGTCCGCTGAGGGCTGGTGCCTCGGTCAACGACGTCATGGGCGGGATGTTCAGCGCCGTCACCATTCTGGCTGCCCTGTTGCAGCGGGGCCAGAACGGCAAAGGGCAGTTTGTGCAGACCGGCCTGTATGAAAATTCCGCCTTCCTGGTGGCGCAGCATATGATGCAGAAAGCCGTGACGGGCAAGTCGGCGGCGCCTATGCCTAGCCGGTTATCCGCCTGGGCAGTCTACGACGTCTTCACCACCCGAGAGAATGAGCAGGTATTTATCGGCGTGGTCAGCGATACGCAGTGGAAAGTTTTTTGCGAGGCGTTTGGCATGCATGAGTTTGCTGTGGATGCCAGCCTTGCCACCAATAATCAGCGCGTACAGGCGCGAGACCGTATCCTGCCGGTGATAAAGCAACATCTGCTCACCCTGTCCAAACAGGAAGTTATGGCGCTGTGCGAGCGCTTCGGTCTGCCGTTTTCGCCGATCCGTCGTCCTGACGATCTTTTCGACGACGTACATCTCAACCAGTCCGGCGGCATGACCGGCGTGACCTTGCCTGACGGGAACCGCGTCACGATCCCGATGCTGCCCTTTGAAATGGACGGCCAGCGCTTCGGCACTCGCATCGACGTGCCGGACGTCGGCCGCGACTCCGCATCCGTCCTGGAAGCGCTGGGCTATACGCCCGAGGCGATAGCGAGTATGGAAGCACGCGGCGTAGTCACCACCTCAAAACTATAACTATTCGCCCCGGAACCGGGGCACATAATCTGTTTCTGTATCTACAACGAGGCACTGTATGTCAGCTATATCGCATCCTGCAGTGGATACCCCAGGCGGCGTGACGCCGCTCACGGCTGAAGAAAATCGTCTTCTGACAAAAGCGGCCTGGCGACTGATACCCCTGCTGGGCCTGGCTTACTTTTTTAACTATCTCGACCGCACCAGTGTCGGCTATGCAGCTTTACAAATGAGCACGCAGCTGGGGCTGACGGCCGCGCAGTTTGGGCTGGGCGCAGGCATTATGTTTGTGGGTTACTGCCTGTGCGAAGTGCCCAGTAACCTGGCGATGTATCGCTATGGTGCGCGCGTCTGGCTTGCCAGAATCATGATTAGTTGGGGACTGGTGGCCACCGCCATGGCGCTGGTAACGGGGCCGTTAAGCTTCTATGTTCTTCGCTTTTTGCTGGGCGTGGCCGAAGCGGGTTTTTTTCCCGGCGTCATCTTCTTTCTCAGCATCTGGTTTCCGGCGCAGTTCAGGACGCGCGTTCTGGCCTGGTTCACCGTGGCGACGCCCATTTCTTTTTTGATCGGGGGGCCGTTATCAACCAGCCTACTGCAGATGCACGGTGTGCTTGGCATGGAAGGCTGGCAGTGGATGTTCATAATTGAAGGGCTGCCTGCTTGCCTGCTTGGGTTACTGACACTGCGATACCTTGCCAACCGACCGGAAGATGCCCGCTGGCTTACTCCTGACGAGAAAGCGACCTTCTCGCGGCTGATGCTGGCAGAGCAGGCAACCACCCACAAGAATGCGCGTTTCAATGTGGCCCTGAAAGATATTCGCGTCTGGATATTAAGTGGCATCACGTTCAGCTTTACCCTCGGCACATACGGCATCGGCATCTGGCTGCCGCAGATGCTGAAAGCAGAAGGCATCGAAACCAGCCTGATAGGTTGGGTAGCGGCGGTGCCTTATTTTTTCTCCACGCTGGGGTTAATTTATTGGGCACGCCTGGTGGATAAGTCAGGCAGAGGCGTATTTCATCTTATCTGGGCACTGGTGCTGGCGGCGGTATCGTTGATCCTGTCGTTGTACGTAAACAGCCTGCTGCCCGCTATGCTGGGTATCACCCTCGCGCTGGTAGGCACCATCTCAGCTAAAACCATTTTTTATACGCTGCCGGGTAAATTTTTAAGCGGGCAAGCCGCTGCTGGTGGTATTGCGTTGATTAACTCGATAGGCGCATTTGGCGGCTTTGCGGGACCGTTTTTGATGGGGATGGCGAAAGAGATGACGCACTCTTTCAGCGCGGGAATGATGCTCATGGGCTGCATCATCCTGTTTTCGGCTTTACTGGCGCTTCTGCTAAGCTTCCGGTCCGACGTAACGTCCAGAAAGTAAAAGCCAGTAATCGGTTCTTGCACGCGCTCTTTTAGCCTGCAGAAAGCTAAGCACTCGCCACTTGTAATTCCTTATTGTGTTCATTAAGTTATGAACAATTCGCCCCGGCTTACAGGGGCTTTTTTTTGATGAGGCCTTATATGACAGTAGATGACGCTACGCCTGAAAACGAACAATCAGGCAAAAAGGCCTCAAGTGAGAGTGGGGCTGCTGCTGTCGACCGGGCGTTTGCCATTCTGGCGGTATTTGATAACGATGCGTCTCAACTGACCCTTGCTGAGATTGCGAGACGCACTGGCTTTTATAAAAGCACCATTCTTCGTCTGCTAAGCTCCCTTGAAAAGGCGGGTTTTGTGCGTAAAACCGCTGACGGACGCTACTGTATCGGCCCCGAACCGCTCAGGCTCTCTTCGCTCTATCAGGCATCATTTCGCTTACGTGATGTCTTGTTACCTCATCTTGAACATCTCTCAAACGTCAGCGGCGAGACTTCCTCATTTTATATACTGGACAATGACTGGCGCGTTATTCTCTATCGTGTTGAACCGCGCCGCGCCGTGCGCGTTTCAATAAGGGAAGGTGATCGTTTTTCAGTCAAGTACGGTGCGTCAGGGAAGATACTGAGTGCGTTTACACGCCTTGATGATTCTGAATTTGATGCAATACGGGAAAGTTATTGGGCTGAGTCGTACGGCGAGCGTGATCCTGAAACGTCTTCCGTATCCGTGCCTGTTTTTGGCGTTGGAGGAGTTCTACAGGGTGCTATAACTTTATCCGGACCGAAAGGCAGATTTACTGCCGAAAATATCAGGGATGTTTTGGTTACGCTTTTTCAAAGCGCGATACAAAGTACAAAAGAGTTGGGAGGTGATTATACTCTTCTGTTAGAAGCTCAGAAAAATATTACAGGTTAGTTTTTGTCAGGCAATCCATGATAATTAATATGCCGGGCATGTGTTTAGTCTATTTGTCGAAATGATCAAAATAATGATCTAAAATAATTGGTGTAATTGGGGGGTGAATTATTTTATAATATTTTATGATTATTTATTTATCTTTTTTACAAATGTGCATACTGTATTAAATTGCTTGTTTTAAAGGTTTTTATTCCAGACGAACTGATTCATGACATTGAAAAAGTTGAGTGGCTTTCTTAAGGGTATTTATCTATCAGTAAAAAAGACTTTTTATGCTAATGCTTTAAGTATTTATCCAGCTCACCTGAAATATAAAAAATAATTGGCAAAGCAATGCGGCATTCTTACCTTGCTCTGCCAGTAAATGTATCAATATCATCAGTTTAGTCAGGCCTGTTTTTACCCGTACTGGCTAATGGTTTATTAATATAGTGTTATTAGTATGGGGGCTAATGCTCGCTTAAAGTCGGGCGGCATGTTTACGTCCTGAACTCAATTTTCAACACAATCATGCTTACGTACGTCACCGTGACTTCATTCATTGAGTCATCATGTTTCTTTTTAACTGATAGGTGGTTTTAACGCATATAGCCTTCTCTTGCACATGCTGTTATTTCCATTACTAACCGACAGAACGCGGACACAACAGAGCGGCATGCCTTGCGCCAAACAGGCGCGCGTCATCAATTTACTTTGAAGAGTTGTTTGCGTCCGTAGGATCTTAAATTCTCTCAAAGTGAGCGGTGGCTTGCCACTGCTCCCCTTTTTATGAGTTGTCTTTCCTGCTTTAAAGCATCACTAAATTGGGCGGTTTCCTGTTAGGGCACTACAGCTATTTCAGTGAAATGTTGTGACAGAGGCTAATGGCGAGGCCTAAAGGTAAAAATAGCGGCAAAAGCAGGTTATGTGCCTTTGATCACATCTACGTGATAAAGGTAAACGAGCTGTTGGTATTTTGTTGATCTAAAGAACCTCAAGAGGCTAGATTGGTAAGGTAAAGCGTTAACAACCTGTAATCAATAATGCCTCGGGTTGCCCTATTTTTTACCAATCCAGTCACCGGCTACGGATCTGGAAAAACGCAGAGACAGACGATGGTAAACATCACCGAAACCAAAGAAAAAGCTAAAGAAGTACAGCCTGCCTGGGTGAAAACCTGGTGGAAACTCATGGATTTCGATATTGGAATCATTCCCTTACCTGTCTATATAATCATGATTATCCTCATGATTAGTTTTACGGCAGTTAACGGAGTCACCAAGGAACTGGCGATGGTTATCGCTATTGCTGCAACTTTTGCCTTCACATTGGGTGAGATTGGTAATCGTCTGCCTCTGTTGCGTAATATTGGTGGTGGTGCCATCCTGGTAACCTTTGTCCCTTCTTTACTTGGTTATCTTGGCTGGATCCCTCAACCAATGACCGACAGCGTTGGTGAATTTTTCAAGAGCAGTAAAATTCTTAACCTGTTTATTGCCGCTGTTATTGTGGGCTCTATTCTCAGTATGGATCGTTCACTACTGATTAAAGGCTTCCTGAAAATCTTTGCCCCGCTGGCGGTCGGATCAATATTTGCAGGGCTGGTGGGAACCGGTGTTGGCGTGCTCATGGGCATTAACCTGCATGAAGCTTTTTTCTATATTGTTGTGCCTATCATGGCTGGGGGAGTGGGTGAAGGCGCAATTCCATTAACTATTGGCTATTCGCAAATCCTGGGGCACGACCAAGGCGAAATGCTGGCAAGAGTGATGCCGGCTATTATGGTTGGTAACCTGACGGCTGTCATTCTGGCTGGTCTCCTGGCTAACCTTGGAAATCGTCTGCCTCATCTTAGCGGCAACGGTGTATTGCAACCAGGTGCAGAAGATATTCTGGGTAAGCTGCCTAAAGCTGAAAAAGGTTGCGATTTACGTGCGGTGGCTGCTGCCGCGATTGTTGCTGTCATGCTCTATCTGGTTGGCGTATTGATGCACGATCTGCTGATGTGGCCAGCGCCGGTTGTTATGCTCTTTCTGGCCGTGCTGTTAATGCTTTGCCACCTTATTTCCCCACGTATTCAGGCTGGCTCAGCTGTAGTTTATAAATTTGCGTTAACAGCGATGGCGTTTCCTATCTTGTTTACGTTTAGCCTGGTACTGACTCCCTGGGAAAGCCTTATCGCAGGTTTTGCTCCTGCTAACCTCATCACGATTGTTGCTACTGTTCTGGCAATGGTTACTGGCGGTTTCTTTACGGCTCGTTTCGTTAACCTCTATCCGATCGAGGCGGCGATCGTCACCAGTACGCACAGTGGTATGGGGGGGGCTGGCGACATTGCGATTCTGACTGCAAGTAACCGCATGCGTCTGATGCCGTTTGCGCAGATTGCAACACGTATAGGTGGGGGTATTACCGTAGCGGTGGCTTTGATTCTTATGCACACGCTGAACTGATATCTGCAAGTTCTGTCTAGACCGCCCGGGCTATGGCCCGGGTTTTTATTTGATGCGTTTTAAATATTTGAAAATGGCAGAGAGAGGGCTCTCTTCCTAATGCGAGAGTTTTATCTGCTTTAGCCGTTAGCCGCAGCAGAAAAAAGAAAAACGCTTATTTTGACTGCTTCTCGCGGGAAGCGTCTGACAGGTGCATACGCATATAGTCTGATGCTGTTTCAAGCGCGCCTTCAAGCAGTAAGCCAATTAAGACCAGGTGTTCTTTGCACCGTCGCATCGCCTGTTCACGATCTACCGCTTTGGTGTATTCCATCAGCCGTCTGACACGGTTTAAGCGTTTCAGAGAGTCCAGGATAAACATGTTTCCAGAACAGGCGGCGATGGCTTCATGTAAACGGGTATTGGCATCAAAAATTTGAGCAGGCGAGGCGGAAAATATGCCCCCGTTGCATAACCAGAGTTGCTCTTCCTGACACTGGAGGATACTGGCTTCATCCAGCCTAAAGGTGGGTTCGAGAATGCCGGCAGGTTCAATTATTTTCCTGAAACGATAGCTTTCGTCATAGGCGCCGCCAGAACTCATCGACTCGGCAAATAGCCAGCCATGTCCCGGTAATCGTTCCACCCATCCCTCATGATGAATGCGCATCAGAATATCGTTTAACAGGCTGCGAGTGATTCCGTAACGACGCATCAGTTCGTTTTCAGTGACTTTTTCCGGCAACTCACCCTTTAACCTGTCATCGGCGATTTTAAAATAAATTTCATCTGCATTGCTCTGTAATGGCTCTGCAAACGGGGAACAAGAGAGCGCGCCTTCGCCTACCACATAGCCGCCTTCAGGATGGCGAGTAATTAAATCTCTGTCAGCCATTTTGGCAAGCGCAGTGCGTACCGGAGAACGCGAGACACGCAGATGCTCCGCAAGCGCGCGTTCTGGCAAGCGGGAGCCTACCGGCAGAGACTGGCTGTTAATGTACTGAATAATGCTTTGTACCAGTTGTGATGAAAGCGTATGAGGCATAACTATCCGGTCTGTTGAAAGCGAATACCCAACTTTAACCTGGGCGAATGAATTTCGTAAATTTGTTACAACTGTCTAAGTGTGATCATGATAACAAAAAACAGGCATAACATTTGTTTTACACATCACCTATGGTACTTTGGGTGCACAATGTACCAGGGGGTGAAGCATGTCAGATCGTCAGTTAGCGAGGATGATAAACGAGAGGGGCCATGGCGCATGTGACAGTCATGTCCATCTGTTTATGCCGGATATTTTCACGTATGCCCACGATCGTCGCTATACGCCGCCATCGGCCACGTTAATTGATCTGGCCGCCCATAACGAAACGCTGGGCATTACCCATTCCGTTCTGGTTCAACCCAGCTGCTACGGTACAGATAACCGGGCACTGTGCCATGGCCTTGCCGTGCTGGGTGCAGATCGCGCCAGAGGCGTGGTTGTTTTAGATATCGAACGGGTTGCGGATGAAGAATTACGCGCTTTGCATCGTAAAGGCGTACGCGGCATCCGACTAAATTTATCTGTTTCAGGACAAGCGGATATTGCGCGTCTACGGTCTGAAATGGCCCGTGCGGAAGCACGTATCGCGCCGCTGGGCTGGCATATGCAGATATTTGCTAACCCGACCCAGCTGGCCTTGCTGCTGCCGCTCATTCGAGACTGCAGCGTTCCCGTCGTGCTTGACCATTTCGCTGGCGGCGCGGCGATGGCGGATCACATCACCGACCTGTTAAAGCAGCCCAATATCTGGATCAAACTTTCTGCGCCCAGTCGAGTGTCTACTGCGCCAGGTTATGCCGATTTGGTCTCAGTCGTCAGACGCTTTATTTCCATTGCACCGGACCGCCTGATATGGGCCTCAGACTGGCCACATACTGGCGGTCATGGCCGCAGAAACAATTCTGTAAACGAAATCGAACCCTTTGCGGCTGTGAATGACCGCGAAGACCTTCATCGTCTTGCCTGGTGGGTAGATGACGGCGAAGTTTTCCGCCAGATCCTGACCACAAACGCCTACGCACTGTACGATTTTTAACACTGATAAGAAGGCCGAATCATGATCGTTACTGTTAATCCTGCCACAGGGCGCACTATCGCTGAATATTCACTGCATTCCATGGCCGACGTTGAAAAGCGTATTGCTGCGGCGCACGACGCGCAGAAATCCTGGGGTAAGCAGCCGGTGTCTGAGCGCGTGACCCTGCTAAACAATGTGGCCGAGGTGCTGCGTCGTAACAAGGCTCTTTATGCAGCAACCATCACGGAAGAGATGGGTAAGCCTATTGCTGAAGCTGAAGCCGAAATAGAGAAATGCGCAGTAACTTGCGAGTTTTATGCAGAAAGCGCAGGGAAATTTTTGAGTGACACGCACGTGTCGAGCAATGCTGCTGACAGCCGTATCGTTTACGATCCACTGGGTGTTGTGCTGGCCATTATGCCGTGGAACTACCCGTTCTGGCAGTTTATTCGTTTTGCTGCGCCTGCACTGGCAGCTGGTAACGGTGCCCTTCTCAAACATGCGAATAATGTAGCCGCCTGCGCTATTCAGCTTGAAGAGTTGTTCCGCGAAGCCGGGACGCCGGAAGGCCTTATTTCTACACTGCTGATTGATGCTTCTGACGTAGCCGCTGTACTGGCAGATGATCGGATTGCCGCTGTTACTCTCACCGGATCGACGCAAGTGGGCAAGATTGTTGCCGCTCAGGCAGCCAGTCTTATGAAGAAGCAGGTTCTGGAACTTGGAGGTTCTGATCCTTTTCTGGTGCTTGCTGATGCGGACATTGAGCTTGCTGCGAAAATGGCTGTTAAAGCGCGCTTCTCAAACACTGGGCAGAGCTGTATCTCTTCAAAACGTTTCATCGTTGATGCATCAGTAGCAGACAGATTCGTCGAGTTGTTTGTTGAGGGTGTACAAACGCTGAAAACGGGGAATCCAACCGATCGCGATAACACCATTGGGCCTATGGCTCGTGAAAATCTGCGCGATGCATTACATGCCCAGGTTGAACGCAGCGTTCAGGAAGGTGCAAAGTTAATCACTGGTGGTAAAGCGGTAGATGGTGAAGGTTTTTACTATCAGCCTACCGTACTTGATCACGTTACCCCGCAAATGACCGCTGCGATTGAAGAAACCTTTGGGCCTGTGGCTGCCGTCATTCGCGTACAGTCGGAAGATGAAGCCATTGCCGTGGCCAATAACACTGAGTTTGGCCTGGGCGCTGCGGTATGGACTGGCGATGTGGAAAAGGGTTATCGCGTTGCCCGTCAAATCGAAGCCGGCGCCGTGTTTGTTAACGGGCTGGTCGCCTCCGACCCACGCCTGCCATTTGGTGGAATAAAACAGTCTGGCTATGGACGTGAGTTAGGTGAGCTGGGTATTCGAGAGTTTACTAATGTCAAAACTCTATGGATTGGGCCAGCCAAGTAACCGGAGTACGTTTGTATGATTAAAACAGAATCTAATTCTTATCTGCTGCATCCAGCAGATATTAAAAAACACGATCGTGGCGGTGGTGCGAGTACCACGCCGCTGGTTACGGCGGGAATGGGTGCCAGCGCCTTTATCACTGGTTATACCGAATTTGCGGGTGGCGCAAAAATTCCGTTCCACTTCCATAACTGTGAAGAGAGCGTACTGCTGGTTGAAGGCAACGCAATTTTTGACATCGACGGGCAGGAATTTGCGATCCAGCCACAGGATGTCACCTTCATCCCGGCGGGCGTTCCGCATCGCTTCCGAAACGCTTCGGAAACAGAGCCGATGAAAATTATGTGGGTGTATGGTTCACCAGATGCTAATCGCACCCTGGTTGAAACGGGTGAAACACGGCCAATTGCGGCAGAGCATAAAAGTTAATTAGTCAGATTAAAGTAAGGAAAAATCATGAAATTTCTCGTTCTGCCGGGTGACGGTATTGGTCCTGAAATCATCGAATCCGCAGTTGCAGTGCTGAAAGAAGTCGATAAAAAGCACGGCCTGGGCATTGAGTACGACTATCAGGACATTGGCTTCGCCAGCCTGGAAAAATATGGCACCACGCTGCGCCCTGAATTGCTGGAAAGCGCACGCACCTACGAAGGTATTTTACTGGGGACAATTTCTCACGCTGATTATCCCAAGCCGGAGAAGGGTGGTATCAACGTTTCGGGTGCATTCCGCGTGGGACTGGACCTTTACGCCAACGTACGTCCGGCACGTACGCGCCCTTATATCACCAGCAACCTGCGTGAAGGCAAAACCATGGATTTGGTGATCATGCGCGAAGCGACGGAAGGTTTTTATCCTGATCGCAACATGTCTCGCGGCTGGGGAGAAGTGATGCCAAGCCCGGATATGGCGCTTTCTACGCGTAAAATTACCCGTCACTGTTCAGAACGTATTGCCCGCCGTGCGTTCGAGCTGGCTGCCAAGCGCCGCAAAAAAGTAACCGCAATCCATAAAGCCAACAGTTTTCATATGACTGATGGCCTGTTCCTTGAAGCAGTACGCACCGTGGCTAAAGATTTTCCGGATGTGCAGCTGGATGACCTACTGGTTGATGCATCAACTGCACATCTGGTACGTAATCCGGAACGCTTTGATGTGATGGTTGCTGAAAACTTCTATGGCGATATTCTCTCCGATCTTGCGAGTGAGCTGTCAGGTAGTTTAGGCCTTGCTGGTTCAGTCATGGCGGGTGACAGCCAGTGCTGTGCTCAGGCGCAACACGGTTCTGCACCTGACATTCAGAATCAGGATAAGGCGAACCCTACCTCTATGATCCTGTCAGTTGCGATGCTGCTGGAGTGGATTGGTGAGAAAAAATCGCTGCCGGTATGGAGCGAAGCCGGTGCAACCATTCACAACGCGATTGAAAAAGTGCTGGCTGAGCCGACGCACCGTACCGTTGATTTGGGTGGTAGCACTGGTACTAAAGCTTACACTTCTGCGGTCATCGAGCAGATCCGCAGCCTGTAATCAAATATCAGGACGAGGGCAACGGACAAGGATGTCCATCTAATGCAAAAGGTGAGAGAACATGCCAGAAATTGTGGTGTATGCGGTAGAAGGTCGTTCTGCCGAGCAAAAAAAGACGCTGATGGTCAAGATCACTGATGCTGTTGTTGAAAGCTTTGGTGTGGATAAAGACCGCGTGGTGGTTTCCATCGTTGAAACCAACGCCGCAGACAAATCTCGCGGCGGTGTGCTTTACAGTGAACGAAAAAAATAAATCGGCTAAGGCGGGTATTGCTGCCCGTATTAGCAAAAGGAAACAAGAATGATACATGTCATTGCCATTATTAAAGCAAAACCGGGTAAGAGAGATGAAATTATTGCTCAGGTTCAGGAAAATATTCCACGAGTCATTGCCGAAGAAGGTTGCGTGGAATATCGACCTGTTATTGATTCATCCCTTGAAGTAGCTACTGGCTTTGGCCCCGATACGCTGGTCATTGTGGAAAAATGGCGGGATGACCTTTGCCTGAAAAAACATGCTGCCGCACCTCATATGAAAAGCTATGCCGAAAAGGTAAAAGATTACATTCTCGAACGTGATATTCGTCTTTTGAAAGATATCTGAATTTTAAATTTGAATTAAAGGTGCGCAGGCAAACTGGCTTCACTGCTAAGGGTTTGCTCATGCTCATTGAACGCTCACCACGCCACTTTCAGGAGCCTGAAGATGACAGCGCTTTCTCACTTAAATCAGCAGCTGGCGAATTATGGCATTACGACCGACGCTGAAATTATTTACAACCCTGATTATTCCACCCTGTTTGCAGAAGAAACGCGTTCCGATTTGACCGGTTTTGAAAAAGGTGTGGTTACCCGCACCGGCGCTGTTGCCGTTGACACAGGCGAATTTACGGGCCGCTCACCTAAAGATAAATACATTGTGCGCGATGACGCTACCCGAAATACAGTCTGGTGGGCCGATCAGGGCAAAGGAAAAAATGATAATCATCCACTCTCACAGGACGTCTGGAATCATCTAAAAGCTTTGGTCTGCCAGCAGCTTTCTGACAAGCGGCTGTTCATTGTTGATGCCTGGTGCGGCGCTAACAGCGATACGCGTCTGGCCGTTCGTTTCGTGACAGAGGTTGCCTGGCAGGCACACTTCGTAAAAAACATGTTTATCGCGCCATCCGTTAGCGAGCTGGCGAGCTTTAATCCTGATTTCGTGGTGATGAACGGCGCTAAGTGCACCAATCCCGACTGGCAGGCGCAGGAACTAAATTCTGAAAACTTTATTGCGTTTAATTTGACTGAAAAAATTCAGCTGATCGGCGGGACCTGGTATGGCGGTGAAATGAAGAAGGGAATGTTCTCCGTGATGAACTACCTTTTACCGCAACAGGGCATTGCGTCAATGCATTGTTCAGCTAACGTCGGCGAGGAAGGCGATGTCGCGCTGTTTTTTGGTCTGTCAGGCACGGGTAAAACCACGCTTTCTACCGATCCTCATCGTCAGCTGATCGGTGATGATGAACATGGCTGGGATAACGATGGCGTCTTCAACTTTGAAGGCGGCTGCTACGCCAAGACGATTAATCTTGATCCCCAGGCAGAGCCGGAAATTTATCAGGCGATTCGCCGGGATGCTTTGCTGGAAAATGTTGTTGTTATGGCTGACGGCAACATTGATTTCAGTGATGCGTCCAAAACTGAAAATACGCGCGTCACTTATCCTATTTATCATATTGAAAACATTGTTAAGCCTGTGTCAAAGGCGGGGCACGCCAGTAAAATTATCTTCCTGACAGCCGACGCATACGGCGTGCTGCCGCCTGTCTCGGTGTTAACCAATGAGCAGGCGCAGTATCACTTTCTTTCCGGCTTTACGGCCAAGCTAGCCGGCACGGAGCGCGGCGTGACAGAACCGACGCCAACCTTCTCAGCATGCTTTGGCGCCGCTTTTCTGAGCCTTCATCCGGTACGCTACGCCGAGGTGCTGGTTAAGCGCATGCAGGCATCAGGGGCGAAGGCTTATCTGGTCAATACTGGCTGGAATGGGCAGGGCAAACGCATTTCTCTCAAAGAAACTCGCGTCATCATTAATGCCATTCTGCAAGGTAAGGTGGATGAAGCTCCCACGTTTAACTTACCCATTTTTAACCTGGCCGTACCGCGTGAACTTGCCGGGGTAGAGCCGGCGATTCTGGATCCGCGCACTTCCTGGGAAGATGCGCTTCAGTGGCAGAATAAGGCCCATTTTTTGGCAGACAAATTTATCACCAACTTCGAAAAGTTTACTGATACCGCAGAAGGGCAGGAACTCGTTAATTTTGGGCCGCTGAAAAAATAATAAATAGCAAAAACTTACTCTGTACCTGTGAAGGAGCCAACATGATTTCACGTCGTTTCCTGTTAAAAAGCGCGCCTCTGATCGGGGTCGCTGCTGGGATAAGTGCCAAACTGAGCTGGGCAGCAGCTGTCTCTTCAGATAATTTTGCCACCAGACTGACGTTTATCCCGCCGAAAGGCAGTTGTGATTGCCACGTGCACGTATTTGAACCTGACACATTCCCATTCGCTGAGGCTCGCGTCTACACACCCGACCGTGCCTCTGTCAGCGATCTGGAACGTCACCTCAATGAGCTGCATATGGACCGTGTCGTGTTGATTCAGCCCAGTCCTTACGGTACGGATAACCGCTGTATGCTGAACGCTATTAAGATGCTGGGACAGCAACGCGCACGCGGTGTCGCAGTTGTAGACGATGACATCTCTTTGCAGGAACTAAAACAGTTACACGAACAAGGAATACGCGGCCTGCGCCTGAATATGGAAGCGCGCGCAGGTGGAAAGCTGAGCGCGGAAGAGAGCAGCGCATACCTTAAAAAGATGGCGGCAAAAATCAGCTCGCTTGGCTGGCATCTGCAAATTTATACCAATTTGCATGAAATCGCTGCGCTGAGTGAAACCCTGACCCAGCTGCCTGTGCCGGTCGTGATCGATCATCTTGGTAAGCTAAAGGCTGAAGAGGGCACAGCGCAACCCGGATTTAGCGAACTGCTTTCGTTGCTCGAATCGGGCAAAGTTTATGTCAAATTGTCTGCTCTTTATCGCGTGACCAAAGATACGACCTGGAACAATGTAAAACCCTTTATTGCTGCGTTGGTCAGTCGCAAGCCGGATCGGCTTATCTGGGCCTCTGACTGGCCGCACACTATGCCCGCGCCGGGTAAAAAGCGCACCCGGGAAGGCATTGAATATTTCTATCCTGTTGATGACATTTCCATCCTGAATGCGTTCGGGGATTGGCTGCAAACCGAAGCGCTGCGCACCCAGATTTTTGTCACCAATCCCCGCCAGCTTTACTGGGCGGATAAGACGATTTAATGCTGTCGTTTGTCGTAAGACTGCTTTGCATTTCTTCCGGCATCTGCGATGCCGGATTGACCAGGATTCGGATGCTGTGATCGCCGTAAGTTTAACCAGTCATCTGGTTCATCAAATTTCTCTCTCACTACCGCTTTTTATCCTGATTATTGCGGGCTACGGGGTAGGCCGCTTATCGGGCTGGCCAGTATCGGTTTCTGAAGGGTTGAATCGTTTCTGTTTTACCCTGGTATTGCCCTGCATGCTTTTCCACGTTATGTGCAGCTTTTACAAAACGCCTCCGGTTGATCTGCGCTTGCTCATCGCTTTCTTCGGCAGCTGTTTTATTGTTTATGCGCTCGGACGTTATATCGCAAAAAAGCTGTTTCATCTGGATCCGGTGTCGTCGTCAGTTTTTGCGCTTGGCGGGATTTTTTCCAACAACACCATGTTGGGCATACCCCTTGCGACTTTACTGCTTGGGCCAGCCTCGCTGCCATCCATCGCGCTGGTGCTTATCTTCAATAGTCTGATTCTATGGACGCTGGTAACCCTTTCCGTTGAATGGGCGCGGAACGGCAGCTTCTCCTTGGGAGGAATAAAAGCCACGCTGAGCAGCGTTTTAAAAAATCCCATTATCATTGGCATTGTGGCAGGAGCAGCCTGGAGTTTATTACATCGTCCGCTTCCTGCGGCCCTGGATAAGCCCGTTGAAATGATAGCGAGTATGGCGGCGCCACTCTCCCTGCTGACGCTAGGGATGAGCCTGGCGCGTTATGATATTTGTGACGGACTGAGGGAAAGTTATGCTATCTGTCTGTTAAAACTCTTCATTCAGCCTGTAATAATTGCTCTTATCGCCTTCGCCACTGGACTACCCGCCGCAGAAACAAAAGTTGTGGTGTTACTTGGCTCGATGGCATTAGGCGTAAACGTCTATTTGATGGCGCAGAAATTCGGCGTTATGCAGGAAGCCTCAGCGACCAGCACGTTGTTTAGCACCGCGCTGTCAGCGCTGACAACACCGCTTTTGATGATGCTTATCACTCGATTTTATCCTCTGAATTAAACGCAGGCGGCCCTGCTGTCTTCAATTGCAGTTGATGCTGTGATCGAGGCTTGATTTTAACAGGCCAGCAGTGCCTGGCTGGGTGATGCGACTGCCGCGTAAAAACAGGCAGCAGCGTTGCGCCATACATCATTTCAAACCAGGAGGAATAGTAATGATACACGTGCTCAGGTGCGTATATATGCGCGGTGGAACCAGTAAAGGGTTATTTTTCCTGCGCGAATGGTTGCCAGAAGATCCTGATGAGTGCGAGCGTCTTTTACTTCGCGCATTAGGTAGTCCTGATCCTTATGGCACACAAATAGATGGAATGGGTGGCGCTACGTCCAGTACCAGCAAGGTAGTTATAATTTCTCGTTCCAGCCGTGCTGACAGTGATATTGATTATTTTTTTGGTCAGGTCGCCATCAATCAGGCCAAAATAGACTGGTCAGGCAACTGTGGGAATCTTACTGCTGCAGTTGGGCCATTTGCCGTGGCGCAGAGACTGGTTAAAACGCCGATGAAGGGGCTCGCGGAGGTCAGGATCTGGCAAGCTAATCTACAGACGCGCATTCTATCGCGCTTTGAGGTTAATTATGGTCGCGCAGAAGAGGAGGGTACATTTTTCCTGGATGGCGTGGCATTTAGCGGTGCTGAGGTCGAACTTGACTATCTTGACCCCTGTGGTGCACCTGCAACCGGACATCCCATTTTTCCAACGGGAAACGCGATTGACTATGTGGATGTGCCCACGGTTGGTCCAGTCAATATGACAATGATGAATGCCGGGAATCCCGCCGTACTGGTGCATGCTGCAGCGCTGGGCTTAAAAGGCACTGAACTACCTGTGGAGATTAACGGTAATGGGGACTTGCTCTGCCGTGTAGAAATAATCAGAGCAACAGCCGCAGTTATTATGGGGCTAGCAACAGATCTGGAAGACGCGCGTAAAAACGCCCTCCATACGCCAAAATTAGCCTATCTCTCGAAGCCAGCGAACTTCGTCACAACCAGTAACGCCAGAGTAGAGAAAAACAGTATCGATCTTAATGCGCGCATTTTTTCGATGGGCAAACTGCATCATGCGCTAACTGGCACCGGTGCTATTGCGATCGCGGCGGCAGCAGTAATACCCGGTACGCTCGCCAACCTTTTGGTTATAAAACCTGACGGTGACAACTTCAGGATTGGCCATCCAGCAGGCAGTTACGCCGTAAGCGTAGAGGCATGTCAGACAGGCAACCAGTGGCATATCCGTAAGGCAACGATGAGCCGTAGCGCCAGACGCTTGTTTAGTGGGGAATTATTTGTACCTTATGAAGGAAAATAACCAAGCTATCACGGCGCTTTTGCAGTAAGCAAATATTGGTAAACAGACTTCGGCGTGAAAAGAGCGGGTTAAAGCCGCTAATTGTTATTCAGTGAAAAGGTTCTTACAGTTAACGTAAGAACCTTTTTACGCTTTTAAATCTTCTATTTAACCACAGCTTTATTTGCGGACTTATGAAGATTTACCTTGTGAATGATTAAGGTTGATAAGCAGGCAATAACGCCAATGGCGGCGATAGGTAACATTGCGTAGGTAAAGTTGCCAGTTAATGTTTTTACCGCACCAATCGTATAAGTTGCCGCGAATACGCCAAGGCTATTCAGCGCGTTGATTGCAGCAATAGCCTGGCCTGAGTTCCGGCCGCTGATTATTTTAGAGGTCAATGCCCAGAAAGGCCCTTTAATGGTTGAAGCTGCTGATATAGCAATACACAATATGACAATTAGAGGGAGCAATTGATTTATAAACGTCGTTGCAACTAATGCAATCGATGAAAAGCTTAATGGAATTAACAGATGATATTTATGTTCATTTGATTTATCCGCATGAGATGCCCAAAAATACATCGCCAGTGCAGCCAAGGCGAAGGGTACAGAATTTAGCATGCCTGTCTGGATGATTGATAAGTTATATGACTTTATTATTTGAGGTTGCCATAAAGACAGCGCATTCGTTACTGAATTTCCGCCAATATAAATAAAGGCCAACATCCATACCTTTTTATCGCGGAATAAATCGATAAGCGATACTTGTTCCGATGAATCTTTGCTAGCAGAGTCTTGTGATGTTTCACCTTTAAGCCATGCCTTCTCTTTACCATTCAGAAAAGAAGCAGAATCCACGTTTTCTGGCAAAACATAGAAAGCTAGAATTCCCATAAAAATTGCAGGGGATCCTTCAATGATAAAGAGCCAGTGCCATCCTTTTAAACTCATCAAATCATCAAGCATCATAATGCCAGCAGATAAAGGCGAACCCAGTACGCTTGAAAGTGGTACCGCCATCATCAGCACTGCTACAACACGACTTCTGTAATTTTGTGGGAACCACTGTGTAAAATAAAATATGATAGTAGGAAAAAAGCTTGCTTCAGCCATTCCCAAGAGAAATCTTAATACGATAAAACTGACTGGGCCCTGAACAAATGCCATGCAGGTTGATGCTATTCCCCATGAAAGCATACTTATCGCCAGCCATTTACGCACACCAAACCTGTTCATTAACAGGCTGCCAGGCAGCGCAAACAGGCAATAAGATATAAAAAATAAACCAGCTCCGAAACCATATGCCTGAGCATCAATGCCTAAATCAGCATTCATTTGTAATGCTGCAAACCCGACGTTTACGCGGTCCAGAGAGGCCAGGAAATAAGCAGCCGTTAAAAAAGGTAATAATCTAATAGAGATTTTTTTTATTGTGGATTTTTGAAAGTCTTGAGCATCTTTCATATATGGCCTCTTCAGAGAGAATATAACTAAAAACGCGTCTTATTCCACTCAGTTCATGTTGAGTTAAGTTAACAAATCTTCGATTGTATCCAGTTGTGAATTTTTCCTGCTATAACATCAGAATTTTCATCTAGCATTAATAGATGGCTATTACCATAAATACCTTCTTCAGGTAGTTCAATCCATGTAGAATCCACACCAAAATCAAGTAGCTCCTGATGATAATCTTTCATTATCTTTTTCTTTTTAATCCAATAATCGCTTTTTTCAATATTGTCTCCCCATAAAAACAAATGCGGTATATTTTTTATTTTTTCGCTTCTGTAATTCAACTTTGGCGGAGTGCCAGGTTCAATTGTGACAAGGCCCTTGATTTTATCTGGATAATTATTAGCTGCAGTGAAAGCAAATGTGGCAGCCTGACTATGAGCAATCAATACACATGGAAGGATTTCTTCCAGTAAATTATTATATCCACCTTGAATTTTTTCGTCAGAGTCTAGCCATCTCGGTACCATGCTTTTACAAAAATCGTCATAGAATTTGATCGGGAATTTTATACCTGAATAATATTCTCGGTTTTTAAAGCTGGGGCCAATTCTGAACATTTCCCAAGCCTGATCATGACTTCTGAATATTGGTTCTGATTTATAAACTTCAGGATACTTTGAAAAAGAAGAACGACCTCGCTCTACGCTGTCGGTGATATAAACATCATATCCATTTTTGAGAAAAAACATCTGGTATCCAGGTGTACCATTTGGTTTTGTTTCCCAGACTTGACCAGTCATTCCGCCACCGTGCCATAACATTACCGGATAGGGCATTTTGGGTTCACATAATTCAATGCTTTGTACATACATTTGTTCTGTGTAATGCTCACCATTAGGATCCATCTTTATCTTTATCGATCCTTGCGTAAATGCATGTTCAATCACAGGAAGATTGCTTAACGTTACTTTTCTACCCCCAATCATTCTCCCTGAGATATTTTTAATTAAAATTCCTTTTTCTTTATTATCTTGACTCGACATGAAACTTCTCCCAATGGCAAACGCTTAATAATATCTTTCTAAAAAAACAAATTTAAAGCTATACTTTCATGGTACTTTGTGTCAACTAAATACCTTAATTGTATGTCTTATTGTTAATGTTTTGTGACTTAACGCACATTGGCGCAAAGATTAAATTTATAGTTTATTGATTTTATTAGGATTTTATCAGGAAGGGGATAGTGCGTGAATTGATGCAGGAAAGATTCACTCTATGGTATCTCCCTGGTTTCAAGATTTAATGAAAATTGTATTAAATTAGATAGATTGAACGACTTAAAACATCCTTTAAACTCCTTAACGTTTGATTTTTCGTTTTTTATTTACTGCTGATAATTAATAGTGTTTCATATGCCGCACTTAACGATTTTGAAATTTTACATGAAGTTAGCTAACCTCCCTTTGTCAACAAATACGCATTGGGTGCTGTTCAGTCCGGAACTTATCAATAGTATTAAGTATGTTTAACAAGGGATTGACTATCCGGATTAACCGGGTAACGTTTTGCATTTTAATGCTCCTCACCTCATGATTTTTACGCCAGTTACCTTTAAAGGATTCAGCGGTCAAAAGATAAAAGCATGGGTATATTTGCAAAATAACTCGTTTATTTAGAGAAAAGTGGCACCTGTAAATTCAACTTCCGCGGAACCTTGCGATTCCGCGAAGGATAAGTACCTGGAAAAAATCTGTTAGCATGGGTTTGCGAGCTCATTTATCTCAAGCCGTTTAGTTCATCAGTTGATTTTGATGCGACCCATTTTAAAAAACTACGGTGCTTAGCTACCAGATGTTTATCCTGGCGCCAGAGCAAATTTATTGGTCGTGGTTCAGGTAAAGCATGCTCCAGTAGTGTGACCAGTCTCCCAGCGGCAATATCATCAGCCAGCAATAGTTTCGGTTGCAGAATCAGTCCTGCGCCGGCTAGCGCTGCGCGCCGTAATGCATGTCCGTCATTACAACTAAAGGTCGCATTTTCTGGCCAAATTAGTGTGCTGCCGCTGCGCCAGCCATTGAGCCGGTTCCAGTTGCTATAGCGTAGACAACGATGAGAGGTGAGCTCTTCAATTGTTTGTGGGGTGCCATGTTGAGTCAGATAAGTCGGAGCACCTGCGATAACCATGTGATAATCGCCGATGCGCTGAGCGACAAGCGGCATATCCGCTGGAAGCTCACCGATGCGAAAGACAAAGTCAAACCCTTCCGCGATAACATCCACAAAGCGATCGCTGAGTTCCAGTTCGATATGAACCTCAGGGAACTGCTGCTGAAATTCACTACACAGGCCCGCTATCACTGTACTACCCAACGTGAGGGCTGCGCTGATACGCAAACTACCGGCGGGAAAACGGCGCAGGCCCTCAATACGGCTCTCGGCTGACTGCAGTGCTGCGAGCACCTGCAGCGATTCGTCATACCAGGCTTTACCGGCTTCCGTCAGCGTCTGACGGCGCGTATTGCGCTGCAGTAAACGCGCCTGCAGGTGCGTTTCCAGCTGCGCGATAGTTTTTCCTACCCTGACCGACGAGATATCCAGTTGCCTGGCGGCCTCGCTAAAACTGCCGCTTTCTACCACCGCAACGAACACTTCCATTCCACGCAGCTTATTCATGATTACAAACTTTTAGTTTCAGATGATTAAATTTCTGGTCCATTTTTCCGCAGATTGCAACCTGTCACTCTGCAAACAGGTTTCAGATAACGGGAGTGAAGCATGAAAATTATGGTGGTAGGCGCCAGCGGTACGATTGGGCGCGCGGTGGTAGAAAATCTGTCACGCGATCACGAGATTCTCCGGGTGGGCAAAACGCAGGGCGATCTGCAGGTCGATCTTACCGACGAGGCCAGCGTGATCCGGCTCTTTGCGCAGAGCGGCAAGGTGGACGCCATTATAGCGACCACGGGCAGCGTGCATTTTGGCCCGCTGGCAGAGATGAGCAGCGCGCAGTTTGATAAAGGATTGCAGGATAAGCTGATGGGGCAGGTACGGCTGGTGCTGATCGGACAGCATTACCTGAAGCCCGGCGGCTCTTTTACCCTGACGACCGGCATTCTGACGCAACATCCCATCCGCACCGGCGTCAACGCCACTGCGGTCAACGCGGCGCTGGAGGGCTTTGTGCTGGCTGCGGCCAATGAGCTGCAGGGTCAGCGCATCAACGCCGTCAGCCCGACGGTTGTGACTGAAGCGCTCGACAAATACGGCCCCTTCTTCCCTGGCTTTGAGAGCGCCGCCGCTACTCGCGTGGCGCTGGCTTATCGCCGCAGCCTGGAAGGTATCGATAACGGGAAGGTCTATCGCGTCTGGTAACGATCCGGCGCACTGCCGCAACGGTGCGCCGACGCCATCGGCCAGCGCGGGGGCGCTACGCCTGAGCAGGCGTCACGCGCAGGCGTAGCGCCTGCTCATAGACGGTAAGCAACAGCTGTTCGATATTCATCAACGGCCCGCCGTGGCGCAACCTTTGCCGTAGCCAGACGATCTCCTGCTCCACGTCGCGCGAAAATAGCCGCTTGCTGCTGGCGTTGCTGAGCCAGCGCGTCAGGAAGATCGTCTGTGCCGTAGGCGAGCGCACGGCCTGATATTTTCCTGCGAACCTGAGCGCCAGCAGGGCGCAACAGTAGAAGTGCACTTTACCGTCCAGCTCAGTCTGACGCATAACGGTTTCCCCCTTACTTAACTGGTTACCAGAGGCACCCGCGGCGCGAGCGCGCTCAGTAACTCATAACCCAGCGTGCCGGCGGCCTGAGCCACATCGTCAACCGGCAGCGCCGGCCCTCAGAGTTCAACCGTGCTGCCGATACCCGCGGCGAGGCAGGGAGAAAGATCGACAGCGAGCATATCCATTGAGACGGTGCCGACGGTGCCCGTTCTGACGCCATCAACCAGCACCGGCGTGCCGTCGGGCGCATGGCGGGGATAGCCATCCGCATAGCCGCAGGCGACGATGCCAATACGCTGCGCGCCGGCTGCACGAAAGCGACCACCATAGCCGACCCGATCGCCGGTCTGCAACGACTGGACCGCAATAATCTGGCTCGACAGACGCATTACCGGCCGCAGGCCGGTCGCGGCGATATCCTGCCAGCGACCGCTGGGCGAGGCGCCGTAGAGCACAATGCCGGGCCGCACCCAGTCAGCGTGGGTGGCGGGATGCCACAGCGTGGCAGCCGAGTTGGCCAGACAGTACGGCAGGCGCATCTCCGGCGGCAGCGAGCGGATCAGCGCCATCGGCGCCGCCACCCCGGTGTCGCTGTCCGCGCTGGCGAAATGACTCATCAGGGTGATGTCGCCAATATGCGGACAGGTGCTCGCCTCAAGCCAGGCGGCATGCAGCCGATCGGGCGCGAAGCCGAGGCGGTTCATGCCGCTGTTGACCTTCAGGTAGATATTGACCGGCTGGCGCAGGCGGGCGTCGGCAATGGCAGCCAGCTGCCAGAAGCTGTGCACCGCTGTTGTCAGCTTATAGCGTTCGATAAGCCGGAGATCCGCCGGTTCAAAAAAACCTTCCAGCAGCAGAATGGGGCCGTCCCAGCCCCATTCCCGCAGCCGGATCGCCTCACTGAAGTCGAGCATGGCGAAGCCATCACTCTGCTGCAGGCCGGGCAAAACGTTATCGATGCCGTGCCCGTAAGCGTTGGCTTTCACGACAGACCAGATTTTTGCCTGGCCTGCTTGTTGACGGATGAGCGTCAGGTTATGCCGCAGAGCGGCAAGCGAGATGTCGGCGCGAACAGGACGTGGCACAGGCGCTCCCTGGGTTTGCGGTTAACGGGCTACGACAACCCGATCGTTTAACGGTGAATGGACGCCGCCGTGATAGCGCATCACAGAGAGGTCGCTGAACGGAATCGCCGGTGTGGTGCCGGAGATCAAATCGGCAATCAGCTGTCCCGAACCGCACGCCATCGTCCAGCCCAGCGTGCCGTGGCCGGTATTGAGATAGAGGTTTTTGAAGCGCGTCGCCCCGACCACAGGGGTGCCGTCCGGCGTCATCGGCCGCAGCCCTGTCCAGAAGGTGGCGCGGGCAAGGTCGCCTGCGCCGGGATAGAGATCTTCGACCACCTTTTCCAGCGTCTCCCGCCGTCTGTTGTTCAGGCGGGTGTTGAAACCGACAATTTCCGCCATGCCGCCGACGCGAATGCGATCGTCGAAGCGCGTCACCGCCACCTTGTAGGTTTCATCCAGGATGGTGGAGGCGGGCGCCTTAGCCGCATCGGTGATGGGAATCGTCAGCGAATAGCCTTTCAAGGGATAGACGGGCAGAGAAACCAGACCGGCTAATAAGCGTGTCGAGTAGGCACCAAACGCCACGATATAGCGATCGGCCGTCAGTATGCGTTCGCCGCACTTCACGCCGAGAATGCGATCGTTATCCTCAATCAGCCGTTCAACCTGCAGGTCATAGAGAAAGGTGACGCCAGCATCCGCCGCAAGCTGCGCCAGTTTTTTCGTGAATATCTGACAATCCCCGGTTTCATCGTTTGGCAGGCGTAGCCCGCCGGTCAGCTTGTGCGCGGCGGCAGCCAGCGCCGGCTCCGCCTGCATCAGCTGATGGGGTTCCAGCAGTTCATAAGGCACGCCCGCCTCTTGTAAAACCGCAATATCCTGCGCTGCATGAGCGAACTGCGCCTCGCTGCGAAACAGCTGCAGGGTGCCTCCCTGACGTTCATGGTAATGAATACCCGTCTCGCGCCGCAGGGCGCGCAGGCAGTCGCGGCTGTACTCGGCGATGCGCACCATCCGCGCTTTGTTGGTGGCATATTGCTCTTCGTTGCAGTTCTTCAGCATCTGCCACATCCACTGTAGCTGAAACAACGTGCCGTCGGGACGCAGCGCCAGCGGCGCGTGCTTCTGGAACATCCACTTAATCGCTTTAAGGGGAATGCCCGGTGCCGCCCAGGGAGTGGCGTAGCCCGGCGAAATCTGACCGGCATTGCCCGCGCTGGTTTCCTCGGCGGCGGCGGCGCAGCGATCTACCACGGTGACCTCATGTCCTGCTTTGGCGAGATACCAGGCGCTAGTTACGCCCACGACGCCGCTACCCAAAATCAATACTTTCATCTGGCACACTCCATAAGCGTAGCGGCTGTAGAACAGCCGCCGGAACATCAGCCGTTGCTGGGGAAGGCGAATTGCGCGTTTTCCTGGGATTGCTGTTTTGGCCAGCGCTGGGTAATGGTTTTGCGCCGGGTGTAGAAGCGGACGCCATCGGGACCGTAGGCGTGCAAATCGCCGAACAGGGAGCGCTTCCAGCCGCCAAAGCTGTGAAAGGCGACGGGCACGGGCAGCGGCACGTTGACTCCGACCATGCCCGCTTCGATCTCGTTGCTAAACCGGCGTGCCGCTTCGCCGTCGCGCGTGAAAATGCAGCTGCCGTTGCCATATTCATGCCTGTTGTTCAGCGTGATGGCGTCGCTGAGCGTGCTGACGCGCACCACGCACAGCACCGGGCCGAAAATCTCTTCCTGATAGATGCGCATCTCTGGGGTGACGCGATCGAACAGGCAGCCGCCCAGAAAATAGCCGTTTTCATGCCCGGCGACGCGCAGCGTGCGCCCGTCGACCACCAGCCTGGCACCCGACGCGACGCCATCCTCAATGTAGCCGGTGACCTTTTCCTTATGGGCGGCGGTGACCAGCGGACCCATATCCAGTCCGCAGGCGGTACCGGCGCCCACTTTCAGCGCGGTGATTTTAGGGGTGAGCCTGGCAATCAGCGCATCCGCTACGGCGTCGCCAACGCATACCGCGACTGAAATCGCCATGCAGCGCTCGCCGCAAGAGCCGTAAGCGGCGCCCATTAGCGCATTGACGGCATTATCGAGATCGGCATCCGGCATCACGACCGCGTGATTTTTCGCGCCGCCCAGCGCCTGCACCCGTTTACCGCGTCGGGTGCCTTCGCGATAGATATGTTCAGCCACCGGCGTTGAGCCGACAAAACTGATCGCCTTCACCTCGTCGCTTTCAATCAGCGCGTCGACCGCTTCTTTATCACCGTTGACCACATTCAGCACGCCAGGCGGTAATCCTGCCTGCTGGAACAACGATGCGATCAGCAGCGTCGAGCTCGGGTCACGCTCAGAAGGCTTAAGCACAAACGTATTGCCGCAGGCGATCGCCAGCGGATACATCCACAGCGGCACCATCGCCGGAAAGTTAAACGGCGTAATGCCGGCCACGACGCCCACCGCGTGGAAGTCGCTCCAGGAATCGATGCCGGGTCCGGCATTGCGGCTGTATTCCCCTTTCAGCAGCTCGGGCGCGGCACTGGCGTACTCCACATTCTCAATCCCGCGCTTCAGCTCGCCCGCCGCGTCTTCCCGCGTTTTGCCATGCTCTTCGCTGATCAGCAGCACAATCTCCTCTTCGTGCGCCTCCAGCAGCTGTTTAAAGCGAAACAGTATTTGCGCCCGTTTTGCCGGCGGCAGATCGCGCCAGGCAGGTAGCGCGGCCTGAGCGGCGGCAATGGCCTCCTGCACCGTAGCGGCGCTAGCCAGTTCAACCTGGCGGATCGCTTCGCCGTTAGAGGGATTGAATACGCTGGCGGTACGGCCGTCAGGCTGGCGCATTTCGCCGTTAATTAAGTGGGTTATGATCGTCATGATGTCGCCTCCCTTAGCGAATATGGTGCAGGGCTTCGCCCACTGCGTCGAACAGGCGGTCCAGCTCGGCCGGCTGCGTGTTAAACATCGGGCCAAACTGCAGCGTGTCGCCGCCGAAGCGGACATAGAAGCCCGCCTTCCACAGCGCCATGCCCGCGTCGAAAGGCCGGACGGTGGCGTCGCCGTCGCGCGGCGCCAGCTGAATGGCACCCACCAGACCGCAGTTGCGGATATCCACCACGTTTGGACAGTGGCTCAGCGCGTGCAGGGTGCGCTCAAAGTGGGGAGCCAGCTCGGCGGACTGCGCGATCAGCGATTCGCTCTCCAGCAAATTGAGGGTGGCGAGGCCCGCCGCACAGGCCACTGGATGCGCGGAGTAGGTGTAGCCGTGCGCAAACTCGACGCTGTGCTCTGGCAACGGCTGCGACATAAAGGTGTGGTAGATCTCACGACTAGCGACCACGCCGCCCAGCGGAATAGCGCCGTTGGTCACCTGCTTGGCAAAGTTCAGAATATCTGGCGTTACGCCAAAATAGTCCGCGCCGCTCCAGCGTCCCATTCTGCCGAAGCCTGAGATAACCTCGTCGAATATCAGCAGGATGTTGTGCTGCGTGCAGATCTCACGCAGGCGCTGCAGATAGCCCTGCGGCGGAATAATGGCGCCGGCGGAGCCGGAAAGCGGCTCTACAATCAGCGCCGCGATGTTGGAGGCGTCATGCAACTCAATCAGCTTGAGCATCTCATCGGCCAGCGCTACGCCGCCGGTTTCCGCCTGGCCTTTAGTGAAGGGCAAGTGGCTTTGCAGGGTGTGAGGCAGATGATCGACGTCCATAAACTGACCAAACATTTTGCGGTTGCCGCCAATGCCGCCAAGACTGGTGCCGGCGATATTCACGCCGTGATAGCCGCGCGCCCGGCCAATAAGTTTGGTTTTCGCAGGCTGGCCTTTCAGCCGCCAGTAGGCACGCGCCATTTTCACAGCCGTATCCGCCGATTCCGAACCCGATCCGGTAAAGAAAACGTGATTGAGGTCGCCGGGCATATGGCTGGCGATCTTGTCCGCCAGCTGAAAAGAGAGCGCATGGCCGAACTGAAAGCCGGGCGAGTAGTCGAGCGTGCCGAGCTGTTGCGCTACCGCATGCTGGATTTCGCGGCGCGTATGGCCCGCGCCGCAGGTCCACAGGCCCGACAGGCTGTCAAAGATCTGGCGTCCCTTATCGTCGGTGAGCCAGCGGCCTTCTGCAGCAACGATAAAGCGCGGGTCGCGCTGAAAATTGCGATTGGCACTGAACGGCATCCAGTGCGCCTGTAAATTAAGTGATGCGGTGTGGTCAGACGCAGACATATCGTTTCCTCCTGACAGGTGTAGGAAGAGTTTGCAATTAACTCTTGGTTAAGTTAAATGCATATAAACTCAACTTCACTTGTGGAAAAACTCACCTAAATGAAAAGCAAATCTCTGGCTCAGGTAACGGATTTCGACCTCAAGCTATTGCGCATTTTTAAAACGGTCAGCGAGTGCGGCAGCTTTTCCGCCGCGGAGAGTTTGCTCGGCATCACCCGCTCGGCCATCAGCCTGAATATGAGCGATCTGGAAAAACGGCTGGGCATGCGGCTGTGTCAGCGTGGGCGGGCGGGGTTTGCCCTGACCGATGAGGGGCGCGAGATTCTGCGGCACAGCGACAGCATGATGGCGGCGATTGAGAACTTTCGTCAGCAGGTCAACCAGATGCACAAGCAGCTGCGCGGCGAGTTTAACATCGGCATCATCAATAATCTGGTGACACAGCCGCGCATGAAGATCACGCACGCGCTCGATTCATTGCGCGCCAGCGGCCCGGAGATCCGCATCAATATCAGCATGATGACAGCGGCGGAGATTGAGCGAGGGTTGATGGACGGCCGGCTGCATGTCGGCGCGCTACCGCTGACGTCACCGGTGTCCGGACTCGACTACATGCAACTTTATGACGAAAAATCAAATCTTTACTGTAGCAGTCAGCACCCGCTTTTTACGTCAGACGTGGAGCCGGACGATGAGCAGCTGCTGCAATATGATGCCATAGCGCCCAGCTTCCGCATGACGGCGGAGGCGATCGGCATGCACCAGATGCTGCACTGCACCGCTACCGCATCCGACCGCGAGGGCATCGCGTTTCTCATCCTGACAGGGCGCTTTATCGGTTTTTTGCCCGATCACTATGCCGCGCAGTGGGTGGAGAAAAAGCTGATGCGTCCGGTAGCGCCGGCGCGCCTTCACTTCAACAGTAAGATCGGTATCGCTATCCGAAGCGGCCGTCGGGCTAATGCCATCCTTGAGAAATTTATCCAGTCGCTCGACCTCTGACATCCCCGCCGCCTCTTTATGATGTCGATCACATGTAACGGGCGATCGACCTCAAAGTTTGATCATAAGTAAACCATATTGGTTGACTTTGTTAATTTCGTGCTTCTATTCTCCTGGTTGTTAATGCATACAAAGCTGCACACAAATACGGTAACACACCCAACTGTTCCTGTTCGCAACATCAACGTTTGGACGAGGTCGTTATGGTCAGTGTTCGTTTATCCGCTGTAAAAAAAATCAGCTGCGCGCTGGCGCTGGGCAGCGCGTTGTTCGCCGCGGCTGCATCTGCTCAGGCTGCTGACAACTTCTGGCAGGTTATCCAGCAAAAAGGGGTATTGCGCTGCGGCGCAGCGCCAGCCGCACCCTATGTGATGCGCGATCCGAAAACGCAGCAGTACAGCGGTTATTTCGCTGAACTCTGCCGCGATTTTGGCGAAAACGTATTAAAGGTGAAGGTGCAGTTTGTCGATGCCAGCTGGGATACGCTGGTAGCAGGACTGCAAAGCGACAAGTGGGATCTGGCGATGGCGCTCAATCAGACGCCGGAACGCGCACTGGCTATCGGCTTCTCTACGCCAGCACAGGATTACCAGATTTCTTTCCTGATCAATAAACAGAACCCGAAAGTGAAGGGGCTCGGCACGAAACTCGCCGACTACGATAAGCCAGAGGTGACCTTTGCCGTGATGTCGGGCACTGCGCAGGACAAAGCGCTGAGCGCTGCCATCAAAAAGGGCAAAATTATGCGCTTACCGGGTAACGATGAAAGCCGTCTCGCCCTGATGGCGCGGCGCGCAGACGTGCTGGTGGACGCCAGCGATACCAATCACCTTTTTGCGCTGGCCAACCCCGACTGGGCGCAGGAAATAATGCCAAACCCGGCGCTGGCGAAGCAGGGCGTCTCCTTCGGCCTGCCGCGCGCCGTCTCTGAGGCGGATGTCGAGGTGCTGAACATCTATTTAACGCAGCGTCGCGCCACAGGCGATATCGACAGGCTGGTAAATCAGGCCTCTGCTCAGGCCAACGCGTCGAAATAACGCACTCTACTTATTCACTCGTGTGCATTCCGCACACAGCGGAGGAAACTCTATGAATGCCTCATCTCATTTAGCGGCGGCGCCCGCACGTCCGCAGGATATTCGCCCGTTATTTATTAATGAATTTAACAAAGGCGAATTTATTCAGCTGGACAACGTCTGCAAGGCCTATGGCGATTTAGTAGTGATGGATGATTTTCATCTCAGTATGAAAAATGACGATCGCCTGGTAATTATCGGGCCAAGCGGAAGCGGTAAAAGTTCGCTGCTGCGTGTATTAATGGGGCTGGAAGGCATTCAGCGCGGCACGATTAATTTTCAGAAACAACACTACATCGTGGGCGATAAACATAAACAGGCGAAAATTATCGATCCTGCCATTCAGAAAAAGATTGGCATGGTATTTCAGCATTACACCCTTTTCCCTCACCTTTCCGTTTTACAGAATCTGATTCTGTCTCCGGTCAAGGTGCATAACATTGCCAAAAAAATCGCAATTGACAAGGCGCGCGCGCTACTGGCCCGCTTCGGTCTGGAGAGCAAGCTTCACGCCTATCCTAGCCAGCTCTCCGGCGGGCAAAAGCAGCGCGTCGCGATTGCGCGCGCGCTGATGCTGGAGCCGGAACTGATGCTGTTCGACGAGGTGACCTCGGCACTGGATCCGGAAATGGTCACGGAAGTGCAGAATGTCATGCTGCAACTGGCTGAACAAAAAATGGCGATGATCATCGTCACGCACGATATGCATTTCGCCCGCAATATCGCTTCGCGCGTAATTTTTTGCGCCAACGGCAAAATTGTCGAGCAAGGGCACCCTGAACTGTTATTTACCTGCCCGAAAGAGACGCGCACGCGCGAATTTCTGGAAAAAGTATTGCATCTCAATTAAAGGGGGAAGCAATGGAATATCAATTTAACTTCCACTTTCTCAGTGGTAATTTCGATGCGCTGTGGGACGGATTGAAAATCACGCTGGAACTGTCTCTGATGGCGAATGTGCTTGGCCTGACGCTGGGCTTTATTTTATGCATGATGGCAATGAGTCCGTTTGCCATTATTCGCTGGCCAACGAAATTATTTATTGAGTTTTTCCGCTGCACGCCGGTATTGCTACAAATCGTCTGGTTCTATTACTGCGTGCCCATGATGTTCAACCTGTTTATCGATCCGATCTATATGGGCTTTCTGGCGCTCGGATTGAATCTGGCGGCCTTTAACGCCGAAGCGTATCGCGCCGGCGTGCAGGCGGTGCCGCGCGAACACTATGACGCCAGCATCGCGCTGGGACTCAATGGCCTGCAGCAAACGCGCTATGTGGTATTGCCGCAGGCGATCCGCAGCGCGCTACCGGTACTGATGACCAACGGCATCTCCATTCTGCAACAGACGGCACTGGTGGCGATCGTGGCAATCTCCGACCTGATGTACGTCGGAAAAAACCTCGCCACCGAGAGCTACCGACCGCTGGAAACCTATTCGCTGATTGCGCTGATCTATTTCGCGCTGTCGCTGCCGATTTCTCAGCTGATTTCCTACATCGAGCGTCGTCAGGACGCGGCAACAGCGCGCTAAGGGGGCCATGATGACACTCGACTTTACGCAGGTTTTCTCCTACTGGCAGGTGCTGTTGCAGGGACTGGGCATCACGCTCGCCTTTACCCTGAGCTGCGCGCTGCTGGGCAGTCTGGCGGGCTTTGTTATCAGCCTGCTGCGGCTGTCGCCCCTGGCGCCGCTGCGCTGGCTGCTGACGCTGTATGTGGAGTTCTTTCGCGGCACGCCGCTGCTGATCCAGCTGTTCTGGGTATTTTTCTGCTTCCCGGTGGTCTTTCAGCTCAATATTTCGCCCTGGGTATGCGTCACCCTCTCGCTGGTGATGTACATGGCGGCGATGACCAGCGAAACCTTCCGCGGATCGCTGAAATCGATTGCCGGCGAACAGCACGACGCCTGCGTGGCGCTCAGCCTGACGCCGGCCGCCAGGGTGCTTTATGTCATTTTTCCGCAGGCGCTGCTGCGCGCCATCCCCACGCTGCTGTCGAACGTGGTCAGCCTGTTTAAAGAGAGCGCGCTGATCTCGTCCGTCGGCGTCGCCGACCTGATGTTTGTCGGCCAGAACATTTCCAACAGTACGGCGCGCCCGGTCGAATTCCTGACCGCGGTTGCGGTGATCTATTTCGTTGTGGCATTCCCCTTAACGCGCCTGGTCGGCGTCGTCGAGTCGCGTTTGTTACGGCGTTACGCCCTTTAATAACTGACCTGCAGGAGAGGTAACAATGAAGATGAAAGGCATTTTACCGGCGCTGGTAACGCCGTTTAACGCGCAAGGCGATGTCGACCACGATCAGCTGGCCAACATTCTGGAGTATCAGCTGAAAGCGGGCGTGAGCGGCTTTGTGCCACTCGGCTCAACCGGCGAATATTACGCCCTGACCAATGAAGAGCGCCGTCAGGTGCTGAAGACGGTGAAAACGGTGGTAGGGGATCGCGGCACGCTGATTGCCGGCGCCAATGGATCTTGCACCCGCGAAGTGCTGGAACAGGTTAAGCAGACGGTTGACGCCGGTTACCACAACCTGCTGATCGCGCCACCCTATTATGCCTTGCCGTCGCAGGAAGAGCTGATTGGTCATTACCAGGCAATTCTGGACGCCTTCAGCGATATCAACCTGGTGCTCTATAACTATCCGGTTCGCACCAATGTGGAAGTGGGGCCGAGCGTGCTGGCCGCCTTCAAGGATCATCCTCGGGTTATCGGCATCAAGGAGAGCAGCGGCAGCGTGCTGCGCGCGGTTGAAATCGGCAACACCTATAAAGATCATTACCAGCTCTCCTGTGGCTCCGATGACGTCGCCTTTGACTTCTTTATGTGGGGCGCCAGCAGCTGGATCTGCGGCCCGGCCAACTGCTTCCCGGATCAGGTGTGCGATTTCTACCGCCGGTTCAGCAGCGGTGACCTGGCCGGCGCGCAAAACGTTATGCGCTCTCTGTTCCCGGTGATGGCAAGCATGGAAGAGGGCAAGTTTATTCAGAAAGTGAAGTATGGCTGCGAGCTGGCGGGCTTTAAGCCTGGCGAGGCGCGCATGCCGCTGCAGCCACTGACCAGCGAAGAGAAAGCGGCGTTCCGCAAAATCTTTGAAGCGTCTCAGGGTTAAACGATTGGCGCGCAGGCTGACGAATAGCATACATTTGTCGGCCGCTTAATTGAGTGATACGACATGTCGAAACAGCAGCAGTCAGTGGTGATTGGTGGTGGCATAGTGGGCGTCTGTTGCGCCCTCTGGCTGCAGAAGGAGGGGCATCAGGTCTGGCTTATCGATCCGGCCGCGCCAGGGGAGAGTACCGCTAAATGGAGCTGCGGGCAGATGGCCGTGAGCGAAATCATTCCGCTCTCCAAACCGGGCATTCTGAAACGTATCCCGGGCTGGCTGCTGGATCGTACCGGCCCGCTGGCGCTGCGTCCTGCCGCGGTGCCAACTATTTTACCCTGGTTTGTACGCTTTGTTGCCAACGCGCGCCACAGCCGGATTGAGGCGATATCGCACGCCATGGCGATGCTGACGCGCGAGGTTTACACCGATTTCGCGGCGCTGCTGGCGCTCTGTCCGGATAAAGCCTTGCTAGGCCAGCGTCCGGTTATTGAAGTGTTCGATACGCCGCACGGGCTTGCCGCTGAGCGGGAACATTTACAGCTGCGCGAGCAGCTGGGGTTTCGCGCCGAAACGCTGGATGCCGGCGCCATCGCCGATCTGGAGCCCGCGCTGGCGGGTAAGTTTTCCACAGGCGTGCTGTTTCCCGACTGGTGCGCGGTCAGCGATACCAAAGGTTTTATCGCCGCGCTGACCGAGGCGTTTGTGCAGCAGGGTGGCGTGCGGGTCGGCACCGACGCCGCGAGCATCCTTGAGGCTCAGGGCCGGGCATGTGGCATCACGCTGCGCGATGGCCGCACGCTTTCTGCCGATCACGTGGTCGTTGCGGCGGGCACAGGTTCGCGCCGCTTTTTCTCGCAGCTGGGCGTGCGCGTGCCGCTGACCGGTATTTCCGGCTATCAGGCGCTGCTGCCGGAGCCGGAAGTGGCGTTTCGCCATTCCGTGATTTATGCCGATGGCGGGTTCTGCTTTACGCCGATGCGGCGCGGGCTGCAAATCGGCGGAACCATTGAGTTTGCTGGCGCGGACGCGAAGCCTGACTTCAGACGCGCCGAAATCATTCTGCAGAAGGCGCGCAAGCTGCTGCCGCAGCTTAATGTTGCTAACAAAGAGTTTGGCGTCGGCCATCGCCCTTTTTTGCCTGACACCAAGCCGATTATTGACCGTTCGCGCCGCCTGCCCAACGTGCTGATGGCGTTTGGACACGGGCAGCTCGGCCTGACGCTGGGCGCCACCACGGGACGCCTGATTGCCGATCTGGCGGCGCAGCGCCCCACCGCGCAGGACATCACGCCGTTCAGCGCCTATCGATTTATGGAAGGAGACCGCACATGAGCTTCACCGGTAAACTCTTCATCAACGGAGAATGGGTCGCGCCAGCCAGGGGCGGCAGTTTCGACACGCTCGATCCGGCGACCGAAACGGCGATTGCGCAGGTTGCGGCCGCTACACAGGAGGATGTGGATCGAGCGGTTCAGGCAGCGCGCGTCGCTTTTGACGACGGCGACTGGCCGGCGCTGAGCGGACAGGCGCGCGCCGGTTACCTGCGCCGCATCGCCAGCCTGATCCGCGATAAGCAACAGACGCTGGCGGAACTGGAGGTGCGCGATAACGGCAAACCGCTGCCGGAGGCGCTGTGGGACATTGGCGACACAGCATACTGTTTTGAATTTTACGCCGAATTAGCCGAAAGGCTGGAGGAGGAGAGAGAACAGGGTGTAACGCTCTCTGATGACCGCTTCAGTTCAGTGGCGCGCAAAGAGCCGGTCGGCGTATGTGGTGCCATCATTCCATGGAATTTCCCGATGCTGATGGCGGCCTGGAAAGTGGCGCCGGCGCTGGCGGCGGGCTGCACCGTCGTGCTGAAACCCTCCGAGGTGACGCCGCTGACCGCTCTGCAGCTGGCGGAAATTGCACGCGAGGCCGAGCTGCCGCCCGGCGTGCTGAACGTGGTGACTGGCTTCGGTGCGGAAGCAGGGGCGCCGCTCACCGAACATCCGGCGGTGGATAAGCTCGCCTTTACCGGCAGCGTGCCGACAGGCCGCCGCATCATGCAGGCCGCTGCCGCTGAGATTAAAAACGTCAGCCTGGAACTGGGTGGCAAATCCGCCTTTATCCTGTTTGATGACAGCGACCTCGATAAGGCGGTGGAGTGGATCCTGTTCGGCATTTTCTGGAATAAAGGCGAGGTGTGTTCAGCCACCTCGCGCGTGCTGGTGCAGCGTAACCTCTATCACCCCCTGCTGGCGCGCCTGAAAGCCGAAACGGAGAAGATCACGATCGGCAACGGCCTGCATGACGGCGTGCTGCTGGGGCCGCTGGTGAACGCCGCCCAGTATGAAAAGGTGCAGCGCGCCATCGCGCAGGGCGTCGAGCAGGGCGCCACGCTGCTGACCGGCGGGAAGCGTCCGCCCGGTCATGATAAAGGCTACTTTCTGCAGCCCGCAGTGTTCACCGACATGTCAGAAGAGAGTGCGATCTGGCGCGAGGAGATTTTTGGCCCGGTGGTCTGCATACGGCCATTCGACAGCGAAGCCGAGGCGGTGGCGTCGGCTAACCGCTCCCGCTTTGGCCTGGCTGCGGCGGTGATGTCAGCCGACCTTGATCGGGCTGAACGGGTAGCGCGCAAGCTGCGCGCGGGCATTGTCTGGATCAACTGTTCACAGCCCACCTTTATCGAAGCGCCGTGGGGCGGCTATAAGCAGAGCGGCATCGGACGCGAGCTGGGCGAGTGGGGGCTGGAGAATTATCTCGAAACCAAGCAGATTACCCGTTACGACAGCGAAGAACCCTGGGGCTGGTACCTCAAATAAGAGACAACGCGATGCGCTGGAAAAAAACGTTACAGCTGATAGATGTGCACTGTGAAGGGGAGATCGGCAAGGTCATCACCTCAGGCGTACTGGATATTCCCGGCGCCACCATGCTCGACAAGATGAACTACCTCAATGAGGTTGACGACAGCCTGCGGCGGCTGGTTACGCTGGAGCCGCGCGGCTGTTTACAGATGTCGGTTAACCTGTTGCTGCCGCCAACGGTGCCAGGCGCGCACGCCGGTTTTATCGTATTACAGGCGGACCGGGCGCATCCCATGTCCGGCAGTAACTGCATTTGCGTGGTGACCGCGCTGCTGGAGACCGGCATGGTCGCCATGCAGGAGCCGGAAACCACGGTAGTGCTCGATACTCCTGCGGGGCTGGTCACGGCGGTTGCCCGCTGCTCAGAGGGGCGCTGCGTCAGCGTGTCGCTCGATATGGTGCCCGCTTTCGTCGAGCATCTCGATTATGAATTTGACATTCCCGGGGTCGGCAAAGTGAAGGCGGATATCGCCTTTGGCGGCGTTTACTATGCCCTGATCGACGTTGAGCAGATCGGCCTGACGATTGGGCCGGACAACGCCCGCGCGCTGGCCAGCTACGGTGTCGATTTCCGCCACTACATCAACCAGCAGGTAAAGGTAGAACATCCGCTGCTGCCTCAGATCAACGATATCGCCTACGTGATGTTTCGTCAGCGCGAAGCGGGCAATCTGTGGCGCACCTGCACCACGCTGCCGCCGGGGCGCGTGGATCGTTCGCCCTGCGGCACTGGCAGTTCCGCCAACCTTGCGGCGCTGGCCGCACGCGGCGAGGTCGATAACGGCGACGAGTTGACGTCGCGTTCTATCATTAACGGCGAATTCAATGTTCAGCTGCGCGGGCGGACCTGGGTTGTCGACCGGCCGGCGGTCCTGCCGCGCGTCACGGGGCGCGCCTGGATATATGGTTTTCAGCAGCTGGGCGTGGATCCCGACGATCCCCTGGCCGCCGGATTTATGCTGAGCGATACCTGGGGACCAGCATTGTCCTGACGGGGACGGACCGCTAACATGCCCTGAAAGTCTTTAGTCAGAGAAACGGATAATGACCAAAAAGCGTGAAAATGAAGAGGGAACAGGCCGTCGTCATGGCGGACGCTACATCTATGAAGAGCTGCGTCGTCAGATCCTGACGCTGCAGCTAAAGCATGGTGAACAGCTGGATGAAATTTCCCTGGCGACCACCTTCGGCCTGTCGCGATCGCCGGTACGCGATGCCATGGCGCGCCTGGTCAGCGAAGGTCTGGTGACCATTCTGCCTAACCGTACGGCCATCGTGACGCCGTTCGAAATCGAGGAGTTTCCCAACTACATTACGGCGCTGGATCTGGTGCAGCGTGCAGTCACGCGGCTTGCCGCCCTGCACCGCAATGAGGAGGATATGGTCAATATCGAGGCGGCCAACGACGCCTATATGGAAACGGTTTATAAAGGCGACTTCAGCGCCATGACCGAGCGTAATAAAGAATTCCACCTGGCCATCGCCGCGGCGGCACGCAACGGCTATCTGGCGAAGTATTACGATAAGCTGTTGTCGGAAGGCCAGCGCATACAGCATCTGCAGTTCGACTTTATGACGCGTCAGGATGCGCCTTCAAAGCTGGGCCGCGATCATGATGAGTTGATTGCCGCTATCAAATCGGGCGATGCGGATCTGGCGGACGCCCGGGCGCATGAACACACCATGCTGTTTCAGAATCGCTTCCTGACGTTTATGCAGCGGAATCTGTTAAAAGACATGGAGCTGAATTTTTAATAGACGCAGGGGGCGCGCGCCAGTTGTGCTTGCTGGGGCCGCTCTGCGCCGGCAAACCCACCTGGTTTTTGCCACATTCTCTCATAATCAACGGAGGGTATAGGAGTGTTAATGAAGCGCCCTGTCTGTGCGATTCATTGCTAAAAACCACCGGCGCGTAAGCCGTCGCCTACTACAAGGAGTAACGATGCATTCTCTGTCAGGTAAAACCGTACTGGTGACCGGTGCGACGAAAGGGATCGGTAGCGAGATTGTTAACGCGCTGTATGCCGAAGGCGCACAGGTTATTGGACACTATGGCCGCGACAGCCACAGCGCTGAGCAGCTGCTGGCGCGCTTTCCTGATCGCCTGCAGCTGATTCAGAGTGATTTAGCGCAGGCAGACGGGGCGGAGCAGCTGTGGCAGCAGGCGTTGCGGCTGACCGACACTATTGATGTGCTGGTCAATAACGCCGGGATCTATGTCGCGACGCCGCTGGATGACCAGGAGGCGTGGGATAGTGGCTGGCAGCTGAACTTACAGGTTAACCTGAAAGCGCCAGCGGACTTGTGCCGCCTCGCGATAGATCACTTTGCTTCCCGCGGGGGTGGCATCATCATCAATATGGCGAGCCGCTCGTCTCACCGCGGCGACGGACCAGAGCATCTCGCCTACGGCGCCGCGAAAGGCGGATTGCTGGCGCTGACCAAGGGGATCGCGCGTGGGTATGGATATCAGAACGTGCTCGCCTATGCCCTGGCGCCGGGATGGGTGCGCACCGCTATGGCGGAAGAGCATATTGCCAGCGTAGGCGAAGCGGCGGCGACGGCGGACCTCCCGCTGCGTGAAATCACGCCGCCCGGTGATATTGCTGCAATGATTGCTTTTCTCGCCAGCGGTCGCTGTCGTCATGCTACCGGCTCGACAATCGACATTACCGGCGCCGATTACGTACGCTAAGCCATAACTTTTCAGCCTTCTGTCGTGATGCAGAAGGCTGCTGCTCTCCTTCCGTTCGCTTCTCGTCAGACTCCTCATAACATCCTGTCAAAATAAGGTTATTCACGTTCTATCTGCGTGTTGTTGTCCTGTAATTTGTGATCCAGATCACATTAAATCGATCCTTCGCAATAATTTAAAGTTATGTAAATACGTTTCATTGACTTTGTTAATGGCTGAGATCTATCCTGCGCCCGCCTTTTGTATGCAAATTTGTATGCATCATGGTGACGGTTAAAACAGTTGGCTTTTACGCTGACTCTTCTCATCACGTCGCGCTGTTGTTCGGTACGCGCCAACCATCGTAGCGAGCTTTTACTGCTGTCGAGTACGTGGGAAGCGGCGGCTTGTCGCCTGAAAGCGTCAGATGAAAAGAGGGTCATGTCGTTAAGGCACGCCTGTAGCCGAAAAGCATGTGATTTGGCACCTATTCTGAAGGGAAATAATTATGTACGGAGATAAGCCGGGTAAAACCGGGCGGATCTGGCTCATGCTGGTGGGGATCGTAACCACGCTGGCCGGGCTCTATTTCACGGGCGGCGGAGGATGGCTAGCCTGGCTGGGCGGCAGCTGGTATTTCCTGATTGCCGGTATCCTGCTGCTGTGCAGCGGCATACTGCTTACGCGCCGTCGCCTGGCGGGCGCGCTGATGTATGGCATCACGCTGATCTACAGTATTATCTGGTCGCTGTGGGATGTTGGCTTGCAGTTCTGGCCGCTGTTCTCACGCCTGTTTGCGCCCGCCGCCGGTGCGGTGCTGATCGCCTTCACGGTGCCGCTGCTGACCTCAAAACGCCCGATTCGACGCGGCTCGCTCGCCCTGGGCGGCGCCATTGCCGTGGGCGTGATTGCGGCGTTTATCAGCTCCTTCCAGCCGAAAGGGATTATTCGCAACGGTGACGTGTCGGCAGAGACCTCCTTAGGCCATGACGTTGCGCCGAACTCAGGGCCGAAAGACTGGCAAGCCTGGGCTAATGACACCAAAGGTTCACGCTTCTCTACCTTGAGCGATATCACGCCGGAAAACGTGAAAGACCTTAAGGTGGCCTGGAGGGCGCACACCGGCGAGATCGTCGTGCCCGGCAAGGGCGACGCGGAAGAGCAGAATACGCCTCTGCAGATTGGCGACAGCCTCTATGTCTGCACCGTCCATACCTCACTGATCGCCTACGACATCGACAGCGGCAAAGAGAAATGGCGCTACACGGCGGGACTCGGCAATTCGACCTATCAGCGCTGCCGCGGCACCGGCTACTTTGATGCCACCACGGCGAAGAACGTGGTCGCGCCGGACCGTGCTCTGGATGCGTCCGTTAGCCCGCAGCGCCTGTTCTTCCCGACCGGCGATGGCCGCCTGGTCGCGATTGATGCGCATACCGGCAAACCTGCCGCGAACTTTGGCCACAATGGCGTGGTCGATCTGAAAGTGGGTATGGGTGAAGTAAAGCCGGGCTATTATCAGCAGTCTTCTGCGCCGCTGGTGGCGGGCAATCTGGTGATCGTTGGCGGACGCGTTATCGATAACTTCGAGACCAACGAGCCGCCGGGAGTAGTGCGTGCCTTTGATGCCGTGACAGGCGAGCTGGTTTGGGCCTGGGATCCAGGCAATCCTGCCGTCACCCGCGAACCGCTTTCTCCTGAAGGCTACACGCGCGGTACGCCGAACGTCTGGGTCGGCATGTCTTACGATGCCGATCTGGGCATGGTCTATCTGCCAACCGGCAACGCGACGCCAGACTTCTTTGGCGGCGAACGTACGGAAAATGACGACAAATACAGCTCATCTATCGTCGCCGTTAACGTGGCCACAGGTCGTCCGGTCTGGCATTTCCAGACCGTGCATCACGATCTGTGGGATTTTGACGTAACCGGCACGCCGCTGCTGTACGACATCAAAAATGATGACGGCTCGGTCACGCCAGCGCTGGCGGAAACCTCAAAAACGGGCATGATCTACCTGCTTGATCGCCGTACCGGCAAGCCAGTCGCGCCGATTGAAGAGCGCCCGGTTCCGAAAGGGAATTTGCCGGGTGAACGTTACTCGCCGACGCAGCCGTACTCTTCAATGCCGGGCATTGGTAACGAAACGCTGACGGAATCGGATATGTGGGGTGCCACGCCGTTCGATCAGCTGATGTGTCGTATTCGCTTTAAATCAAGCCGTTATGAAGGCATCTTTACCCCGCCTGGTCTGGATATGGCGCTGCAATATCCAGGTTCGCTTGGCGGCATTAACTGGGGCGGCGTTTCCGTTGACCCTACAACCAACCTGATGTTCGTTAATGATCTGCGACTGGGTCTGTACTACAAGATGGTTCCGGCCAGCGAGATCCCGCCGGGTCAGGGCACCAGTGAAGGCATGGGATGGATCGTCCAGAAAGGGCTGCCGTTCGGCTCGGTGCGTGAACGCCTGATGTCTCCGCTGGGCGTGCCGTGTCAGGCACCGCCGTTCGGTACCCTGTCGGCGATCGATCTGAAAACGCACAAGCTGGCGTGGCAGGTGCCGGTGGGCACCGTTCAGGATACGGGGCCGCTGGGTATTCCGGTCGGGCTGCAGATGCCGCTGGGGATGCCGACGCTTGGCCCTTCGCTGGCAACACGCACGGGTCTGCTGTTCTTTGCCGGCACGCAGGACTTCTATCTGCGCGCGTTCAACAGCCATACCGGCGAGGAAATCTGGAAATCGCGTCTGCCGGTGGGCAGTCAGAGCGGCCCGATTACCTATCGCTCGGAAAAAACCGGCAAGCAGTATGTAGTGATTTTTGCGGGCGGCTCGCCGCACTCCGCTGAACGTGGGGATGATATTATTGCCTATAGCCTGCCCTGATCCGCGTTAAGCCGCGTCAGTAATGAGCCTAAGGCCGGAGCAATCCGGCCTTTTTTGCTTGCTACGCAGGGGCACCTTTCTGTTAAAGGGAGTACGTTGTGGAATATTTTCCGGTTGTCATTATTGGCGCAGGGGTCGCGGGACTGAACGCGGCTCGACTACTTCATCGCGCAGGCGTTGAATTCAGGCTTTTTGAGGCGCGAGACAAGCTGGGTGGACGAGTGTTATCGGCTAATTCAAAAGGTGAGCCTGCGGAAAGGGGATTTGATCTGGGCGCCTCCTGGTTTTGGCCTCGTACTCAGTCACCGATGCGCGATTTAGTTATGGAACTCGGTCTCAAGACTTTTCCCCAATACAGCGAAGGAGACATTATTTTCCATCGTATGTCGCGGGAATTACCCCGACGTTTTACTCTTGCTTCCGATCAGCCTGAGCCGGAAGCGCTGCGCCTGGTGGGGGGAAATTACGCATTAATCTCTGCGCTGGCTGCTACGTTTCCCTCCTCTTTTATTCAGTGCAACAGCCAGCTGGCGCGTATCGAAATGAATAACCAACGGGTCATCACGACGTTAGGCAAAAATGATGGCTCGGAATTTCAGGTCGCCTCATCACATTTGATCCTTGCCATGCCGCCACGCCTGATCGAAGCGAACGTAAGGTTTTATCCTTCGCCCGATCCCAGGACAGTGGTTCGCTGGAGAAAAACGCCGACCTGGATGGCGCCGCACGCTAAATTCTTTGCCGTTTACGAACGACCCTTCTGGCGTGAAGCGGGTTTATCTGGCTCAGCGCAGAGCATGGCGGGCCCGCTGATGGAAATCCATGACGCCACGACAGTTGGTGGTGAGGCCGCACTGATGGGATTTGTGGCCATGCCGGCCGTACAACGAAAAAAAGTGGGGCAACAGGCCATTATGGCAGCGGCGACAGAACAGCTAAAACGTCTCTTCGGGGAAGAGGCCTCTACGCCCTTACAGGTGTTTATCAAGGACTGGGCTGACGATCCTTTTACCTCAACCCATGAAGACGAGACAGGGAGCGGGCCAATTGAACCGGATTGCGATGCCTGGTTTGACAGTGAATGGCGTCACGTTATTTCACTGGCAGGCAGTGAATTCAGCCCGTCCGAGGCTGGATTTTTAGCCGGTGCAGTCACTTCATCGACGCGCGCAGTGACGGCATGGCTGGCTAATCACAAAATCTGATAAAAATAAGGCGTTAAATTGCCTTTTTTAGTAGCGATAAGCGCGTGCCTTACGCGCTATTTTCCATGCTCGCTGTTGAGCACACCTGACAGCTCGCTTTCTTTTTGAAGATCAACACCATTAAGTAATGGAAATCCACACCTAAAGTCTGTTTATGTCAACTCAGCCCGAAGCGTAAATTAAATTTAGTCACCTCATAAAAGTGCGCTTAATGCTATTTATGTTAAAATTCTCTATATTAAAAAGATACATTCATTAATTATCTTTGAAATTTATTTTACTATAGAAATAATGGTCATATAAAAAAGAAAATCATTCAAGGTGATCTTTAATGAAAATTTTATAAATAAATTATCTAACTAGCGAGCATTAGGCCGAAATGGTCGAATGTTTCAAGCTTTTGCTATTCAGATTAAAAAATATGACCTTTACTAACATGGCCCTCTTAAAATAAGTTGATTGAACGTAATAGTTGGCTGCACCGTGCTACACATACAAACCGATATAACTAATTCTGATAAATAAAATAAAAGAAATTAATTTCTTTTATACCCACTTAAGTGTAATGCTGTGTCTGCCAAATCGTTCAGGTATGTATGCGCCAAGTTATTGTACGCAGTGTGCTCTATTTTGCAGTTCCTCCGCAACTTTCCGACGCTATCTGAACGTTACTACGCTCGCTGGGATGCTGCGACGACTATGCTGTACGTTTCGCAAACACAGTGCTCAAGAGGTGAATCATGCAGGCAATGACGTTAACCGCGTCTGGCGGATTGAAAAATCTTACGCTGACAACGCTGTCCGATCCCGGCAAACCGGGTTATGGCGAAGTACGAGTGGCAATATATGCCACGTCGCTCAACTACCACGATTTGCTGGTGGCTGAAGGGGCAATTCCTACTGCGCCGCAGCGCGTTCTGATGGCAGACGGTGCTGGCATTGTTGAAGAGGTCGGTGAAGGCGTGAGTGAATTCAGCGTCGGCGATCGAGTCGTCTCCTGTTTTTTCCCGCAGTGGACAGATGGTCTGCCCTTCAGCCAGGTAGCGGATTTCACCCGCACGCCCGGTGACGGCGCGGACGGCTTTGCGGCCGAATATGTGCTACGTCCCGCCACGCATTTTACTCACGCTCCGGCAGGCTGGAGCCACGCTGAAGCCGCCACGATTACCACATCCGGGCTTACTGCCTGGCGTGCGCTGGCTGGCGATGCCGCTTTAAGAGCCGGACAAACCGTGCTTGCGCTTGGCACGGGCGGCGTATCGATCACGGCGCTGCAAATCGCTAAAGCGATGGGGACTCGCGTCATTATTACCTCGTCTTCTGACGAGAAGCTGGCACAGGCGCGCAGCCTGGGGGCAGATGAAACGATCAACTACAACTCGACGCCTGACTGGGGCCAGGCCGTGCAGGATCTCACCAATGGGGTCGGTGCTGACGTGGTTATTGAAGTCGGCGGGCCTGGCACACTAGCACAGTCTGTGAACGCCGTCCGCGTTGGCGGGCATATTGCACTTATTGGCGTGCTGACCGGGCGCGAGGGCGTCGTTCCGACGTCGCTGCTGATGGCTAAGCAGGCGAAAATTCAGGGCCTGATCGTTGGTAACCGTCGCCAGCAGCAGGACTTTATTAGCGCGCTAAACCAGACAGGTTTACGTCCGGTGATCGGCCAGCGCTTCACTGGACTCTCTTCTCTTGCCGATGCTTTTGCCCTCCAGCGCAGTGGCGGGCATTTCGGCAAAATCACCGTTGAATGGTAAAACAGGACCGCAACATGAAAATGAATGCAATTAACTGGCCTGAGGATTTTATTCCGGGCTTTACTGATAATTTTTGCTCCAATGAGGTTATCGTCGCCGGGCTCACCGCACAGGAGATCTGGCCGCTGCTGGTCACGCCTGCGTTGTGGCCCAGCTACTATGAAAATTCAGCCAATGCCCGCTTTTATGAAGGGAAAGGACCAGAGCTGGAACAGGGTGTCCGCTTTTATTTCGAAACCTTCGGCTTTCCCGTAGAATCGCGCGTGACTGAATATGTCCCGCCGTCAGAGGGCGAACCGGCGCGCGTATCCTGGCATGGATGGGCAGGAGAAGAGGGTGCAGCGGATCGACTTGATGTTATCCATGCCTGGCTGGTAGAGGATCTGCCGGACAACCGCGTGCGTATCCTTACTCAGGAAAGCCAGAAGGGGCAGCCTGCCAAAGAACTGGCCAGCACTAAACCTAATCCGATGATCAACGGACATCAGGACTGGCTCGACGGTCTGGTTGCCGCCGCGCGCGCCAAAAAATCCTGACCGGCTTAGCCCGGAAAATTCGCCTGGCGCATAATACCAGGCGTTTTTTACAGGCAGCAAAGCCCTTCCAGCGCCAAAGCAGAGGCAAAAAGAAAGTAGAGAAGAAGCCACAACAGAAGAAAAAGAAGCCGAAAAAGCACCAGCGTTCAACGCAGAGGACGGGTTCTCCGTGCAGGATAACCAGCGCGTTTCTGATTTAAGGCTTAAGGCGCATTACTACTGCAGAAGTGATGCGCTTTTTTATGCCTGACGGTTAAAATACCATGCGCCAGATCTCTGTCGGAATTTCGTTGTACAGCTTATCCATTATCAGCTCTGCTTTACGATGATCGTAAGCGCCCTCAAATGAAGAGAGATCCGTTGCCGGGATTTTTTTACGCATATAGCTGGTTACCATATCGAGTACATCCCTGGATGGGCAGTTTCTGAGCCTGGTTAAATACTCTGTTTTAGTCATCGCTTGCTATTTCCCTAAAAAATAATTCCTGAATTACGCTGCTTAATCGGCATCAATTAAAAATAAAGTTTAAACTTACAGCAAAACTATCCCGGCTTTTCCTGTCCACTGGAGCCATTATTCCCAGTCGCTTTGCCTGTGACTGCATTTATAATGGCAGGAGGAAATGAGGTCAACTGTTATAAGGCGGCGCGGGTGGGCATAAAATGGCCAGAGGTTAGTAACTAATTAACCCTGCCTGATCGCGCATAAAATAGCCTGTGTTTTTAACCTACTGTATTGTCGCTTCTTTTTTTAATTTGATTTATTAAAGAAGAGCCCAGTCTATAACGTCAGACTAACAAATAAGAAGTGTGCGCCTAACGTCTCTTACCAAAATTAAATTTTAATAGAAAATCGGTTTATAATCGGTTGAGGAATTGCCTCTGGCCGGGAAAAGCACCTTATTAAGGTTTAGCGTTTCCTGCTGATAGCGCGCACTCTGACCGCGTCCCATAGCAGATTAAAAAGCAGCGTATAAACCAGGAAAAACAACACCAGCCCACACTCCAGCCTGAGTGCCGCGAGCAGTGATATATTGAGCCACCAGTCGGCAAAAGGGATCAGCACCACAAGTAGCCCTGCTTCGAAAGCTCCTGCATGAACACCCCTTGCCAGTAACCCTTTTCTGAAGCCAAAGCGTGCCTGTAGGCCGTCAAAAAAAGGTTAAACAGATAGTTCCACAGCATCGCTATAAGGGAAGAAACAAGGGTCAATACGCCTGACTGCGTGGGCGCCGCTGAAGCAAAAACAATCAAAATCGAGAACACCAGAACGTTGGCGACAATTTCAAAAATGGTCGCATGTAATACACGCTCGGTGGTAGTACGTGCCAAAGATAGTGAATGACTCACAGCTTAATTCTCACAATATTAAAAATATCGGCATCGTGACAAAAAAAAGGTGCGCGGGCAATAAGGCAAAATTGTTAACCGGCATCTTTCTCAGAGATTTGATAACGGCAACGGGTCAAGCCTGATGCTGTTTTGATGTGGATCAATTTTCCCCTCTGGACGCGCCAGCCCGTTTATAGAAGATTTAATTGCTGTGGTTTAAATTAAGTCTCGTAGTAAAAGACATCCCTTTCTAATTGATAACTTTTTATCGCTAGAATGTTGTTGTCTTCTCTTTTTCCGCTTTCTGATGCGGACCTGCTGGAGTTATACCATGAGAGATGGGTGTTCAGGTTATTCCCGAAACGATGTGTGGTGGCTGATGCTGCTACTTTGCATAGGGTTCTGGGGTAGCGTTAGCGTTTTAGTGGTTACGGCCATGAGATAATAGTTTCGCTCCGAATTACTGCGTCGAATAAAAGTCATTTATCTATGGCAGGAATCGCTTAATCAATGTCTCCGCATTTATTTTTCCGGTTACGCCGGTTTTTGATCGCGCGTTGACATTATTTTGTCTGTATAACATTTGAGGCTGACGCTATGGCAGATATTATTGACGAAGCAATGGTCGCCATTGAACTGGCCGAAGATGCTGAAGTCGCGGCTATTCGCAACAGGTTAAATCGCCCCGGCCGCAGTACCTGTGAAAACTGTGGCGAAAATATTCCCGCTGCGCGGCGGCAGTGGCTGCCATCCGTAACGACCTGCGTAACCTGCCAGGAAATTCTGGAGCTGCGGGAACGTACCGGGCAGATAAACCCTCAAAGGATCAGGCCAGCGGAAGACGACGAGGGGTAATGCGTGACCTCTTCTTGCCTGATATCTGTTACGCGGTGGCTCAGATATCAGGCAGAATGCGCTAGTCTTTAGCCCGGATAAATACCGCGATCCTGGCGCGCCATCAGAATACGTTCGCAGGCAACAATGTATGCAGCGGTGCGCAGGGAGCAGGCTTTTTCACTGGCCTTTTCCCAGACGTGAACCATTGCTTCCGTCATAATCCTGTCCATGCGCTGGTTGATCTCCTCTTCGCTCCAGAAGAAGCTCGCCATATCCTGAACCCACTCAAAGTAGCTGACGGTGACGCCGCCCGCATTGCACACCACATCCGGCACCACAATAACCCCTCTTTCGGCCAGCATATCGTCCGCTTCCGGGTAGGTCGGGCCGTTTGCCCCTTCCAGTACCAACCGGCAGTGCAGGTTTTTGGCCCGTTCAAGCGTGATTTGCCCTTCAAGCGCGGCAGGGATCAAGATGTCCATCTGCACATCCCAGAACGCCTCGCTGCTGATTTCCCGTGCGCCGGTAAAGCCTGCAATTTTGCGGTGCTGTGTTTGCCAGGTGCTGAGCGCCGCGAGATCGATGCCGCCTTCGTTAAACAGCGTGGCGCTGTGATCCTGAATCGCCACAACGCGCGCGCCCGCTTCCGCGAACAGGCGTGCGGCTTCGCTGCCAACGTTGCCAAAGCCCTGAACGGCTATCCGGCTGCCTTCGATCTCAATACCGGCGCGCCGCGCGACTTCCCGGCCGGTAATAAAGACGCCGCGTCCTGTGGCTTTTTCACGGCCGAGCGAGCCGCCGAGGTGGACCGGCTTCCCGGTGACGACGCCCGTTATCGTGGTGCCGTGATTCATGGAGTAGGTATCCATAATCCAGGCCATCACCTTGCCGTTGGTGCCGACGTCTGGTGCAGGGATATCTTTCTGCGGGCCGATCACGATGCCGATTTCGCTGGTATAGCGTCGCGTCAGGCGTTCCAGTTCGCCTTCTGAGAGCGCAAAAGGATCGACACGGATCCCGCCTTTGGCACCGCCATAGGGCAAATTGACCGCTGCGCATTTGATCGTCATCCAGGCCGACAGCGCCATCACCTCATTGAGATCCACGTCAGGATGGTAACGAATACCGCCTTTGCCGGGACCGCGCGAGAGATTGTGCTGAACGCGATAGCCTTCAAAGTGGCGAATCGTTCCGTCGTCCATTTGCAGCGGAATATCCACAATCAGGGCACGTTTAGGATGGCGCAGCGTGTCAGTCCAGCGTGCCAGATCACCTAAATAAGGTGCCACACGATCTATCTGGCGCAGATAGGTTGTCCAGGCCGATGTTTCACTTGCTGACGCGTAAGATAACTTTTCCATAAAGAACCTTATCGAGAGACTCATTAAATGTGTAGGGACAATAAGCTGAGGCGTTATTTTCTTAACGGCAGTAAAGCTAACATTAATTTTTATTTTTTGTTTTAACGACCCTGCACGAAACCTGTCATTCGGACCTGTCTGGCGTTAAGGGATGTGAATAAATAAGCATAAAAAACGCCACCCATGCAGTGCATTTTTATGCATAAAATATGCAGCATAAGTGCATAATGAAAATTTTTATCAAATTTTTCAGATCTTTGAGAGTCGTCATAAAGTGAATAGAATGAAGATTTGGTGTGTTGACTTTGTTACACGCTGCGATCAACATGAGTCTCACTCAGGCCAGATGAGCCCAGTGTTTTAATAATCTGCCACCGGGAATACCGGTTCGCACGCCAGCTTTATGCGTAATTAAAAAAGCGGGAAATTAATGTTTCCGGCCAGTTAATTTCGCCGCTAAATAGCGCAGGCGATTTTTACCTATTCATTTCAGGAGAAATGACAATGTCAGCTCGTCTTAATCGTGACGATTTCGATAAATACATGGTGCCCTGTTTTTCTCCCGCACCGTTTATTCCCGTCAAAGCAAGCGGATCGCGCGTCTGGGATCAGCAAGGAAAAGAGTATGTGGATATGGCTGGCGGCATTGCGGTGAACGCGCTGGGACATGCCAACCCGCATCTTGCCGAGGCGTTGAAGGCGCAGATCGACAGACTCTGGCATATCGGGAACGGCTATACCAATGAGCCCGTGCTCCAGCTGGCGAAAACCCTGGTTGAGAAGACCTTTGCCGACAAGGTTTTTTTCTGCAACTCCGGCGCGGAAGCCAACGAAGCGGCGCTGAAGCTGGCGCGTAAATATGCGTCCGACCGGCACGGCAAAGGGAAAAGCGAGATTATCGCGTTCCAGAACGCCTTTCACGGCCGCACGCTTTTTACCGTTACGGTGGGCGGACAGCCGAAATACTCGGCGGATTACGCCCCGTTGCCTGCTGATATCACCCATCTGCCCTACAACGATCTGCACGCGGTGAGCGAGCAGATCTCTGAGCGCACCTGCGCCATTATTGTCGAACCGATCATTGGTGAAGGCGGTGTCCGTCCAGCCGATCCGGCCTTCCTGCAAGGGCTGCGTCAGCTTTGCGATCGCTACCAGGCCACGCTGATTTTTGATGAAGTGCAGACCGGTGCCGGACGTACGGGTTCACTCTATGCCTATCAGCACTATGGCGTTGAGCCCGATATTTTAACCAGCGCAAAAGGGCTGGGCGGCGGCTTCCCAATTGGCGCGATGCTGACCCGCGACGCCTGGGCCGATGTGTTTCAACCCGGTACGCACGGTACCACCTTTGGTGGCAATCCGCTGGCCGCAACCGTGGCTAACAGCGTGCTGGCGCAGCTGGATAATGTGCTGCTTCAGGGCGTCGCTGAGCGTCATCGCTGGATCGCGGCACGGCTAGGCGCGCTAAATGAGAAATATGGCGTCTTTAGCGATATCCGGGGTGCCGGACTGCTGATCGGTGCCGAACTGTCATCCACCTGGCGCGGCAAAGCGAAAACGCTGACTAACCTGGCGGCGGAAGAGGGGGTGATTGCCCTGATTGCTGGCCCAGATGTGCTGCGCTTTGCGCCTGCCCTGAACATCCCCTTCGGCGATCTGGAAGAAGCGTTCGTGCGGCTTGAACGCGCCATCGCCCGGCTGACCCGTTAATACAGGAGAAAGCCTATGCTGTTTCGTCCTGTTAAAGAAACGGACCTGCCGGATATCCTGCGTCTGGCGTCGCGCGCTGGAGTAGGTATGACCTCGCTGCCGCACGATGCGGCGCGGCTAAAAGCACGTATTCACCACAGTATTGAAACCGTCGCGGGACGCCTGCCGCGTGCGCAGCAGGGATTCCTGTTTGTGCTGGAAGATCCGCTCACCGGCCGCGTAGTGGGGGTGAGCGCAATCGAGGTGGCGGTGGGGCTGAATGAGCCTTTTTACAACTTCCGCATTCAGCGCAGCGTGCGCGCCTCGCGCGAGATCAAGGTGTACAAGAACCAGGAACTGCTGCACCTCAGCTATGACCATACCGGGCACAGCGAACTCTGCACGCTGTTCCTCGATCCCGACTACCAGGTTAACCGTAACGGCCTGCTGCTGTCGAAAGCGCGGCTGCTGTTTATCGCCGCCCATCGCCACCTGTTCTCTTCCCATCTGTTCGCTGAAATGCGCGGCGTGGTTGATGAGGAAGGGCGCTCGCCATTCTGGGACGCGCTCGGCCACCACTTTTTTGAAATCCCGTTTGCGGAGGCCGATCGCCTGACCGGAACCGGCATGAAAACCTTTATCGCTGAACTGATGCCGTCGTGGCCGATCTATATTTCGCTGCTGCCCGCTGCCGCGCAGCGCGTCATTGGCGAAGTGCATCCGCATACGGCACCGGCCCGGGCCATCCTGGAAAAAGAGGGGTTCAGCTGGCGCGGCTCGGTCGATATTTTCGATGCGGGTCCGGTACTGGAGGGTGAAACTGACACCATCCGCGCCATCCGCGACAGCCGCATCGTTACCGCAGGCGCGCCGGGCAGCGTACTGGCAGAAGCCAGCGCGCCCTGCATTGTCGCCAGCGACGATTTCGAAAACTTCCGTGCGGTGCTGGTGCAACCCGCCGCTGACGGTCGCTCCATCATACTCAATGCGGCCCAGCGTAACTGCCTGCAAATCAGCGATGCTGACCGGCTGCGCCTGGTTCCGCTCTACCCTGAAGAGAACGCGTAATGAGCCATACAGCACATTTCATTGACGGCCAGTGGCGTCCAGGCAATGGCCCGCAGCTGACGAAAACGTCTCCCGAAGACCAGCAAATTTTATGGCAGGCGAACAGCGCAGATGAGGCAGACGTTGAGGCCGCCTGCGCAGCGGCGCGTGCCGCATTGCCGCGCTGGGCGCGTCTGCCGGTTAACGAGCGCATGGCGATTATCGACCGTTTCGCCGCCTGCCTGACCGATGAGAAAGAACAGCTTGCCTCTCTGATCTCTCAGGAAACCAGCAAGCCGCTGTGGGAAACGCGTACCGAAGTGCAGGCGATGATCGGCAAAGCGGCGATCTCGCAGGAAGCCTGGTCAGAGCGCACCGGCTTCAGCGAAGTCACCCTGCCCGATGGCAAAGCGCAGCTGCGCCACAAGCCGCACGGCGTCATGGCGGTTTTCGGCCCCTATAATTTTCCCGGCCATCTGCCCAACGGCCATATTATCCCGGCACTGATCGCCGGTAATACGCTGGTGTTTAAGCCCAGCGAGCTGACACCTGCCACAGCCGAACTGACTATCCAGCTCTGGCGCAAAGCCGGGTTGCCGGACGGCGTACTGAACCTGGTGCAGGGCGGCAAAGAGACGGGCAAAGCGCTGCTGGAAAACAGCCAAATCGACGGCGTGCTGTTTACCGGCAGTGCGGCGGCGGGCTTTCATTTTCACCGCTATCTCGCAGGGAAGCCGGAAAAAATGCTGGCGCTGGAGATGGGCGGCAACAATGCGCTGATTGTCGATGGCTATCGCGATCGCGACGCGGCTGTGCAGCTGATTATCCAGTCTGCCTTTATCTCAGCCGGGCAGCGCTGCACCTGCGCCAGACGGCTGCTGGTAAAAAACGGGGCCGAAGGTGATGCGCTGCTGGCGCGGCTGGTGGAGGCCAGCGCGCAGATCCGCGTTGGGCAGTGGAACGCTGAGCCACAGCCGTTTATGGGCGGGGTGATCTCACACCAGGCGGCGCAGGCGATGCTCGATGCCGAACAGAAGCTACTGGCGCTGGGCGCAACCAGCCTGCTGAAAATGCACCAGCCCGACGCGCGATCAACGCGCCTGACGCCGGGCATTATCGAGGCCACAGGCATTGCCACGCCGGATGAAGAGTATTTTGGGCCGCTGCTGACCGTTGTGCGCTATGAGAACTTCGACGAGGCAATTCGTCTGGCAAACAGCACGCGCTACGGGCTGGCGGTTGGACTGGTATCGCCGGACGCGGCGCTGTTTGAGCAGCTGACTGAAGAGGCACGGGCCGGCATTGTCAACTGGAATAAACCGCTGACCGGCGCGTCGAGCAAAGCCCCGTTTGGCGGCGTCGGCGCGTCCGGCAACCACCGGCCTTCGGCCTATTACGCCGCTGACTATTGCGCCTGGCCAATGGCCTCGCTAACCAGCGAATCTCTGAGCCTGCCTGCCACGCCTTCTCCGGGCCTTCCTTTCTGATACCGAGGTTTCTATGTCTGGTTATGAAGCAAATTTTGACGGGCTGGTTGGCCCGACGCATCACTATGCCGGTCTGTCAGTCGGCAATGAGGCCTCGCTGCACAACCGTGATGGCCTGTCGAACCCGCGCAAAGCCGCCCTTCAGGGCTTAGAAAAGATGAAAGCGCTGGCCGATCGCGGTTTTGTACAGGGGATTTTACCGCCGCAGCCGCGTCCAAACGTGGACGCGCTGCGCGCGCTGGGCTTTACCGGCAGCGATACGCAGGTGCTGGCGCGCGCGGCGGCGACCTCGCCGCATCTGCTTTCGGCGCTGAGCTCGGCGTCCTCAATGTGGACGGCGAATGCGGCGACGGTGTCGCCCTCGGCAGACAGCGCAGATGGTCGGGTGCATTTTACCGTGGCGAACCTCAACAATAAGCTGCACCGCTCCCTTGAAGCGCCGGTGACGTCTGCGATCCTGCGCGCCACCTTTAACGATGACGCGCACTTTAGCCACCACGATGCGCTGCCGCAGCAGAGCGACTTTGGTGATGAGGGCGCGGCTAACCATAACCGTTTTTGCGCTGACTATGACAGCCAGGGCATCCAGCTGTTTGTCTACGGTCGGCGCGCGTTCGGCGGCGGTGCTGCGCCGCAGCGCTATCCGGCGCGCCAGACGCGTGAAGCGAGCGAAGCAGTGGCGCGGCTGCATCAGCTCAACCCGGAGTTCACGCTGTTCGCCCAACAGAACCCGGTTGCCATCGACAGCGGCGTTTTCCATAACGATGTGATTGCGGTGAGCAACCGGCATGTGCTGTTTCACCACCAGCAGGCGTTCCTTGACCAGACGGCATTGCTCAACCAGCTGCGGGAAAAAAGCGATGCGCTGGGCCTGCCTTTCCTTAACGTCGAAGTGCCGCAGGATCAGGTCACGCTAGAGGACGCCGTTGCCTCTTATCTGTTTAACAGCCAGCTGCTGAGCAAGCCCAACGGCAAGATGGTGATTGTGGTACCGGAAGAGTGTCGCCAGCGCGACAACGTCTGGCGCTATTTGCAGACACTGACGGAACAGGCCGCTTCGCCGATTGACGAGGTGCAGCTGTTCGATCTGCGCGAAAGCATGCGCAACGGCGGCGGGCCTGCCTGCCTTCGCCTGCGCGTGGTGCTGAATGAGGCCGAGCGTGCCGCCGTTAACCGCGGCAGCCTGATGACCGATGCGCGCTACCAGCAGCTGACGCGCTGGGTAGAAAAGCACTATCGCGATCGCCTGCACAGCAACGATCTGGCCGATCCCCAGCTGCTGCGTGAGGTTCACCAGGCGCTGGACGAACTGACGCAAATCCTGACGCTGGGGAGCATCTATGACTTTCAGCGCTGAAAAACAGACGGATATCCTTAGCGATCTGCTGAACTGCCGGCGGCACGACCTGCCGTTCCCGGCCGGGATTGAGGCGACGTGGCTGGAAGAGGGCGTATTACAGCTTATTCCCCGACACGCCAGCGCAGCGCTGGTTCTGTCAGCGGGTATCCACGGCAACGAGACCGCTCCTGTCGAGATGCTGGCGGCGCTGCTGGCGTCACTGAGCAGCGGGCAGCAGCCGCTGCACCAGGCGCTACTGCTGATCTTTGGCAACCTGCCTGCATTGCGGGCAGGCAAACGCTATTTGCACAGCGATATGAACCGGCTTTTTGGCGGGCGTCATCGTCAGGCGATGCCGGGCAATGAGAGCCGACGTGCGGCACGGCTGGAGAAGGTGACCGGCGATTTTTTTCAGCGCGCGGATACCACAGGCGTGTTGCCGCGCTATCACCTTGATATGCATACCGCGATCCGCGGCTCACGCTTTCCCCAGTTCGCGTTAATCCCCAGCCACCACCATGACTATCAGGCAGAGTTCTATGCCTTACTCGACGCCTGCGATCTGGATGCTGTGGTACAACATACCGCGCCAGGTGGCACCTTCAGCCACTTTGTCAGCGAAACCTTCAGTGCACAGAGCTGCACGCTGGAACTTGGCAAAGCGCTTCCCTTCGGCAGCAACACGCTCAGCCGCTTTGCCGCCACCGATCTTGCTATTCGTGCTCTGCTGGCTGGAACGCCGCTACCGACCAGAACGCAGCCGCCGATGCGCTTCTTTACGGTGGCGGAAAGCATTATCAAAACCAGCAGTAGTTTCAGGCTCAACCTGGATGCGGCAGCGGAGAACTTCACGCAGCTACCGGCGGGCTATACGATTGCCAGTGAGAACGACAAAATCTGGCGAGTGGAAGATGCTGCGCCCTGGATCTTGTTTCCCAATGCCAGGGTCGCGCCCGGTTTACGGGCCGGTCTGCTGTTGAAACCGGCCGCCGCGCGTTTCTCATCTTAACCCTGAAGGAGTTGCCATGACTGCTAAAGAACCTGCACGGCAGCCACTGTCGTCAGCGAAATCCTCGTCGGCGCAGCAGCTAGAGCGTGGGCTGAGCGAGCGCCATATCCAGATGATCGCCCTGGGCGGCGCGATTGGAACCGGATTGTTTATGGGAGCTGGGAAGAACATCGCTGTTTCGGGCACGTCGATACTTATCATCTATATGCTGGTGGGTTTTTTCATGTATATGGTGATGCGGGCAATGGGCGAGGTGCTGTTGTCCCGGCTCGATTATCGATCTTTCGCCGATTTCGTCGCTGATTATCTTGGACCGAAAGCCAGTTTTTACCTTGGCTGGTCTTACTGGCTGAGCTGGGTAGTGACCTGCATCGCCGATGTGGTGGTCTGCGGCGGCTATATGCAGTACTGGTTTCCTGAAATGTCCGCCTGGATACCGGCGCTGATCACGCTGGGCATTCTCTGCATGTTTAACCTGTTGTCGGTCAAGATGTTCGGTGAAGCAGAGTTCTGGTTTGCGTTGATTAAAGTCGTGACCATTGTCGCACTGATTTTTACCGGCATCTGGATGGTAGCAACCGGCTGGACCTCGCCGGACGGCGTGCGCGCCTCGCTCCATCATCTCACTGATTCGTCGGTGTTTCTTCCGCACGGGCTGACCGGGTTTCTGGCCGGATTTCAGATCGCGATTTTCTCCTATACCGGTATTGAGCTACTGGGCACCATGACGGCGGAAACCCGCGATCCTGAGAAGATCCTGCCGAAAGCCATCAATGCTATTCCGCTGCGCATCATCATTTTCTACATGCTTTCGATGATTGTGATTATCGCCGTGACCTCCTGGGCCGCTATTTCACCGGACGTCAGCCCCTTTGTTACGCTGTTTGATAAAGCCGGCCTGCCTGCGGCGGCGGCGATCATTAACTTTGTTGCCCTGACGTCAGCCATGTCGTCGGCCAATAGCGGCGTCTATTCCAGTACACGTATGCTCTACGGCCTGTCTGTAGAAAAACATGCGCACTGGCAGTTCCGTATATTGTCGCGCGCGACGCGAATTCCGGTACGAAGCCTGCTTTTCTCTTGTTTCTGTATGCTGAGCGGCACGCTGCTTCTGTTCCTGGTGCCGAACGTTATGACGCTGTTTACCATCGTTTCGACGCTGGCGGCAATCCTGGTGATCTACAGCTGGGGAATGATTCTGGTGGCTTATCTGGTGTATCGGAAAAAACGCCCGGACCTGCACGAAACGTCGGTGTTTAAAATGCCTGCCGGTATTGTGATGAGCTGGATCAGCCTGGTATTTTTTGCCTTCTCGGTGGTTATCATGGTGTTCGATCCCGACACGCTGGCCGCGCTTTGCGCCATGCCGTTCTGGTTTGGGCTGTTATGGATCATCTGGAAAGTGAAAGTACGAAAGGCGCAGACGCTTCGCGTCGCCAGAACATCCTGACCCTGATGCGAGCCGTAGGGTGCTGGCAGACGGTTAAAAATTACAGACTGGCGATTTTTATTTAACGTTGATTCAGGGCCCACATGGTGGGCCTTTTTTACGCACAAAGATGCTGGGTATGGGTTAACTTGAGGCGTAACGGTTGTGGTGTAAATGCTATTTCATGTTGAGGCGATATTGATACTATTTATGAGATAATATCACCCATCAAAAGCATTATATGTCAAATGAGGTGGCAAGGTGATCTGTCATTTATATGAGCTCTTTTTAAAGCCGGAAAGAGTAACAATGCGACTCCCTGACAAGCTGACAGACGTAATTGTTTTTTTGATCCTGTATAGTTCTGCCGGATGTCTGGTCTGGTTATTTCTTATTAAATGGCACTCGTTGTTGCGCTTTCTCTTCCATTAAATTCAATCGTGTGAAAGATGTTACCGATAATCGTGGTTGCAGGTTTCAAACATTATGCGGTAAAGGAGTTGAGACAGATGCGTTAACCAGTCGCTGTAATCATCCGGCGTTTTAGTGAAGAGGCATGCGGCAGTGTCAACGATAACGCGGGTGTGGAGACTAAAGAGAACAAAAATGAGAAAACTTATACCCGCCAGGCTCCAGAGAAGCATGATGACGTTGATTTTACGAGATGATATGCACATATCCTGTTGTCTGAATGCGTTTTTTCTATAAAGGTTACCGGGCTGGGAATCTTAACATTCAAAGAATAAAAATGCCTGAGATTTAAACATATCCGGTTTTTTAATCCGTCTATTATGGGTATTAAGATAAGGGTATTATTATTTATTGTTTTTCTGTTAACCGTAGTGATACGAGGCGTGATCTGTTTTTACCATCTTGTATTAAATGCCTCACATTATGTTATGCATTGATAACAAGCTTAAACACCTTCTTGATCTCGGTAAGGTGTTAAGCTTTATGTCGCAGCTTTCCTGCGCTAGCTGATGAGGGATTTATTTCCAACGGGAAGGGGGCAAAGAGTTTTATTTCCTGTGATTCAATGTTTTTAGATGCGCCCTGGCATTCCCTCTTTAATAACTATGATGCTGACCATTAAATGCGAAGCCAGTGAGAATGTTAAATCTTTGCCGCACGCTATACGATAAACGACGTGCGGCTGATAAATCGCATATTGATCTGGCCTGTATCACGCATTTCTATTGCAACCAGATAATAATTGATTCAATAACGTTATTGCTCAGGCAATATGAAACTTGTCCCAGCAACATTCTCGCCAGGACAGAGTTCAGTGTTGTCGATGACTGTTCCGTGCTGGAATATAACGTCCCTGGGCTGAATCTGCATTTCCGCGGGTTAAGGGGCACCACTGATAGTCCGTGGAATCAGGGCGGCCCGCGCAGGCTTCGCGGCATCTTACCAGTGCTTCAAAACGCGTTGGCAAACCTCCTCAGGATAACCTTGTTCAAACGAGGAGTGGCGATGGCGCGTAGTTTGCAACGCATCGAACACCACCTTCGCGCCTTTACCGGCCACGTACTCCTCTTCGTCATAACACTGCGGCAGGCGGATCACGCGCTGGTCTTCAAACACGGCGCGTCGTCCAACCGGATGCACGCGCGTTGACAGCGCCCACACCACTTCGCGCAGGTTGGTCGGATCGAAATCATCATCAACCACATAGACTTTTGGGATGAATACCATCGCATCGGTTTTAAACAGGATGTCGCCGATACGCTGCGCCAGCTGTTCACTGCTGACGCCGGGAAGTTGCTCACGCCAGTCCTGCGGCATCACCACCAGCAGCCAGTGCACCGTGGAATCTTCGGGGATCCAGGTCGTTTTAACCGGCAGTTCCGCCTGGCGTAAGTGAGTCAGCGCGTCTGCTGCGAGGCCAATGGCCCACAACGTATGCGATTCATCCGTTGGGCGTCCGGTTACCGACATCGGCCAGACAGGATCCTGGCGATGAGTAATGGTCTCGACGTGGAAGGTGGGCTGCAACGACGAGCCTTCGCCAAGATAGCCGCCATATTCCCCATACGGGCCTTCCGGGCAGTCGCGCACGATGGAAACATGGCCTTCTATGACAATCTCGGCGGTGGCGGGCACATCCAGATCGACACTGATGGCTCTCATCACCGGCACCGGCTCGCCCGCCAGCGTCCCGATATAATCGGCTTCGTCAGCATGGGCAGGAATCGGGATGCCGGAGACGCAGGAGATGGCCGGAGCCGGGCCCTGCACCAGCGCGTAGGGCATGGGTTCGCCGCGCGCCACCCACTGCGTCCAGATTTGGCCGATATGCTGGCTGGGCACAATCAGCCCCACCATGCGTTTGCCGTCGACTTTCATCACGCGCGCAATCGACCAGTTAACCCATTTGCCGTCCGGCGTTTTCACGATGAGCGTGCCCCAGGTATTGGCATAGCGTCCGCCATCTTTGTCATGCGCGTACGGGATCGGGAAGCGATCAAGGTTCGCCTCGTCGCCGCGCAAGATATGCTGGTGGCACAGCGCGCCTGACGATGCAACGCGGACAGGGGGAATACCGGGCCGCAGGCGTGCGGCGTAAAGCGCTTCGATAATGTCCGGGCCGGTGGATTCCGGTGCCAGGCCGAGCGACATGGCGACGCGTGCGTAGGGCATATCGCTGCACGATGAGAGCGCCGCCGGTGCGCCAAACAGCCGGAAGCCGGGCGCGACACCGGCAACACGATGGAACAGCGGCGCGGGCGACTGAATTTCATAGCTGCGGCGGGTGATGGCGCTCGGTTCAAAGTCACCGTCCACTTCGCGATGAACATGCATAATGTCGCCCATCGCATCGAGGGCATCGATAAAACTTCTTAAATCGCCGAAATAGGGCATAAGGTTTTCCTTGAACCGTGGCAGGCGTGGGTGGAAACCTCCTGTAGACTGTAGGGCATCTGTTGTTACAGGATTATGCGCCGCCAGCGAGGGGTTTCGTTAAAGAGCCCGATGGATTACAGTTTGTATTCAAACTGTTCGTGTTCAAACTATAATTTTGCCGTTTCCAGGAGTCAAGACAGTCGATGACACAGCATGCCGACTTAATTCACGCCGCTCCCTTGTGGCCGTATGGTGATTGTTCATTAATGCATCTGGTGCGCCGCGCGGGCCAGTACTCAACAACCTGCTGGACACAGTGTGTCGATACCGGCCTCTCGGCGGTGCAGTACGCTATTCTGGTGGTGCTGGCAGAAGAAACCGTCTGCGATCAACAGACGCTGGGTAACCGCGCAGGCTTTGATAAAGCCACCGGCACCTATGTGATTGACCGCATGAGCAAAAGTGGATTACTCAGCGTTGAAACCGATACGGCCAACCGTCGGCGTAAAAAGGTGTCGATGACCGCTGAAGGAGAAGCAATGTTGAATCGTATGATCGAGCAGGCAAAAAGCGCTGAAAAGACCATTGCCGCTCGCCTCAATGAGCAGGATATTGCCGACCTGAAGCGCTTGCTGAGCAAGCTAGGCGGCGTGCAGGAACCCGAGAACCATGCAGCAGCCGATAATCGCTGATTTGAATGCCGAGCCGAAACCCGATCTCACCGTCGGCTTTCTGCTAATGAACCAGTTCACCCTGGCCTCCGTCGCGGGCCTGGTTGAATCGCTGCGCTTTGCGGCAGACGAGTCATTCTCCAGCCGTCAGATCTTCTGCCGCTGGGAGTGGATGACCTGCGATAATCAGCCCGTCACCGCCAGCTGTGGTTTGCCGGTATCGCCAACGGCTGAACTCGATTTTTTGCGCAACTGGGACTATTTCGTGGTGGCGGGCGGCCTGCTGGAAGAGACGCGCCAGCCGCCGCAGTGGCTGTTACAGGCGCTGCGCGAACTGCATGCCCGCGGCATTCCCATTATTACGCTGTGCAGCGGTGCTTTTGTAGCGGGCAACGCTGGTTTGCTGGATGGCCGCCACTGCGCTATTCATTTCACCACGCGCGACGAATTTCGCCTGCGTTTCCCGAAAGCCATTCCGGTTATTGATAAAACCTACATCAAAGACGGTGGGATTATCTCCTGTCCTGGCGGCACCGCTATCGATCTGGCGGCGGATTTGATCCGCCAGCACTGTGGACTGGTACGCTCGCAAAAGGTGCTGAAGTATCTGCTGGTGGAAGAACCGGCCGCGCCGGTGAAGAAAGCGCAGCAGAACGTTACCGAGCCAGACGTGTATGAAAATGAGCTGGTGCGCAAGGTGATTGAATTTATGAAGCATCATCTCGACTCGCCTGCACCGCTGGCCGACGTGGCGACCTTCGCTGGCGTCACTTTCCGGCAGCTTAACCTCATCTTCACCAAATGCACCGGCTGCTCGGCGGCGGTTTACTGGCGACGCATGCGGCTGGAGCAGGCGCGTAAACTGATGGCCGATTCCAGCAACAGCCTTAATGCGATCGCCGCTGCCACTGGATTCGCTGACGCATCGCACCTTATTGCCTGGTTTCGCAAACAGTATGGCGAAACGCCGAGCTCCTTCCGCAAACGCCGCCGTGAAGTGGAAAGGCTGATCAAAGAGTAGGGCAGGGGCAGGTTCCGCCCCTGATCTTCACCATGAACTCCGTTTCGACATCGTGCCCGCCACGTGAGGCTGCGGACGATCTTCATCAAGCGATGCCGCATCCTCGAGAGTTTGCGCCGCCGTTTCCGGTGCCAGGAACCAGGAGACCAGCAGGCCGAAGAAGGTGATGCCTGCGGCAATATACATGGTGTAGCCAATGCCGATAGTTTGCAGCGAAACCGGTACCAGCCAGGTCCCGACTGCGGCACCGACGCGCGACATTGAGGTGCCAACGCCCACCGCGCCCGCGCGGATCTCGGTCGGGAAAATCTCGTTCGGATAAACCAGCTGCAGCACCTGTGCGCCGCCGATAAACAGCGCATAAGCCCCAAACATCAGCAGGATCACCATTGAAGGCCCGTCACGCAGCAGGCCCAACAGCAGCAGCGCCAGACCTGACCACAGGAAGCTGTGCAGCAGCAGTTTACGGCGGCCCAGCGAGTTCACCAGGCGCGTGGCGATAACACAGCCAATAACAAACAGCAGCGTAATGGCGATGGATCCATAAGAGGCCCAGTTGCCGCTGAGATGCAGCGCTTCCAGCACGCGTGGCGCAAAGGCGTAGACGGCAAACACCGGGATCACAGAGCAGGTCCAGAAAATGGTGACGAACGCCATGCGTTTGCCATAGCCCGAGTGCAGCAAGCTGCCGAACGACAGGTTCTTACATTCAGCCTGCTGTGGAAGATTTTTCAGGCCAAAGTCAGGGCCGTAAACGGCCTGGATAATCGCCTCAGCTTCTTTGTCGCGCCCTTTGCTGATAAGCCAGCGCGGCGATTCAGGCGTACCGAGGCGCACAAGGAACAGCAGCGCACCAATTACTGCGGTGCTGGCCAGCGTCAGGCGCCAGGCTTCCGGGCCGCCAACATTTAAAATGGCTTCGCCGGTCAGATACGCTGCCGCGGCACCGGCAAACCAGAGAATGGTCAGGGTCGCCAGGCAAGGGCCGCGATAGCGCTTTGGCAGAAACTCCACCAGAAAGGCGGTGGCAACAGGGTATTCAATGCCGACGGCGACACCGTTCAGGAAGCGTAGGGCGAACAGCATCTCACCGCTCTGCACCCAGTATTGCGCCAGCGAACAAACAATAAACAGCGTTGGGCCGACGAAGTAGAGCACGCGGCGGCCGAGCCGGTCGGTCAGTGCGCCACCGATAAAGCCGCCAAAGAAAATACCGATGAGCGCGGAGGCGGCAATAAGCCCTTCCCAGAAGGCGTTAAGGCCCAGCGCAGGCGACACTTTTGTCATGGCGATGCCGATAATGCTCAACACATAACCATCGACAAAGGAGCCGCCGCCGGAGCGTACGGTAAGCAGGCGATGGAAACGGCTGAGCGGTACATCTTCAACAGAAATATTATTAGACATCACGGGCTCCTGTCTTTTAGCGACGCATTAAAGCCAGCAATAAGCACGAAGGCGATGGATGCTTAAAACGGCTGTGGGGCGCTAACCCCTTAAATGATTAAGGCGTCGTAATAAATATAAAGCGGTAAAGATCGTTAAAACGTTATCCGGAACAGGTAAAGAGATCCTGATAATTTAAATAAACCGATCAGATTAATACGTTCATAGGGAATTTCCTCCGGTGCAGGATAGTCGGATGTAAGTGTTCATTTTTTTATTATTAATTTTTAATCTCTAATAAAGAGGGAAGGCGGATGGCCCTCCCTCTTTTTAACTACGACGCCTCGCGCGTGACTTTTTGGCTCTGTGGCGTACGGGTCGACCACCAGCAGATCAGCGAACCCAGGCTTACCATGGCTGTGCCCTGCCAGAACGCTAACGTCAGGTGTGAGCTAAGGATAAAGGCTGCCAGCACCGATGAGATAATCGGGATAAAGTAGGATGCGGCAGCCAGCAGGTTCACGTTGCCGTGCAGGATACCGACGTTCCAGGCAGCATAGCCAAAGCCCATCGCCATCGCGGCCAGCGCCAGGTTGATCAGCACCTGCGGCGAAACCGTGAATTCCGGCTGCGGTGAAATCAGGAATTTCATCCACAGCGTCAGCGCGGTTAACATAAAGAACAGCGTGATGCCGTTGCTGCCGTTAGCAATTTTCTTCGTGACCACGCAATATATTGCCCAGATAACCGCACCGCTAAACGCCAGTCCATAACTTAATGGGTTATCCATTATATTGTTGCTGATTTCGCTGAGTGAAAACCCCTGGTCGCCACCGAGTACGCGACATATTCCGGCAACCGCAAGAATAACGCCGGGAATAATGAGCGGGCTGGTTTTTTGTCGGTTAACAATGACCGCCAGCACAATGGTCATACTCGGCCAGAGATAATTCACCATGCCGACCTCAATCGCCTGACGGCCGTTATGGGTAAACCCCAGCGACAGCGACAGGCAAAGCTCATAACAGACAAACAGTATGCTGCCGATAATCAGGTAGCGCCGGGGAAAGCTACGCAGGTTGGGGAAACCAACGGTAAAGAGCAGCAGCACGGCGCTACAGCTGTAGATCAGCGCCGCACCGCCTACTGGCCCAAAGCCTTCGCTGACGCTTTTAATCAGTCCAACAATCGCGCTCCACAGCAGAATGGCTATCAGGCCAATGAGCGTCGCTTTTTTCTGGGGCATAACCCGCTACCTCTGTTTCAGTCGTCTCTGCTCACCGGTCCGGCAAACAATCCTGATAAATTCAGGTTAAAACCAGCAACAAACCTATGCCTCCTGGCCGCTACTGTAAATATGCCTCAGCAGCCCAGAATGCGGGAATGTGATCCCTATCTGAATTCATTTAGAAAATTATTTCGCGCGTTAATTTGATTTAATTGCATGAAATATAAGTAGTTATAAAACGAATTTCGTAAAAATACACTATTGGAGCGTATTTTCTTTGTATTTTTATTGTATGCAATTTTTTTACCCCGATTGACCTCTCTGGTTGCCCTGTGCAAATTGTTAACAATCGCAAACCGTCACGGTTGTATTTGGACCTGAATTGTACCCTGGAGGCTATCGTGTTGACATTTGAAGGTATCTACACCCCGGCAATTACCCCTTACGCTGCGGATGGCAGCATTGATTTTGCCGCCTTTGCCGACGTGCTGGAGTCGCTCATTGAAGCGCGCGTACACGGCATCATCATCGGCGGATCAACCGGTGAGTATTATGCGCAGAGCGTGGAAGAGCGCCTGGCGCTGGTGGAGCACGCACGTAAAGTGATCGGCCAGCGGCTGCCGTTGATTGTCGGTACGGGGGCAATCCGTACGGAAGACGCGGTGAGCTTCGCTACCCACGCCCGCGATCATAAAGCGGACGCTATCCTGGTTACGTCACCGCCATACGCGCTGCCGACCGAGCTGGAAAACGCGCATCATGCGCTGACCGTCGATAAGGCCGCGCAGTTGCCGATCATGCTGTACAACTATCCGGGCCGTATGGGCATCTCCATGGGAGAAACCTACTTCCGTGAAGTGAGCCGCTCAGCCAACGTGGTGGCGATTAAGGAAAGTTCCGGCGATTTTAATAATCTGCACCTGCTGGCCTGCAAGTTCCCGAATATTGCGCTCTCCTGCGGCTGGGACGATCAGGCGCTGGAATTCTTTGCCTGGGGTGCGCGTAGCTGGGTATGTGCCGGTTCTAACTTTATCCCGCGCGAACACGTTGCGCTGTATGAAGCCTGCGTGGTGGAAAAAGACTTCGACAAAGGCCGAAAAATCATGGCGGCAATGATGCCGCTGATGCATTTCCTCGACGGTGGCAAATTCGTTCAGTCCATCAAGTACGGCGCCGAGCTGGCTGGCCTGAAAGCGGGCCCGGTGCGCGCACCATTGCAGGCGCTGGATGAAGAGGAGAAAGCGCAGCTGCAGGCAGTGATTGAGAGCGTGAAGCGCAACGTGGCTGCGGTCAGCGTGCTGTAAGGAGGCGCAATGAAAAACATTGAAACGCTGAGCGACGTCGAACGCATTGTTGGGGAACTCACCTTCCCGGATAAAGCCTTTATCAACGGCGGCTTTAGCGCAGCGGCGTCGGGCAAAATCCTGACAACCGTTAATCCAGCAACCGGCGAGCGCCTGACGGAGATTGCCGCCTGTGACGTCACCGACGTCAACCTGGCTGTGGCAGGGGCGCGCGCGGCGTTTGAGGCGGGCAGCTGGAGCCAGGCGCAGCCAGGCGAGCGTAAGGCGATCCTGCTGAAGCTGGCCGAACTGATGGAACGTGAACTGGCACCGCTGGCGGTGCTGGAAAGCCTCGACAGTGGCAAACCCGTCAGCGAATGCCTGGCCGTTGACGTGCCGGAAACCATCCATGTTTTGAGATGGCATGCGGAAGCCATCGACAAGCTGTATGACCATAGCGCGCCGACGGGCAATAGCGCGCTGGCGCTGGTGGTACGTGAACCTGTCGGCGTGGTGGGCTGCGTCTTACCCTGGAACTTCCCGCTGCTGATGCTGGCCTGGAAAATCGCCCCGGCGCTGGCCACCGGTTGTTCGGTGATTGTCAAACCGGCGGAACAGACGTCGCTTACCGCGCTGCGTGTGGCGGCGCTTGCCGCTGAAGCGGGATTACCGGCTGGTGTGCTGAATATCGTTACCGGTACCGGCAAAGAAGTTGGCGAGCCGATTGGTCTGCATGCGGATATCGATATGGTGAGCTTCACCGGCTCTACCGCCACCGGCCGCCGTTTCCTGCACTACGCCGCAGAGTCCAATCTGAAAAAAATTGTGCTGGAGTGCGGCGGCAAGAATCCAGCCGTGGTATTTGATGACGCCGACGATCTGGCCAGCGTGGCCGCCAGTGTGCTTAACGGCGCATTCTGGAATATGGGCGAAAACTGTTCCGCCACTTCACGCCTGCTGGTGCAGGAAAGTGTTAAAGAGAGGCTGCTGGGGCTGATGGCGGAACAGCTGGTCGACTGGCCGCTGGGCAATCCACTCGATCCGAAAAATCGGCTGGGTGCGATGGTCAGTGCTGACCATTTCGGCAAAGTGAGCGGTTACCTTGATACGGCACGTAAAGAGGGGCTGCGCATCCTGACGGGCGGCAAAACCGAGCAGGGCGTTTACGTGCAGCCCACCATTGTGGATGGCGTGACGCCAGCGAGCACGCTGTTCCGTGAGGAGATTTTCGGGCCTGTTCTCTGCGTCACAACGTTCAAAACGGAAGCTGAAGCCATTGCGCTGGCGAACGATACCGAATATGGCCTGGCGGCATCGGTCTACACCGGCAAACTAAACCGGGCAATCCGCGTGTCGCGCGCCATTCGCGCTGGAACCGTAACGGTTAACTGTTTTGGCGAAGGCGATGCGACGACCCCCTTTGGCGGCTATAAGCAGTCCGGTTTTGGCGGGCGTGACAAATCCGTGTTCGCGCTCGACCAGTACACCGAGCTAAAAACCCTCTGGATTGACGTTCCTGAACAGGATTAACCTCGTTGCCCGCCCGCGCGGTGGGCAACCCGTTTCTGTATAAATGATGATGCCAGCACTTAACCACACGCCTTTCGCCGCGTTGAATCAGGGTTTTGATATTCGCGTGCACTTCTACTTTTGCCTGCTGGTCGCCGTAGGCCTGTCGAAAAAACAGGGACGCATCGACTCTAACCGGCAGAAGAATGCGTTCATCATAAAGTGGTTAAAAAGAGCCCGTGACAACGTGACGTTCCAGCAGGCTGCCAGTGAAGAAATTTCCTGGCTGCGCAGCGAGATTTTACGTAACCCTCCCGATCGCGATCCTGAACCTATGTTGCAGCTGATTTACCAGACGGCCAGCGGCATGAAAATGTGACTGGGGCGCCGCTTTTTCACGCTGAAAATCACCAATGCAGCCAGGGCATTTCTGCAGAGTAATTTCTTGATAAATAGTCAGTAAAATCCGTCAGCGACGGGGGCGAAAGGCAAAAATCCACCATGGATTATTTTTGCTGTATACACACTTTTTCTGTAGGTTATAGCCCTGTGCTGCGGATTTTCGCCGTGGCGTAAATCTGCGATCGGTTATCGTTCAGGAGGCCACATTGAGATCGGGTAAAACGGCGCTGTATGAGGATTTAAAACGGCTCATTTTGACGATGGAGCTTGACCCTGATGCGGTGCTGGACGAGTCCAGCCTGACAACCCAGTACGGGCTGTCGCGCACGCCAGTACGCGAGGTTTTCCAGCGTCTGGCTGGTGAAGGCTATCTTGAAATTGTCGAAAAGCGTGGCGTGCGTGTCATCCCCATGAGCCACTCATCGCTGCGTAATTTTTTTCTGGTTGCCCCAATGATCTATGCCGCAATCGGTCGGCTGGCGGTGCAGAACCACAAACCGGCACAGCTAAAAGCGCTGAAAGAGACGCAGAAACGTTTCCGTAAAGCGGTACAGTCGCACGATGCCGACGTGCTGGCGCTGGAAAATAACCGCTTCCACGAGATCATGGGCGAGATGGCGGCTAATCCCTATCTGCAACCTAGCCTGGGGCGTTTGCTGATCGATCACTGCCGTATCGGCCATACCTTCTACCGCCCACAAAACAGCGACATGGAGCGGCGTCTCCAGCTTGCCGCCGATCATCATGACGCTTTTATTGCGGCGATTGAGGCACGCGATGAACAGACGGTCGTTGACCTGGTGTTCGAACACTGGGAGCTGTCGCGCGAGAACATGGAGATATTTATCGCGCCGCAGGGGCTTAAAGCTGACGATCTGGTTTAGCCCGATCTAAAGACAAAAATGCGAGCCAGCTGGCTCGCTTTGCACGCCACAGCACCCTACCTCCGCACTGTCGTCTCTTCTTTTCTTTTCTTCCCCAACGTTGCCCTGCGCCAAAAATTTTTATCAATTTTGCGATGCCGAACCCAAATGGCTTTTAAGGTCGTTGACTGATCGCCTCCCGGCTAAATATTTTATACATCATGTATACATTAAAAATACATAACGGTTTCATTTTCTCATCTCTGTTTACGTGAATTAACGGCTCAGCCCCCTGGCCGCATTAACCTGGTTCGCCGGGCGTTTCGCTGGCGAATGACCCTACACGAAAATGTACTGGAGTAACGGAATTGCAAAAGATTACTTCTCTGCCTGCCGACGATTCCATGCCGGGCTGGTTTCACACCAGCCCGGCGCGTACGCCACGCCCCGCGCACACCGGCAGGAAACACGCACGCTGGGCAATTGTGGGCGCTGGCCTGACCGGGCTGGCAGCAGCGCGTCAGCTGGCGCTTAACTTTCCTGATGACGAAGTGGTATTGATTGAAGCGCAGGAGGTTGGATATGGCTCTGCCGGACGTAACGCGGGATTCGCCATTGACGTCCCGCACGATATTGGCGCAAAAGACTATATTGGCGATGTCACCACCGCCAACTTGATCCTCAGGCTGAACACGCTGGGCCAGGATTACCTGCGTCACATCGTGCAGGAAAATAATATCCAGTGCCAGATGTCGGCGTCCGGCAAATATCAGGCGGCAGTCGGTGAGCAGGGGGTTGCTATCCTGGAAGCCTACCGCAGCGGCCTGGCAAAGATTGGTCGTGCTTCCGAAATGATCGCCGGTAAAGATCTGCCAGACCATATCGGTACCTCCTACTATAAACAGGCGCTCTACATTCCGGGTACCCTCCTCCTTCAGCCATCGGCGCTGGTAAAAGGTCTGGCAGATAACCTGCCAGCTAACGTGACGCTCTATGAGCACACGCCAGTAACCTCGGTAGATTACGGTGATAAGGTGACGCTGGTACACGACAGGGGCAGTGTTACCGCCGATACGCTAATTCTGGCGAACAACGGCTTTGCCTCGCACTTTGGCTTCCTGCAGCGCCGCCTGCTGCCCACTTTTCTCTACGGCAGCCTGTCGCGTCCGCTCACTGAAGAGGAACAGGCGCGTCTGGGGGGTAAACCGGTGTGGGGCGTCATTCCGGCGCATCCGTTCGGCAGCACGATCCGCCGCACCGTCGATAACCGCATTCTGGTGCGCAACAGCTTTAGCTTTCAGCCTGACGGTCGTCCGCGCGAAAAATATCTCCGGCAGTTTATGGAGAACCACCGTAAATCATTCGAGCGCCGCTTCCCGATGCTGCCGCAGGTCAATTTTGACTATACCTGGAGCGGGGCGATTTGCCTGTCTGAGAATCACGAGGGTTTCTTTGGCAAGCTCGCACCCAACGTTTACGGCGCGCTGTGCTGTAACGGCCTTGGCATTACGCGCGGTACCGCAACGGGAAAACTGATTGCCGATATGATCGCAGGTGAGCGCAATGAGCTGATTGATTTCCTCACCGCGTCCCCCGGCCCTAATAAAACGCCGCGCGAGCCTTTTCTGTCGGTAGGCGTCAATTCGGTGTTGAAGTGGGGGCAATTTCGCGCCGGGCTTGAGGTTTAAGGTCGGCTGCACTGTTATCTTTGGGCTACCCTTACTCCTTAACGACAGAGGAGGAAAAATGGCTGATTCAACACTGATCGAAACGCTGCAATTTGGTCCCGACGATGCGCCGGTGCAAAAGTATGAAATCTATGGCGATGACGAAAAAACGCCAACTTATGCGTTGATTTACCGTCAGCAGGATGGCGACTGGCAAAAGCTTGATGAAAAGCTGACCTTTGCGGCAAGGGATGAGCAGAAAGAAGTCGCCGTCGCAATGGACTATGGCTCGGGTGATAGTCTGCCTGAACTGCGCGATCTGCCCGGTGAGGCCAGAGAGCGTTGTGAACAGCACTGGCAGAGCAGCCAGCCCTGAACCGTGCCGGGAGCGATTCCCGGCTTTTTTTTGTCCTTTCCTGTTAATTAATCCTGCGGTTCCGCTCGCAATATTTCCCCTGTGGACTTAACTCAAATTAACCGTGCTGTTTTAAGCCTGAGGGGGATCATTTGGCTAAAAAATCACAACCTGAATCAGCGGGCGAGGTGGTAACGCTTCGCCGCTGGATAACCGTTGGGCTTCCCGCCACCGACCTGTTTGCTCTCTGGCTGGAGCCCAACACCTTACCGCGCATCATGAGCCACTTTGCGACCGTTACGCCGGTAAATAAAAGCGATGCGCTGTGGCAGATTGACGGGCCGCTTGGCAAGCACTACTCGTGGGAGAGCCGTATTGTCGAGGCGCAGCCGGGAGAGATAATCGCCTGGCAGTCGCTGGAAGGGGCCGACATTCCTAACCAGGGCGAGCTGCTGCTGCGTCCCGCACCCGGCGAGTGGGGAACAGAACTGGCGCTGACCCTGCGTTTTACGCCGCCAGGCGGCGCGCTGGGTAAAAAAGTCACGACTTTCTTCGATCTGCTGCCGAAAGAGATTGTCAGCAAAGCGCTGCACCGCTTTAAAAGTCTGGCCGAAACCGGCGAGATCCCCACGCTTGATGGTCAACCTGCTGGCCGACATGCTGAACGTCAGGATAAGGAGAAATAGATGCGCGCACTTTGCTGGAACGGCGTCAACGATCTCAGCGTCGAAACCGTGGCCGATCCTGGCCTGCTCAATCCTCATGACGCCATTATCCGCGTTATCCTCACCACCACCTGCGGCTCCGATCTGCACGTTATTGATGGCCTGATCCCCAGCATGCGCGAGGGCGATATTCTTGGCCATGAGTTTATGGGTGAGGTGGTCGAAGTCGGCAGCGCGGTGAAACATATCCGGCGCGGCGACCGGGTCGTCGTGCCTTCTTTTATCTCCTGCGGCTCCTGCTGGTATTGCCAGCATCAGTTGCCTTCCTGCTGCGACAACACCAACCCGCAGTGGGAGAAAGGCGAGACGGTACTGGGACATCCAACCGGCGGCATTTATGCCTATAGCCATGCCTTCGGCGGCTACGCAGGCTCGCACGCGGAATATGTTCGCGTGCCTTTTGCCGATAACGACTGCTTTGTGATTCCGGAGGGCGTCACGGACGAACAGGCGCTGTTTCTCTCCGACGCCGTGCCGACCGGTTATATGGGCGCGGATTTCTGCAACATCCATCCCGGCGATACGGTAGTGGTCTGGGGCTGCGGCGGCGTGGGATTAATGGCGCAGCAAAGCGCCTGGCTGATGGGCGCGCATCAGGTAATCGGTATCGATCGCTATCCGGAGCGGCTGGCGATGGCGCGCGACTACGCGGGAAGTATCGCCCTGGATTACACCCAGGTAGACATTAACGAGGCGCTGCTGGAGCTTACCGGAGGACGCGGGCCGGACAGCTGTATTGACGCGGTAGGCATGGAGGCGCGCGGTGAAGGGCTGAGCCAGGTTTACGATAAAACCAAACAGCTGCTGCACCTGGAAACCGACGTCGGCGCGGCGCTGCGTCAGGCGCTCTATGCCTGCCGTAAAGGCGGCAATATTGCCATCCTCGGCGTGTACGGCGTCATGGATAAGTTTCCGCTTGGGCTGATGATCAACAAAAGCCTGACTATCCGCACCGCGCAGCAGCACGGGCAGCGCTATATGCATCGGCTGCTGGAACACGTGGCGAAGAATGAGCTGAACCCCGCGTTTATGGCGACGCACCGCTTCTCGCTGGAGGATGCGCCGCGCGGCTATGAGATGTTCAAACATAAAGAGGATGGCTGCGTACGCGCGATTTTTGCGCCCTGAGTGTTTCCCTTTTGCGACGGTTTGGGATGGTGTAAAAAGATAAAAACCGACGCGATGAAAAAGGAAAAACATGATTAAGCTCACTGGCCGTTTAATCTGCACCCATCCTGACGAGACAGCGCTGGTGCGCCGCTATCTCCCGGAGCATACAAGGCTGACGAAGCAAGAGGCAGGCTGTCTCTCTTTCGAGGTGAAGGAGACGGACGATCCGCTTATCTGGTCCGTTGAGGAGCTCTTTGCCAGCCAGGCGAGTTTCGACGCGCATCAGGCAAGGACAAAAGCCTCGGTCTGGGGAAAGGAGACCCGCAGCATTGCCAGAGAGTACGCTATTGCTGAGATTGCCTGAGCCATCCCCTTTTATGACAAAAGGAACCCGCCTGCTGGCCGGTTCCTTTTTTACTGGCAAATAATCAGGCTGTCTCGGCGACCGTCGCCCTGGACTCAATAAACGCCACCACCGCCCGCGTCACGTCTGCGGTTTTCGCCGTGCCGCCGACGTCTGGCGTAAGAACGCCGCTGGCGCAAACCGACTCAATCCCTTCCATAATCAGTGCGGCTGCGTCGCGCTCGCCAAGGTGCTCAAGCATCTGCACCGCCGTCCAGAAGCTGGCCACCGGATTGGCGATGCCTTTACCGGTAATATCGAACGCCGAACCATGGATCGGCTCAAACATCGACGGGAAACGCCGTTCCGGATCGATATTGGCCGTTGGCGCCACGCCCAGGCTGCCTGCCAGCGCACCGGCCAGGTCAGAGAGAATATCGGCGTGCAGGTTGGTGGCGACAATGGTATCCAGGCTCTGCGGATGCAGCGTCATGCGGTGCGTCATCGCGTCTACCAGCATCTTGTCCCACTTCACATCCGGGAACTCCTGCGCCACCTCTGCGGCAATCTCATCCCACATCACCATGCCGTGGCGCTGTGCATTGGATTTGGTCACCACCGTCAGCAGCTTGCGTGGACGCGACTGCGCCAGACGGAAGGCGTAGCGCATAATGCGCGTCACGCCGACGCGGGTAAAGATGGCGACTTCAGTGCCGACCTCTTCCGGCAATCCTCGGTGCGCGCGGCCGCCGTTGCCGGAATATTCACCCTCTGAGTTTTCGCGCACGATGACCCAGTCGAGATCGCCAGGCCCGCAGTTGCGCAGCGGCGGCGTAATGCCCGGCAGGATTTTGGTGGGGCGCACGTTGGCATACTGGTCAAAGCCCTGGCAAATCGGCAGACGTAATCCCCAGAGCGTAATGTGGTCCGGCACATCTGGCGCGCCGACCGCGCCAAAATAGATGGCATCAAATTTCTTCAGCGTTTGCAGGCCATCCTCCGGCATCATCACGCCATGTTGTTTGTAGTAATCAGAGCCCCAGTCAAAGGTTTTAATATCAAATTTCAGCTGCGGGTCCTGTCGGGTCAGCGCCTCGAGCACCTCCACCCCGGCTGAGATCACTTCCGGACCGATGCCGTCGGCGGGAATGGCTGCAATAGCGTAGTGTCGCATGGTATTTCTCCTGAACAATCAATGAGTATGAGGATGAGCAATGTCAGCGGCATGCGGCGTTTTCGCCTTGCCGGACAGATAGAGAACAATCAGGGCCGACAGCACCAGCAGGCCCGCAACGAAATAGAGCCCCCAGGCGTAGCTGCCGGTCTGCTGGCGGATCACGCCGATCATCACGGGGCCGATAAAGCCGCCAAGGTTGCCGATGGAGTTGATTACCGCGATACCTGCGGCAGCGGCCGGGCCAGAGAGAAACAGGGTTGGCATACTCCACAGTGGCGGTTTTGCCGCGCTGATGCCTACCGTCACCAGCGACAGGGCGATAATGACCGCCAGCAGCGTACTGACGTTGCCTGCCAGTATTAGCCCGGCGGCGGCCAGCACACAGGCGGCGATAACGTGCCAGCTGCGTTCGCGGGTGCGATCTGAATGGCGTGCCCAGAGGATCATGCCGATGACGCCCAGTACGGCCGGGAACGCGTTAAGAAAGCCGGTCTGCAGCGAGGATGCGCCAAAACTGTGAATAATCTGCGGCGACCAGATGCCGAGCGTATACAGTCCCGCAGAGGTGCCGAAGTAAACCAGCGCCAGCGCCAGCACGCGCTTGTCTGCCAGGCCGCGCCATGCGCTACTGTGGCTTTTCTGCGCCGCGCGCGCCTGCTCTTCCGCCTGCATGGTGGCGGTGAGCCAGTCACGCTCTTCATCGGTCAGCCATTTAGCTTTTGCCGGGCGATCGGTAAGCCAGAACAGCACCACCACGCCGAACACCACGGCGGGTATCGCTTCCAGCACAAACATCCACTGCCAGCCTGCAAAGCCAAGCAGCCCGTGCATCTCCAGCAGCGCGGCGGAAACCGGCGAGCCAAGCGCGGTAGAGAGCGGGGCGGCAGCCATAAAGATGGCGGTCACCTGCGCGCGCTTCGCTGCCGGAAACCAGTAGCTGAGGTAGAGGATAATGCCGGGGAAAAAGCCCGCTTCCGCCACGCCGAGCAGAAAGCGCAGCGTATAGAAGCTGGTGGATCCCTGCACCAGGGCCATACAGGCAGAGACAATTCCCCAGCTAATCATGACGCGGGCAATCCAGATGCGCGCGCCGACTTTATGCAGAATTAAATTCGACGGAACTTCAAAAAGAAAATAACCGAGAAAAAAGATCCCTGCGCCGGTACCAAATACCAGCGGCGAAAAGCCAAGATCTTTATTCATGGTTAACGCGGCAAAACCAATATTGACGCGATCGAGGAAGGCGATGAAATAGAGCAGCATGATGAAGGGCACAATGCGCAGCGTGACTTTACGCATCACCCTTTTTTCGAGGTGAGAGTTCATATTAAGGTGCTCCGGTTTGTGTAGGGTATGTTATTTTTTTGTAATTAAGTTCAGTATGCAGTTTTGCCTGGCGAGATCATCACGGCTGGATTATATAAACTATTTGAATAATATGCGGGCGAGGGAAATATGGATATAAATCAGTTACGTTGCTTCGTTGCGGTAGGCCAGGAGCTGCACTTTGGCCGGGCTGCCCAAAAAATGGAAATGATGCCTGCGTCACTTTCTCGCTTCATACGCCTGCTGGAAGAGGACCTTGGAATACGTCTTTTAAACCGCTCAACGCGTAATGTTGCGCTGACGTCAGAAGGCGCCCTCTTTTTTGAAGAGGCGAGCCGACTTATTGAACAATTCGATACGCTGGCGCGCCGCTTTAAAGGCGGATTAAAAGACGATCGGCGCACGCTGCGTATTGGCGCAATTGATAGCGCCGCGCGTGGATTAGTCCCGTCGCTGCTGAATCTATTCGTGCAGCAATACCCGTTAATCGATATTCATATTACCGAAGATAAAACCATTAACCTGCTCCCGAAATTAAAATCAGGCTGGCTTGATGTTATCTTTTTTCGCGCGCCGCAAACGCTGGATGCCTCGCTGGAGGTGCGTTTTATTACGCGTGAACGCTGCGTGCTGGCCGTGCCGGTCAGCCATGCGCTGGCGGATAAACCGCAGGTGGGCGTGAATGACTTTCAGCACGAGGCGATGATTATCGCCGAGCGCCGCACGCGGCCGCACAGCCACGAGCTCACCATGAGCCTGTTCAGGCAGGCAGGGTTAACGCCGCATATCGCGCAGTTTGCTGAGGAGAAGCAGACCATCTTGAGTATGGTCGGTGCTGGCCTGGGCATCGCTATCGTCCCGTCATCCTATAAAGATATGAACAGCGATAGCGTCAGGTTTATTCCGCTGGCATTGCCGCCGGAAATCAAGGGGCTGCCGTTGAGCATGGCCTGGCAAAAAGGCAGCGCGGATAGCCTGGTGTCAGCGCTGATCCAGCTACTCAATAACAACCCGACAATCGTCAATAACCTGTAGTTTTCCCCGCCATCCCGAAAGCGCTGCGCAAATCAGGCAACAGATTTGCAGAAACAGGCAATCCCGCTTCCGTCTCGCCGTCTAGACTTAACCGACTGCACACCACTATTCATCCTACATAACGTGCATGACTCCCTTTTTAAAACCCGTTAAACACTGGAAAAGAGCTATGTCTGACAATCTACGTTTGCAACTGGAGATCAACGGGCAGCCGCATACGCTGCTGGTTGATCCCCGCGTGACCTTGCTTGATGCCCTGCGTGAGCACCTGACGTTAACCGGCACCAAGAAAGGCTGCGATCAGGGACAGTGCGGTGCCTGTACGGTACATATCAATGGAAAACGCGTGCTGAGCTGCCTGACGCTGGCAGCGCAGGCCAATGGCCAGTCGGTCACCACCATCGAAGGTCTGGCGCAGCCCGACGGCACGCTGCATCCGGTGCAGGCGCGCTTCCTGGAGCACGATGCCTTCCAGTGCGGCTACTGCACGCCGGGTCAGATTATGTCTGCCGCGGCCTGCATCAGCGAAGGGCACGCCGGTTCCGCCGATGAGATCCGCGAATATATGAGCGGCAACCTTTGCCGCTGCGGCGCTTATCCCAATATCGTCGAGGCGATCCAGCAGGCCGCCGCCGATCTCAGCAAGGAGGCGACATGAATCCGTTTAACTATGTTGCTGTCAGCAGCCCGGATGACGCGCTGCGCCAGAAGCAGCGTGAACGCAGCCGCTTTCTGGCGGGCGGCACCACGCAGATTGACCTGATGAAGTGTGATGTCGAACAGCCCGATGCGCTGATTGATATCAACCAGCTGGCAGAGATGCGCGAAATCGACGTTGGCGTGGATACGCTGCGTATCGGCGCGCTGGCGCGCATGAGCGAGGTGGAGAACCATCCTGAATGCCGTCACGCTGCGCCCGCCATCTACGACAGCCTGTGGCAGGCGGCCTCGCCGCAGCTGCGCAACATGGCGTCGATCGGCGGCAATCTGCTGCAACGTACCCGCTGTGTTTACTTCCGCGATCCGCATACCTTTTCCGCCTGCAATAAACGCCAGCCTGGCTCAGGCTGCGCAGCGCGCGACGGCGTTAACGGCAACCACGCGATTTTAGGTACCAGCGACAGCTGCATCGCCGTTTACCCGGGCGACCTGGCGGTGGCGCTGACCGCATTTGACGCGGTGGTGATCGTACGCAACGCGGCGCAGCGCGAGCGCCGCATCCCGATTGACGAATTTTTCCTGCTGCCGGGCCAGACGCCACACCTTGAGCATGACCTGGCGGCAGACGAGATGATTGTTGCGGTGGAGCTGCCGCTCACCGCCGCGCTGCGCCACTCCCACTATCTGAAGGTGCGCGACCGCAGCTCCTACGAGTTTGCCGCCGCCAGCGCCGCGGTGGGGATTGAGCTGGATGGCAATCGCATCCGCGATCTGCGTATCGCGGTCGGCGGTGTCGCCACCAAACCCTGGCGAGCGCGCCACGTTGAGGGTGCGCTACGTGGCCAGCCCTTTGAGGAGCAGACGCTGCGCCGCGCTGCGGAGCTGGTGGTACAGGACGCTGAGCTGCTGCCGCAGAACCAGCATAAGAAGCTGCTGGCACCGCGTGCCATCGCCCGTGCGCTGATGAAAGCAGGCGGTATGGCGTAACGGCCAACAACAGAGGACAAGTAATGGATACGGCAGAAAAGAACTATCAGGCGCTGGGCGAGCGGCGCGAGCGCGGCGACGGCAAAGTCAAAGTGACGGGCGAGGCGACCTATGCGGTTGAGCACCAGCCAGAAAACGTGGTGCACGGCGTGGTGATCCAGTCCACCGTTGCCAGCGGGCGTATTACCCGCATGGACACCGAGAAAGCGCGCCAGGCACCGGGCGTGCTGGCGGTCTATACCCACCTTAACAGCCTGAAAATCAATAAGCCCACCGGCATCGCCGACGGCGGCGCGGCGCAATCGACCTATACGCCAATACAGGACGATAAAATCATCCATAACGGCCAGAACATTGGTCTGGTGGTGGCGGAAACCTTTGAGCAGGCGACCTGGGCTGCCAGCCTGGTCGAGGTCGAATATGAGACAGAACCCGCGCTGGTTTTCCTCGACGATCCGCGCGCCGAGCGCAAAGAGAACAGCGCTACCAACATCGATCTTGGCGACGCGCATCAGGCGATGGCGCAGGCGGAAGTCAAAATAAAAGGCCGGTACGTTACGCCGCGCGAATATAACGTGCCGATGGAGCCGCACGCCTGTATCGCTTCCTGGCAGGATAACAAGATGACGGTCTGGGAGCCGAGCCAGTGGGTGATGGGTGCGCAGACGGAGATCGCCGAGTGGCTTGGCATCGAGCAAAAACAGGTGCGTATCATCTCGCCTTACGTGGGCGGCGGCTTTGGCTCCAAGCCTGTGCCCTATACCCATGTGGCACTCGCCTGCGTCGCCTCGCGCGCGCTGGGCAGGCCGATTAAGGTTTCCCTGACCCGTCCGCAGACTTTCACTGGTCTCGGCGGTCGTCCGGCGACTATCCAGAACCTGGAGATGGGGGCGTCGCGCGACGGAAAAATCCTGGCGATCGTTCATGACGGCCTGAGCGATACCTCACTGATTGATACGTTTGCCGAAGGCACCAACAAGGTGACAGGCCGCCTCTACGCAGTGCCCAACGTCTATTCGCGCCACTACATTGCGGCGATCAATACCGTTACGCCTGGCTGGATGCGTGCGCCGGGCGAAAACCCCAGCACCTTTGGCCTTGAAGTCGCGATGGATGAAATGGCCTATGCGCTGGACATCGATCCGCTGGAGTTTCGCCTGCGTAACTGGGCCGATCACGATTACCAGCTCAATGCGCCCTGGAGCACGCGTCGCCTGAAAGAGGCGTATGCCGCCGCGGCTGAGGCGTTTGGCTGGGAGAAACGCAGCATGGCGCCGCGCTCAATGCGCGAAGGGCGTGAGCTGATCGGCTGGGGAATGGCTACCGCCACCTATCCGGTCAGCCGATCGCCGGCCGAAGCGAAACTCATCTTCCACCGCGACGGCAGCCTGGTGGTGCAGAGCGCGGGTGCGGATATCGGCACCGGAACCTACACCATTCTGGCGCAAACCGCTGCTGAAGTGCTGCAAATCCCCTCAAAGCAAATCCGCGTCGAGCTGGGCGATACCGATCTGCCGCGGGCGGGCGTAGCAGGTGGCTCGCAGCTGGCGGGTAACCTGACCGCGGCGGTGCACAAGACGGCCGAGGCGATGCGCGACAAACTCTTTACGCTGGCGACGCAATCGCCCGGCTCGCCGCTGTTTCAGGTGGAGCGCGACCAGCTTGTCCTTCGTGACGGCACGGTATGCGTGAAGCAGCAGCCCGATCGCGCTATCAGCTACGACAAACTGGTGAAGCTGAATGACTCGCTGACGCTTTCAGTGCTGTCCGGTACTTTCTCCCAGGAAGATAGTGAAGAGGATCGCGATCAGGCGGTGCACTCAATGTCGAAGATGACGCGGCCAGAAGAATTCTCCGCCCACAGCTGGGGCGCACAGTTTGTAGAGGTCCGCGTCGATGAAGATTTCGGCACTGTGCGGGTTAAACGGCTGGTCTCCGCCTTTGACAGCGGCCGTCTCTATAATCCTCAGCTGGCGCGCAGCCAGTGGATTGGCGGCATGGTGATGGGGCTGGGCCAGGCGCTGCTGGAAGGAGGCGTGATCGATCCGCGCAACGCGCGCGTGATCAATAACAACCTGGCAGATTATCTGATTGCCGTTAATGCCGATGTGCCGGACATCATCGCTATTGACGTCGGCGAGCCGGATTACCATGCGACGCTAATGGGCGGCAAAGCGGTAGGCGAGCTGGGTATCGTGGGTATGGCGGCGGCAATCAGCAATGCGGTCTATCACGCGACCGGTAAACGCATTCGCGATTTG